>Ga0315338_1000318_pt1 | contig 134636 bp, 113 predicted proteins | sample ASW8metaG_FD_204518 | JGI IMG/M metagenome (GOLD analysis project Ga0315338, IMG submission 204518) | Ammonia-oxidizing marine archaeal communities from Monterey Bay, California, United States - ASW #8 | ecosystem: Environmental > Aquatic > Marine > Coastal | place: USA: California | collected... | reverse complement strand
CCGCTGACATAGATAGATGCCATCATCTTGGCTAGCATCGGCGGCGTTCCGCTGATTGGAGAATCCAAAAGGATCTTTTCGCCAGCACTGAGTTGCTTATGCGCATCAAGCTTTTGCGCCACAGTCAAAGTACTACACTCAATTAGGATTTGCCCCGGCTTTGGGTGCTGCAGCACATCCTTAATCACGGCATGCAATGATCCCGCGTTTGGCAAAGAAGTGGCTAGCACGTCAGCGCGTTCAGATACTTCTACCGCCGATTTGGCTTTTTCTAAACCAAGCTCACTCAACGCAGACATACGTTCAGACTCTATATCGTAACCAACGATATCGAACTTATTCTTGAGTAGATTGCCAGCGATATTCCCACCCATGGGACCCAGTCCGATAACACCAACCGTTAAGCTCATACTTCATTCCTCTCGTTTCTATTTTTTAATACACCCTAAATTCTATTGTAATCTAAGATATGGGTTTATATAGTTTACCGACAAACAATAACTCGAAGAACTTAGAGAAAACTCCATGGAACACTCGTTAAATCGCCTATTGTCACTAGCAACATTCACTCTAATAGCAATAACGTATTTTTCTACTGGCGGGACTGCTCTGGCAGAAAGAATTACTCTTAGAATTGCTACGGGCCATCCGCCGGGAGTTGTTTATGCCGGTCTAATGAAGGACTACTTTCAACCAGAATTAAAAAGCCGAATAGAGTCCCGCACTGAACATACAGTAAATTTTATTGAAGGCTACAGCGGCTCTATCGTTAGAACTTCAGAGACCCTTGAAGGTGTACAAAATGGCATTATCGACATCGGTGGATTCTGTTATTGTTTTGAACCTTCTAATCTTCCGTTACATGCCTTTCAGGTAATGCTCCCCTTCGGCACGATGGATCCCACCATCAGCCTAAAGATAGCTCAGGACGTCTATCGACAAGTACCATACTTAAACAATGTATTCGAAGAAGAATTTAATCAGAAACTGTTAGCTCGCATCGCCGATGCGGGTTATAACTTAGTCACATCATTTGACTGGAATACTGTCGAGGATCTAGACGCAATCAAGATTGCTGGAGCGGGACTTAATCTAAACTGGCTACGCTACGCGGGTGTCACCCCGGTCCAGGCCGCCCTACCTGAAGCCTATACGGGTTTAAGAACCCACGTCTATGAAGGTTGGGTCGTGTTTCCCAGCGCAGTAGTTCAACTTAAGCTCTACGAGCCAAGCCCCTTCTACACGATGATTGGATTTGGCTCCATGACCTGGCACGGGCTAACCATTAACCTCAACACGTGGAACAGACTACCAGCAGACTTCCAGGAGATCCTGCTTGAGGTGGCCTCAGACTTTGAGGAGAGAACCGGTTCTAACAACTTGGAACGTTATGGGAATGACGTTGCAACCCTTAGAGAACTTATCACTGTGAAAGAACTCGAGTCGAGCGTGCGCACAGAATGGGCAATCTCACTTCGAGATTGGCCCAAAGAGATGGTCACTGATCTTGACGCCCGAGGCTTACCGGCAACTCAAGTACTTGAGGCAACGCTCTCCTCAGCTGAGCGATACGGCTATACGTGGCCGATTCGCTATGAGCTTGAATAACACCGCGGGGTTGCTCGGGTCACTCAATCACTACTTCACTGTAGGTCAGGGTTTACTCTAAAAAATACCTTGTCGGACACCAAGCAGATAATGTCTATCGTCAAACTTACCGACCACCTGACCAAAATACTCATGGTGCTCGCGGCAGGATGGGCTTTCATTCTGACATTTATCATTATCGCAGACATCATCGGACGAACCGTATTTAACTCACCAGTGTATGGCGTTCCAGAAATTGTGATGAACTCAATCGTTATGATTGTTTTCCTGCAAGCTGGTTATGCTATCCGAAGTCGATCTATGCTACGGGCAGATTTTCTTGCTCAAAAATTCCCGCCATTTTTTAGACGCGCCATGCTAGTGATTGGTTACCTCCTGGGCGCCGCATTTTTCTTGATGATCCTGTTCGGCAGCCTAGATTCGGCCATCCACTCTTGGGTAGCCGGTGAATATGAAGGAGAAGGTGCGTTACGAGTACCTGCTTGGCCCACTCGGTTTACGATTCTGTTTGGAAGCGCAGTTGCCTCCATAAGCTATTTGCTTATGGCATATATGGATATTTTCCAGCCGAAAAAACTAGATACAGAAATCGTTCCAGAAACCCAGCCCATATCTGATCAATAGCAATAACCCAACCTCGACATTGTGTTTGACGTCAACATTGCAACTGTATTAATCGTCAGCCTTCTGCTGATGGTAGCTATAGGAGTACATATAGCAATCGCCCTAGGGATGACTAGCGCTCTGGGAATTTTCCTCATCACAGGTGGAAATTTTGACGTCGTATTAGCAATGTTAGGCAGCACAGCCTATGAATCTCTGCGTGCTTATGAGTTTGCGGTTATACCTCTGTTTATGTTGATGGGCGAATTCATCGGAAAATCGGGAGCAGTAACTGATGTTTACCAAGCTATACATCGAAGTCTGAAACGCATCCCGGGTCGTCTGGCAGTGGCTACCTTATTGGGTAACGCTATTTTTTCGTTTGTGACCGGCGTGAGTATTGCCTCCGCCGCTGCATTCTCCCGTATTGCCTACCCAGAAATGAAACGTTTTGGATACCACAAAGGCTTTGCACTCGGTACGATCGCCGGCTCGAGTTGTCTCGGGATGTTAATTCCACCTAGCGTACTAATGATTGTATGGGGACTCCTGACCGAGCGGTCCATCGGCCAAATTTTTCTTGCGGGGGTATTGCCAGGCCTATTATTGGTCAGCCTATTCGTGACCTACGTATTGTGTATAGCGCTACTGCGCCCCAACCTTGTGGGTTATGGCAAAGAAGAGCCGGCAACAAAGGCTGACCCAAAGAAACCTGACCCAATACCAAGCACCAGGCAAATCTGGGGCAGTGCACTTGGAATTATCTTCGTCATCACAGCAGTCCTGGGCGGTATTTGGTTTGGAGTGTTTACGCCCACAGAAGGCGCGGGCGCGGGGGCGTTTATTGGCCTAATCATGGCTATCGCTAAAGGCATGCGCTACCGTGAGATTGTTGACGCAATACTTTCAGTAGGGCGCACCTCAGCACCTATACTCCTGCTATTGGTATCCGCTGCACTCTATTCCCGAACACTAGCAATGACCGGTGTATCCACCGCTATACAGGACACTTTTCTGGGCACCGACATGCTACCGTGGATGATTCTTACAGCTATGGTTGGTATCTGGTTCCTACTGGGCATGGTAATAGACTCCATTTCCATCATGCTGCTCACCGTAACCATCTTTGAACCCATTGCCGTGAACCTCGGATACGACCCGATCGCATTTGCTATCGTCGGTATTCTTGCCATTGAAGCAGGATTGCTCACACCACCTTTTGGTCTGCTGGTCTATACGGTGAAAGCAGCGATTCAAGACGAAGACGATGGAATATCAATCATGCATATATTTCAAAGTTCTACGCCCTACTGGATTATCATGCTAGCAGGCATGATAGCCATAGCTAACTACCCGCAAATCGCGACATATTTACCCAACCTTGTGTTTTAGCCTGATATTCATCGCGTATATTATTCACCTAGCTGATACTTTAACCATTCAGTCTAAATCTAGATTGAACAACTTGATTGCATTGCTTCGACCAATCTTTGTCCGGTCTTCCTCAGATATGACTTGTGAGTTGTCGTACCATCCCGCAGCATCTTGCATACTTTCAAAAGGGTAATCAGCAGAAAAGAATAAACGATCCGTCCCCATAACTTCTAAGGTATTCCTGAATGCTGGGTCATTGAAGAACCCGCTAGTTGTCACCAGGAAGTTCTCCAGAAAAATCTCGCCTAATGGACGGGTACCCCGGTAACCTCGAGGAGAAAACCTCATTCGTGCATCTATCCTCCACAAAGCATGTGGAATAAATTCTCCTAAGTGTCCAATAATAACTTTCACCCTCGGGTAATCATCAAATAATCCAGACCCACACAAACGAAGGGAATGTATTGAGGTTTCCACTGCAAACCCCCACGGTGCACTCATCAACCACGGATGACCGTCATAGTTCTGAGCGCGAGATGGAAGCTGCATACGAGGATGAAGATAAAAGGGCACATCCAGTTCAGCAACGGTAGCCCAGAAAGTCCGATACTCTGGAATATCGTAGTAGATCGCCGAATCAGGCACATCCTTCTGAGTAAAGCCATTAACCATAGCGCCCTTAAAACCAAGCTCTTTGACACAACGGGTTAACTCAGCCGAAGCCGCATCAGGATCCTGCATAGGCAAGGCAGCCAAACCTCCATAACGATCTGGGTAACGAATAGCCGCATCTGCAATAGCATCGTTCCCCCTCTGCGCGACTTCTATTGCTTCCGCGGTATCGAGAATGCCTTGAACACCCGGCGCATTTAGCGACAGAAGAGCAAACTCAATACCAGTCGCATCCATATTTTCTAACCGCCGGGCTCCGAGATCGAGAATTTGACTACTAAAATCGTCCCACCGACCAGACTCTCCAGCAAACTTCTTAGTCTCGCTGAGCGTCTGCTCAATCGCCATATGTTCCTCAAACGCAATTTTTCCTTTCATTTGCAAACTACCTTTCGTTTTTTCTTTGAGCCATATATAGGCAGTATGTACTTTATGGATCTAGAGATGCCACGTAAGCAGACAAATTAATGACGTCTTCGTCACTCAGATTAGCAACAACGGCCAACATTAGGGCAGCAGAGATACCGGCCCTAGCGCCGTATTTCATATCCCAAAGCTGGCGAGCTATATAGATTGGCGACCTTCCAGCAATGCCGGGAACATCGGCAAGTCCTTTAAAGTCTAGTCCATGACAAAGGCCACACTGAATCGTCTTCCCCCCACCAGTCATTGCTAACTCTTGGCCGGCTGCAAGACTACCAGGAGGTACATAGGCAATGAATGGACTATGCGGATCTCGACGTTCAGCACGATGTGAATCTTCAGGGATTTCTATAATTCTCTGTCCAATTGGTTCCATGCCTCCGTTAGGTTCAGGATGCCGCATATTGCCCGCCCCAACGTAGGTCTCTGGCACACTGTCTGCTTCTATGACGGTGACCCATTTCACAGGTTCAATCTGAGCATAGTATTCGGCGGCAGACCTGTTCTCCTCCTCAGTTGCATGTGTCGCACTAAGCAGCATGCTGCCATGTCTTCTGAATAAACTGGTCCTGGCACCGCTTTTGTAGTCGCGCATCTGCTGAAGCACATAATTAACCGACAACCCAGCCATCGCTGCAGACTCAGGGTGTCCCATGCCGTGCAGCATGTGACATTGTCCGCAAGCACGCACATTCGGTGGTCTTCCATGTGCGACTACTTCCGGTAGTGGCGGATGCTCTTCTGGATACCAATCCGGGGGGTTAAATGGATCATCAATTTGAGTCTGAGTACGCTGTAAATTGCTGCCAGGCACGCTTAGCAAAATGCCATTATCGGGGCCACGTCCTCTACCCTCATCCATCAAAGGGTACGCCCAGCTAGGAGGCTCAAACGAGTCTTGCGCACCAGCTATACCGCCAAAAATGTAGAACGCCACAGACGTCACTACACTACCTAACCTTCCCATACACCCTCCTAGCACCTAAAAACCATGACTGTATTCTGGCCTTCGGTATATTCACTTAGCGTATCATTCCATAGAGCCTTAGAGTCTCTGAAAAAGGATAAATAAAATGTCCACTCGGAATCAGGTTTCGAAGTTGTTCGTGTTTACCTGGGTTTTTATGAACCTGCCAAATTCAGTTCTTGCGCAGGACATAGCACGGGACATCACGTTCGATCGGCGTGCAGCCAACTCACCCACGACGGTTCCCTCTGATGAGAGGCTAGCTGATCTTCCGCAATTCATGGTAGATCCGTTCTGGCCTAAGCCACTTCCAAACAACTGGTTGATCGGCCAGGTTTCCGGAGTCCATGTCGATTCAAATGATCACGTATGGATCGTGCATCGACCCAACTCACTCAACGAGCGCAACCTCGCCGCCACTTTTAACCCACCGCGCGGTAAATGCTGTTTCCCAGCCCCACCGGTGCTGGAATTTGACCATAGTGGAAATGTGTTGCGAGCATGGGGTGGGCCCGGAGAAGGATATGATTGGCCGAGATCAGAACACGGAATCCATCTGGCTGAAGACTTCGTTTGGCTCGCCGGGAACGGACAGGGAGATAGTCAGATCTTGAAGTTTACAATGGATGGTGAGTTCGTAATGCAGATCGGCGAGCCAGATCAGAGTGGGGGCAGCAATGACACCGATAATCTTGGTCGGCCAGCAGATATGTTTGTTGATGCAGAAGCACAGGAGATCTACGTTGCAGACGGCTATGCTAACCGACGTATCGTTGTATACGATACTGAGACCGGTGCGTACAAGAGACACTGGGGCGCCTACGGTAATATGCCGCATGACAACCCCTTACCATCCTATGATCCAACAACAATGCCATCCGAGCAGTTCGGTAACCCAGTACACTGCGTTCAAGTCTCCAGAGAAGGCCTCGTGTACGTCTGCGATCGCACTAATGATCGCGTCCAAATCTTCCGAAAGGACGGAACATTCTTGGAAGAGGCTTTTTTTGAGCCGGACACGCTAATGAATGGCTCCGTTTATGATCTTGTCTTATCACTGGACCCAAACCAAAACCTGATGTTTATGGTCGACGGTTTTAACAATGAACTACGAATTATTGACCGAATTACCAATATCACACAGGGACGTGTTGGACGAGCTGGACGCTGGGCAGGACAATTCACCGCCGTACACGATATAACTATTGATTCTCAAGGTAATCTCTACACAACTGAGGTTAATACGGGGCAGCGTGTCCAGAAATTTCGCCGTCTGAACCAATGAATAAGACGCTACCGGCGGAACAAAATAGACTCTCAGTTAGCTACGGTACTTTGGGCGTTGAGAATTGACACCCCGACCCGTATCCCTGGTAATTAGACCATTAAGAATTTCTAAGACACTCGGAGTTTCTCATGCCAAGACGATACGATGAAGGTAAGCTCAACATGGATATTCTTCGCGAGACCGCGGAGAAATGTAAAAACTGGGGACGCTGGGGTCCGGACGATGAGATTGGAACATTAAACTTCATTAGCCCAGAAAATATTGTCGAAGCTGCTCAGCTCATCCGTAAAGGCAAAGTGTTCTCTCTCGGACTGAACTTTGATAACCAGGGCCCACAGAGCGGCCTGTGGGGCAATCGCTTTAACCCAATACACACGATGACTGCAACCGGAACAGATGCTGTGGCCGGCAACCAGGATAAGGGTCGCTTTCGTTACGCAGACGATATGATCTCCCTACCGTTGCAATGTGGCACTCAATGGGATGCCTTAGGCCATATTTTCTATGAAGATAAAATGTGGAATGGGTACGATGCGCGCCTCGTCGACAGCAATGGTGCCCAGAAAAATGCAATCGATAAAATCAAGGATCGCACTGTTGGGCGAGGCGTACTATTGGACGTCGCCAAGCACGTTGGCGTTGAGGCTCTCGATGAGGGAATGGCGATCATTAATTCCGATTTGGATGAAACAGCCGAATCTCAGAATGTAGAAATTAAGCGGGGCGACTTTGTCATTGTCCGCACGGGAATGATGGGCCAACGCCAACGGGCTGGAGACTGGGGCGGCTATGCAGGAGGAGATGCGCCGGGCCTGGCATTTGAGACGGCAGAGTGGATTCATAAAAAAGAGATTGCTGCCATCTGCACAGACACCTGGGGTTGCGAAGTGCGCCCCAACGAAACAGAAGAAGCCCAACAACCCTGGCACTGGGTGGTTATCCCTATGATTGGAATTACCATGGGTGAAATATTCGTGGTTGACCACCTAGCCGATGACTGCACGGAAGATGGGGTTTATGAATTCTTTTTCTGCGCACCTCCTTTACCCATCACGGGCGGCTGTGGATCACCCTTAAATCCTATAGCAATTAAGTAGGAGATCGTCCTAAATACGCCTTGACTGATTCCGATAGACAGGCGATGCTGGGAAAATTAGGCGTGCAACTGCCGTGAAAGGTTTAGTGGGTGCCCAAAGCACCCCGAGGGGGTAATAGAATGGCTTATTCACTGCTTGGAAAAAACTTCACACCACCGGACGTAGAAGGAAAGGTGACCGGCAGAGCGAAATACGCGGAGGACTTCCGTGTTGAAGGAATGGTGTTCTGTCGCCTATTTCTAAGCCCAATTCCTCACGGGCGAGTCACAAATATCGATGCCGACGAGGCACTAGAAATGGAAGGCGTGCTTGGCATACTCACCGCAGATGAAGTGCCTTCACATCCAGCAAATCCCATTCTGACTAATGAGCCTAAATACATCGGCGAACCGATACTCGCGGTGGCCGCAGTAGATGAGACTACGGCCATGGATGCCTTGGATAGGATACAGGTGGAGATTGAGCCACTTCCTTTCGTCGTCGATCCCCTGAATAGCCTTTTTCCAGGTGGCCCCAATGCGAGAAGTGATGGCAACGTAGGAACACGAGGAACCCCGACAGAAACCCTCAAATGGACAGCCCGTGACTTTGCTGCTGAGCCCGACGACGTATTGCCGATGGGTGAAAATGCCTTTGAAGACTGGTCCTACGGCGATCTTGAAGAAGGATTCAGAAATGCAGCCCTAGTTCTTGACGAGACTTTCGTGACTGCCGCTAACTCTCACCACTCAATGGAACCGCGCAGTAATATGGCTTACTGGGAAAACGGGCGATGCCACGTCTTTGGATCCTGTCAGAGCCAATCTTTCGTACTGCCAGCGCTATCACGCGCTATGAACGAACCTGTGGAAAACCTTCGCTACGTGGGTGAATTCTGTGGCGGCGGCTTCGGCTCGAAGGGGCACGCCTATCCTCTAATGGCTATTCCACCCTTGATGTCCAAAAAAATTAATCGTCCCGTGATGATGCGCATAAGCCGCACCGAAGAATACTACTTAGGTATCGCCCGAGGTGGGTTTCAAGGACGAGCTCGGCTAGGTTTCAGTGAGGATGGAAGAATCTTGGCGGCAGATTTATATCTTGTTCAGGATGCCGGACCAACCGAGGGTTTCTGGGATTTCCGTTCTGGGGCTGAACACGCGGCTGTCACTTATACGCCTGTTGCTATGCGCGCCCGCGGCGTACCAGTGCACACAAATACTATACCCCGTGGGCCACAGCGGGGTCCCGGTCAGAATCAGATGGCGAACGCCATGGAACCCCTCATTGATAAAGCAGCCAAAGAGTTGGGTATTGATCGCCTGGAGATCCGAAAAATTAACGCGCCCGTCAACGGCTCTCTTGTCGAAGAGCACCGCGTACCTGTGACCAGCGCATATATGAACGAGGCGCTTGAAAAAGGTGCCGAAATGTTCAATTGGTCGGAAAGGAGCGCCCGCAGCGGTCAGCGGCGTGGTTCAAAGGTCACCGGCGTCGCAGTTGGTCAGGGATTTCACCCTGCGAGCTTTGCCGGCTTTGACGGGTTGGTCCGATTGAGTCCCGAAGGAAAGCTGCACATACACACAGGTGTAGGTAACCTCGGAACGTACTCTCATACGGGAACTTCACGAGTAGCTGCGGAAATACTCAAGTGTAATTGGGAAAACTGCATTATCGTGCGAGGCGATTCTGATCGTCACCTGCCTTGGAACTCTGGCCAGTTCGGCAGTAATACCAGCGGCACTCAGACCCGAACCGCCTATGCCGCTGCTATGAACGCAGTCGAAAAACTTAAGGAAATTGCTGCGATAGACCTTGGCGGATCTCCGGAAGATTATGAGATCGGTGATGAAAAAGTCTATCGCACGGAAGATTCTTCAGTATCGATAAGTTATGCGGCTGCCGCGAAACGGGCTATAGAGCTCGGCGGTAAATACAGCGGTCAAGAGGTACCCGATGACCTCCATCCCATCACAAAACGAGCTGTTAGCGGGCTCGCCGGCTCAGGATTGATCGGGGTATCCAAAGACAATCTGGACCCAGGAGGTGTTACTCCAGCGCTGGTTGCCGGCTTCATGGAGATCGAGTTGGATGTCGAGACAGGAAAATTCGAGATCATTGACTACGTTGGTGTGGTTGATTGCGGCACAGTCATCCACCCACAGAGCCTCGCGACTCAGATCAAGGGCGGAGCCGTCATGGGTATTGGACTCGCGGCCCTGGAGCGCATCATCTATGACCCACAAAATGCTCTCCCTGCCAATATAGGTTTCTATCAGGCTAAACCGCCTTCTTATCTTGACGTACCCTCAAACATGCAATGGGATGCAGTGGATGAGCCAGATTTGGTCAACCCGGTGGGTGTGAAGGGCATCGGCGAGCCCGTAATGGGCGCCGCATCTGCCGCCTTGGTCTGCGCAATCTCAGATGCCCTTGGAGGACATTATTTCAACCGCACTCCGATAGTAGCGGACATGATTGTGAATGCTGTATCTGGGCAGGAGCCTTCTCACAAACCACTTCAGATCAGCACCGCATAGACACCTATCCCTCCAATAAAGGGGGCTGGTTTACTTGTCATAGAGAAACGCGAGCCAATTCGCTTGCTTTTTACTGCGCCTTTTAAAATAAGGCCCCCGTCCTCGTGATCAATCTGTATAGAACGCCTCGGGGTCGATCGGCAGACTGATCTCTGTTCCAAGTCGTGCGGAGCGATCCATGGCCATGGTTAGTAATAGGTTCCTATGACCGTCAACCGCAGACGCGTGTGGGGTCTCAATCCCCAGCATGATTCTGGTAAACCAGGAAATCGTCTCCTCTTTCATTGGCCCCCAGAGTTGGTCGTTCCAAATATCACCCGGAGGATAGCTGGTTAGGAAGTCAACATGGCGTTCCATAGGTGGCTCGAAGCCTCGTGTACGGTAGCCCGCCGGTAACGGCTCCTCCGTTGCAAGCACGAGATCTCGATGGGTGTCCTCCACATCAATAACCCCTTTGGTACCAATGATCCCGATCTCAATCCCATAAACAGCGCCTGGCCAGACAACAGGCAACGCCCAACTGATATTCATGGAGAAAATCGTACCGTCTTCCATGGTGAACAAACCGAATGTGGAGTCTTTCGTACCCAACTCACCGAGCACTTTGTCCGTAGACCGGGCATAGACCGAAGCTGGTATCTTGCCCTCCATGAGCCACATCGACATGTCAAGGCTATGTGTACCAGAAACAACCATGGGAGTGAGATTCTTGCGTTCAGTGGTTTTCTCAATCGTTGCAATAGGAACCATCCGATTCATTAATGCGCGTGTTACAACAGAATGTACTTCACCGATCTGACCGGCCATCAGCCGTTCCTTTATCGTTAGGAACCGTCGACGGAACCGCTGTGTATAAGCCACACATGCATCCACCTCAGCCTTAGTAATCGCTTTTAAAATTTGAGCCGATTCTAGAGGATCCGTCGCAAGGGGCTTCTCGATAAACAGTTTATGCCCGCGGTCAGCAGCCATAAGTGCTGGCGCCGTATGCCGATTCTCATCGGTGAGGATCATCACTGCGTTTACTTCGGGGCGATCGAGTAGCTCTTCGAATGAGGTCGTAAAAAAATCGGCATTCGTATCTTTAGCCAACTGCTTACCAACAGCTTCCTGTTCATCACAAAGCCCTAGCCATTCAACACCAGGGAATTGCTGGGCGAACTTGGCACGAATGCGCCCGATTGTACCGCAACCAACGATACCAAGGCCTATTTTATCAATAATATCAGACATTTAAGATGATTCCTTCCGACTCCCACGTCTAAAAATACCGTCATAGAAAGTATAAAGCACGACTAATAACAAGACTGTCCCAAGTTTCCGATCCCAGAGTACGCTGAAAACACCAACATCTTCGAAAACTAATAACGCGCGACGAAAATTCTCATCAGCCAGAGGGCCTAGGATCACTGCCAACACCAAGGGAGCCAAGGGAAAACCAAAGCGATGTAGAACGTAACCGATGAGGCCTGAAATAAGCATCACGTATACATCAAAAAAATTAAGATTCACCGCAAATGCCCCAAGGACGCAGACTGGTAGAATCAATGGCATTAGCAACGCCTTTGGCAAACTGAAAAGCTTAACGCAAGGTTTTATCAGTGCTATAGCCATGCCATACATGAAAAAATTCGCAATAATTAATCCGATATAGATGAAATAAATCAATCCAGGATTTTCTATCTGAATGAGTGGGCCAACGACGACGTTCTTTAATTGAAGAGCCGCAAGAATAGCAGCGGCAGGTGCGTTACCGGGAATCCCTAGAGCCATTGTAGGTAACATGGAGCCGCCAACGTTCGCATTATTGGCAACTTCAGCACAGACGATTCCTTCATAGCTGCCCTTTCCCCACTTTTCTCGCTCCTCTTCTGCGGCACGACGCCTACCGATGTCATAAGAAAAGAAAGAGGCCACGTTGGCACCCGCACCGGGAATTGCCCCAATTACTGTACCGATAATCCCCGAACGAAAGCTAGGTTTCACATACTTGATAAGCGCATCTAGAGACGGCAACACACGACCTACTTCGGAAGGAATTTTTGGTGGATTCTTTTGCGGAAGCACACGAAGAATCTCTGCCAGGCCAAATAAGCCAATAAGTACCGGGATAAAACCGATACCATCATCCAGGTTATAAGAACCGAACGTAAATCGAGAGACGCCATGAATAGCATCTAATCCAATAAAGGAGATCATCAGCCCAATCCAACCAGAGATCCAGCCTTTGATGGGCACATCCAAAGACGACATGGAGCCACAAATAGCGATACCCCAAAGCGAGAGAAGAAACATTTCCCATGACCGAAATTGTAAGGCGAGAAACAATACCGCTGGAATAAACAGAATCAATAAAACAATGCCAACCCAATTCCCGATGAAGGATGCAGAAATTGCTGTACCAAGTGCTAGCCCACCTTCTCCACGTCGAGCTAGTGCGTATCCTTCTATCATGGTTGGAACCGCGTCTGGGGTCCCGGGTATATTGATAAGCACCGCAGAAATAGCACCACCGAAAACACTACCTGTGTACACACCCAACATAAACATAATAGCAACGGATTGAGACATACCTACGGTGAGCCCAATTAATAATGTCATCGCCATGGTTGTCGATAGGCCCGGCATCGCACCCCAAAGTATCCCCAGTGTTACACCGGAGAGGCACGCAACCCAAAGCCAGGGGTTCTGGCCAATCAGCAGAAGCTGTTCTTGAACTGAGATTAAAGCTTCCACAATACGTTCAAAAAGTCTCCGGCATGAGAATGCCGAATCCGTAGCGAAAAATAGACGTCAGAATTACGACTGTGGTCAACGTAACAATAAAACAACGCCGTACCGAAGCCTTCCAAAACAGCCTAAGAATCCACGTCACTACAAATACCGAGATCACTTCGTAACTGCTAATTTCAAAATCAAAATCTAGAGGAGTTGAAATACGAAAATTAAAATTAATGAAGGCTATCAGTAGCACATAGAATGTGATGATCACCATGAGTAAAAACCTGCGCCGATCCTGCTCAGCCGACCAGAGTTGTTTAGCTACTATAGTTAAATCATCTAGCAGCTCGGATAAGTTGACTGCTGCCCCCGCCCGAACTGCCTGTTTACCTAGCATGATCGCCATTAATAGTAGCGTGCACCCAGTAAAAAACGGGAGTAATCCAGGTGCTGTGTAAAACGACCCAGGCATATCCAAGCGAATCGAAAAAACTATTACTAAGATTGATAACACCCCAATGACAAAAGCACTAGCAAGATCCTTATTAGGTGAGGATCTTTCTTCAACCTCCTCCTCAGCCACGGGTTGTACCACCTCTTCAATTGCCATTATCGATCGGCATCCAAACGAAGGTCATAAGATAGACCGCTAGAAGCGCCTTCGGCCTCTTATACCCGGGTTTTCTAATAATGAAGTTTTTTAAAAATTTACACATGAGCCTCGCCCAAGTAAGCACCGATCTGATGCGATGGCCAACGGATCATTCTTGCAAGGCCTACCCGTTGGCGCAAGCGTGTCCGATGCGTACATTTCGGCGGCCTGGCAGAGGTGTTTCATGTGAAGAAAGGCTAGCGTAAAATCCATCCCGGCGATCAGTTAGCGTGCATTCTGCGGATCTATGTTAATAAACCGCGAACCGCACCACATCACAGACGCTGGACGATAACGGTGAGGCTACAGGCCCCGCCCTTATGTTTATTGCACACACAGGGGACTAAGCATGGCGAATTTTGGCACGTTGGGATTAGATTGGCAGCAACGCATCAACTGGGATCGCCTACGGACATACCGTCTGGAGAGAGCCCGAGAACATATGAAAGCTGCGGGACTCAGCGCATTGGTTCTTATGTACGACGAAAATGTTCGCTATGTCACAAGCACACTGACCCCTGGCTGGTGCCGCTTAAAACCAGGACTACGGTACGCCATGCTATGTGGTGATGACCCACCGGTCATCTTCGAGCAGGGTGATATTGGCATGCAAATTGAACGCCACTCCCCCTGGATTCCACCTGAGAATGTCCGTTATTCCTACTCCTGGATCAAGGGAGCTGCGGGACCCGCATCTGCACAGCAAGTCGGAAAATTCACAAAAGCCGTGCTGCAGGAGATGAAAAAAAGCAATGTCGCAGGTGAGAAACTCGGCATCGACTTTGTCGATATCAATATAATCAAGGCGTTTGAGGAAGCGGGCATAGATTGGACCGATGGTATGTCACCGATGATGGAGGCGCGTGCTGTCAAGAATATTGACGAACAGGAATGTTTTCGGATTGTCGGTGCCATCGGCGATGCTGCTCACTGGGAAACGATGAATTTTCTAAAACCTGGCTTGACCGAGAATCAAGTAACCGCACATATCATGAAGTTTCTCTACGACATTCCAGGCATCGAGGATGTCGAAGACGTCATCGTATCTTCTGGCCCAAATACCTGGCCCAATTGGCGCAACTTCTCCGACCGCATTATCAAACCCGGCGATATTGTATTCATGGACCTAGCCGCACTAACATGGAACGGTTATAAGTCCTGCTACTACCGGACCTACTGCGTCGGTGCAGAACCCTCCGAAAAGCAGCAAGAAATTTATGCGACTGCGCTAGACTGGCTTTATAAAGCAATCAATGAAGTCAAACCCGGTGCGACAACACGCGATATCGCCTCCGTTTGGCCCTCAGCGAAAGAAGCTTGGGGCTATGAAGAAGAAGATCAGGCTGCGGCAAACCTATGGGGCCACGGCTTAGGACTTGCACAGTATGATCCACCCGTCATCTCACGTATTTGGTCACTAGACCATCCGATCGAGATTCAAGAAGGTATGACTTTTGCACTAGAGACGCAGCACGGCATTCCGTTTGAATGGGGCGTTCGCATTGAAGAAATGCTTATCGTGCACTCAGACCATACCGAAATTGTCTCGAACTTCCCGGTGGAGCAGATTACCGTAGTCAAACCGATACCAGGCTATGCTGCTCCAGATTCCAGAGATCGTAAGCTCGTCTAACAAAGGAATCGCACAATATGCGCCAGCTTATTGTTCCGCTGAGCGCCCCGGAGGCAATAGATGCGGACCGCTTCGGACCCAAGGCCGCCAATCTAGCGGCACTTGGGCAGGCCGGTTTGCCCGTGCCCGGCGGCTTTTGTCTCGATGCCGAAGCCTACAGAATTCAGTTAAGAGCACTTGGCCTTGAGGATTCCGCGCGAGCGGTGTTTGCGAAAGACGGCTCCGACGGACGTCGCCCCGCGTTGACCATAAAGCTTGGCCTACTTAATGAAGCAATAACTGAGAGCTTAGTTGAACCACTATTGCAAGCGTGGCATCAAGTTCTAAGCGGAAACGATGCGCTTGGCGTCATACGCTCGTCAGCGCTTGTCGAAGATCGGTTCGATTCAAGTTTCGCGGGCCAGTTTGAGAGTTTCTTAGGGTTAGAGGATGAGAGTGAGTTTCTCATTGCAGTCCGCTCATGTTGGTGTGCTCTCTGGTCCACTAGAGCGTTACGTTACATGGCAACACACAACGCTAATCCCGCGGATACCGCGATGGCTCTGATTATTCAACCGTTAGTTCATGCACAAGCGTCCGGTGGCGGATTGAGTCGAACTTCTGAGGGCGAAATGATGCTCAGCGCAACCTGGGGGCTCGGCTCGGCAATTGCTCAAGGTGAAGTCGTTCCTGATTGCTATGTTCTTGATCGAAATGGGGAAATCCGCGAGATTATCGCCGGACGGAAAACTCACAGTGTTGGCTGTTCACATGGCAAAGAAACGGTAACCCGCAACGTTACCGAACAAATATGCCTCTCTCCAAAACAGATAGTTGAGCTTGGTGAATATTTAATCAGTGCCGAAAAAGTGCTTGGCGGACCAACAGAAATTGAATGGTCTCTCGACGACACCGGCTTCAAGCTCTTACAGGCACGTCCACTACACATCAACGAAGAAATTACTGATATTGATGAAGTTTGGGCACAAAAACCTCGCCTTAGAGGGCATCCAGCCGGTGTTGGTTGGGGCACGGGACGAGCTTGTGTCGTAAATTGTGAGTGCGAAGTCTCACGGATCGGGCCGGGCGACGTTCTCGTTACTAAAGTTGCAGGACCAGCGCTGAGCCAGATGCTACCGCAAGTGTCTGCAGTAGTCGCAGAACTAGGCGGTAGCACTTCACATATTGCATCGCTAGCAAGAGAACGTGGAATTCCCATGGTCTTGGGTGTTCTCGATGCGACACAGTCTATCCCCGATGGCTCAACGGTCGCCGTAGACGGAATTACCGGCATTGTGCGCTGGATGCAATGACAATCTCTGAAGAACTATCTTCTGGTAATTTGTGAGTATCAACATGGCAAAAGCAAAAGTTGTTCTTACCGACTATGTATGGGAATCATTAGATGTTGAGAATGAGATTCTCGGCGCTCTGGCCCATATTGTGCCTCTACAGGTCACTGACCCGGACGCTTTTTTCCCTGAAGCAGAAGACTGTGATGCTCTGTTGAATACTTATGGTGGCCCGATCACAGCAGATGTTATGGCGAAAATGAAAAATTGCAAAATTATTGCGCGCTATGGAATTGGTGTCGACACCATTGATCTAGATGCGGCGACCAAAGCCGGTATCATCGTCACCAATAATCCAACATATTGCATCGAAGAAGTTGCCGAGCACACACTGGCTATGCTTCTAACATGTGCACGCAAAATCTCATTCTACGACCGCCTCGTTCGGAGCGGGCGTTGGGAAGTCCCACCCGGAAAACCATTATTCCGTATGGCCGGGGCCTCCGTTGGGCTCATTGGGTTTGGTAACATCGCGCGACGAGTCGCAAAGGGTGCCGCAGGGCTAGATATGCGCGTACTGTACTCTGACCCGTTTGTGGATCAGGGCCAATTCAATATTCCCGGCGATAAAGTCGAGTTTGAAAACTTACTACGAGAGTCGGATTACATTTGTGTGCATGCGCCATTAACACCACAGACAAGGGGCATGCTAAATGCCAATGCATTTGCGCAGATGAAGAACACTGCTGTCGTAGTAAATTGCTCCCGCGGCCCGATTATAGATACCGATGCGCTCGTCAAGGCGTTGGATGAAGGACAGATCGCAGGCTGCGCCTTGGACACGACCGACCCCGAACCTCTACCGGAGAATCACACATTACGAAATCGAGAGAACGTTATCGTAAACCCGCATGCCGCTTGGTACAGCGAGCAAGCAATGGAGGGGTTACAGCGTGGTGCGCCCAACGAGGTCCGACGCATTCTCAAAGGCGAGTGGCCAGAAAACGTAGTCAATAGTGCAGTTAAAAGTAACAACCGCGCAGGACTCTGATGCTGTCTGCCTTGCTATTGATCAAGGAGGGACTGAGCGAGTTCTTGGTAGTCGTTAGATTGCTGGATTCGTACAGCTTCATAATCGGCGCCGTCCAGATACTCGGTGTTCTCTCCTAATTGTGTCATCATCCGATGATAGGCCTCCTCTCCCTGCATCTGAGCAAATGCTTCACGCAGAATTCTCAGTCTGCCCTCCGCAATATCGATAGGCGCCATCACAACACGGTGTATATATCCAGTTGTAGGCGATAGACCGATCTCCGCGAATGAAGGAACGCCCTCCAGTATTCTCTCGGATCCCGCTGTGGCCAACACCCGTATTAGTCCAGCTTCAACGTCTGCTACTACGGTCGCTGGAAAAGCCATAGATACATCCGCATCTCCTGCTAACAAGGCCGCCTTAGCCGGTCCACCACCACGATATGGCACCATTTTAAAACTCAGATCCAGATCCTTCATAAGCTGAAGCATTGGGACAAAGAGAGCTACCCACAACCCGCTGTGAGACATACTGATTTCACTGGGTCTCGCTCGAGCATCTGCCTCAAGCTGAGCCCATGTCTCATAAGCCCCATCAGCACGCACGATGATGCCAATTTGCCCATAGTTGACTCGTGCCACAGGCACGAAATCTCTATTGGTATCGTATGCATCGTTGCGAAATGTGTACTTGTGAAGCTGATCACGGTAATTATCGGTGAACAACAAAGTATACCCATCAGACGCCGATCGGGCGGCCTCCAAAGTACCCTTCTGACCTGCCTGCCCGGGCACCAATTTAATCAGTACCGCTTGACCAAGATAGTCGCTTAAGAAACTCGTAAACACTCGGGCGTTTAGATCGCTAGAACCTCCAGCAGCAAAAGGCGTAACCAGCGTAAGGGGCTTCTCTGGATACTGTGCGTGCACCACAGACAACCTAAACAATACTATTCCGAACAGGAATAAGATTGCTGGCAAATGTATGCTCCTACAATCGCATGGAAATCGTAACCAGAGAACTGATCGAAAATCTCCAGTGCTCATGCCTGCCCCCCCTTCAATGCTCTCTGCCGAAATTTGCTCATGCGGACTCCCAATAATACTCCGACAATGGGCGTTGCTAGCACAACCGCCGTCATGCCAATTCGCTCCGTCAAAGCAAAGCGCACCCAATCAGTACCGGCCAACGCCAGTGTTTGACCAAAAGTGTATTCCAACTCACGCCCGAGTATAAATCCCATAACCATGGGCGCAACATCAAATTTAGCCGATCTTGCGGCGATACCCACCAATCCAAATCCAATCAAGGTCACAATATCGAATGGGTTACTGCGAGCAAGATAAGTACCAGAAAAAGCAAGCATGATAGTCACAGGAATTAACAAAGAACGTTTGATTGTAACAACGCGTGCAAACAGAGGGATACTTATATAGCCGAGCACCAAGAATAAGAAATTAGCAATGACCATCGCGATCAAGATTGCAAAAACAATCTCGCCGTTTGTCTCCAGCAACGTCGGCCCAGGTCGCAACCCTTGCATCATAAAAGCGCCAAGCAGCAACGCAGTAACAGCGTCACCAGGTATACCGAGAGTTAGAAGTGGAACCATCGTTGGCCCATTAACAGCGTTATTGGCTGCTTCCGCCCCTGCAACACCATCAAGCTCGCCTTTGCCAAAAGTTTCTGGATGCTTAGAAGCATTTTTAGCCGCAATGTAACCCATCATGGCCGCTATTGGTTGTCCGAGGCCCGGAATAAGCCCGACTCCAGTACCAATCACTGTCGAACGACATATTGTACGCAAACTTTTTTTTAGCTCATCGAGCCGGAGGCGTTCACCGACAAATCGACCCACACTCGACCCGCTAATATCTCCTTCCTTAACAGCATTGAATATTTCGGGTAATGCGAAAAGTCCTATTAGCATCGGGATCAGGTGGAACCCATCGTAGAGCTCATTCGTACCAAACGTATAGCGAGGCATACCAGAAAACGGATCAGCGCCAACGAATCCAAACCAAATACCAAGACAGAGCATGAGCAGCCCCTTAACTACGGGACCCATTGAGGTTACAGCAATAATTACTAAGCTAAGAAACATGACTGATGCGATTTCTGGTGGTCCAAAACCAAGAACAATTGCTGCAACCGGGATAATCATCACAAGAGTGAAAACATCACTAAATAGATCTGAGATCACAGATGCATAAAGCCCCATTTCAAGCGCCTTTCGAGGTTGACCTTTCTTAGTCAATTCATGACCGTCGAACACCGTTGCTATGGAAGCCCCTGTACCCGGCATCGAGATTAAAATTGCTGGAACACTGCCACCATAAATTCCGCCTTTATACACTCCAATCAAAAACGGAATGCCTATTAATGGGTCACCAACCAGAAAGGAAATGGGTACTAGTATCGACATCCCCATGCTGGTGGTAAATCCAGGAAGTGATCCCATCAACATTCCAAGAAGAAGACCGCCGCTTATCCATACGAAAGTATCGATTCGGAGCGCCGCATCCAGGCCAGCTAGCAGAGTCTCAATCATCAGTTAGAAAGACGGTAGGAGTTGGGTCACTGGCATAAGTATTCTCTGAACAACATCAACTTCGGGAAGAGCAGTTCTCAGAACGTGTGTCACAACAATATAAAAGCTCACAGGAACAAGAATGCTAATGCATAAAATCTGAACCAGACTTCTATTTCCAACAAGCACAGATGTGCTCGTCATCAATAGAAACATCGTGGTAATAAACCCAAGCCTATTGAGTAACAGCGCGCATGTGATAGTAATGATTAGAAAAACTATTTGACGCCAAAAATTTCTAGAGGTTCGATAATCCTTTTCCATTGAGTTAATAGTTTTAAAAGCGCCTAATCGGGCTTCGCATAGAAGGAAAATTAGCGCAACAAGTACCATGCCAAGTAGTATCAGAAACGGAAAGACCCGCGGGCTCATCGCTAGAAGATCAGTAGTCAGGGGAATGGGAGGATCTACAATAAGCTGGCTACTGAACAGCAGCGCGAGTACCGCGAGTATAAATACAATGCCAGTGAACCGTATATCAGTCTGACGCGGAATCACGTCGCTCCCCTGTAATCTATACGGGAACCCTTTAAGCAGCGGCTACGGACGAAAGAGCGGGACCACTGAGTGGCAACGTAACTGCTTCTTTGCGCTCTACAGAAAGGTCAGCAGCCATATAGACCTCCATTACTCTTCTCGCCTTCTCAGCAGAACACATCTCGGGACGATCGAATGCAACAGCTTCAATCCAGTGAACAGTCTCATTGTGCATTGGACCAGCAAATACATGACCCACCGGTTCGCCGGGCATTGATGACATTGGAAGTCTGATACCGTTCTCCATTGTATTGAAGATGACATCACGGTGTGTATCGTCAATTACCAACATCCCATCTGTGCCTGTAAGCTCAACCCATGTTCCTGAATAATTCGGATAACCAGGTGGCATGGTCCAACCGGCACCAATATTTAAGATAACTCCATTATCCATTGTGACCATGATCCACTGCGCATCTTCAGAACCTGTACTCGCTTTCATCGCACCATAAACGGATTGGGAATACACTCGCACAGGCTGGGCTGGTTCCATGAGCCAAAGCACAAAATCTAGATCGTGCGTAGCCTCCATAGCTGCAGGAGAGAGGTTGCTTCGGCCACTGATCTTCTTGCCAAGGCCTCGGGTGAGATGTCGGCTTACTAGAACGCAAACCGGATCACCAATAGTTTTCTCCATCAGGCTCTTCTTCGCATAGGCAAACTTATGATTAAAACGCTGAGAATAACCAATGGCGAACTTAAGATTATTTTCCTTTTGAATCTGAATCAGTTCATCAGCTTCTTCCAAAGCTAAAGCTAGAGGTTTTTCGAGAAATACGTGTTTCCCAGCCAGTAAGGCTTCCTTGGCAATCGGGTAATGCGTTGTCTCTGGAGTCGCCGAAATAATGATCGTATCAAGCTTATCGTTGGTGACGATATCTTTGTAATCCGTAGATGCCGATGTGGGTTTTGTTTCCGATATAATTTCTTTTAATCGATCTTCATTAATCTCTGCTATATGCAGTTCATCAACAAGAGCACTCGCCGCACAAGTATTGGCTCGAATACCCCCGCACCAGCCGGTCCCAATTATTCCAACATTGATTCGCTTCATAATGATGATCTCATTGCTCTCTCTGTTACCCTACTGAGCAGCTCTCGCGCGCTACTACAACTCATTCTTGTATTGTACGAGTTCAGCTACTCTGTAGCCAGATGCTGCATACAACGCTTTTCCTCAAAGCATTAGGCTAGGCAACCAGGTCGCAAGCTTTGGAAACAACAAGATGAGCATGGCAACCACCAACATAAGAATCCAGAAAGGTATAGAGCCCTTAAATATCTCCCCAAGAGTTACCGAAGAATCCGGAACCGCAGACTTTACAGTGAAAATTAACAATCCCATGGGCGGAGTCAACAATCCCGCTTCTATGACAATGATTCCATAGATTGCAAATGCGATTGGATCAAACCCCGCCGCAAGCGCAATGGGGACAAAAATAGGTACGGTCAAGAGAATATCAGAGATTGAGTCAATCAATGCTCCTAGAAGCAACCAAACAATTGTCATAATCATTATTAATCCGAACGGGGTCAGCCCGGTTCCAACAACAAGATCCTGAACGAGATTTATACCGCCGCTAACAGCAAGAAGTCGCGAATACATGGATCCTGCAATTAACAAAAACATAATTGGCGCCGTTGAACGGCCCGCGTTATAGATTGCCTCCATGAACTCCTTGCCACGCATTCCTTTCGTATAACCCAGAATGATGCTGCCTAAAACACCGAAGCCAGCAGCCTCTGTTGGCGTGAAAATACCAGACCAGATACCGCCCAAAACCAAGACAATGAGTCCAATAATGCCCATTCCGCTGGTGAACTCGGCGCGAGATTTTCCCCCACTGTGATAATCGTGAACACTATCCGCCATTGGAGCTATAGAAGGGTCACGAATCGCGGTAACGGTACAGTAAACTATAAATGCAAGACCTAGTAGAAAACCTGGTATGACGCCAGCAATAAAAAGCGCGCCAACCGAGCCTTCCGTAAGAATTGCCCAAACGATTAACAAAACACTTGGCGGGATTAGCATTCCTAGAGAACCGCTACCGGCGATCACACCAAGAGCATAAGATTTCCCATAACCAAGTCGGCGCATCTCCGGATACGCAATTCGGCTGAACGTAGCAGCCGATGCAATAGCTACGCCCGATACCGCCGCAAAGGCTGCGTTGCCAATGACGGTGGCAGCCGCGAGGCGCCCGGGTAATCTTCTCAATGCACGATCACACATAACGTAGAGATCAGTAGCCGCACCGGATCGGCTGATGATCTCGCCCATGAGCATAAATAGCGGAATTACAGCAAGCGTATGGCTGCGAATCGCATCGTAGGCTGTAGAGCCCAGTATAGAGAGAGCGATATTGATATCGCCATAAGCCAGATAAACGCCAATAACGCTGGCGACCCCCAAAGCAATACCAATCTGCACACCAACCAGAACCAGGACGAGCAGTATCGCCAGCGAGTAAAAAATAACCTCTGGACCCAACACGAAGATAGATCCCCTATTTAAATCGCCTGGATAGGCTAAGCGCGGACAGGTTCCTGTCGATCAGAATCGATATATCCCATCCAATCCAAAAACATTAGATGGATATAAACATAGGCTGCAAAAATAGATGTAGCTACTACTAGAAACCTTACTGGGTAAGTAGGCACTCTCAGTGCTCCCTCACCCTCATATTCACTAACACTTAGTGCCTCTAACGCAGGACCCCAGGCGCTGAACGCAGTACCTAGAAAGAATAGTAGACCAAGAACATTAGCAAAAGTCCGTAAAATACGTTGCCCTTTAACCCCCACAGAATCGTAAATGATTGTGCTTTTGATCATCCCACCTCTATAAATTGCAAGTGGCAACTGTAGAAAAGTTATAGATACAACTGAGTTTTTAATTATTTCAGTCGCACCAAGTAGTGGCTGGCTAAATAAATAACGTCCCAACACGTCCACAAAGATAATTCCCGCAAGCACTAGCACCCAAAAGGCTGAAATAATATGTGTCGTTTGCGTAATGCGACTGATCATCGTTCAAACATTAACCCATCCGCCCGATTCGACGGATTTTGCAATAGCTTCAAGTAAAGCGACATTGCCAATTCGTTGCATATCTGTAAATCGGTACTCACACCTACCCTCCACCGCATCAGTCCATTCTTCTAGATTTGCTCTGACTGGGTCTTTAGGCTCGAAGGTCTGGCTGTGTTGGGCCCCATCCTTTCCACATGTAATGAGATGGGTCCTACCACCCTCCTGAGGATGAGCATCATCCCTTGCCTCAACCCACATTTCATTACCAAACACGGTAAACCGTCCATAATAGGGTGTCGCCGAAATCGCGCCTACAAACCCGGTGGCACCGCTCTCGAATCGCATTTGTACGGTTACAACGTCTCCAGTAGGTAGGGGTAGAATGCGCCGCGCGGTTTGCGCAACAACTGCCTCAACAGGGCCTAGCATCGAGATAAAAAGGTCGGTTAGATGAACACCCATACCAGTCATACCCGCCGCCGGTGCTTCTTTCTGGGAACCACGCCAGCCATCAGCTTCGATGGAAGCAAAAATGCTATGAGAAAAATTAGCCTCAACGTGCATCTGCGTACCCAGCGCTCCGGACGCTACTATCTCTGCTATAGCCTCCATTGTTGACTCGAAGCGACGTTCGTGCCCAACTCCCATGACCAGTCCCGCTTCGCTCGTTGCGGCCAACATCCTCTCGACACTACTCTTTGTGAGGGATAACGGCTTCTCGCAGAAAATCTGTTTCCCATGCTCTACAGCTGCAAGCACCTGATCCTCATGCTGAGAATGCGGTGTGCAAAGGATCACACCATCAACATCCGGGGCCTTGAGCACATCAACATAATCACTCACAAGCGGAATTCCCTTCTCCTTCGCAAAATCCTTATGACGATCGGGCCGGCGTGCAGTTAACCGTACGATCTCTATCTTCTCGCTGTTTTCAACCGAGTTGACCATGTGGCGACCCCACCAGCCAAGCCCTACCATTGCAGCTCTGATCACTGTCAGTCCTCTTTCTTTCGACCCATTACGGCCCTAATTAATTAATGATGTACGGAACCGGCCAATCATAGCCACTTTGAGCAACAGCCTCGATGTACGTGCGAAGCACTTCAGATCCAGGCATGCCTCGCGAATCGGCTTCCTTAGCCATTTCGTTAGGAAAATTACTCAAGGATCGAGCCCAATCCGCACGGACCGCATCAGATAATTCGCGAACCGCTGCCCCCGAGTTCCTAAGATTCTCAAGCCCTAAAACCTGACGTTCATCTAAAACTCGCCCCGCCTCAACCTCGTAGGAGCGCCCGACCTCCAGAACGATCTGCCGTACGTCAGAGGGCAATCGATCCAGAGAGCGCGTGTTCATAGTGACTAGAATCGCGCCGCCCATCGCACCAAAACCGATAAGTGTGTAGTACGGAGCTGGTTCGTGAAACTTGTATGAAAAATAGGCGGATGGAAACATCAACCAACCTGAATAGACCCCTGTCTGCAGTGCCATGTAACCATCCGGCAACGTAGATTGAACGGGAATGACTCCCGCAGACTCAAGCCATGGGAGGTTAGGCCCTGCACCCGCAATCTTTACACCTCCCAAATCATCCATGGTTTCCCAGGCCACACTTGAACCGAGGTGATAATTGTCCCATCCATTGATAGCAATGACCGTTTGTCGATAGTTCTCTTCCAAATGTTCCATGAGCCACGGATGGGTATCATAGACCTGGCGTGCAATCCGAATGCCAACTTGAGCATCCTGAGGCCCGAATGGCACAAAATACTGAAAATTATGTAGAAACATCTTGGCTGGCTCGAAACACGTGCAGAATCCACCGATATCTAGAATTCCAATTTGCACCGCCTCAAGCGTCTCTGCTACTGAGGCAATGGAACCAGCATACCCCTCAATAATTCTCAGCTCGTGCTCAGTCTCTTCCGAAACCCGCCGCCTTAGTTCAGGCACCAGATAATCACGCAGGACCGTAACATAGGCGGTGGGACCAGCGGGGTGGCCGGAGCCTACCCGCAATGTGTAAAGCTCGGCCGAAGCCCTCAGCGGTAACAGTAACTGCAAAACAATAGCGCTAAAAACTAGGAAAAATTTATACAAATGACACACCATCTAATGGGTTCTCGAACGGAAGCTTATGAGGTAAATTTCTCCTTTGCGAGTTTTGAACAGTGCGTGGGTCCAGCTCTCGCTTTTCGGTGCCTCCTAACAATTCATGTTTCGCGCTGATTAATCACTGCAGTCCAATGAGCTCCTTAGCTTCACCCGTCAATTCCAAAATATGCAGCCCTGTATGAGAACGGTCCACAATGTAGATATAACCTCGATCGTCGATATTGACGTTATTTGTCTGAATAGCAGCATCGCATCTCTCTACACTATTAACCTCTGCACATAACTCAATGGTGTCCTCTGTAGTCTCAGGAACATAATAGCCAACCTCAACAGGCTGGAAAGGATTCCTAACATCTACGGCACGAACTCCTGCATTAAAATATGAAAAAAGCGCTAAAGTATGATCAAAAGCCGGATGGTAGGCATCGTGGACTGAATGCGGCCCGAAGCGACCACCTCGACCGCAGTAATCTCCAGGTTCGTCCGGCACCTGAAATGTCGAAACAGGATAGGGATTGCTCTCTTCAGTAATGTCAATGAAAAACACAACATCACGCACCCCTCTGCAATAAACCGCGCTCCCTCCAGCCTCAGAAGGAACAATTAAGAAATCCCGAGCGCTGTGCCCCACATCGTCCCTATAGTCAGGAACTTCCACACCAAGCATCGGTTTCGCAGTGTGTACACCCCAATAGCTTGGCATGTCTAAACGAGAAATTTGTGGATAGAGAAGATTTTCTGGTGTCGGTTCAAATGGATCTTCTGCATCAGGATCACCATTAAGGAATTTCTCTCTATCCAAGATCTGGAGGGTTCCGCTGTTACCACTTCCGTAACCAATATACATACGGTCACCCAGAATAAACGGTTGGTGCAACCCAGATACAGAATAGGCTGGAAGCGGCCCCTCAGCCGTTGGCTCCCACCCCACGAGTCCAAAATCACGGATATGCCGAGTCTCCTCTGGATTGCTCAAATCAAATGCTTGTAGAACCCGTGTAACTCGCCAACCTTCGGGAGTCCCATTGAAGTAACCAATACCAGTTTCACAGTCCCATTGAATCTTGTGGGTCTCACGGACACCTCTACTGGATTCAGGGCGGGATGAAAAGCCAGTGACTCCGATGGTAGACATAAACTCAGGCTCTGCGGGGTTTGTTACGTCAAACATCTCGTATGCGATTAGACCATTGGTGCGAACCATGTACACCCGATCAGGATTCCCTTCCGGCAAAACATCTCCATCACAAATCTGAACGTGTTGGCTACCACTTGCCTCAAGACCTGTAGGGGGGAGATGTTTTAGTAGTGTTGGTGAATTTGGATTGGTCACATCCAGAATTGACAGACCATTGACCTCAGTAAGCCCTGTCTCAGGATTGAAGGCCTCACCAACATGCTGCCCAACGAATAGAATACGTCGGTTTCCATAAACGTGCACCTCTGGTTGGTACGCTGAGCGGGTCTGTAGATCGTGATAACCCACTAAGCGCATGTTCTGCGCTTCAGCATTGTTTCCCCCCACAGTCGAAGTGTCGGATATCCCTTCCTGTTGGGAACTGCAACCAACCAGTAGCAAAATAGATAAAAGACTAGAAAGTCTAAATACAGGCTCAATGCCTTGATCTAATTGGAGCATCGTGGTTCCTCCCCCATAATTCTTTCAGAGTCCTAAGGCTTTTCTGCCCATGGCCTCATGATCATACCTAATCATACCTAAAGCTTCTGGAGTCCAGGACTTCTCCCCACGATGACCAGGTCTTTATAGGTACCTCAAGAATCCCCACACGTGTTCGGCGGAGGTTACAATGCCGAGTCGAAAAAGGATGAGTGAATCCACAATATGTCATGCATCTGCATGAACCGATCAGTGCCATACCTATGAGGATTGACCCCCGATGATTCAGGAACTTTTCTCTCTAACTGGAAAAGTAGCCCTTGTAACGGGCGCATCGAGCGGCTTGGGAAGGCATTTCGCCAAAGTCCTCGCGGAAGCTGGTGCACAAGTCGTGGTGGGTGCCAGACGCATCGACCGCCTGAATGAGCTCGTCACAGAGATTCATTCCATGAATGGTTCTGCTATCGCATCTCAACTCGATGTAACTAATCAGGAAAGCATTCACGCCTTATTCGAAAAAACCGTTGAATCCACCGGATTAATCGACATCGTTGTCAACTGTGCCGGTACTGCTGAAACCGGAAAATTCCTTGAAGTAGAAGATTCTGACTGGGACAAAGTATTTGAAGTCAACGTGAACGGTTTGCGACGGGTATCTCAGGAAGCAACCCGTCGACTAATTGAAGCGGAGCATCCGGGCGTCATCGTAAATATTGCCTCTGTTGCAGGTATCGGGGCTGCCCCAGGCTGGACTGCATACGCAACCTCTAAAGCTGCTGTCATCCATCTAACAAAAACCATGGCAACTGAACTCTGGAAGCATGGCATTCGAGTAAACGTGCTCTGTCCTGGATACTTCCCCACGGAGATGAATGAGAGCTTCCTCTCTAGTGAACAAGGTCAAAAATACGTGAAGCGATTCCCGCCAAAACGTACCGGCGAGCTCCATGAACTGACCGGCCCATTACTTCTTTTGTCCAGTGATGCATCAAGCTATATGACTGGCGTTGCTCTGTCAGTTGATGGTGGTCACGCGATTCGACTTGTTTAAAAAGAGCGCCTAACTCCCCGAAAGTGCGGCTTCCATGCCAAACACCGCTAACGGCTTCACCATAGCCCCCAACTCAGATGCATGCTTGCTAGATGCATTACCGTCTATCGATCTTTTTAATACGCCTTGACATATTGAGGCAAGACGAAAAAAGGAACAGGCGAGATAAAACGACCATGGTTCAACACCATTGAGGTTTGCACGCTGGCAGTAACTCTCAAGGAAATCGGTCTCGTGAGGGATACCAAGAGCTTCTAGGTCCAGATTAGCGAGCCCTATGATAGGTGAATCTCTGCCTAGTCTGCGCTGCATACACAAGTAAGCAAGGTCAGCGATAGGATGTCCAAGAGTGGATAGCTCCCAGTCCAAAATTGCTACAACTTCTATCGTATTCGGCGCAAACATGATGTTGCCCAACCTATAGTCGCCATGAATAAGAGAAATTCGACCATCATCTTCCGGAATATGGTCAGGCAACCAATCCATAAGCATTTCCATTGCCTCGATCCGCTGCGTTTCAGATGCCCTATATTGTTTCGTCCATCGACTCACTTGGCGTTCGTAGTAGTTTCCAGGTCGCCCGAAGTCGTCAAGATGAGTGGCATTGATATCAACAGTATGTATGGCTGCCAACACACGGTTCGCTTCATCGTATACGCAACCCCTCTGAGCATGAGTCAGATCCGGTAATGCTGGATCTAGGAAAACTCTGCCCTCAACATATTCCATTACATAGAACCAACTCCCAAGAACCGTGTCATCCGTACACAAATGAAATACCTTAGGAACTGGTACGTCGGAATTCTGAAGCGCCGATAGCACTTTATATTCTCGATCCACAGCGTGAGCCGACTTAAGGAGCTTCCCCAAAGGTTTTTGGCGCAAAACCATGGATCCGGATGGGGTATCAATACGGAATGTAGGGTTGGACTGTCCTTGGGGAAATTTCTTGATGCGAACTGGACCAGAAAAACCAGGTAGATGTTTCTCTAAGTAATCTGTCACACAGGTAATACTGAACCCATGCTCTACGGTCACAACTCTGACGCTCCCCAGGACCAAAAATCAGAACTCTCCTTCGCAAGATTGCGCGCGAGCACCATCTTGTGAACCTCACTAGCACCATCAACGAGACGTGCTGCTCTCGCATATCGATAGATCCGCTCAAGCACAGTATCTTTAGAGTAACCGCGAGCACCGTTTAATTGAATTGCAGTGTCTGCAGCTTTATGTAGCGTGTCAGCAACTGTAACTTTTGCCATAGAGATTTCTTTGCGAGTAAAATCTCCCTGATCGATTTTCCATGCCGCGTGCATCGTCAATAAACGCCCTATGTGAATATCCATAGCAGCTTGCCCCAACATCCACTGTACGCCATCATAATCATTAAGCTTCTTTCCAAACGCTTCCCGATCTCCAACGTACTCCTGGGCGATTTCCAAACACCTTTTCGAAAGTCCCAGCCAACGCATACAGTGCGTAAGCCGAGCAGTGCCCAAGCGGATCTGAGTTACTTTTAGCCCATCACCAATTTCCATAAGCCTATTTTCATCGTCAATAGTAAGCCCATCGAAAGTAAGTTCGCAGTGCCCACCATGCTCCTCCGGCCCCATCGTCGGGATGCGCCGCTCAATCTGCCAACCGGGTTGGTCTTTATGGAATAGAAATGCCGTCAAACCTTTTCGTAGGTGATCCGAAGTTCTAGCTACTAAAATGAAATGTTCCGCAATACTAGCGCCACTGATAAACCACTTACGTCCTCTAATTTCCCACTTATTACCACGCTTTGTAGCTCGGGTCTGCATCATCCCACCTGGGTCAGAACCGCTACCTGGTGCCGGCTCAGTCATTGCAAAAGAGGACCACACAAGTCCGTCAATCAGCGGTTGTAACCATCTATCCTTTTGTAAATCTGTCGCAACCTTTTCCAACAACATCATGTTGCCGTCGTCCGGCGCATGAGAGTTGAAGACTACGGGTCCGTATAAAGAGCGCCCCATCTCCTCGTAACAAGCCGCCATTCCTATCATAGGCAGCCCCCCTCCCCCTCTTTCTTTTGAGACTTGCAGTGCCCAAAGGTTTTCTGCCTTTGCACGCTCTCGCAGTGTTTGGAGAAGCGGAAGTGCGATGCTCTCATAGGAATCGAAATTTTTTGGATCGCTTTCTAGAGGAAGAACATACTCATCAAGAAATGTTCTTATGCGAGTCCGATAAGCCTCTATCTCCGGTGGCAAATTGAAATCCATTACTTGGATCCTCTATTACCCATATACGGGCTCTTGTCGAAGCATACTCTGGTCAACGATCAAGAAGTTTACGGTTGGGTCGTACACGTTTCCACCAGACTAGAAAACCGGTCACAAAAAGGGCCGCTGGCAGTAAACCGAGAATAACCCAAAGTATGCGAATCGTGAGTCCACCAAAACGACCAAAATGTAAGTCTATGAATACTAAGAGTATAGCTTCGCCTGGTCGCTCGAAATCTTGGGGATCAGCATCAAATGTATTAAAGAACCACTCGAATGGTTCAGGGAAAGCAAAGTAGATTCCAGTAATAGACCAGCCGAATAACAAGATAACCCCCCAGAATCCAAGTGCGCTGTGCAAACGCCAGCTGAAACGCTGTGTCTTGGATGGGCGCGCCATCATCAAACTCTTACGCCATTGCCGCCGTCCCGGCCACCAGATGACAACACCTGTCACCAACATAATCATCACAAGAATTGCGCCGATACCGTTTACATCACGCCCTACAGAACCCGCTAGAAGATTGTCATGAAAATCTACTAACCACTCCAAAATACGAAGTGCTAAAGGGAACCCATTATCTAGACTGCTTCCCGGTGGCAATAGCCAGCGGGTTAATTCACGCCGAAATACGACTGCGCTCCCTGACAAGCTGATGACAAAAATGTAGAGGCCAACCGCGATACCCACCCACAAGTGAACCTGGTAGAACTTCCAACGCAATAATTTAGTTTGAGGCTGATAGAGCCACCGCTGCCAACGGGTAGAACTCATTGAGAACTTATTGATTCGATCAGATTAATCAATAGGTGGCGTAGTGCTCGGTGGCCTGCGGTGATGGGTAGCCTGCTCGTACGCATAAGCCAATCTCAGCATGGCTCCATCGTCATAGGGTCTACCCATAAATGTGATGCCCACTGGCAAATTATCCGTTGTAAATCCAGACGGCACGACGATCGCCGGAACGTAGACAAGAAATGTGTTAAGGAACGGGACACCTTTGGTATTAACGAAGGGTGGAGTAAGACCGTCCTCGATCAGTGTCGGCTGGTGTTCTACAGCTTTGTACACGATAGCATCCAATTGATGATCTGCCATTGCCTTTAAGATGTTGTGCATTAGCTGATCACGAGCGACCAGGTAGTTGTAGTGTCTTGAACTTCCCACCTCTGTGCCGCTATAGGGACCACGACTAGACGGCTCAACATATCTATCAAGTTCTATCCCCGTATTTAGCATAGCCCTGAAACGAACCCTCGCATAGCGCGTAACTTCGTCAAACTCAGGTACAACGATCATTTCCTCCAAAGAAGCGAATGGCGCCCGACTACTTCTCCCAAAGTACTCCCTGAATGATTCGTCGTTTTCCGTTGGGGATAGGCTGCTGCGATTTCCAAGGAGTTCACTAATGTCAGAGATAATAATCGGATCCACAACAATCGCCCCCGCAGCCCTGAGCTCTGCGATGGAGCGTTCAAACATCGCATCAACCTTAGCAAAATCTTCGGATTCTGGTTCCGATGCGACGCCTATTGACTCCCGCAGGATGCCCAGACGTGAACCGTTCAGGCCATCCGCATCGAGAAAACGGCTAAAACTTCCTGAATGGTGTGTTACACCGTGTGCCGTGAGCGGATCCTCTGGGTCGTAGCCGACCAGAACGTCTAGAAGCACTACCAGATCTTCTACCGTCCGAGCCATGGGCCCGAGAGAGCCCGAAAGCTGAGGCCACCCTGCAAAAACACCGCCGCGGCTCACCAAACCCGCGCTGGGGCGTATACCAACGATGGAATTCCAAGCCGAGGGTCGGCGAATCGACGCAAAGCCCTCCTGTCCCACGGCAATGGTAGCGAAATTAGCTGCCACACTGGCGGCGGAGCCGCCGGACGACCCCCCAACAGTCCTGTCCAACGCGTACGGATTCCGCGTGGAGCCGAACAATGAGCCATGAGTGTCACCACCAGCTAACTCCCCTAGAGTGACCTTGGCCAGGATAATTGCTCCAGCTTCTTTGAGTTTTTCGATCGCGAAAGCATCTCTATCGGGGTAGTAATCTCTAAAAAGGATTGAACCTAACGTGGTGGGCATCCCTACCACATCGACCTGATCCTTGATTACCACCGGGATGCCGTGAAGTGAGCCGACGAGTCCGGTTGCTTGAAAAGCCTCGTCGAGCCGATCGGCATCCTGGAGCGCATCAGCATTGAGCGTGATGACCGCGTTAATAGTCGGTCCCTGCTGGTCATAGGCCTCAATCCGATCAAGATAGAGTTGTGTGAGCTGTCGGGATGTTAGTAATCCGGAGGCATAGGCACTGTGGATTTCAGCAATAGTCGTTTCGACTACATCAAAACGAGGCTGGCTCATGCCACTTATTGGCAGGAATGCAAGACAAACTAAAAGAGAAAGGAACTTCACAACACCTCCCCGGGTGAGCCGCAAATGTGCTCAGTGCCCCATACCCTAATTCTGTGGGCCCATTCTACCCCCTTAATCCACACTTTAGCCGCCCGGGTTGACACTAGGGGGATCCCGGAGGATCGTAACACTCAGCCCAACACTTCTCGAAGGAAAACCAATGTCGAGACGACATTTTCTCAAGACTTCGGCCCTACTCGGTGCTACTGGATTAACACTGCGCTTCGCCCCCGCTGCCTCCCAAACTTCTGCCCCCTCAAGTGCGACTAGTTATCCGATTCACATTCGTATGGGGGGATACGGCCCACCAACCACCAGCTTTAGCCTGGGTTTAAAAATGATTGGTGATAGGCTGGAGGATCAGTTTGGAGACGAAGTAAGCGTGCACTACGTCTATAACGTTATGGACTTAGGGTATGCCGGGTCAGATCTCCGATGGTTGGTGGATGCCGGTGTGCTGACGGTTGGCTATATGAGCATCTCAGATACGCCTGAGCTAGAACTTGCTGCCCTGCCCTTCCTGTTTCCAAATACCACCACGGCTCGCGCTGCGATGGATGGCCCTTTTGGACGCGCTGCTGCTAAAAGTCTTGAAGCAGTTACTAACTACCGCGTCATAGGATTTTTTGAAAACGGCTTTAGACATATCTCTAATAACGTCAGGGCTGTGAGAACACTGGAAGATCTGCGGGGGCTAAAAATTCGTGTTCGGAGCTCAGAACAGATAACAACGTTTGAGCAACTTGGCGTTGATCCTCAAGTGGTCGAGTTGTCTGCAGCCGTGCGGGAAATAGAGAGAGGCACACTTGATGGTCAAGAGAATCCTTTTGCCAATACGATCACCTACAACATCTATCCACATCAGCGTTTCTACACTGCTACTTTCCATTCTTACTTGTCGCGCCCGATTTTTGTACACGCTCCATCCTTTGATGCCTGGCCTTCTCATATTCAGGCTAGTGTGCGGGATGCAGCAATAGAGGCCGTTCAATTTCAGCGGGCGCTGCATGACCAAGAAGAAGAGGAGGCTCAGGCAATCATTCGAGAGGCTGGCGGTGAAATACTGGAACTCTCCCCAACAGCCAGAGAGGAGTTTATAGCTGCAGTCGCACCGCTATACGAGGAAGCGCAAACCCGTTATCCGCAAGAACTCCTAGAGATGGTGGGTTTATAACTTGCGCTAATAGGCTTTTCTAGGCCTCTAATCATCTTTGAACACGATACGTACTACCCGATCATCGTCCGGACCAGGCTCAAAACGGCCATCACGGTTGCTGGTACCCATATAGATTGCCCCATCTGGGCCCACAGCAAGTGCCCTGACCCGTCGGTATTCTCCTACAGCAGGCACACCGTCGCGCCAAACACGGCTGTTAAACCATCGCTCCACGCCAGTTACATGATTGGGATCACTGGGATCTTGGAAACGCATCCTAACCAACGCTTCGGACCAGAGGGCCGTCAAGTAAAGATCGCCGTTGTGAAAAATGAGATCCCCAGGAGGTACAGAAGGAATCCACGAGAGAAGCGGGTCTACGTAATCGGGAATACCAGGAGCACCTACCACCCGTGGCCAACCATAGTTCTTGCCTTTCTGCACAAGATTGAGTTCGTCGAAGGCACCAATACGAGGTTCCCATTCTGTTGTAGGACCATGATCTGCTACAAAAAGCGCGCCGTCCTCCGGGCGAAAAGCAATACCAAGTGGGTTTCGCATACCATAGGCCCAAATAGGGTTATTCGGCCAGGGATTATCGTCTGGTATAGCCCCTTCAGGCGTAATTCGAAGAATGCTGCCGCCCATATTATCTAACCTCTGGGCACGCTCTCTAACACGGGCATCTCCAGTCCCGACGTAAAGCATGCCGTCTGGGCCGAAACGGATACGCCCTCCATTATGGTTCGTTGAACCTGGAAGATCATCAAGCAAAACCTCCTCGTTCATACCTCGCCCATTCACTTCGCGAAAACGACTAATACGATTAGCTACCTCATCTCCGTCCTTATCCACCGTGTACATAACATAAATCCAAGGCTCCTCTGAGAACTGAGGATGCAGAGCTAAACCATTCAAGCCGTTTTCACGAATTTCTGCACTCACGTTATTAAGCGACGCCCAAGGCATTGGGTCGAGTTCACCTTCAGCGCTCACTACACGGATTCGTCCAGCCTTTTCAGTCAAAAACATTCGGCCATCCGAAGCAAACTCTAAACTCCAAACCACATCGAGCCCTGTAAGCAAAGTTTCCACGACCACCCCCGGAGGATCGACGTAATAGACCTCTAATGGAACACGTGGCAAATCACCCATAATCGGTCGATCATTGGTAGATGCCTGCCCGTTAGTCAGTGACGGTAAATTGACAGCAATACCTAGAATGGTCATAACCGTAACGCATCTCATCATCTTCTCCAGGAATTGTTATTTGAATATTTTCACTGCCAATTCTACAGATCTCTTCGCCTTCCATGGAAGCACTCGCCAGTATGCCTCACCTAAGTACTTGCATCAGATGCCTGGGGGACAGGATAGTTGGCGAGCCTTGTATTAGAATCGTGTTCGGGCTTTACGAGACGCGATAACAAGTAATACCAAGCGCTAACTTGATAAATCTGGAGAGACAGAATTGATGGGTATTCAAGAAGTGTTCAGGCTGCTGATCATATGTACGCTACCGGGCTTAGCTTTTGCCCACCATAGCGTTAGTGTGCACTTTAACCCAAATGTAACAATGGAGCTTGAGGGAGAAATCACTGAGATTTTGTGGAGAAACCCACATGTGAATTTCACGCTCAAAGTGGCAAATAACAATGGTGTTGTAGCCGATTGGAATCTGGAAACACACTCGCTGAGCATTATGCGTCGGATGGACGTTATTGAACCGTTCGTCAAGATTGGTGATCAGGTGAAGGTAGCTGGCTGGCCAACACGACATGGACAAGGAATATTTGTTAACAATATGCTGCTACCCACTGGGGAAGAGTTTGTTTTTATGTTCGGAGCCGAACCTGCAGACCTACGCTGGTCTGACCAATTATGGGGAACGAATGAACGGTGGTTCGCCGAATCCGGAGACTCATCTGCAGAGGAAAGAGGCATTTTCCGTGTATGGAGCACCACGCTGGCGGGCGGACAACATTTCTTTTGGCTGCCAGAATACCCTCTCACGGAGGAAGCTCGTGAAGCACAAGCAATCTTCGATCCACTCACAGATGACCCACTACTTAATTGTGGACTGAAGGGAATGCCCGCAATCATGAGTGCCCCCTACCCTCTAGAATTCATTGATGAGGGGGGCATCATCACCGTGCAAATCGAGGAATATGATACTACTCGTACAATCCATATGGGTGCACAGCCTTCTGTCATGCCAGCACCATCGATCCTAGGGTACTCAACAGGTCACTGGGAGGACGACACTCTTGTTGTCATGACGGCAGGGATAAATTGGGGACATTTCGCCAGTAGGGGCATTCCAACGAGCGAGAATATTGAGACCGTCGAACGTTTCACACCCATCGAAAACGGAAGCAAACTGCAATATGAGATAACGGTAACGGATCCGGCAACATTCACTCAACCAGTTGTAATGGATAAGACCTGGGTCTGGCTGCCAGACGTTGAGGTTGAACCATTCGAGTGCATCACAAATTAAGAAAAATTCTCGCAGAGTTTTCCACGTTCGTTACCACAACAGCCGATGGAAATACCTAACTATCGTGCTGTCCAACCGCCATCTATCTTTAGGCTAGCTCCAGTCATCAGCGACGAATCGGGTGATGCTAAGAACATCACTGCAGAAACCACCTCACGGAGTTGCCCGATGCGTCCCATTGGAATACAGTCCAGCGCCCACTGTTTGAATTCAGCATCCTCAAACATAGGCACCGTCATCGGGGTTTCGATAAATGTCGGCGCGACAGAGTTGACTCGTATGCCATGAGATGCCAACTCAACGCCCATCGCTTTAGTCAACCCCTCTACAGCATGTTTAGTCATGCAGTAAGCCGTTCTATTCGGAGCCCCAATATGCCCCATTTGTGATGACATATTGATAATTGAGCCGCCGTTCCCGGTACGAAGCATCACTCGCGCCGCACTCTGCGCCGCTAAAAACAACGCCTTCACATTAAGCTGAACCATTTCATCAAGGGAGTCTTCGGGAATATCTATGAAAGGCTGTGGAGAATTAATACCAGCGTTGTTAAACATAACATCCAAACGATCAAGGCTCTCTATGCGATCACGAAAAAGTTTTTCATTAATATCCTCAACCCAAATCTCAATCGAATCTCCAAGCCTATCTGCTAGGGACATTAGGTTTTTTTTATTTCTTGCCACGGCGATCACATGTGCGCCAGACTCAACCATAGCCGCCGCGCACGCCTCACCAATCCCGCGACTAGCTCCAGTAATTAACGCGACACATCCAGATAAATCCCATTTAGTCATGTTGTTTTTACTCACAGGTTACTCCTGTATCCACAAGGACCACAGGTTTGCAGTAGAAGTCAACATTACCTAGCATGTCTAAACGGCTACGCCGCCGCAAATTCGGAGAATCGCTATGGCACGCTACCTGAAACAAGGTAAATCTGCAGATGAGGTTGCCTTGGAGGAGGTCAAGATTCGCCAAACTGTCGAGAGCATTCTTCAACAGATTAACGCTCGCGGTGATGAGGCTCTTAGAGATTTCTCTGAACAGTTCGATCAATGGTCGCCCGAATCTTTCCGTCTAAGCACAGACGAGATCAAAGCTTGCCACCAACAACTCTCCAAACAGGTAATTGAAGATATTAAATTTGCCCAGACACAGATCAGAAACTTCGCTCAGGCACAAAAAGGTGCGCTGAGAGACGTTGAGATCGAGACGCTACCAGGCGTAGTGCTGGGACATAAGAACCTCCCAGTAAACAGCGTTGGCTGCTATGTCCCAGGGGGGAAATACCCCATGGTGGCATCGGCTCATATGAGTGTTGTCACAGCTAAAGTGGCCGGAGTACACCGAATCATTGCAGCAGCTCCACCTTATAAGGGCGCACCTAGTGCAGCCATCGTTGTCGCTATGGATTTGGGCGGGGCGGATGAGATCTACTGTCTTGGTGGCGTACAGGCCGTAGCAGCAATGGCGCTTGGTACACAAAGCATTGACCCCGTAGACATGATCGTTGGTCCAGGTAATGCGTACGTTGCGGAAGCGAAGAGACAGCTTTTCGGGCGTGTAGGAATTGATCTGCTGGCAGGCCCAACCGAGACACTGGTAATCGCAGATGATAGCGTTGATGGTGAACTCTGTGCCGCCGATCTGTTGGGACAAGCTGAACACGGTCCCACCTCCCCTGCAATTCTGCTGACCGACTCCGAAAAATTGGCCAAGGACACTATGGCTGAGATTGATCGCCAGCTAAGCATTTTACCAACGGCGGAGATCGCTGGGACAGCCTGGCGTGATTACGGACAAGTTATCGTCTGCGACACTGTGGAGGAAATGGTGCACATAGCCGATGAAATAGCATCAGAACATGTGCAGGTCATGACCCACAATCCTGATTACTTCCTTAAAAAAATGACTAACTACGGCGCCCTCTTTCTTGGACCAGAAACAAACGTATCTTATGGAGACAAAGTAATCGGCACTAATCATACGCTGCCTACCAAGAAAGCTGCACGGTATACAGGTGGGCTGTGGGTAGGGAAGTTCATTAAGACCTGCACATATCAAAAAATCACAGAGGAAGCCTCGCTCAAGGTTGGTGAGTACTGCTCAAGACTTTGTGATCTAGAGGGATTTATGGGTCACAAAGAGCAAGCAGACATCCGAGTCCGACGATACGGAGGCTAACCGAGCGAGGTACTCACCTCCTATTTTTTACTACGTGAGCCCGTAATAAAAGCACACAAAGCAACGACGGGGCATACGAAGCCTGATAAGGTTAGAATTACCTATCAATAACTATCGATAATAATTTTAAGAGGACTGCACGATGGGATTCTCTCGATATTTGTCTTTGGCCTTTACGGCCCTGGTACTCGGTTTTGCGCAAATCACTAGTGCACAAGATGATGGCACAGCATATATGGTGACCTATATTGAAGTTGCACCTTTTGCCGCAGATGAAGCAGCTGAATTACTCGCCGCCTACGTTCAAGAAAGTAGCGATGCAGATGGAAATGTGCGATTCCAAGCTCTTCAGCGTATAGGTCGACCTAGTCACTTTGCCATTCTCGAAACTTGGAGTGATACAGAAGCGCGTGATGCTCATGTCAGTTCAAGGCAGACAGAAATCTTCCATGACACCCTAGAAGCCCTCCTCTATAGCCCCGCCGATGTGCGCCCACATGGTGATCTCACAACGGCAGCTGGAGGCAATGTTGGACCTAGCGGGGTTTTCGCAGTAACGCATGTAGATGTCACCCCCAACAACACGGAAGTGGCAGTTGGACTTCTCGAAACGCTAGCGTCGGCAAGCCGCAATGATGGTGGTAATGCCCGTTTCGACGTCCTTGTTCAATCGAACCGCAGGAATCACATGACGGTAGTAGAATCCTGGGAAAGTCCGGAGGCCCAAGAAGAGCATTACGGAGCGACTCACACTAAGTCTTTCAGGGCGAGCCTATTTCCTCTTAGCGGAGCTCTCTACGACGAAAGGCTTTATCGCTCACTTTAATTGCCCAACTGACATAACTGCCAGTGACAATGGGACCATTGCACTAACCTAGACTTGCGAATCGTAGATAAGAATGATTATCATTTCGATTCTCTCCTAAAGGGATAGCTTTTTGACGTTGGCCGACCTGAAAAGAGGCGATCGCGCCCGTATCTGTGAGATTGATGCTGCCCAGCCGAGCGTTCAGCGACTCATGATTATGGGACTCGTTGAGGGTACAGAGCTTGAATGCCTGGGTGGGTCCTTGGGCGGAGACCCAATGGAGTTCCTCCTGTACGGTAGTGCACTATCTCTCCGCCGCTCCGATGCACAATATTTTCGCGTTATACCCGCACCAGTCACAACTTAAACTAATGTCCGAGCCCACAACAATCAACATCCCTATTGAAGATCTAACCATCTCTCAGCAGATGACCCTAGCCCTAGTCGGAAATCCCAACACCGGAAAGAGCACTGTATTTAATCGGCTTACGGGACTACGACAAAAAACTGCGAACTACCCCGGAGTTACAGTTGAGAAGCGAGTGGGTAAATTTATCGTAGATAGCTTAAGTTTTGATCTCATTGATCTACCGGGAATCTACTCGTTGAGCCCGAATTCGGCAGATGAACGAATCGCCGTTGACGTGCTATTAGGACGCGTAGTTGGGACCCCACAACCAGACATAATTCTAGCGGTGGTCGATGCTACCAGACTCTACCAAGGCCTTTATCTTCTCCAACAGCTTACCGAGCTCGGCCGACCGATCGTGGTCGCGCTCACTATGACTGACGCCGCAATCAACAAAAATATTCGAATCGACACTAATACTCTGCAAAATGAGCTTGGTGGTGTACCGGTGTCCGAGATCGTTGCCACTACAGGTAGAGGAATGGCTCATCTTCGTTCCATGATCAAGAAAGTCGTGGATGGGGAGAAAAATACCTCTGATACCTCATTCTGGCCAGAATTGCGTCACTCAGCAAAAACTCTTGAAAAGAAAATCGGCAATTCGTTATTGACGCTTACAGAGATTGAACGAGCAATTATCGACGGGGATCCAACTGCGATTTCAAAACTTCGGAGCGCCCTAGGTGCAAATGCTGAGGCCCAGATTCAGGAATGCCGCAACACACTCTGCGGAAACGATCCTCCGATAGCTGTGGAGACACGGGCACGATATAACTGGATTAATAAAACTCTCCCTCAACTTGAGACTAGAGCGTTTGCTCCAACCCGTTGGGCTACGAAACTTGTTAATTGGTTAAATCGGCCGATTCCGGCAACGGCCCTATTTTTTGGTCTAATGGCAATTATTTTCCAAGCTGTTTTCGCTTGGGCAACTCCTTTGATGGATATCATCGACGCAGCAGCTAGTGGCCTAGGCGTTTGGATACAAAACACTCTGCCATCTGGAGTGGTAAGCAGTTTTCTTGCCGATGGGGTCATTGCTGGTGTAGGCAGCGTTATTATTTTTCTACCACAAATACTCATTCTTTTCCTGTTCATTATCGTCATGGAAGACACCGGTTATCTAGCACGGACAGCTTTTCTTATGGACCGAGCCATGCGTGCGGCAGGACTTTCTGGACAGTCCGTTATTCCATTGATTTCAGGTTTTGCTTGCGCGGTTCCGGGCATTATGGCAACCCGCGTCATCCCAGATAGACGTGACCGAATTGCAACAATTATCGCTGCGCCCTTTATGACCTGCTCAGCACGATTACCAGTTTATGCCCTCTTAATTGCCGCATTCGTTCCTAACAACAACGTAGGTTTTGCTAATCTGCAAGGACTCGTTCTATTTGGTCTTTACATGCTAGGAATACTGGGTGGCGTAGGAACCGCTCTTCTGCTAAAGCGTTCAGCTCTACGTGGACCAAAACCATCTTTTATTCTGGCTCTACCTGAATTTCACTTACCTAACCTACGCACTGTGCTTTTTAAACTCCTGGATCGGGCGCGAATCTTTCTACGTCGTGCGGGCACGGTCATTTTTACTGTTGCCATTCTTATCTGGGCTATGGCCTATTTTCCCCGCTCAGATAGCATTGAGGCGGAACGTTTGAATGCCCAGGAACAAGCCAGCGCAATCTTAGCTGACGACGTGCTCGCTGCCGAGATTAGTAGCATCAACAACGAGGCTGCAGCTGCGCAACTAGCACAAAGTTGGCTAGGGCGTGCTGGTCAATGGGTGGAGCCTCTCTTTGAACCTCTTGGCTGGGACTGGCGTGTTTCTGCGGCAGTGATTGCTGGTTTTCCCGCTCGGGAAGTAGTGGTCGCTGTGCTAGGCACTATCTACGCCGTTGGTGCTGAGGCAAATGAATCTAGTCTTACTGACCGACTGAAGTCCGCAACCTGGCCAGACGGACAAACCGTATTTACTTTACCGATGGTGCTCGGATTACTAGTCTTTTACGCTTGGTGCTTACAGTGCGCTGCAACTCTCGCAGTAATCAAGCGAGAAACTAATACCTGGCGTTGGCCAATATTTGCATGGAGTTACATGACTGCAGCGGGCTATCTTGGCGCGTTACTCATATTTCAGCTTGGCAGCACCTAAAACCAGATGTCCTATTTTAAAAAAACCATCAACAATTACTAACTCCACAATTTGGACTCTACACAACATTAGACTAAATAGCCTTCGGTGAGCCTTTCCGAAAGCTCCCAAAGCTTTACACCCATAGAAACGTCTTGCATATTTTTGTGTGGCGTCGCGAGATTACTATCGACAAAATAACATCCATTTATTTTTTCAACATCAGGGTTAGTGGCAACGTAACAGGTGGTCGCTGCACCTTCCTCAAGTGACTTCAAGAAAAAATAACCGAAAACTTGAAACGCTGTCTGCTGCCAACCAGGAAGATCCCGAGCGATATTCGTTCTTACAATGCCAGGATGTACAACATTCGAAGTTGCACGAGTATCTTTCAGCCGCCTCGAAAGTTCGAGCGAGTGCAGGCCATTAGCAAGCTTAGAGTGTCCATATGCCACCTGACGATCAAACCAAGATGCTCCAGACAGATCAGAGAACTGAATACCAGATTCTGGAGCAGATTGATGCGCCTGGCTGCCGACGATAACAATCCGTCCCTGGGGTGCTGTGATCACCCTATCCAAGAGACGATTTACCAGTATAAAATGCCCCAAATGATTGACTACAAAATGAGCCTCAACACCATTCACTTGCCACAAATCGGCGAATACCGCGCCTGCATTACAGATCAGAATATCTATCTCCACACCCATCGTCTGAACCTGATCTGAACAGGTAACTATAGAATTAAAATCCGAAAGTTCCAGAACTAACGGTGTAGTCTCACCTACAACGCTGTCGCACGCGATACGGCCCTTTTCATACGTCCGTGCCGTGCCAAGAACATGGGCCCCTCGTAATGCGAGGACTCGCATTGTTTCGTAACCGATCCCAGAATTGATACCGGTGACGAGTGCTGTCTTTCCTGTGAGATCCAACCCCAGCGTAACTTCCTCTGCTGTGGAGTTAGCATCAAACCGACTCACACCGTCCTCGCAAGCTGCGTATCCTACCGCGGGCGCAAGTGTACACAGCGCACTACTCTGCAAAAATCGTCGCCGGTTAATCATTGAATCCTAGTCTGATTGACCTTTTTACACATATCAAGATTGGGCACACTTGTTTGCACTGGTAATATGCTAATAACTGCACACCATTGGTAATAGCCTTGCACCATCCTTAGACTAACCCAGATTATTTTCAGGATTCCTCATGACAGAACACCATAGCACCAAGCAGCTCTACTGGCGGGCCAATCTTCGACTCGTGGCTGGCTGCCTAGCAGTCTGGCTCACGGTGTCATTTGGTTTTGGTATTTTTTTAGCGGATCTTTTAAATCAGTTTCAGTTTTTTGGTTTTGAACTTGGCTTCTGGTTTGCTCAACAGGGCTCTATTCTTTGTTTCATCGGTCTGATCTTCTTTTACGCATGGCGCATGAACCATCTTGATCGAGAACACAATCTAGACGAAGACTAGGTAAACGTAATGGAACTCAGAACCTTGACTTATCTTGTAGTGGGCGCAAGTTTTGCTCTTTATATTGGTATTGCTATTTGGTCTAGAGCTACCAATACCGGAGACTTCTACGTAGCCGGCAAACACGTGCACCCACTCGCAAACGGTATGGCCACGGCAGCAGATTGGATGTCAGCCGCCTCATTCATTTCCATGGCCGGTCTTATCGCATTTCTTGGTTACGACGGATCGGTCTATCTCATGGGGTGGACTGGCGGATACGTGTTGCTAGCACTGTTACTGGCGCCGTACCTACGCAAATTTGGAAAATTTACCGTACCTGAATTTATTGGTGAGCGATACGACTCCCGTGCCGCCCGTATCGTTGCGGTAATTTGCCTAATTATCATCTCCTTCACCTACGTCGCTGGACAGATGCGTGGTGTCGGCATCGTCTTCTCAAGATTCTTAGAGGTGCCAATAGGGCTGGGGCTCTTATTCGGCATGGGTATTGTTTTCGTTTACGCCGTGCTCGGTGGCATGAAAGGCGTAACCTACACTCAGATTGCTCAGTACTGCGTACTTATTTTTGCCTACACCGTCCCTGCAGTCTTCATAGCGCTTCAGATTACAGGCTCACCTATCCCGCAAATTGCATTTGGTAGCACAATCCAAGGTGACTCAATTTACTTTCTACAAAAACTTGATCAAGTGGTGACTGCGCTTGGTTTTACAGCGTATACCTCTGGCACCAAAAGCACTATCGACATCTTCTGCATTACAGCTGCGCTCATGATTGGTACCGCTGGACTACCTCATGTCATCGTACGGTTTTTCACCGTGCCAAAGGTTCGTGATGCGCGGTACTCGGCCGGTTGGGCGCTTTTTTTCATTGGTCTGCTCTACCTTACGGCACCAGTAGTCGGCTCAATGGCTAGACTAAATCTCACCGAGACAATCCAAATCGGAACCGTTGGCGCTGAAACCGGAAATCTTGCATACGAGGATCGGCCAGACTGGTTCAGAACCTGGGAAGCAACAGGTCTTTTGGAATTTGATGACAAAAATGAGGACGGTCGAATCCAATACTATAATGACCAGAATCCGGAGTTCGCCACGCGTGCGCAAGCATTTGGCTGGGATGGCAATGAGTTGCGAGTGGATCCCGATATTATGGTGCTTGCTAACCCGGAGATTGCTTCTTTACCACAATGGGTTATCGCACTCGTTGCCGCCGGTGGCATTGCCGCAGCATTATCAACGGCGGCAGGCCTGCTGCTCGTTATATCTGCTGCGATATCTCATGATCTACTGAAGGGCATACTGATGCCTCATATCTCGGAGCGGAGAGAACTGCTTGCAGGAAGAATTTCTGCTGGTGTTGCAATCGTCATTGCAGGCCTATTGGGGTATTACCCACCCGCCTTTGTTGCTCAGGTTGTCGCGTTTGCATTCGGGCTTGCTGCTGCATCTCTATTTCCACCGATATTGCTTGGCATCTTCTATAAGCGCATCAATAAAGAAGGAGCTATCGCAGGTATGGTTGTCGGGTTAGTCTTTACCTACAGCTACATTGAGTACTTCAAGGGCCTATTTCTACGTTGGGCGGGATCACCCTGGTCGGAAGATGTGGCCGAAAACTGGCTTATGGGAATTTCCCCTGAAGGCATCGGTACAATCGGAGTTCTGCTGAACTTTGCGGTAGCTATAACCGTCAGCCATATGACAGCGGAGCCCCCAGAGAAAGTTCAAGAACTTGTTGAGCGCATCCGTTATCCACGGTAATGCTAAAGTTGCATTTGCTGCCCAACGCAGAGTCAAGGCGATTTGAACCTGAATCACAATCCACAGATACTGTGGATAACTCTGTGGAGAACTCATTGATTAAGTCCGTCGAAGCCTGGCTCTGTTTAGGATTCTGTCAGATTGCTCAAAAAAACATCAAATATTTTTATTAAATAAAAACAAATAGTTAAAGTTGTTTTTGACAGCAATATAGAAAAACATATCCTCAACTGGCAACTTTTACGATAGAGAAGCATGAGTATGCCGCCCGTGTGGACAGCACACCCGATAAAATCAGCTTTTTTGTCTACAGAAACTTCTCAAGCACTACTTTAGGTTCAAGATCCTAACCTCATGAATAACATAATCACAATTCCAGGCTGAAGGACTGCCCTAGATCGAAGCGGTCGTGTATTCTTGACATTGGAAGCTCATTTGGCCTAATCCAATATGAATAGCAGGGAGTCCAAGATGAAATTCGTATCACCTACCCTAGTTTGCCTTGCAGGTCTCGCTCTTGCTGCATGCCAACCCAGTCAAGATATATCCCCCGGGGAAGACCCGGCCCAGGCTGCAGCAACACCGACAGAAATGCCGCTCCCGATACCGACGATTACTGATGCTGAAACTACTACCCAAGCATCTCTCTTAAGTGAGCCGAACTGGGCAATACTATTCTCTGGCCACGACCTGAGCAGTTTTCGAGCCCTGCAATACGATCCGATCATTAGCGGCGAAGACACCAACCATCCTACTAACTTTGTGAGTGGAGAACCAAATGAAGTTGGTGACGCTGAGTGGATCATTAGAGGTGATGTTGTGGAGGCGGAGGACGATCTCCAAGCATTCCTGGTGACCAAGGGTCACTACACAGATTTCCTGTTGCAACTTCAGTTCTGGAATGGTCCCGGCTCCAACAGCGGGATATTCATTCGTAATGACAATGCTGACGAAATCAACGCGGACAACGGATACGAAGTCAATATCTACGACACAAACCCAAATCCAGACAACCGTACTGGCTCAATCATAGGTCACGCACCGCCTATGACGGCTATTTCGACTGAAGGACAGTGGAATACATACGAAATTACTGCCCAAGGCGATCAAATCCTCGTGCGGCTAAATGGCACGGTTACGGTAGATTATGAAAGTGACGAACATCCAAGTGGTCCAATTGCTTTTCAAAGCAACGGTGGGCTCATTCGGTTCCGTGACATCAGGATAAGGCCACTTTGATGAATAGTAGGCTCTAGCTGGCGGCACAAATCATTTCAGTGCTACTACTCAGAGCAGATGAGAAATGGTTTAGGTAGTTTTCACGGCGTGTGGACAGTGTCCCAGTTATCCTAACCCGGTCTCCACCATTTATTAGCATGTTGTTTAATACCATTTGTATGCGGGTTTTTCCCGTTTTTTTCCCTTGTCTTGTCATTTCAACTCCAGTAATTGCACAAGATTTTTCTGGAATCGATTCCTTCATCAATAACGCTGTCCAACCATTTACCACGTTCATCTCTAAAATTATTTTTTTTACAGTTCCCTTATTCGGTGCGGACCTTCCCTTGGTTGTACTTTGGTTAATACTCGGCGCTGTTTTTTTTACTGGTTATTTTGGATTCATCAACATTCGAGGTTTTAGGCATTCCCTCAGATTGATACGAGGCGACTACACAGACCCCTCTCATCCAGGTGAAGTCTCTCATTTTCAAGCCCTTTCTACAGCGGTCTCCGGTACTGTCGGTATTGGCAACATCGGTGGAGTAGCTGTAGCCATATCAATCGGCGGTCCGGGTGCCACATTCTGGATGATATTAGCTGGGCTTCTGGGCATGTCGACAAAATTTGTGGAATGTGCACTGGGAACAATCTATCGAAAGAGTAATCCTGATGGTAGCGTTTCCGGTGGTCCAATGTACTACCTTGAGAAGGGACTGAAAGAGAAGGGGTTTCAAAGACTTGGTAACTTTATGGCTAAATTTTACGCGGCAGGCATTGTTATTAGCTGTCTGGGAATTGGAAATATGTTCCAATCAAATCAAGCGTATGTGCAGTTCGTTAATGTTACTGGTGGTCTGAACGGTAGTTGGTTTAATAATAAGGGTTGGCTTTTCGGATTAATTGTTGCCGCGGTTGTCGGCTTCGTCATTATCGGTGGTATAAAAAGCATCGCGAAAGTCACTGAGAAGCTTGTGCCATTTATGGCGCTTTTTTACGTTTTTTCAGCGCTTGCAATCATCGGCATGAATCACGAAGCCTTACCGTTTTCATTTTTCGCAATTATCAATGGGGCATTTGCGCCTGAAGCGTTAGGAGGCAGCGCGTTGGGTGTCATGATCATCGGCTTTCAGCGCGCAGTGTTCTCCAATGAGGCAGGTATAGGTTCCGCGGCAATAGCTCACTCGGCCGTAAAAACAAACGAACCTATTACAGAGGGCTATGTTGCACTATTAGAACCATTTATTGACACAGTGGTGATATGTACGGTGACCTCGCTAGTTATTACAACGACCCTTTATTACGATCCGAGTTTCGTACAAGGCCTTGGTGGAATCGAGATGACTTCTGCAGCGTTCGAGCGAAATATCAGTTGGTCACCCTACGCAATAGCCATTTCTGCCATCTTGTTTGCGTTCTCCACAATGATTGCCTGGTCATACTACGGATTAAAAGGCTGGACCTATCTCGTAGGTGAGTCTCGCGCCGCAGATTTTGGGTTTAAAGCTGTCTTCTGCGTGTTTGTCGTAGTCGGCTGCTCAATTCAGCTGAGCGCTATCCTGGACTTCTCTGACGCATTAGTCTTCTTCATATGCGTACCAAACATCCTTGGCCTCTACATACTAGCCCCGGCACTAAAGCACAAGCTTAACGATTACAATGTCAGACTGGCCAGAGGCGATATTAGAAGTCACCAGAAAAGTCTACCCAACTAGTTGCCTTTACGTGTATCCAATCAAAAGTGGCTGACGGTTATTCAGAACTTTTGCCGCCCCATTTTTCCTGGTGTGCTACTTCGGCAGAGCAACGAACCTTGGCATGGCGTTTACTCAACAATAGGTTGTCTGGAGAACATACCCTTGCCCTGATCAGTCCGAGGTCCTGGGCAGCATCAAATAGGCTGGGATACCAACGCTTCCAACTCGGCAGCAAGCACTCAACCTGATCTCGAAGACTCATCTCTAAATTTAACGTGATCAGGGGCACTCAACAATAGGGCAATAGATGAATTTTTTTCACCGCTAGACTCTAATGCAATCTTAGCTGTCATTGTAAGTGGTACTGAGAGCAACATACCGACCGGCCCAAAAATCCAACCCCAGAAAACTAATGACAAGAAAACTATTAGTGTGGAAAGACCCAATCCACGACCCATTACTCGTGGTTCAATGACGCCACCAATTGTGATGTTAATTACGAAGTATCCAAGAGCAATCATCAGCGCTTGTAATGGCCCGAACTGGATCAGGGCGATAAGAATTGCTGGGATTGAAGCAATTAGAGATCCAATATTTGGAATATAGTTCAAAAGAAATGCGAGAAGCCCCCAGAGAACTGAGAAATCAAGTCCGAAGAACGCTGTGAGTAACCATACAGCTAAACCGGTCGCCAGGCTCGTCAATGTTTTTATGCCGAGGTACTGCTGAACGCTACTCGTAAATCGCTTAAAGTATTCTGGATCCCCATGCGATGCCTTTAACACCAACTGCATCTTACTGGGAAGCGTTGATGCTTCCAGAAGAATAAAAATCACCGCGAACATGATAAGAAAAAAATTGGCGAGAAGAGCCTGAAGACCATTAAGAAGATTCGCAACAAAACTCATGGCTGCTCCAGGCTGAATCATCTCAACTAATCCACTAACACTGACCTCTTGACCAAGCAGAGCAGCAATATCAGCAACTCTTTCATTAAGTCTTTCCTGATAAAATGGGAGTCTCTCATTAAATGCTCCGACGGATCCCCCAACAAACGTCCCGGCCAGAACCATGACTCCGATGATAAGAACAACAACAATCGTCACAGCTAAGCCAGTCGGAATACGCAAACGCTCTAGGTATCGTGTAATTGGCACACACAAAACAGCGAGAAATCCGGCCACGAGAAATGGCACCAGGATCACTCGCGCAGCCTGCAATCCGTAGATTACCGCAATGATTGCGATAACCGATACTGCAACGGTAATACCGGAGCGGGGCTGTTGTGATTGAGATTCTATGCGCATTCTCCCAGAGAAACCCGACGTCTAACTGTACGCTGAAGTAGGCTCCGACCCAACCCCCTTACGAGATTGAGGGACCAACTGATCATTCCTCTTCTCTAAACTGATAGGGCTTCCTTACCACCTTTATCATCGGCACAAACGGAGCATGGAGCTGCAAGAATATTATTTTTCTCAAGATATTCCAAAATTACGTCTACTTCTTCCTCTACGGACAACACATCTGTTCGAAGGTGTAACTGAGGATCAACCGGCATCTCATAAGGAGCATCAATGCCAGTAAAGTTGTGAATCTCACCCGAACGAGCCTTCTTATAAAGTCCTCTTGGATCACGTCTCTCCGCTTCGTCAAGCGGACAATCTACAAACACCTCAATGAAATTTAAGTGCTCGGCCTCATGTAACTGTCGAACCCTGTCACGGTCGAGTTTGTAAGGACTAATAAAGCTTGAAAGCACGATTATACCAGCGTCCCCGAATATTCTGGCGAGCTCACCAATACGGCGTATATTTTCTTTACGATCTTCTACAGAAAACCCAAGATTCTTATTTATGCCCAACCGAACATTATCGCCATCAAGCCGATAAGAAAGTTTATCTCTCTCAAACAAAGCCTTTTCAAGCGCTACAGCTATCGTACTCTTGCCGCTACCCGACAAACCGGTGAACCAAATCGTTGCGCCTTTCTGTCGAATAATATTGTATCGATCTTCCCGAGAGACTAGACCCTCATGCCAGGTTACATTAGTTGCTTTTTGTTCTGACATCTCACTGTTTCTATTTTTCAGCGCACTTAGAGCATCTCTCGAACTAGAGTATTTGCTCCGCTAGTAAGTGAATCCCCACTGTATTGACCGCACCGAAGTACTCCGCCTCGTACGAACGACCCTTTAAGGCCTTCTTCACCATGCCTTCTAGATTGGGACGTTTTTCAGCTGGGCTGGTCCCCTTACCAATTCCACCACCAAATTCGATGATCGCATCGATACCGACGCCCATAGCCTCATCCATGCACGCCATCCATCGAACAGGATTAAACAACTGGAAAAACAAACGCGATCGTATAGCGTCAGAGTCAGACTCGTGCATCTGACCAGTGTAATTAGATAGAACACCAACCTCTAACGGACCAAAAGAAATATCCTCGAGAACCTCTCTAAAACGCCGTGCTGCATTGACCATTAGATAGGTATGAAATGCGCCTTCGGTCTTCAGCCTCACTGCTCTCTTGCGCCGTTGATTTTTAGTGAGATCTGCGGTTAACCGATCCAAATCAGCATCTTGGCCGGCAATAACCGTCTGCTCTGGAAGATTGCATCCTCCAATACCACAATAATATTTTTCGGCAAGCGCCCTGGCAGCTGTCAAATCAAGTGTAGTCGCTAACATACTACCCTCACCAAACTCGCTCATAAGTTCCGCTCTGCGAGTTACCAATGTCAAAGCATCCTCAAAGCTTAGGGCACCAGCGGTTACTAGTGCTGCGTATTCACCTAAGCTGTGACCTGCGGTTAGCGAGGGTTGGACCCTATTCTCCGAATCCAAGCTACGAAAAACTTCGAGGCACGCGATCTGGTGAGTTAATAACGCAGGCTGAGTAAAACGGGTTAAGTCTAATTGCCCTTGTGGATCTCTAAAACAGAGTTCAGACATATCATAGCCTACAACCTCGCTTGCCTGATCGAAGCATTCCTTAGCACACTCGAACTCTTCTACCAAGTCAGAGCCCATTCCACGATATTGAGAACCCTGTCCAGGGAATACGAAAATAATTCGCTCGAACTGAGACATCCGCCTCCTTCCAGGATTAATTATGAGTAATACTACGAGAAAGACGTGCCAGGATACGTTGCCAAAACATCCCACTCAACCTGCCTGCCCTCTCAAAAAATTCTGCGCGAGCGATGTCCAGTAGCTAACGCCGATAATAAGCATCTCATCTCAAGAAGCAAATAGCCGTCTCTAAATCAACTACTCCGCCTCACCCTCGCAATACCTGCCTTTTCATCTAGTGGAATCATAACCAGCATACCTATCACAAACATGGCTAGTGCCACAGAGATACCCCAACGTTGAGATTCTGTCCACTGGGTCAAACTACCCAGTAAAAATGGACCAACGAAGGCCGTAAATTTACCTGAAAAAGCGAAAAACCCAAAAAATTCACTTCTTAACTCCGGTGGAACAAAACGAGCCATTAATGAACGGCTTGCTGATTGATTTGGGCCAATGAAAATGCCAATCACTATGCCTGCGACCCACAACCATAGTTTTGTCGTAGCAAGCATAGCCAGTGTTGTGGCTATGGATAGCCCAACGAGTGAAATCATGATAGTCCGTTTGCCGCCGATTACATCATCAAGACGACCCATAAAAAACGCGCCAAGCCCAGCAGCAATATTAAGAACAATGCCAAAAATTAGCACTTCCTGAAGAGTGAATCCGAAAGATTCGGCTGCATAGATTCCTCCAAACGCAAAAATTGTCACAAGACCATTGTTATATACAAAACGTGCGATTAAAAATCGGACTATTTCCTTAAAACTTCTAACCTCTGCGTATGTCTTACGTAGCTGAAGGATCGTATCACTAATTATTTTTCCACTACCCGACACCATAGATTTATCTTCAGATACCCAAAACAAAAACGGCAATGTAAAAATAAAATACCATCCAGCAACAATTAGATTTGTTGCGCGAATGTTTTCATCGTTTTCTGTAGAAAAACCAAACCAAGGTGTCTCTGGCTGAATCAAAGTTATTAGCGCCAACACGAGTGCAAGAAGGCCACCGATATACCCAACTCCCCACCCGTAGCCGGAAATGCTCCCAACACGCTCTGGGGCTGCAAGGTCTGGTAGAAACGCGTTATAAAACACAGAACTAAATTCGTATGCGATATTTGCGACGATAATAAAAGTTAAAGCTGCTGCTATTTCCCCGGGTAGGATCTGATAGAGCCCTGCAGTTGCTACTACGCAAACCAATGTAAAAAATAATACGAAAATTTTTCTATAACCACCCCTATCTGCCAGAGCACCAAGTATCGGTGAACAAATGGCTACAATCAAAGCTGTAACGGCAATCGCACGTGACCACAGTACGGTCCCCGTGATGGGATCTGGGGCGATGACCTGCGTAAAGTAGGTCGCATAAACAAAGGTGATGACAAGAGTCGTGAAAGGAGAACTGGCAAAATCGTAAAATATCCAGGACCAGATGGCACGGGGACCATAGACCGGTTTCACGCCGGTTCTCATATCAGTGGTTTATCGCCGAACCTATCTAACCATCTAGGGATGGCATCAATATTATAAACATGTTCTGGCACTTCTCCTCTTAGCGCCGCTAGAGTTGCATCTGTTGCCCAAGGAATCGCTGGTAAGAGCGTCCCTGGTGTATTAGCGCTCACCATGTGCGGACAAAGAATGACTTTGTCTCCTAGGCTAAGGATTCTGGAATTTGTCGGAGGTGGTTCTTCTGAAAGTACATCCACCGCTGCTGCCGCTAATTCTTCGCCGTCTAATGCATCGCAAAGCGCCCCGATATCAACAACGGCACCACGACAGGTATTGATTAGTATAGCCGTGGACTTCATAAGCTTAAGTTCCATACTACCAATAAGATTGTGCGTTTCCTCGGTTAGTGTCACATGTAGGGTCACAACATCTGATTCCTCCAACAGGGATGCCAGTGTTGCACGTCGAACACCGTAGCGTTCGAATTTCTCATCTTCCACATACGGATCACAGGCAAGCACTCGAAGATTCCAAGGAGCTAATAACTCAGCAACACGCGAACCACAACGACCAAAACCTACTATGCCAACTGTCAGTCCTGGGTAACCATCCTGACGCTTTCCCAGGTAGGTACCCATAAGAGCAGAATCTCGCCAACCTCCCTGTTTAACATGGCGGTCTCGTTCGCGGACTCGTTTGAGAAGGGTCAGCATAAAGGCAATAGTCCCCTCAGCAACACCTCCCCAATTCGCTTCAGTTGGACTGTGGGTCACTAGAACCCCCTGCTCGCTTGCGGCATTTAAGTCCACGTCTTCCACTCCAATAGTGTACTTCGAGATAATCCGTAGCTCCGGTAGTTGCTTGAGAAAAATTTCCTCGATCGGCATACGTTTGATCGTAGCGCCCAACAGAGCATGCGCTCCACGCGAGAGTTCAAGCAATGCGTCTCGGTCGATACCGGTACGCCATGAAGTTTCACCCAGGATAACCTCGCACCCTGCTTCCTCAATCCTCCGATGAGATTCTCCGGAAGAATCAATAGGTATGTAGATGCAAACCTTCGGTTTACTCATCAAGGAAATAACCATCTCATTGCAATTAGCGATGAGGCCATAACCCGATGAGCCCTGCGCGCACTACTCTCCGCCGACCTCCACGTACAAGCCACGGAGAAATCGCTCAGGGTCACCCCATTTAGCTTCGTACTCTGAGGTAATCCCAGCTGCAAGCACATCCTCAAGACTAGCGCCCTCACGAACTAGCCTCTCAACTCGCTCGGCGATTACAAGAGTCATATCCCGAAACTCAACAACACCCTCTCGCGATGAGAGACTCCCATGACCCGGGATAATTAAGGTATCCGGACCGGACATGCCAATAGCTATCGCGAGTGCTTCCAGGGTACCTCGCAATGTCCCACCTCTCGATATATCGATGTATGGGAAATTATTAGTCCTAAATACATCCCCAAGGTGCAAAACATCTGCTCCGCGGAAATGGATGAAACTGTCACCATCTGTATGAGCTGGTGGCACCGTGAATACGTGTACCTCTTCGCTGTTCAAATGAACGGTCGTGGTGTCACTGTAGGTAAGTATAGGTAGAGCCTCATCAGGATTCATTTCCTCTACCATGCGCACACGTACACGGTCATTCGCTAAAATAGCAATACCCATCTTACCAAGATTTTCATTACCCCCAGTATGATCCGGGTGTACATGAGTATTGATGAGAAATCTGATTTCGCCATCATCAAGCTCAGCAATCGTTGCGAGAATACGCTCTGTAAGTGGGGCAAACTGATCGTCGATCATTACGATACCATCCTCACCAACAGATAGGCCAATGTTGCCACCAGTACCTTCAAGGTAATAGACACCGCCCGCGACAGGATAGATCGTTAGATCTACAGCATCCCAATCCCGTTCCTGCTGAGCAACTGCATTGCCACATGCCAAGAGCGTAGTGAATAGACCGGTCAGAATAGAGTTTCTCATGAGGTCCCCCTTATCCCTTTCTTTACCACAAGGTGTTTTACCTGACTATGATAACCGTCAAAATAGGTTCACGCCTGCCAATTGAAGAAGTGTAGATATCTCAGAAGCAATTGGAGCTTGATGGCATGGCTTAGAAGCCCCTAGCAATCGTTATTCCAACGCCCCCGCAGTAAAGAGCTGACCATAATGCTCAAGTAATGCCGTAGCTTCATCAACCAATGCTTGACCATCAATATCAGCGTTCGCAACCACCGATATCCAACGCTCAGCAACCTGCCGTTGGCTCTTCTGCCTCAGCAATGCCACCTCTTCCCGGGGCAGATAGATGAAATCCCCAGATGCCTCAGCCGCACGCTCGCCAGCGCGTTCCATCTCCACCCATGTTTCACCCATCCACTTCGCAACATTGCGACCAGAGTTCGCATCTATTACGGCCTTAAGATCCAACGGCAGCCGATCATAGGTCTGTTGATTCATTATGACCATTAGGACCTGCGCATTCAGTCGAGGCCAAGTCTCATCGTCCAAGAGGATGTGATAATCGACCATATCGTGAATTTTGAGTGCAAATGAAGCTTCATAAGGAATAAGTGCAGCATCCACTATCCCTTTCGAAAGCATCTCTGGGATTTTCTGCACCGTTGTACCAATAGGCGTCCCGCCCCAGGATTCAACCATCCAAGCTGAAATACGCGCCGGGATTCTATACTTGAGCCCCGCAAGTTCGGCAGTGGTACGAATAGGCACCTTGGAATGTATCAACTGCCCCGCATGAACAAAGACAGAAATAAGTTTATAGCCGTCGAACTCCTCTGGATGATTCTCAAGAAAGTCCTGAATAGCAAAATTCATTACAACTGGATGGGCGGCAAGAAAAGGTAACTCAAAAACCTCAATTCGTGGAAACCGTCCCGGTGTATATCCTGGGAGAGTCCACGCGATATCAACGATACCGTCGTATACTTGGTCAGTTAACGCTCGAGCCTGCCCCCCCAAATGCAGTAGCGGGTAAATATCAATCTCAAGCCGCCCTCCTGATTCCCTTTCGACTTTCTCCACCCAGGGCGCCAACATCATTGAGTGGCCAGGAGCTACGGGAGGAAGCATATGGTGTGCTTTTAGACGGACACTCTGTGCCTGAAGAGGTGTGACCACCAGAATGAGAAATATCGGAAACAATAGCTTTGGCATCACGCCATCATAACGCGCAGCTTGCAAATTGCGGACAAGAAAAAAAACGCTCACTCCTGTGCCCCTAAAAAGTGCATGTCACTCCCTAGATCACCTGTCGTATGTTGTATATATGCAACAGGTGACATCATTTTACCCTTGTAAGATCGAAAGGATCCATGGCTCTATATCTTCCCCTAACCAACAACTGAAAGGCTATCCCTTCCCAAACCTATAAGTACTAACACCCGAACGTACTTGATGACCGAAGCTTGTTAAGTCATTGTGCCCAATAACTGGAGTCCACCCTCATAAATCATTATTACTGCAACATAGACTATGACTGCTAAACCCATGTAACCGATCCAATGGTGTCGAGTCAGTAACCTTGCAATGAATACCGCAGCCAACCCCATGAAAGCGATAGACAAGGCCAGACCAACTACGAGCACCCAGATGTACTCTCTGGCAATGCCCGCCACAGCAAGAACATTATCCAAAGACATAGAAACGTCGGCAACGATGATCTGAGTAATAGCTTGCCGGGTCGATTTTTGTGGATCCTTACGATCCAGTGTTCCGCCATGAGTAGTCGCGTTAGCCTGCTCCTCAGCTTGGTTCTCCTGTGCCCGTTCCCGAAGCTCATTCCAAAGCTTCCAACTTACCCATAAAAGCAAGACTCCCCCTACAAGTACAAGACCAGTAATTTGAAGCAAATAGACGGTAAGAGAAGCAAAAATGATGCGCAGCACAGTTGCCGCAACAATGCCAAAGATCATAATTCGCACGCGCTGATGCTCAGGTAGAGCAGCCACCGCCATCGCTACAACGATTGCATTGTCCCCAGCCAGCACCAAATCCACGATAAAAACCTGAACGAGGGCAGACAACTCCGCCATAGAGATCAATTCCATTGAGATCCTTATAAATTTAGGGTTTAGCTACTAATTGATATAGTTTGCACTCATACGACTCAAGTTTCACGCTAGCTCCTTTCCGTAGGATTCTCTATCCTCTCAGTTCACTCCGGAGGAAAACGACATGAAGTATCCGTTCCGCATATCACTAACGCTATGGTTTCTGACGCTAATCATAGTCATACCCACCTCTGCTCAAGAAACAGAAGCAGAGGATTCCATCAAAACCATCACTGAGACAACTGAAAACAGTGATCAGTTTGAGGGGCTCTTTACGCTCTATAGAGATCGCGAAACCGGTGAGACTCATATGGAGATCACTCAGGAACAGTTGGACCGAGAATTCATTTATGTCGCCGTCAGTACTGATGGCGTAGTCCAGGGAGGACATTTTAGAGGACGCTACCGAGATAACCGAATACTGTCCCTGGCACGTCACTTCAACAAAATAGAAATTCGCTCGGAAAACACCGCGTTTTACTTTGATCCTGAGAGTCCTTTGAGCCGTGCCGCCCACGCTAACATAAGTCCAGGGCTGCTCGTGTCAGAACCCATAGTTGCCGAAGACGAAGAAAATGGAACAGTCCTAATTAATGTCGATGAAATTTTTTCAAGCGAAGCTCTTCTTCAGGTCAAGGCAACGCCTGATCCGGATGAAACATCAGAAGATGCTTTTCGGCTTGGCAATCTAAGCGAAGACAAAAGCAAAATTACCGAAATTCGTAACTACCCTCTAAACACCGATGTGCATGTAGAGTATGTGTACGAGAATCCTGCACCAGTCATCCAGGGAGACGAGGAGATCACGGATAGTCGTTATGTAAGCATCTATATGCAACATTCATTTATTGCGATTCCAGAAAGCGACTATGAACCGCGGTTTACCGATCACAGGATGGGTTTCTTTGCACAGCAAATAACTGATCTCACAGATGACAGCGTTACACCCTACCGGGATCTTGTCGAACGCTGGCATCTTGTAAAAAAAGACCCTACCGCGGAGGTATCAGAGCCTATAGAACCGATTGTCTGGTGGATAGAAAATACAACCCCTATAGAGTTTCGAGATTCAATTAGAGAAGGAGTCCTTGCCTGGAATCAATCATTTGAAAAAATTGGGTTCGAGAACGCTATCGTCGTAAGGTTGCAACCCGACGAAGCAGAATGGGACGCGGGTGATATCAGATACAATGTTCTTCGTTGGACGTCCTCTCCCAATCCACCCTTTTCAGGCTACGGCCCCTCGTTCACGAATCCACGTACCGGACAAATCATTGGTGCCGATATCATGCTTGAATTTTCAGGCGTCACAAGACGAGTACAGTATCAGCGCATCCTTGATAACCTTGATAACTCTCTGGTACCCGAAAGTTTCGAACCTGGCTATTGCAACATTGGCTATGGGTTGCACCTAAGTCAGGTATTCGGCCGATTTGCTGTTAATACGCTGCAGCTGGGCTCCGCACAAGAAGAACAGTTAATCCACGAATTTCTTATCGACCTAACACTGCACGAAATAGGTCATACCCTTGGTTTCGCTCACAACTTCGCGGCTTCAAACATGCTCACGCTGGATGAGATCTATGATCCGGCGGTTGTTGATGAACGTTCCCTACATGCCTCAGTAATGGACTATACCGACATACACATTGCTACAGATGGACGCGAACAAACTGCCTACTTTGGTACGAAACCGGGACCGTATGATGATTGGATCGTGGAGTACAGCTACTCCACGCGTGTAGATAATGCACAAGCGGAAGCCGAACGCTTGGCTTCCATTGCAGCTCGTTCAACTGAGACTCAATTGCTATTTGGAACGGACGACCATGTCATGCGTGCGCCGGGCTTCGCAATGGATCCGCGAGTTCATTGGTACGACTTGACCAGTAACCCTGTCGGATACGCTGAAGAGCGGTTGAACCTAATTGAGGGACTACTTGATACAGCAAGAGAGAAGAATGTAAAAATTGGTGAGTCGTATCATGAACTGCGAGACGCTTACGTGGTCATGCTATCTCAGTTTTCGCGTTCCATAAGCGTATTGACGCATCAGATCGGCGGCGTCTATATCAATCGATCCGTAGTGGATCAGATTGGAGCGCAGATACCTTTCGTGCCTGTCAATCTTGAAACCCAAGAACACGCCATGGATGCTCTCGCGACCCATCTATTCGCACCGGTTGCTCTATACGCTTCCCAGGATCTCTACGCTCACCTGCAGCAACAACGCAGGCTGTGGAATTTTTATGAGGAAACGGAGGATCCTAAAGTTCACGAATGGTTACTCGCCATACAGCGAGGGGCGCTTTCACATCTACTCCACCCCAAAGTTATGACTCGAATTACGGACTCGCGCCTATACGGCAATGAATACGAACTAACCAACATGATGGAAGATTTAACAACCGCTATATTTTCAGAGGATATCCGCGGTGATGTGAACACGTTTCGACAGAATCTACAGATAGAGTATGTGTCCCTACTCACAGATATTGTTACCGGCGATGATCATGACTATCCATCACAGTCCATGTCGCTCTATCAATTACGCAACATCGAACGCATGCTAAGAGGCAAGCGCAGCGGAAACGTCGAAACACGCGCACATACAGGCAACGTACTTTACATCATTCGGCAAGCGCTTGAAGACGACGACTAGTCGTATTAAGGATGTTAGCATCGGCACGCCTCAGGCAAGAACAAGCTTCTGAGATAATTAATGCGTGTCCTACTGTTACAATGTAAGCATGAAAGTTAAAGTATGCACCACACGTCATAGCCTAACCGCATATCTCATCACGTCTATATTCCCGGGGCTTACATACGCACAAGTCGGTGGAGTATCAACATCAGACCTTGAAACAATTGTTGTGGAGGCGACACGGATCAGTAATCCGCTGGACAGAATCCCCGCTTCCATTAGTGTCGTTCAGCAGGATGAGATTCAACTCGGTAGACAGCAACTTGGACTTGATGAGACTTTAAATCGAGTTCCAGGCCTTTTTATGCAAAACCGCTATAACTTCGCACGGGATCTCAGGATCTCTATTCGCGGCTTTGGTGCCCGATCCTCTTTTGGTATTCGTGGAATTAAGATCCTGGTGGACGGTATTCCAGAAACACTACCTGATGGTACTGGTCAGGTCGACAGCATCGACCTTGGAGCTATCCGCCAGATAGAAGTAATCCGGGGACCGAGTTCTTCTCTCTATGGCAATGCGTCCGGTGGCGTAATCAGTATCACTTCCGAGGATGGGCCAGAAATACCCTTTTTCAGTGCACGTCTTGCAGCAGGGGAGCATGGCTTTCAAAAACTTCAGATAAAGTCGGGTGGAGAAAACGACCTTATGAACTATTTCATCAGCTTGTCTGATACGAAAATCGATGGTTACCGGGCTCACAGCCAAGCAGAAAATACACAATTCAGCGGCCGATTTAATTTCAACCTCGGCGAAAATAGAAACCTCTTGGCCGTCTTCAATAGTACAGACCAGCCCATCTCCAACGATCCAGGTGGGATCAATGCCGCTCAAGTTACCGAAGATCGAAGTTCAGCCCGAGATCGAAACATTGCATACGATACCGGAGAGACACTCAATCAGAAACGCGTTGGTTTTGTTTTCTCAACGCCTGCTGGCACAAATGGAGAACTTACAGCACGAACCTATTTTGTCTCGCGTGACTTTCAAAACAAGCTACCACAGTTTCCAGTTGCCGATTCTGTGGATCTGCAACGCTCTTTTGCAGGTGGAGGTGCTGCGTATACCCATTCCAGCACACTAGGCGGAATGCCAAATCGTTTCATAATTGGTTTCGACATTGATGATCAAAACGATGAGAGAAAGCGCTTTCTTAACAGCAAAGGCACCTTGGGATCCTTGTTATTTCATCAAGATGAAAACTTTACATCCCACGGAATCTTTCTCCAGAACGAATTGAGCCTAAACGAGCAACTGCAACTAAACTTCGGGCTTCGTTACGATGAGGTAGAGTATTCAGTGACGGATCATTTTCTCAGCGATGGCGATGATTCGGGTATACGAGAGATGAAAGATGCCAGCCCCATGCTAGGCATGATCTACAACCTATCCCCTACCCTCAGCCTTTATGGCACGATGTCCACAGCATTTGAAACACCCAGCACAACTGATTTTGCTCATCCCAGCGGTGGTGGCGGTTTCAATCCAGCATTGGGTCCTCAGAACGCGGTTAATTATGAAATGGGATTAAGGGGCAGTATTGGTGATCGTCACTACTACGAACTCGCTGTCTTCGACATTAATGTTGATGATGAACTAATCCCGACCGATGTTGATGGCAGGGATTTCTTTGAAAACGCAGGAAAATCAAGTCGTACAGGAGTGGAAATCGCCCTTATGTCGAATCCGACCGACCGTATACATACATCTCTCAGCTACGCATATACGGATTTTGTATTCGATGATTTCACAGTAACATCAACGGATGGTGATGTAACAACGGCAGATTATTTCTCTGGGAACACCATTCCTGGCACAGTCGAGCATCTCTTGTTCAGTGAGATCGGCTATACACACCCATCAGGCTGGTTCAGCGCTTTAGACATACTGTATGTACACGACCAATTTGCTGACAATGCGAATGCTGTAGAGGTTGACTCATATACAGTTGCAAATCTCAGATTCGGATTTGAAAAAGTGATTGGCTCGACTGTCGTATCACCATTTTTAGGAATCAATAATCTATTTGACACGAACTACAATACCGATATCCGCATCAACGCCTTCGGTAAACGTTATTTTGAACCAGCACCTGGCCGAAATATTTATGCTGGTGTAACGGTAAGTTTTGATTTTCTTTAGAAAATAAATTTCACTGTATAACTCACTAAAACCCTTCGGGCTCCCAGAGCCTCAGTGGGAAGCACTGTATAAATAAAGGTCCGCACGAAGCACCAATATCACTAAACATGTTTGGAATAATGATTCTAGAAGTGGATGACCGAGCGAATACTTTCACCTTCATGCATCAAATCAAAAGCCTTATTGATGTCTTCCAAGCCCATTGTATGTGTAATCATCTCATCTACCTTAATCTCTCCATTCATGTACTGCTCAACCATCCCGGGAAGTTCACTACGGCCTTTAACGCCACCAAAAGCGCTACCCCGCCAGACGCGCCCAGTCACCAGTTGAAAGGGGCGCGTCGAGATCTCCTGACCGGCACCTGCTACGCCGATGATCGTAGATTCTCCCCATCCCTTGTGGCAACACTCAAGCGCTGCACGCATAAGATCAACATTACCGACGGCTTCGAACGAATAATCCACACCACCACCTGTAATTTCAATGATGACATCCTGAATTGATCCTTCATGATCGTTTGGATTTACAAAATCCGTGGCTCCTAACTGTCGCGCAAACTGCTCTTTGTCTGAGTTAATATCAATCGCAAGAATTCGTTCTGCTTTTGCCATTACGGCGCCCTGGATGACACTTAAACCTACCCCCCCTAGTCCAAAAACAGCAACAGTCGAACCGGGTGTTACTTTGGCTGTATTGAGCACAGCGCCTATTCCCGTCGTAATTCCACAACCGAGTAGACAGATTTTTTCGAGTGGAGCTTTCGGTGAAACTCTCGCCACTGCAATCTCCGGTAGCACGGTGTACTCAGAGAAGGTTGATGTACCCATAAAGTGAAAAATTTTCTTTCCATTACTGGAGAAACGGCTTGTACCATCCGGCATAACACCTTGCCCTTGAGTTACGCGAATTGCTTGACAAAGATTAGTCTTACCAGAACTACAAAACTCACATTCTTTGCACTCTGGTGTATATAGAGGAATAACGTGGTCACCTACCTTTACGCTTGTGACCTGCTCTCCAACTTCTTCCACAATGGCCCCACCCTCATGACCCAGAACAGCCGGAAAGGCACCTTCGGGGTCATTACCGGACAACGTATAAGCATCCGTATGGCAAACACCAGTCGCAACTATGCGTAATAGGACTTCCCCTGCTTGAGGCCCGTCTACATCAACTTCCTCTATGGAAAGAGGTTTACCTGCCTCCCAGGCTACAGCCGCACGCGATTTCATCCTCAGAGCTCCTCTTTAATATTTTTCCTGAAGCCATTGTAAGCTATACACATGCGAATCTATCTCGGACTTGGCTCCAATTTAGGCAACCGAAGATCAAATCTATTCCGGGCGCTCAAGTTACTGAAAGAACGAGCGCTCACAATTGCCCGTGTTTCTCCAGTTGTTGAGTCTCCAGCTCTTCTACTAGCGGACTCTCCAGCGGACTGGGATCGTCCGTTCTTGAATCTCGCTCTACAGTGCGAGACAAAAGATAAGCCAGAAACCGTTTACGGCTGGATCAAAGAAATTGAAGAGGACCTAGGACGCGTCTCGGGACCATGCTGGGCACCCAGACCAATCGACATCGACATTTTGATATGGGGTGACAACGAGATTGATACTAAAACCCTCACCATTCCGCATACCGAATTACAAAAACGGAACTTTGTACTCACCCCACTTGTCGCGCTGGAGCCCCGCTTGAGGCCGCCTGGAGCCATCGGTGAAACCTTGCTGGAATCATCCCGAAAATTACTTACGCACATCCCTCTATGGATGGGCATTATCAATGTGACACCAGATTCATTTTCTGATGGTGGCAGATTCCTAGATTGGAAAACCGTGAAACCACAGGTACGAGACATGATTGACGCAGGCGCTCACATTATTGACGTAGGTGGTGAATCAACCCGACCAGGGGCCGCGATGCTAACTGCCGACAAAGAATGGTCCCGTATCAACACCATTCTGGAGCTTCTTCTTGAGGCAAAACAAGATTACGCCTTCGGGCCCCTCATCAGCGTTGATACCTATCACGCAAAAACAGCGCATAAGGCGTTGAAACTTGGCGTTGATGTCGTCAATGACGTCGGTGGTCTTTGCCTACCAGAAATGATTGAACTTGCAAAAAACTCGGACGTAGACTGGATTGCCATGCACCAATTATCTCTACCTGCCGACCCCCAAATAATTCTGCCAGAAGACGTCGATCCATACGATGCAGTAGAACAATGGTTGCTCAAGCGGATAGACGTGTGGGACAAAGCGGGTCTCGATCTCAACCGGATTATTTTCGATCCAGGTATTGGGTTCGGGAAAACTGCCCGCCAATCCCTAGAACTATTAACTCGAGCAGGTGATTTCCGGCAGCATGGGCTTCGAGTACTGGTAGGGCATTCTCGAAAATCTTTCTTGAACTTAGCTGCTGGCAACACAGTAACCGACAAAAACCAGGCAACCGTAGATCTCTCAATGAAACTCTGCGACCAAGGAGTAGACATTCTTCGAGTGCATGATGTGCCGATGAATATCAACGCCTACCGAACCCGATCGCACGCCGCAACAGATAGTCTACTCAACTCCCGGCAGTAGATTTGGACGAATGATGTTCTTGAGCACAACTCAGAAGCGTTCCCTTACTCTAAAACTTTGAGAAGAGGCTATTTTTGGCGCAAAATACCGGGGAGAGTATAACTTGGGAAGGGCGCTACTCGCTCAGACCCAATCGCTTTTAAAATGAAAATTAAACGGAGAGCGACATGTTTCGACAGATATTAGTGCTCAGCACAGCAGCCGGCTTGTGCAGTCAAGCGCTGGCCCAAAATCAAACGTCCACCAGCTATGCTGCCGTCCAAGGACAAAGCGGCGGTCAGGACATGTTTGGAGCCTATGATGCTGACGCTGATTGGCCGAAAGATATCTCGACACTACCGGGGGCCGAAGAATGGACTTTTGGCGCTGGACAAAGTGTTTTTGCTGAAAGCTCAGAACGGATTTTTTACCTACAACGCGGCCTGCTACCGAAGATTGATGCGCCGCAACCCCGGCGACTTCCGGACATAGCCCCAAGCGTAACGTTCCCATATACCGGAATCTGGCGTAATGCTACAAGAGCCAGCTTACCTGGTAGCGGCGGAACGGGAGGATTAGCGGAAGCAGGAATCACGGGATGGATTGAAGGTGGTGGCCGACTGGGCATTGATGCCAAGTGGGAGTACTGCATCTTGGTATTCGATGGTGAAGGCAATGTCATAGAATCCTGGACCCAATGGGACTCCATGCTACAACGGCCTCACTATGTTGCAATCAACCCCTATGACCCCGAAAGACACGTCTGGATAATCGACGACCATAAACATGTTCTTCACAAGTTCACGAATGATGGAACTACACTGGTACAAACTATTGGCACTTACGGTGAATTAGGTGCCGATGAGACGCACTTCAACCGACCAACCTTTATGGCCTGGTTTCCCGATAGCAGCTTCGTCGTCGCTGACGGGTATAACGGAACTCGCGTCGTGAAATTCGATGCGGAGGGCAACTACCTAACATCTTGGGGAGAAAGAGGAACTGCTCCCGATGAAACTCGCCCTGCTTATTGGAACAACGTTCACGGCATCGCCGTAGATCCAGCCACAAATCGGGTCTTTGTTAACGATCGAGGCAATCGAAGAATTCAGGTCTTTGATGAGAATGGTGGGTATCTCTACGAGTGGAGCGTTGGCGCTCGGGGGAATATCCATATGTTCATCATCACCGAAGATGGCTATCTTTGGGCTGCGGACCGCACTTCACACAAAATTCTGAAATATGATCTCGATGGTAACTTTCTTTACTCCTGGGGCACCTTTGGTGACTTTCCTGGTGGGATTGCTGGTGTGCACGGCATGAGTGTGGATGAAGAAGGCAATGTTTATCTTGCGCAGGTAGATAACAAGGGCGGCGTACAAAAGTTCGTTCCTCGAGAAGGAGCCAACCCAGATTATCTGATCAGTAAACCAGTCTTAGCTGGCTGGTGATAACTAGATATGGAGCGAAAAGGGGAGAAAACGTTCTGGCGTAATCGATCCTCTATAAGTCTTCTCTGTTCCAATCGCAGTCGTAGGGCTTTATCTCTTCGCCCGGCACATAAATCCAGCGACGGGTTAACACCACCGACTCCGTGAAGATTACGGGATCGGTGACTGTTAACTCATAACCCAAGCTTCGACCATCAGCGCTGGGAGTGAATCGCTCGACTAAATGCAGATTTTCCTGTGGAATACCACGCTGATCGAACCAAGGCCAGTCAATATTTGTAGTCGTAACAACAAGTGTTTCAGATTCCCAATACCCTACGCTATAACCAAGTGGGCCGGCTCCTTCGTCGGGGGACGAAATATTGGCCGCCATATTGATTCGTCGAACCGTATCCAACTCTTCTAGGTATAGAAAAATCGTATTACCCTGCTGAACAAACTCTAGCGGAAAACCCTGGTCCATAATTGCCGGCATGGCATTCTGACAAAGAATGTAAGGATTATCGGCAACCGGGTCCCAATTAGCCTGTGCTTCACGGGCTCGCTCAGTGAGTGGATATTCATCGATCCATAGAGCTCTCTCTGTCTCATCAATACCAGGATGAATAATAGAACCATCTCGGCTCCAGACACGAAAGATGCCGATGTCTAGGTCATGGGCCTCGCTCTCAATTTTCTGAGCCTGATATTCACCCAAAGCCGCGCCTGCTAGCCTGTCGCTCCAGCGCAAACCCGTGAAATTCTCTGCTATTAATTCACTTCCATCAGTCAATAAAATATTAGTAGCATAAATGGCCGTTCTATTACGACGGCCAGGAAAACCCGCCACGCGTAACTCGTCGCCGACATGAAAAATATTTGGGCTCAGGTTCGTGCGCTCCATCTGAAGCGCAGCCCGGGTCTCCGCCACCCAGGTCTCTAGCTGACCATTCTCACCGACCGCTTCAATTACCAACGTAGTATGTGGATTCCGCCAGCTGACCTCGGTCAGCGTTCCTGCAATCTCTACGACATTTCCCCGATCAAAGTGCACGTTTGGGGAGTGATGAGCAGCAACCGAAGCGGCAAAAATAATCGCTCCGCACAGAGCCCATGTTTTAACCATGCAAAAATTCCACATTAGCTTAAAATTCTTACTCTATCCGCATTTAGCTTCACAAGAATATTTCTTTATTTACTACAGACTTAAACATTTAACAAGAAGCCCTCGCTAATCGATTGCTCATCAAAACTATATCCGGAATCACATATTCTGATAGTTGGGACCCCCACCCCCTTCCGGGGGAACCCAAACGATATTCTGCTCAGGATCCTTGATATCACACGTCTTACAGTGAACACAGTTTTGAGCATTGATCTGAAGCCGCATAGTGTCACCAGCTTCGACAAATTCGTAAACGCCTGCTGGGCAGTATCGTGATTCTGGCCCGGCGTAGTCCACATAATTTTTCATAATGGGCAACTGCTCGTCTTTTAAAGTCAAATGACAAGGCTGGTCATCAATGTGATTGGTATTTGATATATAAACAGAAGAAAGCGTATCGAAACTAATAATGCCATCAGGCCTTGGATAATCTATAGGCTGAGACTCGGCAGCAAGACACAGCGCTTCATGATCCTTTTGTCTGTTACGTAAAGTGAGGGGAAATCTTCCCCGCAAAATAGACTGCTCCAAGTAATTAAATACTCCTCCCCAAAAAACGCCCAACTTATGTAATGCTGGACCAAAATTCCGAGCTTGATGTAGTTCATCAAAAAGCCACGACCGATGCAGTTTATCGTAAAAAGCAGTGAGTTCAGCACCAGCACCCTTGCTAGATTCGAAAGCTTCAAAGATTGTCTCAGCAGCAACTATTCCTGACTTCATAGCTGTGTGAGCCCCCTTTATTTTTGCAAAATTGAGTGTCCCTGCATTACAACCTATAACTAGCCCACCTCGCACTGTCTGTTTAGGTAGCGAGTTGAGACCACCTTTTGTGATGGAGCGTGCGCCATAGGCAATTCGAGTACCACCCTCCAAAACATTCCGAATCAGGGGATTGTGCTTTAAACGCTGAAACTCTTCATAGGGTCTCAAGTAGGGATTGACATAGTTCAAATCAACGATCAGCCCTACAACGACTTGTGAATTGTCCGTGTGATATAAAAAGAAACCGCCCCTCGACCCCTTGGTCAAGGGCCAACCGGCACCGTGCACAATTTTGCCAACCTTATGTTTACTAGGCACAACCTCCCATATTTCCTTGAGTCCTAAGGCATAGTGTTGAGGGTCAACTTCTGTGCCTAAGTTGAATCGCTCAATCAACTGCCGTCCTAGGTGCCCTCTGGAGCCTTCCGCAAAGACGGTTTGTTTCGCAATAATATTTATGCCAGCCTGATGGGACTCTTTCGGTTTCCCAGTAGCAGAGAGTCCCATCTCGCCAGTTGTCACTCCTCTGACAACCCCATCATCACCCAACAATAGCTGCGCCGCCGCAAAGCCCGGAAAGATATCAACGCCAAGCTGCTCTGCTTGCTCCCCAAGCCAACGACAGACATCGCCCAAACTAACAATGTAATTGCCCTGGTTATGCATGCTGGCCGGCACGAATACCCGCGGCACCCGAATTGAACTATCTGGCCCGGTAAGGAAATAAAATGCATCCGTAGCCACCTCTGTACTGATTGGTGCGTTGATAGTCCTCCATTCCGGCAGCAATTCGTCTAATGCGCGGGTTTCAATGACGGCGCCGGATAGTGTATGGGCACCAATCTCAGATCCCTTCTCCAATAAACAAACATTGAGGTCGAGGTGTGCGGCTTCCGCAAGCTGTCGCAGGCGAATCGCGGCAGAAAGTCCGGCGGGTCCACCCCCAACGATTAAGACGTCGTACTCCAAGGAATCACGCGACATTCAATAACACCCAGCCAGAGCCTTTTACGATAAATTTCATGGCATTAGATCCAAACCAACCTCGCCCGTCCAATACTTACACTGCTAACCCTGACAAAGACAAAATAATACTGCTTGAATTAATGCCCTGATTGGATCCTTAAGATACTACCCCCGTTGGGATATTGATTCTGCACCTAGAAGGTAAAACCTTATACACCCGAAAACCCCACCTAGTCTCATAAAAACTAAAATTGGCACGAAATATATAAAAATAAGCATAATCGACGCTTTACTACTGTACGGTAGCTTTCAGAAAATCGTCTCATGATTAACAATAGTCACTCCATGATCTAAAGCTCTGTTTCGCTGCCGGTATGACAGAAATTAATAAAATTCTAGTGTGTCTAAAGCGTGTAGTTGACTATAACGTCCGGGTACGCATAAAACCTGATGGCTCAGGAATTTCACTCGATGGCGTCAAAATGAGCATCAATCCTTTTGATGAAATCGCGCTGGAAGAAGCGCTCCGAATCAAAGAACGCAATGAGGCCAAAGAAATCATCGTGGTATCTATTGGCACGCAGGAAAATCAACAGCAACTACGATCAGGACTAGCAATGGGGGCTGACCGAGCAATTTTGGTCGAAACAACCGAAAAGCTGGAACCTCTGGCAATTGCGAAAACACTAATGGCACTGGTTAATCGCGAGGTCCCGCAACTGGTGATGATGGGTAAGCAGTCCATCGACGACGATAATAATCAAACGGGACAAATGCTGGCTGCTTTATGGGACCGACCACAGGCCACCTTCGCTTCTAAACTCACCTTTAAAAGCGGTACTGCGGTGGCAACGCGAGAGGTGGACGCGGGCCTGGAAGTTATCTCAATCGACTTACCTGCTGTAGTGACAAGTGATCTACGCCTGAACGAACCAAGGTATGTGAAGCTGCCGGAAATTATGAAAGCAAAAAAGAAACTTTTAGAGACTATTCCACTAATAAAGCTCGGTATAGAATCAACCACCCAATTCCGTTCATTAAGTACTGAACCACCACCACAACGTCCCAAAGGAGTGATGGTTAGCGACGTACCAGAACTAGTTCAATCACTCCGCGACAGGGGCTTAGTGTGATGTCACGCGTCTTGGTCATAGCTGAGCACAATCAGGATTCTCTAAATTCAAGCACAGCAAAGTGCGTGACTTGCGCAAGAAGCTTCGAAGCAGAAACAATAGATATTGTAGTGTTTGCCAAAGAAGGCGATCAGATTGCGGCACAGGCTGCCACCCTGGAGGGTGTCACGACGGTTATAAGAATCGATCACCCAGCAAATGAGTTCATGCTCGCGGCAACGTTAGCACCACAGGTCATTGAGCTTGCAGCCGACTACACTCATATCTTTGGTCCCTCGGGAACCTTTGGCAAGGATCTGATGCCTCGAGTCGCAGCACTGCTTGGCGTTGGACAACTAAGCGATATCATGGATGCAGAGACTGCGTTCAGGTTCAAGCGTCCGATCTACGCGGGCAATGCAATCACAACCGTGGAAACGTCTGAAGATCATGTAGTAATCGCTACTGTTCGAACCGCTTCTTATGCCGCCTCTGAACAAACCGGCCAAGCCGTTGTAGAAACTAGATCTCTCTCTGCTGATCTCCCAAAACATACTCGTTTCATTGAACTTCGCGGTGATGCTGAAAACAAGAGACCAGATCTACAGACAGCGGCACGAGTTGTCTCCGGAGGTAGAGCCTTGGGCAGTAAAGAGAACTTCAAACTTATTTACCAACTCGCAGATGTACTGGGGGCTGGCGTAGGAGCATCACGCGCCGCTGTAGATTCAGGGTATGTAGGAAACGACCTTCAAGTAGGGCAGACTGGGAAAATTATTTCGCCGGATCTCTACATTGCAGTGGGTATCTCGGGCGCAATCCAACACCTCACAGGAATCAAAGATGCTGGGACAATCGTAGCAATCAATAAAGACGAAAAAGCTCCGCTATTTGAGATTGCAGACTTCGGCCTTACTGCAGATTTATTTGACGTTGTTCCAGAACTCATTAAAGTATTACGAGAATAGTTTTACATAAAAAATATTTTAAAATATCAGCTGAATTTATCTCAAGGAGATAGAAATGAGAGCCTGGATGATTCTGTTTGCATGGGGCGTGTCCATTGCATTGTCTGGTTGTTCTGAAAGAGTTTCAATCGATCAGCGTCCTAATATCTTATTGATAGTAGCGGATGACCTTGGATTTACTGATATTGGTGCCTTTGGGAGCGAGATTCAAACTCCAAATCTTGATCAGCTCGCATTTGGTGGGGTAAGACTTACTAACTTCCACGCAGATCGAGCGTGCCAACAAACCCGAGTAATGATGATGGCAAGCAGTGGTGTTTCCGCCGCACTAGAGTACCGTCCACCACAAGATGGGGGACAACGAGCAAATAGATTAAGTTTGAACTGGGCGACACTCCCAGAATTACTACAGGATGCAGGTTATAGAACCTATATGGCCGGGAAATGGGATCTCGGCCTAGAGGATGGATATACCCCAGCAACTCGTGGATTCGATCATTCCTTCGCACAATTAGGTGCTTCTGCTAGCCATTTTGCAGAGATACTCTGGGGCGAACGCAGTCTTTATGAATTGGATGGTCATCCGGTTGAATACCAAGACTTGCCCGAGAATTTTTATTCGACAAATTACTACACACAAAAGATGCTTGAATTTTTTCGATCAACCGAAGAAGAGACACCATGGTTTGGATATCTTCCCTATACCACTCCTCATTGGCCACTACAGGTTCCAGAAAACGAGTTAGAGCGGTATGCAGGACAGTATGAAGGGGGTTATGACGCACTTCGATCATCTCGGGTAGCTCGAGCTGATGAGTTAGGAGTTCTGCCAACCGGGTTAGTGTTGGAAGACTTCGTACCGGTTGCTCCACCTTGGATAGCACTAACAGAGGAAGAGCAGCGTCGGTATTCTCGGGCACAAGAAATTTATGCAGCAATGATTGAAAATCTTGATGCTAATGTCGGACGCCTAGTTAACTATCTAGAAGAAAGCGGCCAATTAGCTAATACGGTCATCATGTTTACGTCTGATCATGGCGCATCTTCTGGAGAACATGGTCAAAGCCCAGGTGGGCGCCCTCAGATCCCAGATTTTATTGATAATTCCTTCTCAAACTGGGGTCGAGAAAATTCCTTCGTAGATCACGGACTTGGTTTCGCTGAAGCCGCAACTGCACCTCTAAAGGGGCATAAGGGCAGAATCAGTGAAGGTGGGTTGCGGGCGGCCGCACTCATTAACTTCCCAAGGTTGCTGAATCAAGGTGAAGTTAATGGAACCTTCATGACCATGATGGATATCCTACCCACTTTTCTTGATATAGCGGGAACCGAACACCCCGGTGAAATCATTTATAGAGGCAGGGAAATTAACGATATCGTTGGACGTTCTGCCTGGCCACACCTAACTGGGCTTACTGAAACAATACACCTTCCGATGGATACCGCTGGATGGACATCGGTAGAACGGTATGACTCCCAGGCACCCCTGGGCGCGTTGATAAGAGGAAACTATAAAATCACCAATCAGATCCCCGCTGAAGGGACGAGGTCGACGTCCTGGCAACTCTACGATATCAGTATAGATCCCGGCGAAACCGAGGATATTGCTTCTCAATATCCTGATCTAATGGATGAGCTTGTCGAAGAATGGGAAAATAACTGGCGGTGAGCGTCATTTATTATGTTTTATTCCCTAGTAAAGTTTCCGAAGTTCTTCACCTATGAGCTTCATACCCTCTTCAACTACTGTACTGTCCTGTGAATAAGACAAGCGCAAACATTCATCTCGATGACGCCAAGACTCTTTTAGCCCTGGAAAGAAGTGATGCCCCGACATAACAAAGACACCCCTAGCTTTCAATCGACGATATAAATCATGACTGGAGATTGGTAGCCCAGGGAGCCATACCCAGAGGAAAAATGCACCCTCTGGGACATGTATTTTGAACGGAATACCATCAAGCTCGCGCCTCAAAATCTGACACGCAACTTGTGACTTGTGCTTATAGAACGGAGTAATGTAGCGACGACTTATATCGATAATCTCACCACTTTCCAGCCACGGCTGAACAAAAACAGCTCCAGCGCTCGCAACAGCAAGACTCTGAACAGCAGTCATATTCGATAGCGCCTCAATAAACTCCTCGTTTGCAACTATAATTCCGGTACGAACCCCTGGCAGCCCTAATTTTGAAAGACTCATACAAAGAACCACATTGTCATTCCAAAATGGAGTTGCTTTCGAGAAAACAATGCGTGGAAATGGCAATCCATATGCATTGTCGACAATAAGAGGTACATCTGCTCTTCTAGCCATCTCATCAAGTTGCTGCAACTCTTCATCGGTGATCACATTCCCCGTTGGGTTTGTTGGTCTTGATATGCAAAGTGCCGCGATGTCTTCATCAATTTTCAGAGTATCGAAATTAACGTGATATTTAAAAAAACCGTCTGGATGATCTTCTATCTCAGGTCGCTGAGATACGAAAAGATTTTCTATAAGGCCAATATCCGTATAACCGGCATACTCAGGAGTGGCGGGTAGGAGAATCCTCTTGACGCTACCATCAGAAAACTCTCCAGCCAACATATTGAATAGAAGAAAAAACCCAGTCTGGCTTCCCGCAGTCAGCGCAATATTGTCCGCCGACAACTGCCAACCATACTCGCGCTTCAATAATTCAGCTAATGCCTTACGAAAAGCCACATCACCCTTAGGATGTGGGTAATTACAGAACATTTGATCCGTACTGATGTCGCTCGCGGCAACATCAGCAAGACGACTCCTGAGTAAAGACTGCATCTCTGGGATCTTACCGGGATTACCACCGCCTAGGAGTAACGCTTCATTTTCAGCTGCAGTTGCAATTCCCAGATCTTCCATGAGCTCTGCGGCACCGGTTGGCCGTGCAAAACGCTCTCCAAACTTTGACCACTTACGAGTCATGTGGGGCGTCTATCCCTAAAACCATATAGAACTAATAGACACAGCGGGGAAGACTGTCATACAAAGCACAAACCATCTAATTCGCATATCAAACCATGCAACTGTTCTCGCAAAACTATTGTATCCGGTCAGAACGAGTGTAGATATTGAGCTTATCCTTTTTTAAAAACCCGATAAGCGTCATACCGAATTCTTCAGCAAGCTCTACAGCAAGAGATGATGGAGCTCCAACGGCCGCAAGTAACGGGATCCCAGCCATCATTGCTTTTTGCATGAGCTCAAAACTAGCGCGACCGCTAACCACGATACCGAAATCAGTGAGAGGGAGACTATTAGCTAACAACGCCTGCCCAATCAGTTTGTCCAATGCATTATGCCGACCAACATCTTCGCGCACAGCAGTAATATTGCCAAAAACGTCAAAAAGGCCGGAAGCATGGAGGCCGCCCGTGCGTTCGAACACCGCTTGCTGTTCACGTAATGAGCTCGGCAATGAGCCAAGCTTTTCGGCGCTAACACAAAGCCCTATCTTATGCAGATCATAATGGCCCTGAACAGCAACCGCATCTAATGATGATTTACCGCATACCCCACAACTCGACGAGGTGTAGAAATGCCGCTCCAAACGATCAAGAGCCACCTCAACATCAGTAGCTAACTCAACGCGAACCACATTAATCAAGCCATTAGGCGCCGGTGGGCCACACGGAGCAATAGACTCTATATCAGCATTCTTGCTAATGATTCCCTCGGTATAAAGGAACCCAGCAGCTAACTCACGGTCATTACCAGGTGTCCGCATTGTGACAGAGATACTCTGTTCTGCTCGTTTTCCCTCGGGGCTAGTGTAAGCCAGACGAATTTCAAGCGGCTCTTCAGTCGCAACTACATCCTCCAGCGTCCCCGCACCCTCCCCGATACGCTCGACTTTCAGACGCTTAACGCTCTTCAAAGTTTTAAAGTCTGTAACGTTCAATTATTGACCCGCCGTATTCGAGTGGAATCGACCTCCTCAATATTTCGACATCCGAGTATTCGAATATCTCGTTCAATATCGGTCCGCAGAATCTCTAGAGCTCTATCAACACCAGCTTCTCCCCCCGCACCCAGTCCGAAGAGATAAGGCCGGCCTGCAGAACATGCAGTAGCTCCTAAAGCTAATGCTTTCAGTACATGAATCCCCCGCCGCACACCACCTTCTAGAATAACCTCTATACGATCACCCACCGCATCAACTATCTCCGGCAATACCTCTATAGGCGCTGGGGAAGAATCAAGCTGGCGGCCACCATGATTGGAAACCATAACCGCACTTGCCCCCACATCGACTGCGCGCAAAGCATCCTCAGCGGAAAGAATGCCTTTTATAGCGAACGGCCCACCCCATTCTTCAATCATCCAAGCCGCATCATCCCAGCTAACAGTGCGATCCAACTCATCATTAAAGAAGCTCACCAGAGTTGTAACATCGCCCTTTATACGATCCTTGACATTAGATAGCTCAAGCGGTGGACTTGTAAAATAATTCCAAACCCATCGAGGGTGCATCGCAAAATCAAATAGGCTAGCGAGCGTCAATTTTGGAGGGATGGTCATACCCGTGACCAGATCTCGCTCGCGATTTCCTGCTATTGGGACATCAACGGTCAAAGCCAGCGCATCGTAGCCCGATTCCTTACATCGCTGGATAAACTCGCGATTCAGCCCCCGATCTTTGAACACATAGACCTGAAAAAGCTTTGGCCCATCTGTAGCTTCTGCTGCCTCTTCAATGCTCGCGGTAGAAATCGAAGACAATGAATACATCGTACCTGCTCGATTCGCCGCTCGAGCTACACCCGTCTCACCATGGTGATGAAAAAGCCGGGACATTGCCGTGGGAGCACAGAAGAACGGCATACTGATCTCTCGACCAAAAACTGTCGTAGTCAGATCAATCTCACTGACATCCACCAAGAAACGGGGAACGAGTTCGTAGCGGTCAAAGGCATCAGTATTCTGGCGCATGGTCCACTCATCACCTGCTGCACCATCAATATAGTGAAACATGGGTGCTGGAAGGCGGCGTGATGCACGCTCCCGCAGACGCGCAATGTTATAACAACGATCAAGTGCTCGACTCATGTTATCTACTCTGCGGTCTGCCGCTCTTCAATAAGCTGCTTGAGTGCCCGCTCGGCGACAGGAGAAAGATCAGCGTCACCTGTTGCTATATACCTAGTAACCTCATCAAACATAGGAGGGCTCCAGAAACGACGCAGATGATCAGCCACACCAGCAACTGCTTTAGCCTGATCAGGCCCATGATCCCAATTAGCAGCAATCTGGTTAACCATTCGCACCAGCTTGGTTGGTTCCATAGAGGTACCCGTTAAACGCTAGTCGCCTGCGTCGGTGTCTTGGCCTTGCGCAAATGTTCGAGCTGCTCCTCGGTAAACTCTTCGAATTTTTCCTGCCACTCGGAAAGCTGAGTCACTTTATAGGCCTGAACGGCAGTAACTTTATACTCGGGACAGTTTGTAGCCCAATCTGAATTATCTGTTGTAACAACATTTGCGCCAGATTCCGGGTGATGAAATGTTGTGTAGACAACACCCGGCTGAACCCTTTCAGTAACGTCTGCCCTTAAAACTGTATCACCAGCACGACTCTTGAGACCCACCCAATCACCGTGCTCAATACCACGCTGCTCTGCATCATGGGGGTGAATCTCAACAATATCTTCATCATGCCACTGCATATTCTCGGTACGGCGGGTTTGAGCCCCAACATTATACTGGCTCAATATTCGTCCCGTCGTAAGTATCAAAGGATACTTGCGCGTGGTCCGCTCATCCGTCTCTACATAGGGCGTTAATCGAAACAGCCCCTTACCGCGCACAAACTCGTCAACATGCATGGTTGGTGTGCCTTCAACTGCCTCATCATTGCATGGCCACTGTATAGTTCCTAACCGGTCAAGCTTTTCGAAACTCACTCCCTCGAACGTCGGTGTGAGCCGTGCAATCTCATCCATAATCTCACTCGCGTGGCTATAGTTCATGGGGTACCCCAGAGCATTGGAGAGCGCCTGCGTTACCTCCCAATCTTCGTATCCAGCAAGTGGTTCCATTACTTTTCGGACTGGAGAAATCCGACGTTCCGCGTTCGTAAATGTCCCATTCTTTTCTAGGAAGGAGGACCCTGGCAGAAAAACGTGAGCAAATTTTGCGGTTTCGTTCAAAAAAAGATCCTGAACAATCATGCATTCCAAAGAAGATAGCGCCGCGGTGACATGATGAGTATCGGGGTCAGACTGCGCCAGGTCCTCGCCCTGCACGTACATACCCTTAAATTGACCCGCTACCGCTGCATCGAACATATTGGGAATCCGGTAGCCCGGATCGGGCATTAGCTCAACCCCCCATTCCTTCTCGAAGAGCGTACGTGTGCTCGTGTCGGAAATGTGCCGATAACCCGGAAGTTCATGAGGGAACGAGCCCATATCGCATGCCCCCTGCACATTATTTTGACCGCGCAGCGGATTCACGCCAACACCCTCACGTCCCAAGTTACCCGTAGCCATGGCAAGATTAGCAATGCCCATAACCATAGTTGAGCCCTGGCTGTGCTCGGAGACACCTAGCCCATAATAAATCGCACCATTTGGGGCAGTTGCGTAGAGCCGAGCTGCGCCACGAACATCCTCTGCCGGCACGCCCGTGACAGATTCCATAGACTCGGGCGAATTCTTCTCATCAAGTATGAAACTGCGCCAATCCTCGTAGGCATCCAGCTCACACCGATCTTTAATATAAGCCTTAGCCTCCAGCCCCTCCGAGAGAACTACGTGGGCCATCGCGTTGATCAACGCGACGTTGGTACCTGGACTAAGCTGTAAATGGTAGTCCGCCTCAACATGAGGTGATCGTACGAGATCGATACTCCTGGGGTCCGCTATGATTAAATTAGCCCCTTCTCGCAGTCGACGCTTCATTTGGGAAGCAAACACCGGGTGAGCCTCGGTCGGATTCGCGCCAATTACTACGATGACGTCCGAATGAAGCACTGAATCGAAGGCTTGTGTTCCCGCTGATTCGCCCAGAGTCGACTTCAGACCGTAACCTGTGGGCGAATGACACACGCGTGCACAAGTATCTACATTATTATTGCCGAACGCTGCGCGTACCATTTTTTGCACGAGGTACGTCTCTTCATTCGAACACCTAGATGATGTAATGCCACCAATAGACCCTGGTCCGTATTTGGCCTGAATCCCTTTCAGCTTATCAGCTGAAAATTTGATTGCTTCGTCCCATGAAACCTCTTGCCAGGGATCATGGATGGACTCACGAATCATCGGTGTAGTAATACGGTCTTTATGAGTTGCGTAACCGAAAGCAAAACGCCCTTTTACACAGGAGTGTCCATGATTTGCCTTGCCATCCTTATTAGGAAGCATACGTACGACTTCGTTTCCCTTCATTTCTGCCCGGAACGAACAGCCAACGCCACAGTAAGCACAGGTCGTTACGACCGTGTGCTCAGGCTGCCCCTTATTAATCAAAGAATTCTCGGTCAGAGTTGCCGTAGGACAAGCCTGCACACACGCACCACAGGAAACACATTCAGAATCTAGAAACGGCTGGTCTTCGCTGGCAGCAACCTTCGAATCGAAACCACGCCCATCTATGGTAAGCGCAAATGTCCCCTGCACCTCTTCACACGCACGAACACACCGTGAACAAACAATGCACTTGCTAGGATCAAACGTAAAGTACGGATTGCTCTCATCCTTCTCAGCTTCAAGGTGATTCTCACCCGCATATCCATAGCGCACGTCGCGCAAGCCCACGGCACCCGCCATATCTTGCAGTTCACAATCCCCATTCGTCGGACAGGTTAGGCAATCCAATGGATGATCAGATATATAGAGTTCCATTACGTTACGGCGAACATCGGCTAACCGATGATTCTGGGTTGTCACCTTCATGCCGTCCCGTGCTTCTGTGGTACAGGAAGCAGGAAGACCTTTAGCTCCTTCTATCTCCACTAGGCATAATCGGCACGAACCGAACGGCTCAAGACTATCGGTTGCACAGAGCCTTGGAATATTGATTCCAGCAAGAGCCGCGGCACGAATAACGGTGGTGCCCTCGGGCACACTGACCTCTTTGCCGTCCACCATGAGCGCAATCGACACATCTGATTCGATCGCCGGAGTGCCCAGGTCGTCAGGACGTCGGTACCCTTCATAAACTTCACTCATGCCTCAACTCCGTGTCTCCCGCCTTAGGATCTGCGGGTACGCAGATCCTCTGGGAAGTGATTCATTACGCTCAGCACTGGAAACGGGGCCATCCCGCCCAAGGCACAAAGCGATCCTACGACCATGGTATCGCAGAGTTCCCTTAACAATACCAAGTTACCGGACTCATCGACACCTTCCAGGATCCGGTCGATAACCTCCACACCTCTCACAGCGCCGATCCGGCAGGGCGTACACTTTCCACAAGACTCTATAGCGCAGAACTCCATTGCAAAACGAGCCTGTTCACCCATATCCACTGTTTCATCGAAAATAACCAATCCGCCGTGGCCGATCATGCCACCGAAATCGGCAAATGCCTCGTAATCCAGAGGGGTATCGAACTGGGAGGGGTGGATATAGGCACCCAGCGGCCCGCCTGCCTGAACCGCCTTAATAGGCTTTCCAGTAGCGCTTCCACCCCCAAAATCCTCTAGAAGCTCGCGTAGAGTCTTCCCAAAACCAATCTCCACAAGCCCACCACGCTTGACGTTACCTGCTAACTGAACAGTCAGAGTTCCTCTAGAACGACCTGTGCCGTAGTTTTGATAGAACTTCGCGCCCCGGGCCAAAATAATAGGCACAGAAGCAAGCGTAATGACATTATTTACGATGGTCGGTGCTCCGAACAGACCTTTTATCGCTGGCAATGGAGGACGGTATCGAATTACTCCCCGCTTACCTTCTAGGCTCTCCAGCATAGAAGTCTCCTCACCACAAATGTATGCGCCCGCTGCTTCGCGGACCTCGAGGTGAAAAGCTTTGCCGCTATCCATCACGTTCTCACCCAGTAACCCGACAGACTCAGCAATGCCAATCGCGTCATTCATAATCTGAATTGCCAGAGGGTATTCGGCACGTAGATAAACGTACCCTTCTGTGGCACCAACAGCTATACCAGCGATAGTCATGCCCTCGATGAGCACAAAGGGATCGCTTTCCATAATCATACGATCCGCGAAAGTACCCGAATCACCCTCATCCGCATTGCAGGTAACATACTTTTGATGTCCCTCAGCACCGAGCACCGTGTTCCACTTAATGCCCGTGGGGAATGCCGCACCGCCGCGGCCTCTCAAACCAGATTCTGTAACTATCTTTACGATCTGATCACATTCGAGTTCCACCGCTTTTGTAAGACCCTCGTAGCCACCATGAGCCTGGTAGTCGTCAAGGGAGAGAGGATCAATGATCCCTACCCGAGAAAATGTGAGGCGGTCCTGCCCCGCGAGATAAGGAATGTGCTCGGTTGGGCCTAATCCAGAAGGATGGTCACCAGCTAACAGGAAATTTGCGTCAAATAGCTCACCTACGTCACTAGGTGCGATGGGACCGTAGGCGTGACGGACACCGTCAACCTCTACTTCTATGAGCGGTTCTAACCAATAAAGCCCCCGAGAACCATTGCGCACGAGCGTAATTGAATTTCCACGGAAGGCCGCTGTTTCCTCAATAGTTTGAGCAACGTCGTCGGCGCCCAGTGAACGAGACGTAGTATCCCTGGGGACAAAGACTTTCACTGTGTCACCCTTATTCAACGCTCAGACCTCCTTTACAAGCATGTCGAAGCGTTTCGGAGTCACCCGACCATATACGAAGTCATCAATCATGATGGCGGGGGAACACGCACAATTCCCAAGACAGTAAATCGGCTCAAGGCTATAGCGACCATCCGGGGTCGTTTCGTGAAAATCCACTCCGAGCTTTTCCTTCGCATGGCGCTCCAGGTCCCGAGCACCCATGGCCTGACATGCCTCGGCTCTGCAAAGGTAAAGGGTTTGTCGTCCTGGAGGGGTCTCTCTAAGTAAGTGGTAAAAGCTGATAACCCCGTGCACTTCGGCTCTGGACAGATTTAGTACCTCGGCAACAATGGGCACAGCCCTATTCGGGATGAATCCCATCTCATCCTGAATTGCATGCAAGAGTGGGAGCAACGGCCCTGGTCGAGAGGCGTGTCGCTCAGCGATCTCAAGAATCATCGCTTCACTTGAATCACTGTCATTCATGGGCGGTTTGTTACCCAAGATGTATCACCTGAAAAGTTGGCAGGACAAGCATTCTAGCAGTTGGAAGGAAGCAGGCAGCCGAAATTTGTTAAAAAATCATTAAAAACAGCAATATATGAAATTATCCTTCAAAACGTACAGGCTTAAGATTCTATTTGATTCGGATTTGGGAACAAGTCCCCATCCTCAGCCTCTTCTCGAGGCGACAAACAAGCAAAATCCTTTTCCACCAGAATTTTCAAATTACCTCCTCCAGAGAGAGGCTGTTCTCCCTTTATAGAGATCTCATCTGGACTCTGCCAGCGATCAACCGCATCCTGAGTAAGCACCACACTGACACAATTTTCTTCGTAGGACACGTTAATCGCGCCCTCTGGCGCCACCTCCACCCGATAACTCAACCGAGAGCCCGGTCCGAATTCCACAAAATCTTGAACGAGTCCCGTAGCTACGATCTCAGCCATCTCGGTTTGGGAAACTCGGATACGAATCATATTACCGCGGATTCTCAATTTCATACGTTTTCCATGGGCGAAACTAAGCGAATCTTATCTCAGCTCCTTAAACGATCCGAATTTCTACGCCATTTTCTCCCGAGCAGCATGAAGCTTTTACTCCTGATGAGGTGATTCCCAAATCGTTATCATATAATCGTGGCGACCCACGGTGGGTGCTAGGCCAAGTCCCCTCGGGCAATAGAGAAAAAGCAAACTGAGGTGCTTTGATGAAAGAAGACGTCGGGATCAGCGGATTAGCGGTTCACGTACCCCCGTATCGTATCGATCTCAAAGATTGGTGCGAGTGGACCGGGTCGCCCTGGGATAAGACCAATGCGGTCGTAGGACGTAGCTTCCGCATGCGTGGACCACAGCAGAGCGTGTATACCATGGCAGCAACAGCTGTCATTCGTCTATTTGAGCGCTACGACATTGATCCACAGCGAGTCGGGTTTTTAGGGCTAGGCACGGAATCTAGTACTGATAACTCAGCCGGTGCAGTCATCATAAAAGGCATGCTGGACGAGGGACTTAGGGCTCGAGGCCTACCCCCTATCAGTCGCCACTGTGAGGTCCCCGAAGTCAAACATGCCTGCCTGGGTGGAATTTATGCCCTTAAGCATGGGTTGCGCTATCTCGCTCTAGAGGAAGATGATCGTTGCGCGATCGTTGTCAGCGCAGATATTGCAGAATACGCTCGTGGTAGCTCTGGTGAACCTACCCAGGGGGCGGGAGCTGTTGCCATGCTACTTGAACGGGACCCGAAACTATTATCTATCGACCTTAAATCCATCGGTAGCGCCTCAGCATACCGCGCCGTAGATTTTCGTAAACCTGTATTACGCAATATCATTCGCGGCAAACTCAACTGTCACTTTCAAGACTTACCGGTCTTCAATGGTAAATACTCAACGACATGCTATCTAGACGAAATACTTCACGCCCTTAATGAAATGCTTCGTCGCATGAAGGTTAGTCCTGCTGAATACTACCGCGGCCTGGGGGCGGCGTTTATGCACCGGCCTTATCACAAAATGCCCCTCAGTTCCTTTGCGATGAGTTATTTGTTTGGACTCGCGAACGATGGCGCTTCAGGTCTTAGTAAACTCGAGGCTCATTGTCGGCGAGCAAACCTTGATTCGGAAGCAGTGTTAATAGAAATGCGTTCAACACCAGACATACTACAACTCGTACGTGATAGAAACATCGATGAGGATGTTTATCCGTTAAGCATCGCTCTCCTAAAGAAATTTCGAACCAGCAAAGTATTCAAAGAACTCATTTCATCAAAGCTATCACTCGGAGCCGAGCCCATGAAGGACATCGGTAATGTCTACTGCGCTGCGCTTCCTGCTTGGATAGCTGCGGGTCTCGAGGAAGCTGCGGAACAGAAGCTTGATCTATCGGGGAGAAACATTCTCGCGGTTGGCTACGGAAGCGGTGATGCGGCGGAAGCTATTCCTATGGTTCTTGTAGATGGATGGGAAACCGCAGCGCGACGTATTGGATTTCAGAAAGCTTTAGAGTCTTATCAAACTTTGACACAAAGCCAGTATGAGAGTCTTCACGACGTAGGTGATGCCAAAGGGCTTACCGATCTTAAAGATGGTTTCATTGTTGACTCCGTTGGAGAAAGCTCCAATCCAAATTTCAGCGATGAAGGTATCGAATATTATCGATTTATTCGTTAACGCGCTCCGAAACAAAGTCAGCCCATGTGGCGCTACTGTCAGTCACAACCAAAAACGGCATCTTTCATGCTTTAACCATACAAACATATCAACTAATTTATCTAGACTAATTAAACGATCTCGAAACTTACCACCCTGCTGTGTAAGTTTACTGACCCACTCATTTTTTTGGTTCGAATAAATCTTTAAGATAGTGACTACTGATTTCAGTCCACTCCATCTTGAGCCAAGGAGTGTAATGCTCTGGAGATTCCTTAAGCTCCGCCTCAAGTGCGTCAATATCAACAAATCGCCAATCTGCTATTTCATTCCTATTGGGGTTAACCACACCATCGTATTGTCCGTAGTACACCCAACAGTACTCATGCTCTGCACCAATCACACCATACTGAGCGTGATATTTAAATTTATACAAAAATGTTAACGGACACTCGAAACCAAGTTCCTGCTTAAGTCGCCTCAAAACAGCATCCTCCATGGACTCTCCCACCCATGGATGCGAACAACAAGCGTTTGACCAGTAATCGGGCCACAGTGGTTTCTTTGCACTACGTTTCTGCAGCAATAATTCGTGCCGCTCATTAAAAATGAATATAGAAAATGCCCGATGCAGCACTCCATTCCCTTCGTGACACTCACTTTTCGGCCGACAACCTACCTCACGATCCAACTCGTCGACCAAAATAAGCTCTTCGGTAAAACTGGATATAGCTTCCTCTCTACTCATCCTTAAGACTCCCTCCTATGCTAATCGGAACCGCTTGGTACCCAGCATCTAGGATTGCTGCTGCAACTGATTCCGTGCCACTATCGTCGCAAAGGGCAATAATAGATCCACCACCACCGCCGCCGGTTAGCTTAGCTCCTAACGCACCGCTCTCTCTGGCTACATCCACCAGCTGCTCCAGCTCTGGTGTAGAAACTTGGAGCGCATTCAGCATGCCATGACAAACGTTCATAAGCTCTCCAAGCGCCTCCATATCATGATCCTGTACGGCCTGAACACCCCGTAATACGAGGGTATCAATCTGATCAAAAATACGTTCGTAGAGCTTCTGTTCCTGCTTCCAAGCCTCTTTGACTCGGCCAACGGTTTTTGCAGTCAAGCCCTCATAGCCGGTCATTCCAATAACTATTGGAATGGGGCGCTTGATGTTGAGCGGTTCTACTAATGGCGGTTCACCGGGTCGATAAACCAGCGGGCGCCCGTAACAGGCCAGTGTATTATCGAGCCCGCTGGGTGTACCGTGAGCAACCTTCTCTGATTCAAATGCTAGTCGATTTACCTCCGCATCCGATAAACCTAACCGAAAATGCTTATCTAGCGCCCGCACAATAGCCACCGCCATAGCTGCTGAACCACCCAAGCCCATGCTGCGCGGCACCTCCGGAAAGACCTCTATCCTCATACTACGTCCGCTCAGTCCCAGCGCATCAAGCATGACCCCTGCGGAACGTTCAAAGGAGTGTCGCTCCCGTGGATTGGTCGTAAATTGATACTCAATTCCCCAACGAGGAACCATTAAATGGACCCCCTCATCACAATCCTCAACCAAGGCCTTAATTCTCATTGGAACGGGTGCCGCAATAGCATGTCGGCCATAAACCACAGCGTGCTCCCCGAGAAGCACCACCTTGCCGTAACCAACCCCCATAGAGGATTCTTTAGCGCTGTTTAAGCTTGAAATCTCGTTCTTGTGTGTAGATTTTTTCTGTAGCTCAGTTGCAATTTGCTGAGCCTTCCAAACCTTAATCTCATTACTCAAAATAAGGAGATCTAACACTTCATCAAATAACTCCTTTGGCACACCGGCAGCAATTACAACACTGCGAGCATGCAACGTCATATGCCCCTTCTGGATACCATCTGTCGCCAGTGCTCGAATAGCCGCAAAGTTCTGGGCAAGCCCTACCGCCGCCATAACCTGTGCCAATTCAGTAGCTGACTCCACCCCAAGCAAACGCATATTTAACGCAACCGTGGGATTGGATCTCAGTGGTGCGCCCACGACACCAATCTTTATTGGAAGCTCAATGCCACCACAAAGATGTCCATACTCATCGACCCACCAATTCGTCAACGATGTATAACGCCCCCCACGGGCAGCATAAGCATGAGCACCAGCTTCAATTGCTCGCCAATCATTGCCCGTGGCTATCGCAACAGGGTCAATCCCATTCATAATCCCTTTGTTGTGTGTTGCCGCTCGGTACGGATCAACCTGTGCGAAATCAGTCGCTACGACAATACCATCTCGGACCTGTTCACCTGTGTAGTCCGTTCCACCTAGCGCGCTCGCGGGTATTTTGCACTGTGCTCGAGCTAGAGACCGATCAGTTAGGTTGGAGATAATGCGCAAGAAAACCTCGCCACCAGTAATTGACTCGATCAATGGGGCAACCCCCTCGCACATACCGTTCGTAAGATTTGCCCCCATGGCATCACGGGTATCGACTAGCAGATGAACCACTAGCATAGGTTTGCCGCTGGAAGGAAGCGGGTGAACGAAAAGTTCGATATCCCTTGCGCCGCCGCCCCGGGCTACCATATTAGGATGAAAACTATTCGCCAGATTAAGAATATCCTGCTTACGCTCGATCAAGGCGGTTTTTGCCTCCTCCATGTCTGGCAGATTCACAACCTGAATCTGGCCTATCAGTATGGGATCGGTCGCTTGTGCATCGAAACCACCGTGCTCGGCTATCAACTTTGATGCCGATCCCAGTGCAGCAATTACGGAAGGCTCCTCAATTGCCATAGGCACAACATACCGCCGCCCGTTCACTACCAGATTCATCCCCAAACCCAAGGGCAAACCTATAACGCCAACGACGTTTTCAACCATCTTATCGGCAGATTCGAGATCAAGGGTATGCCTACCCGTTACGAGCGCTCGAAAATCACTACTTGTGACTATCCCTCGCTCGTGAACGGCGTTAAAGCGCTCCTCCACGCTAAGCTTGTAAAACTCTGGAATTCTTCGTCGTTCGTTGCTCACTTTTCAGCTGCCTCCACAACCAAGCCACTCGGATCAATCGAAAACTCTATAACCTCACAATCCGGCTCAATAGATTTTTTGAACTTCTCCAGCGCCACGGAATCAGTACTAAAGGCCAAGCCCAGATCACCGCCCCCTGCACCACTTACTTTATACGCAATATTCAGCTGCTCAGCCTGTCTCGTCACTTTCCGGTGCTCGCGAGTCACAATGTCGACCCCGATTCGCTCGCCAAGCTGCTCTAGGCAACGCCCGTAATCGATGATCGCCGCCAGAAACTCATCAACATCATCTCGCGTGGCTGCATCGATGCCGCGCTGCGCAATCTCCGTCAATGCATCAATCTGCTTAACTGCCTCCACTGGAGCAGCCTCGCGCCAAGCATCGTAGCAGGCCAAATAATCCGTTGTGGCGGCTGCGGAGCGGGTAAAAACGCCTACGAATCCTACACTGTTAGGTAGACGAGCTACACTCGCCGAGGGCTCAGATAGCTCGAGCAACTGATAGCGGACAACTCCACCGAGAAGGCTCGCCGCCACATCAACACCGCTCCCAGTACCTCCCTGAATCGCCCTGTGTAACCCGACAAGAGTTTTAAGCGTCTCAGAGTTCGCTTCTAAGCTGTTCTGCCCAGAAAAAATACGCCATGCCCCTGCCCACGATGTCAAAGCGGCGCTACTGGATCCCAAACCTAGCTTGATATCACCAGCAAATAGCTCACGGGAATCTAGTGTTCCACGCCAAGGAGTAGCGCCAGGCAGGCTTTTGATAACTTCGTCAACGAGCCCAAAACCACTACCCATTTCTGGGAAAAAGCTAGCCGTATGATCCTCACCAATTCTGGATAACAAATGGCAATGTGCGTCTTCGCTTGGACCTAGTTCCGTATGACAATACCGATTAACCGCAAGGACCATAGCCGGAGCGCCATTTAATACGGCATATTCCCCCAAAACTACAAGTTTACCTGGAGCTCGAGAAACGATGCGTGCAGGATTCAAGCTCAGACCTACCCAATGATGCCCGGCCCCAGGCCAGTAATTAGGGCCTCCAGCACGCCGGGGACATCTCGCAATGCCTTCGCAACGTCCTGACCAAATCCTGGTGCACACACCGCTTTCAGCTGTGGACCAGCATCAATGGTGAAGAACACAGGCACTCCTGAATGACGGAGATCTCGAACTACGTGCATACAGGCAACCGTAGCAGCATTCCAGTAGACTAGCGGAGGTTCTGCCGCCATTGCGACAGCATGCATCTTAAGGCAGCTGTGCTCTGCGACATTAGTCAGTTGCTCAAAATCCCGTCTCAGTATAGCTCGCCGACCACGATCTAAATCAACTGCGCTGGTAGCTACCCAGTCTGAGTAATAGGGTGAGCTCAATGCAGACTGCTCCATGCCTGTACGCGAACTCACTGATTTCTCTCTCCGTTCCGTGACAGCAATGACTACCTCAAGTGGCCATATGTCTGCGGCAAGTAGAGACTCGGCAAAACTATCCGAACCATCCGACATTGAGCCCGCATGCATTTCAACGAATCCACCAAAAATTGACCGCGCCGCTGATCCCGAGCCCTGTCGCGCAATAATACTAAGGCTTCTAGGAGAGAGCTCTAAAGCAAGGGCACGGGCAGCAGCTATCGTGAGGGCTGCAAGACCGGAAGCGGACGAAGCCAATCCTGCGCCAGTGGGAAAATTGTTGTGGCTAACAACTCGTGCAGAAGCTTCAACACCGGCTCGTCCCCGAAGTAGATCCAGACACCCTGTTACCCGCCCCAACTGGTCCAGCCGACTTTGGCCATCCAATGTTAATGTGTCGGAAGGCAACGACTCATCAAATTCGACTTCCGTCTCTGACCACAGATTATCCAGTGTGATAGAGATGGACCCAACCGCTGGAATATTGAGCGCAGTACTCACCTTACCCCAATACTTGATGAGTGCGATGTTCGCGCAGACTTTCGCTACCGCTTTCATTCTACGCGTACTCTACTGAGCTATCGTGAGCATTCATCGGCTTCGGCCGCCGCCAATGGCAACCCATCTGTAGCAAAATCAAGTAAGAAGCCTAAGCACCGATTATTACTAAGCATTAGATTGGTAGTTAGGGTAGTCATCCTAACCGTTCTACGAGAAACCTTAATCTGATCCCTAGAAATAAACTCTGGATTACCATGAATTTTTCGTAACGTAAGTATGGCCAACCCAAGCGCCCAAAAACAGAATCTGCGGATGCCTGTCTCACAAGTAGGGATGTTACACGTATAATCAAATCCATCTCTTAGATGTCGATGCGCAACAGAAATTAGTTTTTTAATGCCAATTTTAAACACTTCAGTACCATACAATTCATCCAACTGCTCAAGTTTAAAATCTTCATCTATGAACACAGAACGAGGCAACCAACAGGCTCCAACCTGACGATCGTCCCAAATATCTTTTAAGATGTTTGTCATCTGCAAACCTTGTCCAAAAGATACGGCTAGTCGCATCATCTCATTACGCCTACCACGCAACTCTGGGCAGTGGTTACAAAATAACTCTGTCAACATTTCTCCAACAACACCAGCAACCACATAACAATAGGCTCCCAGCTCATCTAAACCTCTTAAGCCCTTAAGGCTTTTATTGTGCTGGAATCCATGCATACCAGAACACATCAAGGTGATACAACGTATAAGTGCTTCCTGTTCTTTAATTGAAAACCCGCGGGTTATACGAATAATCTTGGCAAGATTTATAACGAGATCATACTCATCAGGTAATACACTTGACGAAAGCAAAGGAGCAAGAGCCAAGGAAAAGCTTTCAGCATTATCGCTACCCTCCACTACCGACACAAAGCGACGATGAAATTCAGACTTCTGCTGATTATTGAGAGCAACATCGTCCTCGATTGTGTCTGCCAATCGGCACAATAGATAGGCGTTGGTCACCACCTCCGCCAAAGGTTTCGGTAATACAGGAATCGTTAGAGCAAAAGTGCGGGAAACTCCCGGAAGGATATGCGTCTGATAATAAAGATCATCTTGATAAGGGCTGATCAGTCGGATCGATTGAGGCTTCACAACTAATAGAATAGGTGGGCAAATTCGATGTTACGATGAATACTTATGATAACACGAGCCCAACCAGAGCCTTTCGGAGAACGCCTTGAATTTTACCGACAAAGGGTCAACACGCACTTGGAAGAAACGTTGGCGATCAATAAAGGCGTACCTCAAGCACTTAAGGATGCCATGTACTACGCCACCCTTGGGCCTGGAAAACGAATTCGCCCTCTTCTCAGCTACGCGACAGGAGAATTTTTTAATCTCAAGGTGGAGTGTGTGGATTCCATCGCAGTAGCCATCGAGTTGGTACATGCTTACTCATTAACACATGATGACCTTCCAGCAATGGATAACGATGATCTACGCAGAGGTCGCCCCACGACGCACAAGAAATTTAATGAGGCAGTCGCAATCCTAACCGGAGATGCTCTGCAAGCACTTGCTTTTGAGTCACTATCCAAGTCACCACTTTTATCCAAGCAACCGCAAACTCAAACCAAGATCATTGAGTGGTTGGCCAATGCTGCTGGCGCGTCAGGAATGGTGGGTGGTCAGCTGTTAGATCTAGAAGCAGAAGGACATTCCGTTGATGAGACCGCTCTAGCAGATATCCATCAAAGAAAAACAGGCCGACTGATACAAGCTTCCATTATGATGCCAAGCGAACTAGCTAACTCCTCTGCAGAAACGATACGAAAATTAGATAGGTTTGCTAACGATATCGGCCTTGCCTTTCAAATTAGAGATGATTTATTAGAAGTAGAACAAGACACCGAAATACTTGGCAAAGATACCTGCTCTGATGAGAATAATAAAAAAACTACCTATCCTTCACTATTGGGCTTGGAAGATGCTCACAACCGAGCCAGTGAGGTTTACAAAAAAGCGCTAGAAACATTAGAGCAGCTTGGTGAGCGCGCTGCTGGACTGCGATGGGTTTCCGACTACATCATGAACCGATCTCACTAAAACAACCAATCAAGCTCAAAAAACTAGCCGAAAGAATAGTTAACGAACTGTTCGCGCAATGTTTTCTTTGAAATCTTACCGGTGGCGGTGTGTGGAATCTCATCGACCTGAGCTATCGAATCAGGAATACACCAATCAGAGACTTTGCCTTTGAACGACGAGAGAATATCTGTTTCGTCTGGCACCACCCCCTCGGTCGCAACTACCACCAGGAGTGGACGCTCACCCCATTTTTTGTGCTTGATACCGATCACTGCAGCTTCCGCTACATCCGGGTGAGCCACTGCAAGATTCTCCAACTCTATTGAACTAATCCACTCGCCTCCAGACTTAATCACATCTTTTGTGCGATCCGTTATATTGAGATAACCGTATTGATCTATAGTCGCAACATCTCCTGTAGAAAACCAACCGTCTCCATCGTGTGTATCACTATTATCATCCCGCCCAAAGTACCCGTCAGCTATCCACCAGCCACGTACTTTTAAGTCTCCAAAAGCAGCTCCATCCTGTGGTAACTCATTACTATCGCCGTCAACAATTTTCATTTCCACGCCAAAAGGAGCACGCCCTTGCTTGACTCTCACCTCATTTCGTTCAGACGCATCTAGGTTCCCCATACCGGGAATTAATCTGTTAACCGAACCCAGAGGGCTCATTTCTGTCATGCCCCAAGCATGATGGGTATAGACGCCATGCTGTTCCTCAAACTCCTCCATCATAGAGATTGGGCACGCAGAGCCGCCAACAATAGTCCTATTCAGAGTTTTCACTGCCTTTCCAGATTCTTTTAGATACGCTAACAGTGCAAACCAGACAGTGGGAACGCCGAGCGCAATGGTGACGCCCTCATCTTCAATCAGGGCATGTAGGGATTTTCCATCCGCCATTTTTGGTCCTGGCAACACCAACTTAGCACCAGCAATAGGGCAAGCGTAGGGGGTTCCCCAAGCATTAACGTGGAACATCGGCACCACTGGCAAAACCACATCGTCATGCGACAGACCCAGCACATTCGGCATACACGCTGCATAGGCATGCAAAACCGTCGACCGATGATCGTATAGAACCCCTTTCGGATTTCCAGTGGTCCCCGAGGTATAACAGAGCGCGCTAGCAGCCGTCTCATCAAGTTCAGGCCATTTGTACGTCAGATCTTGCTCGTTGAGCAAACTCTCATAACAATAAGTCGGTGACAACTTGCTATCCGGCATCTTTTCTCCTCCAGTTAAAACCACATAGGCCTTCACAGAGGGCAACTTGTCAGCCAGAGCCTCCACCAGCGGGAGAAACATTGGATCTAAAAAAATAATTTGATCTTCTGCATGATTAATTATGTAAACCAGTTGTTCTGGGAAAAGCCTCGGATTGATTGTATGAAGAACGGCGCCCGAACAAGAAACCCCGTAATAGAGTTCCATGTGCCTATGATCGTTCCACGCCAGAGTCGCCACTCGGTCTCCGGCCTGAACGCCCAACTGTAGAAGTGCGTGCGCAACCTGATTTGAGCGTTTGAAAATCTTACCGTAAGTACTGCGATGAACACCTTCATCTGTAGTAACCGATATAACCTCCGTATCTTCATAGAACTTACTGGAAAAACGCATAATTTCCGTAATAGTGAGGGAAGTTCCCATCATCTTGCCACGCATTGTTCTATCTCCGAAAACCATAAAACTTACTATATATCTATAGAGTTAACGCGGCTCACCTTGTCCGCATTGAACCCCCTCACAATGCACAACAACCAAATTGAGCATAAATTCAAGCATCCGTGGGAAACGGTGCCGACTGAATCCTACTTTGCCCAAAAAATTGTGGATATGCACGGGAGGCCACATTACCCCACGAAATTAGATTGTTCGCAAACCTCTAGCGAAGGCGTGGAGATCGAAACGAATAGGTTAAACTTACCGAACAATTCTCTATCTATTGAAAAAACCGAGACCTCTGCAACGTGCTACAAAAGAAACCCTCAGGAAAAGCGTCTATTAAACAACGCTCTGACAAGTAACAATCCTTATGCGTACCTATAGCACCCGAGAAGTCACCGAGTTGCTTGGCATCCGTTCCGAGCGTGTTCGCTCTTATGCGCGACAGGGTATCGTTACTTCGACTAGGAATGCGCATGGTCATTATCGATTCTCTTTTCAAGATCTAGTCTTACTTCGTACTGCCAACGAACTCGTCAAAGCAAAACTTGGGCCACACCGAGTCTGGCGAGCATTAAGAGCAGTCCGAAACCAACTACCAGACGGACGCCCATTAAGCTCTGTTCGAGTCTTCGCGGAAGCCGATCGAGTTATTGTCCGGGAGCGCAACACTGCCTGGGAACCAGAATCTGGCCAAACTATTCTGAACTTTACAGTAGATGAAATAGCCGAAAAAGTTGCGCCCCTCGTAAAAGCCTCAGCATCACTAGCCCGGGAGCAGGCCAATACAGGTGAGGAATGGTTTGATCTTGCCCTAGAATTTGATCAGATCGACGCAAAAGAGGATGCACAAGCGGCCTATCGAGAAACCCTATTTCTAGATGAATATCACGTTAATGCTCGAATCAATCTGGGGCGTCTTTTGCATAACGATCGAAACTACCAACAAGCAGAAGAACTTTATCGGGAAGCTTTGAAAATAGATTCTGCAAACTCAATAGCAGCCTTTAACCTTGGCGTAGTACTCGAAGACCAGGGCGCAATTCAAGAAGCGATGGGAGCTTACCAGCACACACTGTCCATTGACCCAACCCTACCAGACGTTCACTATAACCTGGCCCGCTTGTACGAATACCAGGGCGACAAGCGGGCAGCATTGCGTCATTTCTCACGCTTCAAAGTGCTCAACGGCCAACGTAACGACAACAACTAATTCCGAAGTGTCATTTGGGCTCTCTAGCAACCTGAAGAAAAAATTTATATTTCTCAATAAAAAATCGCACTAAGTGACTATTAATATATTCTTACGCTTACTGTCCGTTAATAAAGAACTAGAAATTTGGACTGGTAAACAATATAAACGATGCTTACACTTAATGTCATTGCAGTATAAAATGTTGCAAGATAACTGTCGAAAACTAAAAAGGTTTGGGTAAAATTACTACATTCAATCCGAGAGAATGAACCATAGAGGTTATCGGTGAAAAATCAGAGCTATACTGAAATCCAAGAATTGCTGATGACCAAACGGGAAGAGCTAGCTACCCGATTGGAACGGATCAAAAACAACCTTATAGGTGGGAATAGCGCTGATTCTCAGGAGCAAGCACAGGAACTAGAAAACGCTGAGGTCGCTGATGCCTTGGGCAACGAAGCTCGGCTAGAGCTCAGTCAAATAGCTCGAGCCCTGGAACAAATAAAGAATGATACCTACGGTACCTGCGTGTCCTGCAAGGAAGAAATTCCTCCTGAAAGACTTAAAGCTTACCCATTTGCGGACCGATGCATCCATTGCGCTACCGCAGAGGAAACAAGGACGACCGGGTAGTTCCTATGTGACGATTGTCTTAAACAGTGTCTATCCCGAGCGGATCGATCTACTGAGACTGCGACCAAGCTTCCATCAACCCTTTCTCTAATGCCCCGACACTCTGCATGGCGGCATTTTTTACAGGCCCATAACCTCGAATACTTTCTGGCAACCGCGCAAGCTCTACAGCCAAATCAAAGCGTGGTTCGTCCAATTCTTCCAGAAAACGCGATAGTAGCTCCTCGTAGCTAACGATAAGCTGTCTGTCGGCACGTCGCTCCCTTGAGTAACTAAATAAGTCTAATGGTGTACCGCGAAGAAATCGAAAACTCGCAAGTAGTCTAAATAGAAGTAGTACCCAACCACCAAACTCATACTTTTTAGGCCGCCCAGTCTCAGGATCAACACGAGCAAATATAGGCGGTGAAAGATGAAACTTGAGTCTAGCTTTGCCTACAAACTCGCTTTGCACCTTATTGAGAAAGTCCGTATTCGCGTATAAACGAGCAACTTCATACTCATCCTTATAAGCCAATAGCTTGAAGTAACTTCTGGCAACCGCATTAGTGAGGACAGTAGACTCAGGTCGAATTCTCTGCTCCATCTCTTTGACTCTCTCCACATATGCCCGATAACGTCCCGCATACTTGATATTTTGGTATTTGATGAGGAACCGTTCGCGCTGCTCTATTGCTTCGCCTAAATTTTTGGCTAACCGCTCAATATCGATGTCTGGATTCACCGATCGCTCCACAAACCCTGGATCAACCACCACTTGGCGCCCCCACCGAAAGGCACTCTTATTCTGCTCCACCGCGATCATATTGAGTTCAATAGCCCGTTCGACTGCTGCGGGCGAAACAGGCAAGAGCCCCTTCTGGCTAGCCACGCCCATTAAAAACAAGTTTGCCGCGATGCTATTCCCCAACAACTTTGTAACAAGACGCGTCGCATCGATGGTCACAAAAGCCTCTGAACGGCACCCCTGAGCAAGTGAAGACAACATTGATGTACCCGGGTATTCTAAATCACGATCAAAAATAAAATTTGCTGGCATTTCCTCGTGAGTGTTCACCACAGAACTCGTGCGGTCAGAGGAAATCTTTGCTAGAGACTCATGACTTGCAGCAACAATCAAATCTGCGCCAAGTAGCAAATCAGCTTCACCAGCAGGAATGCGTGCCGAATGCAGATCTTTCTGAGCATCAGCAATACGTATGTGAGAAAAGACAGAACCAAACTTCTGTGCTAGACCTGTCTGATTCATTCCCATAACGCAGCGACCTTCTAGATGGGCGGCCATCCCCAAAATCGCCCCCGCAGTACTAACCCCCGTACCGCCGATGCCTGAGATCAGCACATTGTATGGAGAACCGTGCACAATCTGAGGTTCCGCGATCGCGGGGGACGCCTCCCAGACTTCTGGGAGGTTAGGCTTCTCACGCCGTACGCCCTCAAGGGTCACAAAGCTAGGACAAAAACCCTCTATACAACTGAAATCTTTATTACATGCAGATTGATTTATCGTACGCTTTCGACCGAACTCTGTCTCCAACGGAATAACAGAGAGGCAATTAGACACGGCATTACAGTCGCCACAACCTTCGCAAACCAGAGGATTAATTGTTACCCAACGATCCGGATCCTCCACCTGCCCTCGCTTGCGGCGACGGCGTAATTCTGCTGCACAAGTCTGATCGTATACAAGAGCAGAAACACCACTGTGTTCCCGAAGCTCTTTCTGCAAAGTATCTAACTCACGTCGATGGTGGACCGTAATCCCAGCCGGAAATTTTGTTTGTTCAGCGTATTTCCCGGGTTCATCAGTAACAACCACAATTCGTCCCACCCCTTCGGCGGCGAGCTGTTGAGTAATCTGAGATACGCTGAATCCGCCTTCAGCCGGTTGACCACCGGTCATCGCCACCGCATCGTTATAAAGAATCTTATAAGTAATGTTGACGCCAGCGGCGACAGCAGCTCGGATAGCAAGCAACCCCGAGTGTGCGTATGTACCATCTCCAATATTCTGGAATACATGAGGAATCTCGGTGAACGGAGCCTGCCCAAGCCAGGTGGCACCCTCACCTCCCATCTGCGTGAAGGTGGCCGTGTCACGGTCCATCCAAGAAGACATGAAGTGACAACCAATACCGGCGATAGCTCGACTACCTTCTGGCACTCGCGTCGAGGCATTGTGAGGACAACCAGAACAGAAGTGTGGCAACCTAGTCTCAGCACACTGAGACTCCTCAAGAAACCGTTCCTGTTGTTCCAAAAAGTGTAGCCGTGCGTCAACATCCGGGCTGTTGTAAAAGCGCGAAAGCCTCCCCGCAATAACTTTCGCAATACTTCCTGGCGTTAATTCGCCGGTGGATGGCAGAATACATTCACCCTGCTCATCGAATTGACCAATAATCACGGGCCGGGAGTCGGTCTCGTAATTGTAGAGCTGCTTTTTGAGCTGATCCTCTATAACCGGACGTTTTTCCTCTACGACTAGTACTTCCTCTAGACCTGTTGCGAAAGAACGAATCCCTTCTGGTTCTAAAGGCCAACTCATTCCAACCTTGAACAACTTGATCCCAATTTCACTAGCGCGTTGCTGATCTATTCCAAGATCTTTTAGCGCTTGTAGAACATCCAGGTAAGCCTTTCCAGTCGAGATAATCCCAATCCGCGGCCGTGGGCTGTCGATTATGAGACGATTCAGTTCGTTAGCTCGGGCAAACGCAAGCGCCGCATATATTTTATGGCGTTGCAAGCGATATTCCTGTTCATTTGGTGAGTCAGGCCAACGTATATGAAGCCCTCCCTCAGGAATATCGAAATCAGGCTCAATAATTTTAAGCCCTTGTGGAACCTTGATAGTTTGTGAAGAATCTGCATTTTCCTCGGTCATTTTCAATCCTATCCAACAACCGCTAAAACGCGACAATCCGTATCCCATAAGCCCCATCCACAGCTCATCCTGCACATCAGCTGGGTTCAGCACAGGGATCATTGCATCAATGAAGCCGTATTCACTCTGGTGCGGAAGGGTCGATGACTTACAAACATGGTCATCACCAGCAACAACCAATACACCGCCGTACTTTGATACTCCAGCTGCGTTAGCATGCTTAAATGCATCACCGGAGCGATCGACGCCCGGACCTTTTCCGTACCAAAGGCCAAACACTCCGTCGTAACGTGCGCCTGGAAACAGGTTGAGCTGTTGAGTACCCCAAATGGCTGTTGCCGCCAACTCCTCATTAACTCCGGGTTGGAAATGGATAGGCGCGCACTCTAAAAAATCCCGTGCCCGCCAGAGCTCTTGGTCAAGTCCACCAAGAGGTGACCCCCGATACCCAGAGACGAATCCAGCTGTTTTTAACCCAGCTTCCCGATCTCGCAGACTCTGCAGTAAAAGCAGTCTCACCAGGGCCTGCAACCCCGTCAAATATATCGAGCCCTCATCTAACCTGTAACGCTCATCGACGTCTTGAACATCGCGCAACTTTCTTACACCTCCTAAGGAAGCACTCATTCTGCACTGTCCTTCACATCATGGATCAGGGTAATCATCTAGGATCTGTAGAAACTGTTCATGATCAATATTGGCGCCGCTAAGGATGATCGCGACACAGTCAAGATCCTGAGCCACTCCACCTAAAACTGCGGCTAAAGCAACGGCACCGGCTGGTTCCAGCACTAATTTTAAGTGGTGAGCCGCAAATGCAACAGCATGAGCTGTTTGTGTGTCTGTCACCGTGAGACCTCCGGCGAGTGCCTCTCGATTGATCGCAAAGGTAATAGCGCCAGGCATTGGCGCCATCAGAGCATCACAAATAGTAGCAGGATGCCCAGAAACCATTTGCCGCTCACCAGCTTCAAGAGAGCGTCTAGTATCATCGTAAGACTCTGGTTCTACTGCATAAATCTCGCACTTCTCAAAAATTGAATTGACGCTAAGTGCACACCCAGCGACGAGACCACCTCCGCCACATGGACAATAAAAGGCATTTAGCTCTAACCCCTCATCATATGCATGGCGTGCTATCTCTATTCCAACCGTCCCCTGTCCCACAATGATATCAGGGTGATCAAATGCGGGAACTAAGGCAGCGCCAGTCTCCTGAGCAATCTTCGCGGCGATGTGCTCCCTATCCTCCGTATAACGATCGTAAAGAACTATTTCTGCGCCGAGAGTTCTTGTATTGAACTGCTTAATCTTTGGCGCATCCTTTGGCATGACGATAGTTGCTTCCACGCCCAACCACTTTGAAGCCATCGCAACACCTTGAGCGTGGTTTCCAGACGAGAAGGCAACTACCCCCGCGCTTCGTTCTTCATGGCTTAGTTGGAAAAGTCGATTGAGAGCACCACGTATCTTGAAAGTCCCTGTATGCTGCAAAGACTCCGCTTTTATCAATACACGCGAACCAGCCCTCAGGTTTAACGCATCAGATTCGAGTACTGGTGTTGAGGTAAGCCACTCCTTCAAGCGGGCGTGTGCTTCTTCAATATCGCGTGCTGTTGGCAATACGTCAGTCATAGTCATCGCGGCTTGCGAGTCAAATGGACGGGTACTATAGTAGACGACGACGGTACCCCTATGGGGTTTGAAAGGGAACACGGTGTGGCAAATCATCCGATGCCGTGGCTGTACCCGCAACTGTAAGCAGCTAGTTCGTCGTCTAGTATGGCCACTGGGCTTTAGCCTGGGAAGGCCGGACGGTGAGCCGTGAGCTGCGAGCCAGGAGACCTGCCGTCAAGTCGTCCACCCGGGAGGCGGGTTACCTCAACGGGGCGGTCAAACCGCAGCGGCGACACCGGCAACGGTTTGCTGCGTGCATTCACGTTTTCCATCGACGCACGGCTTGCGTCGTAGCAACGTTGTCATGTGTGCTTATGTCCCATAGGGTGTGCAATGGCAGTCGAACGAAACCGCCCATCTAATTTAAAACAGGGGTTTACGCTATGTTGCGTGAGCTTGATTTTCTCTGCGTGTGCTTCAATAGCACTAGAAGTCGACAAACCTCAACGCATCGTTTCGATCAATATTTGTACTGACCAACTACTAATCAATCTGGTCGACCAAAAACGTATCGCCTCATTATCACGTTTGGCCTCAGACCCTCACTCTTCGTGGATAGGTGCAGAAATTGGCAACCTGCACTTGAACGGTGGAACCGCTGAGGAAGTCATTGCTCTTAACCCAGATCTCATCATTACTTCTACTTTTAGCTTTCGACCAACTGTAGCCATTCTTGAACAACTGGGGTATAGGGTCATCCAATTGCCGATAGCGAAAAGTCTCGACGAGATTTCTTCAAACCTTCGCATACTGGCAAACGCAGTTGGAGAAACTGATCGGGGCAATATATTGATCAGCGAGTTTCGTTCTGAAATAGAACACCAGACTTTCCGAGGAACCGGGCCACGGCCTCTCTTTGTGAGCTATGAGATCGACGGCTGGACAACTGGAAAAAATTCTCTCGTTGCTGACATCACTCGAACCGCTGGATTTGAGACTATAGGTGATCGACTCGGTTTCTCTGGCGGGCGTAGAGTTTCTCTTGAGGAATTACTGGCTCTTCAACCTGAGTTGATTGACCTGGGGCACCCTTGGAGCGACCCCCCCGCTTTAGCTTCTGAGAGTTTGCACCATCCAGCGCTGCGCGCACTGCTAGCGAACACAGAGATTGTTGATATACCTGATCCACTGTGGATATGCGGCTCCACACGGACGCTTGAAGCACTCTCGATATTACGAGACGCACGTGACGGTATTCAGCCACGTCAAAGGTCTACACATACCGATGGATGACCGAAAACACTACTATTTTCTGATCGCAATTCTCGCCTTTCTTGTCGCTATATTTTTTACATTCTCGGTATTGGTGGGCACTACAGGAACAAGCCTCTCAGATATCCTTACCACGTTTGGTCAGAATGATTCTGAGATCTCATCGTTAATCATACGAGAAATCAGGCTTCCTCGAGCCATTCTAGGACTGTTGATAGGAGCAACCCTCGGTCTAGCGGGCGCAACACTTCAAGGCTATCTGCGCAATCCTTTAGCAGAACCAGGAGTAATTGGAGTGTCTACAGCGGCCGCTCTAGGTGCCGTTCTCGCGATATACACAGGCCTCTCACTCGTGGTACCCCTAGCTTTGCCATTAATGGCGATAGGAGGATCTTTAATCGCAGTGTTGTTATTACAAACACTTGCAGGCTCAGGTAGCGTCCTGACCCTCATTCTAGCCGGCGTTGCAATTTCAAGCCTCTGCGGTGCACTCACCTCTCTCGCACTTAACCTATCCGATAATCCATTTGCCTCACTCGAGATTGTTTTTTGGCTGCTAGGATCAATCACGGATCGAAGTATGGTCCACGTCTGGCTTGCAACCCCTTTCATCCTCACTGGCTGGCTATTGTTAATCGCCAGTGCACGCGCACTGGATGTGTTGAGTCTGGGCGAGGAAGTCGCCTTGAGCCTAGGCGTCAACGTGAAGCAGACCCGCCTCCTGGTAGTGTCGGGTACCGCGATCAGCGTTGGTGCCTGCACCGCCGTAAGCGGGGTTATAGGCTTCATAGGTTTAGTTGTACCACACCTTCTTCGACCCCTAGTTGGACATCATCCAAGCCGACTGTTATTGGCAAGCGCGCTGGCCGGCGCCAGCCTGCTGCTTTTCGCAGATATTTTGGTGCGGATAGTTAGTTCGAGTACAGAGCTGAAACTTGGGGTAGTTACAGCATTGATCGGTGGGCCCTTTTTCTTATTTCTTATCCTTCGACTTAAGGTGTACTACGGCACATGAGGTTAGAAGTGTCCAACATAACGGTTCAGGCCCACGAATACACGATCGTTAACGACCTCTCTATGATGCTAGATCAAGGTGAGTTGGTCGGATTAATTGGTCCAAACGGCGCAGGAAAATCAACTCTATTAAAGACTATTGTCGGCGCTAAAAAACCCTCGAGTGGACAAGTCATGATTGACGGCATACCCCTTGAACGTTTATCGGCTATCGAGCGTGCTAGAAAACTCTCTTACTTGCCCCAGGAACGTTATGTTGAGTGGCAACTTCCTGTGCGGGCAGTAGTAATGCTTGGTCGTTTCCCATACCGACAAGGATTCGGTCCACCAACCCCTGATTGTGAGGTTGCGGTAGATCACGCACTGGACGCGGTCGATGCAACCCCATTCGCTCTACGTAGCATAACCTCCCTATCTGGAGGAGAACGCGCTCGAGTCCTCCTCGCTCGGGCGCTTGCAGTCGAAGCTCCGCTACTCCTAGTGGATGAGCCCATCGCTGAACTTGACCCTTACCACCAGATCCACGTTATGGAAATTCTGCGAAACAGAGCAAACGAAGGAACTGGCGTGCTTGCGGTACTACATGATCTTACGATGGCGGCACGCTTCATGGACCGCCTTATCCTGATGAACTGTGGGGGCGTCGTCTCCACAGGGAAACCCACCGAAGTAATTAACCGGGCAAATCTGGAAAATGTCTACCGAGTCTCTCCACTAAATCAACCTGTCTCGCACAAAGCACTTGCATCACCATGGCAAAAGATGGGTCAAAATAACTAGTGAGGGTGAAATCTACAATCTCAGCTCGGTACCGCATACATTTTGTTCTGTCGAAGATAATTCTCTTCTTGCTGTCTACTGTGCCCATGCTACTACCGGCACAAACCAGTGAATTTCAATTGGAAAATTTCTCGGAAGAAATGATAGTTGTTTCGAGCAGGATTGAAACGCCATTGCGAACAGTGGGAACCGCAGTATCTGTAATTACCGCTAAAGATATTCAGCTTCAAGGTTACAATTCAATGGCCGAAGTGTTGAGAACACAACCTGGCATTGGTATTACCAATAACGGTGGTCCGGGCAAACCAACAAATGTGAGGATCCGGGGTGAGGAAGGTTATCGAACACTCGTGATGATCGACGGCGTCAAGTTAGCTGATCCGAGCGGCACTCAAGTTGCGCCAATGTTTGAACATCTTATTTCAACCAACAAGATTGAACGTATCGAGATCCTGAGAGGCACTCAGGGTTTTATCTACGGCGCTGATGCAGGGGGAGTCGTAAATATCCTAACTCGAACGGGAGCAGGGCCTGTTGAGGGAGAGGTTAATATTGGATTTGGTCGGTTCAATACCCAAAAATTGGATGGAACCTTCTCAGGAGGCAACAACGAAAGAGACTTTTTCATCTCAGTATCTGACCTCTCATCTGATGGATATAACTCCAAAACATCCGATACCGATTTGATGGACGACGATGGCTACGAAAACACCACGTTACACGCGAAGCTTGGTTGGGAGCCTACTGACAACTTTAGACTGCAGCTCGTTATGCGCAATACCGACGCTGAAAATAAATTTGATAGCTGTGGATTTCCGACAACGAACGATTGCACCGGATCAATATCACAAGCTCTTTTCAAACTCTCTGGCAACTACGAAGCAGACAAATTTACGCACTTTCTAAGTGTGAGTGCCACCGATGTTCAGAGAAGTAACCTCTGGGCTGGCGTTAAATCTTTCATGACAGAAGGAAATATCCGTCACGCTGAATACATAGGTAGTGTGAAACTGAACACAATCTCGACCCTGGTGTATGGCGCAGACCTCAACAAAGAATACGTCGTGAGCAACAGCGGAAATAACCTGGAGCGAAACCAAACCGGATCCTACCTTGAGTACCAGAGTCGGGTTAGAAAGAATTCCTTTCTTACTGCTGGGGCTCGTTACGATGACAGTGATGACTTCGGCAAACACATGAGTATCCGGATCTCGGCAGCACAATTCAAAAACCTAGATGATGGGTCAACCCTCAAATATCGTACCAGTTATGGGACAGGTTTTAGAGCGCCCAGTCTTTCCGAAATGGCATTCAACATCGGCCCCCTCGCCTTTCCTCCTGCTACGGATTCTCCAGTAACAGAAGAGTCAAGCGCTGGCTTTGATGTCGGCATCGAATACACCAGCGCAGGTGGTTTACACGTTGGGGCAACTTACTTCAATCAGAAAATAGAGGATGAAATTTTTTTTGATTTGGCAGGCTTCTCAGGCTACCTACAATCATTCGGCACTAACCTCTCGAGAGGGGTCGAAGTCATAGTAGAGTATCCGATCACGCCCCAATGGACTGTGCTTGGCAATTTAACTACTAACGACACCAAGAACCAAGAAGGTCTTCGGCGCATTCGTCGACCAAGGCAGCTAACCAATATCGGTATCCGATTCTCCTCTCCAAATAACAGATTTAGACTGCGTGCGCATTATCGGACTTCAAAAGGGTCTATAGATCAGCTATACGGTATTGGACGCGTTCTACTTAATGACTACCAGATTCTTGACATCAGTACAGTCTACGCTCTGAGCGAAACACTTGAGACTTATGGGCGCCTGGAGAACGTAACTGATGAAGATTATCAAGAAGTAATCGGGTTCCGTTCAGCAGGCTTTGCTGCCTATGGAGGAATTCGGATTCGATTCAGATAAACTGTATAGAGCGATATGCACGAAGAAAGTATTCATCATTGGCAACACTCTCATGCATTCGGACAGCATGTGAAGCGCCCGGGTGAAACTCGCACATTGATAGTGATCGCTATCACCTCGGCAATGATGGTCGTAGAGATTGCAGCCGGCCTTGCATTCGGATCTATGGCCCTTCTTGCAGACGGCCTACACATGGCCTCACATGCAGCCGCATTAAGCATTAATGCATTCGCCTACGTGTATGCCCGACGGCATGCCCACAGTAAGTCCTTTAGTTTTGGGACTGGCAAGGTCAATACACTGGGTGGCTATACGGGCGCCATACTCCTCTCCATTTTCGCGTTGATCATGGCATGGGAGAGTGTGATGCGGCTCATCTCTCCGATCGAGATCGCGTTCAATCAAGCCATTTTAGTAGCCGTTTTAGGTTTGGCGGTCAACAGTATTTCCGTTGTGATCCTAGGCCACCACCACCATCCTGAAACTGAGCATGAGCACCACCACGACCATAATTTGGTATCGGCCTACTTGCACGTACTAGCCGATGCGTTAACGTCACTCCTCGCCATCTTTGCTTTGCTTGGCGCCAAATATTTGGGATTGGTCTGGGCTGACCCTGCCATGGGTATCGTTGGCGCTATACTCGTCGCACGGTGGTCTATTGGATTACTACGTAGCACGGCACGAGTCTTGCTAGATAGACAGGCGGCCGATGAGGTCACCGCCATGATCACAACGTCTATCGAGTCTCAGGACGACGCCCGCATCGTCGACCTGCATGTATGGGCGGTGGGTCCAGGTATATACTCGGTCACAGTATCCATTGTTACTCATCATCCAAAACCACCTAATCACTACAAAACATTGATGCCGGGAAATTTGGGCATCGTACACACCACTATTGAAGTACACATGTGTGACGATTCGGTCAATTCATAGGTGTAGTAGTGCTCTTTACTTTCAGATAGTTCGACTCGCAATTGTTTAGACAAATTGAGACGCTGAAATAAGGACTTTAATCGCCCGGTATAATCGCTGCGATGACCGACGTAATCTCCAGCAATGCTGCACCAGGTGCTTCTAACGATCGACCGATCGTTCTCCTCAATAAGGTGGACGTGGTTTTGTTGGGACACACCGTACTTCATAATCTCACATGGGAACTTCTCCCAGGCGAACACTGGGCCGTTGTCGGCGCCAACGGCAGCGGTAAAACTAGCTTTCTAAAATTGATTGCTGGAAATCTCTGGCCCGCTCCGCAGCGAGGTACGCGCCGCTACGACTTTGGGGAAGATCTGCAAATTGATGCGGTAGAAGCGCTCACCAAGATTATGCTCGTCGGGCACGAACTACAAGACCGTTACACTCAATTAGGGTGGAACTTTGATGCTACCGATGTCGTGTTATCTGGGGTTTTTAAAACAGATATTCCAAGACGTGAACCTAAAACCACCGAGCGGGACAAGGCTATAAATATCCTTACCGAACTCAACTTATCCCACTTGGAGAGTCGGCCTTTTCTGGAGTTATCTCGTGGAGAACAACGCCGCGTATTGATTGCACGAGGCCTTGCTTTTGAGCCCAGAGTTTTACTATTGGATGAGCCGGTTGCAGGTTTGGACACAAAAGCCCGACATTTACTGAATGAAATAATTGATCAAATCAGCAAAAGAATTACCGTCTTATGTTCCTATCATCAAACGACGAACATGCCGAACATGATCAATAGGATTTTAAGACTGGACAACGGCCACGTCGTTGAATCAGGAGTCTTTGATCCAAGTGATGCGCCTCATAATGTGTCAACTGCCTTTGAGATCTCAGCACCACCTGAGTCGCAAACTGAAAAAACAACATCCAAACCAGTAGCCATCATCCAAATTAAAAATGCAAATATCTGGTTAGATGAACGTCACGCCCTTACAGATATTACATGGCAGCTCATTGAAGGGGAGCACTGGCAGATCACAGGGCCAAACGGTGCGGGTAAAACCACCTTCTTAAGAATGCTTCATGGGCAACTCCGACCTGCAGTAGGGGGATCCATTCATTTTCCCGGTATCGAGAATCCTGAAAATGTCTGGACACTACGGCAACAGATCGCCTGGGTCTCGCCCGAGCTACAGGCTGGATACTGGTATCCCTCAACCGTGCGACAATGTATTGGTTCTGGTTTTGACTCTAGCATCGGCCAGACTCGGCAGCTTGCGCCAACAGAAGCCGCTTTACTTAATGATCTACTAGAACAATTCGAGCTTCAGGATCTGGCCGAGCGAAATGTTAAAACTCTCTCCTACGGGCAGTTCCGGCGCGTCCTGATTGCAAGGGCTGTTGTGCATAAGCCCAGGGTGTTATTGCTAGACGAGCCTTGGGAAGGTTTAGACCCTGAGAATCTCAAACTCGTTACGCGAGAACTCAACCAAATTATCGCTCAAGGTACACAGCTCGTGTGTGCGACACACCTGGAACGTAACAACTCCCTGTTCAATCGGTCAATGGAGATCAACAAAGGACACGTCGCCTTTTTGAACAAAATATCTAACAAATAAGATAGCTTCTCAGCCATGGGGGTGCACGTGGACATGAACGCGCCTAACTTCTTGAAAATTAATCCAATGAGCTCCCACCAAAACCAAACTACCAAGCAAGCTAACACCCCCCTCTAGCCAACTTGTCCACTGCCCGTGACCCAAGAGTGCTGCAGCAGAAATCAAGGCCATGCCTACAGCTCCAAGCGCACCAATACCTACCCGGCTGTGCTCTCTATAACCTAGATAAAAACCAATGACACTGCTGGGAATAACAAGCCAGAGCATGAGCTCATGGAAATGACCAGCCTCCCCAAACACAACAACGGCTAAAGGCAAGAGTGCCACGAGCAACGGCAGTACGAGACAGTGCACTATGCAGATAGCGGATAGCGCAATCGCGATCCGATCAAAGTACCTGGATGAACTCATTGGCAGCGTAATTTTTCCGAGGCAACGGGGCGGGGAGCATACCACGGACACCATAGACGGTCGGGTAATCGATATTGACGGGAAGGGGTTACGTCTGTAACTAGCTTGTGGCTCGCGCCGCTTCTATATGAATCAAAATAAATTATAGAAGCGACGCAAGCCACAAATTTCCGCGGCTTTTAACTGCCCAGATTTAGGTTATAGCCTTGCTCGTCGTGGAGTACTAGATCTAACCCTTCTTGCTCATCCTGCTCGCTCACACGCAAGCCGATGACATTATCAAGGACCTTAAGGATGATGAAGCTGACGACACCACAATAAATAATCGTCGCAGCAATACCTACCAATTGCGTACTTACCTGAGAAGCAATGCTCACATCAAGACCTACGCCACCGAGTCCTGCATCTGCAAAAACGCCCGTCAGGATAGCGCCAATCACACCTCCCACACCGTGAACACCAAAGGCGTCTAGGGAATCGTCATAACCAAAAGCACGCTTTGCTTTAACCACGGCAAGATAGCACCCAAGTCCAGAAGCGATGCCGATAGCAAGAGCGCCCATCGGTCCAACAAACCCCGATGCTGGGGTGATTGCTACTAATCCCGCCACTGCACCTGAAACCAACCCGAGAGCACTTGGTTTTCCGTGGCTTTTCCACTCGGCAAACATCCAAGTCAAAGCTGCAGCTGCGGTCGCAACCTGCGTAACGGCCATAGCCATTCCCGCAACACCGTCCGCTGCTAATTGACTACCTGCATTGAAACCAAACCAACCTACCCACAGCATGGCTGCTCCAACCATGGTCAGTACAAGATTGCTTGGTTTCATCGGCAACTGCGGATAACCACGTCTCTTTCCCATTACGATGGCCGCTACCAAGCCTGCAACACCAGCATTAATGTGTACCACAGTACCTCCAGCAAAATCGAGTACTCCCATGTTGCCTAACCAACCGCCACCCCAGACCCAATGGGCTATTGGGGCATAAACGACACTAACCCAGATCGCCATAAACCACAGCATGGCCGAAAATTTCATACGCTCGGCAAATGCGCCAACAATGAGAGCCGGAGTAATTATGGCAAATGTCAGCTGAAACATAGAAAATACGGTCTCTGGAATCGTACCGCTCACTGCATCTACGCCCACACCGGCCATGAAGGCCTTCCCAAGGCCTCCTACATAGTCTGAGCCATCTCCAAATGCCAGACTATAGACGTACAGCACCCAAAGTATGGTCATGAGGCAGCAGATCGTAAAACACTGCATCATTACAGAGAGCGCGTTCTTTGCTCTCACCATGCCGGCATAAAATAAAGAGAGCCCAGGTATGGTCATAAACAGGACCAGGGCCGTCGATGTCAGCATCCAAGCAGTATCACCGGAATCTACCTGCGCAACCGCCATACCGGGTATAAGTGCGGTCAGTACCAGGAAGACGCCAGCACGGAGTCTACTAAAAATATTGTTTAGCATTGTCACTTCCTCTTCTTTGTTCTACAGAGCCTGGTCGCCGGTTTCACCTGTGCGAATCCGGGTGGCCTGTACTAATTCAGATACAAACACTTTGCCATCACCAATCGAACCAGTACTAGCAGCACTGACAATTGCCTCAACCGCAGCCTCGACTAACGCATCTGGTACCGCCGTTTCAATTTTTGTTTTCGGAACGAAGTCCACGGAGTACTCGGCACCCCGATAAAGTTCGGTATGACCCTTCTGACGACCGAACCCTTTGATCTCGGTCACGGTCATACCCTGAACTCCCGCCTCCGCGAGCGCCTCACGAACATCCTCGAGTTTAAATGGCTTAATTACTGATGTGATGAGTTTCATAGCGTCACCTCACAATTCATATTTACTCTCCACCATAATTTATTTTTACTGCCCACCGATTGAGATGGACCTGCTCACACCGAAAAACATATTGAGACCAGCAAGTGAATTACTTGCTGCGTCTTGGCTCACCTTGAGATCACCGCTAACGGCTATCAAAGCAACTGAAAGATCAAGCCCCATAACATCAAAACCATAACCAACCTCTAAGACTTCCCCGTCAGCCACATCACCACCGTGAGTTCCAAAACTGGCGTATATCCCGTTGCCGAAATCGTAACCAAGCGAGGTAAATGAATAATCCTGAGAACCGGTGGCCGCATCATAGTCACCGAGGGCAATATCCAAGGAAAAACTACCGTAACCCAACCCAAGATTAATCTCCTGATAAGTGTTATCCCAGTCATTGGTGTAGTAGTAACCAGTAAAACCCGCACTCCAAGTGAAACCAGTATCAGCAAGGTCGCCGCCAGTTCCAAAGTAAAGGTCATACTCAAGCCCATCACCAACATCTGCAGCCCAGGTACCTGCGTACATGCCGCTCTCGTGCTCGTAATCAAGACCGGCTGATGCGGATGAATCTTCCTGATAGATCCCACGATAAATATAGTCACTGACATAACCAACATTGCCGGAAAGTTGAGCCACCGAGACAGCGGGCGCCATTATAAAAACGAGCAATATCATTAAGCGTCGTATTGCCATTAGAATATCTCCTCCGTATTAATTGTGTTTCACAGACTTATAAATGCACTATTCGTGCCAATAAAAAAAATCTTTACTTTCAATATATTAAAGATATTCGTATGAGTTTCTCGCCGATAGTTGCACTATAATGGGGCAACTGTGCACCATGAATGAACGAGAAGCTTTGGTGATCTACTTCAGCGAGCTATCATCGTGAACGCATTGACCATGAGAATAAAAAGGTGTCGATCATGACCGCTGTTCCTGCTTTGATCCTGCTCACTCTGACTACCAAAGCATTCAACAGGTTTTGGCTCGATATAGTCTAGATCTATGACATCTATTGGAACTCCGTATACCAGCACGGCAACCCGTGTTTTGTTTTGCGGCGGTGGAGAACTCGGCAAAGAGATCGTGATAGAACTGCAACGGCTCGGGGTTGAAGTCATCGTTTGCGATCGCTACGAGAATTCGCCTGCAATGCAGGTGGCACATCGTGCCCACTCAATTAACATGCTCGACGGAAAATCACTGCGAGCAGTTGTTGAGTCAGAAAAACCTCACTTGATCGTCCCAGAAATCGAAGCAATCGCAACAGATGAACTAGCTTCGTTAGAACAGGAAAACTACACCATTATCCCGACGGCCCAGGCTGTACAGTTAACCATGAACCGAGAGGGTATTCGGCGACTCGCAGCAGAGGAGCTTGGGATATTAACCTCGCCTTACAGGTTTGCTACTACTCGCGCCGAATTCGATGAAGCAATCACAGAAATAGGCCTACCCTGCGTTGTAAAGCCAATTATGAGTTCCTCAGGTAGAGGGCAAAGCACCGTCAAGTCACAACCCGATATCGATGCCGCATGGAACTACGCCCAAGAAGGTGGCCGTGCCGGCGCGGGAAAAGTCATTGTCGAGGGCTTTGTTGATTTTGACTACGAGATCACACAACTAACTGTGCGCCACGTAGGTGGTGTTTCGTTCCTGGATCCCATAGGGCACGTGCAAGTGGACGGCGATTATCGCCAGTCATGGCAACCTCAACCCATGAACGATAAGGCACTACAAGGTTCAAGGGAAATTGCCGAAAAAGTGACAGGTGCGCTAGGCGGGCGAGGCATCTTCGGCGTTGAGCTATTCGTACGAGGGGATGATGTTATCTTCAGTGAGGTATCTCCACGGCCCCACGACACGGGCATGGTGACGATGATCTCTCAGGACCTTTCCCAGTTTGCTATTCATGCTCGAGCAATACTCGGCCTACCAATCCCAAATATACGCACTCATGGCCCATCGGCTTCCAGCGTTATTCTGGTTGAGGGACACTCCGATCAAGTTCGGTTTGAAAATCTTGGAGCGGCCCTGAAAGAACCCGATACACAGGTGCGTCTCTTTGGCAAACCGGAAGTGCATGGTCACCGGAGAATGGGGGTAACCCTAGCCCGCGGAGATACTGTTGAAGAAGCTCTAGAAAAAGCAAAGCGCGCCTCAGCAGCAGTAGTCACCGTCCTTAGCTAACATTTGCAAAAAGGAGCAGAGCTAGAACAGTACACACCCTGCTTTTAGAATCGCGAACCCGTCAAAGGCGTATCTGCATTTTGCCACGCCTCTTCGTACAACTCATAGATTTCCAACGCCTCCTCCGTTTTACCCTGAGCCTCTAGGCTCTTCCAGAGTCCAAACAGACCCCAGCCGTTGCTCTTATTCAGTTCCATATCGCGGCGATAAACTCGCTCCGCGTCCCCGGTCCTTCCTGCCTCCAGCAACGCGGCTCCTAAATAATGCCGCATCGGCTGCGGCCAATCTGGTGGTTCTGTATACCCAAGGCTGTCCTCAATCGCGACTGCCGCGGCGAATGCCGCTATAGCACCATTCAGATTTCCCTGAGCCTGTTTTATCTCACCTTCAAGACCAAAGGAAGCCAATTCCATTAGTGTAGAAGTGGATGCTGCATTCCTAAAGATCGCTTCCGATGCTGGATCTGATGCAACAGCCCTTACCCTATCAAGGCTCTGTTCCGCGTCGACAAACTCACCGAACGCAATCTGGGCGCTACCCTGAGTGTAGTACCACATCCCATCCAGGTAATGAGTACCCTCCATTATTCTTTCCTCCAAACGAAGTTCATCCCAATGACCGAACATCTTTTGGACCAACCAACGTGAAGCGATAGTTTTATGCCCCTGACCGCGTCGAATCCTCTGTTCCGTTTCATGATCCCTAGCATTCGTCGCTGTTTGAACAGCCAGAGCATAATTCCCTTGTACGGCAGCAGAATATCGAACAAAGTCGTAAGCATGCCGACGATGATTTTGCGCTGAAAGTGAATAGGTACCTATATCCGGAAATGGAAGTTCACCCCAAACCTCTAGAAATTCCCCATCCACATTAGCAGAGCGTAGATTGTGCTCAACATTCTTGGCGTGCTGGCCGACTCCCATATAGATGTGACCCGGCATGTGCACCACATGACCAACGCCGGGCATCAACGGCGCCAACCTATCGGCTGCAGGCAACGCCTGTTCTGGCGTATTTGAAGCCTCCAGCAAATGAATGTATAGGTGGTTGGCCCCAGGATGATCAGGACGTAGTGTCATGACCTGTTCCAACGCTGCTGCTGCCTCAGCAGTCCCCGGTAGTGCATTACCATCCTCGTCCCAGTAATAACGACCGGGTCGAGTGATCATATAAGCATCGCCTAGAAGCGCCCCTGCATCGGGGTCCGATGGATACTTCTCGAAAAGCGCTCGGGCCGCCGCCAAATACGCCTGATCACGAGCATCGCGATCTGGATATGTTTCCGAATCAAAGCGAATGTGAAGCGCACGAATAAATGCCTGCTCCACCTCATTGCCGCTGTCAATAAGTTCGAACGCCCTGTTGATGGCTCTCCGAGCCTCACCATGAGGATCATCCGGGAGACCGACACTACGGCTATTGGGGACAGGGCCCAAAGACAAAGCCAGCCCCCAATAGATCATTGGATGGTCCGAGTCATGACGCAGTGCCTCCTGATATGAGGCCGCAGACTCAGGAAAATGATAGCCCCATGTCAGCCTCAATCCCTGATCGAAGAATTGTTGTGCAATCGGCGAATCAGTGGAAATCGGCCGAGTGTATATTCCAGTGCCTTCAACGAGCACAGCGAGTTCCTCTCCCTCAAGCGCAGGACCCGAAGGCGAACACCCTAGGATCAAAAGTACGCCTACAGGAAACCCGATGACTTTAAAATAAAATCTGTACATATCTATCCCCCTCTAGCAGTTTGCAGTACAGCCACCCCTCAACACATACGCTGCCCGCACAGTAGTATTATCGTATTGTTATTAAAATTCTTCTGGAGCCACAGTTAAAGTTAACCCATCAAGTTCCTCAGTAAAGATGATCTGACAACTCAACCGCGAATGCTTATCATCATAGTTGACGGAACCCCCCACAAGAAGCGCTTCCTCCTCCTCCCTGGGCGGCAATTTCTGTACCCAATGAGAATCAACATAGATATGGCAAGTCGCGCAGGAACAAAGCCCTCCACAGATAGCGTCTACACTATTATCCAGCTCACGAATATTTTCCATCAACGAAATGCCGGTCTGAGCTTCCACCTCGACAACCTGACCTTCTCGGTCAGTGACTATTACTTTCACCATACCCTTCCACTCCGCCCGAACGCGAAAAATGGTGACTATACCAAAACCACTGGTGAGCCCTCACGCAATCTCAACCCCGCAAACGTTGGTATTATTAGGGAACGTTAACAACCGGGAGTCTTAACGGTGAACCCCAACCGGGTACGCACGCCCGGGAAGTCGTGTGACACTACCTTCACCATCCCTTAACCATATGGCCACACGCTCAACCTATGCGGCAGACGTAGACCTAGTGCTATTTTTGAAGGCGCCGCACAATGCCAAACGCCGACTTGCAGTGCAAATTGGGGATCTCGCAACCGCTGCAGCTACTCTCCTGTGGAACTGTACGCTACAGGACATAGAAGACTGGCATGGTTCTATTTGGTTTTCTCCTGCAAACTCCCAAGACGAGGCCTGGCTCATCTCCCAACTCGGCAGAAAGAAAAGCATAATTTCCCAGAAGGGCTCAACCCTTGGTGAACGCATCAATTATGTGGATCATGAGCTCCGTTCCCAGGGACTTACCAAAATCATTTTTATTGGTACCGACTGCCCTGGCCTAGACTCAAGCTATCTCAGGCAAGCAGCAGAGCGTCTGGATGAGTACGATGTGGTATTTGGCCCCTCCAGCGATGGTGGGGTGGTACTTATGGGGGCGCGGTGCGCATGGCCAAAATTGCGTAATTTGCCATGGAGCACCGAGCACTTATACGACTCACTCTCAGCTGTTTGCAATCAATCTGGGTGTACAACCACGAGCCTAGAGATGCGTTCTGATATTGATACGGCAAGTGACCTTCTCGCAGCTCAACATGAATTTGCAGAAGATATACGGCTCACACGACGTAATCTGTCTAAATGGATATCCGAACAGACCGAAAGATTGACAATCAAATGAGCGGCCAGTTAAAACCGATTCTGCTTTTACTCTTTGTCGGTGGGATGCTCCTCACCATCACAATACTTCCTGTTGGGAGCTGGCTATCAGTGATGGCCACGTGGGTTGAGTCGCACCGCACATTTGCCTGGATAATTTATATAGCTGCTTACACTGCCGCCTCTATCCTGATCATTCCAGGTACGATATTAACGCTAGCTGCCGGATTCATATTTGGAATCCCTACTGGCATCTTTTTGGTTTCACTGGGTAGCCTTACAGGCGCCGCCAGTGCTTTTATCGTAAGCCGATTCCTGGCGCGTGACTGGGTAAGTCAACGAATCAAAAGCTTCCCAAGCTTTAGGGTTTTGGACAAAGCCACTCGCCACAAGGGATTTATCATTGTACTGCTGGCTCGCCTTTCCCCACTATTTCCCTTCAATCTCCTGAACTATGCATTTGGTCTTACAGCTGTACGTTTTAGGGACTATGTTCTCGCATCCTGGATTGGGATGGCGCCAGCAATTGTGCTCTACGTTTATGTAGGATCAGTTGCGGAAAATTTCTCTCAACTCACTGCCAATGGTATCGGCGAAGGCACTGAGAGAAACGCCCTACTCATCACTGGGTTAGTAACAACACTGATTCTAACTGTCCTAATTGCTCGTATGGCCACGAGAGCCCTCACACAACATCTCAAGTCCGAAACGGCTAGAGATCCCATAAATAGCAATATAAATGATTCAGGTAACGACTAGTGTGTGAACGATCAAGTATCGCCATTGTTGTACCAGTCCTAGATGACATGTCACAACTCCGTGCGCTGATTAGCCGGATTCGTGGCTGGCCCGAACAACCACACGAAATAATTGTCGTATCTGCAACTCAAGATCCAGAATTGCTAACTTACTGTGAAATAAACGGCTGCCGGTATCTTAACTCTGTGCGCTGTCGAGGCACACAACTGGACAACGGCGCCAGATGCGCAGAAGCACCTGTTCTATGGTTCTTGCACGCTGATGCCGCCCCCTACTCCTCCAGCCTCCGCGACATTACGCTGGCCCTCGCAGAGGGGGCGGAAGGCGGTTATTTCAGGTTCATGTTCGCCGGGGCATCCAGCTGGCGAAAGAAGTTCATTGAATGGTTAGTAAAACTTCGTACGCGGATGGGCGGCACCCCATACGGAGATCAGGGGTTGTTTATGCGGCGCCAAATTTATCTTGAATGTGGTGGTTTCCCTCATGTGCCCCTGTTCGAAGAGGTTATTCTGGTTAGAAAACTACGTGCAAGAAAACGCTTTTGGCCTCTCAAATCACCACTAGGCGTCTCACCCAGACGATGGGAGCACGATGGGTGGGTTCGACGGAGCCTTACTAATCGGTACCTTGCAATCCGTTATATGTTTGGCGCTACAGCGAAAAAACTGTCGCTAAGCTATGATCAAACGAACAAGATACCGAAGGAGAGTACAAATCAGAGATCCTAACCAATGGGCGCATTACTGAATCCATTATTCTATGCCTCAAGTGGGGAGCCTCTTGGCTATATCCAACCAGACTCCTTAAGAGAAATCTGGTTTCACACCGGAACGGCGTGCAATCTAGCCTGTCCATTTTGCTTCGAAGGGTCTAAACCTGGTGATAATCGACTCGATCGAATAACGCTAGAAGATATACGACCGCTAATCGATGAAGCAAAATCTCTTGGTGTACAACAGTTCTCTTTTACCGGTGGCGAACCCTTCATCGTAAAGGACTTCATTAATATTTTGAGTTACGCCTCAAGCTTAAATCCTTGCCTAGTACTCACGAACGGAACTGATCCTGTGCTGAGCCGTCTGCATCAAATTGAGCCCCTAATAAATTCATATAACCCAATCTCGTTCCGTATCAGTATCGATTATCCTAACGAAAAACGTCACGATGCTTCTCGAGGGAAGGGAAGTTTCAAAAAATCTTGGAAAAGCCTTGAGTTATTGGGAAAACGGGGCTTCAAAGTTTCCGTTGCCCGTCAGGTGGACATCGATGAAGATAGTTCCGCGGTAGACGGCGAATACCGAGAGCTCTTTGCACGATATGAGGTACCAGTTGACACAACAATCGTCTCTTTTCCAGACTTTCTGACGCCCGGCTCTAATCCAGAAGTTCCGTTCATCACAGAACGTTGTATGACAACCTACCACACAGAAGAGTCCCGCCAAGCGTTCATGTGTTCCTTCTCGAAAATGGTGCTCAAAAAAAATGGGCGGATGCGAATCTACGCCTGTACTCTGGTTGATGATGATGAATCTTATGATCTAGGAGAAACTCTTAGAGAAAGCATGGGAAAGAGAATTATGATGCGTCACCACCGTTGTTATAGCTGTTTTACATTTGGTTCCTCTTGCAGCGAGATTTGATTTTTTAGCCTGACCGCATTTTCCTCTGTGCTAAAAAATAAAACGAAAATGGCTTTTGAATAGAATTTGGACGCAATAGATACATCCTTGAGATTTTAGCTATGCTGTAGTTGGCTCAAGCATTCATAAATCAGTAGAGAACTTGCTCTATCTGCAACTTACAAATATGCTCCCCGAGCAAGCATATCGAATCAGTGGCGAAGCCACCGTACCATGGAAGATCAAATCGAAACTCTCGCGAATCTCAGCCTACCCTGGGTTGAGTGGATCGGTCCGTACATCTGGCTACAAGCAGCGATAATTGTTGTCGTAGGCCTAGTACTTGCGCTGATTGCCGAGCGCCTAGTCGTAGCCACCGTCGGTGAGCTGGCTAACAGGACATCCAGTGCGATTGATGATGAAGTCATTGCCGCACTCAGGCGACCGCTATTCCTAAGTATTTTCTTTATTAGTCTAGCGCTTGCGACCTATCGACTTGAGTTACCGAACACTCTGACGAGCATCACACTAGCGCTCCTCGCCACGATCACTGTACTGGTTTGGTTAGGATTCTGTATAAGGCTAGCCAGCGTTGTTCTTAAGATGCTCAGCCATGCACAAGGCAGGTACGAATTTGTACAGCCATCCACTCTACCTCTCTTCGATAACTCAGCTAAGCTCCTTCTGTTTCTCAGCGCTCTTTATTTCATCTTTCTTGCGTGGGGAATCAATGTCAGCGCACTTATCGCATCAGCCGGTATCGTCGGACTTGCGTTAAGTTTTGGTGCACAAGACGCTCTTTCAAACATCTTTGGCGGGATGTCGATCCTCGCGGATAGACCTTACAATGTAGGTGATTTTATCAATCTCGATACAGGGGAACGAGGGCAAGTAACCCAGATCGGGCTGCGTAGCACTCGCCTCCTAACCCAAGACGATGTGGAAATTAGCGTGCCAAACAGCGTAATGGGCAACGCAAAAATTATTAATGAGAGCGGCGGACCCTATCAGAAATTCCGTATCAGAGTCAGGGTAGGCGTTGCTTATGGTAGTGATATTGATAAGGTCGAGCAGATTTTGGTGAAAGTTGCCGAAGCACATCCAGAGATCTGCAAGACGCCTACACCTAGGACGCGGTTCCGTGCCTTTGGCACCTCAAGTCTAGACTTCGAGTTGCTGGCCTGGGTTCAGGAACCAGTCTTGAGAGGACGGTTAGAGCATGAACTGAACCGAGGCGTATACAAGGCATTCAATGACGCTGGAATCGTGATTCCGTTTCCCCAGCAGGACATTCACATCAAAAACCCAAGTAAATTGACCGGTTAGCATATTCCCGGCTGAGCACAAAATGAATATATCTATTTGTTATTTATGTACCTTTATACATCCTGATAGCGATTTACCAAGTTTATTGGCAAATAAAGGAATCGCTCAAACTATTTTGTGACGATAGAATCTCACCATGGAAATTTGCCACGCTCACAACCTCAATCAAAAGACGACTGGTACAAAACCTTATGGTATCCGTGTGAGCCTCCCCCCAAGCGATACATTTATGCACTTGCTGGAAACAAATTGGGAACAACTCCACTGGTTTGAAACCAAAAGGGACAGAGATCAGGCGCTGGAAGATATGGCCAGTGAACACCTCTATTCCCGCCAGGGTGATCGACCTCGGATGATTTTCGAAGCTGTGGAAGCACCTGAACGGTCGGATTCCGACTAACTCATTTTCGTATAATACCCGCCCCCCGCACCGGAACTCTGGAAAATCCTGTGGCCTGCTTGGAGAAATAAGAATGCTCGATCTGATGAAGATTGCCCGAACTGAGGCTGATGATGGGGACCTGTTTGGACACCTCCAAGAACTGTTTGAACCTTCCGATGTCCGACCCACAGGTTATCCGGATGCGGTAATCTGGAAAGGTGGCCAGCACTGCGGGACGGTAAACCCAGTCGCTCATTCGCTAACTGATGCTTACGCGTTACTCGGCACTCTTGCTGCAATCGACATTCTTGGGCTTCCTTTTTATGCGGTCCCTATGTGGGCACAGTACCGCCATGACACAAAACTTGCTCCCCTAAGCTGGTTTGGAAATATGCCGTGTACTTCAATCAAATGGTCGACTGCTGGTGATGCATACGTCAACGATTCGAGTGGCAAGAAGGTCGTGGTGATGGGGAAGTCCGGGAACGCGCCGCTTAGAACACAGGCGGGAGTTTACTGCAACGTACGCCCCTATGGACGAACAACCGTAGTACGCTGCATGCCTTGCCTTCCCTATTCTCAAGACAAGGCCTTATTCGATGTCAACCCAGAGACCGGCATCATACACAGCGAGATGAACACACCTGGCATACAAATGGCATACGCTAATCGACGTTTTCTGCAAATGGTTCACGAAACCGGCAGAACCGGGCGAGTCGCTTTCAAACCAACTCAAGCACAGGAGGATGGCATTAACGCTGGGCTCCTGTCCTGGATGCTGAAGGGAACCAAGTTTGAGGTTGGTCGTAGATATGCGGTGGACGGCTATGTTGAACATCGCGAGCTGGTCGATCGAATCATTAACTTACTGCCCAAAGATTTCAAAAATGGTATGGAGGAGTGGGGTGGTCGGATTGAACAGCATATCTCTGATACCAACTATGGAATTCTGATCTGGGATCTCATTCAAAACCAGGATGTCATTATCTTGGCGACAGACCTTGATGGTGACCGACTCACAGACCTGCTTGCCGACGTGTCAGACCCGCTCCGCGCATTTGCAGAAAAGGTAGCAAAGCATATCGCTGAGAACTTGTTGAGCGAGGTTGATGTAACCGCTGATACCCTGTGGAACGATATGGGCTACACGACAGGAAACGGCCGTGATATGACATCAGTCATGTACCGCATGAAAGGACCTCCAATCCATGAGCAGACCCTTGGGTCTGCAGATGCCATGCTCTTAAGGCTGCTTGATGGTGATGAATCAATGGAAGGGACAAAACGCCCCTACGATCCACGCATCCACTTCGTCCTCATACGTGATGCCTATAAAGACGCCAACCCTGACAACAAAGAACTTCATACCTGGTTGGATAAAGCGCTCGTAACTTTTGATGACGTATACGCTGGGGAACGACCAGGCTTTCTCCAAGGCTATACCAAACTGAAGGAGACGATTACCCCCTGGGGGGGGTGATCAAGCAGCAGAGCGCCTTTGCGATAGCACTTTCCAAAATGGAACTTTGGCGGATAGACTTGGCTAGCTACCGCGGTCGAGTCTGCCCACTACCCCTAACAACGTATTTGTAACTGGTTAGTTGCTCAGCCCCAACCGGCCCACGTGCGTGAATGCGTCCGGTAGCAATGCCGATCTCAGCGCCCATACCAAACTCCCCACCATCCGCATACTGAGTCGACGCATTATGGAGGAGTATTGCGCTGTCAAGTTCTTTCAGAAACCGGTCTGCTACCGCACCATCCTCAGCAAGAATTGCTTCTGTATGACCAGAGCCATGCCGTCGGATGTGGGCCATGGCTTCATCTAGCCCCTCAACCACCCGAACAGCGATTATTGCCTCAAGATACTCCATGCCCCAATCGGCGTCCTCAGCATGCTTGACGCGCACATCGACCTTCTTAGCAATTTCATCACCACGCACCTCGCATCCCGCTTCTAGCAAATCGCTAATTAAGGGCACGAGGTGAGAATCGCTAACAGCACGGTCTACTAGCAACGTCTCCGTTGCCCCACAGATTCCTGTTCGCCGCATTTTTGCGTTGACTACAACGTCTCGAGCCATTTCGAGATCAGCCGAAGCATGAACATAAGTGTGGCAGATCCCCTCTAGGTGACCCATCACTGGGGCACGAGCATCCTTCTGTACCCTTGAGATAAGACTCTTACCACCACGAGGAACAATCACATCCACAAACTCGGACATATCTCGCAAGAGGATGCCAACCGCTTCACGATCTTGGGTGGGCACTCGTTGAACGGCTGTCTCGGGCAACCCAGCTGCTGAAAGCCCCTGTACTAGACAAGAGTGAATAGCTGCATTTGATCGCGTGGCCTCCGAGCCACCTCGAAGAATCACAGCGTTCCCACTCTTCAGACAGAGCGCGCCAGCATCGCCGGTCACGTTCGGACGACTCTCGTAAATAATGCCAATCACACCGAGAGGCACACGAATCCGCTGAATTCTCAGCCCATTCGGTCGAGCCCACTCATCTACAACACTCCCAACAGGATCGGGAAGGCTCGCGATACTTTCAATCCCCTGAGCCATCGCGGTCACACGACCCTCATCGAGCGCTAATCGATCTAGTAAAGCGCTCGATAGTTTACGCTCTGTAGCCCGCTCCATATCCGCAACGTTAGCCTCAAGAATTGTGCTAACCGAATCACGTATCGCATCAGCCGCAAACATGAGCGCACTGGTTTTAGTCCTAGCATCTACTCGCGTCAGCTTGTCCGCCGCGTTTCGAGCCGCATGCCCTAACAGTTGCATTTGCTGATGGAGATCTTCTGAGACTTGTTTTTCGGCGGAGGACATCAGCCACTCCCATCGCTTGTTAATGCTAGGTCATCTCGATGGATAAGCTCATCCCGACCACGATAGCCCAAAACATCCGCGATGGCACCCGAACGCCGCCCCACAATGGCACGAGCCTCATCTGCAGGATAGGAAATGAGTCCTCGCCCTAACTCTATCCCCAATTGATCCTTAACCCTGACCGCCTCGCCACGCTCGAACTGGCCGCTCACATCTGTCACACCAGCAGGTAAGAGACTTCGACCAGCAATCAAGGCGCTCTTAGCACCGTCGTCAATAGTAATGGTCCCGCAAGGCTTAAGCGTGCCCGCGATCCATTGTTTGCGCGCAGTCTGAGGATTCGAACTCGGCAAAAACCATGTGGCTAGCGCCCCGTCCTGAAGGATCTTGATCGGATGCTCCACACGCCCTGAGGTAATCAACATCCGACACCCAGCGCCCATAGCAATTTGGGCGGCATCAAGCTTGGTACGCATCCCACCAGAACCGTGATCGGAACCTGGTCCCCCTGCCATCTCCCAGTGCTCCCCGCTAAGTTCGACCACCTCCTGAATATGTTTGGCACCAGGGTCAATATTTGGGTCACTCGTATAGAGCCCATCAATATCCGAGAGAAGAATAAGGCAGTCGGCGCTCACCATCTGCGCTACGCGAGCAGCAAGCCGATCATTATCACCATATCGAATCTCCTGGGTTGCAATAGTATCGTTCTCGTTTACTACCGGAACAGCGCCGCACTTCAAAAGCGTGAATAGAGTATTTGTGGCATTCAGATACCGTCGCCGATCTTCGCTGTCATCCAGTGTCAGAAGCACCTGCGCGGCCGTAATCCCATGAGCATCAAGCATCTCCTGGTAGGCATGAGCAAGCTGAATCTGTCCCGCTGCTGCCGCCGCCTGACTCTCTTCCAATCGTGCGCGCGTTGGGTCGATGCCCAGCTGACCTGCACCTAGTGCAATCGCCCCGGAAGATACGATCACAACCTCCTGCCCACTAGCACGCATAGCCGCCACATCCGCACATAGTGCGTCAAGCCATGCACGTTGCAGAGAGCCCGTTTTTTTCTCCACAATCAGCGTCGAGCCAATTTTAAGGACAACGCGACGTGCCTGCGCAAGGCGCTCGGAATTAAGGGTTCGAGAAGCCATGAGTTCTACTCTGAACTTAACGATTAGGTTGGTGTCAACACTGGTGCACCTCGGGCCACTGCCATCGCACCACTGCGTACAACCGTGAGTATTACGACCTGATTCGGGAAACTAGCCATGAAACGGTCAATCTCGCTGCTGTCTCCGGTGAGCTCGACCGTAAAGTGTCCTTCGTGGTCATCCAGTATCCGAGCACCAAACTCCTTAATCAGCTCGACCAGCGTTTCTTGGTCATCTTCGGATAGCTCAAGCTTAAACAATGCAAACTCGCGCTCAATATGGTCACCGTCCGTCATGTCAATGATATTCACAACGTCGATGAGCTTTCCAAGCTGTTTTGAGATTTGGTCGATAACTTCGTCCGACCCTGTGGTCACAAGTGTCAGCCGGGACACAGTTTCATCATGGGTCGGTGCAACATTCAAACTCTCAATGTTATAGCCACGCGAAGAAAACAGATTAGCGACACGAGCCAAAGCGCCAGCTTCGTTCTGTAGCAGAATTGAAATTATATGTCGCATCATGTCACCGATTTCCACAGCAGCGTGTGGGCCTTAGCTGGGAATGTTGGCGCAGAACAATAGCTATTGCAATGCACAACCTTTTCATCAACACTCGGACGGCCGATTGGAACCACTAAGTCATGAAGACCCAGACTCAAACTAAACCGACCCAGCCTCATCCATTGTCTGGCACCGAGATGAGTGGCGCGGAAATGATCGTGCAAATACTTGCGGATCAGGGTGTTGATACGGTTTTCGGTTACAGCGGCGGCGCGATTCTACCTACCTACGACGCAGTGTTCAGGTACAACGAGCAAAACGCGCAGGATGGTAAAGACGCGATGTCGCTGATTGTTCCAGCTAACGAACAAGGTGCATGCTTCATGGCGTCAGGTTATGCCCGAGCTACAGGCCGCGTCGGCGTTGTTATCGTGACATCTGGCCCGGGAGCCACGAATTGCGTCACACCAGTCCGGGACTGTATTGCGGACTCTATCCCCATAGTCGTAATCTCCGGACAGGTGGCAACATCCTCTATCGGCACGGATGCTTTTCAGGAAGCCCCTGTCAGCAGTGTCATGGGACCCGTAACCAAACATGTTTTTCTGGTCACTGATCCCGAGCGTCTCGAGACGACAATGCGTTCAGCTATAGAGATCGCCCAATCTGGACGACCCGGACCTGTCGTAGTGGACGTCCCAAAGGATGTTCAGAATTGGCTTGGAACCTACCGCGGCGAAGGCCTTCTACCTGTCCCCGGTTACCGACATCGAATTCAGATGATTCGGGACAACAGTATGACCGAGGAACGCTGTGCAGAATTCTTTACCCTTTTAGGTAAAAGCAAGCGGCCTCTGATTTATGCAGGGGGAGGCGTGATCAATGCCAATGCGGCGAAAGCGATGAGTGCATTTGCACAAACATACAAGATCCCCGTAGTGACAACACTTATGGGTCTCGGCAGTTTCGACACCACCGAATCACTCGCGCTGCACATGCTCGGCATGCACGGCACGGCCTACGCAAACTATGCGGTGGATGACTGTGATCTATTAATTGCTCTAGGAAGCCGTTTCGACGATCGTGTCGCGGGCGATCCTTCGAAATTTGCAAGACATGCCAAATGTATTCTGCACTTTGACATTGATCCATCAGAAATTCACAAGGTCAAACCGGCAGATTGGCACTATGTTGGTTCACTAGCACCCGCCTTAGAAAAATTAACCGCTCATGGCAAGCGTACCGGCTTCTCAAATAATTATGATGAATGGGATGCTGAGCTTCAAGAACTAAAGACCACATATGCTCTCAATTACGACAGGGACAGCAAACTCATTCAACCTAACTATGTAATCGAAACTATAAATAAAATTACAAAGGGTACGGCCATTATTTCGACCGGTGTAGGACAGCATCAAATGTGGGCTGCACAATATTTTGATTTCCGAGAACCCCGCCTATGGATGACTTCCGGGAGCATGGGAACTATGGGCTTTGGATTGCCTGCCGCAATTGGCGCCCAGTTTGGTCGCCCTGACAAGCTTGTTATTGATGTCGACGGAGATGCCAGCATCCGGATGAATCTTGGAGAACTCGAAACAGTAACTACTTACGGGCTCCCGATCAAGGTACTCATACTCAACAACTATGGCGATGGCATGGTGATGCAGTGGCAACGACTTTTCTTCAAAGGAAGGCTCTCAGGCAGTGATAAGTCATTGCGCAAAAAGGATTTCGTTGAAGCTGCCCAGGCAGACGGCTTTGAGTACGCTGAGAGGCTCAACCGAAAGCAAGACGTACCAAAAATGCTCAAGGACTTCTTGAGCTTTGATGGCCCAGCATTCCTCGAGGTAATAATTGATCCCGAAGCTAATGTCTATCCCATGGTGCCACCGGGCATGTCTTATCAGGACATGATCACAGGAGACTTTATACCGAATCGGTATGACGGTCGTGAAGCTGTCGAACCAGATGCATCCGAGCTATTCTAAAGCTTCTGCAACTCTCCTCTAAACTAACCTGCCCAGACCTTCACAACTCGGTTGACAGCCTCGATTAACTGCTCCAGGTCACTCGAATTAATAGTAAGTGCTGGCATTAGATATACCACATCTCCGAACGGGCGCACCCAAACACCTTCAGCAATAAAGCGCTCTCGCAAGACATTTACATCCGGGGGGTGTGCAAGTTGCACCACTCCGATTGCCCCCTTGACCCGCACATCCCGGACTCCCGACAACCCCCTACAATCGACTAATCCATCTAATAGCTGATCCTCGATTGCAGCAACTTGAGCAATCCGTGGTTCTTGCTCGAAAAGATCCAATGAAGCATTGGCTGCTGCACACGCCAAAGGGTTACCGCAAAATGTCGGGCCATGCATGAGTGCTTGCTCATAGGTATCTGCTAGGAAAGCTTCATAGACCCTTTGCGTAGCAACAGTTGCCGCTAGCGGAATAGTGCCGCCAGTTAAAGCCTTAGATAGTGTCATGATGTCAGGCTCAACAGACGCCTGTTCACAGGCGAAAAGAGTCCCTGTACGTCCAAAGCCGGTCGCAATCTCATCCAAAATCAACAATACATCATTGCGCCGTGCTACTTCGGCGATACCAGCCAGCATTTCTGGCTCATGAAACTTCATGCCGGCAGCAGCCTGGACCAGTGGTTCTAGAATAATTCCTGCCAACACACCTGCGTTTTTTTTGACAGTGCGCGCAAACGCATTTAATTCCTCTTCACTGCGCGGTAGATCAAGGATAATCTGCTCAGCCAGTACTCCCTTGAACAAGCGATGCATCCCGTCTTTCGGGTCACAGACCGACATGGCTGCAAATGTATCGCCATGGTAACCATCTCGGAAACTCAAGAAGCGAGTGCGATTGGCCACGTCCTGATTGATCCAAAACTGCAGCGCTATCTTCATAGCAACCTCAACAGCAACCGAACCAGATTCTGAATAGAATACGTGGTGCAATGCACCTGGAAGCATTCCAGTTAACCTATTAGTGAGGGTCAGAACGGGCTCATGTACCAACCCTCCTAGCATAACGTGAGGCATAGATTCGAGCTGCTCCGTGACTGCTTGACGAATGTGAGGGTGGTTGTATCCGTGACAAGCTGTCCACCATGAAGCCATGCCGTCGATCAGGGTACGCCCATCGTGCAGGTAGATCCGCACACCCTCCGTCCGCACAGCAATTTGTGGTTTCGGCGCTGTGTGCATCTGACAATAGGGCAACCAAAGCTGGGATACACCCATTAGATCGGTCCTTATCCAGTACTGTGTGCCATCAATACTAACGGACTCTGGGTATACTCGCGGACTATCTATTCTATTCGGCAACAAAATGACCGAGATCAATTGCTTTAAAGCTTACGATGTTCGCGGCCAAGTACCCGAGGAACTCAATGAAGACATTGCTTACCGTATTGCCCGGGCATATGCCGAATTTTTGAGCCCTACCCAAATTGCCGTGTGTCGAGACATTAGGGCTTCCAGCAACACTTTAAGTCGAGCACTCATAAAGGGCCTAACAGATGCCGGGGTCCATGTTTTCGATATGGGCATCGGTGGAACAGAGCTCGTGTACTTCGCAACCTTCCACAAAAATCTCGATGGTGGAATTATGGTTACTGCTAGTCACAATCCGCCAGACCATAACGGAATGAAGCTCGTTCGTGAGCAGTCCAAGCCTATTAGCGAAAATACGGGACTTGAGGAAATCCAAACGCTGGCTGAGAAAAATAACTTTCCGGAAATCTCGCAACCGGGTATGGTGAAAAAATTGGATTTAATGTCCAACTATATTGGGCATTTGCTCTCCTATATTGAGACCAAAAACCTCGATGCTTTGAAAATTGTTGTTAATGCAGGTAACGGTTGCGCAGGTCCAATAATAGATTTGCTCGAGCCTCATCTGCCTTTCCAGTTCATCAAACTTCACCACAAACCCGATGGGTCTTTCCCCAACGAAGTACCCAACCCCATGCTGGAAAAAAATCGCCGCGTCACAATCGATGGAGTCCGGAATTCTAGTGCTGATATAGGTATTGCATGGGACAGTGATTTCGATCGTTGCTTCTTCTTCGACGAGAATGGGCGTTTTATAGACGGATACTATATCGTTGGATTACTCGCACAAACCTTTCTATCTAGATCACAAGGCGAGCGCATCGTCCACGATCCTCGCCTTACGTGGAATACTTTAGAAATTATCGAGAGTAACGGCGGTTTACCGATCCAAAGCAGGTCAGGGCACGCTTTTATCAAACAGACTATGCGTGAAAACGATGCTATCTATGGTGGAGAAACTAGCGCACACCATTATTTCCGAGAATTCTCTTATGCGGACAGTGGGATGGTCCCCTGGTTAATAATCACCGAACTAATGTGTCAGCGCAAATTATCATTATCGGCGCTGATCGATGAACGAATGGCTCTCTTTCCAACTAGCGGCGAGATCAATCGCAAAGTCAATGATAGTGCTGAGGTGCTCGCCCGAATAGAAGAATCTTATATACATCACGCCTTGCGTGTTCATCACGTTGATGGTCTCAGCATGGAATTTTCAGACTGGCGCTTTAATGTCCGCGCCTCAAACACCGAGCCACTGCTTCGCGTCAATGTAGAGACTCGCAGCAATGAGAGGCTGATGCTCACCCAAACCAAACAATTACTTGAGGTAATAGGAGGAGAGCCGGGCTAAAAAACCACAATTATGGCATCAAGTGAAAGGATAGATTTGCTCGACATAGAGCCCTTTAGGAATCCCATAATTCTCGGCGAGATAATCCAGCATCCTTCTAATACTGCTTTCGCATCCAAGGAGAACAGGAATTGAGCGAAGAATTCCTAAAAACATTTGCCCGCGAAAAACTCGCAACATTGAAGAACCTCGGTCTTTTGCGAGCCTTGCGCGAGACTGAACGCCACACGACCGGGATAACGCTCCGAAACCACAGAAAACTCATCTCATTCTCCTGTAATGACTATCTGGGCCTTTCCCACCACCCGGATATTGTTAGGACAAGCCTTCAGGCAACACAACAATATGGCGTAGGTGCGGGAGGGTCCCGCCTGATCTCCGGCAATAACCCCCTTTACTCACACCTAGAAACATCACTCGCGAGGATCAAAGGTACCGAGGATGCAGTGGTTTTTGGGAGTGGCTACCTCGCTAATGTTGGCGTCATCCCGGTACTGGCAGGGAACGAGGATTTAATACTTATGGATGACCTTTGTCACGCCTGCCTCTTTGCGGGAGCCACGCTAGCGCAATCACGCATGATCAGTTTCAGCCATAAAAATACTAGTGAACTAACTAGACTGCTAAAGAAATATAGAAATTCCTATCGACATTGCCTAGTCCTGACCGACGGTGTATTCAGTATGGATGGTGATCGGGCACCGGTCTCTAAACTTTTTGAGATCTGCGAACAATATAACGCCTGGTTAATGACCGACGATGCCCATGGGTTAGGTGTTATAGAGAATGGGCGCGGATCGAGTATTGTAAATGGGCACGCAATCCCTGTATCCCTTCAGATGGGTACGCTTTCTAAGGCAGTCGGCGCTTACGGCGGCTACCTGTGCACGAGCAAAGATGTCGCTGATCTCATACGAAATCGAGCAAGAAGCTTTCAATACACCACAGGACTACCACCAGGAAATCTTGCAGCAGCGATAAAGGCACTTGAGATAATCGAGATGGATCATCAGCTAGTAAATACCCCTCTTATCCATGCACAGCGTTTTGCTAAAGCCGTCGGATTGCCAGAACCAGAAAGCCCTATCGTGCCTATTCTATTGGGCGATTCAGAATCGACACTACTGGCTGCTCAACACCTTGAACAGCAAGGATTTCTCGTCGTTGCCATTCGGCCACCTACGGTACCGGATGGCACCGCACGACTACGTTGCACCTTCTCAGCTTCCCACACAGAAAATGATATTGATCGCTTTTCGAATGCGATCAAAGAAATCCTAAAACCTAATGAGTAAGATTTTCGTAACAGCTTCTGGTACTGAGGTTGGCAAAACGTTTGTGACCCGCGCACTGATTAGTCAATTGCGTAAAACCGGACGTAGCGTACACGCATTAAAACCGATTGCGACAGGCTTCAAATCTCGAGATGACAAGCTAAGCGATACTAAGCTTTTACTACATGCGCTGGAACTGGATACAGATGCTCAAGGTATTGACAACATCACGCCATGGCGCTTCAGAGAGGCACTTTCCCCTGATATGGCCGCTGCCCGTGAACAGACCTATATTCCGTTCGACAAGTTGATTGCTTTCTGCGAGCAAGAGAACTACAGCGATGTTACGCTAATCGAAGGCATTGGCGGCGTCATGGTTCCACTAAATGAAACGCATACGGTGCTTGACTGGATTATTGCGCTTCGTGCACCTGTCCTCTTAATCGTCGGTAGCTATCTCGGCACACTAAGTCATACGCTGACAGCTTTAGGTATGTTGAGGACGAACTCTGTTACTGTCACCGGTATAGTTGTAAATCAATCACCAGATCAACCCGTTACGGCCCAGGAAACAGCTAACGTTATCTCAAGATTCAATAAGGACATTCCCATCCAGACGCTTCCGCGAGTCAATAAACCGGAAGACGCACCAAACCTTTTATCTCTTATAAACGATTATCTGTAAGGTTATAAAAATTGCACCGACAGGCCGTCAAAAAATTACGGCAGGATTAACCGTTGAGCCTGTTGCGCCCTGTATTTTTAAAGGCTGCATAACGAATGCGAACTCGTAAACATCACGTGCGGCAAGTTCATCCAGTTTCAGACGTTCAAGCAAATGAATACCATTAACAACCAACATTATCTGATGAACTGGCAGTGATAGCTTGGGATCTGGGTTCGGCTGCACCTCCACAGGCTGATTATCAGCGCCCACAATCATCGGGTTTTGGGCAGCAAGCCACTCAGCAGCCTCTACACCAATACCTGGCCCTCCACGCAAGTAACGAGGCACATCTAGTTCCCAAAGAACTCCCCACCCGGTATGGATAATCACTGCATCGCCTGGTGCAATCGTGAGGTCGTGCCTTGTAAGTTCTTCCTGAAGATCAGCGACAGTGATTTCATAATCTTCCGCCAGCATATCGACGCCCTTCAACTCAGCGATATCAAGCAGTATCCCACGTGTCATGAGCATGCCCACGTTTTCAATACCAAGCCGCGCAAATCCTCCGCGAGTAAATACCTCATCAGTTCGAAAACAATTATAAAAAGTGTTGCCAATACTCTGATGACTGAAGCCATCTAACTGTGTACCAACCTGACCAAGCTCCGTAACTATGAGTTCTTCATTTGAACCTCTCCTATTTGATAAGGGGTTCATTGATGTCGGCTTCATGAAGAAATCAAAGTGACGAGATCCAAGCGGGATAGATCCATGAAGTACATTACCGAGTTCAACCACCTCACCACGACGTATCAACTGTGCCGCTCGCATCACTGACGCTGGACCCATATGGTTACCTGAACCCCGCTCGTCCTCCGCGCCCCACTGAGATGGACAACGATCAACTTCAGCTGGTGGAGTCCATGACTGAGCATTTACCTTCCACGCTATGGGACACAGCATAAAAAACATTATAATTTTCAGAAATCGCATCTTATTTCCCCCTTGCGATTCTCAGCTTAGATTTCTTTGAACTATGCGGAGCTGAGATAGTGCGTTAGGTGAATACTACGCTAAATCCCAGCAACTAACCGTGTCCACAAACAGGCACGAAAAAGGGGCGCTCCAAGAACGGAGCGCCCCCCCGGAAAGCCCGACCGCTACTTCTGGGCAACCCGATTTTCGTTTCCGTTTCTGATGAGTGTCAGATCCACCCGACGCTCCATCGCCATTGAATCGATATCGTTTTCCTCCGCTGAGGCGTACGTCTCACCATACCCATCAATCATGATTCTATTGAGTGGAACACCAGCCTCTATCAGTAAATCTCTAACAGAGGAGGCACGTTGCGCAGACAGTTGATCGTTATGCTCCTGATCACCACGAGAATCTGCGTGCCCTTCAATGTGGATCAGCGTTCCATCCAGATGGGCGAGTAATCCTGCAAGGCGCAGTAATCTGTCCTGAGTTTCGTCAGGAAGTGTGCTTTCGTTTGTTCGGAACAGAACCTGGACATCAAGGGCATCGCGAAGGGTGTTCTGCATGTTTCGATTTTCCTGATGGATCTGACTTTCAAGTGCTGCAACTTGGTGCTCACTACTGGTAACCAGATCATTCAGTGCTGCTACCTCTTCCTTAGCCTCGGTCCAGCGCTGCTCAAGCTGGATCCGTGCGTTGTGCTCCTCATCGAATCGGTCTCCCAACCAAGCACCTAAAGTGGTCCCAAGAACCAGTCCAACCGGGCCTCCAGCAACTCCACCGATGACTGCACCACCACCGATCCTGATGGATTGATGTTTCGAAAATCCAGTGCTTTCTGCCGCCCATCCAGTGGAGGCGAACACGGTGGCTACTACTAAAACAATAACACTCGTACCAACCGTCATACACATCTTGCGGGCTTTGTTAGCCGAACGTCGTAACTCACGAATAGATGTTGCCTCTTTGCGCGCGACCTCACACCAACCTTCGTATGTATCTTGCGAGCTTTGGTAATAGTGCTCATTCAGCGTTTTAATGGGGTTAATCATGGTTTGCTCCTTATTTATGTTCAGTTGCTACTCGGTGCTCTAGCACACGTAAGCATTGGAGCTCATGCAGTGGGTTAAACCACTGATGAAAGTGGGGCAAAGGGCCGGTTAAAAATGACGAATTCTGGCGGTCGTCAGCCTCGGAGAGAAGGCAAGGCTACAAAGGTTCCACCGTTCCTCTGGCAGAGGACTCGCATCAAAATAGCAAAGCGGGCTGAGGATAATAGCTCTCCATTTGTAACTTCGTAATAGACAGGAAAAGCAACGGCATGAATACGAACCCGTCGAGCGCCATCCTCACCAAGTTGATTGCGACGATCTACTTCCCGCACCACTGCGTTGATTGATCCCGCGGAAAAGTCATCGCTGTAGACGTAAAGACTAATCTTTTTATTAGGATCATAGAAAGTTTGAATAGCCTCCAGAATTCCCTCCCTGGGACTTGAGTTGGAGAACGCCTGCCAGTTACGCAATCCATCGATAATACGTCTTCGAATTTCAGTTCCATCTGGAATCCACTGGTTTCGGTAACTCCGAAACATATACTCGCCCATGTCGTTGAGCACCTGAATACCCCTAACCTGAGGGTAGACCTGAAGCGTCTCTGAGATCTGTTGTTGAACACGATCCCAAGCATATCGTTGCATGCTCCCAGAAGTGTCGATAATGAAGATGATGTACTCGCTATCCACAGGAATACCGCCCACCATGGACTCATCGGGATCGGGCCGATAATTCGCTAGCAAGCTTTGCATTTCCTCTGTCAATCTTTGCTTCGCCTGAGCTAGTCGACCCTCCAGCTCATTGGACATCTCAGCGTCATCTTGAGTTGCAAGAAATTCTGCTCGAATCCGCATGAGTTCGCTCTGCAGTTGCGCAATTTGCGTTTCATCCTGATCCACGTTTTCGATCGTGGCTAATCTTTCTCGCGTAATGATATTTGTTTGACCGATAATATCCTCTAACTCTTGCTCATACTTGACAACTAAATTCTCAAGGTCCACATGGGTTTCTTCGAGCCGGATGGGTTCAAATATTTTTGTGATTACGAGAAGAAGTATTACCGCCCCGAACCCACAACAGATAACGTCTAGAAATGACAAACTACCCGTTTCGATATCACGACGCCGCTTTCTCATGGCCAATCCTCCGAAGGAGCCATCATAGATCCTCCAGTGTTAAGCGCCAGCCACCAATAAGCTGGTGCGGACTGTGGGTCACCTTCCATCGCGTACAAAATGATATTGACCGGTACGTTGAAAGGTAAATCCCGAGTAGCTCGATTGAAATGTCCCATACGTTCTTTTCCCGTCACACCGGCACGATTCGGGATAACCTCGCCCATAGTCGGTAAACCATCGACCAGCAAATAGATATTGTCAGGCTTGGGGTCGAGAGGTCTCATAGCAGCAAAGGCAGCATGTAGGCTCGTGGGTCCATCTGGTGCTGTAGCTCGCAACGACTCTACGGCTTCTTCCAAAAGATGGCCATCGGTAACAGTTTGCCACTGACCGTTGCTACCCTCGATCAGGCTCCAAGCTGTGTCGTTGAATGCAAAGATTTGAATCTGAGTGCCCGACTGTATTTGGGTCGTCAGCCAATCCACCGTATCCACAGTTTGACGCCATTTGGGAGCCTGTAACTTTTGTTCCATAGGCATATTACGACGCCTAATCACATTCACGATGGTCCTATCCAACATGCTTGAGGATGTATCTACCAGTATCACCACTCGCTCTCCACCCATCCTTAGGCCAGTCAGGTATTGTCGGTTCCCATCTCCGGTGAAAGCCCTAATGCGATTACCAGCATCCTCTGGCGTGATGCTAGCCGCAGACAGTCGTTCGCTCTCTTCCTCTAAAGCTTCCAACTCCGAACGAAGTCGCTCTATTGCCTCTTCCCGTACTGCCGTGTCCGCTGTCGCCGTGCTAAATTCTTCCTCCGTGTCTTGAATCTCTGTAACTATTTCATCTTTAAGTCCCCGTAACACGGCCCATTCCTCAATTAACCTTGCCAAGTCATCTGTCAGCTGCACAAGATTCTTTCGCCCCGTGAGCACCTTGAGTTCCATTCGATCCACTTCGCTCGCCAAATCCTCAAGAACCGCTTCCCGTCTCAAATCAATGTTAGCGTTAATAATCATGAAAAAAAGTATTACCGCGCCAAACCCACACGTCATAGCATCGAGAAAAGATAGCGAGAAGACATTTATCGACTTACGAGCCATCGCGATCCTCTAAAGCTATGATTTGTAGCTCTTCCCCTGGCGAACCAATTCGAATAATGTCCGCGGGATGCAGTTCAATTTCACCGGAGACCCGCTTCTCGTTCACGAAGGTGCCGAAACGACTAAGATCCATCAGTTTTGTCTCTCCGTCCCTACGAACAACCTCACAGTGAGCTCGAGAAACAGCAGTTTGGCTTTCATCGAGAACAATTGTATGACGCCCATCAAGGATCTCTCGCCCGATAAAGAGAGAAGACCCATCAATTGCATAAGCAACGCCACGATAGACTATATGGGTTGGCTCTGGCACTGATCCCTTGGGATCACCTGTTACGCCCAATATCTGTTCTGGCTCTATGGGATCTAGTTGAATTACCTCTCCTCTCCAGGGTAACCGTCTTAGAAGCTTAATCTGACCACTTCTTGATGACCCCATGTTTTCAAGGCTGCCGAGCGCACCTAGGGCTGCGGCACCCGGAGCCATAGGGATGACATTTGCATCATCCAAGCGCATCAACTCGTGCACGATGCCTGGAAGACGCAGAAGACGATGAGACAGTTCCACTACCAGACTCGCTCCCGCGATCCGGCATTGAGAAATGAGTTGCACCAGAGCACGATAAAACCCGTCAGCAACACCCAACAACTGGTCTCGCCGAACCTCCACGTGGTGCTCTTCTCCACCATAAGGAAGCATAAGCCCAATATGATCCTCATCTTGGAGAGTTGTAATCCACTCAGGTAATCGGTCGTAAACTAGCTGTTCTGAGTCAGCTCGATGAAATGGGTCAAAACGCGTTTGAAGGACAAAGATCTCAGCTACTCTCTTCGCCCACAGATCGGTAAGCGAGGCGAGACCTACACCATTCAGTGCCTGCTCGGGTTCTGCTGCAACATCATCAGCCTGTTCGAGCCGAGTTACTGACACCCGATGCATTCCAGTATCAACGTAGATCAATTGGTGGCCCGGGTACGGCTGTGTACTCGCAGCGACCCCTGCATCAATCATGGCCCGAACTGGCATCTTGCACTCCTGAGCAAGGCCTAAAAGTAGTCCGAGTTGCTCACGTGTGTAATACCCAGGCACCACCAGAATTACATCCTTTTTGGAGCCCCCAAAACGCTTCCAAAGAGAATCCAACTGAGTAAAAGCAAGCTCGGCCGAGCTTTCTACAGACTCAATGCCCGCACTTCCAGGTTCGAGACTCAAATCGTTCCAGTAATGATTGCTAGTTTGTCGTGGGTTCAAGCGAGCCTGAGCATACGCTTCCACTCCAGTAACTATTGAATCGTCTTTCAATCCCACCGCAGCATATCCGGGCTCTTGTGCAAGAACCCCTGTATGGTCGGCAACCACCAGTTCAGCATCGTTAATGTCGATGGCTAGCGTGTTCACGTTACTCAACTATGTCCTCCACGGGCCTGCATGTGTCGTATGAGGTTATGATCGATATAGGTTTGGGTCTCGAAAACCTGTCTCTCCTGCAA
>Ga0315338_1000317_pt1 | contig 134976 bp, 105 predicted proteins | sample ASW8metaG_FD_204518 | JGI IMG/M metagenome (GOLD analysis project Ga0315338, IMG submission 204518) | Ammonia-oxidizing marine archaeal communities from Monterey Bay, California, United States - ASW #8 | ecosystem: Environmental > Aquatic > Marine > Coastal | place: USA: California | collected... | reverse complement strand
TTGCGCTGGGTGAAGCACTTTGGGCAACGGCATCACTAGTGAAAGAAACGAAACATACAGAAACGATGGCTGAGAGCAGCAGAGTTCTCACGTCAGCACTCCTTGCTGAAAAGGGTCATCCTTGACCGACACATGTTGGAACCAGCCCGGGCGCGAAATCACGCCCCGTATACTGTGCGGGGAGGGGCGGTTGAAAATTGCGGGGCGTATTGTGCCGAGAACTCCGCGCAGCGTAAAGAGCATTTGTTCGAGACGCCTGAGGCGTCCTGAAAGCACAGAATTCAGCGTGTTTTATAGACAAAATTTCGCACTGCTAGCGATTTACCCTCTCGCGGCACCTGCCGCCTCGCTGACTTCTGAAGTCGCCTTTGACAAGCGCATAGCCAATCTCTATTGTTCCGCTCGCTCGCGTTGGCTTGTCCCGTCTCCGAGAGTCCCGCCCCCTGCCCTACCCCAGTTCTGGAGTTCTGCCGTTGTTCTCCAATGCTCGAATCCTGGTCGTCGACTCCTCAGCGGAAAGTCGTGACGTGCTGTGCACTCTGCTAGAGCGACTGGGGGCGGAGACGATCGAAACGACGCGAACTCGACACGCTAGCGGCTTGGTTCAACAAACTCAGCCAAATGTCGTCGTGTTGGACGCCGAGGACGAGTTTGCCCCCTCGGCGGAGGCAATCGCCGATCTGGGGCGTGCTGCTTGCCGCAGTTCCACCCCAATCGTTGTACTCGGAACCCAAAAGCGGCATCTAAGCCCTTTAACGACCGGACATTTCGTCTCCAAACCCTACCAATATGCGACCCTGATCCGTAGAATCGAAGAGGTATTGGGAAACCGCGCCTGAGCGCCCCTACTTTGCACCGTCGGCGAAAGTCGGCTTCCAGGGGATGCTTTGGCAACCAGAAACTAGTTTCCCCCTCATCTACGGAGATCGCTCGAAAGTGGCATCGCTGTTTGTCATCCAGGGACGTGATCAAGGCACACGTTTCCAATTGGAAGAGTCCGTCCACACGGTGGGCCGGACGCAAAACAACTCAGTGCGTCTGCACGATACGGAAGTATCGCGCGCGCATGCAGAGTTGCTGCGCCGAGGCGATTGCTATGTTCTGCGAGACTTGAAGAGCTCTAACGGCACATACGTGAATGGCCGACCTGCCACCGAACACGAGCTCGTCAGTGGAGATCAACTACAGTTCGGCAAATCGTTGTTGCTTTACACCGGGTTCGTCGAAGAGGCTGGTGAAAACGTCGCAGACAAAGTAGACATCGTCCCTCGGGCAGGCTCGGACGACGGCTCGCGAATTGTGGCCGCGTTAAGTCATCACGATGGGAGTGACTGGTCGCTTTCCGACGAGAACAGCTCGTCGAACCCCTGGCTGGCTCGCGCGCGCAGCAATCTGCAGATTATGTACCGCACCGCGTTAGCTATCAGTCACACGATGGACATCGACCAATTGCTTGCCAGGATCATGGACATGATCTTTGAGTGGGTCGACGCTGATCGTGGCTGCATCATGCTCAAAGACATCGAGAAAAACAAATTGGTACCCAAGGTCCGCCGACATCGCCGCGGTGTTCGCACGGAAGAAAAAATCACAATCTCGAAGACCATTCTCGACTATGTCGTCGAACGAAACGAAGGCGTACTCACTTCTAACGCCCGCGACGACGAACGCTGGGACCCGGCTCAAAGTATCGTTAAACTCGGGGTACGCGAAGCGATCTGCGTTCCGATGCAGGGTCGCTACGATGTAGTGGGGGTAATTTACATCGACACTTCGACCACGCCGCAACGAATGTTGATGAACCAGGGCACGGTCAATCAATTCAATGAAGAGCACTTGCGGCTAATGATCGCGATCGCCCACCAAGCGGCCCTGGCTGTCGAAGATACTTCTTACTACAAAGCACTCGTCCAAGCAGAACGGTTAGCTGCCGTAGGACAAACGATTGCTTCGCTCTCGCACCACATTAAGAATATTCTTCAAGGTGTTCGCGGAGGCAGCTATCTCATTGAGCTCGGCTTAGGCGATCACGACCGTATGTCACATACCGAAGAAGCCAACGAGGAAGCTGCTGCGAAGGCAGTCGACACGATCCGCAAGGGCTGGGGCATCGTCGAACGAAACCAGGAGCGAATTTCCACACTTGTGATGGATATGCTCACTTTCAGCAAAGAGCGCGAACCTGAACCGGTGCCTGCGAATCTCAACGATATTGGAGCTGAAGTAGTCGAATTGATGCAGGCTCGTGCTGAGGAAATCGAAGTTCAGCTCACCTGGCAGCCAGCAGACAACATGCCGATCATGTCGTTCGATCCCGAGGCCTTGCACCGGGCCTTGTTAAATGTTGTGACCAATGCGATCGACGCCTGCGATGATGTCGAAAATGGGCAGGTAACCGTTAGCAGCGAATTCGACGAAGCAGGGAAAGTCGCGCGTCTGACCGTTGCGGACAATGGACTAGGGATCACTCCCGACGACCTAGAAGCGATCTTCAATATCTTTATCTCACGCAAGGGCGGCCGTGGCACGGGGCTCGGGTTGCCCGTGAGCCGAAAGATCATGGAAGAACACGGCGGACAGATACTCTTGGAGAGTCAGCCGGGCGAAGGGAGCACGTTTACCCTGGAACTCCCCGCAAGTCCGCAGCAAGCCGAAGAAGAGCCAGCACAGCCTGCTTCTCAATCGATGCCGTCCTCCGACGTTCAGCTAGATGCGCAGCCTGACCTCTCCTCCCACTAACATTAGCCGACGCATCCCGGTGACGGCTATCGGCGCACTTCTAAGCATTTAAGCCGACGAAAGGGTTTGTCCGTTTTTCTTCCCCAATCGTGGTTGGCGGTCCATGGCCGGGAAGAATGATCGTGTCGTCGGGGAGCGAAAAAAGTTTCTCGTGGATTGCTTGCTTAAGCACGTCGAAACTGCCGTCAGGAAAATCCGTTCGACCAACGCTGCCAGAGAATAGCACGTCGCCGCCAAACACCTGAATCGGGCTCAGCGCGCTGGCAACGAACACAACGTGGCCCGAACTATGACCAGGAGTGTCCCGCACTTCGAGCTGAAAGCCAGCGTAGTCGACAACCTCGCCTTCGCTAACCGTCCGGTCGGCCTCAGGACTAAGCAAATTAAAATCGAAGCCAGCGGATAGATTTCCGACCGGGTCGGTCAACTTAACCGCGTCTCCAGCACCAATCACGAGCGGACAGTCAGGCCAGTGCTTCTTCAACTCCTCGTTTCCGGCAATATGATCAGCGTGACCATGGGTGCACACAATAGCTGCCGGCGTCAGCCCTCGATCGCGTAGTTCAGCCACAATCCGCTCTGGCTCAAAGCCGGGATCGACTACCAAAGCGTCCGAGCGATTTTCAAAATAGGCAATATAGGCATTCTCTTCAAACACGGCGGAAACTATCGGCAGAATCGTTGGTTGCGAGTTTTCCATTTGAGCAAGTTCCTATTCCCCTGAAGATGGGTGCCGAGTAGCATTCTCACCCCACCGTTGCCGGGCGCGACGCGGGTGTAGGTACGGGATGCAAGGGTTGAGTAGAGCCAGCGTGTCGTGCCAGAGATTGTAATTGTTTCGCGCTCCGACGGCGATAGTTACCAAAGGTCCCTTCTTGCCAGCAGACCCAGCTAGCTTCGTTTGGACGCCCACCGGCAAAACCAAGTACCGCTCGCCCGCCTCTGCGGAGTAGATCGGTACAAATTTTGCACCACAAAATAGGTTGCAGCGGTCGTCTCTTATAAAGCTAGCGTTGAGCTTCTCGGCTCGACCAAGCTGCTTGGGAGGCGAATAATTGTCGCAAACCGACAAGGCGAACAGGGAATTCGATCTACAATCGCCCTCCGCACCCAGCGAACAGGCTTTTGCCTAGTCGGTAGAATAGACTTTAACTAGAGCAGACCGAGGCCCCCCTCACCTTTAGAATCCCCGGGGCCTAACGGAGGAGAGTGAATCCATGCAGAACCGCTTCTTTACCATTCGATCTCATACAGTCTTAATCCTTTCTGTCGCATTGGGCAGTTCGATTGCAGTTCCCTGCGTCGAGGCGCAGCAAACGGGACTTCAGCCGACTGGGCAACTGATTCAACCGATCCATCGTGTAGCCCACGAAGAACCAGCGGAGCAAACCGCTCAACTGGCTTCTCGCGTATCGCCGCCTCAATCGCAACCTCCCTTTGATCTCTCTCAACGGCCCGGCGAACACCCGTTAATGCCCGCCCTTCGAGTCGCGAAAGAAGGTCTGGCTAAAATCGATGCCAATATTCAGGACTACAGCGCAATGCTCTACAAGCAAGAGCGCATTAATGGCGTTTTGCACGACCAGGAAGTGGCTTATGTCAAAGTCCGCCACCAACCGTTTGGCGTATACATGTATTTCCTCTCGCCGCACAAAGGGCGTCAGTGCTTGTACAACAGCCCTCCCGATGGCACGACAGGTAAACTCGTCGCAATGGACTGTGGCTGGAAAAGCAAATTCGGTGCTTTGGAAATCGATCCTGAAGGCCACTTGGCAATGAAGGGACAAAAATATCCAATTATGAAGCTTGGCCTCCGGATGCTAACACAAGAACTGGTTGACGTCGCCTCGAATGACGTGCAGTTCGGTGAGTGCGAAGTCCGCACCATGGCCAGGAAGATCAACGGTCGGGAAGTCACTTTGATCGAGGTCGTGCACCCAACGCCCCGTCAGAACTTCCGCTTCCATAAGGCGGAAGTGTTCATCGACAACGAGCTGCACGTGCCAATTCGCTATGCCGCTTACCTGTGGCCAGAGAAACCAGGTGATCCGCCCCCGTTGGAAGAATCTTATACCTATGTGAACCTGAAAGTTAACAACGGCTTTGGTGCACTAGATTTCGACAAAGACAATCCTGAGTACTTCAAGTAGCGAACTGATACTTATTCAGAGTCTCAATTACGGCCTTCGTGGAAGCACGAAGGTCGTTTTTCTTTATTGTCAGAACAAGCTGAGCTGCCCACTCGCTGACCGTGGCGGACGGAAGCCAGCGAAATCGAGTGGTGCAGGGTTGCTGTCAAGTTGATAGCGGCGAGCAAAAACACGAAAAGTGTTGGCGATTTGCTCGGCCAGAGCCCCGCTGCCGCGCATCCGATGGCCAAAGCGGGCGTCGCTGTCTCGACCCCCTCGCGTCGATCGCACAAACGATCGCACCTTTTCCGCCTGATCGGGAACGTACCGGTCGAGCCATTGAAAGAAGACTTCCTTGACGGCCCAGGGGAGCCGCAGCAAAGTAAAAGCCGCTCCCTCGGCGCCCGCGTCTTTCGCCGCTTGCAGAATTGCAGGGATTTCACAGTCGTTGAGCCCTGGAATCACGGGAGCCACCATCACTAGAGTCGATACGCCCGCCTCCTGAAGTTTCGACAAAGCGGACAGACGTGCTGCTGGAGTACTAGTGCGTGGTTCCAGCTTGCGAGCTAACCCAGCATCGAGCGTAGTGATGCTGACTGCCACCCGCACACAGCGGTGCCGGGCCATCTCTGCGAGAATCTCAAGATCTCGCGTGACCAGGGCATTCTTCGTGACAATCGCCACAGGCTGTCGACACTCAGCCGCCACCTGCATACATCCCCGTGTAAGCTGAAAGTCTCGTTCTGCAGGCTGGTAGCAATCGGTTACCCCGGAGAAGGCGATTAGCTCCGGCTTCCAGCTTGGTCGCGCCAACCAATCGCTAAACAGCTCAGCAGCCCGATGCTTAACCATGATCTTAGTTTCAAAATCGAGTCCTGCACTCATTCCCAGATACTCGTGCGTCGGTCGGGCATAGCAGTAGCTGCAACCATGTGCGCAGCCACGATAAGGATTCACACTGTAACGAAACGTGATATCGGGGCTATTGTTCTCGGTAACGATCGACTGCGACTCGTCAGGCAGATATACCGTCGGCGGCCGTCCAAGTTGGGCCAAGTACTCCCGATCCTCGGCCACCTGCTCTAAATCGGCCTTCTGATAGATCTCGAGAAATCGATTTGCAGGCTGGCTGGCCGCGCCTCGACTACGTGGAACGGGTGATTGACTGTGTTCTGTTGACATGCGAATAAGTATACATGCGTACATATGCCTCCTGTCAAGACAGATCCTCCACTAGCATGAAAATACAGCTCCCCTTGTTTCGTTTACGCAGGCTCCTAGGATTGAACAAAGAAACCGTACCCCTCCCGCCCCTTTTGAGCCCCACCATGTTGCCACTGTTCTTATTGTTCACGGTCATTCCGCTTGTGGAACTTTGGCTCTTGTTTCAGCTCAGTGGCGTTTTCGGCTTCTGGGAAACCATTGCCGTGGTGCTCGGCACGGGCATGGCCGGAGCCGCACTCGCTCGCTGGCAAGGCTGGCAGGCGCTCGAGCGGGTTCGCACCCAAATGCGCGAGGGCATGCTCCCCGCCCAAGCGATCGGCGACGGTGTGCTGATACTAGCGGCGGGTTTACTACTGATTACGCCCGGCGTGCTGACCGACGCATTTGGGCTATCCCTATTGATTCCGCCGTTTCGCAAGCTCGTGATGAAAGGCCTGCGGTACTGGTTTACGAAACACGTAAGAGTACAGACTCAAGCGTTCTACACCGATGGATCAGAAGCTCCTGCTCAGGGTAGGTCGACAATCGTCGACGCACGCGTTATCGACGCACAAGTCGTTCATCCTGAGCAAGATGATTCGCCCGTCAAATAAGATAGAGCGTTACTCTATTGTGGGAGCTTACCGCTCTCGACTGGAGGAAACTCGCTTAGCAATCCCTCGGCCATGAATGCCACGAGATCTTGCTTGTCTTGGTCAGAAAGTTCGAGCTTCTTCACTTTTTCGCTTAAATACTGATTGGAATGTCCGCCTTTCGCGTACCACTCGACGACCTCCATTAATGTCTTCTGAGAGCCATCGTGCATATAGGGGGCGGTGAGCGATACGTTTCGCACGGTTGGGGTCTTAAACGCTCCACGGTCCTCTTCCTTACCTGAGACCGCGAAACGACCATGGGCAGGTTCATCCACTTCCATGCCAACGCCTAGATTGTGGTATTTTTCATCGCTGAAGTTCGCGCCTACATGACACGCCGTACAGCCAGCCTGATCGCTAAAGAAAAGCTTCCCGCCCCGGATAGCACTTTCGCTGATCGGGTGCTCTTCGCTGGCCTTTTTTAGGGCCATGTAGTCGTCGTACAATTTGGGATCTTCTTCTTTCAGCTCATCGAGATATTCGATGTCATCGGCGTAGGCCTTTTCGAATCGATCAAGCTGCTCGTAATAGTCCCAGGGAGCCGGTTGTGTGACAATGGCACGTTCGAAGCTGGCGATCGCTCGACCAACATTGTCGATCGTCACGCCATCATCAAATATCGCATCGAATTGCTTTACGTAGCCATCGATCCCCTTGATTGTTTCGACGCACGCCTCGTGCGTGTTCCCCATTTCGATTGGATTTTCGATTGGCCCAACGGCCTGTGCTTCTAGCGATTCGGCCCGGCCGTCCCAAAACTGCGGACCGCTCAGAATGCGGTTGTAAGCCACTGGCGAATTCTTGTCGCCCGTCTGGCCCTCAACGCCGACACCGAACTGCGTATCCTTCGCGTAGCCGTTGTCGGGGTCGTGACAGCTAGCGCAGCTAACTGTGTCGTCGACAGAAAGCCGCGTATCAAAAAAGAGCTGACGGCCCAATTCGATCTTCGCACGGGTGAGCGGATTCTCTTTAGTCCCCTTGATCTCAGCCGCCCCAGCAGCCAAACCCAGTGGCAGTTCCGGTTTGACGACCGCCCGATTCTTCGGATCGGCTAGCCAGGCGTCGATGGCCTCGACCGTGAGGTCTGCACCACCAGGAATTCCCATCAACAGATTACCCTGGCCCAGCGGCACTTTTTCTACGGTAACTGGCGGCGCCTTTTCAGCAGCGGGAGGCTTCTGAGTCGAATCGCTAGGATCCGAAACTTCAGTCTTGGAGTTGTCGGCTTTTGCTTCGGCGTCTTTGGCTTCCGATCCATCAGCAGCCGGCGCGGGTGCATCTTGCTGTGCTTCAGGCGCTGCAGCCTGCTTCGGCTCCTGTTTCGATAGGTAGCTGTCAATCAACAACGCCGCGGCAACCAGTACGATTGCAATCGCAAGAAATCTACCCATTCTCATCACTTTCTAATATGAAACTATGGTAAATCAACGCTGCAACTGTCGCGCCCGCAATCGGGGCCAGCCAATAGCACCAATGAAAATCAAAATGGCCATAAACGAGTGCTGGGCCGAACGAACGGGCCGGGTTCATCGACGCGCCGGTGACAGATCCCCCGGCAAGAATGTCGAAGGCGACGGTCAAGCCGATGGCCAGTCCGCCTATATTGACGATTTTGCCTCGCTCGTCGACGGCGGTGCCAAAGACGGCCGTCATCAGTAGAAACGTCATGATAAATTCAGCGACCAGCAGAATGGGCATAGTGACCCACTCGCCACCCGGCAATGGAATGCCCAGCTTCGCAGTTTCGACTGCCTCAACGGGAAAGATGTAATTGCACGCTGCCGCCGCAATCGTTGCACCTACGCACTGGCTCATGATGTATAGCACAGCCAGACCGACAGTAATTCGGCCCGTCACCAGAAAGCCAATCGTGACGGCCGGATTGACGTGACCGCCGCTCACCCCGCCGAACGCGCTCACTGCAATCGACAGTGCCAATCCGTGGGCCAACGCGATGCCCAACAGCCCCGCTCCGCTATTGATCGGCGCTTGAGTGCTGAGGATGGCCGCAATTCCCGCGAAACACAGAAAAAAAGTGCCGATCGCCTCGGCCAAGAGTTTGCTCGTGGTATTCATGTTTTCCTCAAATATTCGACCTCAGGGACGGCTGATTAAAGACCATTGTGTCCGAGCACCGGTGTGTTGACAACTGGGCAGCAGCTTTCGGAGGGCCAGATTCAGCTCGCGGCAGTCGGAAAATACCGACTCTGAAAGTGGCGTGACACGCTCACCAAACCAATCATGACGGGCACCTCCACTAAGGGGCCAATCACAGCGGCAAAGGCCACTCCCGAATTGATGCCAAACACGGCAATCGCCACGGCGATCGCCAGCTCGAAGTTGTTGCTGGCCGCGGTGAATGCGAGGGTTGCCGTCTTCGAGTAGTCCGCTCCCATTTGCCGCCCCAGGTAGAAACTCACCAAGAACATGGCGACGAAGTACACGAATAAAGGTGCGGCAATCAGCAGCACGTCGAACGGAATGCGTACGATCTGATCTCCCTTCAAGCTGAACATCACGAAAATCGTGAACAACAGCGCCACGAGTGTCAGGGGGCTGATCCGCGGAATAAATTCCGATTCGTACCACTCACGTCCTCTCGCGCGCAACAGAACCAACCGCGTTATCATGCCCGCCAGAAAGGGAATGCCTAAATAAATGAACACGCTCTTGGCAATCTGCCCCATGCTCACCTCGACCACGCTCCCCTCTAATCCCAGTTGCGGTGGCAACCAAGTGATAAAGAACCACGCATAGAGACTGTAAAACAGCACCTGAAAGACACTGTTAAAAGCCACCAACCCGGCTGCATACTCCGTGTCTCCACGAGCCAATTCATTCCACACGATCACCATGGCAATACACCGGGCCAGGCCGATGAGAATCAAACCCGTCATGTATTCCGGATAGTCGCGCAGAAAAACTACTGCCAACGCGAACATCAACACCGGACCGATCATCCAGTTTTGCACGAGCGACAGCCCCAGAACCTTCCAGTTACGGAAAACGTCGCCTAGTTCCTCATATTTCACCTTCGCCAACGGCGGATACATCATCAGTATCAGTCCGATGGCGATCGGAACATTGGTCGCCCCAATCTGGAACCGATTGATAAACTCTTCCACGCCGCTTACAAAATACCCCACCCCGACGCCAAGCGCCATCGCCAGAAAAATCCACAGCGTTAGAAACCGGTCGATCCACGAAAGGCGACGGTTAGGGCAAGGCGTTGAAAGCGCAGGTTGACCCATAATACAGCTCTCCTCGCCGTTCCTATGCGGAGATTAGCAGTGCGAATCGGCTACAGTTGGGCTTTCACCGCATCTAACGCCGCGTCGTAGTTTGGCTCATCGACCACCTCAGGTACGTACTCGACGTAGGTCACCTTGCCGGCGGCGTCGAGCACGAAAATTGCCCGGCACATGATTTTCAACTCCTCGATGAGTGTTCCGTAGTTCTGACCGAAGTTCCGATCCTGGTAGTCACTCGCCGAGCGAATATTGGTGATATTTTCCGCACCGCAGAAGCGATTCATGGCAAACGGTAAGTCGAGGCTCACCGTCAGTGCATTAATACTCTCGCCGAATTGACCCAACGCTTCATTGAATTTCTTGGTCTGCGTGGCACATACCGGTGTGTCGAGCGAAGGCAACACGCTCAAAATAGTCGGCTTGCCCTTCACATCCGCCAAGGAAACGGTTTGCATACCGTCTTCGAAATAGTGCAGAGTGAAGGCGGGCGCATCTTGACCAGCACCAACTGCTTCGCCAGCTAATGTGAGAGGATTGCCCTTAAATGTAATGGCTCCGGAACGTGACATGGGAGAGTACCTTTCGAGTATGAGGATCTAGTTAAGGACGACGCACCGCAGGCGAAAACAGGCCTGAGGTGAAGCCCCGGGGACGCTTTTCCCGAGGAGGTGATTCAAAGTGAATCGTCCAGTATCAGCTTTTGCAGAGGAGTTTCAAGTGGCCACAGCGAGCGGAGGATCGGAATGACCAATGTCCAAGCCCCAAAGACCAATAGATGCAATCAATAACTCCCCCGTTGGTCATTGGGGCTTGGTCATTGAGTATCTACCGCCTTCTCATAACAGTAGTCGAACAACAGTTCCCACTCTGTCTGCTGCAGCTCTCGGCACCGCTCAGCCTCATCCCCGTCTTGGCGGACGGCCTCTTCGCAAGCGTCGACAAAGCCGAAAGGGTCCCAAGAGTGCTCTCGGGCGGCCGCGGCTAGCTGTTCGTAGACTGGGTGCTGGCCCACCTTGCGAAACCAGTGTTTCGCGTTGGAAAAGTCACCCTCACGGCGATGCATAATTCCATGCCAGAAACTGCCGCTCGGGGTAGCTATGCCTTGGCTAATCGTGTGCGACTCGTCAAGAAAATCGTACAACAGCCACACGCCCGACAGACAACAACGAGCCATCGCCTCGTCGGCAATATCGGCATGGGCGAACATGGTTTCGAGCGTTAGCTCATCGAGCACCGACGCATCGCTCGCTGCAGGGGTGCCACCATCCAACGGCCGACATCGATCGCGGTCGATCAACTCGGTGAAGACGGGGCCGTAATGTTTCGGACTGAAGTCTCCCACAGCCGACATGCTACCCGCCAGCAGGGCCATTGCAAACCCTGCAGAATTGACTCCACTACCACTCGATGACTTCGCCGCCGGCCCGAGTGAGCAAAGCACGGAGTTTCTTCGCGGGTACTCTTTGCTCGTCGAAGATCTGTACGTGCCCATCGCAGAATCCGGCCGTAAACCAATCCCGATCGTCCCGCCGCAATTCAGCCCAAGGGTCTTCGAGGTCCACGTTCCAATCGTCCGGCTTGGTCCAGATGACTGCTCGCTCAGGGTTTACCTCGACAAACATAATTGTGTTCGACGTGCCGTCGTTGATGTCTTTGTAAGTGAGTTCTTCATTACCCGAAAATATAGTCTCCGAAGCAACCGGTGCTACGTACGTCGTTTTGCCGGCTTGATTGATTGCTCGCAAGGCGGGGTCGGGATCCGCGTAGACTTGCGGCATCCTCTCGATTAGCTGTTTGTTGTGCTCACTATCCCAAGGCTCATCAAGCTTGAATTCACGGTAGAGATCTCCTAGTTCTAATTCGCGTAACACAAGTACCCGCCAACTTAACAAGGGTTTTCCTTCGTCGTCATAGTTCGCTGCGGTCGGAAACGTTTTGTACCTATCCTGGTAGTTGAGAATAGCCAAAGCAATCTGCTTGAAATCATTTATCCTGGTATGGCGTTGAGCACTCTCGCGAGCCTGCTGAATCGGCGGTGTGAGCAGCCGGGCTATCTTCCCCAAATTATTCATTGAAATTCGCACTCGGGTCCCTTCCACGCGCGGCTTCAGGTCTCCAGCCAACGATTCCTGAAGCTTCTGTTCGATCTTATATTGTCCCAACGGAGCGGTACGGCTCAGTCTTAAGAGTTCGTTAATCGAACGGTCAACAATCATCGCCGTGGCGTCGTCGGTGGTTTCAATGAGAAGCTCCACACTCAACTCCGGCGGAAGTTTCACAGCAATCCCACCCCACTTTACATCGTCGGCTAGCAGGCGGCCGTCGATTTCGTCGAACGGCGGTGGAAGCTGCGGAAACATCTCTCTTACCACTCGGCGGGAGTCCTGGTCGCCGAAAACAACCAATCCAGCAGTCCCCTGTCCCAATGCCTCCCAAGCGTCGGTCAATTCGCGCGGCGACGTCGGCCGCTTCGTTTTCAGCATTTCCAATTGTTCGGCACTATTCGCCCCCAATACTGTGTTCTCAATAACTTCCCACTCACCTGGAAAATTCGGTAAATCTATACCGCGGACGAGATCCCGCACGGCCTCAGGGTTACCGTCTGCCGCCGGTACCACCCAAGTCGGCCACTGGTGACTGATATCCGACACACGCAGCAACACGTAGACGTGCCTAACGCCAAGTCTCGCCAGCAGATCGATCCGCCCCTGCATCGACTGCGCTACTTGAGCTGCTGGTTGACGCAAATATTCGTGCAGCAATCCCATCTCATCGGCCCAAGCAACTGCACTAACCGCATCAAGTCTTGACAGATCGACATACACTACTGCCGTCACATCGTCGGTCAGATAGTCTTTCAGTGCCGTCTCATGGTCTACGGCAAATGCCAATTGTGCGGCAGCCGATACACATATTGCTAATAGTAAACGCATGGACCGTCTCCCAATGTTTATTGTTCCTGCGTACTTCTACTCCGCCAACGTGATTTCGAACCGCCAGGCAACAGTTCTAATTCCATCACTGAATGGCAGGTCGAGCACCGCTGTCTGTCCGTCGAGCCTGTACTGGTAAGGTTTGAGAGTTACTGGATTCAGCGGTACTGGCACTACGTCGATCTCGTCAAGTGACCGTGGCAGTGTCTCGGCCGTGGCAGCATGCATTCGAATTGCCTCGACGATTTGTAAAGCTCTCATCTGCCACTCGACGCGCATCTCTGCATTGCGAGCCGCCGAAAGAGCAGGCAAGAGCACTTTAGCAAGTAGGGAACCTAGTCCTCTGTCCAAGCGATCGTTACGAAACACCTCCTGTGTCTCGCGCACTCCCTCGCGGCCCTGAAGAAAGTCGGCGTACCACCACTTTTCATAGTCGTCAGCAATGCGGCGACATTCGCGAGCAGCGTCGACCAACATCACTTGCCCGACTGCCATTGTCTCGACTCGATCTCTGTCAAATCCCGACTGCACCAACCGCCGCTTAGCTGCGGGGTAAGAAACAAGCGTTAAGCCCGTTGTAGCAAGTTCGGAAAGAAGTCCCGCGCCGGGCCAGGGAAAATCCGAATTGGTTATCACATGTTGCGTATATTCGATACTTTCAGTAAACAGCCGCGCCCATTCCTCTACTGAATGCTCTGTAATTTCAGCATCCAGTAGGGCAGGAATGAAACGTGGTCCCCACGACATCTCCAGCCGGATTGCCTCTCGCATGTCCACGATAGGTCGAGGCAACTCGGCGATGGCCCAATACATGTTGGGCGAATTTGGTGCAGCCATCAAATCGATTACCGTGAAATTTGTCGTGCCCACGATGGCCAGACCGACCAAGTTACTAACCACAAAAAGTTGTTTGCTGATATCCTGGCCGAGCTGGTAATTCATTCTCATGTATTCAATCGCATCGTCATAGCGGTGCTCGGCGATGGCGAAACGCGTCAGCAGCGCCAGCACTCGGCATATCCTGCGCGATCCTTGAGCGTCAGGAAGCAAAAAAGAAATAGTGTCCATTCCTCGCAGGTCCTCTTCCTCTAATCCCCAATCACACTCACGACTGCGAGAAGCAGGATCGATGTGACCCTCAACGTAGGACACAAAACCTCTGGCCGCTTCGCGGACGTCCTTCAGAGGCAAATCTTCGATTGCCAGAGTTCTCCCATACCACGAATCGAATGTGTCTGCGCCAAAGCGGTCGCGAGTATTCTTCCAGTATCCATCTAGGGAATTTTCCCACACAGAACGCAAATAACGAGTGGCAGCATTACCAGGTTTTCTCTCATGCGGCCGTAGCGTGAGCCGATACTTCAGCGCCGGCACCGGCTCCGGAGCAGGCGTCACCGTCATCTGGAAAACCGTGAGATCATCCTGCCCTTCGGCATTTTCTATAACTTTTACCGCAGCGTTAGCCGTACATGTCGTAAGTAACACTACCCCGAGCGAGGCTGACATCAAAACCATTTTCGATCTGCAAAAGAAGTTCATATAGTATCGCTCCCAAAAATCCCCTGCCACGGCCAGGCTGGAGTAGTGGTGGGTGAAGTGGTATCAATTCGATCAGCCTGCGGCAGCAACTCCTGCATTAACTCTCGTGCGGTCGTGGGAACTGGAGTCGTGGTCGGCGAACCCGCAATTGTGGATTCTGGGAACTCCCCCCGCAGAGCCCGTTCACGCAACGCTAGTAACGGCGCTGTCTCAGCTCGGTGACGATACATTGGGAGTGGGCGATCCACGAATTGCTCCGGTTGCCTGATTGACCGATCAATCGCTGGCTCTTTCACCTCAACAACCGTCTCCACCGTCGTTGGCGTCCGCGCAATCGTTACCGCCAACACGATCACTGCTGCAGCAAGTGCACCGCTGGTCACAGGCCAGAACAATCTAGGGGTCGGCACAATTTTCGCCCGCGCCGCGGCAAACCCTGCCTGATAAAACAGCTCCTCGCGGTTGAACCGGGCAGCGGGGAGCGACAGCCCGCGTAATTGCGTTTCAATCGCCGCTAGTTCGGGCGGCAGGTTGGGTTCGTTTCGCATGACGGCTCCAATTGCTTGCGTAGGTCAGCCAGCGCCGCGACGTAACGCCGCTGGGCACTACTGGAAGATGTGTTTGTCAACTTCGCGATCTGCTTCCAGGTGAGTCCGCTCCAAATTCTTAATACGACGATCTCGCGCGATTCAGCATTCAATTTAGTCAGTGCCTCGGGAAGCGACCGTTTCTCGTCCGAGCTGAATTCGCTTGTCTGACGACTCGCATTGCGAAATGCAGCAAGTTGCTCATGGTGCGCCCTACGTCGTGCTGCTCGGGCAGCGTTGTGTGCACGGTTGCGTACCACTTGGTAAAGCCAGGCAACCACATACTGCGGCCGCTGGGGCTGACTTGCCAATTCGACGAACGCTTCTTGCACGCAGTCCTCGGGCGCGTCGGTCCATTGAGTCGCGTAAAGCTGCAGCGCCGCTCCATGCAGATCCACTAATTCTGCGATCTCATGGGCACCCACCGATGGCATGCTGGCTCCTAGCGCTGAAGAATCACCGGAGAAAACACCGGCCAGTCGTGAGCTTCCCAGAAATTCAGTCTGAATTCCAGGAATTCTTCCACGACGCACCCCTCCGTTGGCAAATCGAGCATCGATGCTTGTGGGGTACCAGAGATTTACCTCTGTGAGCAACTTCACCGATCCCCTTTACTCAGAGGCTTATACTTCGCGAAAGACGTAGCCGCTCGTACTGAGGCTGACTTTACAGTTGAACTTGTTTTTTGGAGGGACCAATGAACACTTACTCACCAGCCAAACAGGTAATCATTGTCGCACTAGCGGCAATAGGACTAGTAAATTCTGCTGCTGCCTACGATGAGTCGATCGATAGTGATCTGTCGACCGATCCTAACAATCCGACGTCAGTTTCCTTCGCACTGGGCAGCAACCCCGTCATTGGCACCGTGCAATCGCCTGGCGATACGCGCGACTATCTCACGTTCACCGTCGGTGCAGGTCAAGCGTTGGCCAGTATCTTGCTGAATGATTATGAGGATGTATCCACCGGCGGACCTGGCAATCGTGGTTTCAGTGCCATCATCGCAGGATCAAGTAGTTTCGTACCCGCCGGCGGTAACATCGGGAGCTTTCTCGGTAGCAACCATCTCGATCCGCTACCACCCGGTACTGATATTCTAGGCGGCCTAGCGGCCGCTCCGACCGGCGGTTCAGGATTCGCAACGCCCCTTGGGCCAGGCACCTATACTTACCACGTCCAACAGACCGGAACTCCGCTAACTGGATATTCTCTAGACTTTATTATCGTGCCCGAACCAGCCGCGCTGTTATTGGGCTGCTGTGCCGCGGCGGTAGTCTGCTTGCGACGGCTGCGATAGTTTCTGGCAAACACAAAAAAACCGGGGGTTCCAAGTGGAACCCCCGGTGCCTCTCGCTGTTCGCGGCCCTTGCCGACGAAAAAACAGCTTGATTCGTGTTGGACGATACCTTCTGAATTCCTATCCCCGAGTCGAAAGGCTAGGAGAGGGGTTAAACCGCTAGGCGATTCCGACCCTCCCCTAACCCCTCCCTGTAAGGGAGGGGGGAATTCTTGTTAGTAAGCGCTCTCCTGTTTAAGTACTACAAAGGCAGTCTTGAGCAAAATCTTGACATCGAGCCAGAGCGACCATTCGCGGATGTATGAGTGGTCGTATTCGACGCGTCGCTCCATTTTTTCGAGTGTTTCAGTTTCACCGCGCCAACCGTTCACCTGCGCCAGACCCGTGATGCCTGGTTTTACTTTGTGACGGAGCATGTAACCTTCGATCAGTTGTCGGTACTCTTCGTTGTGTGCCGTTGCGTGAGGTCGTGGGCCGACGAGCGACATACTGCCCCCCAGAACATTGAACAGTTGCGGCAGCTCGTCGAGTGAAGTTGGCCGTAGAAACCGCCCCAATGGGGTGACACGGTCATCGTCTTTGGTAGCCTGACGAACCACGTCGCCGTTGTCGCAGCAACGCATCGTACGGAATTTCCAGACGCCAATTTCTTCACCTACCAATCCGTAACGCTTCTGCCGAAAGAGAACCGGTCCTGCCGAGGTGCACTTTATCAAGAGAGCGATCGCAGCCATCGGCACTGCCAACAAAACCATAAGTAGGCTAGCAGCAACCAAGTCGAATCCACGCTTCATCACGCCGTCGATCCCTGAGATGGGTGTTTCGAACACACTCACTACCGGCAAGCCATCGATTTGGTTCCAGCGAGCGTGAAGCATTTGAAATACGAAAAAGTCGGGCACGATATAGACTGACGCGGTCGTGTCGCCAAGTAGCTCCAGTACCTGGCGAATTCGCTCCTCCGCACGCATGGGGAATGTGATAAAGATCATGTCGACTTTTCCCGCGCGGGCGCGGCGAACCAATTGGTCCAAGTCGCCGGCATGTTCGCGCATGTCGCCGATGTCTTCGGTGGTCCGATACTCAGGCCGGTCGTCGAAAAAACCAGCGAACTGCAATCCAAGCTCTGGAGAGTGCTGTACGTTGCGAGCCAGTTGCACGGCCAGCTTATTTGCTCCGCAGATGGCAAACGAACGTGTGTTAAAACCGCGACTTCGCAGCCGCCTGAGCACCGTGCGCAGTACGACCCGACTGCTGATCATCGCAATCGGCGTGAGCGTAAGCCAGACTAGCTTGGTCGTATAACTGAACTCGGCGTTAAAGCGAGTCAACATTCCCACGCCCAGCACAGCGGGAGCTGTGTAGAGCCAGTTCACCAAGACGCACCACAACTCGGTGCCGAGCCGCGCGCCGCGCCAACTGCGATACAAACCGCTAATCTCAATCGCGACGGTGTGGATCACCAAAGTGGTGGCGCCTACGACGGCTAGATTTTCCAAATGCTCGCTGTCGGTATAGCGGGTCGCAACAAGGGTGGCGGCCAGAATGGCGGCCGCGTCGAGCAGACGATAGGCTACCTCCACTAGCGAGTGGTGTGTGCGAATCCGGAACTCGGAGGGTGCTACCACAATTTGGTCCTGGATTGGGTGCTTAAGGCGACTCGATCTGACGAGGCCCGGGGGACTATGGTTGGAGGCTTACCCTCTTTGCAGGCATACCCCGTGCCAAGCAGTTCTTGAACTACTCCAAAGGGCGTAAACCGTCATTTCTAGAGTCTGGGACGACGCTACAATACATCCGTAGCTCTCGAAAAGATGCCCGTTCGCAACGTGTGGACGCAACAGCGTTGCGAAAAGGAGACACAGAACACTAAAGGAACTTCGCAGCAACGGCAGACGTCGAAATCACCAGGAACAGGCAATTTCTTAGGCGAGATGCACCCCGGGTGGACGTTTGCGGCACTCTTGTCGTAGAACATGAAAACTCCGCCCCAACCCACCTGGCCAGGCTAGCAACGGCTGTGAGAGGCACTCGATGATCCGTTCTCAGTATATTCTTGCTTTATTGGCGCTTGCGCTCCTGGTCGGATGGCCCTCTGGATCGTGGCAATCTAATGCTGCCGGCGAGCAGCCTAGCCTGAAGACGGCTGTGCGGCTTTACGACGATGGCAACTATCAAGACGCGCTCACCGCATTTCAGAAGTTGGTGGACGACGAACAATCAGACACTGCGGTTTTAGTTGATAGTTTCAATAAAGCGCTGACCTGCTTTCAGCGGCTCGACCGCGTGGGTCAGATCGACAGCTTTCGAGAGGAAGCCATCGAGCGTCACGCCGAGAATTGGCAGCTGTTATCAACAGCCGCTCAGAGCTACATGAACGTCGAGCACTACGGGTATCTGATCGCCGGCGAATTCCAGCGTGGCCGGCACCGGGGCGGTGGCAAAGTAATGAACTCCACCGAACGCGACCGCACACGGGCGCTACAGCTCTTCCGCCAAGCACTCTCGATACTGAATAACCTTCCGGAAGAGCAAGCCACTGAGCCAGCGCATCAGTTTTTCATTCGCTTTGCTGATACGTTGATCCGCGGTCGAAACTTTCGGGAGGCGTGGCGTCTGCAGCGACTGACCGACCTGACCGATTTGCCGGACTACGAAGAGGGCTGGGGTTATTACTCTGGCAGTCCTCAAGGCGCACCTGTCACTGACGAAGGAAAGCCCCTCTTTTACTCGGAATCTGATTCTTGGGAAAAAGCGAATAACGACGGCCAGCGCTGGCGCTGGATTTTGGCACGTCTGATTGATTGGCAACCGCAACGACAAAACGAAGTACTCTGGCAACGAGCGCGGTTCCTGCAATCGCAATTCGGCGTCGAAACTCTGATCGACTATGGCTGGTGGTTCGGCCGGCAGTCGCCCGAACAAGATCAACCGCAAGAGACCGGCACCTTTGCCTTGCACACTCTGGGCGAAAACGAAACGATCGCCCGCCTAGCGACGGGCATCCAACGATTCGCACTGCCTGACGAACACAATCACATCCGGCTCTTGCAACGCATCTTGAAAGATACGCCCGGTGCTGCGCCCACGAACGATTGGCAGCTAGCCGTCGAATCCTTAGCCAGAATATTCGAAAACCGTCGGCAGTATCCTCAAGCAGCAACCTTTTGGGCGAAGGCAGCCGAACGCGGCAACAGGAAGAAGCAGGCGTTGCTGCAACTTGATCAGATCACGGACAGCTGGGGACGCTTCGAACCGGTGATGACTCAGCCCGCAGGCAAAGGAGCGACAGTCGACTTTCGCTATCGCAATGGTAACCGGGTTGATTTTGTTGCCCATCGCATCAATGTCGACCAACTATTAACCGACGTGAAGGACTATCTTAAATCGGCGCCAGCGAAGTTAAACTGGGACCAAGTTCACTTGGAAAACCTTGGACATAGGCTCGTCACCAAAAGCCAAGAAAAGTATCTCGGCGAGGAAGTTGCCCGCTGGAGCTTGGATCTCGATCCTCTAAACGAACACTTCGATCGCCGCATCACAGTCACGACTCCTCTGCAGGAACCTGGAGCCTATCTGCTCACATCGCGAATGGCCGACGGCAATTCCACTAGCATCGTGCTCTGGTTAGCCGACACGGCTATCGTGAAGAAACGGCTAGCTGGCAAAGCCCTTTACTACGTAGCAGATGCCGTCAGCGGTAAGCCGCTCGAAAAGTGCAACGTCGAGTTTTTTGGTTTCTGGCAAGAAAACTTAGAAAGCAACCGGTATCATATTCACACAAAAGACTTCGCCAGCTTTACCGATGAAAACGGGCTGGTGCAGCTGCAAGCAGACGAAGACAACCGACGACACCAATGGGTTGCCGTGGCAACGACTCCCGAGGGGAGATTCGCCTACCTCGGCTTTAACGGCGTTTGGGCGGGAGAACGCTATGACCGAGACTATCAACAGGTGAAAGTCTTCACGGTAACTGACCGCCCTGTTTACCGACCCGATCAAGAGTTGCACTACAAGTTCTGGGTACGACATGCACAGTACGACATGGAAGACGAATCGCGGTTCGCGTCTCAGTCCTTCCAGGTGGAGATTCGCGACCCCAAGAACGAACTAGTCTACAGCACACAATCGATCGCAGACGCCTATGGTGGGATCTCTGGGAGTTGGCAAATTCCAGCGGGAGCAACGCTCGGCCCATATCGCATCAACGTCGTCAATCACGGCGGCGGATCTTTCCGCGTCGAAGAATACAAGAAGCCCGAGTTTGAGGTCACAGTCGAGGCCCCCGACGAATCAGTCGCCCTGGGCGAAAAAGTGACCGCTAAGATTTCCGCGAAGTACTATTTCGGCTCGCCCGTTACCCAGGCCACGGTTAAGTACAAAGTGCTCCGCACGCCACTTGCCGAGCGTTGGTTTCCGCCCATGCCTTGGGATTGGCTTTACGGGCCAGGCTATTGGTGGTTCTCAGAAGATTATCCGTGGTATCCCGGCTGGGCTCGCTGGGGTTGTCTGGGACCGTCGCCGATTTGGTTTTGGCAGGCGCCATCGCCCCCTGAGTTGGTCGCCGAACGAGAAGTTCCTATCGGCCCCGATGGCACGATTGAAGTTGAAATCGACACGGCCGTCGCCAAGCAGTTTCATCCCGACCAGGATCAGAGTTACCAAATTCAAGCTGAAGTCGTCGATCAATCACGGCGAACGATCGTCGGAAATGGCCGCGTATTGGTCGCGCGCGAACCGTTTCGAGTTTATGTATGGACCCAACGAGGGTACTACCGCGTAGGCGATACGATCGAGGTCGGAGCAGCAGCGCGCACGGCAGACGGCAAACCGGTCAGCCGTTCGGGAACGATGCGGCTACTAAAGATCCAATATGAAGAGGCTCAGCCTGTAGAAACTGAGGCCGGTAGCTGGGAGCTTGCTACAGGTGAAGATGGCCAAGCCGAGTTGCAAATCAAAGCTTCCGAATCAGGACAATTTCGTCTTGCCTATGAGTTGACTGACGAAGCGGGCAACAAGATCGAAGGTGGCCAGATTATCACGATTGCTGGCGAAGGTTTCGATGGCTCGCAGTTTCGCTTTAATGATCTTGAGCTCGTCCCCAATCGCCGCGAATACCAAGCGGGCGAGAAGGTCGCGTTGCAGATCAACACGAATCGGGTCGGTGCGCCCGTTCTCCTGTTCCTGCGTCCGACAGACGGAGTCTACTTGCTACCCCAAATTGTAAAACTCAAGGGCAAGAGTACCGTGGTAGAGATTGACGTCACTGCCAAGGATACTCCCAACTTCTTCGTCGAAGCGGTCACAGTTCACGGGGGCCGGGTGTACACGGTTGCAAAAGAGATCTTTGTGCCGCCGGTCAAACGGGTCCTGGGCGTCGAAGTTGTTCCATCAGCGGAGACATACCTACCCAACCAACCGGCGAAGCTCACTCTCAAACTCACCGACGCCCAAGGTCTGCCGTTTGTGGGTTCGCTGGCTGTATCCATTTACGACAAGGCGCTCGACTACATTGCTGGCGGCAGCAACGTAGCCGACGTCCGTGAGTTTTTCTGGAAATGGCGACGCAGCCACAGACCACAAACTGAAGACAATCTTCAGCAATTCAGCGGTCCACTCGTAAAACGCAACCAACCCACGATGCAAAATCTGGGCGTCTTTGGTGACACCATCGTCGACGAGATAGAGTCAGGTTCGATCGGTAACGAACTGCTCGGTAGTCGAACAGAGATGAAACTCGGCGTAAGCGTTCGTGCGGCACCTGCCATGGCGATGGCCGATGGAGCCGCCGGTAGCTTTGACGATGCAAAGATGATTGCGGAAGAGTCCGCCCCAGAACCCGCAGCCGATACCGTGCAACCGACTATCCGCGAGAACTTTGCCGACACCGCGCTTTGGCTCGGCGCACTCGAAACCAATGCCGAAGGTCTGGCCGAAGTCGAACTCGATATGCCAGACAATCTCACCACCTGGAAAATACGCGCCTGGGGCATGGGCCACGGCACGCGCGTTGGCGAAGGTTCGGCGGAGGTAGTTACTAGCAAGAACGTGATTGTACGTCTGCAGGCGCCCAGATTCTTCGTCGAGCGCGACGAGGTTGTCCTCTCGGCAAATGTCCACAACTATCTACCGCAGGAAAAACAACTACGCGTGGTCTTGGAATTGTTGGGCGACTGTCTCGATGGCCCGGCGGAAATGGAGCAAGTCGTCACAATCGCCGCTGGTGGCGAACAGCGTGTCGACTGGCGCGTCAAGGCCGTGCGCGAGGGAACCGCCTCAATTCGCATGAGTGCACTTTCCGATGAAGAATCCGATGCGGTCGAAATGAAGTTCCCAGTCTATGTGCATGGCATGCTAAAAACTGAGTCGTATACCGGCGTTGTGAGTCCGCAGGCCGAGCGCGGCGAGTTTACGATTGCTGTCCCCTCCGAGCGTCGTGCCGAGCAAACGCGCCTCGAAGTGCGTTATACGCCAACTTTGGCCGGCGCAATGGTCGACGCCCTGCCCTATTTGCTCGAGTATCCGTATGGCTGTACCGAACAAACACTCAACCGTTTTCTGCCAGCGGTCATCACACAACAGACGCTCAAACGCATGAATCTAGATTTGGCCGCGATCCGCAAGAAGCGCACGAATCTAAACGCCCAGGAGATCGGCGACGACGCCCAACGTGCAAAGGATTGGAAACGCTTCAAGCAAAACCCAGTCTTCGACGAAGCCGAGATGAATGCGATTGTCACCGCCAGCGTCAATCGGCTTACCCAGATGCAGCTCTCCGATGGCGGCTGGGGCTGGTTTAGCGGCTGGGGCGAACGGAGTTATCCGCACACGACTGCCACGGTCGTCCACGGCCTGCTGGTCGCTCAAGATAACGACGTAGCGATCGTACCCGATGTTCTCAAACGCGGCATCGCCTGGCTCGAGCAGTATCAGGCCCAACAACTGCTTCGCCTGGAGAACTGGGAGAAAGACAAGAAACCAAAGAAGCAGTATGCGGATAACACAGATGCCCTTGTGTTGATGGTGCTCACCGAAGCTCAACAAGCCGGCTCGACTCAGAGCCAGTCGATCAAACCGATGACCGAACATCTCTACCGCTCGCGCACAAAACTAGCCGCCTACAGCCTCGCCACCTACGGCATCGCTCTTGAGCAGCAAAACGAAGTCGAGAAACTCGCAATGGTCATGCAGAATCTCAGCCAATATGTCCAACAGGACGATGAAAACCAAACTGCCTGGCTCGAGCTGGGCGGTGGGCAGTGGTGGTATTGGTACGGCAGCGAGAACGAGGCGATGGCCTACTATCTCAAGTTGCTCATGGCGACTGAACCGAAAAACGCGACCGCCCCTCGCTTAGTAAAATACCTGCTCAACAATCGTAAGCATGCTACCTATTGGAACAGCACTCGCGATACGGCCCTCGTCGTCGAAGCGTTTGCCGACTACCTGCAGGCATCCGGCGAGGACGAACCTGAGGTCACGGTGGAAGTCTGGATCGACGGCCAGCAGCGTCGTCAGGTATCGATCAGCCGCGACAATCTGTTTACCTTCGACAACAAGCTCGTGCTCACAGGCGACGAACTGGCCGCGGGCAGGCACACGGTCGAAATCCGCAAACAGGGCCGCTCACCAATTTATTACAACGGCTACCTCACGAATTTTACTCTAGAAGACGACATCACGGCCGCCGGCTTGGAACTGAAGGTCGAGCGCAGCTACTACAAACTCACGCCCGTCGACAAGTTGATTGACGTCGCCGGCGGTCGTGGGCAGCCGGTTGCGCAACAAGTCGAGAAATACGAGCGCACCCAGCTCGCCAACTTCGCCGAACTTGAGAGCGGCGATCTCGTGGAGGTCGAACTCGTCGTCGATAGCAAGAACGACTATGAGTACATCCTGCTGGAAGACATGAAGGCGGCCGGTTTCGAACCGGTCGAAGTCCGCAGCGGCTACAACGGCAACGAGCTGGGCGCGTACTTAGAACTACGTGACGATCGCGTCAGCCTGTTCGTCGCCCGTCTGGCTCGCGGCCGCCATAGTGTTAGCTATCGACTGCGCGCCGAAATTCCAGGCCGCTTCAGTGCTCTGCCCACGCGTGCTTCAGCGATGTACGCGCCCGAGCTGAAGGCCAACTCCAACGAGCTGAAGCTGCAGATCGTGGATTAGCTCTTCCGCATCATTGGGGATCGATTCACCACTGAGGCACGGAGAGCACGGAGGAGCATAACTAGTTGCCTTGTCTTGGGTACCACTGCCTGGCCAGCCCAGCAATGGATGCCGGGCACCACTTCACACTGCTAGGCGAGCTAGCAGTGCCACCCGCGCTGTGCGCTGCACCAAAACCATCTAGAGTTGCTCGAGGAAATCTCTCAAGGCTGAGTTAAATAGTGCAGGTTTCTCAAGGTGGACGAAATGCCGTGCGTCGATCATGGCCAGCTGCGCTTTCGGAATTTGTGAAGCTATCCACGGCAGAAATGTTGGACCAAGGTGACTACGAGTGCCACCGATGCACAACGTGGGCCGTCGAATACGTGGAAGAACGTCTCGGAAATCAGCCTGCATAACGCTAAGCATCAGCTCTGCAGCGCTACGCGGCATCTTCAGGCTGTTATTAACAACGCTCGCCACCTCTGCTTTGGGAAACTCTGGGCTGAACTCGCAGGAGATAAACTCCCGCTGTGCACGCCCACCGTCCGGTCCAGCGATGGCCGCGGCCTGAGCGGACGCGTCTTTCCGCTCCACATTAGCGCCAAATTCTTGACACTGCAGATCGGACCAGTCGGGGCGTTTGAGGAATGCGATAGTTTGGTCGCACAGCACTAGCGCACGCAATCGATCTTCGCCAAACAGATCGATGAAGCTCCAGATGACGGCGCAGCCCGCCGAATGTCCCAGTAGAACTGCCTCTTCTAGACCCAAATGGTCCAAGAAGTTCAAGCAGTCGTGCGCTAGGCGCGACACTCGGTAGCCATAGGTCGGCCGGTCTGATTCTCCATGCCCCCTAGGATCAAGTGCCAAGCAGCGAAAGGAATCTGACAGATCTGCGAACTGTGCGGAGAATCCCGCAGCCGGCTGCGTCCACCCAGGCAGAAACACCAGGGGCATACCGCGGCCCACTTCGAGGTAGTGCAACCTGACGCCATCGTTCGTATTGAAATATGCAGAGCTTGTGTTTATTGGACGACTGTTATCTAGAATTCTCGCACAGGTAGCACCTTACGCCGGCAACCGTTTTCCAGAGGGAAAAAAGACCTCGATGCAGGAGCATGAATCAGTCAAGTTATGTTAGGTGCCATTCTTGTTAGTTGCTTTATGTTCGCGCACTTCTTGAGTTTTTTTCATGGCGTTGTCGAGCTGTGATTCAATTGGAGCCCATTCGGTATTTTGTCTTTTCCAGCTTTCGCGGCCCTCTTTCAACATGTTCTGGATTCTTTGTGGCAGGTCTTCTGACGACTCATCCCCTTCCTCTCCCATTTCCTTCCACACTGCACGAGCCGCTTTGATCATTTGCTCCCACTCAAGTAACGTATCAAGAGACTCTGTAGCCTCAGTGGCACTTTTGTTGCTGCCCAGATCATTCGCCAGTTCGACATAGCGTTTCCGCAGAACTACGTAACTGTCAAAGTACTTGTCGTAGTCTCGCTGCGAGGCAGCATCTTTCATTTGTTGCAGCGATTCGTTGCCTTCGCTGATAATCTGTGAACGGCCCAGAGTAGGCGGGGAATCATCCTGAAAATCTTTGGATGCACGGTCACATCCCGACAGAACTGCCAAAGTGAACAGGACAGCGAGGAGCAGTCGCCTCACGAACAGGTCTTTTATCATGTATGCCATCTAACTTGTTATTACTTAGGAATTTCCCAAATAGGATACCCAAGTTGGGAATAGTCAGAATAGTCTCTTAGCACCGGACGATCCAGTGAACACATACGCAATCATGTGTTCCTGGCAGCTCCACTCTCAGGGGACCCACATATCGGATGCTTTCAAGAATTAATTGGGCAGCAGGCTCTGCGCACAAAATATAATGCTTACTGCTTTCTGCCAACATCGCTGGGTAAGCCTAGGTCCATTGGGTGCGAATTCCGCATAACTGATAAGTTGGTTGACATGGCCAGTTCTGAGACGGCTACTTTTTGCATTGCAAACTCGCACGGGTTGCCACCACCTCATAGAGTCGCGCCGATATGACTTACTGCATACGGTGGCCCAAACGATTGTCATGTCACTCGAAAAAAACCGCAAATTTTTGCGCGTCCCCTGTGTCACTTGAGCGGACGGCTCGAGCCAAGGTTCCATCGACCGTTGACGCTATTGGGAGGGCATCTCGGAGAGAGGCTCCCCCCGGCTGGCCAACAATAGTGCTCGCTTTCTTAGTGAGATTCTCGATAATCAAGAGAGAACCTGTTGCACGTTTCACAAAATGTGGTTCTTAGAAATCTTGATGCTTGAGTCGAACCCGCGTTTCTTCCGAAACCACCCGTACCGAGAGGGAAGAAATGGGCCGATTTTTTTCCCTCTCGGTTCGAAGAATTCCCTGCAATTACAGTGCAATGCAGAGCGGTCGTCGGAAACAATAGGAGAGCCTGAGGTGAAGAAAAAACTCCGCAAAAGAAAAAAGTCCTGGGGTTTTTACCCACTAGGTGCGGGCAAACCTCGAGTATTTGAGGATGATTGCGAAACGACGAGGAAAGAAATAAGGAGTTTTTTCCCGGAAATGCGTTTTATGGTTCGTCGGAACGATAAACGGCCAGCTTCGGGCGAATTGAAGATGCTTGGTGGAGATTGGGGGGACCTGACAAAAACGATTGATTTGATATGTTGTGCGGTACACTCTGCGGTGCGTTGTATCGCGGCTATTTCGTAACCCCTGACAACTCCCTCGAAAGGATTCTCAATGTCGACTGTTGCTGAGGAGCGTGTGCTTGTATTGCCCACAAGTGAGTTTCACGCGTTGGGACATTTTCAGGGGTTTTCGTCGGACCTGTCGAAATATATTCCAGCACTGCTGGAGAGTGAAAACCTCAGCTATCGTCCGCGGAGCGAGATGGAGCAGGACCCCAGCTTCAAGCAGCTGATTCCTTACATGGTGTTTCGCTACACCGACAGTGAGGGTGTGCAACGGTTGTTTCAGTACACCCGTGGCGGTGGAATGGGCGAGTCGCGGCTGCACGCTAAGCGGAGCGTTGGCATCGGCGGGCACATTTCCACAGAGGATTCCCATGCAGGTTCAGCCCACGATGTTTACCGACTTGGCATGCAGCGCGAGTTAAGCGAAGAGGTGTCCCTGGAAACGCCCTACACAGAAACTTGCGTAGGGCTAATTAATGACGACGAGACTCCCGTTGGCAAAGTACATCTGGGTGTCGTACATCTGTTCGATGTCGAACAGCCCAACGTGCACCCGCGCGAAGACGACATTCTCGACGCCTGTTTCATGCCGATTGACGAGATTCTGCCAAATCTCGACCGCTACGAATCGTGGTCGGAAATCGTCGTACCAGCCTTGTTTGGTTGAATTGATTGGGTTTGGTTGAGGCGAGACGCTCAACGCGGTAGGCTGGAGGTGAGATGTATTACCACCCACAGCGCTTCTCGCCATGAACAGCTCTGACGTCATATATATGGACAACCAGTCCACCACGCGTACTGACCCGCGCGTGGTGGAAGCGATGTTGCCCTGCTTTACTCAAGAATATGGCAATCCGGGTAGCGCGCATCAGCATGGTGAAACCGCTAGTGATGCGGTAGAGCGGGCACGAGCACAGATTGCCGCAAGCTTGGGGGCAGAGCCGCGTGAGATTGTATTCACCAGCGGCGCAACCGAGAGTAATAATCTGGCGCTGCGCGGAGTAGCCGAGCGTTGTTCGCGACGGACGAAGCAGTTGCGTAACCACTTCGTCAGCGTGCGCACCGAACACGAAGCCGTGCTCGATCCGTTGCGGCGATTGGAGGAGCGCGGTTGCGAGGTGACGTTGTTAGACGTCGAGCCGCACAGCAGCGCACGGGCCGGCTGGCTTGATCCGCAAAAGGTGGCCGAGGCATTGCGCGACGAAACGGCTTTGGTAAGCGTGATGCTAGCCAATAATGAAATCGGTATTGTCCAGCCACTGGCCGAAATTTCCGAAATCTGCCGCCGCCGCGGCGTGCTGTTGCACTGCGACGCGACCCAAGCGGTCGGTAAGCTGCCGGTTAACGTGCAAGAGTTGGGCGTCGATTTGATGAGTTGCACGGCCCACAAGATTTACGGCCCCAAGGGGGTCGGCGCGTTGTACATGCGGCGACGCGACCCGATCGTGCGGCTGGAACCGCAGATCACCGGTGGAGGACAGCAGGAAGGGCGGCGCAGCGGTACACTCAACACGGCAGGGATCGTAGGATTCGCCAAAGCGTTGGAACTGTGCCTGGCAGAGATGAACGAAGAAGCAACTCGATTGTCTGAACTTCGCGATCAGCTGTGGCACGGCTTGAGCGACCGGCTGAGTGGAATTCGATTGAATGGCCCGGCGGCTGCTGAGACAGATACTTCAGGCGGCTCATTGCGACTACCAGGAAACTTGAACCTAGCATTGGGGGACGTCGATGGCGAAGCCTTGCTACTCGCGATGGAGAACCTGGCCATCAGCACCGGTGCCACCTGTGCATCGACAGACCCTGGCCCCAGCCATGTGCTGCTGGCCTTGGGTATGAGTGATGACTCGGCGCGTAGCAGTTTGCGATTCGGACTCGGTAGGTTCAACACCTCGGAAGAGGTGGAATTGACGGTGGAGATGGTAGCATCGAGCGTGGCCCGATTGCGTGAATTCGCTCAGAAATAGGCGATATATGGGGCGTCCGAATTGTTACACTTTCCTCTGCGTAAAATTTGGTATAATTTAGGTAACCCCGGCTGGTGGCCTGCCGCCATCCGCTGAACCCTGCCAAGACCACCGAGTAAGGATCGAAGAACATGAGTATCGTGCTGACCGAAAAGGCCGCGAAGGAAGTCCAGCGGATCATCGAAGACCAGAAGCTAGAAGACGACACCGTACTCCGCGTGGGCGTCGCAGGTGGCGGTTGCAGCGGTTTCAGCTACTCGCTTGGATTCGATAAGGATTATGACGACAAAGTCGACGCTAAGTACGAATATCATGGCGTACCTGTTGTTGTCGACAAGAAAAGCGCTCTCTATCTCGACGGCACTACCGTCGATTTTTACGATGGTGTGGAAAAACGGGGATTCACCTTCGATAACCCCAACGCCGTAAAAAGCTGTGGCTGCGGTAGCTCGTTCCAAGCGTAGAGCTAAACGCCGAGTCTTAGTCGAGCAGCCCTTAGGTCATCCTCCTTGCGATGACTTGCCTCGTCGTTCGCACTCCACGAAAGAGTGGGGCACATAACGGTCATAACCTGTACAGTCGTTATGACCTGCGCCGAGTTACAACAATCTGAGGCCAGTATCGAATAGTTCCGGCGGCTTTCGGATCGAGAGCAACATATGCTTTAGGTGAGTATCACTTAGTTCAAGTCCCGCTTACTCGGGACATCTCCTCTTATAACGATTCTGGTGCAACATGATGGATTTTCTACGCCGATTGGCAAGAGACGAGGATGGACCAACTTCAGTCGAGTACGCAGTCATGCTGGCAATGATCGTTGCCGTTTGTCTTGGCTCTGTAGCGTTGTTGTCGAATTCGACGGCAGCTAGCTTCGACAATTCAGCGAATCAACTGAATGGCGTGCTCGGGTCATAGAACCTAGTGAGCTGCGGGTTGGAATGAAGCACCGGATTACCGTTGCCAACTCCTCCCACAGACACGCTGGATTCTGTATGTCGTGCTCAGAGACTTGAGCCTGTTTCGCAGAGCGCTTCAGACTATGAGCATTGCATCGCCGTAACTGTAGAAGCGGTACTCCTCTTTTACAGCAGACTCGTATGCCTCGCGCACGAGTTGTGTCCCGCCGAAAGCCTGTACTAACAGCAGCAACGTCGTGCGCGGGAAGTGAAAGTTAGTCAGCAGCGCGTCGACCGCCTGATACTCAAAGGGCGGCCGGATGAACAGTTCGGTTTCTCCCTGCCAGCCGTGGAGCTTCATTGAATCTTCAGCCGATGCTCGGCCCGCCACTGTCTCCAAGACGCGTGTCACCGTTGTGCCAACTGCGATATTTCGCCCACCCGCATCGCGCGTCGCGTTAAGTTCTTCAGCACACCTATCAGTGAGTTGCGCCCACTCTCGATGCATCGGGTGCTCACCAGGATCATCCGTTGCGATGGGCCGAAACGTTCCCAGCCCGACATGCAGGGTGACCGAACTAAACGAAACTCCTTGCTGTTCGATTGCCCTCAGCAACTCCTTTGTAAAATGCAGGCCAGCCGTTGGGGCCGCCACGGCACCAGGGTTACGAGCATAAACGGTCTGGTAGTCTTCGATATCAGCATCCACCATATTTCCGCCGCGAATATAGGGCGGTAAGGGGACACGACCCAGCTGCGCAAGTAGTTCGAACGTGTCGCTCGTCGACTCCGGACGCGCTCGCCACTGGCCGTCGGCCAGCTTTTCGATTAACCAGAGGATCGTGCTCCGCTTACCGTCGCGGTCGACGAGCTGGATTTTGTCCAGCGGTTTTAACTTCCCGCGCGTTTTGCAAACCAGCCGCCAATCGCCGTCTTCGGTTTTCCCAAGGAATAGCCCTTGCCACCGCCCCCCAGTGCCGACCCTGGTACCGCGCAACTGGGCGGGGATCACTTTCGTGTCGTTCAGTACCAGTCGATCCCCCGGACCAAGTAGCCGCGGCAAGTCGCGGACGTGGTAGTGATCGATTGCTCCGCGTTTGCGGTCAACCAGCAGTAATCGCGCATCGGCCCGATTGCGCAGCGGCTCTTGCGCGATCAATTCGGGAGGCAGTTCGTAGTCAATCCATGGTTCCATCCTCCAACCGTACCAAACTCGTGGAGAATACGTAATCGCAGACCGTCGCGGCACTCGTCTACTGCCCCAAAGAGAGAGTAGAATGGTCCAGTGCCCAATCCATCTTGCCATGTCCCGGTCATGACTGCCCAGATCCTCCATTGGCTAGAGCCTGCGCAGGGCAAAACTATCGTCGACGGCACTTTGGGAGGCGGCGGACATACCCTGGCCCTGGCTCAGCGCGTTGTCCCCGCGGGCAAGGTCTTCTCAGTTGATCTCGACCGCGCTGCCTTGGCGCGGGTGCAGCCACTTGTGGGCGAAATGCCGGTGACTCTGGCTCATGGCAGTTTCGCGGAGCTGCCCGAGCTGCTTCAAACGGAGAACATCAATCTTGTGGATGGCATCCTGCTCGACTTGGGCCTCTCCAGCGATCAACTGGCCGATGTCGAGCGCGGGTTTAGTTTTCAGGCCGATGGTCCGCTCGACCTGCGCTTCGATACCATGCGCGGTGAATCAGCTGCGGAGATAATCGCGCGGCTCGACGAGCACTCCTTGGCCGATCTGATCTTCCAACTTGGCGAAGAACGGTTCAGCCGCCGCATCGCCAAACGCATCGTCGAAACGCGGCAAACTGCGCCGATCCGTACGGCCGATCAGCTGGCGGAACTAGTGCGCTCGTGTGTTCCGCGCAGTCGTGGCCATCGTATCGACCCAGCCACGCGCACCTTCCAGGCATTGCGGATTGCCGTCAACGGAGAACTCTCCGCGTTGGAGCAAGCGCTGGCCGAGCTTCCCGATTGCCTCGCACCCAACGGTCGCCTGGCGATCATCAGCTTTCATTCGTTGGAAGATCGCATCGTAAAATACTCCTTCCGTAACGACGACCGATTGCAAGTGCTAACTAAACGCCCCGTGCGCCCCACCGAGGAAGAATCAGCCGCCAACCCTCGAGCACGCAGCGCTAAATTGCGTGTCGCGCAACGGATCGAGTAGTCGTCTAGTTCATTCTCCCTATCCATAATCGCATTTCGGGGAAAAAACTCCCTAATTCTTTCCTCTTCGTTTCGCAATTATCCTCAAATACTCGAGGTTTGCCGGCACCTAGTGGGAAAAAACCCCAGGACTTTTTTCTTTTGCGGAGTTTTTTCCTCGCGTCAGCCTCTGCAATTCTTTCCCACCACTACTTCACATCACTCTGCATTCGTAGGGCAATCTGTAGACCGACAGGGAAAGAACTGGCTTCCTATTTCCCCACCACGCGCGAGCAATTTCGGAAGAAATGCTTGCTAGTTACATGCGGTAAGATTTCAAAGATCGACACTCCGTCAACGTTGCAACAGAGCTTTCTCCCATTATCGAGAATTCCGCAGAGAATACGAGCACGATTTTTGGCCGGTCAGCGGGAGTCTTTCTCCCGGAAATCGTCAGTGAACCGCGTCGATCGAAAAAGCTCTGCTCGAACTAAACTCCGATGTTTCCGTCGAGACTTCCTCCGCATCTGCTTAGTCTTGATTACTGCAGCTCGAAATTCACTTTGTTGATTTCGCCGGTAAAATCAAATTTCCCTTCACTCGCGTATGCAGGGTCAACCGGAGTGATCGAATCGCGACCCACTTCAAACGGTTCCAGTCCGTAGCGGAAGAGTGTGCGAGTAAGTATTCCTTCGCCAGCCGGCTCATCGTTGACGAACATCCTTACAGTACCACCGCCATGCTTAGATCCATCCGGTGTGAATTCGGTCTTGAGCGTCACATTTCCGGCCGGAATTTCGACGGTACCGGGAATGTTGACGTCAGCAATATCGAAACAGGTGTAGCGGAAGTGCGGTCTACCATTTTTGATATATAGGGACCAGCCTGCGGAGAACGCGCCGACACAAGTTACGACACCTTCGGCGCCATCGTCGGGAATCTCCAGCTCAGCTGTGATTGTGTGGGCACGAGGAAATAACTGCGGGCCGACGGGGTCGGGCATTGAAACTTGATTGCCGTAGTAAGTCCAGCTTGTTGGGGGTTCGCCTCCCACGCGGAGCTTCGGATCGAATCGCTCTGACATCCGCGGGTCGAGGGGGAGCACATCGTACTTCTTAGCTTCTACCAAGAATAGATCCTGCAACTCCTCAAGCTTTTCTGGGTGCTGGTTTGCCAGGTCAACCGCTTGTGAGAAGTCCTCTTCGATGTTGTAGAGTTCCCATGTTGCTCTCTGCAACTTGTCGATCGTGCGCCCTTCAGTCTGCCACGGTGCTGCAAATGCTGAGCAAGCGATCCAACCATCGTGATAGATTGCCCGGTTGCACATCATCTCGAAGTACTGAGTCTTGTGAGTCCCTTCGGCAGCGCCATCGTCGAATGCGTAAAGCATCGAGACACCTTCAATTGGCTTTTGTTTGATACCGTTGACCTCGGAAGGCTCCCGAATGTTACAGGCTTCCAGGATGGTGGGCACCACGTCGACGACGTGATGAAATTGCGACCGCAGCTCGCCCTGGGCCTTAATTCCTTGAGGCCAATGGATGACTAAAGGATTGCGTGTGCCACCGAAGTGAGAGGCCACTTGTTTCGTCCACTGAAACGGGCTATCCATGGCCCAGGCCCAACCCACGGGCACATGCGGCTCGCTGGAAGGGCCACCGATTTCGTCAATCCGGTTAATCGTGCTCTCGAGACCGAGTTGAATCCCAAGCAGGCTAGCAAGTTCGCTGAATGTACCTTCTAGGCCTCCTTCGGCGCTGGCGCCGTTATCGCCGACAATGTAGAGAATGAGCGTATTATCTATCTCACCTGATGCTTCCAATGAGTCGATCAAACGTCCGATATGGTGATCGGTGTGCGCCATGAACTCAGCATAGTTTTCCATCAGGCGCAGATAGACTCTTTTCTCGTCCGCTGATCTGCTATCCCAAGACGGAATCGAATCGGGCCGGGGCGTCAGCTTCGTTCCAGCGGGAATAATACCCAGGTTCAACTGCTGTTGATGAATGATCTCGCGTTCTTTGTCCCAACCGTGATCAAACTTGCCATTGTACTTTCCGCGCCATTCTGTTGGCACATGGTGCGGCGCATGGACGGCGCCCGTGCTGAAATAGCAGAACCAAGGCTTATCCTTGTCGGCTGCCCGGACGTTACTAATCCAGGCGACCGCTTCATCGGTCATGTCTTCCGTGAGGTGATAGCCTTCCTCTGGTGTCTTGCTGGGAGACACCATCGATGTATTCCGATAAAGGGTTGGGTAGAATTGGTGTGCCTCGCCTTGATTGAATCCATAGAAATAGTCGAATCCCAACCCTGTCGGCCACCGATCGAATGGGCCGGCAGGACTTATGTCTGGCTCGGGTGTGTTATGCCATTTGCCGAACATGCTCGTTGCGTAGCCGTTGTCGCGCAGAACTTGTGAAACGAGGGCCGTGTCTCGTGGGATAATGCCTGTGTAGCCCGGATAGCCTGTGCCCATTTCGATGATTACACCAGTGCCGACGCTATGGTGATTGCGACCGGCCAAAAGAGCCGCCCGTGTCGGGCTGCACAATGCGGTAGTATGAAACCGGTTAAAGGTCAAACCGTCGTCGGCCAGTTTCTGTAGATTCGGCGTTTCAATCGAGCCACCAAATGGCGAGCACATGCCAAACCCAACGTCGTCAAGTAGGATGATCAATACATTGGGTGCCTCCGACGGTGCCTTGATCGGCTGCGGGTAGTCCGCCGTTGAATTAGCTATTGTCTGGGCAACTCTGCCGTTAAATGCGGGATCGGGCTTGGGTAGCTGGTCCTGAGCCAATCCAGAAGACTGCGCTAACTGCATTCCGCAATAAATAACGACGGAGAAACAAAGACGTAACCTACTCATGACATTCTCCACATGATGAAGTTCAATAAAACCTAACCGTTCGTGCCAGAGTTGTTACGGTGGCGACGTAGAAATCAAGCTTGCCGACCGTAGAAACCTGCCCGACAATCAAGCCCAAGGGCGAAAGGGGTTCTCTTCGCCGTGATTGTAGCCCCTGCTTACAGTACAAGCAAAACAGTAGTTTCCGCGATCCCTTGAAACAGGGAGGAAGGTTTGCTGTAGACTTACGCCGAAGGCGTTTCATAATTTAGCCCAGGGTTGGTCGCTCCGGCGACCTACCCTGGGTTTGTAGAGATATGGGAAATCTACCCTGAAAGGGTTGCACAAAGTCAGCGCGGAGAAGACGGAACCCCGTTGGGGTACTGAGCGCACATCACCCAACGACCCAGGGTAGCTCGCTATCGCTCGCAACCCTGGGCTGAAGGATTGTAATCCCTTTGGGATACCAGCTGGTGGGGACGTGCCTGAGGAAAGTTTTCATTGGGTGCTTTTGTCGAGCAAGACTCGTTCTAAAAAACAGACGGGTGGCTGGCAGCCGACCTTCCCCCTGAAGGTCGAGTAAGGCACCGATACACCTGCCGAGCCACCCGTGCTACCCCGTCTGTCACCCGGGCATGGTTCGTTGTCTCCGTAAGCCGGACACACAGACAGCTGCCGTACACAAAAGTAAAGTCTGTCCCGGTTCCGGCACTGCGAAAAATGCGTTGTCTTGCATCGAGCCGATTGCGGTGTTGCGTAGAATCACATCTGAAAGGCGTGTGCTACCTACATCTGGAAAGAGATCCAAGAGCATCGAGTCGTTCAGATAAAAGAATCGGTCGCCGTCTCGGCTACGCGTGAACTGATCGCCAATAATCAGCTGTAGTAATTCCCCCACCAACCCGCCATCCACGGCATCTTCCGAAATCGCTCCTAGCCACAGATCAACATCCTCGATCGAGTCGTACTGCGAAGCTATCGCGGCAGCGACTTCGGCGTCGCTAGTAATTTGCGAGAACTCTGTTCTAGGCTCAAGTCCTAAGCCACGTCGGGCGTCGTTATAGGATGGCAGACCGTGGTCGCGACCGCGCTGTATGTTTACCGCAGCCAGATCCAGGCCGCCATTGTCCTCAGCAAACAGAAAGTTGCGGACCTCGTCGATTACTTTTGCATCGACATTCTGGGCCTGCTGCGTGCCCAGGCCGTTAAGTAAGACCTCGACACCATTGTCTGGTGCAAAGATGGGATTGAAAAACGCATCTCGCAACGCTACCGAACCTTGAGACTGTCCAGCAGCATCGACGAGCTGAACTTGTGGAGAGAGCAGCGTGTGCCCTACCCGATAGGCAGCATTTGCAAACTCGTTGCTTATGGATGCATTCGTGTTGGGATCGTAACCATCGTAGTTAGGCAGTGCACCCTTGCCTAACAACATCGGGAGAAACTCGTTGTAGGTAATCACCTGAATTTGAGCTCCTACTGCCTTGCGCGTCGTTTGATACACGAACTCGTCGACGTCGGCAGCTTCGTTAGGATCGAAACCTGCGGTGGTTAGCAGAGAATCGAGGTCGCTTCGCGAGCTAATCTCTGTCGCCAGTCGGTTGTGCTCGCGCACAAAAAGTGTGTGCACAGCGGTGAGCCCGATTTGTTCATTCGCGCGCACATCACCTGCGAGGAAGAGTTCTTCCGGTGGTGGAGGAGTGTCGCCTGGCACAACTGGCGGATTGGCGTTTGGGAAAGGGTCTACTGCCCGGTTGTACGGCAGCAGTACCTCTCCGTTGGTAGCAAGCGTGGTCTTTAGCAGCCCGGCAGACCCTGTGCGGAGGAAATCGGCCCGAGTTTGCTCCGACCCATACACGTTCGACCCATCAATGTATGCCGTTAGCGCATTGACTTGCTCGCGCGGCACGGCAGTACCCGCCCCCGTCCCTGGCGCAGCGTCGTTACGACGAAAAGGGATGAAAGGAAAACTGGGATTGAACAGCGAATCGTTTGGATCAGAGACGGGTATTAAGAATGGATCGCTGGCCGGTGTTGGCTCTTCCAAGGAAATATCGTGGTCGATGAACTGTCCCCATTGCCAGAGCCAGTCGCTGGCTCCCTTGGGGTTAAGGATCGACTGAGTGCCCTGCGCGGCGATGACGTTGCTGACGTCGCGTGGGTTGGGTAGGACCGAAGTACCAACGCCAGCAGGAGTGGTGAGGTCGCTGATGCCCCGTGGTGAATCAATCCCATCGAAATAGGCTGGTGCCAAGTCAGCGTAAGCAAAACCAGGCAGTGGATCAGCAATGACATCACGAATGCGCACCAACGATGTGTTTGCTTTGCCTTGGTCTGTGTGAACTATATTGTTGTCTGAACCGTCGACAGTCCGAAATTCCAGAGCTATAGAGCACTGAACCCTCGTTGTAAAAACAATCATCAGCAATAGAAAAATTCGGAATAGATATCTCATGTTCGATTACCTTGGGGTGTATGAAGAGAACACTCGCACGGAGCCGCGCAGCGTGATCAGGGCAGCTCAGATTCACTGTTATGAAACCAAGATGCTTGCGTTAGCGGCGGCCTCTGCAGGCTACAATGCCGCAACCAAGGAGAAGGAGCTGCCAAGCAGCTGGTTCAGGCAAGGCCGAGATGGATACCCTGAGAGCTGAGCCTCCCGCCTGATGCTGCCAGACGAGAAAGTCGTCTCCATCTACGTCGCCGTCTAACTTCGCATCGCCATCACTATGCTGCGCTCCTGCTGCGGCTCCATAGCCTCCCTCCCAGGCAAGCAAGTCTCTAGAGTCGACACTACCACTGGCATCGAAATCGCCCGCAGCCAGAATGCTGAAGCTCGAATCACTTTCGTCGAAATAGTCTTGATCGTTGTCGTTATCCTGCCGCACTTGGATCCAAGCACTTGTGTCGGGCACATCTGGCACGAGCCAATCGAATGAATGAGGTGCATTTTGTGCAGGATTTCCTAGAGGCAAATTCATTGAGATAACTTCCCAAGGACCTGCTGAACTGGCCGTGGAATACCAGAGGTCCCAATTGATTGTGTCGTGCTCGACTACCGGATGCCACTCGATCGTAAAAGTCGATCCAACAACGAGCGATTCGCCACCGTTGGGCGAATCTAAAGCCACATGAGCTTGCAAAGCAGCGGGAGACAGCAGGGCAACAACAACACAGCAGCCACTTCGGCGCATAGCGCCAGCGAGAGAATTAAGCATCCTCTTCTCCTTTCCCATTAGGCAGGATGAGACGGAGGGCGCAACCACGAGTCCACGACTTACGCGCGCAACCCGATTGGAATTACCCCTGGTAATCCTATTCCCTGGTATTGCAGAAGTTCCGTTCCGTAGAAATTCTGTTCCGTAGTTGGGAAGGTGCCTGAAGCGGCTTGATAAGAAATATAAGCCACCGCCTCCCAATCCTTGCGGGCAATATGGCGAAGTTTGAGTATGTTGTAAATACCCACATTCGGGGGACTGCACTTGCCCGAACTTACTAGGGATCTTTCGGCAGTCAAACGTTCGCTAGCTGCAGACAGAAATAGCTACAGCATTTGACTTGCAGTTCAATCGCACCAACATCTCTGTTCTAGTACTTTACAAAGACCGTTTCGTAGCATGCGGTTTTAAGATCAACTGCATTGCCGGCATTCAGAGAATTCTTGAAACAATGATTGGCTAGCTTCTCGAAGTGGCCTCGACCACAAAAAGAAATCTCAAGAATTTATGAAAAGGCGCAAGCGCTCGCCAAACCCGCTATCTGCATTGGCGTGTTCGGTAGAAGAGAGAAAGAAATCTAAAGGACGATCAAATACTTTGAATGAGTTGACCATCTTTCGACCATTCCCGATTCAAGGGATCACCGAATCGGGGGCAGCGTAACCGGCGAGTAACCTTGTGGCACTTGAGCGGTCTCGGCGGGGAATGGTTGTGCCTGTTGCTGGGAGGTCGTCGGCGAGGAATAACGCGGCCCGACCGCCATGCTCTGACCATGATTCGTGTGGCCCATCGGCGTCGGCAAAACACTGTCATTCGTAGTGGCTGCTGGTACGCCGCCACGGAGTTCTGCTAATAAAGCGTGAGCGGGTTGAAGTTGTGGGTCGATGTGGCTAGCAGCGGTCAAGAAGTGTATCGCCTGGACCGTTTTGCCCCGTTGTTCCAGTAGAACACCCATATTGTATTGGGCAATTGCAGGTTGATGAACCTTTGATAGGTGGGCCAGCGCCTCGTCCACACGATCGACTTGCGTGAGCACCTTGGCAATGTTGTTGCGATACAGTGCTTTCTCAGGCTGCAGGCGAACCGCTTGGTCGAGTGATCGGACCGAGGCGGGAAATTGTCCGCTGCGAGCGTAGCAGAGCCCCAAATCGTTTAGAGCCTTTGCATTCTGCGGATGAGCGGCGGCAGCTTGTTGATAGAGTTTCAGCGCTTCGCCTAGCCGACCCTCGCGATCTTCTAATCGGGCCAAACCCAGCAAGGCTTCCAGATTGTCTGACTGTAGTGCCAGAGCCTGCCGGTACATGCTGCGGGCATGATCAATATTACCCCCGCGGTCGCTCAAGTGCGCCATCGACAAAAACAGTTCCGCTGTCGGTGGGCCGGTGGGATACCCGATCGAGATTGGGTCGTTGCTCCGATCGGGTGTGACGGAAGGCATCGTCTTCTTAGAAGCAGACGATTTCGAGCCGGGAATCATCGCAGTGAATTTTTCGGTCCAACTTGGCCCAGCGGCTTTCGCGGGCGGCGCCTTTTTCGCGATCTGAGTCGACCCTTGTGGCTTACCCGCCATTCTGTACGGAACGCCAGGAATTCCCGGCACTGCGCACCCTGTGACCGCGACGACTAGAGCCCAGCTTGTCAACGACTGTAATTTCACGGTCTCACCCTCCTTGGCGATTCACCCTTTTTGTGTGCCAGCGTCCTGCCGGCGAGCATCGGATCCGATGCGGTCGAACCGATTCAGTCTAATCATCCGAAGCGCCGGTACCAGTGCTAACCGGCAATACCGGAGGCTGTTGGTTCTCTTGAAAACCAATGAACATGTTGTCGACCGCGCTGGCCGAATGACCTTCTGCCACGATATGAGTATCGCTTACGTTGATTGGCCCTACGGACGGACTCATCTGCATGCTGTACCCCTGAACCGCGGCGATTCGGTTGGCGGTATCCGATTCAGACTTCGCTCGTTGAACGAAGAGATTGCGACGGTGCATCGGCACCTGCGTTAGTACCCATTGTACTTTCATTTCACCAGCGCGCGTCAGCTCGTTCGTTTTGGGATCAAAGTGATAGTCGCCCAGTAGATTCTGGCGACGCCAACCGTTGTTTACCATCGCTGCGTTCGTTTCGTACACACCGCGCCGAGCCGCAGGCACAAACTGCCGGGGCCAGATTACATTGGCTGTGTAACCACTTCTGAACATCTCGCAGATGGTAGGTGAGCAATTTGTTCCGCAATGTCCGTACTGGGCCTGGGCACTCTGGCAAGTAAGGACCATTGCGAACAGTGCACTGGCGGAGATGCTGAGGCTCTTCATGATCGAGTTCCTGATGTTTGCAGCGACTCTGATAGTCGCGACCTGAGTATGGGGTTGAGGAACAGGCAATCCAACAAGCCCGTAGAGGCTAAGTTGGACTGTGTATCCAAAGGCTGTGTACCTAAAGATCGACGGGATGCGAAAATCCCACGTCCGTCGTAAACATCGACCAGCGCGGCAGAAGGCCTGCGCTACTTTTGGAGAATCCCCGTAATTCTACCCATTCTGCCTAGTTTCCACCGTTCATAGACGGAAATAGCTCATTGATCATCGTGATAGCAGCCGGTCCGACTAGCACAACGAAAATCGCCGGGAAAATGAACAGAACCAGTGGGAAAATCAGCTTTACAGCTGTTTTGGCGGCCTTTTCTTCAGCTATCTGGCTTCTGCGAGTACGCATCGAGTCGCTCTGCACCCGCAGGGCTTGAGCCACGCTAGAGCCGAATTTGTCTGCCTGAATCAGAATCGCCGCTAGGGCCTTCAGATCATCAACTCCCGTACGCATACCCAAATCGTGAAGTACATCGTTACGAGCTCGGCCCATTTGGATTTGCAAATTGCACAGACCAAATTCCTCGGCTATCACGTGATAGGTTTTCTTCATTTCCTCGGCCACCTTGCGCATCGCCTGATCGAGACCTAAACCAGCCTCCACACAAACCACCATCAAATCCAGCGCGTCGGGTAGACCGTAAAAGATATTATCCTGCCTGCTTTTCGTGAACAGTCGAACAACAATCTCTGGTAGGAAAAACATCACACCTGCGATGATCCCTGCATAAGTCAGCGAGTCAAGCGTAAGGCCCTTGGTAAACGCCAAGGCACCGCCACCGACTACGAAGCCAACTACAAGAGCGATAACTTTAAGCGACCAAAACAACTCCGGAGCATTCTCGCCTCGAAAGCCAGCCTGATTTAGTTTATCGCGAGTTTTGCCAACTTCTTCACTAGTTTTCGGCTGCAACGGTTTAGCTAGCGCAGGCGAGGCCTTTTCAAGCACCTTCGTCATGGCGCTAGACTTACCCTTCTTTTTCTCAGTGAGCAGGTCCAACTTGCGAGTGTTAGGTTCACGGATCTCATTGAGCCGCTCCTCAGCGCGCGGCTTGGCACCGCCAAAGAAATCTAATAGCCACCATGCTCCAGCAGCTGCAGCGCCGAAGATCGCGACTTTCAACATCAAGGGAGAGGTCAATAGATCACAGAGAATAATATTCATGTCATACTCGGATGTTGACAATTTTGCGAATTACAAGTGCGCCGACCAACTGAGACACGATCCCCGCGATGAGCATCTTCTTGCCTAGTTCGTCTGTAAACAACAACATTAGGTATTCGGGGTTCATTCGATATACAGTGACAAACAACAACGGCGGTAGTGCGAGCAATACAATACCAGACAAGCGGCCTTCGCCGGTCAGTGCTTGTACTTGTCCCCAAATCTTGAATCGTGCGCGAATTAGGGCACCGATTTTGTCGAGAATTTCAGCCAGGTCGCCGCCTGTCTGTCTTTGAAGAATCACTGCCGTCACGAAGAACTTTAAGTCCAAGTTGGGAATGCGATGTGTAAGGTTATCTAGCGCTTCTTCAAACGGAATGCCTAAGTTCTGTTCTTCGAAAACGCGGCCGAATTCCCCACCAATTGGATCGGAAGTTTCTTGCGACACCAGATGGAAGCCAGCAGCCAAACTGTGACCGGCACGTAGCGCTCGAGCTACTAGTTCCAACGCCTCGGGCAATTGCGAGGCAAATTTCTTGAAACGCCTCTTACGCCGGAACGTGAGCCAGAAGAGTGGCAACACACCGAAAAAGAGACCGACAAGCGGGGCTAGTGCGTAACTAATACCCGCGTAGGCGCTAATTAGGCTCGAACCGATTCCAAGTCCGGCGCTGATTCCGACGAAAGTGGCTACAGGCATGGTCACCTCAGCTTGCTCGAACAGCAGCGTGAGATTGAACCAGTTCGAGAGCATCCTATCGAGAGCAGTCTTTCCGCCGTATTGGGCGGCCATAATCTGGGCGGTCTCTGACAAGCTTGCGGGATCGTTCTTACTCCCTTTGCCGGTCATGGCGTTGAGACGGTCTTCCATCTGATTGACCGACTGGTCGCGCATGAGCACGGCTATGCCCACGATCAGCATGACAACGCCAAAAAATACAGCTCCAATGATCAGAATGCTGGGAAGCATGATCGACTCGCAATGTTAGTGGTGATTTCTCGGTGAACGCGGTTTAATCTGGTGAAAAAGCCTGCCGAGGCCCCCCTCTGCAAACCTCGGCAGGCAGAAACTTCTCTTAGTCTTTGAGCATCACTCGTTCGCGGAACACACTGGAAGGCAAACGAACACCATGCGACTCGAGGCGCGGAACGAAACTCGGTCGGATTCCTGTCGATTGGAAGAAACCAGCGGCTCGACCATTCTCATCCACGCCCTCCTGCTGGTAGGCGAAAATGTCTTGCATGACGATGGTGTCTTGCTCCATACCCATCACTTCTGTAATCGCAGTTACTTTGCGTGGACCACCTGAGAGGCGGTTCACCTGAACGATCAAGTCGACAGCGCTGGCAATCTGAGCACGCATCGCGCGGATCGGCATCTCGAAGCCGGCCATCATGATCATCGTTTCCAAGCGGGCAATCGCGTCTCGCGGTGTATTTGCGTGGCAGGTAGTGAGCGATCCGTCGTGACCGGTGTTCATTGCCTGTAGCATGTCCAATGTTTCTGGACCACGGCATTCGCCGATGATGATTCGATCGGGACGCATACGCAAACAGTTCCGCACCAAATCGGTCGCGGATATTTTACCTTTGCCCTCAATGTTCGGCGGGCGAGTTTCTAGACGCACGATGTGATTTTGCTGTAGTTGCAGTTCAGCGGCGTCTTCGATCGTAACGATGCGGTCGTCATTTGAAATGAAGCTCGATAGCGTATTCAAGAGCGTCGTCTTACCGGAACCAGTACCACCGGAGATAATTATGTTAAGTCGGGCCTTCATGGCCCCTTCTAGGAGCATTACCATTTCCGGCGTCATACTCTTATAGTTAAGCAAGTCTTCTAACTTGAGTGGGTTTGAGCCGAAGCGTCGAATCGTTACACTCGGTCCGTCGAGGGCCAGCGGTGGAATGATCGCGTTTACACGCGAGCCATCCTGAAGCCGGGCGTCGACCATCGGACAAACCTCATCGACGCGCCTACCAACCTTCGAAACGATTCGATCAATGATCTGCATCAAATGCTTATCATCACGAAATGTGACTGAAGTCTTTTCGAGCGAACCACTATTTTCCACAAAGATGCTCTTGGGACCGTTGATCATGATTTCGCTAATCTTTGGGTCTTTGAGCAACAGTTCCAGAGGTCCGAGCCCGAATGTTTCGTCTAAGACCTCGTCGATCAGGCGATCACGTTCAGCGCGGTTAAGGAAGGTGTTCTCTGTATCGCACAGATGCTCGACAACCAGGCGAATCTCACGACGCAGCACATCACCAGCCAGCTCGCCCACGTGAGACAAATCAAGCTTATCGACAAGCTTCGAGTGGATCCCTTGCTTGAGCTTTTCAAACTCTGCTTCTTTGTCTTGCCCTGGCATGGAGGTGTTTGCTGTACTCATCTCCGCTGTACCTCTTTATCTTATGTGTCTGGTGTGTAGAAAGTCTTGCAAGGACATTTCTAAGGGGAAAACTGACACGTACAGTACAAAAACTGATCTAGTCGCAGGACGGTCAACGTACCGCAGCTATTCGCTAGCCGCTTTTTGCTGCGTCATGCAAACATAGCTCACACGTGGCAGGGTCGCAGCTACAAGAGAAATCGACGGTTAGGAAGTCGACTCCGTGAAAGCAATGCGCCGTTTGTACCGATTGTGCGGGGCTCTTCCTGAGAAAAGGCGGAAGAGAGCAAGGCCCTGGAGAAGCAGCCTACGCGTGCTACGTGATCGCCGCGTTACTTTGCTGGCCACAAGCTGAGCCAACTACGGCTCCTGCTGGAGGAGTTTTCGTCGTCCTCGTCTCGTATTTTACCGCTGAGAGCGTCGGCGAGTTGGCATATCGAATTAGTGATTCCCGCTTTGGGGGCCTGCTGGACGAGCGGCACGCCGTTGTTGCGCACTTCGACCATCACTCGATAGTCGTTTGGAACCTGCCAGTAGATGTCTCGACCGATCGTCTCTTGTGCCTTTTTGAGACTGATCTGACCTTCGTCCTGCCCAGCGCGATTGACGATGATCTTAACTTTGTCTCGCAGATTGTCGCTGTCGTCGAAACTCATCATCAGCCGCACGACGTTACGCAGACACGGCAAGTCGAGCTGCATAACCATCAATACGTCGTCGGCCATTTCGAAAGCTTGAGTGTCGAGATTAGTGAATCCCTTCGACGTATCGATCACAATATGTGTGAAAGAGGTTTTCAACAAACCTATCACCCGTTGTAAGTTTTCTGGCGTGACCAGTTGGGCGTCTTCTAACTGCATCGGCCGCGGCAGAAGGTGAATCCCCGAGGAGTGTTTGGTGAGTGATTTCTTGAGCAATGTCAGATCGAGCCGTGCAACGTTCTGAGCCACGTCGGCAAGTGTGTATTCGGGAATCGTATCGAGAAATACGTCCGCGTCGCCAAGCGCCACATCCAAATCGATCAACGCGACTGAATTGCTCTCCTCCATGGCCAAAGAGCATGAAAGATTTACAGCGATGCTCGAAGTACCCACACCGCCAGTAGCTCCCGCGACAGCAAATACCTTGCACTCTTGATTGGCGTCGCCACGAGCGCCTCCCTGCTGTTGCTTCACCCGTTGCAAGGCAGCTGCCAAGTCTTCGGACTTCAGCGGCTCAGTAAGAAATTCTTTCGCTCCGGCGCGCATTGCCTGCAATATTAAGCGGCCATCGGTTGAGTTACTGGTCACCAGCACAATACAATCTGGTGCCTGGGCGACTACTTCAGAGACCAACTGAGTGGCTTTATCTGGATTTGTATCCATGGCCACTAAGCCGATGTCAGGCTTGGTCTGCTCGACAACGTCGCTAAAGAACTCGTACCGCGAGCATTCTGCTTCCAGCCACACCATATCCAATTCCAAGAGCGCCGCCTTAAGGCTCTCACGGGTGGCGTCGTTGGGATCGACTACTGCGATGCGGAGTACGTTAGACATGTTTATCGGCTATACATTCCAGGCCGGAAGACCTTGGCTGGAGCAGATTCGACTCATTGCAACACGGGTTGCAAGGTCATCGGCTCCACTATTCCGTGCTATTGCTTGTAGCTCGACCACGTACCGACGAAGCTCCGTGTCGGTCCTGTAATCGTTACCACTCGCAGTGACATCTCCTGGCGACTTGCTCTAACGTACCTTATTTTTCGAGATCGTATCCGATCGGACCAATGAGCCCCGGAGTCGAAGTCGGACTGGTAGACGGTTGGGCTGAGGTGCGATATTGCGGAATTTCGCGACTGTACTGCGCCGGCATCTGGTACTGCCGTTGCGTCTGCACCGGAGCACGAGTCTGTGGTGCTACATTGGCACCCTGGTAGGAGGAACTCGATTGCTGAGCACTGGGAGCCAGCACTCTGGGCCCTTGCATGGATTCCTGCCGTGGCACGGACCTCTGATTCGTATTCGGAACCGAGCTTCCGCTTTGCAAGAGTCCTTCGTAGGCAGGTACCGGAATCAGTGTTTGTCCAGCCTGGCCACTTTGCCGCGGCAGTCGAGGTGCAGAGGTTATTTCATCAGTAACAAGCGCCGGAGGGCCCGGGTTGCTGGGTATGGAATAGCTATCTCCACAACCGCCATTGCAGTTGGTCCCACAGCTACCGTTACAGCCACCCTGGCAATTGCCATAGCAATCGGGACCACATGGCCCACAGGAGGGGACTTCGAGGTGTGCACCAAAGTAGAGTTGACAGTTGGTTGGCGAAACACTTTCCATGCCGGGGCCACAAGGAGGCACTTCGTTCGGCTCCAGTCCATCAACGAGTTCCGGAGTTACGAGAACTAACAATTCGATCTCATTAACTTCTTCTTCCACAGAACGGAAAGCGGCACCGATATACGGCAGGTCGCTCACAAATGGCAAGCCGCGTTCGACCGCGTCAACTCGAGTCTGAACCAGACCAGCCAACGCTAGTGACTGCCCCGCTTTCATCTCGACACCAGTATCTACATAGCTGGTCTTTAACGCTGGCACGGAAAACCCATCGAGAACGATGCTGCGCGTGTCGTCGATTTCGCTCACTTCTGAACGAACTTCTAGGCGAATGTTACCGTTGCCCAAGACGATTGGCACAAAGTCAACCTGTGTGCCGAAGTCCTTGTATTCGATGGTTGTTTGGTTCAGCCCTGAGGGAACGATGATTGGCAGCTCTCCTCCGACGAGGAACTTTGCCGCCCGGCCGCTGACTGTTGTAATCGTTGGATCAGCCAATATTTTGGCCAAGTTGTTCTGTTGCAGGGCGTCAAAAAACGCAAAGAAGGAATCGCTTCCGTCGACTACTCCGAAACGGAATGTCTCACTAGCGGCTGAAACACCTGCGACACTCGAGGAAACGACGCTAGAGCCGCTGATTTGAGTCCAATCAACGCCTAATGACCGGAGTTTCGTCCGCGACACCTCCATCACTTTGACCTTAAGCATCACCTGCTGAACGCCACCGACGGTGATGTTGTTTACGATCTTAGGAGCATAGTCCTCCGCCAGACGAATGATGGGGCCTACATCTTCAGGACGCTCGACGAAGCCCTCCAGCACGAGGCTGTTGGTCAATCGCATAACTTTTACAGAAGCGCCAGGAAATAGACGATCGAAAGCCAGCTCCAACTCGCGCACGTCGCCGTAAATAAGCACGTCGACTGTGTAGACCTGGTCGTCTTCGTCCCACAAATTCACTTGCGTGACACCCGGCTTGCGAGCAGCTAGCTGGACCTGATTCGCGCTGAGCGCGGTGACAGTCACCAACTCAGGGTTATTTACCACCATGCGTGGAATACGCTTGTCGAGCGTAAGGATTCGGCTAGTGTTGACCGTCAACTCTAGCCTCTCATTGGCCTGGGTGATGTTACGGACTACCTGAGGCTGTGCAGCCGCAGTGTTTCCGAACAGAGCGCTTCCAAGCATCCAAAGAACGAATGCGGGTACTAGAGACAACCGTTTCGCGGAGTCGTTGGCGTACATCCTTGTACTTCCTTCGCTTTATCTATGACTCGCACCGAATTGTCTTCGCAACCGTGCGAAGCTCTCAGGCGAGCCTAGTGGTTCGAGACTTCCGTGCCGCGAACCCCCCTTGGTGATAAATGTTTGTTACTTCCTGTTTAGATCAATGGGAAAATCGGCTTCATCAGCTTGGTTGCCTTCCGAGTTTTCATCTGCGGAAGGTACCGGCGCATCGGAGGCACCAATCGCGCCAGGGAATCCCGTGAGAGATTCGTTATCTACCTCGAGCGGTTCGCCCGTTTCATTATTGAAGTGCATTTCTGCGACCTCAGTCGGGTAGATGATCTTCATCTTGAAGGCCGACTCGATTTCACTCGCAAGACGATCGATTTCGGTTTGCAGTCCCATCGGTAGGCTGCTTTCGTCTTGTTCCTTGCTTTTACGTTCATCCTCGCGACTATTCGAATCACTTCGCGTGAATAGATCGGAAGAGTCTGTATCCCAATCCTCGACAATCGTGTCGTCGTCGGGGTGACGAGGAATGAGGCTGATGTCGCCCAAGTTTTCCGCTGTGGTAATACGATTGGCTTGCTGAGGTGTTACCAGTAGCGAGACCGTTTTAGCCACGGTGCGAGCCTCGGTGCCGTCGACTCCGCGTTGCACAGTCTGGTCGACTGCGTAAACGCGGACATTCTGCAGAAAGGTCTTTGTGAACGGATGCGGGATATTTTCTTTTTCATTGGCGTGGACGAAGATCTGCATGTCCACGCGGTCGCCTGGGCTCAGCAAACCGGCGGCGCTTTTGCGAGCGTCAACCGAAACAGTCTTCAGACGCATGCCGTCGGGAATACCCGAAATGGGGTCGTGCCGCTGACCTTTGGTCAGCAGCTTGGCATCCATCAACGGCTCGCCTTCGAAGATCACAGCGCGCGGACGGCGGTCTTCGAGTTCTTCCCAGGTAGTAATGGCTCCGATGGGCACTTTGCTCTTGGGCCATTCTTCGAGCGACACCATGCTATCGTCGATCGGATCGCCGAGATTGATGTTCTGCAGGGCCACGTAAATGGGCATAGTCTCAACGACCGCGGGCTTGTTGTTATTACCGTCGAGAACCTGGCTAATGCCAATCGACGCAACGAGGCCGCAACCCAAAGCAAGGGCCAATAATATTAATGATTTCGGACGCATCATACCCCCCTGGCATGAAGTCGGTCTATTTCTGATTCAAGACGTTGAAGCGGTTTCCAACCGCGACGCCACAACAGGCTCTTCGCGAGCCTCTTCCTGCCTCCTGATCTAGCTGAAACATCAAAGCCTGACCTTGTGGGCCCTGAATTTCAGTAGTTTGTCTTCACTCTTCGTTGCCTGCTTGCCCGCGATCACATGTATCGCTGGCCGCGCAGGTTACACAGCTTGTCGGTTTTATTCGGCACTGCCGACTCGTAGGGTCCAGGCTAATCGACTGGATTCGTTGGTTACCCCTGATTTCACGCAAGCACTGCTAGCCCCGCTAGAGCTGCATGCCATGCCATGCGAAGTAAGCGATTGAACCAATTGCGATCGGAATTCCGTAGGGCAAAAGGAACATTCGAGGTTTACGTTCTGCAGCAATCTCGGAAAGTTTTTCGGGATCTTTAACCGTGGCAATCTCGTTCAGTATCAGCCAAAACTGGCTGCGATGTTTGTCCCAAGTGCGAGTCCATAGGATCATGCCAAGGGCTATCACTCCTCCAACGACCGCGGAGACCGCGAAGGCGAAGAACGTGACCGAAGGCCACATCCAGGCTCCAACACCTGCTAGCAACTTCACGTCGCCCGCGCCCATGCCTCCGATAGCGTAAGCCGGCATCAACAGTGCCAGTCCTACCGCCGTGCCAAGCAGGCTGTACCACATTCCGTCCCACCCGGCATAGGGGGAGAACGCTGTGCTATAAACCCAGCCGCTCAGAATCATCGGATAAGTGATCCAGTTGGGCACCTTGAGCTTTAGACCGTCAATTACCGCAGCGACCACCAGTGTGATCGTCACAAACCAGACGTGCCAGGTGTCCGCAAACCAACTCCACAATTCGCTGTTTTCAAACATCAGTCGTTGTTCCACTAGTAGAAAATGGGTGATAGGTGATTTCTCGAGTACGATCTCGCTTGACCGAGTTCAACTACGAGGCACAAGCAAGTAAGCCACAAAAGCCGAAAAAGCAGCGATGCACACGCACGCTAGTTCGATCGTCGTGGCCAGCAACTGTTCGGGTATCAAGTAATTCATGTTATTCGGACCCACTCAGTTCGACTTACGGCCCAGCCCACCATTTCTGAGCAAAGGCTATCGAACCATAGCTTAAAAAACACCTATGCAATAAATTTGCGGAACGGAAATTTGCCCTTCTCTTCCCCACAAGCTGCGTAATTAGTCGAAAGCCTAGACCCTAGACTCTGGACTACCAAAAAAAACCTCTCGGGACAGCGGGTGCCCCGAGAGGAATTCGTTAGCCGATATTTCTCTGCCCAAATAGGGTATTATTTGGGGGCCTTAGCTGCCCAATTGAGCGGCTACGCTCGTGAAGGTCGCATTGGCATTCGTACCAACGGAACGAATGGCCGTGAGACATACAATCACGATCAACGCCAGCATCACAGCGTATTCGACCGCGGTAGGCCCATCTTCCGAGACGAGGAAACGTTGTACCTTCTGTGCAAACTTCTTCATAGCATTCCTCCGGTTCTCGGTGCCAGCCTCTAAGAGGCGACACCCTATTGGGTTGTCGGGAGCTTCCCAAAAAACTATCTGATCACTCCCGGTTTTCAGTATTGTCACTGCACCCCGTTGTCCTTACGACGGAGCGGAACCTGCAAATCGCGGTGCCAATACCTATCACAAAACTACATTAATAATGCGAATCATCTCGTGAGGCTGCGTTCGCTTCATGCGAATCGTGTATCCCTTCGGTAGCCTGGCGAACGTCGAAATTCGAATCGCGCGTCCCATGGCTTTGCGCCCCAATCTTACGACTGGTTTGCCCTTTCGAGGATGATTACGCAGCAGGCCCATTCGCTCAACTACTCTCACCTAAGACTTCCGTGAGAAACCAGATTCTGGTCAAGGATAAGAGAAGCTGTGCTGGCGGGCACCCTGCGGTACTCACCGTTGAAGCCGGCTGACTACCTGTCGTGTCCGACTCCACTTGAAACCTATGTCAGTTCGCTTGGATGTCAAATCTATTGGCTACCTGCCCGCCACTTTTTTTCTGGCGCTCGATATAACCGGAACGACACGACTTGACTCCCTAGAAAACAGTCTCCCGCGAACTCTCGTGTTGAGCTTCGGCAACCTAAAGTTGAATAGAAACCTCTCACGCGTCTAACGGCGCTGGCTCACCGCCTCACGCGGCTGCCATACGAACAGCTCCCGATCGGTTCTTTATGTCTCAACTCACTCGCAACCTAGAAGTACTAGCGACAAGCTCATCCTGGGGCTATCAACTCGACGGAGCCTCGGCTGCAGAACCGGCGGCCCTGGCCTGTTTGGCGTTAGCTTGCCATGGACGACACGAGATGGCCCGATTGCCCGCTCAGTGGCTTGTCGATATTCAAGCCAGCGATGGGTCGGTCGGGGTGAATGCCACACAATCTGCCCCGGCTTGGCCTACCAGCCTGGCAATTTTGGCTTGGAATCAGTTTGAATCGACTAGCGGGCGAAACGAATTCTCCTCGGCAAGCGAAAAGGCTATCCGCTGGAGTCTTGAAGCTCGCGGTAAGACGGCGATCCAGCAAGCGCACGTCGGCCACGACACAATGCTTAATGGTTGGTCGTGGGCTGCCGACACACATGCTTGGGTGGAACCAACTTGTATGTTCGTCATGGCGCTAAAAGCTTCCGGGCATATGCAGCACGAGCGGACCCGCGAGGCTGTGCGCTTAATCGTCGATCGCTTGCTGCCTGCTGGGGGCTGCAACTACGGCAACACGATCGTGCTAGGTCAGGAACTATTGCCCCACGTGCAACCGACCGGCTTGGCTATGCTGGCGCTCGCTGGTGAGACTTCAACCGACCCTCGCGTCCAAAAATCCCTCAACTATTTGGAACAACAATTGAGCGAGGGCACTTCCACGACCTCGCTTTGCTACGGGCTCCTCGGATTGGCAGCGCACGCTCGGCACCCGAAGCGAGCCGCGAGTTGGTTGGAAGACGCAGCCAAACGACTCGAACAGCTCGGGCCAAGCAGCTATAAGCGAGCACTGCTCTCTTTGGCGGCCTGCCCAGAACTTAGCTGGCTCCTCCCCACTAAACCCTCAACTCTCTCAGCCGGGGCGCACGTCTCATGAGTCATAATGAAGAGCACCAGCGAGAAAGCAAAGTGACACGGCCGAGTCGCCGAGCGGTATTAGCTGCGGGCGGCGTCGCAGTGGCGGGAGTGGCTGGCGCTCAACTGGCCAGCTGGGCTGCCGAACGGCGCAAGACAGCCGTATTCGTGGCGCGAAATCAGAAGTACGACGGCCCACTCGAGAAGACAATTCACGACGGCTTGGTCGCTTGTGGCCTGCAGCAAGCGCAATTTCAAGGTAAGCGAGTTCTGCTCAAGCCAAATCTAGTGGAACCAACCCGCCTGATTCCCCATATGACGACCCACCCTGCCGTGATCAATGCCGCGGCCGACCTATTTCGCAATTGGGGCGCGAGTGTCACTGTCGGAGAAGCTCCCGGGCATGTTCGCGACACCGAAATGGCGCTCATCGAATCAGGGGTCGGAGAGGCGCTCCGCGACGCGGGTGTCGAATTCGCTGATCTAAATTACCAAGAAGTCGATTGGCGCCGTAACCGCGGTCGACTCAGCCCTTTAAAAGCCATCTATTTTCCACAATCCGTGCTCGAAGCCGACTACGTGATTTCGATGCCCAAAATGAAAACACACCATTGGGTCGGTCTCACTTGCAGCATGAAGAACCTCTATGGAGTTCTGCCCGGAATTAAGTACGGCTGGCCAAAGAATGTGCTGCATCATGCGGGCATTCCACAAACAGTGGTCGACATCAATGCCACCCTGCCCCGCACGCTCGCCATCGTCGACGGCATCGATTGCATGGAAGGGGACGGGCCGATCCTAGGAAGCCTCAAACGGATGGGCCTTGTATGTGTCGGGGAAAGTCTACCAGCCGTCGACGCCACGGTGGCGCGAATTATGGACCTAGAACCCAGCCGCGTTAGTTATCTTGGCCTGGCAGCGGGCCGATTCGGTCCGATCGATGAGCCTTCGATCGAACAAAGGGGCGAAGCCTGGCAAGAACTCGTCAGCCCCTTCCACATCCTCGACGAACCTCACCTCAAAAAGCTACGCGCCACACCCGCCGGGCCGTTGGTAAGTTGAACTAAATAGAACGCAGATAAACGCCGATTGGGCGGAATCACACTTATCAGAAACAAACAGATCGGCGGAAATCAGCTAAGTCCGTGTTCATCCGTGTTCTATTTCAAAGCGGAAGTGCATGGGAATCGAACCCACCTGCGAAGCGTTTGCCGCTTCGCACAACGGTTTTGAAGACCGCGGCCGCCACCAGGCTAGCTCGCACTTCCGAAAGTTCACGATGGAGTCGTTCGATTCTATCCGATAACCATCCCGAAGCTAGCTGGTTAGCATCAGTTTGCTTCCCGTTTCGTCAGAGTCTGTCACACTCCCGATCAATGCTGCCGAAGAACCGCACTCGGCCAGCAGCGCTTCGGCTCGGACTCTATTGATGGACAGCAACAATCCGCCGGAGGTCTGCGGATCGAACAAGGCCGCTACCTTCGCGCTGTCTGTCTGATCGGACGGAATCTTGATACTGTGAAAGCTCTCGCGGTTGCTGGGAGCGAGTGTGCTTTCTAGCCCTGCGTCGAAAAGGTCTGCTGAGCCGGGCAGTAGTGGAATCGAACCGAGTGAAACTTCGGCAGAGAGCTGCTGAGGTGCCAACATTTCGAGTAGATGCCCTGCTAAACCGAAGCCAGTAACATCGGTTGCCGCAGATACTTCGTGGCGCTTGGCGGCCAATGCCGCGGGTCGGTTACTTTCCAACAGCGAACTGATCAACACCTCCCACCAAACGCTTCGGCAAGCGGCGCGCATCTGGGCGGCGAGTAGAACCCCGACGCCCAACGGCTTGGTCAACAATAAACAATCGCCGGGCGAAGCAGTCGCCTTGTTCAACACCTGCTCAGCAACGGCATCGCCGAGGATTGTAAACCCAAAAGTTAGCTTAGGCCCAATAATCGTGTGACCTCCGACGATCGGAACATCAGGTCCCTCGAATTCCCATGCTGCCCCTGCGAGTAGATCTTCTAAAATCTTCTCCTGTTGGGGCGGCGGCCCTGATGGCAACATAGCAATCGAAAGTGCAGCACGCGGTTCTGCTCCTTTGGCATAGAGATCACTCAAAGCGTTAAGCGCCGCAACACGACCCAGGAGGTACGGGTCATCAATGAACGCGCTGAAAAAATCCGTGCTAGCCGCTACTGCGTCACCATCACCATATCGAACCAGAGCCACATCGTCTGGTGAATCGAGGCCTAACAAAACGTGTTCCGAAGGTGGGTTGCTGATCGTGGGCAGGCTACGCTGCAGTAAACTGGCCGGTGCCTTGCAACCACACCCTCCACACTGCATAGCCAATGGGTCGTCTGCCGTCGACTGAACTGCCTTGCTCATCTCGGGTAGTTGATAGTTCTGATACTTATCCATAAAACGCGAATCAATCCAGTCTTTAAGTCGCCAGCACCACTTAGCATGCGCGCTCCAACCGCCGTAAGTGGCAATAGCTCGTCCGTCGCCCGAATTAAGCAGAGTTAAGAACTGTTTCTGGGGGCGCCACGATTTAAGTGACTCACCTCGCAAAAAGCGGCCCATGTTCTCGAATAATATGGGTCCCTGGCGCACCGCGTAGACGCCCGCTTTCGCCAGATTGGATCCTTGTATCGTTCCCGAGTCGCCGACAACAAACACAGCTTTGCTCCCGATACTCTGCAGAGTGTCGCTTGTGAGAAGAAAGCCCCGGTCGTCTACGGGCAGATCGAAGCTCGCCAACGAATCCTGGGCGGTTGCCGATGTTGCCCAGATTACTAAATCGGCCGCGCGTTCGTCACGACTTTCGAACACGATGCTCGTATCGGTTAAACTTTCCACGCGTGAGTCCAACATTATCTCAACGTTTCGCTTGGATAGTTCCTGCATTGCTAGCGAACGCGTGCGCGACGGCATGCCAGCCAGGAGTTCACTACCGTTTTCGACGATGCAGAATTCCACTGCGCTAGAATTGCCAATCGTCTGTTCCACAAATCGTGGCAAGCAGAAGGTGATTTCCACTCCCGCAGCTCCTCCACCCACGATGGCTATACGCAACGGCCGACCCTCGGCGTGGGCCTGGCACTCTCGAAGCTTGTGCTCCAGACGACTCAAGAAGGTCTGCATCGGCTTGATCGTTAGACCAAGTGCGCTGCCCGGGGGGACAATCGGACGCGAGCCAATTCCAATGCTTAGCACATCGTAACGAATCGGTGGTCGATCTTCGATTTTTAGTAGACGCCCTTCAACGTCCAATCCAGTCGCACCACCGTGAATGAATCGAACATTGCAGGCCGCGCAAAGTCGGACAAGATCGATCTCCATCCGCGACGGCGAATACTGCCCCGCAAGAACTCCAGACAACATACCCGAGTACGTAGCAACTGTACGGTTCGAGACACAGGTAAGCCGTGTCTCGGCAAAAGCTCCCATCTTCCACATGCGGATAATATGTGCGTTGGTGTGCCCGGCACCAAGCAATACGATATCTTGCTTTGGCAGCTGTTCGTTCAAGGCTTGTCCGTGAGTCGTGAAAACCACCAGGTTCTCTGGTATATTCCATCTACCGTGGTTGCTGTCGAACCCTATGGTAGATCAATTGAAACAGATTGTAGCTCTATGAACCGCCATATGCTACTCGGCACGGCCGGACACATCGACCATGGCAAGACGGCGCTCATCAAAGCGCTGACCGGCACCGACACTGATCGCTTGCCCGAGGAAAAGCGGCGCGGCATCACGCTAGATCTTGGGTTTGCCGTCTTGGAGTACGAGGGTCTTTCGGTCGGAGTCGTCGATGTTCCCGGCCACGAAGCACTAATCAAGAATATGTTGGCCGGAGCGACGGGGATCGACCTGGCGCTGCTAGTTGTGGCAGCCGATGAAGGAGTGATGCCACAAACTCGCGAACATTTTCAGGTGCTGAAACTGCTAGGTCTGTCGATGGGTGTGATCGCGATTACGAAGTGCGATCTCGTCGACGAAAAATGGCTCGAGCTGGTTGAAGAAGAAATCGCTGCTCTAGTAGAAGAATCGTTTCTACAATCAGCTCCCGTCGTGCGGACGAGCGCAAAGAGTGGAGTAGGATTGCAGGAGCTGCGCGATACCCTCAAAGCGACTGCCCAGCGGGTCGAAAGATTCTCCTCCACTGGCCCTTTTCGTATGGCGATCGACCGTGTGTTTTCTTCGACAGGACACGGAACTGTTGTGACTGGCAGTGTCTCGTCTGGTGCAGTGAAGGTCGGTGATTCGCTCGAATTAATGCCGCAAGGCACAAGTGTGCAGGTACGGGCTCTGGAGAGTCACTCACAGAGTGTCTCCTCCGTTGAACGAAGTCAGCGCGCCGCGTTGAACCTAAGCGGCGTACACTATCGAGACATCGCCCGCGGGCAGACTCTCGCTAGCCCAGGAACTATGCGGGCCAGCAAGTTGATAACTGTATTCTTCGAGGTGGCGCCAGACTACGAGACACGACTAAAATCGCGAACCGGGGTGCGCTGCTACTCTGGCACAGTCGAAATACCTGGCCAGTTGCGACTGCTCTCGGAGATTGGGACAAAGGCCGGACGAGCATACTGCGCTCAAATCGAATTGAAAGGGAATGTAAGCGTAGCCTGGCACCAGCCTTTTATCCTGCGCGGTCTGTCAGAAAATGTACTACTGGGGGGCGGCTGGGTCATTGATCCGCTGGCCTACCGCGTGAAGCGGACCGATGATTATCGAACCGGAAAGATCTGTGATTTAGCTACTGGCGATGAAGAACTTCGTATCGAGGCTATTGTGGCGCTGGCCGGTTATCGCGATTGGGACGAACTCACGTTGTCGATTCGCGCTGGTGTAACTGATGTCGCGCAAGTCTTAGAGCGGCTCGTCTCAACGGGAATCCTCAAGTCGTTCTCACTTGGCAATCGGCATAGATTGCTACATCGCGAAACAGCAGAGTCGCTTGAAGTTCGTTTGATGGCAAAGCTCTATGAAGAACACGAATTAGACCCTCTGTTGCCAGCGATATCCCTGGGGAGACTTCGACGCTACTTTTCCGATTTACAGCCACCAAACTTTCTAGAGGCATTCGCCGGCCAACTCTCCGAGCAAGGCAAGGTCGTCCTCGGCTCGAAAGCACTAACGCACCCCAAGTGGGGCGGACAACTCACCGCCCGTCAATCTGAAGTTTCTAAAGAGATGATCGATGCCTGTAAAGAAGCTGGCCTGACACCGCCTGCAGTGGGAGATTTTGCCAATCAGTTCGGTCTGAAAGAGGAAGAAATCGAGTCGTTGCTTCAATTGGCTGCCAAGTCAGACTTACTCGTGAGATTGCCTGATCGAGACACTCGCGATAGCCGTTCCGCTCGACACTCAAGAATGTTCCTGCACCGCGCTGAAGAACAGCGACTGATCGGACTCGTTCGTGACCAATGGACAAGCGACGCCGCATGGACGGTAGGCGAGTTTCGCGAAGCGTTTGGCATTTCAAGAAAGTATGCTGTGCCCTTGTGCGAACACCTCGACAAGCTCAAAATCACGGTACGCCGCGGCGACCAGCGCCACGTTACTCCCTGGCATACGGCCCAAGAATGACCGATCAGAATTCCTCAGACAAGTTGGCCCAATCGCTACGCAGACTGCCTAGCGTTCATGACCTACTGGCAACTGAACCGCTCATCGAGGCGGGTAAACAATTTGGAAGAGACCGAACCCGGGAAGCAGCGCGTCATACGCTGGAACAGAAGCGAGAGCAACTGCAAATCGGTGAAGCAAGTGAGATCGACAGCAATATCGAGCAGCTTGCCGTTGAAGTAGTATCGCTGCTGGACGAGCGCAAGCAACTGGAGATGCGCCGCGTGATTAACGCGACTGGAATCGTTCTTCACACAGGGCTCGGCAGAGCACCCCTGGCCAAAGCGGCGATCGAAGCAGTGAACCAAGCGGCAGGCTACTGCAATTTGGAGCTCGATCTGTTGACTGGCGAAAGATCGCAACGCGTTAATAGCGTCGAGTCCGATCTCTGTGCACTCACTGGAGCTGAGTCGGCGCATGTCGTCAACAATAATGCTGGAGCCACTGGCTTGGTGCTAGCCGCGCTGGCCTTGGGGCGAGAGGTGATCGTCTCGCACTCTGAGTTGATCGAAATCGGCGGCGGGTTTCGTCTGCCGCAGGTCTTTCAAGCCTACGGTGCCCGGCTGCGAGCGGTTGGAACGACTAATCGGACCCGAATCGAAGATTTTGTCGCAGCCATGAGCGGAGAAACCGGCGCGGTGATGGTAATTCATCCCAGTAACTATCGCGTCGTCGGTTTTACCCAGAGCACTGCTCTGGAAGACCTCGTCGCACTGGGAAAAAGTCGCAACGTACCGGTTATACACGACATCGGTTCGGGGGCATTAGTCGAGATAGCGGGCGAAACATGGGATTCTGACCCGATCGCACGAGAAAGTATTCGCAAGGGAGCCGACCTCGTGCTATTCAGTGGAGACAAATTGCTCGGCGGTCCCCAGTGTGGAGTGATTGTTGGCAAACATGCTCTCGTCAGTCGGCTGACTAGTCATCCCATGAGTCGTGCCTTGAGGATTGACAAGCTTTCTTTGGCCGCGCTGCAGGCCACATTGGCTATCTACCGCCGGGGGATTTCAGATCCGCGCGAGCTGGATGCCATCCCACTGTTGAATTTGGTCCAGACCCCGATCAGTGAGCTGCGTGATCGCGCAATGAAGCTGGCGAAACGTCTCACGGCGATTGATTCGGATTGGGAGACCACCGCCCTGGAAAGCGTTTCGTACGTTGGAGGCGGCTCGCTACCCGGCAGCGAATTGCCCAGTTGGGCGATTGCGATATCTCACTCAGATATCGATCCTGGTGTACTCGCTCAAGAGCTGCGAATCGCCCGTCCCTCGGTTGTAGGCAGAGTTCAGGAGGGAAGTCTATTGCTGGACCTTCGCACTGTCTCGCCAGACGAGGACGAACGCATGTATGACAGCGTGGTCCGGACGTTTGCTGATCGAAACTAAGTCCGTGTCGTCCTATCAGCTATCCTGATCACATTCCAGCGAATCATGAGCTAGACAGTCGAAGTACCCATCGTCCAACGAGAAGCGGATCTCGCGATTGTCTGCTGATACTACTGCCGACAGAGCGCTGTCTATCACGATCGGATCTCCGCTTAACGCCGACAGCCTTGCGTTACCATTGCCGCCAAGGGATTCAGCTACGCTAATGGTTTGTTCGCCGTGGGCTAAACCACGATGCAGGCCTCGAATTACTGTGTCGAATAATGATGCTGTGATTAGATCCGGCGCAGTTTCAATGAGCTCCGACGAGCTGGCAATATCGAGATCGCGTGTAAACAGGCCTGATAGTTTCCGAGATAACAGACTCAGCGACTCAGCATTGTCAGCCTGACTCGGTGTACGCCCGACATCATGTAGGTCGGCTGTCGGTTCCGTTCTCAGCACTTGTTCCTGGGAAGAGTTCAATTCCGGATTTGGCAGCGCCTCTGAATTATCTGGTTCTTCCGGGATCGTGCCTACTCGAACCGTCACGGTTCCGACGTCAGAAAGTCCAAACTTGGTTTCTATCGTGTAGGTAAACGTCTCAAGGCCTTCAAATCCCGCGGCTGGTGTGTAAACGAGTTGCCCCCACTGATCGATCTCCACGGTTCCGCCATTGTCAGTCGGGCTGACATCCGTAATGGTCAATCCGTTGCCAAAATGCACACTGGAGAATAGCACATCATGGTAATTCAGAGAATCAACAGATACATCACTGAAAACTCGTGATTCAAGAGAGAGGCCTATAGTTCCTAAAGAGGCAACTTGCGTTAAAACTGGGAAGGCCAAGTCGATTGTGTGCAAGACTGGTTGTGCAACTCTAACGGTCGGCCTGTTAAAACCACTATCGACGTTATTATCATTTGCTAAGACGTTTAGCACGGTGGGCCCGCTATCTGGATCGACTTCAAACTCGTCATCCACGGCATCGGGCTCATCGGGAACGTTTTTGACGTTAATGGTGACCGTCGCGTCCTGTTCACCGCGAAGCTCATCGAACACAGTGTACGTAAACGTCGCCGTGCCAAAGAAGTTCTCATGGGGAGTGAAGATCAACGAGCGTCCATCCTCCGATATCTCGACGACTCCAACAGTCGAGTCGTTAAGGCCGCTGTAGAGGATATAGCCATGCTGTGTAGGTTGTGTAACGTCGACGATAATAGGTAGCTCTCCGTCTACTCCAGGATGGTCATTGGCCAACACGTCCAAGACGTTTTCCCCACTGTCTTCCTGGATAGTGAACTGGTCGGCCACGGGCAGCGGGCCGAGATAGATTTCGGCGAGCTGTTGATCAATATCATGCAGGTCGTTGACCTTAATATAATCTTGGGAGATCGTCACAAGCGAATCGCCAAGGCGGATGCTACGGCGTGCTTGACCTTCGTGTTTCACGCTGCCAGCCACTTCAATGCTACCGCCGCCCTGTTGGTCCACGTCGATTTCGAACGCCCAGATTGCCGAGTGCTGAGTGTATCCTCCCCAACTTCCGAAGAGTGGCACGCCATTTATATTTCTTCCGGTCGTATCGCTCCAGCTGACTGGGAGGGTAAGAATTTGATCCTCAGCAAAGTAGGACGCCGCATGATGATCGGACCATGCTTCAGAATTAGTCCATCGGGCCCCTTCCATGGTGACCTGGTCGACGAGTGTAGGATTACTCAGATCGCCCACGTAGAACAGGGAGATTTGCACCGGACCTAGCCGACCTGTTATCTCGTCCGCGTCGCGGCCAATGCCGATCAAATAGTCCTCGTCTACGGGATGCAAATAGTCGGAGAAGCCTGGGATCTTCAGTGAACCTTCGACTGTGGGATTCACTGGGTCGCTCAGGTCGATGGCAAATAGCGGATCGATTACACGGAAAGTTACGACGTAGGCGCGATCGTCAAGAAACCGAACCGACTTGATCGTTTCGGTCGGCGCAAGGTTTTCGATTTTTCCGACAATCTCTAGCTGCGCACCCTGTTGCTCGAGAACGAACAGATTATTAAAGCGACGTTGTTGGCGAAACCGTTCCCGACCCCAGGCATCTCTGTAGGTCTCACGAACAGTCTGGGTGGTGGCAATTCTCAGCCGACCGTCGTGCTCGTCGACTGAAAACTGGTTCAGCAGAGTGCCGTCAACCTTGCCAGTCGCCACGAGTGTCGGCGTACCGTCCTCGGCGATGTCGAACTTGAAAATCGCGGTTTCACCGGCCGCGTTTCGCATTACGTAGAACGAATTACCTGACATGTACACTTCAGCGGCAGAACTCGTGAAGATGCCCGCTGAGCCGATCGGCCCTGGCTGATCGTCACCGACGTCAAATGTTACCAGCGAGAGCAGTGAGTCGTCGATGTCGTCCAGCGGCTTATGAATCGCCGAGGGGTCGGTCAGCAGTCCCGACGCTAGCAGCGAACCATCCCCCGCAAAGGTGCGGAAAGAAGGTAGTGCATCGTCTACCAAAGTTTCGCGCACCCGAGCAAGATACTCTTCGAGCGTTTCGGCGACCTTTACAGATTGTCTGACGTCTCCGGAATTCGAGAGTTCATGACTTTCCGGAACTGGTAGCTGAAGACCACGGGCCGCAATGTACACCTGATCGCCGACGGCCCTACTATCAACGATTATGCCATCGATCTCTGTTCTTTCGACCACGGTTGGATTGGAGCGATCAGAAACGTCAAGCACAGTCAACACGGCCGAGCCGTTGTAGCTGCCCCTATTGATTAGCGTGATGCGGTCACCTTGCAGATACATCTCTTTATAGTGGTCATCAAAAGCAGTAAACGAAACGAGCAGCGGATTTTCGGGGTCTGCCAAATCAGCTATGACCAACTCGCCGTGAGAGAATGTGTAAACATAGCGCCCATCGGTCTCGACAATGTCGGCCTCGTCGACACCGGCCTCTTGGGTATTCGTTTCAGAGTGGCTAATCGATGCTGGATTGACTGAATCAAATTGACTTGCGGCCCCACGGATCGAGAGGAAGGACGGCAGCGAGGAAGCATCCGACCAACCTAAGTTGATTGCCTGATAGTTCGACCAGTAGACTCCGAACAGGCCAAATTGGTATTGGTACTTTTCCACGGCCTGGTCAATCAGAAATTGTTCAAGCTCACCGGGCAGAATGAACTTCGGCACGCCCACCGGATCGATAATCGGCTGATCGACCAATACGCTGACAGTTGCAGACTGGCGATGTCCGTTGGCATCTTCGACTGTGTAAACGAATGTCTCCTCGCCCGTAAATCCTGCGGCGGGCGTATAACGAAGCGACTGCCCATCTTCAATCGCAACCTGCCCCCCTTGATCACCCGCGCCAACGTCCACGATCGTTACGGAAATGCCTTTTTTCTTAAGGATAGGATCGTTCGCCAACACGTCGAGAGGATTATCTGCACTATCGGGATCGACCATGAACCAATTGTCAACTGCCAGGAAGGTGTTGCTAACATTTACATGGCCAGAGCCAGAGATCGTTTGATGTTCATCTGGACCATAACGCACTGTGTAGGCGAAAGAGAATGCACCGATAAAATCGTCTACTGGTTCAAACAACACCCTGAGTCCGTCCTCAGAAACGCTTAGTTCGCCCCCAAAAGGCGCCTCGGTCACACTCTCAATCCTTAGCGATTCAGGCGTCGGCGTCAGTCGCCGATCGTTGGCCAGTACGTTGAATTCGTGCGGGCCGGTATTGATGTCGAGCGCGAACTGATCGCTACGAAGGTGTACAGGTTTTTTGATATGGATAGAAACGCGAAACGTTTCGGTTTCACCACTCTCGATACGGACAGTGTATTGGTAAGAGTCGTAGCCCGTGATACCAACGTCAGGCTGATAGAGCAAAGATTTGCCGTCCTCGGCTATGCTCATAATCCCTTTGGGGATTCCTAATGCGGTGACTTCGAGAATCTCGCCACCGGAGAATGGACCGTCGTTTCGCAGAACATTCAGCTGTCGTTCAGCACCGTCTTCAAAGAAATCGAACGAATCATTTCCAGAGGGTCGGGTAGGAACTGTCGACGGTGAATGCTTAAACTTCGTGCCCACATTGACGTTCGCTTTGCCCAGATTTCCCTCGCTGTCTTCGACAATGTAATAAAAAGTGTCGAAAGCAGCGCCTTCTCCCGGCACGGTATAGATAATCCGCAGGCCATCGTCAGAAATAGCTACGGTGGCGCCACGTAGAGTCTCGCTAACGCTCTTGATCTGCATATGCTCTGAACCGTCTGGGAGCGGATCGTTGCCCAATACATCGATGCGAAGTTGCTGTGTGCCAGACCACAGTTTCACGTGATCGTCTTGAGCCTCGATTCCCGAGACTCCGACGACCGAGCCAGGATCTGGATCCGGGTCAGTATGAACAAAACCGGCACCATCCATCAACATGCGCTGCTCAAGATGCTCCAAGTGCAACGGCAACCGTCTGCGGCGCGTAGCTCCCAAGCTAGAGCCACGCGCCGAGCGGCGGAGAAACATGTTTTTTATTGACCGCTTGCGACTCGCCATGAGTAGGCTTTTCCATACGATTTGCGAAAGATGGGCCTCTTCTCTGTCCGCACCCCTTTAGGCCGTCGTCTGTGGAGAATGTCACACCTGAGTAGCGCAAGAACGGGCCTCCTGGCTTAAGTGCTTACGCAGGTTTAAGTTACGACTTCGAGATACTCGAGACTCAAGAAGCTGTGCCGGAAACTGGGCAAGAGATCTATCGACATTCACAGATCTTGCGTGGGAACAGTAGCCCAACACAGGTCAGACATGCGAGCAGGCTGGCCGACGGCTCAGGTACGGTTACCAACGAAATATCGTCGACAAACAACTGAAGGTGCTTATAGGAGTGACCTTCTGCGTTGGTGAAAGTGACATTGAACTTGTTGTCGTCGAAATCGTTGATGTCGAGTGTCTCAGGAATAAGGTCGTTGGAGAATGCTGTGGAAGTGGAATCGCGTAAGAATAGAATTATGAATTGCCTATCCCAAGGGACATCGTCTAGGCCCGACTCAACCCAGCTCACGGCAGTCAATTTGTCGCCACCCGGAATCGTTGTCCCTAGGGGAGGAGGTACCGTAACTTCTACGAGATCGTTACCTATCCAAAACTCTAGGTCGCCGTTATCGGGAGCTGAAAAGGTGTATGCCCCGCCGCCTCCGGCAAAATGGAGACTCACGGTAAAATCCATCGGAGGACCAGGTGAATTTATGTAACCCTTGGTCCCTTGCGAGCCGCCAATTCTGATCTCGTCGTACACAGTTTCATCGTCGTCGAGGGTAAACGTAGCAGACCAGGTGCTGGTTTCGTCGAATAAGGGAAATTGGATCTCCGGCGGGACGCTGCCGCGTACAGGAGCATCCGTCCAGATGAGCTCCACTGTGCCAGAGACTTCAAAAGTGATGAGCTTTGCTTCAAGCGACCCGCAAGAAAGCAGCCCTCCTACGAAGAGCAAAAGAACCGCTATCCACCTACATGTGCAGATCGATCTGTCGAGCAACATGTCGCGACTACCCTAATTAATTTGAAATGGTCAAGAAGCTGCCCCTGGTTACCAAGGCCGAATTGCAATCCGAACGTCACGCGGCTAGCCCCAGAAAAAGGACAAAGTTTCTAAGTGATTGAAGCGTAGAGGTTTACTAGAATCGCATTAGCCGCTGTTAAGAGGCGGTCGGCTCACCGCGTCGCCGGGAGCTCATGAAAACCGCGCCGACGGTCGCCGAAAAAACCAGTGGCCACTGGGCGAAGGCTAGCGATCTAGAGGCCTCGGATTCAGACTCGATTTCGATTGCTGCCGCTTCACTAGAGACACGAACTGCTTCGAGATCCGCCGGGACGGCAGTCGGCTCTAGGTGCACGGTTTCGAAAGCCACCGACCTGGCCAACTCGCCAGAGAAAGGCTGCCGGATTGGTGGAGTTGGTCGTGCAAGAATATCTTGATCATTCAGCAACGCCGCGACCGTTGAGAAGACCTCTGCTTCGTATGCGCGCTGGGTCTCGTTCACAGCCCCAGTCACTTCAATCGGACCGCCTTCCACAAGACTTGTGAAAATGCTCTCGATCTTTGGAATAGTCGCTTCGACCTGATTGCTTCTCGCGACATACGTCACCGGCGCTGGCAAAGCATCCACGCTAACTTGCGGGACCTCACTGGGAGCATTGACCACGGCAGCTGATTCTCGCGGCGACTTGGCTGCATCGAGCACTTTGACTGCATCGACAGTCGGCAGTGAGACATCGAGGATCACTACCGACGAACTTACGTGCTTTGCCAGGCTAGAGTCGGTCGTTTCTCTCAGAGCTATCGTGGTTAGTATCGTCTCTGACGACCGCAGGGAATTCTCAACGCTGTTGTTCGAGTGTGCTAGACCTTCTGTAAATAGCTTTGTCAACTCTCCCCGTGAGCTGGCCCGAATTGTAAACGTGCCACCTGGATGGAATCGCAAAGTGTGGCCTGCGGCGCCGGCCGCAACACTCTGGCTAGCAACATCGGCGATGGTCTCTTTAATCGTTATGTCGCTTACGATTTCTGAAGCGGTCGAGATCGCATCGTCTCCATTGAAGGCGTGAACAACACCTTCAAAGTCGCTCTTTGATGCTTGAACAGTATTGACAATACCTAGACTGTCAAACGTCGCCCCGGACGTGTCGGTGTCTGATACGACACGAAAGTTCAGCTGAACATCAATTAAATCGGCGCCCATAACCGGGACCACCGTTCCTATATCCCCTGAAGTATAAGCAAAGCGTAGAGTATCGATTTCGACGCCGCGATTACTCCGAGTAAAAAACGATCCATTTGAATCTACTAGACCCCAAGAAACTGGATCAGTACTAGCTATCAAGTGGGTGGTAGTTACGCCCAAATCAAAACTGGGCAGAGATCTACTACTATCCGTGACAAGAAAAACGTTCTCAGAGGGGGAGAGATATTCGCCGGCGTCAAACGCGATAAATCCGCCGTCGGAAAAAGTATCGACGGCCGGTACGATTGACGTTCCCGCGAGCGTAAGCCGTTCCTCGAAACGTTCGAACGTTAGCCGCCGATGGCCGCTATCGTATCTTCGCAAAGTGCGGTTCGGCTTGGGAATTCTTTTCATGACTACACTTTACTGTCTCGTTTAAGGCAATTCATCGCTGAATATAGTCTGATTCCGTTTCTTTTTCAAATTGCATCGAGAATCACCCGCGAATCTCTAGAACAAACTCGAAATTGTGACAAAGTCTTAAAGATCGACACGCCGCTCCGTCGGGCTGTCGTGGGATTTACTGTTCGATTTACTGCTACTAATAGCGTCGCGAAATCCAGGTTCATTGCGCAGATTCTCAAAACGCGGATCCACAGCTAGGTCGTTTTGTGGTCGGTAGCCTGCTTCTAGTGATTCCTGCAATGTTGCAACGATCGATGAGCGTAGTGAATCGAGAGCCGAATGATCCGCTGATTCATTCGATTGTCCACTTTTCTGTAAAATCTGAGCCAACTCAATTGCCACTCCGAAAAGCCGCTCGCCGTTGCCCTGCCACAATTGGCGACGAGTCAACGCCAGCTCGGTTGCTTCCTCGAACTGAGCGGTCGCCTGTAAAGCTTGGCCGTAATTGAACTTCATGCGACTCAAAGTCATTCGTAGCTCGAGCGAATTTCCGAGATGCTCGACGACGCGCTGCTGCACTGCGACGGCTTGGCGGTAGGCTTCGATCGCATCTTCGTAGCGCTCGATCTTTACTAACGCCAGGGCCTGGTTGTTCAACAGAGCTGCCCAACCGCTGGCAAAGGCAATTTGGTCAGGATAATCGGCCAAAAGTGCGGCAAATAATCTATTGGCGTAGTCAAAAGCCTCTGCTGCGGCAGATACGTCGCCACGCTCAATATCTAGCAACGCCAAATTATTTAGGCTGGCTGCCAGCTCGCTACGATACCGAACGACATTGGGTGATTTACGCAGCAATGACTCGCGCAGTGAGATGGCGGCTTGATACGAGCCAATCGCCTCGTCAGAACTGCCGACGCCGTTCTGAATAGCAGCCAAATTGGAATAGCAGAGCGCCAAGTCAGCACGACACTCATCTGATGCGTCGGGCAATTCAGCGAATCGCTGGAGGATCTTCACCGACCGAAGCGCTGATTTCTCAGCTAGATCGGCATCATATCGACGCTGAACGAAGCTGAGATTATTGTAGGCGATAGCCAGATTGCGAGCTTGTCGGGGATCGTCGGGCGCAGCCGCGCTGGTTTCATGCAGAATAGTAACGGCGTGTGTTAGTGATTGCACCGCCTCATCAGTTTGCCCGATTTGGCCCAGTAATGTTCCGCGATTGACGTGACTCTCGGCCAGTTGGCCTGCGAATGCTTCTTCGCCGGGATGTGTGGCAACCAGATGCCGCTGCGATTCGATCGCCTGTTCGTATTCTGCGAGAGCCTCTTCCGTTTGACCTTGGGCTGCGAGTAACAGTGCCAGATTGTTTCGTGACATAGCCAGGTGCGATTTCAGCTGAGGATCCTCGGGGTCATCGACGATCGATTGTTCGAGAATTTGCTGTGCGATTTGGTATTCATCGATCGCTTTTCCCGTTGCACCCAGCTTGCCGCTTACGACACCCGCCTTTAAGTGCGTCATTGCCAATTGATCGCGAAAAGTGCCATCCGCGCCAACCTGTTCAAGAAATCCTTGGTAGTAGTTCAGTGTTTCCAGCAACAGCTGCTGACGTATTCGCTCGGTGCCGGGCGTGTCTTGAAGCTGATCTGCCAACTGTATCCCAAAGCGATCGACGACTTGGCGAGCCTTTCGAAAGTTCTCATTCGACTGCTGTAGATTTTGTTGCGCCTGCGCTAGCGCGGACTCTTTCTCCGCCTTTTCTCGGGCCAATAGGATCGCACCGACCGTGGATAGGGTCGCGAGTAAAACTAGCACTAATACGGACGCGGCGGCGGCCAACCGATGGCGATGGAACCACTTAGTTGCGCGGTCGATCAGAGTCGGTCGTCGCGCCAGTGTCGGTTTACCTTCGAGAAACCGAGTCAAGTCCTCAGCCAATGCCTCAGCTGTGTCGTAGCGGCCGTCTCGTGACTTGGCCATCGCCTGCAGAATAATCGTCTCTAGGTCGACGGGGATGTCGCTGTTGATAGATCGGGGTGCAACGGGCTCTTGGGTTTCTACGGCTCTCATCACCTGATGGCGATCTTCACCGGGGAAGGCCGGCTGCAACGTCGAGAGCTCATATAGTGTTGCTCCCAAACCATAGATATCGGTACGAATGTCGACCAAGGCGTGCTCACCGGCCGCCTGTTCGGGGCTCATGTACCGAAGCGTGCCAACCACATCTCCCGTAACGGTAACGCCCGGGCTGTTTTGAACCCTAGCCAAACCAAAGTCGGTGATCCAGAGTTTGCCTTGATGGTCGACCATCAGATTCGATGGTTTGATGTCGCGGTGGACGATGCCATATTCGTGGGCGTGGTGCAAAGCCTGTGCCGCTTGAACACCCAGCTTGGCCACTGCCCGGCAATAGGTGTTGCGACCAGCTGAGTATTGCTGCGAAAACGTACTTGTCGGCTGCGGTGCACAATCGGTAGTGGCGGCCAATACCGTCTCACCACTAGCTTGAGGTGGATTACTAGTAGCTCCGGACTGATTGGATTCACGACGTAACTCGCGTACTGCCTCGTCCAGCGATTGACCCGCAATAAACTGCATCGCATAGAAGTGCACACCCCGCTGCTCACCCACAGCGAAAACCGGGACGATGTTCGGGTGCTGTAATTGGGCTGCGGCCTGCGCTTCGTTGCGGAAGCGAGCGATCTGCTTCTGATCCCACACTGCGGCAAAGGGTAACACCTTGAGCGCAACCTTGCGATCAAGCGATATCTGTCTAGCTTCGTAGACAACACCCATACCGCCGCGGCCAATTTCTGGTCCTATCTCAAAATCGCCCAGCCGCTTGGCGGCCACCTGCTCGTCGGAAGTAGTGGGCTGATCGGATCGGAAATTTGATGTCGCGCTGTGGAGGACTTCGAGACTCTCGGCAAAAGTTCGAATATCTTTTGACAAATGAGGATATTCAGCAACTAGACGTTCCAGATCGAGAGGTGTTCCGCTCTCCAAAGACACCAAATACCGGTCCAGCACCTGGGCAAGCAACTCATCGCGAGAAGATCTCACTACGTCAGCCGGCAGATTGCCAGGAGTCAAGTTCATGATGCGGGTGGTATTGTCGATCATCTCAGTTCTCAAGACTGCATTTTATCTCTCAAGGATTGAATCGCCCGAAGCCATAGCATCCGCACGGCGCCCACGGAACGCTCCATCCGCTGGGACACTTGCTCGAATGGCAGTGCCTCGATGTGACGAAGCACAATTACTTCGCGATAGTCCCCTGGCAGCTCGGCCAGCTTATCTGCCAAGACGACTTCCATTTCGAACTGCTGTACATTGCCACTGGGCGAGGTACCCGGGTCGGGCAAAATACTCTCCAAACGTGCCGTTGATTGCTCGAGTGAGCTGGCCAGCGCTTCGAGGGAAACTTCTCGTCGCACGTCGCGCTTCTTCGCGAGCACATGTTGCTCTACGACGCGGTGCAAATTGTTGACCAATATCTTTCGAAGCCACGCACAAAATTCCCGGCTGGAGGAGCCGCGAAAATTAGCGAAATCTCGATTTGCATCGAGAAACGTCTCCTGCACGACGTCGGACGGACTGACCCGAGCCTGAAGCTTCCGCTCCAGCTGGCTCATTACTAGCAGCCGCAGGTAGTTGCGATAGACGTGTAGCAAACGGCCGAAACACTCCTGAGAACCCGCAAGCGCTTGCGAGAGCAGAAGTTCCGAATTTGTTGTCGAGCTACTCGTCATTTAAACTGACCGGGGACAGGTTTCTCGCCGCTATTGAGAAGGCTTCTAGTATAAAGGCCGCCGCGGTGAGAAATCGTCACGAAAAATACCGGAAAATCCAAAATTATGGCCGGAATTGAGAATTATCCCCGGACGGCAGAAGTAATTCCGCTTCTGATTGGAAGCATCAGCCAAATAAATGGGCCTTAACTTTGAGGCAGTCGTTAAAGGTGCCCACCTGAGCCAGCTCGAGTGCCGCGCTCACTAACGGACAAGAGGGTAGGCCAAACGCCTACCCTCTTGCTCGACTGAGTTTAACTTATTCGTCTTTAAGTATTGAAGTATTCGACGAAATTCTGGTCATAGTTGTGCTCGAACACAGAATCGATGACCGTTGCCGGAACGTATGGATTGATGGATTCATAACCATCGTCGCCATTGTAGGTGGCGCTCATTCGTTCCAAGACAACGCTACCGACATTTTCTGCATGAATCCCATCCTTGTAGTTGTGGGAGAAATCGCTCCACACGATGTGCACATTCGTGCCATGAAAGCCGTTTCCATTATCCGGCTCTTCGACTAGCGGCTGCTCGTGTTTTCTACCGCCCAGAATCTTCAGGCCATTGTAGCCGTTGTATTTGGAGGTGGAGTCGTTGATATAGAGGCTCTCCAAAGCAACACTGCGAATTCCGTTGTAATCATTATGATTAGTTCGGACTGTTTCAATATTTGCCGAACCGTTTCGGAGATCGATCCCGTCGCCCGTGTTATAAGAGGAATCGACGTAGTCGATCAGCGTGTGGCCATACTCATACATGTTGACATAAATGCCATCGCCGATGTTGCTCAAGAACTGACTGTTATGAACTGTTAAGTCCTCAACGCCATCAACTGACAACCCGGTATCATCTGAGAATTGGCCGTTATGGTTGGCCTGAATGTAGTCGATTGTCACCCAATCGGAGTGATCGATTTCCAGTCCCTCAAGTCCGTTGTACGAGTAGTCGCTGTTGTGGACGTAGACCTCATATGCGTTTCCAACGCTGACGCCAGATCCATCGTTGTGCAGCGCACGTGTCTCCGTAAATTTGACGTCATAGGCGTACACATGCGCGCCGTCTTCCCCGTTGGCGTCGAACGCTGCGTAATTCACGTGAACCTTGTCGGCTTGTCCAATGCCATTCGTCTCCGTGAGTGCTGGGGCCTTAAGGATGCCACCTACTTCCAATCCAGTCTCTCGGTTGTCGTTTGCATAGATCGTATCAATGTAAACATCTTTGACACCACTAGTATGGATTCCGTCCTGCTTGTTCTTCGAGAAATCGCCGCTATAGATGTCGAGCACACCCGACATTTCAAACTCTTCCTCGGTTTCGTTTACGCTAGTCGCGGCCTCTGTTCCATATCGAATCAGATTCACGTAGGAGATTCCGTTGTTGTCGTTCGGATCCCAATTATCTTTCTTCAATCCATTGTAGGAAGCCTGGACGTCTTTTAAGTAGACGTGGCCGACATTCCTAAACTCCATACCGTTGTCGTCATTACTATTGAACTTGCTGTTGTAGGCATACACGTAGTCAACGCGTTCGGCGTCCACCCCGTCGTCTCTGGAATCAATTGAATGGACGTTGTAAAATTCGAGTTTATACGTATCCTCTGCATCAACATTGTCGTCATTGCCGTATCGTATCGTCAGATTCTTCAATGTGACGTGATGACTATTCTCGATATCTACGATATTGCCGTCGAAGTCGCCTCCGTTAAGGTATACGTTGCCGAGGCCGACAATCTTCAACGGATCGTTGTCTCTGATGTTCAGTTGCTGATTGTAATTTCCGCTCTTTAAGAAAATCGTATCGGACATGCCATCATTCTGAGCGCTGTCGATCGCGTCCTGGATACTTTCACCTGGCATCACAAAATAGTTGGCCAACATGCGCCGATCTTCTAGCGATTCCATGCGTGCCGTTCGACCCCAGGATGTGTGGTTAGAACTAAGATTATTGCGATCTTTCTTCTTTCTTCGTTTTGCGAAGAGTTGCTTGAGTCTCATCGTGTTGTCCCCCGGAAAAAGTGTTCTCAGGCCTGCCAAAGTTAGTCTCTGTTCTGCCAAGTCGGTGATCCGCAGAGGATCTTGTCACTTATCGAATGCTTTTCAACTGAACTCTGCGTACCGGATCATGTTGGGCACGCACGCCTTTCGCTGCTCTAGATGACAAATCAAATCTCATAAATTGCGAAAACCAATGACTCTAGGCCTCCCGCTTCATGCTTATTTCATGGATTCTAGGAAGAATGGAATATTCGCAATAAATGAAAAGAACGAGTAGATTCGGTAGTTAATAGCAAATACCGCAAAGCATGCAAACCATCTATTTCTCTTAAAAGATCGTTTGTAAAAAACTAATAAATGCGCTGTATAGGCTGTTTGCGCTGTTTGCGCAAATATGTTTCCGGCATGTTGAATCTGATGCTCGTGACTCAGGCTTGGGAGGATATATGCCTTAAACCTATGCAATACTAATACTTATCTGCCTTATCAGTTAGATGACAACCAGGAAAACTGGAGCAGTAAACCGCAATCCAAATAAATAGCATGGACAATTTACACAATTCAAAGAGTATGTATATTCTGCATTGGATAGAGATTATGACTCTCCGTCGCCAACTAGTTTCCTGCGGGGGAATCACATGACTCTTCAGAGGGTATCTCGTAATTGGGCCGTACTAAGGCTGGTTACCTACAAGCTGGTCGTAGCATTAGTGTTAACTGGCTTATTCCATGATTCGCTGCTCGGCCAAACGGTATGGAATGGAAGCACTGGGGGAAGTTGGGGAGTAGATGGAAACTGGACTCCCAATCTGGTGCCGACGCAGTTGGAAGACGTAACGATCAACGCTGGCCAAGCCATTATCGGTGCCGCGCTGGTTGCCGAGTCTCGTGCCCTGCTAGTTGGCGATACATCGTCGGGAGCGCTACGAATCGAGAGTGGCGGATCATTAACAAGTCGCGAAGCAACGCTCGGTGGTCAATTTGGATCTACAGGATCGCTGACGGTGAACGCTTCCACTTGGAATATTCTCGGCGACACTGTCGTAGGTCTCGCCGGCAATGGCACGCTGGTCATAGAATCGGGAAGTTCTGTCGAAAGCCTTGGTAGCGTCTACGTTGCACAAGGAGCAGGATCTGTTGGCAATCTGACGATCGATGGTGGTTCCTCTGAGCTCATTGCTCAAGGAGGAGTTGACGTCGGTGATCCAAACGCCAGCAGCACCGGTATCTTGAACGTCCGCAATAATGGAAAACTGTCGACTCCGTTCTTGGGCGATATCCAGATCAACGGCACGGGCGTGGTAAATGTGGAGAGCGGATCTAGCATTGTCACCGACTTGTTCACTGCCGAAGCTGGCTCTTTGTTAGTCAACCATGGAACGATCGACGATCCGAACGGGGCTTTTATCAGTCTTGTAGCCAATTCTGGCACTTTGTCAGGCTCAGGTTCGCAGAGTGTTGATCTAACAGACTTCGGCGTTCTCGCGCCGAGTGCTGTGAGCCCGATCGATGATTCTGGTGTCTACACGATCAATGCTTCGTGGGATCAGTTCTCTGGCAGCGAACTACAGATCGAATTGGGCGGTCTTTCGAATGGTGGCGGGAATAAGAGTCTTACTTCCTTTGACTGGATCGACGCCACGGGCGACGTCACACTTGCAGGTGGGATCGACGTTCAATTGATCGATGGATTCACACTCTCCTTTCAACAGGAATTCGAAATTGTCAACGTTGGGGGAACGCTCTCCGGCGGATTCGTTGGCTTGGCCGAAGAAAGTGTCGTAACAGTCCTGGGCGGCATGCCTGTTCTGATTAGTTATCAAGGAGGCGACGGAAATGACATCGTGTTGTACACGCCTAGCGAATTCGAGGCGGATTTCGACTCGGACAACGACGTCGACAGCGACGACCTAGGCCAATGGCAAGGGGATTATGCTTCGAACGGGATGTCAGATGCCGATGGTGATGGGGACAGCGACGGACTCGACTTTCTCACCTGGCAAAAGCAACATGGGTATGGCATCGCTCCCTTGTCGAGTGCGTCGACGCCGGTGCCCGAGCCGGCAGTTGGCAGCATGATCTTGCTGACGACGGTGATAACTTTCTTAAGGCGAGCCGAGAGGGCACGCTCTCTATATCAGTCTTAGAAACGAAACGTTCACAATTTCCGTTTTGTGAATGAGTTTCAAGTAGAATGCCGAGTAATTCTCGCTATCTTGATCGGTTCAGCTGTCGAGCCGTCGGGCATCATGCTTCGCTGCCGGAAAACGAAACAGCCAATAAAGTGCTCTCAATCGACGGAGTTCATCTTTGGAGCCCTCGCCGCGAGGGCAGTCCAGATCTTTGGCGATAGGGGCTGGCTTAGGGCTTCAGCAGGCTTCGTGCTCCTCACAGCTTGGCAGTAGGCGCTTGCCCGCGAGGCAGTGAATGAGCGCCATTTGTTAAGAATAATCTATGGCTTGGGAATACCGGAAAATACGTGATTCCAATAGATAACAATACCTTGACATCCAGTTATCCAAGTCTAAACTTAGAGCCCGATGCCCCAATCTTGCAGTTCTTTCTCCTCTGCTGGGTATCCGGAAGAGGGAATTTTGTGCACTTGAAAGGGAAGTCAGAATTTTTCATTGGCAGCAACCGTTGCACATCGGCAGATTAGGTTAATAGTCAGTATCCTGATTGTCTGGAATTGATCTGTCAGGGGAGTCAGTTCATTGTTTCGTTCTTTCCATACGTTGCTCTTCCTACTTGCCGTGTTAACAGTCTCGGCAGGGTGCCGGCGAACCGCGCCCCCAAGTATTGCTCCGAGCGAGGAAGTACTGAAGCTAACCGAAGGTGTAGAAGACGCAGAAGAGCTTCAAATTATTGAGCAACTGCAAGACCAAATCGCCAGCGTGTTGCGCCGGGAAGCTGGCACGCCTGATAAACCACTTATGTTGGGCCAGCCAGAGGGCGACCAGACTCGCCTGATGAACGGTTACGCCCTCTACACCCAGTATTGCACGCAGTGCCATGGAGTAAACGGCGACGGTAATGGTCCCGTGGCCAAGTATCTCGAACCAAAGCCGCGCGACTATACACGAGGAGTCTTCAAGTTTACGTCGACTCCTTACGGCAGCAAACCGCGTCGTTCCGATCTGATGCACACGATTCGACATGGAGTTACTGGTACTTCAATGCCATCATTCGACAGGTTTTCTGATGAGCAGCTGGAAGCGGTCGTCGACTACGTGTTAGTACTCGCTCTCCGAGGAGAATTGGAGCGTGAACTGGCAATGATTGCGTTTGATGACGAGGAGGTTCCAGACGACGAAGTTATTGAGGAGATTGTTACAGATACTATTGGGCCTTGGGAGCAGTCTGCCAATCAGCTCGTAATGCCGGTGACGATGATGCCGCCGATGACAGACGATTCGGTGCTCGCGGGCCATCAATTGTTTCTGAAGTTCGCCTGCAACAAGTGTCATGGCAAGTTCGGTCGCGGCGGATCGATGGGGAACGTCGATGTCGGGACCGATGTTTGGGGCAACAAAGCGGCAGCAGCCGATCTCTCATCAGGGATGTTTCGTGGGGGAGGAAGTCCGATAGATATTTACCGGCGGATTTACTCCGGCATTAACGGCACGCCGATGCCGGCTTTCGAAAAAACCTTCCAGGAAGACCCTGACGCTATCTGGCGGTTGGTGCATTTCATTCGGGCAACCGGGGAGCGCCGCCGTCAGGGCAAAGCTCCGTTAAGCGAAGCCGATCTGCCCGACGAACCACCGGCGGAGGTTAAAGAGCCAGAGGAGCAGTCGGACGCCGCGGCTTAGGATTGCGCATTCCAGGCAGCGAATCAAAGGTGCCATGAACATGGAAAAAACCAGCAAAGAATCAGAACTCGTCGAATTGAAACAGCGCGTAGCCGATCTGGAGACCCAGATCGTGGCGGAGACCGAGTACGAACCGTTTCGTCCATCGGGATATTACACGGCTTACTACGCGACAACTGGATTTATGCTCGGCATTTTTGGCGCAATGGCGAGCTTACTTTTTAATATTGTCGGTTCTGTACTCACGGGCCGCCATCCTTTGGAACTGATTCGGTCCTACTTAACATTCCCGTTGGGCGACCGTGCGTTTGACCTGCCGCCTGAACAGAACGGTTTGATGTTAGCCATTGGCTGCTGTTTGTATCTTGGCACTGGGATGCTGATGGGTATTCCAGTCTACCTGGCACTAACACGCTGGGGAGCGGGTAAACCGTTCTTCACAAAGTTGGTAATCGCGACGGTTGTGTCACTCTTGATTTGGATAATCAACTTCTACTGCATCCTTTCTTGGTTGCAGCCAACAGTGATCGATATGTCGACAGAAAACCTGATCATCAATCGAGTACCTTGGTGGGTAGCTGCTGCCTCGCATGTTGTGTTTGGCTGGACCATGGCACTGGTCTATCCACTTGGTGACTTTGTGCCACATCAACGCTTGACGGACCGGAAATGAGCGACCAAGTGCAACCAGACCGCATTCCTCCAACTGACGATTCGGCGGTTAGCCACGGGAATCTAGTCGAAGAACGACTCGTGTGCTGGTACTTTGTGGCTGCGCTGGTGTATCTATTTATCTCGCTCACTGGTGGGCTGCTGATGGCTTTGCAGCTGGTTCAGTGGAATCCTCTTCAAGATATCGAGTATTTCTCGCCTGGTCGGTGGCGGATGATCCACACCAACGCAATCGCCTATGGATTCATCGCGAATTGTTTTCTCGGTTCGCTACATTGGGCCGTGCCTCGACTGACACTCAAGCCCGTACTGAGCAATGCACTTTCCTACTTCATCTTCTTTGCATGGCAAGTTGTTGTAGTTGCCACAGCCGTCGGCATCATGTTCGGTCAGGCGCAGGGAGTCGAGTGGGGCGAGACGCCCACATGGATAGATCCCCTGGCATTGGCTGGTCTGGCTCTGGTGGCGGTGAACTTCATGTCACCAATCGTGCAGACTCAAGGACCGCTCTACGTATCACTCTGGTACTTCATGGCGGCGTTTGTGTGGACTTTCCTCACATACGCGATGGGTAACTTCGTGCCGCAGTATTTTGTTCCTGGCACCAGTGCTGGCGCTATTGGGGGCCTGTTCATTCACGATCTGGTGGGACTGTTCGTGACGCCCATTGCCTGGGGCCTGATGTATTATTTCGTGCCGATCATGCTTAACAAGCCAATCTGGAGCCATGGATTATCACTTGTGGGGTTCTGGGGCCTGGCTTTTTTCTATCCGCTCAACGGTATCCATCATTTCCTTTACACACCAATTCCAGACTTTCTTGAGTATGGTGCTATTGTGTCGACGATTGCCGTTGAGTTTGTTGTCACCACGGTCATCATAAACTTTTTTGGCACGATCTGGGGCTCTGGGCGTGCGGTGGTTACGAACCTGCCGATCCGCTGGTTCTATACCGGCATGGTGCTCTACTTTATCACTTGTGCCCAGTGTGCGTTGCAGGTAACCCACACGTTCCAGAAGTTGATTCACTTCAGCGACTGGGTCGTGGGGCACGCTCATCTGGTAATGTTCGGTGTTTTCAGTATGTGGTTCTTCGGCATTATGACTTACCTGTTTCCTCGATTGTTAAAGCACTCGTGGTATAGCCGTAATCTCTGCGAATGGCACTATTGGCTATCGATCGCGGGAATCACGGTCATGTTTTTGGACCTGACCATGGCGGGCGTGTTCCAGGGCTACTACTGGGCGTCGTTGCAGCCCTGGGAAGTCTCTATCGAGGGTTCTCAGCCGTTCTGGATTACCCGCTTGTTTGCGGGACTGGCCATCATTGGTGGACAGCTAGTGTTTGTGTACAACCTGTGGAAGACCTGGCGACTTTCCAAACAATCGGCCTGACAAGAATTAGCCAGTAACTAGCATCGCTTCGAGAAACTTATGTTTGAAAGTAAATCCGGAATCTTGTTGATCGGTGGCCTGGGGTTTTTCCTGTTCGCGTTTCTCTCCAACGCGGTAGTTCCAATCCTGCTGTATAGAGATTTGCCTGAGCTTACAGTGGAGGAACTGGTCGAGAACAATCAGAATCTGATCTATCAGTTCGAGGACCTAAGCGTCCGCTACCCGGAACAATTCCAGAAGTACTACGGTGAGCCTAGCAGGGAGAAACTAGCACTAGCTCTGCAAAAAGGCAGCGATATATACATTGCGGAGGGTTGTTGGCATTGCCATAGTCAATTTGTCCGACCGGTATCCAATGAAAGTACCCGATGGGGAAAGGTCTCAACATCAGACGAGTATCAAAACGAACTGCAGCGTCCGGTGATGTGGGGTACGCGTCGCGTTGGACCCGATCTGTGTCGAGAGGGCGGACGACGCGGAAACGATTGGCACGCGGTACATTTCTTCGACCCACCGCTGTTATCGCCTAGTTCGCCCATGCCGAAGTATTCCTGGTTCTTTGACGACGACGATCCCGGCAAACCGAATGATCGTGGGCTGGCGATCATTGTCTACGTGCAATGGCTTGGCTCGTGGCTCGAAGAGTACCCGCTGTACGAGGATTTTGTTCCGCTAGAAGAGCAGATGCGAAATCCTTTGGAGTAATTGAAATGTCCCAAATAAAAACATCAAGAACGCAGAACATTGTCGTGGCGATCATGGCGGCAGTCATTCTCGGCTTCTGCTTCTTCGGATTTGGCAGCAAGTTTGTCGAGTTCATCCATCTCGTAAAAACCGACGATTTCGCTGCTTCTGAGGGTGTGTTCGCGGTGGCGCCGATCGTCAACTATTTACTCGCGAGCATGGGCTTCTTGTGCTTGCTGGGTTGGGCCGCGGCACAAGGAATGTTTCACAATATCGAAGAGCCGAAGCAGACCATGTTGGACCTCGATGCACAGCTTGACGCCGAAAACGATGACGCGAGATTCAGTAGTTCCGTTATCGAGTAAGGACCGCGATATCATGAGTGATTCACCGGACACGACAACTCAAGATAGTTCTGTCGAGCAGACCAGCGCCGAGACAGAGCATCGCTGGCACAGTTACGTGGGACATCGCATACCGTGGTACGTCCGACTAATGTGGCTTTCGTTTTGGGTGTTCGCCGTCTATTACACAATCGTCTATCTCTTTCCCACGTTGCAGATGGAAATCGTATCGCCTCCGTGAATCAAGATACGTCAGAACGGTATTGCGCACTCTGTGGCTTACCGATGCCGGCGAGCTTTGCGCTGGGCTTGAATTCGAAGTCCGATGAGATTGAGTATTGCTGTTCTGGTTGCCGCTCGGTTGCGAGCGTGGCTGAAGCCGAGAGTGAGCAGGGCGCCGCCGCTGGCGGGCTACTCAGGCTGGGTCTAGGCATCTTTTTTACGATGAACGTGATGGTTTTCACGATGGCCCTGTGGAGCCAGGACATCTACTCCGACCCCTCGTTCGCTACGCCACTGGCCGAGACGTTGCGAAGCGTATTCCGCTGGGCAGCACTTGTGTTCGCGCTGCCCGTATTGTTTCTGTTGGGAAGACCAATCGCGGCCGGAGTCTGGCAGGCGCTCGGACGTGGGGCGATAACCACTGACATGCTGATTCTCTTAGGAGTCTCTGCCGCTTATGCGTATTCAGCGATTTCCGTACTGAGGGGATCGGGCCACGTCTACTTCGAAGTGAGTTCCATGGTGCTGGTGTTCGTTTCCATTGGCCGCTGGTTGGAGGCGAAGGGGAAACTTCGCACGGACGAATCTCTCGACGCGTTGGCACGTTTGTTACCTGAAACGGTTCGCCTGCAAAGCCCGCAAGGAGATTTCCTGGAATCGTCACGCAGCGAGGTCCATACGGGCGACGTGCTCAGAGTGCTCCCAGGTGAGAGGTTCGCAGTAGACGGAATAATCTCCGCTGGTAGTGCGACTGTTGATCAGCAAGTCGTAACGGGCGAAAGTCGTGATGTAGCGAAAGCCACCGGCGACCCTGTTTACAGCGGGACGCTCAACCTAGATGGCGATCTGCAGGTGGAGGTCACCGCTGCCGACGGGGGCGAGACCGTCTCTAGAATACTGAACTTGGTACGAGATGCGCGCCGTGCCAAAGGTCCTCATGAACAGTTGGCCGATAGGATTGCTGTGTGGTTTATTCCCACAGTCTGCTTGATTGCGATCTTTGCCGGCTATCGGCAGGTCCAACTGGCGGGTTGGGACCAAGGTATTATGACGGCTCTGGCCGTGGTATTGATCGCTTGCCCTTGTGCTTTAGGACTAGCAACTCCGCTGGCAGTCTGGACAGCACTGGGACGAGCCGCAAGTTTTGGGGTTTTATTTCGAAGTGGTCAGGTGTTGGAACGAATTGCGCATCTGAGACATGTTTGTTTCGATAAAACTGGGACACTGACGACCGGCGTTCCAGTGGCGAGCGAACTTGTGACAACGATTCATGAAGACCGGCAGCTTGTGTTGAGAAACGCCGCAATCTTGGCCAGTGGTTCTGCACATCATCTTTCTCAGGCCATTGTGCAATTTGCCAAACAAGCGGTCGACGGCCAATTTGAATCTAAGCACCAAAGCGTCGAGACATTGCCAGGACGTGGGCTGGTCACCGATTTGCCAGGGTTAGGACGCGTAGTGTTGGGAAGTCGTCGGTTTACGGAAGAAAACGGCCTCGCGTGGCCTGAAATTATGTTACATGGCAATAATCAAGCGCCACAGCAAGTGGGAGTCGGTTGGGACGGATTGGTGCGGGGAGTCTTTCAGTTTAGAGAACAGCTTCGCCCAGAAGCGACCAACGCCTTGTCAGCGTGCCAACGGCTCGGGCTGGATGTGAAGATTCTAACAGGAGACGAATTAGTTCAGGCTGTTGCGATCGCTGAGCAGCTGAATGTCGAAGCCGTGAGCGAGCAATTGCCGCAAGATAAAGCGGCGATGCTTCAATCTCTGGCCGATGAGGGTGGTGTTGCCATGGTTGGAGATGGATTGAACGATGCTCCTGCCCTTGCTATCGCCGACGTTGGCGTTGCGCTCGGTTGCGGAGCCGATATATCTCGCGATGCTGCCGGAGTCTGTCTGCTCGGGGATGACTTACTTCGCTTCCCTTGGGCAGTCGAGCTGTCTAGACTGACTGTTCGTGTTGTAAAGCAGAACTTATTCTGGGCTTTCGCTTACAACGTGGCAGGCATCTTCCTAGCAGCAAATGGAATGCTTAATCCTATTTGGGCCGCACTAGCTATGGCGGCCAGTAGTTTCTTGGTGGTCACCAATTCGTTGAGATTGGGCCGATTTCCCGAGTCCTTGTCACTCACCGAAAGTTCGTCAGATGGCAAGATTAAAGAAGGCTATTCGAACAGCCGGCCCACAGTCGACGACAACGCTACTAGCCTAGAGCCTCCCCTGGTTACCTCCACATGATCGAACTGCCACTCATCTTCGTTGGTGGACTTCTTGGCTCTGCACACTGCATTGGCATGTGTGGTCCACTGGCGATATCGCTCAGCGCTGGGACCACGGCGGGGTCGAATCATCTGGTTCGACAATCGATTTTCAGCCTGGGGAGAGTCTTCACCTACGGATTTTGCGGTGCCCTGGCTGGCTTTGGGGGTGCGTGGATTTCGTCAGAATCGCGCGGGTTTGTGCTCTCGCAAGCCTGGTTGGCTATCTTCGCTGGCGCGCTGCTGCTGCTAATGGGACTAGTAACTGCCGGTGTATTGCCACGTCTTGCCACGAAGCGATTAGGAGGTCTGCCATGTGGCGCGGCCGGCTGGCTAAAAACTTTTCTGAGTGCACCAGGGTGGCCTGCAGTTCTCGTAGCAGGAGTGTTTACTGGGTTTATACCTTGCGGACTTGTATACGCATTCTTGTTGAAAGCTAGCAGCTCGGGAAGTTTGTGGCTGGGGTTACTCACGATGGTTGCGTTTGGGCTGGGAACGATTCCGCTGATGGTGGCCGTGGGCTACGGTGGGCAGTTCCTTTCAAACGTGGGCCGTTCGCGCCTCTATCGTGTAGCGGCTTGGTGCATAGTGCTTACCGGAGCGATCTCGATAGCCCGGGGTGCCTCGCAACTCGATCCGCCCGACAATATGGCAACCGCTCCCTGCCCGCTCTGCGATTCCGAGCAAATACAATCCGAAGAAGCTGACAGTTTATAGCACGGGGCCTTGGATGCTAAACGCAGCGGCGGCGATCGCAAACCCAAGTATGTTGAAGATCACAATCAATAGCCCCACACCCCAGAGTGTCCGACTGCTCGTATATTGCACACTAGAAGCGGTTTGGTGATTGCGACTTCGTAGCCGACTGGAAACCACACCGCAGACCCACGACCAGTGGAGCATTACATGCAGCAGGACACCCGATGCCATCACGCACAGCAGAAAGAATTGAATGTCTGTCCAAACCAGATAGTCCATGCCCCACAGAGTCCAGCCCGCCGTCTTCGTTGCCGGTGGGAACACATAGCGAATGATCACCGTACTCCAACACAATAGCAAGAATACGGCCAGAAGAAACGTATCGAGACAGAAATTGACGACTGTTCTGGAAGGGAGATTAGTCATCAAATGGAATTCGGAAAGGAGCTGCGCGAGTGTTGTTCGATTAGCAAGAGTATATCCGGCTTATTCTGGTCTGTTCAATGCGAATCGTGTTGGACTCTTACTGGACAGTCTGGAGTGGTCCCCAAAGTAGAATTTGCGATACACTCCACCGAGAGCGTAGCACCTCCAAGCGATTATTGGAAAGTCCGATGGAGGTGAGCAACGAAGCAATCGTTCAGACGCTCATAGTTCTTAAGAGAAGCTCAGAAAGTGGGAAGCCCATCCATCTTAATTCGTGTAATCAGCACGCCAACTTGTTACAAATTTATTATTCGAATGTGGTTATGATGAGTTGGCTAGGTATTCAAGAGTCACGACGCTTCAGGGGATCAATCTCAGTCGATGGACGCATATCGGTTCGGAAATCTTATTGGCAGCCCTAGAGTTGCCAACCAACTTCGTATACCCATGCTGGCATTCTTCCGTACGATAAGTGCCAAGCATGATCTTATGACCTATGACGGGCAGGTAAGCTCGTTCACAGCAAGTCTTGCGGCGCCGACGACGACATCTCGGGAGACAAGAGACAGACCGGGAAGAAACGGACGACATTGCAGCCTGTTTTCAATCTCAAAACTAGCCAAGCGGCTTTCTGTTGAAACAAGCTGCGCTGCCTGCATTAGAATGTCGTCTCGAAGGACTTGTCAGCACAAGAGTTAGAACAAGTGGAGGATACCGGGCTCGAACCGGTGACCTTTTGGCTGCCAGCCAAACGCTCTCCCAACTGAGCTAATCCCCCATGGGATACACGGCCGCCTGCTGGGGTGGTCGGCGACTGGGTAAGCTGGCAAACTATCAGCCTGAAGTCCTATTGTCAACGCTGCTTAGGTTACCTCCATGGGCCACCTTTCTCACAAGCAAAAGATGCTGCTCGCCGCACTCAAGGTGCTGCTCGCGGTGGTAATTCTCGGCTGGCTGTTTGTGCGGATTCAGGAGAGTGCTGGCTTCAGTCGACTGTTGAGCGAACCGAAGCACTGGCCATCGCTGGCCGCGGCTCAGGCATTAGTGCTTGTAGCTTTCTCGCTAAACTTCGTGCGTTGGTATCTCTTAGTGCGTGGATTGCATATGGAATTTCATTTGACCGACGCATTTAGGCTGGGAACACTAGGGTTCATGTTCAACCAGGTTTCTCCTGGCAGCGTCGGGGGCGATCTCTTGAAGGCGGTATTCATCGCCAAGGAACAACACAGCCAGAAGACCGAGGCGGTGGCAACGGTAGTAATCGATCGAGTGGTTGGTCTCTATGCGATGCTAATTGTCGGCAGCTTGGGCCTCGCACTAATGAGTCAGCAAGTCAGCGAAGACGCCCTGGTTCAAAAGATGCAAGTCGTGGTCTGGTCGGCTCTGGCAATTGGTACGCTGGGTTTTGCTTGGGTGATGAGCCCGTTGGCTACAGGGAAGCGAGTGCGAGAATTCGCTGATCGATTGCCAGTAGTGGGTCACACTCTTACACGGCTTATCGACGCCGCGGCTGTGTATCGTAGCCGGCTAACGTACATCTTTGCGTCTCTCGGTTTGGCGGTAATGACGCATTGCCTGCTTGTCGTTGCCTTTTGGTGCATCAGCCGTGGATTACCAGTTTTCAGACCGACACTATTCGAAGATGCCTCGATCGTGCCTCCGAGTCTCGTGGCAGGGGCATTGCCGCTGACTCCTGGCGGTTTAGGCACAATGGAAGCGGCGATCGAATTCTTCTACGTCACGCTAGGTGCGCAAAAAGGAGATGGCACGATTGTAGCCATAGCATATCGAGCAATGACCTACGTAGTTGCAGCCGTCGGCGCTGGCTACTATCTCACTGCGAGGAGAAAGATCGATACCATGATGCACGAGGCAGAAGAATTGGCCGAGGAATTGGAGGAATAGATCGCTGATGTGCTGTGTCTAAAACCGCTCCCTCAATCTGAGGCGTATACCGGACTTGACAGTCGAATCTGGTCAGAACGTTGTCGTTAGTCAAGCTGGTGATCGAATTTCTGTAAGTGATGCAGCGCATCTTCGAGATCACGAACCTGAGCACCACGCTCTCGTCCTCTCCGATCGCATTCTGCCAGTAGAACAAGCTCATCGAAATCTGCTGACGCTTCCAAACGACGACGAGCTCTTACACCGAGGTCGCCAGCTGCGAGTCCTTGAGCCGCGGGTAGATTCTCTATGAACCAGGCGGTGCGAAGCGTGACAAGGCCTTCTAGGGCCGCTAAGCCGGCCGTAACAGGATCGCGTCGGTCGAGTGCCTTACCTACGTCGTGCAGAAGCGCCGCGGTTAGAAGTTCTTCGTCGTAGGCCACGGTCTGGCAGGCTAGCTCGAAAACTTGCAAAGAGTGATAAAGTGCGTCGCCTTCCGGATGTCGCTCGGGGTTTTGCCAGACTTCTGCTAATGGTCGCAACAGATCAGCATAGTGCACATAACGTTGATCCCAGTCGCGTTTGTGCGCTGCAACTTGCTGCGACTGCAGCTGGATAACAACCTCTTCGTCCGAGGGCAAGTCCTGAGGACGAATGCCACCTGGACTCAGTCGCTCGGCAGCCAGTTTGCGGGCGTCTGAATTTCGCAGCTCGGGACGTTCACGGATTAACGTTGCCGCAACCCAAGCTATTTGACGGCGTAGCTTCGAGGGTTTCACGGCAGAGATCTCGAAATTAACAGAGTCCTAAACGTGTCAGACTGTCGCTGATACATGACTGCTACTAATCTAACTTGCGGTGGCGTAAATCAAAACCACAAAACCAAGTCGAGTGAATACTAGCTAACGCTATTCTGCTGTAAAACAGTTTTAACAGTCGACGTGCTGCCAGTAACCGGGCTGTCGCTAATGCACTTCGCTTGAGCAACCCTGGAATTTACCCGATGAAAATCAGTTTCTCTCGCGACAAACGCTTCGACAATGGCGGGGTCAAACTGTTGAGCGTAACGCGTGACTATCCAGTCTCGAGCTTCGGCATGTCCCACGGGATCTTTGTAGGGACGAACAGAAGTTAAGGCGTCATAGACGTCTGCCAAAGCTACAATACGAGCGGCCAACGGAATTTGTTTACCTTGAATTCCTTGCGGATAACCACTCCCGTCCCAATATTCGTGATGCGAAGCCGCAATCTGCTTGGCCAACTCAAGAAAATCGTCTTCGCCCAGTTTCTTTTGAATGGCGGCTAAACACTCGCTACCTAGAGTTGTGTGCGTCTCCATCGTATGCCGTTCTTTCGGCGTAAGAGGACCAGTCTTCAGAAGTACCGAGTCAGGTATGCCCACCTTACCGATATCGTGCAGCGAAGATGCCACTGCCAAATCAGCGACATAGTGGCGATTGATCTCAGGGTGGGTTTTGGCCAACTCAGTAGCTAGGATGGTGACATAGCTACGAATACGCTCGAGATGTTCCCCCGTGCCTCGATCACGGGAATCTGCCAGCTTTGCCAAACCGAAGGCTACAGCATCACGGGTGCGAACTAGTGATCGAGTGCGCCGTTGCACTTGATTTTCGAGACGGGTATTTGCTGCGGCCAAACCTGCCTCGTAACGATTCGTAAGGAACACGGCGATAATGGCCGTAGCCCCCACGATAAACGACGCCAAAATGTAACCCACCTGCATGACAGGCCTTATCGTCGAAGCAATGAATAAATCGATAGCCGTGTCAGATTGGTACACGGCTAGGATTGCATTGTTACGGGGCAGGCTAAAGCCAATGAATACGTGAACGTCGCCGTCTAACTCTACTTTGCCTGTGACTACTTGCTCGCCGGCTGTTTCCGACTGTCGCATGACTTCCGTAATGGGAGCTGAAACCCGGCTATTGATCAACAAGCCTCTGCCGGGATACAGCCGAGCGAGGCCGGCATCTTTCTTGAGATTGGGGTGACAGAGCATCGCACCATCATCACGTCGAATAATGCATACAAATCCATTGTGCGGAATCACTTCCTGTTCGCACAGATTCTGTAGCTTCTCCCAATCTTTGCTGCCTGGGTCGATTTCATTGAGCCGCATGTCAGAAACTTTGAGCGCGACGCCCTGAGCAACTGCTTTACCCTCCGAAACGACATAGTCGTACACGACGTTTTCAAAACTCTTCCAAAGCCAACCCGTCGCCCAAACCAGGCCAAAGCCAAGGCAAGCGGCTTGGCTGGCCACTAATAGGGCAACTAGAAAGAATCGACTCTTGATTTGCATTCTGATATGAGTCCTGCTTCAAATCTATCTAAGAAATCCGGGACAGCGAGTTTTCTACCGGGCCGAGTTGGGCATCTCTAAGCACTAGCACGCAGTCGAGACTTCAAATGGTAGCTTTTTGTTACCGCCTGTGGAGGCAGCTCGTTCGACTTCGCCAATTCGCGGGAATTCCTCAGGCTGTCGATTCAATTTTCCGATACAATCGGCTTGACCGGACGCTGATGAAGGGCACAATCGAACGGCGCAGTTCGCACTCATCAATCCAACGGTTTCGCAAACTTCACAGTTATTCTGACTTCCCAAACCACACTAAATTCAGTCCGTTTCGAGTTCGGAGTTTTTCCATGGCATTGTTGATACGTGGTGGCCGTGTTGTCACGGCAACAGACGATTCGGTTGTTGATGTTCTTTGCGAGGGTGAAGTGATCACCAATATCGCACCACATCTTGATCCGCCCGAGGGCGCAGAAGTGATCGATGCAACGGGAAAGTACGTGTTTCCAGGCTTCATTGATCCTCACGTCCACATCTACTTGCCTTTCATGGGAACCTACGCCAAAGACACTTATGACACAGGTAGCCGGGCTGCGCTCGTGGGGGGCACTACGACGCTCATCGAAATGTGCTGCCCGAGCCGAACCGAGGAACCAATCGAAGCCCTCGAGCTGTGGAAGTCTAAAGCTGCTGAATCCGCTTGCGACTATAGCTTCCACATGGGTGTATCCCGCTTCGACGAGGCGACGGCCTCGCAGCTTCGCGAGATCGTCAACCAAGGTATCGCCTCGTTAAAGATCTTCTTGGCATACAAAGGGGCCTTTGGCGTTACTGATCAGGAACTTTTCGATACGCTTTCGCTGGCCAAAAAGTTGGGCGTAATTGTCACGGCCCACTGCGAAAATGAGACGCTCGTTGCTTCGCTGCAGCAGAAACTGCTGGCTGAGGGCAAGACAGGCACAGAATGGCATGAACGCTCGAGGCCGACGCAGGTTGAGGGCGAAGGCGTACATCACCTAATGACCTTTGCCGAGTTGACCGGGGCCCACGTTTATTGTGTGCATACGTCGTGTCGCGAGTCGCTCGAAGCCGTTCAGGCGGCTCGGCTGCGGGGAGTCGAGGCCTGGATCGAAACGGTGATCCCTTATCTCACACTTGATCGAACCTATTCGGAGAAACCCGATTTCGAGGGAGCGAAGTATGTAATGTCGCCCCCCTTGCGGGACCCGATTCACAAGCCATTCTTATGGGCCGGCCTCAGGTCAAGGTTGATTAGCACCGTGGCTACCGATCACGCGCCCTTCGATTTTGTCGGACAGAAAGAGATGGGCCGAGAGAATTTCACTCTGATACCAAACGGTATTCCGTCCGTCGAAGATCGAGTAAACTTGCTCTATACACACGGCGTTTGCCGAGGAAACATCGACATCCGCACCTTCGTTGATGCCGCTAGCACTCAGGCGGCACGGTTATTTGGTCTTTATCCTCGCAAAGGGACAATCCAGGTAGGCAGCGACGCCGATCTAGTCGTCTACGACAGCAACTACCGCGGCAAAATTTCGGCCGAGACTCAGCTCATGAACGTCGACTACAGCGCGTACGAAGGCTGGGAAATCGAGGGGCGTCCGAGCGTAGTGACGGTAAGGGGCGAGGTACAAGTACGCGATGGCGAGTTCGTCGGCACGACGGGACGCGGGAAGCTGCTCACGCGTGAACCTACGCACTTTTGATAACCGCTTTATCGACATAGAGCCTAGCCGCGAGCCAGCGCATCGCTTTGCTCGACGAAGTCATCGCCGCTCCACTGATCGTCGGCTTCGATCATCTTCTTATCGCGTTTGGCTTTAGCCGCTGCCCGAGCTTCGCCTTGTCGTTTCACGAGGTCGAAGTGCGTCGTGAAATACTGCACGCTGTGTCCCTTGAAGTCGTCGAGGGTCTCAAAACCATGCTTCTCCATGAATGCCAGAAGCTCCTCGCACATGTCTTTAACGATTCGATAGCCGAATTTCATAACGCCCGTGCAAACCTGTACGGTGTCAGCTCCTAAGAGCAAAAACTGGGCAGCGTCGTTCCCAGTTTCCACACCGCCGATGCCGCTAAGCGTGCGATCGGGATACTCATCGCGAATCACTTGGGCGATTTCCATCACCATCCTAAGCGCAATAGGCATAACTGCTCGGCAAGAATAACCGCCCGGCGTGGTGTAACCTTCGACCGCCGGTTCGGGACGCAATGTTTCCAGATTCACGCCAATACAGCTGCGGATCGTGTTGATCGCCGCGATACCCTCGCAGCCAGCCTTGAGCGACGCTCGGGTAGGATCTTCGATATGCGTAACGTTAGGGGTCATCTTCGCCCAAACTGGCACAGTCGCCACGGCGTTTACCCAACCACAGACTTCTTCCAAGATATCAGGGTTTTCGCCCATGGCGGAGCCCATCTTGCGCTCCGGCAGCCCGTGCGGACAGGAAAAATTGAGTTCGAACGCGTCAACGCCCAACTCCTCGCAACGCTGGATAATTTCGACCCATGGATCTTTGCGATACTCTTCCATCACCGAGGCAATGAGTATCCGATCAGGATACTTGTCCTTCACCGCTTTCAGCTCATCCACCCAGATGTCGAAGCTGCGATCGCTGATCAACTCGATATTTTCCCATCCAATGATCTCTTTGGAATCACGGCCTCGCAAGCGGCCGTAACGCGGTTGTACGTTTACAACTTTCGATGCATCGAGACTGATCGTTTTGCAGATGACCGCGCCCCAACCTTCGTCAAACGCTTTGCCAATCACGTTGCCGTTGGTGCCTGGAGGTCCAGAGCCTATCACAAACGGATTGGGTAATTTGAGTCCGTTGACGGTGGTTTCGAGCGTAGGCATGATGAGGCTCCTCGGTTACATGAGAAGATCGCGGCTTTCACTAACATACCTACCCCCCGACGCTCGGGCAACGCTCTGCGGCACGTCCTAGGTACCATCCGCAGGGGGAATCTGGAGACCTTGTACGGATTAAGCACTGCTGGACATCTAGCTGTGAATCCACAGACAAGGCCAAGAGCGTCTGTCCTCCGATCGACGAGCGTTTCGCGCCGCTCTACTTGCTCGAGTCACGTGCTGTGACTGCGACTTGATGGTGCTGGCGACTCCTAGACGTAACGCATCTGCCACGATTCAGGTCCAATGACTTGTGTAACCAATTTCGTACCCGGCATGGCGGAAGAAACGCTACCGATGTGGGGCCGGCCGCCGTTGTACGTGATCATCCATCCCGACTCAGAGTCGGGACAAGCGAGATCTAGGGTCAATTCGCTCTTGTTCTCAAGCTGCAGTACGATCGTAACGCCTGCACCAGCAACCATCTGTAGGACTTCATCAACTCCCGTTCCATCGTCTGCAGCGTTGACATGTAGTCGATCAAATCGGCTGTAGTCCTCACCAGCCTGAGCTACCCACAACTGGGGATACCAATAGTCGTGGTTAGAGACGTACGTTTTCAGAAGGCCGCCGCCAGAGACGTTCGGGTCGCGGCCAGCTTCGTCGATGACTTCTAGGAGACGCTCGCGGGACAGCAAAAAATACTCTAACACTTCTTGATTCTCATCAACCGTCAACGACTCCTGACCAACGATTTTCATCAGGTCATTGGGCGCGGCCTTCAAGTCGATTGGTCGAACTGCAGCACCGATCTCGGACAGAGCAGAGTTGATCTCTTCTAGGCTTGTCAACTCAACTTGAGTTGTTGATGATATGAAATGTAATCCGGAAGAGCTATTCATTATAAGATTGTGGCGAAGAGGGTCAGGACCTAGTAGAACAGTACCGGTTTGGGAATTGTATCAGAAATGGCGGTTTAACTGTCGCCTTTTTCGACATTGTCTATTTCCCCAGTCACTTTCGTTGGGTAGGAGAATTGTGATGACAATCAGTATTCGGCGAGTGGTGACTGGGCACGATGAAGACGGCAAGCCGATCGTACGATTTGATGATATTGGTGAGCACACCGCGAGCTGGCGTCCGAATTTCTCTCAACAACAGCTTTGGACAACGACCGACTTGCCGGTTCACATCGCTGAAGACAATGAAGACAAAGGGTCTCGCGAAGTTGGGACGACAATCAAAGACGGCTCGATCTTTAAGGTAGTTGAATTCGCTCCAGGAGTAACACCACGTATTCACCGGACCGATAGCATAGACTATGCCATTGTTCTTTCTGGTGAAATCGACATGGAGATGGACGAAACCGTCGTTCATCTGCGCGCAGGAGATGCACTTGTGCAACGCGCCACGATCCATAACTGGGTGAACAATGGAACCGTACCCTGCGTGATCGCATTTGTTCTAATAAGCTCCGATGGCGACTCAGCCGTTGGCTGAGAGGAAGCTAACGGCGACAGCGTAGATTGTTTCTAAGTAACGGCAGGCAATCAATGGCTGGTACGTTGGCAATTTAGAATTGAATCAGCGATTCTTGAAAAAACACTTTGGGCACACGTCTGATCAGACCGATGAACCTAAGTGGCTATCAGGGCAACTAGACCCCCCCCTGCCGAGCGTCAAACTAGTATCCTCGCTAGCACGGCCACTAAGACTTCAGACACATTCACTCTGCGACCGCCGAAGTACGCGACCCATGAGAAGGCCGCCTCTCATCTTGATCGTTCTTGAAGCAGGCATTCTCGTCGCAACTATTGCTGAACCTGTTGCGTTCGCGCAGCACCTCACGTCGAGGCGACCGGACCAGTATCCTTCACCGACCGTCAAGGTACCTGCCTGGGATCATCAGTACGACGCCGACTATTCCTGGCAAGAGAACACTGTTACTGGCGACTGGTTCGGACTGCGCAGCGCACTTGCACATCAAGGCGTTGTTTTCGGCATTCGACATGTACCTGTATTGATGGACAACTACTCAGGCGGTTTCGACACAGGTTTCTTTGGAGGTGGCCCCTTGGGAGTGACCACGACCATCGATACCGAACGGCTTGTCGGACACGAAGGAGGAACAATCTTTTTCGACTGGGAATATTTTTCCTGGTACGACGGCAGATTTCCAATTAACAACCAATTTGATCCCACCGGGTCTTACGTGGGAGTCAATACAAATCTAATTGATGGAGATGACACTGAACTGAACCAAATCGGACAACTCTATTACCAGCAGACGATGTTTAACGATGCCTTCACTTGGGTCTTCGGCAAGATCGATGCCAACGTTCCCTTCGCCGCGGTGCAGGCCGCGGGCGCGTTTCAGAACAGCATCGCGATGTTCACTTCGACGCTTAATCCATTTCTCCCCACGTATCAGAACGAGGCAACTGCGCTAGTCGTATCCGTGGATCTCAATGATAACATGACAGGAAAGTTCGGTTGGTTCGACGGGACTACAGCTGCGTTTGATCCAACAAGTGGTGATAGTGGACCTGCCACGGGTCCACGCGGTCCGTCGACATTCTTTGATAATGACGGCAACTGGTTCCTTATTTCCGAGTGGGATGTCACCTGGCAATTGGACGAGCGACGACCAGGTTCCGCTGGCGTTGGCGTATGGGTGCAGACGGGACTAACCGCGACCGCCGGCACAAATAACAATGGTGTAAGCGACGTACCGGGTTGGTATCTCCAATGGCAGCAGATCCTCTGGTCGCCAAGTCAGTCGGTAGCCGCAGACGGTGGCGGAATTGCCTACTACGGCCAGTTCGGTTGGAGTGATCCGAAGAAAAATCCGGTCCATTGGTCGCTGATGACGGGTGTTTCAGCCACTGGCGTACTGCCCAGACGTCCGGCCGACGCGGCGGGACTCATGTTTGCGTACTCCGATTTCACATCAAATTCGGGCACCTTTCAGTCAACTCGCCGCGACGGCATTCCCGGTCCCTCAGGGGGTCACGAGTTGTCGCTGGAAGCATTTTATATCTGGCAGTGTAATTCTTGGTGCTACCTGCAGCCCGGTATGATGTGGATCAATTCGCCAGGTGGGGGCGATTCCTCACCCCTTAAAGATGCATTATTGAATTACCTGCTTGTTGGTGTCGAGTTTTGACCAGCCAGATTGCGTGCTTGATCATCGCGTCTAAGTTCAACCAAGATCATCACGCCCCATTACGAGATCTTTTCTTGAGATCGTCGCGCCTTGCCGACGTACTGGACGTTGCTCCTTGGCTCACTTACCATGATTCGTCGTGGATTTCCCACGCGAGACATCTCACAATAGGTCCTAAACCGCACTGCTTTCTGCGTCTTGTGTTTCAACCGCTCTTACAACAGGAAAACATCGATGCAGCACAATAATCTATACGTTTCCAGGCGTCAGGTCTTACAAGCAAGCTCTGGACTACCGTTGTTACTAGCTGCACCACACGCTTTGATCGCAGAATCCTCGCACGCGAGCGAATCTTCGCTGATCGCGAAACCTCCATTCCAGTCTGAACCAGACTATGTGTGCAACATTGCGGCAGAATCGATCGCTCCGCTGGGTACACCGACAGACGCCACACTCGTAAATGGCACCTTACCCGGACCAGAGCTGCGCTACCGCGAGGGGGACATGTTTCGGGTGTTGGTGAATAATCACCTAAGAGTTCCCACGACTCTTCATTGGCATGGATTGATTGTGCCCAACTACATGGATGGTGTACCGGGTGTTACACAGCTGCCCATCGGGCCAGGAGAATCCGTCTACTACGAATATCCTCTGCGCCAGTCGGGTACTTACTGGTATCACTCGCACTACCGTTTCCAGGAACAGACCGGGCTAAAGGGTGCTTTAATCATCGAACCATCCGAAGAGCCTCATTCGTACGACCACGATGTGGTAGTCATGCTCTCGGATTGGCTCAATCAATCACCAGAGAACATCGTTCCGCAAATCCGAGGAGAGCAGCCTGCCACAGCAGCAATCAAGCCTCCCGCCGAGGGTGGCTATTCCTTGTCGAATGGAAAGCCTTTCAATATCGACGTCAATTATCCTGGCTACCTCATGAACGGTCAGTCGAATAGCAGTCCCTGGACGTTAAAGGTTCGGCGAGGTGATCGAATTCGCCTGCGAATGATCAACAGTTCTACGGCAACATTCTTCCGAGTAGCGCTTGATGGTCACGACATGCAGCTAATCGCAGCTGACGGACAACCCGTCCAGCCCCAAATCCTAGACGATATCGTCATTGCAACTGCCGAACGCTACGACGTTCTTGTCACCATGAAAGAGTCGGGCAGCTTTACTTTACATGCGGCAGCACTGGGAACCAACCAACAAGTTGTCGGAGTTGTGCACACAGAAGACGCAAACTCCAAAGCCAATCTCAACAAAGTAGATTTCACTGGCAAGAGCGGTGGCATGGCGGACTACTCAGCACTCAAGTCTCCCTACCCAACGACCTTGCCCGAAGGTCCATTGAAGGAATTCGAGCTCGACCTGGGCGGTCAAATGATGAAGTACCTCTGGTCGATGGGAGGCGAGTATTTCCCAGAGATCTACTCTCCAGATGGCAAGGCTACACCAATTGTGATCAAAGCCGGTGATCGAGTCCGTATTCGTCTGACGAACTCAACGATGATGTATCACCCAATGCACTTACATGGCCACTTCTTCCGATTGTTGTCCAAACCTGGCTCAGCAGATGACTCCATGGCACCGCTGAAGGACACCATTGCAGTCGGCCCGAAGCAACAGGTTGATTTCGAATTTATCGCAGACAACCCAGGCAGCTGGTTCTTCCATTGCCACAATCTCTACCACCTGGCATCTGGCATGGCGCGTGTTGTGCAGTACGAAGCCTAGCGGCTAAGCCTTACAGACTCCGCCAGGTATTAGTTCGCCGCCTACCCAGGCAGATATCTCGAGCAAGAAGGAATGCATAGGACCTTCTCACTCAATTGCCGCCTGCAGCGACCTCGGCCAGCACTTCATCCAAGCAATCGACGAGAAAATCTGCATCATCCTTAGTGATGCACATCGGCGGCTTGATGCGGAGCGTATTGCCTTTGAGACCGCCTTTGCCGATGATCAGCCCGCGCTCTTTGCAGAGTTCCATCGCGTCGGCGGCCTGGGTTGAAGCCGGCTCTTTCGTGGTGCGGTCGGTTACCAGTTCAACGCCCAGCATAAGACCTAATCCGCGCACGTCACCAATGAGCGGATGCTTGTCTTGGAGCTCCAAGAGTCGGTCCTTAAGATGCGTACCGATCTTCAGTGCATTCTGTTGAATGTTTTCTTCGTCGATCACCTCTAAGGTCGCCAGACCCTGTGTCATGCTCACCGGGTTACCGCCGAACGTATTAAAGTGGATGCGGTTCTTCATCATTTCTGAGATCGGTTCGGTCGTGGTCATCGCGCCCAGCGGAGAGCCATTGCCGATACCCTTGGCCATCGTGACCATGTCGGGCACGACGTCGTAGTTCTCATGCGACCAGTAGTGGTGTCCGGTTCGGCCAAAGCCGCCCTGCACTTCGTCGGCAATGCAAATGCCACCGTGCTGGCGAACGATGTCGTAGACAATCTGGAAATATTCCTTCGGAGGCACAATCGTGCCACCGACGCCTTGGATCGGCTCGCCGATAAAACAGGCAATTTCGCCAGGAGTTTGATACTCGATCACATTCTTGATGTCGTGGGCACACTTCAAATCGCACGATGGGTACTCGAGCCCGTAGGGGCACCGATAGCAATAGGCTGGGTGCGTATGCAGTACGTTGGCACTTGGGTTCGTCTTGAACTTCCAAGTACCATGGGCCGTGAGACTCATCGGCACTGAGGTGCCACCGTGGTATCCGTTGCGCAGAGAAACTACATCGCGGTTGCCCGTATACTCGCGGGAAGAGAGAATCGCGATTTCGTTTGCTTCGCTACCGCTATTGGTGAAATAGCTGCGGGAGAGTCCCTCTGGCATCTTGCTGGCAAGCTTTTCGGCGAATTGAGCAATCGTCGGGTGCAGGTAAATCGTCGTCGTATGTTGCAACCGACCATTCTGCTCGTTGACCTTCTCGAGGATCTTCGGATGACAATGGCCAACGCTAATGGTGACGATTCCCGCGAACGCATCGAGATACTGCCGACCAGTTTCGTCCCACAGATACTGCATATGCCCTTCCACCACCATCAGCGGCTCGCGATAGTAGGTCAAGACTCCGGGCGAGACGTACTGATGACGCAGAGCGATTACTTCGTCGCGACTCGGGCCGTCGTACGGGGTCGGCTTGTGATCGATGATTGGTAGCTGCGTCTTACTCGTAGTTTGGCTCATTTCGAAAACTCCTCGAGATCCACGCCCACGTCACCTGCCTCAGGGACCAAAATTCCCGGGGGCTCGGCAAGTCCCCGTTCGGCGCGGGTGCCGGGAACCAGGTTATCAAGCAATAATCCTAGAATAGCCGCGACGGCCATGCCTGTGGAGCACACGGCGATGATTACATTTCGCAAGCCATCCGATTCAATCCACGCAACGTCTGCTTTTCCGGTGCTAAAATCTCCAAAGTAAAATGGCACGCTCAGGCCCATAAACAGGGCAAAACCGCCGACAAACAGGTTTCGATCTGAATTAAGATCGGCCTTGGCAAATTGCCTCACGCCCACGGCAGCTATCAATCCGAATAACGTGCAATACAAACCACCCACGACCGGTTGCGGTATGGCCGATGCCAAAGCGCCAAACTTTCCGAAAAGTCCGAACAGAGCGAGGATTACCGCCCCGATCTGTACCACGTACCGGCTACCGACTTTTGTCAGGCCAACGAGCCCAATGTTCTCTGAATAGCTGGTCGAGCTAAACCCACCGAAGACTCCAGTCAACGCACATCCGACGCCCTCAAAGCCGATTCCTCTAGAGATCTCTTTTTCAGTGGGGTCGCCAGCTCCTGCAATATTCTTGCAAGCGTGATAGTCGCCGAACGACTCGATCATCGACGCCAAGTATCCGGCTAACACGGCCACTAAAGCGCTCGTGGCAAACTCAGGGAAACCCCAGGGGAAAAACAGGCTCGATGTGCGAAACCATTCAGCTCGATCGAAACCGGAGAGATCAACAAAAGCAGCATTTCCAGGAGCGAGAACGCCTTGCGCACTCAAAAACCTGCACAAAGTTACAACAATCACGATCGCTGAGAGCATCGGGAATAATCGAAACAGCCATATCTTCCGGGAGAGAATTAGCGCGAATAGCACGATCAGCACCATGGTGAGACCCGAGACGTACCAATTTCCCGCCGCCACAGGGGCTCCAAATTGATAAAGGGCCAGACCGATCAGCATGATTACCGGACCAATGACCACTGGTGACAGGTAACGTCGCACCAGCCCCATCAGACCGGTAAATCCAATTATCGCCTCGAGTATGCCACCGAGGATGACGGCTCCGGCAATTACGCGCATCCCCTTCGCACCAGCGTCCTGCCATTGTGCTCTCAATGGTTCTAAAGTCGCGTCGCTCACATCGCCCGCTACCACGGCCGACCAATCGGGGGCCGCTGTAGTCTGAGTGGCGGCGACTATTCCAAAGAATGCCGCCAGGAACGAGAACGAAACGCCCTGGATAATCGGCAAACGCGAGCCGAACGAGGCCTGCAGAAAGGTTGCAACGCCGCTGCAGAGCATCACGGACGATATCAAGAGAGCTGTGTTTGTGAGCTGCTGCTCGGTAAGACTCGCCTGAAGTTCCGCTGAAATTCCTTCCGGCACCGGCCACAGCTTTGGCCCGAAAATCAGCGGCACGGCCACCGTCGAGCCAAACATTGTCAAGACATGCTGCGCTCCGAGCACCGTCGCCCGCCCAATCGGCGGACGGTCGTCTAATCCATAGACGATACTACTAGATTGAGCTGGGGAATTTGGCATGGAAGATGAGGCATTACAGTGAACTAATAGAACGCCGATGAACACGGATTTGGCGGACTAACGCTGATTTTCTAGCATGTTATTTTATTTCCTGACCTTGCTACGTCGGCAATTGGCCGGGTGAGTTCAATGATTCAGATCAGCGAAAATCAGCCCACTCAGCGTATATCCGTGTTCTATTTACTCTCTTCCTCTAGAGCTCCACCATTTCGGTATAACTCTCCGGTCGACGATCGCGGAAGAACTGCCAGGTGTTGCGCACCTCGCGGATCGAGTCGAGGTCCATGTCGGCGATGACGATTTCATCCTGATCGCGCGACGCCTGAGCAATAAACTGGCCCCGTGGGTCGCAAAAGTAACTCTGGCCATAAAACTCGCCGATTCGCCAAGGATCTTCAAAGCCTGGCCGATTGATCGCGCCGACGTAATACTGGTTCGCTACCGCATGGGCCGGTTGTTCGATTTTCCAGAGGTACTCGCTCAAACCCGCCACGGTTGCCGAGGGGTTGAATACGATTTCCGCGCCGTTCAGGCCCAAGCACCGAGCGCCTTCGGGGAAGTGGCGGTCGTAGCAGATATATACGCCGACCTTGCCAACTTGCGTATCGAACACGGGGTAACCCATGTTGCCGGGCCGAAAGTAAAACTTCTCCCAGAACCCCGGGTTGCATTGCGGGATGTGCATTTTGCGGAATTTACCTAGATACGACCCATCGGCATCGATCACCGCTGCTGTATTATAGTAGATGCCTGGCAGGTCCTCTTCGTACACCGGCAACACAAGCACCATGTTGTGTTTTTTGGCCAGCTCTTGAAAGAGCTTCGTCGTTGGACCCTCAGGCACTTGCTCGGTGAGCTCGTACCATTTCGCATCTTGCTCTGCACAGAAATAGGGACCGTAAAACAACTCCTGAAAGCAAGCGACCTGAGCCCCTTTGTCAGCCGCCTGGGCCAACATATCGACGTGCTTGTCGATCATCGACTTTTTGATTTTTTCGACCGGAGATGTAGCCGGTTCACTCAAGGTTGCTTGAATTAATGCACCGCGTACAGGTCGTGACATAATACGTACCCTCAACTAAATAAGCAGCCCTGAAGAAATTCTCCTACAAACTTAGTATCATACCTGTTTTCAAGTCTCAAGCCTACTACCGTAGTAGCCGCAATTACACGTGAGGTGCCATCATGGCAATGTCCACAGAACCGTCCATCGCCAGCGTGCCCACTTTAGTTGGGGGATCTTGGCAAGCTAGTTCATCAACGACGACCGGCGAAGTCTTTAATCCCTCCACGGGACAAGTTATCGCCCAGGTACCGTTGTGCGACGAAGAGGAAACAAACGCCGTGGTCGCTGCCGCTGCGGCTGCTCTGCCAGAGTGGAACGCCACGCCAGCCGTCGAACGAGCCCGCGTAATGTTCAAGTTCCGCGATCTTGTGGAAAAACATTTCGAAGAATTAGCCGCGCTAGTGACCCGGGAGCATGGCAAGACGCTGCCCGAGGCTCGCGCCGAAGTGCAACGTGGGCTCGAAATGGTTGAGTTCTCCTGCGGCGTGCCCAGCATGCTAATGGGCGACACCCTGCCGAACATTGCCGCTGAGGTCGACGCCGAAACTATGCGCCATCCAGTTGGCGTTTGTGTCGGCATCACGCCTTATAATTTCCCGTTTATGGTGCCGTTGTGGATGTTTCCGGTAGCGCTGGTTTGCGGGAATACCTTCGTGCTGAAGCCTTCTGAAAAGGTCCCACTCTCCTCGGTGCGCCTAGGCGAGTTACTTGTCGAAGCTGGTTTGCCCGACGGAGTATTTAACATCGTGCATGGCGACCGACATTGCGTGGATGCGTTGCTGACGAACCCGCAAGTCGCGGCGATCTCTTTCGTCGGGTCCACTGCCATTGCCAAGTACATCTACGAAGTCGGCACAAAGAATGGTAAACGAGTTCAAGCTGCTGGTGGAGCAAAGAACCATCTAATCATCATGCCGGATGCCGATCTCGATCAATCGGTAAAAGCGCTGGCAGCCAGTGCCTACGGCTGCGCCGGCCAGCGCTGCATGGCTGGTAGTGTGGCCGTAGCCGTTGGCAAGGTAGCCGACCCGCTCGTTGAGGGCCTCTGCGACCACGCCGGATCACTACGTGTTGGCCCCAGCGACGGAAACGAGAATGTCGACATGGGTCCGCTGATTACCCGCGAACATCTCGATCGGGTCAGCGGATTTCTAGATATTGCTACGGGCGAGGGTGCTAAGGTCGCGCTGGACGGTCGTGGCGAATTCAGTAGCGATGCATTTCTCTTAGGCCCTAGTGTCGTCGATCGCGTTGAGCCAGGTACCAGGCTTGCTCAGGAAGAAATCTTTGGCCCGGTACTCTCCGTAGTGCGTGCAAACGACCTGGAAAGTGCCTTGGAGATCGGTCGCAATTGTCCCTACGGCAACGGTGCCTCGATTTTCACTAACAATGGCTACGCCGCTCGCCAGTTTAAGCTGCACTTCAACGCGGGCATGATCGGCATCAATGTTGGAGTGCCGGCACCGATGGCGTGGTTTCCGTTCACTGGCTGGAACCAATCGTTCTTCGGCGATTTGCATATCCAGGGGACCGAAAGCGTGCATTTCTACACGCGGCAGAAGATGACACTCACCCGCTGGTTTGCCTCGGCCGAGGAGTCGCACGCTGATCCGGTTTGGAAGACGCAACGATAGCGTCTTCGATTTCTGCCGACATCGCTTTGGATCAAGCAACGATTCTCCGGGAATCTGGTTGTCACAGCCTGTTTTCGAATTTCTTCGCATAGCCGGGTTGACAGCTGATTTAAAACATGGAGAATAGCGTCAAAGCATTAATGAGACTGAGTCTCGATTGCAATATGGGGCTGGAACAGAGCCTTTTGGAGAAGCGGCGAAAAAGGAGAAGAAATGAGTGCTTTGCAAGGATCGAAGGAGTCTCCACGGCAAGGTAAACCACACGCGTTCACGCTGGTTGAACTGCTGGTAGTGATAGCGATTATTGGCGTGCTGATCGCCTTGCTGCTACCTGCCGTGCAGGCTGCCCGAGAGGCTGCCCGGCGGATGAGCTGTGCGAACAACCTCAAGCAGCTTTCGCTGTCGGCCCACAATTACCAGAGCGCTCAAGGGAAATTCCCTCCGATGCTCATGGTCGGCAAAGACCAGTATCGCTGGAGTGCCCAGGCGCGACTCTTGCCGTACATCGAGTCGCTAAACTTGGCCGACCGCATCGATTACTCGGTCGACTATCATCTGATCGGTTCTAGCGGTGCCGTCTACAGCAGCAAGACTGAGGTTTTGAGTAACGAGCCGATGCTAAAGTCGACTCGAATACCGGCACTGATGTGTCCGTCGGAAGTTCGAGATGAAGTGCGAATTGATAGTTCTACCGACGTTGCCAGAGACTACCCGCTTAACTACGGAGTGAACTGCGGCGAATGGTTCGTTTACGACCCTGTCTCGCAAGAAGGTGGATCGGGAGCGTTCTTCCCCAACTCGGGTCTGGCCGACAAGGATTTTCCCGATGGTTTGTCAAACACACTCATGTTCGCCGAAGTGAAGGCGTGGCAGCCCTACTATCGTGATGGGCAGAGCGGCACCGCGACTGCTGCGAATACCACTGACGAAATCTGCTCGCTGGGAGGCAATTTTTATAACGAAACTGGCCACACAGAATGGATAGATGGCCGTGTGCATCAGTCCGGCTTCACTTCGACGTTCACTCCCAATACTAAGGTCGACTGCGAGGGAGGTAGCGACGTCGATTGGAATAACTGGCGTGTGCGAGGCTGGGACCCAACTGCGCCCGACGCTCCGCTCGACACCACCGCCTCGACTTATGCCGCGGTCACTTCCCGAAGCTGGCATAGTGGAGACCTGGTTAACGTGGCCCGGATGGATGGATCGGTAGATTCTGTTACTGGCGATATCGCCCTGGGAGTCTGGCGAGCACTGTCTACCCGTGATGGATCGGAAACGAATACGATCGAGTAGACTCTGAACGAAGTTGCGACTAGGAAAAACGTAGTAATGCGTATTTCTTTTTACCGCTGCGTAGCACCAATACTGTTTCGCTGACCAGGTGCTCGCGTGTGAGAGTTGTCTCCAAATCCTCAACGCGGCGATTGTTCACATACGCCCCGCCCTGCTGGACTGTACGGCGGGCTTCGCCTTTGCTTTTGGAGAGCCCGGCTTTAACCAGGGCGTCAATGATCGGCAACCCGTCCGCCAGTCGAGTACTGGGCACCTCACTGCTAGGCACGTCGGCGAATATCTGCGACAGCTGGGCGTCACTAAGATCGCTTATTTCAGCCCCAAAAAATATCTCCGTTGCCCTTTGAGCCACAGCCAAACCTTCCGCCCCGTGCACCAGCCCAGTGAGCTCTTCAGCCAATCGGCGCTGGCTCTGTCGCTGCCCAGGATCGCTAAGGCGGGCCGCATCGAGCGACTCGATCTCTTCGTGCGAAAGCTCCGTGAGCATTCGCAAACAGCCGCCCGCGTCTGAGTCGTCGACATTGATCCAGTATTGATAGAACTGGTAAGGACTCGTCCGCTCAGCCGAAAGCCAGACCGCGCCGCTCTCGGTCTTGCCCATCTTCGTGCCGTCCGACTTCGTGAGCAGCGGCCAGGTCAAACCGTAGAGTTGCGCACCGCGCATTCGACGAGCCAGGTCTATCCCAGCGGTGATATTGCCCCACTGGTCACTACCTCCTGCTTGCAAATCGCAACCGAATGTGTCGTGTAGATGCACGAAATCGTATGCCTGCAGCAGCATGTAGCTAAACTCGGTGTAGCTCATCCCGCCACTATGCGCATCGTCATCACCACGGCCGAGTCGGCTTTTCACAGAATCTTTCGCGAGCATTACGTTCACTGGAAAGTTCTTGCCGATGTCACGAAGAAACTCCAGATAACTCCACGAGCCGGTCCAGTCGTAATTGTTCACCAACTCTGCGGACGAGCTGCCGGCTTCGAAGTCGAGAAATCGGCGCATCTGTTGGGCCATACCCTCGATATTTTGTTCGAGATCCTCTTTGGATAGCAGATTCCGTTCGTCGCTCTTACCGCTCGGGTCGCCGATCATACCGGTGGCGCCACCCACAACGGCAATCGGCCTGTGGCCTGCCTGCTGAAATTTGCGCAGAACGATCAAACCCAAAAGACTACCGACGTGAAGGCTGTCAGCAGTAGGATCGAAACCTGCATAGACAGAACGCGGCTGCTGTTCAAGCCACGCATCCATGCCCGCGTCGTCAGTTGTCTGGTGAATCAATCCTCGCCAGCGGAGGTCGGAGTAAAAGGTCATTCTTGGATTTCGGATTGGTGATTGTGGAATTTTGACAGGCACAGCATTCTAGTTTCGCATTTCAAAATCTGAAATCCGAAATCCAATATTCAAGAAATCTACCGCCACAGATCGTCGTTGGCAAATGGGTGATTGATGCCGTCGGACTTCGGCTTCGGCAACACTTTGAGCACTTGCTCCGCCAATTTTAAGTCGTCGCGGGTGGTGATCTTCAAATTCAACGGCGATCCCTCAACCACCGTCACACGCTGACCTAGTTGCTCGACTAGCCCAGCATCGTCAGTGGCGGAATTACCAGCACGGGCTGCGTAGGCCTGTTCGAGCAAGTCGCGGCGGAAGACCTGCGGAGTCTGGGCTTCCCAAAGATTTGTGCGATCGACCGTCTTTTCAATACTTTTCTGGCCATCTACTTGTTTGAGCGTCCCCGGCACCGGCAGCGCCAGGATGGCAGCGCCATCTTTTGCTGCTGCGGCGAATACGGCGTCAATCCACTTATCGGCTAGGCATGGACGAGCTGCGTCGTGTACAGCTACCAGCTCCACGTCGTCTTGGAGCTTAGCCAAAGCGTTTTGAATCGAGTCGCTCCGCTGGGCCCCCCCGCAGCAAACGTCGACCCCAAGGATCGCGATGTTCGCACCAAACTTTCGGTTGAACTCCTCACGGTCCTCGTCCGCCACCACGACAATCACCTGTTTGACGTCCGATCGGCCCAGAAACCGCTCTGCGCTATGCAGCCAGACAGCCCGACCTCCCAGAGGGGCGAACGGCTTCTTGTAGTTCTTGTCGCGGAATCGACGGCTATTGCCTGCGGCCGGCAGAATTACTGCGAAAGAGGACATGAGAGGTCACGGGTCCTGGTCTTGAAAACAGCTGCGATGCCACGCATCGACGGTCGTCCCGGCCCAGCATAACAGATCGCCTCAGTTTTTTCTGTAACACTCTCGCCGGGATAACGCTCAGTTCTTCAGCGAAAGCATTTTCGCACTGATCCCCGCTGCCCGTGGCAGCTAGACCCAACTATTTCGCCTACTGAGCGAACAGGAGAAATTTAGATGAAGGCCATATCGAAGACATTGTTGACGCTTGTAACCGTGCTATCGTTGATTAGCCTGGCTGAAGCCCAAACCGGCTCTAGGACTCGTCAGGGGCGATCCAATCGCTCTGGACTGGCCAATAGCCGGCAGGGCACGATCGACCCCACTCAAGGAAGAATTCAGTCCCGGAACAACAATTCCCCGACGGGACAAGGACTTCCTAAGATCGACCTCTCAGTAACCTCGCTCTCCGCCAATGGTGACACGGCGTCGGCTACCGTTAAGAATTTCGGATTAGTTCAATCCCCACAGACTCAGATGAGGCTGCAGGTCAGAAGCCGCGCGACTGGCGCCGTATTGGCCAACAAGACCGCCCGAGTCTTACCTTTGCAGAGTGGTGGTACTGTGCGGATTCGAATTCACTCGCTACCGCTTTCTGGTGGCGCGACACGGATCTTTGCCACGGTTGACCCTAGCGGTAACGTGCAAGAATCGAATGAAGCGAACAATAGTCAGGCAATCACGGTTGGACAACAACCCAACACGCCTCCGCCAAGCGCTCCGGCACGGCCCGACCTGACGGTGACATCGCTCACCAACAAAGGCAACGTGCTAAAAATGGTGATCAAGAACGTCGGTCGAGCCACAGCGCCCGAGAGCAATATGCAAGTGTTTGTCCAAAGCCGTGCGACTGGTCAAGTTTTGGTCAATCGCAGCCAGCGAGTGCGCAGCCTGAATCGCAACCAGTCAGTGACAATCAACGATCATCGACTCACACTGGACGACGTGAACGTGAAGGTGAAGGTCGATTACGATGGGAAGATCACTGAGCAGAACGAGAATAACAACGCTCGAAATTTGGCGGTTGCCAATCAAACCGAATACACAGTAGATCTCAAAGTAAAGGAGATACGTTTTGACCGGTCTGCGAACGAAGTGTTGGTAGCCGTGCGAAACGTCGGCGCAGTTGCCCTCAACGGCTCGACGACGCTCCGACTGCAATCGTACTTCGGCCCAGGCAACCGGGTTGAGCGACAGGTGCAGCGAATCAGTCGGATCAACACTGGACAGTCGCTCTTTTATCGCTTTGCCGTTCAGCAGATGAACACGGGCATGCAGTTTGAGGCGACCGTTGACCCAGGCAACGATCTGCCGGAACAAAACGAGAATAACAACAAGCTCGTTTCGACCTTCCGGGGATGATGCGAAGTTGAATAGTCTGTACAGGCAGAGCCCGGGAGCTACAATCCTCGGGCTTTGTTTTTGTGTAGGGACGATTCTACCCCAACGGGTAATAATTGCAGCCGCGACGCATAGCATCTCGGGCGTAGAGACGATCGCGTCTAATCCAGCTTCCAAGAATCGATATTTTCTGGCGAATCACTGGTACAGTACTGTTGCAGTAGGAACGATCGGCAGGCAGAATAGTGATTGGGAGGGTGCTTCTACCCAAACTGCCAATAATCTGCTTCACCTTTACATGTGGGAAATAGCCCGCGCATCGTAGTGGTTTTATGGAAACGGCGGTCATTCGATACTGTCCCGGTTGCGGTGCGCGAGTGAAAGCGCCGGAGAGTGCCTTCGAAGGACCGTGCGTCTGTCCCAAGTGCCACGAACGAGGCCAGTTTTACGACTATCCTCGCGAAGTGCCCGCGACCCCGCCAAAGCCAGCTACTCGTCCTACCACGACCTGGTACGACCGATTGCTTTGGGGGGCGATTGCTATCGCTACCCTGACGGCTCTGATCGCTTTATGGTCACTCTACAAGGGATGGAGTAACTCGGCTCTTATCGGTTCAGCAGTCTGTCTGCTTGCAGCTCTAGCGATAGGAGCACACATAATCCGGCTAAAGCGAGACCTATTTCGCTTGATTGAAGCCCAGAAGAGAACCGAGCGAGCATTGGTGGTAAGCAATTCGAAACTGAAGGCATCCAGCGAGATTCATCGGGGATTCAAACAAAACTTCGACACGCTCGTTAACGATGAGAAACGTCTCCTGCAGGAGGAGATCGCCGCTCGGCAGGAAAGCACAGAAGAGTTGCATGCAGAAGCGCTGAAACAAATTGAAGTTGTCAAGACCGACAATCCCAGCATCAACGCAATGGGTGGCCGGTTGGTTGAAGAAGGTCTAGATCGCCTGTCGCGCCATCTGACGGCGAGCAATCTACCTGACTGCCGAAATAAGCTGATAGAATTAATCCAATTCTGTCGCGAAAACGGCTTCAAGATCAATCGCAAGCGAGAGTCCGAACTCTTCGGATACCTGGACAACCAATATCAGGCCAAGATGTCGGAAGCTCGGCATGCGAACCTGCAAAAAAGTGTCGAAGAAGAAATGCGAGAAGAAGACCGAGCGACTCGCGACATGGAGGAGCAGCTGCGCAGTGCTGAAGCCGAACGCTCCTCGGTGCAAAAGACACTTGCGTCCATTGAGCAGAGTCCTCAGGGTGCAGACAGTGAGGAAGCAGACTATCTTCGAGAGAAGCTTGAAGCGGCCGAGGTGAAAGCACGTGAGGCGGCGCATGCGATTGACTCACCGACTTCAGGACATGTTTACGTGCTCTCCAACGTTGGATCTTTAGGCCGAAACGTGTTCAAGATCGGTACGACATCTCATCTTGATCCGCGGCAGTATGTCCAAGAACTTAGCGCCTCGGCTGTACCTTTTCCGTATGACATTCACATGATGATCGCCACCGAGGATGCTGCGTCTCTGGAAAAAGCCTTGCAAGAAGGATTACACGATTGCCGCGTCAATCGTTTCAATCACAGCAAGAACTTCTTTCAAACAGACATTAAGACGATTTGGCAAATTGTAGTCGCCAACCATGGCACGGTCGACTACGTGTCTGAGCCAGCAGCGAAGGAGTTTGAAGAAAGTCGAAAAATGTCGGACGAAGCATTTCAGAACCTTACTGAAATGAATAGATCTCCTGAAAAGTTTCGCGGTGCGTTCGACAATGCCGACTGATCGGTGAGTCGCCTCACTTTTACATGGCGAGTACTTCGGTAGCGGCAGCGATTGTGTCGTCGATGTCCTCTTCACTATGGGCAGCGGAAACAAAGAGCGCTTCGTATTGGCTACAGGGCAAATAGCTGCCTCGCTCCATCAAGCCCCAGAAGTAGCGAGCAAAAGCATCAGTATCGCACTGGCTTGCTGCTGACCAAGCATCGATTGGCTCTGGATGAAAAAAGAGCGTCATCATGCTTCCGACACGCGCAGTCGTATGGGGCAGCTTGGCGGCAGCAATCTCTAAACCTGCTTGCAGCCTCGAGGTAAGCTGTTCAAGCCGCTCGTACGGTGGATTACTTTTCAATACTTCCAGGGTCGCGCAACCAGCCGCGGTCGCCAATGGGTTACCGCTTAGTGTGCCCGCCTGGAAGACCTGACCCGAGGGCAAAATGTGGTCCATAATCTCAGCTCGGCCTCCGTACGCACCGACCGGCAGGCCACCGCCTACGATCTTTCCCAATGTCGTGAGATCAGGTGTAAGGCCCAGTAGTTGCTGTGCTCCACTAAATGCAACGCGGAAACCAGTCATCACTTCGTCGCAAATCAATAGCGCGCCATGCTTCTGGGTTAGTTGCGTAAGTGCGGCACAAAACTCTTGACTCGGTCGAACTACGCCCATGTTGCCAACAATGGGCTCAAAGATCACAGCCGCAATCTGCTCGGCTCGGCTCGCAAATGCTGATTCGAGTCCGGAGACATCGTTGTATTCCAGTACTAGGGTGTCTTGCGTAGTACCTTTGGTAACTCCAGGCGAACTTGGTGTACCGAGAGTTGCCGCGGAACTGCCTGCCGAAACTAGCAGGCTGTCGACATGGCCATGGTAATTGCCTGCAAGTTTGATGATCAGGTCGCGTTCAGTAAATCCGCGCGCCAAACGAATAGCACTCATCGTGGCTTCGGTACCAGAATTGACTAGCCGTACCTTGTCAATCGAAGCAACTGCATCGATAATCCGCTCGGCCAATTCGCTCTCGGCTTCTGTTGGGGCGCCAAAGCTTGTTCCGCGGGCTAGTGCCTGTTCCAATGCGGCGACGACTGCCGGATGTCGGTGGCCCAAGATCATTGGTCCCCACGAACCGATGTAATCGACGTAGCGGTTGCCATCGAGGTCGTAGAGGTAGGCGCCCTCACCTCGTTCGAAAAATACCGGCGAGCCACCGACAGCACCAAACGCACGGGCGGGGCTATTCACACCGCCAGGCATCAACCTCTGGGCCCGTGCAAAGGCGGCCACGCTTAGCTCACGTGAGTTGGCTGTGTCGATCGATTTACTCATTTCGTTCCTCAACTGGACTAGGCGCGAGGTTTCCTAAGTAATGGCGGCAGAAATTTGAGAACTAGTTCACTCTGTGATATCTCGATCTAGCTCAGCCGCCCTAGCGCGTGCCTGGGCAACTGATTCACGGGCCCAGGGTTGATCTCCGTACAAGTTGACGATTGCCTGGTACATCCGCAAGGCCCGCTCAGGATCAGTACGCTCGAGAGCCGTGGCAGAGGACAGCCGATTTTGCAAGGCAGGAAGCTGCGTTAAGGCTTCGGCGTCGATTTCTAGTTGTAGCTCTTCAATTTCTTGCCGGGCTAGCACGAGCCAGCGCTGGTCGGTTTCCTCGAACGGGCTGTCCTTGCTACCCGTCTCAGACGGCTGTAAATCACGAGTGGCTCCGAACGGATCGTATAGCGTTAGTAAGTCTTGTAACATGCGCAGGGCTGCTGATGGGTCTGTCTGGGCGCGATCGTCCGCAGCAAGGTAAAGGCTTCCGATTGGACTAACGTTGGCCTCACGTGCCTTACGACGTGTCTGTCGCTCGAATAATTGAAATTCTAACTGAGATCGCAATGGATCGAGCTCTTGATTGCGAGGATCGTCGCCAAAACGTTTTGAAAATTCATCGAGCTGCGGTGAGATCATGCGCAGGTCGTCATCACCCTGTTCCTCCACCTTGGTAGTGATTTCCAGAAACAACTCGTCTGCGGATGCAGGTCGCATCAACCGCCAACCGCCCCAGACCAGCACTATCAGAATCGTGATTAATGATGCCAACTGCAATGAGATAATCCACATATTGCCGCTTGCATGTTCCTGCTGGCGACGTTTTTCCTCGTCGACCGTTGTAAATGACGAGTGAAGAGGGCCAGGAACTGTCGGCGGGGGAGGCTCCTGTTCCGTGAGTTGGACGTCACCAGGCTGATCGAGGGTGGCCGCATCGTAAATGTCAGTAGCAATCTTTTCGGACTTAGTATCGTGCGACTCTGGCAATGGCTTCTCCAGTGCGCGAGTCGCCTCATCGCGAACCTCCGCGGTCGCGTGATGTGCCGCGGGGTCGACATTGTGCTGCTGGGAGTCCGCCTTCCTTTTTTCAGGAGGCGATTGCAAAGGACGCGACAAAGCCTTTTCCATCGCTTCCATGTGACGACCAAGCACTAGTACGTTGGGGAATCGATCTTCCGGATCCTTTGCCAAGAGCTGAGCGATAAGTTTGTTAAGTTGGTCAGGAGTTTCGGTTGCGTAACGGCGCACAGGCTCCGGCTCTGCGAATCGTTGCAACTGAAGCATCTCAGGCATCGTCTTGGCTTGAAACGGTGGTCGCCCAGCCAACAGCGCGTACATCACACCTCCAAGGCTGTATTGATCGCATTTATCGCTGACGTGTCGACCGTCAGCTTGCTCGGGCGACATGTAGTCGGCCGTTCCCAGTACACCGCCAGCGGTGGTCAACTGAGTGTTATGAAAGAATCGTGCGATTCCAAAATCGGCGATCTTCACGCGACCTTCAGGTGTCAAAAGCAGGTTAGCCGGTTTGATATCGCGATGCACGACACCGACGTCGTGGGCATGTTTCAGCGCGCGGCACACTTGGATACCGATCCGCAACGTCTCTCGCCAATTGAAGCGGCGACCCGAGGAAATCTCTTCTTCCAGGCTCGTGCCTTCGACCAATTCCATCGAGTAATACAGAGTGCCGTCTTGTTCGCCCTTGCCATAAATCCGTACGATCCCTTCGTGGCTAAGCTGCATCAGCGAGACGATTTCCGCTTCAAAACGTTCTCGAAAGCCCTCGGCGGAAGCCATCTGCGGGCTGAGTGCTTTGACGGCGACACGCAGCCCTTGTTGTGGACCTGGCTGGTCGTAGACGGCCTCGTAGACAGCGCCCATGCCTCCCTTGCCGATCTGTTTGCCGATTTTATACGGCCCTAGGCGCTCAAGTTGCATGCTTTGCCTCTTAATCCGATTCGGAGCCAGCTCGCCTGCAGGCCTTGCTAGCGTTCCAGTAACGGCCTCTTTGCCATCCTAACAAGCCCATCGCGACGGAGCTAGCAGAGTTGCAGGCCTTGAGCTGCTGCGAAGGATTTTCTATAAGTTCGGCCTAAATTTCCATATTCCGCGTTGATAGGGCTACAAGGCTCTGTCGCGCGCCGCTCGACTCGCGATACGAGGTATGTCGAATGGTCCGGCACTATCCGCCGACTCCTGGCTTCCGACCACTTGCTCTTTTGCTTGGCACTCTGATCGGATTACAGGCACTGGGCAATGCTTATTCAGAAGAACCATTTCCTTACGTCGCCTATGTAGTCCACGCCGACTCCTATGTGCGCAGCGGACCGGGGCAACGTTACTACCCTACGCAACAGCTCCCGCAAGGCTTTGCAACTGAAGTCCACCGGCACGACGGCGATGGCTGGTGCGCAATCCGACCGCCCGAAGGAAGTATAAGTTGGGTTGCTGCTCACGAAGTTCGACTCGTCGAACCAAATGTGGCGGAAGTAATTACAGACCGTGCTGTCACACGCGTGGGGAGCGCTCTCTCACCAACTCGCAGCGCAGTGCAAGTTCTCTTGAAAAAAGGCGAACGTGTATCCGTAGCACCGGGCAATGCATCGGATGACCCCAGCTGGTTGCGTATCATTCCGCCGGCGGGTGAATTCCGCTGGATCGCCGCCAAAGATCTTGGTCGGCAGGCGCCATTGGAAGTTACCCCACCAGCGTCACATAACAATGTCTGGTCACGTTCGAAAAGTTTCGAGGCCCCTGCCCTGACGACTGCCCAGACAACCGCAGCCGCTGCTCCAAACGCATTCAATCATCTTCTGCAATCGACTGGGCAAGTGTCTGCAACGAACTCCATGGCCAGCATGCCGACGGTAACCTACGATGCCGGCCGAGTAGACATCGTGGCTGGCTCTCCCGCGGATTTACAACTTGCGCAGTTTCAAGGACAGTCGCCAGAGTCCAAACCCTCTGTGCAGGAGGACACGGCTTCAGCTAGAACGCCAGCGGAATCGACTTCGCCTCGAATTCGATTGGGCGGTTTGTCGGGGACAGCGACTATCAATCAGCAAGAAATTCCTGAGTGGGTGAAGGAAATTGAACTACGTCTATCGCAGATGGTCGCCGAGCCACCGTCTGAGTGGAATTTCGACCAGATCCGAATGGAAGCCAACAGTATGTTGTTGCAAACTGAATCTTCGCCAGTGCGCACACAACTGCGCGATCTGCTCGACCGAATAGCAAGGTTCCAGAAAATTCGGGATGGTTACGGAAATGTAACCCAGGGAACCGAAACTACCGAGGAAGAATTTCCCGTGCCAACGCTTGGTGCGCCTGTGGATCCGATGGCCGATCTAGTGAACAATGTTCGAGAGCGTGTCCGCGAAGACTTTTCTAAGTTCGAAAACCAAACCGATACCAAGACTCGCTCCGAAGCTCTGGAGAAACCGTTGTACGATGCGGTCGGCTTGCTAAAGCCGGTAGTCTCGCGTCGCAAGAATGCGCCACAATATGCCCTCGTGGACAGTAAGGGTGACGTTGTTTCATTTATCACACCTACGCCTGACCTCAACCTGAACGCTTACATCGGTCGACGCATCGGTGTGAATGGGACACGCGGATTCATGACCGAATATCGCCGTGCCCACGTGACTGCCGGCCGCGTCACTCCGGTCGATGCCACGCTACGCCGCTAGAAACGAAATGCTCCGCAGTGGAACATTCTTGCGTTCATTGACGCGACAACCGAGAGGCAAATTCCGCAACCCGCGGGTCCTCATCCTTCACGGCGATGGTCCGCGCTAATTCAGTCAGTCCTGGATCATTGGTCGTTGCCAAGACTGTCAGAGCTCGCAGGCGTATCTCGGCACTTTGATCGTCGAGTAACAGCCGTAGCAGTCGACGTGCCGAAGAGGCGGGCAAGGCTGAGACCTCATCAATCAGTCGCATCCGCTCGACCGTGTTTGGCGAGGTAGATCTCACGGCCATTTCCAATTCTGCTTGCTGCATGCCCCGTTCCGCCAACACCGTGCGAATCGCTCCAGTCGCGAATTTATCGGCTCCCGGGAGACTCTTTAGCAATCCCTCGGTCGACATGCCGCGAAACTCAGTAAGGCTTCGCCGCATATCCAAAGGTGTGGGCACCTCAACAATTACAGACTGAAGTGGTGGACGATTTCCTGGTTGAACTTCCACCGATAGCGAATCCTCACCAGAAAGCCCAGGGCGCAGAGGATTGCCTCGTAGGTCGTTCCAGGAGGGCGAATAATCTCCGGCTGGTAGCGGATCGCTCGGCTTCGACACCTCCATTGGTTGCGTCTCGCCGAGTCTTCCATCACTCTCAAGGGCAATCGGCGGATCTCTGTCGAGGGCCGCTTGAGCTTCCCTAGGTGGAGCCGACAGAGTCTGCAAATCTATGCTCGGCGGCGTTGGCAGTAGTGTTTCTTGTTGCGGCATCCCGACGACTGTATGCAAGGTCTGCAATCGCGGTCCACCAGGCGGAACACTATCGAGCACAAGGCTGCATTGGCTAAGTAAGCTGGCCGCCGTGGACACAGGGAATCGGTCGGCCTGGTCGATGATTTGCAGTGCGATTCGTTCGGACCATCGTTTACCATCGGGACCAAATCGCTCCACGTTGGCCGCCATTGCCGTGGCCAAAGCGACAAGTGCCTCACCCGTTTCTTCGTCAACCGCCTTGCGTATTCGGACGAGATAACCTGCTAGTGCCAGATCAAGCTCTTGTTGCGCGATCCTAGAGACAGCAGCCCGTTCGGAAGCTGCCGCCTCGACCAAAGATGGCAGTGCGGCAGTGCCTAGGCTTGCCAACTGTCGGACCGGAAGCTTTACGCCTGGGTCGGGGGTCTGCGCAATTTGCTCTGCGAACTGCTCAGCTATCCGTTGCCGGTGCCAGCGCCCGACTATTGGCCAAGCCTCCCAGCTGACCAGAAAGCAGCCACCAATTAGGCCGACCATCGCCGCTAGTTGCCCGGTGCTATCGCAGAATCGTTTCCATTTTCCACCAAACATACAGTTCCCTCTGACGTTTAAGGAGGCGATTGTCGTGCAATGACTTGCGCTGCACAAGAGCGGCCTCTTGCTAGCACCAATATGGTTCGCTGGCACAGATTTGTTGAGGCAACGACCACCACAGAGCCGAAATAGTTCTACAACCCGCACAGCTTTCCATCTCGTCGCGGGCTTCTGATTCGGGGGGATGCATGCACTGCTTAAATCGTTGGGCGATACTTGCGCTATCGCTAGGTTACTTGACCGTTCCTGCAGCAAGCGCCGTTTGGGCAGTTGAGTCTATGTCGTCCACGACATCGCGGAAGGCCCGCAGCGAAGCAGTCCGAGCAATCCCGATCCAGCGAATAAGTCCCAAGTACCGACGGCAAGTCAAGCAAGTGCTTAACGATACGTGCTTGTATCGACGACTGCCAACGATGACGGTCGATTGCCATCCACCACTATTCACCTTCCTGGCGGAAAACCCCGATGTGCTAGTCCAAGTCTGGCGTCAATTGGGTATCAGCAATGTCGATCTCGTACGTACAGGAGACGACTCGTTTCGTTTGTCTGACAGCGTAGGAACGGTAGGCCGTCTCGAGATTGTCGAACAGAACTGTGATCAGAACGCTCAGAACCGAATTGTTATGTACGCTGAGGGTGCTTACGAAGGTGCGCCCTTCAAGAAGCCCGTGCGTGCACAATGTGTGCTATTGTTAAGGAGCGGTTCCGTCGAGGAGACAAACGGTCGACACTATGTCGCGTCGCGTTTGGATACTTTCCTGCGAATCGATAGAGCTAGCCTAGAACTTTTTGCTAAGGCAGTTCATCCCTTGGTCGGAAAAATGGCGGACCGGAATTATTCGGACACTATCAAATTTATTGGCAACATGTCTCAAGCTGCCGAGACTCGCCCTCTGACAATGGAACGCCTGGCCAGCAGATTGACGCAGGTATCTGAAGAGCAGAAACAACAGCTCGTGAGGATCACACACGAGTGCGCTGGTGTGCAAAGCCCCAATAGCGACCCGACCGCTGAGCGACTCGCCGAAGCGGCAAAGTAGTCCTGCCCCTCTCTAGCAACATTTTCGCAAAATATCGCCAAGATGGCGATTTCTCTAGCGAATGCCCTTTCAACAGCGCCTCCAGCGCTATGGAGAAGCTGTGCATCGTGAAGGCACATTGTAAGAATAGAGAAATTCTCTCTTCGACACGCCAACGAGACGAATAATCCGCAAGAATCAGTATCAGATACAACATTTCAAGGGGGATCCTGCGATGAAGACTATCAACTCGATCTGCTGTGCGACGATCCTATGTTGCTCGCCCCTTATGGCTGTTGCCGAGACGGCGGCAAACACTGACTTGCGTCGAGGAGTGCCCGTCGAAGCTCATCTTGCGATCTTCGGCAAACACAATCCGGAACGTGATTACCAGACAGCTTATTTAGCAGAGATTTGTCAAACTGTGCGAGATGAAAAGCTTGTCGAGCGCTTTCTGGAAATCGTCACTTCGAGAATGCCCGAACAGAAGCTCAACAACGCAAAGGACCTTTATCAAGAGATTGCTACTGCCTTGGGCCCGGCGGACTGGCAGACCTTGGCCGACTGTCAAGAGGTAGTTTACGCCCAGCAGATGGAGTTGCCTGCCAACCAACATTTGGTCTTGATGAAGCTTCCGTCTGACGGTGCCGAAAAGCTAGTGGCTAGCCTGAAGAACCTGTTTGCTTTGATTGAGAAAAAAAGTAGCGGGAAGCTTCCGGTGACTTCCCGTTCAATTGGCGAGGCGGAGCTAACGTCCTTAGGTCTGCCAAAGGATGCCAGGATGCAACCAGTCGTTGCTCGATTGGGAAGCGTATTCCTGTTCTGCACATCAGAGAAAATCGCTGAGCAAAGCCTAGATCGCTTGCAAGGCGGAAGCGGCCCCTCGAAATTTGACGACCCGCGTCTCATCGAGGCCTTGGCCCAGTTGCCTGAGGCAGAGGACGCGATTGAGTTCTTCGATGGCGAGCAGTTATTTCATCAGTTGCATGGTCTAGGCGACTTCATCCGGAAGCAAGGTAACCGTCACGGCGAAGTTAACGAGAAAACAAAGCGAATCGCAGGCCTAGTCGAGTTGCTGGTCGACGAAGTCAATGTAAGTGACTACGAAGTCTCTGTCGAATACACCGAAGGCAACCAGAACCGCTGCGCAACCTTTGGAAAGTGGTCCGAAGGAGCTGAAAACACGCTGCTCGGCACTTTACTCACTGGTGGAGAGCCCTTCGAGCAGTGGCAAAGCTGGATTCCCGCAGACGCCGTGGCCTACTCGCTGACCAGCGGCGTAAGGTTGCATCCGTTTTACGAGCGTCTAACGACTCTGCTGAGAGAAGAAATACCAGAGACTCAGGCGGGCTTCGCACAATTCGAGATGGCGCAGGAGCAGCTAGGCGTTCACCTCGATCGCGACATACTGCAGTCGTTCAGTGGCGAGTGCGTTTCGATCACGCTGCCATCTACTGATACAGCCAGCCCGACTGGGCATGAGTCCGTCTCGGCGCTGAAGTGCAGCAACCCCGAGAGGATCGGTGCGCTATTGCATCGTCTGGTTGATGCTCTCAACACACTTCCTGCTGTGCAAGCTCAGCAACTTCGGCTCGAGGCATGTGACAATTTGCCAAACTTCGAGCAGCTAGACGCTCTTTTCTTCGCCATGTTTAACATAAAGCCTGTGATCGGATTTCACGAAGGCTGGATGTTTGTTGGTAGTAGTCAGGAAGCTGTACAACGTGTGCTAGATGCTCGGGCCAACCGAACTGAAACAGTCGACGCCAGCGAACATTTCCGTCGATTCGATATGGAGATAGACGGACCAGTCCAATCATTGAGCTATACCGACTTGGCAGAGAATACCCGGCATACAGCTCAAGCAATCAGACAGATCGGCATGATAGCTCCAGCAATCCTAGGGATGGCCGGAGCTAAAGCAGACCCCGAAGATCTGAAACCGGTGCAGGAGATACTTGGTCTACTGCCTAGCGTGGCCAATGTGATTGAGAAGTTTGATTATCTCGAGGCAAGTCTCACCGTCGAACAGCCGGGAGACTCTCCTGACACCTACTTCGGGCAGTCGGTCACACTCGTGCGGCCGCCCGGAGAGGAAGACACTCAATAGTCCACTGATTAGACAAGTAACCGCTCCGCGACTCGCGAATCTGATTCAGTAGGATCAAGTCGTTAGGCGTTAAAATGGTCGAGAGCCAATTGCTTGAGGGCTTTAAGGTCAAGCTTGCCGGTACCTAACAGAGGTATTTCATCTACCTGCAGGAAACTGTCTCGAGCGGGGATCCAAAGGTTAGGCAACCCGAGTTTCGTGAGGTGATCGCAGATCTGCTGAGGCGAATAATCAAGCTGCCTGTGTACGACTACTAGTCGCTCGCCCTTCTTGGGGTCGGGCACTGCGGTCACCACAGCTAGGACCTCTTCTTCTTCCTCGCCTTGAACGAACGCTTGGATTGCTTCCTCAATGTTGAGGTGCGGCACCATCTCGCCGCCGATTTTTGAAAATCGGCTCAATCGACCAGTGATCCGAATGAACCCCTGGGTGTCGACCTCTGCAATATCACCGGTAACATACCAGCCATCGCGAACGACTTTTGCAGTCTTTTCCGGCTGGCCCAAATAACCGCGCATCACATTCGGACCCTTGACTAACAGCATGCCCGCGGTGCCAATCGGTAGGTCCTCAAAAGTATCGGGGTTAACGGTCTTCACGGTTACTCCAGGCACAGGTCTTCCTACTGTGCCTTCCTTGCAATCGATCTCGTCGGTCTGCGATCGCTTTACCGGGACATTCACAGACACCAAAGGCGAAAGTTCCGTGGCGCCGTAACCTTCCACAGGTCGCACTCCGAACTTCTGCTCAAACGCGTCACACAGTTCGACCGGTAGCTTCTCTGCCCCAGCAACAACAATTTCCAACTTCTCAAAGTCTTTCGGATCGCAGCGGCGCAAGTACGATCTCAAGAATGTGGGCGTCGACAACAGCACCGTGACGCCCCATTGACCGGCCAACTTGCTAACCTGCTTAGCGTCAAGAGGTGTGAAATGGTAAACGCACCTCACATCGAGACCCAATACTGTCCAAAGCGTCACCATGAATCCAAACGAGTGAAAAAACGGCAGAATTCCCATCAAGGTATCGTCGGAACGCAAATGGACGACCTGATCAATCGCCTCGACATTAGAGCCGACATTGTGGTTGGTAAGCACCACGCCTTTCGGTTCACCCGTTGAGCCAGAGGTAAAGATCACGGTCAATTCGTCGTCGCCCGTCATCTTGTGTACGCCGAGTGCGCGCTCAAGCAGCGGCATCGGCGTTGCAAATGCTAGTATCGCACTGCTCAGTTTGTCCATGAGCGTGACCTTCGCCCTCAGGTCTTCCAGCAGTATGACCTCGGCCTCGATGTCGAGCTCTAACTTTTCCATTACTTTCTTGCTGGTGAGTACGTGCCGTATGCCCGCGTTGCGGATACAGGCATTGAGCACATCGCCCGTTACCGTGTAGTTGAGATTCGCCGACACTTTGCCAGCTAGCGTTACCGCGGAGTTGACAACGACGGCCCCGACAGAAGGTGGCAATAGAATGCCAACATATTTTTCGTCTGGGGCGAACACTTCTCGCCGGAGCAGCCTGCGGGCAATCAGCGAACGCATTAACAGCATTCCGCCGGTGAGCTGCATCTTGGCAGAGTCGGCTATCTTAAACCGGAACATCGCCTTGCGACACTTGCGAAGCATCAATCGTGGAAGAACCATCATGCGTCCCTTTCGCCCAGCTACAGCATCCGCGCCGAGGTCTTGCACAGCTTGTCGCACGGCATGGATGCTCTGGGGTTGTTCAATCTTTTCTCCGAACCAGATCGAAACCGGCCGCGCCCGCAATGTTGGGCGTTTTGAGAAAAACCTTCCCCCACGAAAACTAAAGATACTCCCCCACAACTCGTCAAGGTAGACCGGAATCACGGCGGCGGAAGTGCCTCGCAGTAATTCAAGCGTGCTGGCGCGAAATTCCTGCAATTGCCCCGAGCGGCTCACCCCTCCCTCAGGAAAGATACAAACCAATTCACCGTTGTTGAGTGCCTCCCGGGCCGTTTCGATCGCCGAAAGCGTAGCTTTGGGCCGGAGACGTCGTATCGGGATCACTCCCATGATTCTCGCAAGCCCCTTCGTCCAGCGATTGGTCAGCAGGTCACCCGTGATGATCATGCGAATCGGCCGCGGCGAAATAGCGATCAAAAAAAGCCCGTCGAGCCAGGTGATGTGATTGGGGGCCAGTAGTGCGGCGCCAGTTTCTGGAAGATTGTGACGTTCGTGAACCCGCACCTTGTACGCCGTGTGCGTTACTAGCCAAGCCAGAAAACGAATCGACGCCTGCGGAATCAACCAGACGATGTATATCAACACCGGCAGCGTCACGACGCCACAGAGCAAGAAGACCTGACGGGGAGTAAAATTCAGGTACTCGCTCGTCAGTGCCCAATAGAGACCAGACGTAACCAGCATCCCGGAAAAGGTCAGGAAGTTGCTCGCTGCTAGGATCGTGCCACGGTTCTGCGGATTGCTATAGCGCTGCATGTAAGCAGCTAGCGGAACATTGAACAAACCAGCAAAAGAACCGAGCAAGAATAGAAGAGATGCTGCCCCGACGTAGCTGATCGTCCAGTGCTCGCTGGAGTCATAGAGTTCGCCCTCGACCGTAAAAAGCAGTACCGCGCTGACGGCGAGTCCGCCAGCTCCTAATGGCAAGATCCCAAGCTCCACGCGACCGCTCGACCAGATACCCGCCAGCACACTTCCCAAGCCTACACCAACTACCAATGCTAAAAGAAACGGAATCACTTGCAGCTGCTTCGACTCGTCGCCCTGAGTGGCGAATTGGTCGATGTTCAACTGAGCCAGCATAGCCAATGACCAAAAAAACATGATTCCTAGTGCGATACGAAACATCGTCTGATCGCTCGCCAAACTACTTACGTCGCGCCACGTTTGGCGCCCGGCATCCCAAGGAAACTTCCTCGCGGGGTTGGCGATTGGCAGACGAGCAATCATCAAGCTGGCCAGAAGGCCCAGGCCGGCGATTCCGACTAGCACGACGCCCGCGATCCAAAGCCGTTCCTGACCTTGGAATCCGACCAGTTTGGTCAGCACATTGCCCACGACGATGCCAGCCGTCACGGCGATTACCGTAACCAGTTCCAGCACGCCATTAGCAGAAGAGATCTTCGAATCGTGGAGCATCTCGGGAATGCTACCCAGCTTGGAAGGCCCAAACAGAGCGCTTTGGGCCCCCATCGCAGCGACGACCAGAAGCATGAGAGAGACGCTGCCATAGCTGATCGCCAGCACAGCGAAGACCATGATCACGATTTCAGCCGTCTTGCATACAATAATGACTTTTTGTTTGCTGAAACGGTCGGCAAGATAACCCGCGGGGGCAGCCAATAGAACATAGGGTAACACGAACGCAGCGCTGCCGATGGAGATTATCCAGCTTTCCTGCCCCTCCGGAACGATTTGCTTACCGATACCGATTACCAACCAGCGGAGAATATTGTCGTTTGCCGCGCCCAAGAACTGGGTAATCAGAAGGCCTAAGAAGCTACCGGCCAGCAGGCTGCGATCGCCTTCGGCAAGTTCGCTTTCGTGGTGCCCGGAATCACTTGCCATGTTGGTCGCGATTTAGGAGTAGGTGGGAATCGATTGATAGCCCTTACTTTAGCTGCTCGATTGCCGGATCACCAAGCACAGTTTACCGAACACTAAGACGACTGCCAAATCTGAAATCGGCTATTGCCGTTTGTCGAGCCGACGCACGCGGATGTTGCGATACCATACCGGGTCGTGATGATCCTGCAGTGCAATGTGCCCTTCGCGGTTCTTACCGAATTTTTCCCATTTAGCGAACTTGCTGCCCTTAACTCGCTTGTTCCAATCGTCGCTACCTACTTGGCATTCGACAACCTTCTTATTGTTGAGCCAATGTTCGACCCGATCACCGCGAACCACGATACGAGCCAAATTCCACTCACCTGCAGGCTTCGAGACGTCGTTTTCGCGAGCATAAAGTCCGTAGAGTGATCCGGCCGAAGTGCTGACTTGTTCGCCATCGCTATGTTCGCTATCGTCCAGAATCTGAAATTCCGGGCCCGTGAGGTAAGGCGCGTCGTCTCCGGTAGAAACGCGGTACATAATCCCGCTATTACCGCCAGGTGATATCTTCCATTCTAATTCTAAAATAAAATCGCCGTAGGTGGCGACAGTCATCAGATCATCGCCGCCTTCCGGCCGCGAAAGCACGCCTTCTTCAACAGACCAACCTTGCGGCCACCCAGCATCCTTGTACCCTCGCCAGAGGTCCTGATAATTGTCGCTTAGCAGCTGCTCCCACGACTCGTCCGCGGGTTCCTGTGCATAGGCCGACAGATTTAACCAGAGACCACACGTCAGGAGTAGTAGAATTAGCGCGAGATTGAACTTGAGACTGGAAGCAGTTTTCGCTGACATTTTCCGATTCCTTAGTGCCGGATTGGTCGATAATAGAGCTGAGCAATTCTGGGTCAGGATTGTACCCTGAAAAGCGGACCGAAGAAACGGGGAGACTTTGTCAGCCAACTTCATCATCGACCTGATAACTGCTCTCTGGCTCGGCTTCATAGGCGCCTGCATCGGCAGTTTCTTGAACGTCGTCGCCTACCGCATGCCGCAAGGGATGTCGGTGATTTGGAAGCCCTCGCATTGCCCCCGTTGCGGCCACCCGATCCGCGCTCGCGACAACGTCCCTGTGCTGGGCTGGCTCATGTTACAAGGCAAGTGCCGCGACTGCGGCGAGCCGATTTCGCCCCGCTATGCGATCGTCGAAGCTGTTATGGGAGCAACATTTTTTGTGCTCGCCTACGTCGAACTCTTCAGCGGGGGGGCAAATTTGCCCGGGGGTCCACTCTCTAATCTCACTGGAGCATTGAATGTTGTCTTGTACCCTCAGTGGGGAATGATAATTGTCTACGCATGTCACTGTCTGCTCTTCTGCGTGTTAATGTGTGTCGTGCTCTGCAATCGCGATAAAAAATCAGTGCCAACTACTCTCATGATTCTCGGATTTCTTGCTGCATTTCTTCTCGTCCCTTATTACTCTCGATTGGATCTGACGATTCCGTTTTCCAACCATCCGGCTGGAGCATTTATTTATTGCGCCCTGGGAGGCATCATCGGCGCGATTCTGGGAAGCTTAGCGAGCCGGTTAGATTGCCAATCTAAGAATGATTGCGGCAAATACTTTTCCCTCAACTTGCTGAGTGGCAGTACTTTAGCTGGATTGCTCTTGGGATGGCAGGTTGTCTTCGCCATGTGCGTGGTACTGCTGGTAGCTGCAGTCAGTCGATTGAGAAACAAAGGAATGTGCAGCCCACTTGTGGTTGATGCAATATTCTGCGCAACATTTTTTCAACTCTTGGTATGGGAAAAACTCAATCAAGCTATTCTATGATAGCCGCGATCCGAAGCGTCTCCGGCGCGTCGGATCGCGGCTATTGGAGAAGTCGCGCGGCGTCACGTGCGAAGTATGTAAGTACTCCATCCGCGCCCGCCCGCTTAAACGCAGTAAGACTCTCCAGCATCGTACGCTCGCGATCAAGCCATCCTCGCTCGGCCGCCGCTGCAAGCATCGCGTATTCGCCGCTCACCTGATAAGCGAACGTCGGCATTCGAAAGGTCTCCTTGACCCGCTGTACGATGTCAAGATACGGCATCCCAGGCTTGACCATCACCATGTCGGCTCCCTCGGCAATGTCGAGCGCGACTTCGCGCAGCGCTTCGTCACTATTGGCGGGATCCATCTGGTAAGTTCGTTTGTCACCACTGCCTAAATTGACTGACGAGCCGACCGCATCGCGAAATGGCCCATAAAATGCAGAAGCATACTTTGCTGCATATGCCATGATTTGCACGTTCTCGAAACTCGCTTCGTCGAGTGCCCTACGAATTTCACCGACGCGGCCATCCATCATGTCAGATGGAGCAATCACGTCGCATCCTGCCTCGGACTGCACAAGCGCCTGCCGGCAGAGCATAGCAATGGTCTCATCGTTCGCGACATATCCGTCGCGGACCAGGCCATCTTGTCCGTGGCTAGAATAAGGATCGAGAGCAACGTCGCAGATCACACCAATCTTCTCAGCATGAGCTTCCTTGACTGCGCGCACTGCTCGACAGACTAGATTCTCTGGATTTACAGCTTCTTCGCACTCTGCAGTTTTCTTATCAGAGTCGGTGGCCGGAAACAGAGCTACTGCGGGTATTCCCAACGAGACAGCATCTCCGACCGCCTCTACCAGCAGGTCGATCGACAGCCGCTCGATACCAGGCATAGAGGGCACGGGCTCTCGGTGATTTTCGCCCTCACATGCAAATAGGGGCCAAATCAGGTCGTTCGCACTCAGCGACGACTCCCGCACCAGCCGACGAGACCAATCCTCCCGCCGCGGACGACGGAGTCGAGTATCCGGATAGGAGCCCCAGGGCCTCGAAGCTTGCGGATCAGCCATGATTTCTTGTATCGAGCGTGATTAGGGGGACAGTCGGCAAGTGGCCAAAAAAACCGACTATCATTATCGGAGATAACGCCCGTAAAATCTACTGGCAGAACTTTCTGGTCTTTCCTACCGATATGCAGACGACAATGGCAGCCAACGAACCAAAAATGGGCCTAGGGCCGTTCGATTTTCGCCCCGCAAATGCAAAAGTAAAAGGCCGTCCGCCTCTGGCAGAATGGCAGGGTCCACTGCAGTTCGCCCTCTGGTGTCAGCGGGCGAGTCCGTGGTGGATCGGTGATATGATCAACAGCGGCGAGGATCTTTATGGTGAAGAGTTCGGCGAGGTGTGCGGGGCCACGCTATCCACGGAGATGGTTAGCCGCTACGCTTCAGTGGCCCGACGCGTGCCTGCACAGAATCGTCGGCCAGCGCTGTCCTGGTCAGCCCACGCCTCCGTAGCCCGACTGCCCCACGCCCAGCAACGCCGCCTCCTAGCCGAAGCTGAGCGCGAAGGTTGGAACAGCGACGATCTGCGTAAGCGTGTACAACAGATCGTCAAAGCCAATCGTAGTTAATCACTCTCCCCCCTGCCCTCTTCCTCCCTCCTGCCAATGCTCTATTCATTCACCGACATCGTCGTGATCGGACTAATCATGACGTGTGGCAGCGTGATACAAGGCGCTGTCGGATTTGCCTCGGGGCTGTTGGGCGTGCCCTTGCTAGTGCTCTGTGGTTGGTCGCTGCCCGAAGCGGCAACAGTCAACCTGGTCTCGACTGGTTTTCAGAATACTACTGGAGCTGTGAAACTGTGGACGCAATTAGAAGCTAGAGAGTTAGTGTTTCCGGTTGTTGTTCGCTGGCTAGCGATCCCCTTAGGTACCTACGCAGCTTGGTACTCTGATCAACATCTTGAGCAGGATCACGCGAAACAGCTGATCGGCGGCATTCTGTTGGGCATCATCATCCTGATGTATTTCGGCCGGGTGACGCCACGCGAGTCGCTCAACTACTTTTGGAAAAGCTTGGCATTTTCCAGTTCAGGCTTCATGCTCGGGTTCGCTTCAATTGGCGGCGCCCCGATGGTGATTTACGTTAACGCGCTCACCTGGACTGCGGCAAAATCGCGGGCATTTCTGTTTACTTGTTCAGCATTTGGGTTACCGGTTGCAGCAGCGGTTTTCTGGATGAAGCATGGCGAGAAAATCATCCCTGCGGCGCTATCCACGCTGATAATTATGCCCTTGATCCTTGGCGGTCTATGGATTGGACTGCGTCTAGGGCATGACTTATCGAAGCCTCTATTCCAAAAAATCACTTACGGTCTGCTGGTTCTTCTTGCCATTAGCGCAATCGTCTGGCCCATGTTCGGGGAGTACTAACTGCGCGGTAAGTTGAGCTACAAACGAGAATGGGCTACAAAGGCAATCGCCTCACAGGTTTGGCGACGAAATCGAGCAATGGAGAAGGGCATGTATCAGGCCGATAAGACACGCTACGAGTCGATGACCTACAACCGCTGTGGACGGAGCGGTCTGAAGCTACCTGCGGTATCTTTGGGGTTATGGCACAATTTCGGAGGCGTCGACGCATTCGACAAGTCGCGAGAAATTGCCTTGAGGGCCTTTGATTTGGGCGTGACGCATTTCGATCTGGCCAACAACTATGGACCTCCGCCCGGTTCGGCCGAGGAATGCTTCGCTAAGTTGATTCAACGCGACCTTTCGAAATACCGCGACGAGCTGATCGTCTCGACTAAAGCTGGCTATCTGATGTGGCCCGGCCCGTACGGAGAATGGGGTTCGCGTAAGTATTTGTTAGCTAGTCTGAATCAGAGTCTGTGCCGGATGAAGCTCGATTATGTCGACATTTTCTATTCGCACCGCCCAGACCCCGACACACCGTTGGAAGAAACCATGGGCGCCCTCGCCTCTGCCGTTAGGCAGGGAAAGGCGCTCTACGCTGGCATTTCGAATTACTCTGTAGAACAAACCCGCGAGGCATGTCGCATTCTCCGCGAGTTCGATGTGCCCTGTCTGATCCATCAGCCAAAGTATTCGATGCTCGATCGCTGGGTGGAAGATGGACTACTGGACGTTCTAGAAGAGGAAGGAATAGGTTGTATTCCGTTTTCGCCGCTGGCGCAGGGCCTGCTTACCGATCGATATCTCAAAGGAATCCCAGAAGACTCGCGGGCAGCGAAACCGCACGGGTTTCTGCGCACTGAACAAGTCGACACCGATGCGATTGCAAGAGTCCGGCAGCTCCACGAAATTGCCTCAGGCCGTGGGCAATCCCTCGCTCAGATGGCGTTGGCTTGGTTACTCAAGGATAGCCGCGTAACGAGTGTGCTAATAGGTGCAAGCAGCGTCAAACAACTAGAACAGAACCTAGCCTGCCTTGAAGGCGATTCTTTTTCTGAAGAGGAGTTAGCGCAGATTAATTCTATCTTGGATTCCTAGCGCACCCAGCCGTGCGACTCGTGCCTGAGCCGTACTTCAATCATACGAAAAAAGACCGCCCACGAAATGGACGGCCTTTGATGATTCTTTGGTCGCATTTGCCTCAGGCTCGACGTCGTCGCATAACACCGCCTACTGCTAAGCCCATCGCCGCCAGCAGAGCACTACCCGGCTCGGGGACGAACGTACTGAACACTTCGCCGGTTCCGAAAGAAGTGAATCCGGTTACCAGACCTTGATTGTCGGTCTTGCTGCCGATGTCGACCTGAGTGGAAAACGATACCGTGACTGGTTCCGCTACTTCCAAGCCGAAAGGCAAGTTCTGTGAATCAATCGCGGCAACCGCACCGCCGAATACGAACTGAACTGTACTCGACGTGTTGATGTAACTGACCGTTACAGCATTGAGGTCTAATCTCAAGTACTCAGCGGCATTCGGTGTTGTGCCGATCAGCAGATCGAAGTACCCAGGATTGCCCGGCGTAGTAACTACCGTAGCCGGAGCAATATTCGAAATACCGGTCACATCGGGAATGAACGCATCTAGCCAGATGTCGCTGGTCAGAATTGACCCTTGCTGAACTCCACCGACTTTGAACTGCATCGTGTCGAGAGCATCACCATCGGCTGGGTCACCCGTACCACCAGAAGAAGATCCACTATCTGAGATAGCGCTGCCGTCGTAGGTGAGATTGACGCCGGTAAATTGAATTTCCAGCGGAACGGCTATCGCGGGCGTTGTACTCAGCAGGAGCACGCAGCCAAACAGCAACAAAGAAGAGAATCGAAGCGCACTAGCGCTGCGAATTGAGAGAAGATTGAACTGTTTCCGACTCATTATACCGGACCTCGTAATGTATCTATGTTCCTAACGGATTACAATCGCCTGTTACATATACCTTGCGATTTCTCTGATAAATAATGAGTCCAACTTATTTCCCCCACCTGGAGGCATTGAACCCTTACTATTCCGAGTATGCTTGCCCGAACTCTTTCATGGTAAACAAATTGTGGAGATTCTTCCTTTTTTTGGTCACTGGTCTTATCCAGGGAGTAAATCGCAAACACAAAGACTCTAAGCAACTAGGTTTTCTCCTATCTCTTTACAAGATAATGAGTTAGAAGAATCTGAGATTCTATCGACGAAGGGATCTCAGATCATCAATTCTAAGCTGGATCTGGCCTTGGCCTGTGCGTACAGCCCCACCAAAGAGTGGTTTAATGGAGGATCGCCGACCCTTAAAGATTAGATTCTCTGAGCGGTGAGCGCCCTCAGACGCTCGTACAGTGTCACAGCCTGATCGCAGTGGATCACCTGCTTAATGAGCATGTAGATTTAGCGCTGCTCACGGCTTCCATAATGCTGAAGTCCCAACAACGTATCGAGTCGACCATAATCACGATCATTCGAAACATCAGAGAGCTCATGGACGCTTGGAACTCAGTTGGGAGATGGGTGTTAGTAAGAATTTTCGGAACTCGACCTCCGAGCCTTCTGCTTGCACCGCTATTTGACCTTTAGTCGCGGTACAGTCTGAGCCGTGATTGACTAGGTCGTCGTTGACCCAGACTTTGATCTCATCGCCAACACATTCGATGACCATCGTGTTCCACTCTCCCGCCGGCCTTTCCGAATTTTCGGTCAGATTGAGAATCCGGCGCTTCTTGTCCTCGGTGGCTCCCCATTCTTCTCTCGGTCCGCGTCGCTTAACCATGTCGGGCACGGTGATATCTTCACCGATGCACCAAAAGTCTCCCGCATTGTCACGATACATTTGCACTTCTATCGATTTAGGAAACATCTCGTACAGAGCGCGCGGTTTCGAGGCATGCACCAGCACACCGCAATTGCCAGGCTCTCCCACGAAACGATACTCGATCTCCAGCCGATAATTCTCGTGTGTTGCGTCGGTGATTAGGTGACCCTGAGGCTCCCCCAGACTGACGAGTAGTCCCTCGCGCACCAAGAACGGCTTAGTCCCCTTGGGATTCTCATCAAGATCAGGCACGTCGATGTGCCAGCCAGTCAGATCACGGCCATTGAAAAGGCTTCTCGATTTCGCTGTGCTACTCAGATCTGACTGCTCCGCTCGTAAATCACCGCTACCGAGCAAAGCGACGATTACAACCAACACAAGTGCGAAAACTATCGAATGTTTCATGCGATTAACTGTTTTCTTCTGGAGCCGCTTGTTGGGAATCGTCAGCGACTAATAAAAGGCGATTCGATTTCGATCCAGAATCTCAGATAACAGCCTCGCTCGCAATGCTCCATAAAGATTAAATGTGCTTTTTTCTCTCCTAAAAGGAATAGCACCGGCAATCCAGTGATACAGCATTTCCCGGGCGATATCATCCCAACCACTTCAGTCCCACGCACAGAGTTCTTTTCTCGTGACACCATGGATTTGGCTGTCGTCCGGGAAGGGGTGCTCCAGCGGAGGCGAGCCGGAAGGCAACGGTAGAATTCACTCCCATAAATTTAAGAGTTGCAGTTCATCGCATGGACCCGGTTTCCGATTTTATGAGAACACGCTAAAGCGCCGCCGTGGTGACAAAACTAATTGCAGCGCACTTCCGGTGGCTCGTAACAGGAACTGCGCGGGCTTTCTCACGATCAATGCTGTAGTGCTAGTCCGAAAACTGATTAAACAAGCTGCTGTCGATAAGTGCTTATAATCAGAAGCGCGCCAGCGAACAGAACGCAGGTTGCCGGCTCGGGAATATGGTGGGCAGTGAACGAAATTGTGGCCCACAATTCACCGTTCTGATTGTAAGCATCAAGCACTTCTTGCGCAGTATTTCCGGGTCCAGTACCTGATGTGTTCGTGGCGCGGCCAGGAAAATCGATCAGGATACCCGTGCCATCATCAATCACGCTGGCGGTCAGCCCAGGAAAGAAAGTATCGTCGTCGACCGTCGCGGATGTTAGATATCCGGGCGGGCCGTGGATCCAATCCATACCGGTGATGCGAATCTCCCAACCGAATGGCGATTCAGTTGCAAGACTGCCGCTGGTATTGATCACAGCGACGTCGATGGTCGAGCTATCGATGTCGGCTGTTACGTCCAGGAATCCCACGTCCCGAAAGATAAACTCGGGGCCCAGGATATCTGGATCCAATACCACAGCCAGCGGCTGCATACCAGAGGATTCTGGGAAGTCCGGCACCGTACACTCTGCACAGCCAGGTTTAGGGGTTGGGTCAAACATGTTGCCCAGACCAGGAAAATCTTTAAAGAGCATCTCACCGTGAACTAGATCACCGATGAGAGAGGCCGAAACGGAATCGGCAGCGGAGCCCAGCAGCGCCACAGAGAGAGACAGGACCATCATTCTGCGCAGTGAGTCTGCGCGCAAAAGTCGCAAGACTTGTCGAGCACTTGTTAAACGATTCATTAGACTTCTCCGATGCCTACACTTAAGCAGCTATAAAGGGAAAGTAGTATAGAACTCTGTAACGCTACCGATGTTCGGAACCGAACTAAGAAACGGGCGACGTTACCTCGATTTTAGTTAGAGGTGATCGCGAACACTCGAGCATATCTCGTGAGAAAAGATCGATTGCTGCATGTCACGATAGAACACTCGTTACAGCCCGCATTTCCGGCTGTTGATTTTTTGCAACATGTAGCGCAGCGGTCGGCGAGAGTCGCGCAGAAGATCGCCCACTAATCGTGTAATAACGGCCTGATCTATGTGCTATTAGTCGGTAGCCTGTCCACTGCCGATCTTATAAGCGCTGCCGACAGCCAATAAAATGAATAGCGCGTCGATCGGTCCGAACAAAGAAGTAAAGGTGAACACACCTGCTGCGACCTCACCCAGGTCGTCCAACGTGATGCCGATCTCCGCGAGCTGCGATTTAAGATACTCGAAGATGAAGAACTTGGCGGCCACGATTCCAAGTATTGAGATCCCGGCGGCTATGATGCCCGCCATAGTTCCATCGTCATCTTCGTGCCCCATAGCCATCCCGGCCCCAGCGGCCGCGCCAAGTCCCCAGGCAATCCAACCGATCTCGTAATCTGTGACTACAACAACGCCGACCCAGACAGCAGCACCGATCGCTGCACCGATGGCGCTAAACAACGCGCCACGCGCAAGAGAAGCGGAAGTCCGCGCCGCAGAGCGAACTCGGCTCTCTGACTCTTCGACCCTCTCGGTCGACAATTTCTTGCCGTCGCGGAAATCGAATCCACAGACAGTGCACAGGACTGAACCGTCGGACAGAGGCGCACCACACGAACTGCATTGCTTCGACTTATTCGAAGTGGAAGATGCACGTGAGACAACCGGCCCATCAGTTGCCTCAGAAGCAAGTTCGTCGTCGAGCCAACTCCCTAGGTCTGGCTCAGGCGGTAAAACGGCTGCAGCCGGATCGGGAATTTTGATGCGGTGATTGCACTTCGCACACTTGGCCGATTTGCCGGCCAATTCTTCTTTCACCCGATACTTTTTCTGGCACTCAGGACATGCAAACTCGATAGGCATGGCGAAGGACTCCCACAGTAAAGGTCGGGGACGAGTCGTCTTGCCTACTTCGTTGTTCCAAGGTACCGATGATACCCAAAACCGATCCTCGGAGCAAATCTCACTTCTGAGTCTCCAAAGTCTTCGGGCGATGGCCTGGGGTCATTCCCCTATGGTCCGTGCTCCTCCCCGATCCTTTGCCAGTACAAAACTTAGGCGTTAGCGGTCATCTGTTCTATCTTGACCGCGATGGTTCTGGCCTGCTGATCGCGCCAAATCCGAAACGATGTGTGTGCAATCCAGGCACACAACAAATACAAGATGATTAGCGGAAGAGAGGGCAGTGAGTAGCCCCAGCTGCTACCCGTACAAGAAGTGAAATAAACAACCGGACTTAAGGAGTAGATCAAATCAATCGGGCTATCGCGACTACCGAATGCGTTACCGAAATCTATCAGCCCAGCCAGCAGGGGTGGAGTCAAGTTTAGAAATACAACGACACAAACAAAGACTACGAGTCCAGATTTACGAGCGATGACTTGGCAGTATTGACAACCTATTCCCAAAGCATAGACAAGTATTCCCGCAACAACTAGTTGCTCCCCCAAAACGTACCAGTTAAACGGAGACCGCCTGCCCCACGACGCGAAGGTCGCCGGAATCACGAATCCCATCAGCAGTATGCCAATTCCAATGATCCACATGGCCGCCAGAGCCAGTGTGATTTCAGCCCGGCTAAAGAAAAGCGAATCGCGACTCCACGACCGCTGTCCTCGAAAACGCCAGAGCCAAGTCATGAGCATCGTGCGAGATGGAGTCGCCCCCAGCAAGAGAATCAGACACACCACGACATGGGCCAGGCAATACTGCGCCACCAATTCGTCCGCAATCCAACCTCTTCGCCATTGGGTGTAGCACACACCAACAACCAGAATGTCTACCACCGTGAGTACAAAGTAAACGTCGCGACGTCCGAACACGGTTTGGTCAGGACTTTCAAGTCGCCGCGACATTGCATGCACAAACCACGTTGCTACAGCCAATTGCGCCAGCGGAGCCACCAGTAGCGAAGGCAAGGGCAAGCCCCAGAGCACGATCTCAGAGGCGAGCGGATCTCCGTTGCTCAACTCGAGGAGCGAACCTATCGGAGTAAGTAGATTGAAACCAAGTCCGACCCAGGGATTGGAGAAAGCTCCCGTGCCCCGCATGATCATGGAGGGCACAAACATAAATGCCATGAACGCGAAACCGCCGATGCTTCCTGCGCGCGCTTTTCCAGGAGTCTGACTCGGCTCGGCCAACGTGTGCAGTAGACCCAGGGAAGCACACATCAACGTAAACGTGACTATGTTCATGTAGAAGAGTAAAATTGCCGCAAAAGTGGCGCCTCCCTGAAACCAACAAAGCACGACCAAAGGGATCGTGGACATGGCCAGAAAGTAGCTCAACGCCGGTTCGCCTATCAACTTACCCACCAAGATTTCGCGTGGGCTTAGCGAGACAATACGCTGAAAATCAAGGGTTCGATTATTAACCTCCGCATTCATAGAGCTGCTCACCGTCCCCAAACCAATCAACGCTGAGAGTACGAACTGGATGCCCAGGATTGCGACCAGAAAGGATCGACCGACAGGCATCGCAAACGAAGCCTGATTGTAGAACAACAGAGAACCAACACCCATCAACGCAAGAACATACAAGCAGGCAACCAACCCAGGCGAACTGCGGCGATACTTTAGTCGCATCGCGCTCACTACCAGCGGATTGTTCCAAAAAAATAAGTGCATGTTTCGTTCTGCATGGCTTACGGCCAGATTTAAGAGGTGCTGTGGCTGGATATTCGCATGTAAATCTCTTCCAGATTATCGCCCGCGACGGCGCACGAAATCAACGGGATACCCGCTTCGACAATCTTGCGATGCAATGTGGGCAGCGTCTCCCGGCCACTTCGCCAAATGCATTTAAGTTGGCTGCCATTGACAACAATGTTCTCGGCGGCCGGTTCGTTACTTAGCAACGTTTTCAACTGTTCGAATTCGCCCAGAACTTCGATCACTAATCGAAGCTCTGGATCGAGTCGAGCGAGGATATCGGCGACCTTGCCACTGGCCACGAGTCGGCCTTTTTCCAGAATGCCGATCGAAGTGCAGTACTCGGTCATCTCAGTGAGAATGTGACTTGAGATGACGATCGTGCGGCCCATTTCGTGCAGCTGTTTGATGAGTTCACGAAATTCAACGCGGCCCGCCGGGTCGAGCCCCGAGGCAGGTTCGTCCAGCAGCAATACCTGCGGTTCGTGGAGCAGGCTCTTGGCGAAACATAACCGTTGCCGCATGCCTCGCGAGAGTTCCTGGATCTCTGCTTCACGTCGTACGTCCAGTGAGACCAACTCCAACGCTTCCCCGATAAGCCGTTTACGGTTTCCAGGCGAAATCCGATAGCAGCGGGCAAAATGGTCCAGGTATTCCCAGACTCGCATATTCTCGTAGAGGCTGAAGAAATCGGACATGTAGCCGATGATTGGATGGACCTTTAATGGTTCCGCGAGTGCGTCGATCCCCGCAATGCGAACCTCTCCGTAGGTGGGTTCCAGCAGCGTGGCTAGCACACGGATCAAAGTGGTCTTTCCAGCCCCATTCGGTCCGATTAGCCCAAAGACTTCACCGCGAGAGATTTGAAGTTGTAGGTTTTCCAGTGCTACCGTGTCGTCATATTCTTTGCGCAGATGCTTGACCTCGATCATGTACTCATTGTGCCGAGTTGCTGGGCGAAATGGAATAACGCGCGTCGATTTTCGCCGAAACGATTTGCGAAATCGAATCGGAATCTATTGAAACAACCGCTTCGCGGCAGCTTCGCCACGGGCTGCAATCGCGGCAGCGATTCTCTCGTTCTGCTCGGGCGTGAGTTGCCAGCGCATTGCGGCGGCGGTTTCTTCGATCTGCCAGCGGCGTTTCGCGCCACAGAGGGCAATCGTGATACCTGGTTGGTGGATCGTCCAGTTGACAACCAACTGGGCAACGGTGCGGCCGCACTCCTCGGCAACTTCGCGGAGTTGGGCAACAAATGACTGGTTCTGCTCCCACTCGTCGCCCTGGTACATCGGGTAGTTCCGGCGGGAGTCGTCTGCAGCAAGTTGATCTTTGCTGGTAAGTCGCCCTGCTAACAGCCCCTTCATGAGCGCCCAATAAACGACGACTGAGATATTTCGCTCGCGACACCAAGGGACCGTCAGTTGCTCTATGTCGCGCTGCAACATGTTGTAAGGCAACTGGACTGCAGTCAGCGGACAGATAGAATTAAACTCCGTGATCTGATCAAGATTACAATTCGACGCGCCGGCATAGAGGATCTTGCCAGCAGCGATTAGATCTCGAATCGCGCCAGCTGACTCGGCAACAGGCACTGCCGGATCGGGCGAGTGCAGATAGTAGAGCTCCACGCGATCGGTACCCAGGCGGCGGAGGCTCTCGTCGCATTCACGAAGAATAGTCTCGGGACAGGCATCCTGCGTTTGTTGTCCTGAGTTGTCGTAATGAATGCCACACTTGGTAGCGAGTACAATTTCATCACGCCGCCCGACCAGAGCTCGCCTTAATAGGTTCTCGCTCTCGCCGTTCGGACCATAACAGTATGCCGTATCGATGAAATTGATACCCAGATCAAAACAGGCGCGAATTGTGTCGAGGCTATCGGCATCATTCACGTCGAGCGTGGTCGTGCCAGCCATCGGCCATGTGCCGAGAGAAACGGGAGCGACTTGCAAATCGCTAGAACCCAGAGGACGTCGACTTGGTTCGGTATGTGATTCCATCTAAGCAGTAGCGGGAGGGCGTGAATGTGTATAAAGACAGCAGTCCTCTGGGCAAACATCGTGGCTGGGCCCCAGCGTTCCAAGGGCCGGTTTGTCTGGGGAATCGCTCAACCGCTCGGCGATTAATTCCCGAAGCATTCGGACGTAGCGCGGATGTGTACCAACCGTCGCAGCACGGTGCATCGCTATACCGAGCTCTTCACACAGTTCTTTCGCCTCGGTGTCTAGATCGTAGAGCACTTCCAGGTGGTCAGATACGAATCCGATCGGAAGTATGACGACGTCCTGCAACTCGCCGGCAACATGCAACTGTTCGATACGATCGCACACATCGGGTTCGAGCCACCGCTGCTGTGGAGGGCCGCTACGACTTTGGTAAACCAGCTCCCACCGGTCGTGCCCAACCCCTTCGGCCACCAATCTACTAGCTTCCTGAAGCTGCACGACGTAACGACAGTTGTCTGCCATCGACATCGGAATGCTATGAGCCGTGAACAGAAGCAACGTCTCCTGCCGACGATCCTGCGGTACGCTCGTTAGTGAATCGGCAACCGCCTCGATCTGCGGCTCAATGAATCCCGGATGGTTGAAAAACATCCGCAGCTTGTCGATCTCGGGAGCAGATGCGCCAACTTCAGCCTGCGCCCGAGCTATGTCTTCGCGGTACTGCCGACAGCCAGAATAGGAGCTAAACGCGCTCGTAAATAGTCCCAATGCGCGTCGGATGCCATCATCAGCCATTTTCTGCAGCGTGTCAGGCAACAGCGGGTGCCAATTTCGGTTGCCCCAGTAGATTGGCAAAGGCGGGCCATGCTCGGCGAGTTCCGCCTCGAGGGCAGTAATGAGTTGTTGGTTCTGATCATTAATGGGGCTAACGCCGTCGAATTGCTTGTAGTGTTCGGCAACTTCAAGCATCCGCTCACGCGGTACATTCTTGCCGCGCAGTACGTTCTCTAGGAATGGCATGACGTCGTCGGGGCCTTCCGGGCCGCCGAACGACACTAATAGCACCGCGTCGTAGGTATCTGACAATTTGTTCTCGTTAATCTGCAGAAGGTGAATCTAGCCGCGTCTGTCCTGTCCACGTTTGTCACCGCCGAATCCGCCCGGCTGCTAAATTTCTAAATTACAAAGTCGCGTATCTATTACAACCTACCGCTGCACCCGAGCGGACCCACCCTCGGCCAGCGCTTCGACTTCTAGCAGTGTCGCCATCGAGACATCGCCGGGGAACGTTGTCAGCAGCGCGCCGTGCGCCCAGCCTAGGCGGAGCGCCTCCTCAGGTTTGCGGCCACTGAGTAATCCGTAAATTAGGCCCGAGCAGAATCCATCTCCCCCGCCGATGCGATCGATCACATCGAGCTCCATCGTGGGCGTGACGAAAGTCTCGCCGTCGAGCCACAACACGGCTCCCCAATTGTGGCGATTGGTACTTTTTACTTCGCGCAGCGTGGTCGCCACAGCTTTTACGTTCGGATATTGCTGTTTCACTTGTTCGATCATCGAGAAGAAAGCTTGCGGGTCGAGCTTCGAGCTTTTCTCCACATCTTGCCCCTGGATGCCCAGGCTT
>Ga0315338_1000316_pt1 | contig 135048 bp, 123 predicted proteins | sample ASW8metaG_FD_204518 | JGI IMG/M metagenome (GOLD analysis project Ga0315338, IMG submission 204518) | Ammonia-oxidizing marine archaeal communities from Monterey Bay, California, United States - ASW #8 | ecosystem: Environmental > Aquatic > Marine > Coastal | place: USA: California | collected... | reverse complement strand
CTTCTCCCGGCACTTCATCAGCCCCTTGATCTTCTTGCTGACGCACTTGTTCTTCTTCGCCAGGCACTTGTTGGCGTCGAAACCGGGCACGCCTTGGGCGTGGACCGCAGGCACCACGGCCAGGGCCGCGAGCATAGTCAGGGCCACGAAAAGGGAAGTCAGGGATCGCGTCATCGGGGAGTCCTCCATTTATTCCTCAGCACAGCTAGTTCTGCGTCACGGCAGCGTCGGCGCAGATCAGAACGAGGCGGAGCTTGAGTAGCGGGTCTGAATCGAACGCCGGGTAGACCCACGGGCACCGAAAGCCGATCACTGCTGGAAGCAATAGAGGCGGCGGTCGCGATCGCAGATACGCTCGTCGCCGCCCGATACGTTGAACGTCCAGTCCCTGTCGACTTCACTCAGGTCTCCTGGATAGGCCTCGCGGCTATTGTCATTCGACGTCCAGTCACCACAATAGTCGAGGGCTCCGCCGGCGCCGGTTTCTGTACCGTCCGGTCGGGTGCCCGTCCAGACCGTGCCTGCGCCAACTGCAACACCAAACTCGTCACGGTCGATCGGCGCGTCGAGACAGTTCGTACAGACGGTGCCTTGCCCCGTCAGGGCGGCCCAACTCGCCGCTACCTGCGTCAGATCGACCAAGACGTAGGCCGAGGGCGATTGCGTGAAGGTCGTGGAAGGACTCGACGTGCTATCCGAGATCCACGCCTTGTAGGTGCCCGGCAACCCGGCGGCGACCGCACGCGCCTGACACTTGGCATCGGCCCCGGCCACACCACCGAGATCGCCGTCGTACGTCGTGCTGGTCACGAACACGTAGTTGGCCCCGGCGCACCCGCTGTAGTCGAACTGGCAGTCCGCGCCGCACTGGAGCAGGCCACCGAGGATTTGCCCTTGGGTGATGCAGGTCTCACCACCGAGTCCGCCCGGCTCAAAGTCGCAATCCTCACCCGCGTCGATGACGCCGTTGCCACAGGCGCTCGGCGGTGGGTTGCCCATGCATGCGCTCACGTCGTAGCCGCACCCCGCCGTGCAGCCGAGCGTGCCCGAGGCGAACCCGAGGCTCACGCAGGTTGCGCCCGCGAGGTCGAGGTCGTCACAGGATTCGTTCCCCTCGGCAATGCCGTTGCCACAGAGTTCGTATGTCCCACCTTCCAGGATGGCCAGCATGTTGCCCACCGACGCATCGGCCAGTAGCTCCATGGTGGCCGTGTCGCCCGTCGTCGTGCAGACCGACTCGGGCTTCATCGGGTCGGCCTTCGCTTCCAGCTTCTCGAAGCAGCCCTTGGCGGGATTCGCGCCACCGTCGAACTTGTCCATGACCTTCTGGTCGCAGGCATCCTGCACCGCGCCGCACTTGTCGGGCTTCTGCTGGCACTTCTCCCGGCACTTCATCAGCCCCTTGATCTTCTTGCTGACGCACTTGTTCTTCTTCGCCAGGCACTTGTTGGCGTCGAAACCGGGCACGCCTTGGGCGTGGACCGCAGGCACCACGGCCAGGGCCACGAGCATAGCCAGGGCCACGAAAAGGGAAGTCAGGGATCGCGTCATCGGGTAGTCCTCCATTTATTCCTCAGCACAGCTAGTTCCGCGTCACGTCAGCGTCGGCGCAGATCAGACTGAGGCGGAGCTTGAGTAGCGGGTCTGAATCGAACGCCGGGTAGATCCACTGGTACCTGAAACTCCAACCGCCAAGAGAAGGTACTTGTGGCCCGGCTGGTGGGAAGAATAAACCGGGCGTTTGTTCGATCATCTGAAACAGTCGTTTACCGATGTCTCCTGGGAACCCGAACTTCGAGACGTTGCCGTCTGGTTCAAAGAAAGCCCAACCTCCGGTGATGGCTTGCTTTCCGGTCGGGCAGAACAAGTTCGCGACGTCGGTTTGTCTGACTCCCGCTGTTCCTATCGGAAGCGTTCGCAGTTCCGTGACCAACTCGTATCCGGCTATGGCGTTCGGTCCTCCTGGCGCTCCGGGATCACCCTTGTCGCCCTTGTCGCCCTGATCGCCCTTGTCGCCTTGGTCGCCCTTGTCGCCTTGGTCGCCCTTGTCGCCTTGGTCGCCCTTGTCGCCCTGATCGCCCTTGTCGCCTTGGTCGCCCTTGTCGCCTTGGTCGCCCTTGTCGCCTTGGTCGCCCTTGTCCCCTTGATCGCCCTTGTCGCCTTGGTCGCCCTTCACGCCCTGCGGTCCGACGGCACCGATCGTCACCAGCTCGTTGACGTTCCGCCGCCCGCTTCGGCCGGTCGAGAGCGCCAGCAGGTAGTCGCCGTCGGGCGGCATCAGCGTGGACGAGAAATCGCAGACGACCGTGTGCGGGATCGCCGCCACGTCCACGACGCAGTTCTCGGTGATGTCGCCCGTCACTGGACCGCCTTCGATGACGATGGCGTTCTCAGGATCGCCGAGGATTACCTGCAACGCGTCGGGACCGAGATCGAAGTGCTCGCCGAGGATCACGATGGTGTCGGTCGTGAAGTCCACCGAGACCTCGGTAATCCGCAGCTCTCGTCTGTTCTTCCCTGCCTGAACGGGCTGAGGAAGCATCGAGAAGCAGAGAACGACCGCGGCAACGCACATCAGGATCGGAAGTCGGCGACGGTTCATCGTTTGGTCTCCTTTTCGTTTGCAACGCCGATCCCGCACCGCACACTTCCGTCGCGCTCGGCGGGGGACGCGCTGGCGATCAGGAAGAGCGGCAACAGGGCGGCGATGCCGAGGGCGATCACGATCAGCTCGATGCGGATCTTCCATCGCGTTCGGTTAGGTCGCATGGCGTATCCTGTGATCACTGTTGGAAGCAGAACAGCCTGCCGAGGTTGATGCTGCATTGCAGGAGCCCGATGTCGGTCCAGTTGGAGCCCAGGGCCCCGACGTTACCCACGCGCGCGTTGCCGACGGTGCTTTGCCATTGTGTACAGCTGTCTTGTGTAGGGTCGCCGGTCGGGTTGTTGGGCGTCCCGTCCGGCGCGGTGTTGGTCCACGTCGCCGTCGTCGTCGGCGAATTGCCGGCCTCGTCGACGAAGATCGGGGCGAGGAGGGTGCCGTCCGTGAGATCCGCCCAGTCCCTCGCGATCACGGTCCCGTCCGTGAGCACGTAGGGGTGGCTCGATTGAGCGAACGTCGTCGCCGGGCCCGTCGTCGTGTCCGACGACCACGCTTTGTACGTGCCGAGCAGCCCGGCCGCGTCAGCACTGGCCTGGCACTTGCTGTCGGCACCTGCGAGGCCGCCGAGATTCCCGTCGTACTCGGTGCTGGTCACGAAGGCGATTCTGGACTCGCACGCGCATGCGCGTTCGGTCGAGGTTTCCGAGGCGGTGGGCGAGGTCGGGAACGTATCGCGCGCAAAGAAGCCGAGCGGTGAGTTCGCGCATCCCTGTCCGTCGAGGTTGACCGTGAAGAACGAGCCGCTGACACCGAGCGCCTGCATGACATCCATACAGTTCTGGTCCGTGCCGCCGCTTCCGGCGTAGGTGCCGGTGGCGGTGTCGTAACTTCGACCGGCAGCACTGCAGGTCGCATTGCAATCGGCGCCTGGTGCCCCGAGGAACCAGCAGAAGCCGCCGGTGGTCGCTTCGCACGCGGCCGGAATCGTCGTCGAGGTTGGTGTCGGAGTTGGAGTCAAGGTCGGCGTGGGGGTCGGCGTCGGCGTTGGTACGCCGGCGCAGCTGCCGTTCACGACTCCGTCATCGAACGAATCGCAGTCGCGTGTCAGATCGTCCGCTGTATTCAGCGCGACGCACACTGCGCACTCGACGGCCGCCTCGATGCAGAGCGAGACCGTCAACGGATCCGCGTCGGCGCAGGGCGGGAAGAGCTCCGAGGGATCGAGTCCCTTGTCGACGCACTTCTTCAGCATGTCCTTGTGGATGCCCTTTTCGGGATCGGCGCACTTCTTGGCGATCTTCCCCTTCGCGTCGGGCTGTCCACTGGTCCCGGTGCCGAGGCAGAGGTCGCGGAGGTCGTCCGCGCTCATGAGCAGCCCCGGAGGTGTCTTGCCCTTGAAGCCGTCCTTCTTGCACTTCACGAACTCTTTCAGCTTCGTCTGCTGGCACTTGACGGCTGCCTTCCAGACGGCCGTCTGGCATGCGGCCTTGTCGCTGTCGACGCTCTGGGTCACGAGCACGCCGGTGTCGAGATCCGGTCCGAAGACGTCGTGGACGAGCGTGCGTCCCTTCTCGGTGGCCGCATCGCCGACCGTGGTGGCGTCGGTTGCACCGAAGGCCGGGAAGAATCCGTCGTCGAGCTTCCCGGTGGGCGGCGGCGTGCAGTTCTTGGTGAAGGCCGTCCCCGCCTTGGTCTGGCCGTTCAGGATCTTGCCCTTGGGGTCGTCGTCGACGCACTCCTCGAGCGTGTCGATCGCCGGATTGGTCTTGTTCAGGGGCGCACCCTTGGCGTGGTTCTTCAGGCAGCCCGTGATCTGCTTGCTCACCGTCTTGTCGATCTTCAGCAGATCCTTGTTGAGACCGTTCACGCACTTCTGCTGGTCCTTGGTGAGCGGTGCGGGCATGGGCGGGGCCTGGAGGACGTCCCAGTCGCTCGCGGCCGAGCTCAGCGCCTCGATCCGGACGTCGCCGCCCGCGAGGGGCTGGCGCAAGCTGACGCACGGATCGGGGATGGCCTGCGGTGCGCCCGTACAGTCCGGGACGAGTACGCCGTTCCGGCGTACCTCGATCTCGCCCAGGTTCTGTGCCGTGATCTCCGTCGCGTCGATGACGAACGAGACCGTGAGCGGCTCGGCCGCCGTGCCGTCGGGCACGGTCAGCTGCACCAGCCGCCCGAGCAACTCGAAGCCCGCTGGGGGAGCGTCCGTATGGTAGGTCTCGATGATCTCGACGTCGGTGACCCCGGGCTGTCCGTCCGACGTCGTGACCGTGGTCTCGATCCGATCGCTCGGCGTGGCGCCGTCGCCCTCGGTGTCGCTCGAGACGAGCTGGCTCGGCCCGGCAATGCCTTCGACGATCTCCTCGCCGAAGACGATGCTGCTCGCGGGAAACGAGAGCCGGGTGAGGGCCGGCAGGCCGCCCTGAGCGTCGACCGCCGCACCGCCGCTCGACGGCGCGCAGAACAGGGCGCCCGTACTCGGGGAGATGGTGTTGCTGCTGCTCCCGAGTGGATCGGCCGCGACCGGCACGGTGACGCTGCCGCCGAGGACGCCGTTGTCGCTGAAGCACGAGCGCGGTTGAAAGGTGCACGTATCGCCAGGGAACGGGCAGTCTGTTGCCGCGAGGCAGAGGCGGAACGTCTCTACCGGGCCACAGGTACCGTCGAGCGGGCCGGTCGTACATTCGCCAGCCGTACAGGAGGTGCTGAAGCACGTGTTCGGCTTGGTTGGTGTGCCGCTAGTGCCCGTGCAGGTGCCGGCGGCGGGGCAATCGGAATCGGCGCTACAAGGCTCTCCCGTGGTGCAGGTTCCGCACAGGCAGCGAAAGCTCGAGAAGCCGAGCGCCGTGCACGTTGGACTCGCCGTCGTCAGCGTGCGGGTGGCGTCGGCGCTCTCAGTGCTGATGCGGATCGGATCCGAGTCGAGCACGAGTGTGCCGATGGCGTTGGAGGGCGCGCAGTCGAAGGAGGTAGCGCCGTAACTCACGGACTCCGCATTGGTGTCGCACGTGAGCCCGACGCGGGCGCCCGCGGCGCAGGTGCCGTCGGGTACGCCGTCGTTCGGCGTCGTGTCGCCGAGACAGACGGGGCACGGCTCGTCGTTGCTGCCGAGATGGATCGTCGTCTTCTGCGGGACGTCGATGGCCATGCGTCCGGCCTCGATGTTGACGGTGCCGGAGATGTTGGCGGTGATCTCGTTCGTGAGGCAGACGCCGATCCCGCCGCCGGAGACGGCGAGCGGTGGCGTGGCGAAGAAGCGGCAGGGGCCCGCGCCGCCGCAGTCGGAGTCGGCGTTGCACACAAGCGACGTGTCGCCGACGCAGCGCTCGTTGCTGCCGCCGGCGTTCGGTAGGAGGGCTTGGAGCGCGCACTCGCCGCACGTCGGCTGGGTCGTGCCGTCACAGCTTGCGGTGTCGATCGCGACGTTGAGGAGATATCCGACGAGCTCGCGGTTGTGGTAGAAGCCCGTGAAACCGCTGTCGATTTCGGCGCCAGCTCCGCCAGCGAATCGCATCGCGGGAGGACACGGTGCACCGTCATTGGCGAGCGCGACGCGGGCCGGGCCCACGAGCCCTGTGGCGATCGCGATGGCCAGCAAACATTGCGAGAGACCTCGTGCCGCGGTGAGTGAAGGGATCCGCAGTCGGCGAAAGCGCATTCGTCGTTCTCCTTTTCGTTCGGTCAAGAGCCAGCGACAAGGCTCTAGCGCGACAATGCTCTTCAAGAGAAGAGTGCGCGGAGTTTTTTCTCGAGTCGAAGAGACGCGACATTGCGACGGACTTGTGACTCAACACCAAACGCGATCGGCTTCCGTCGCCCCACTGTCAACGCCTCGGTGTTCGGGTTGTCCGACCACTTCGATCGGCGGTTAAACTCTCGACTTCATGTCGCCGCCGAGCTTTCGCGTTCCGCCGAGTCGGAAGTCCGCGCGGCCGAACCGGCGAAAAAAAATCGCGCTGCCCGTCGGCGCGGGTAGCAAAGACGATGCTCGCTGCGTAACGTGCTTCGCATGGAGTGCAGCGACCGGGCGCGGCGGGCGAGACACGACGGCAGCAATGGTCGCCGAGTGAACGTGCAGATGTCGTGTCAGTAGGTCGGGGCAGAAGACCTTGGCTCCGGGAACCGTGGAGGCGGGAAACGACGCCAGGACCGTCCGGCTCCCCGCTCTCGGGCTGCCCAGGACAGACGCCGGCGAGTCGGCTAGACTCGACCCGCGATGGAATCGGGTGGCCGGCTAGCCCCGCTCGAGCTCAGGGAGGACGAGCTGCATGTCCTCGAGGCGTCGGCGTCCGCACTGCGCACGCCGCAGGCCGCCGCCCTGCGCGCTCGGATCGTGCTGGCGTGCGCAGAGGGTCACACGAACGAGGCCATCGCCACATCCCTCGGCGTGACATCCCAGACCGTGGCGAAGTGGCGCCAGCGGTTCGAGCAGCACGGGCTCGAGGGACTGAACGACGCCCCGCGCCCCGGAGCGCCGCGCCGCATCGAAGTCGACGACCTCGAGTGGGTGCTGACGCTCACGCTCTTCACGATGCCCGCGAGCGGCGCCCGCTGGACGACCCGCGCCCTGGCCGAGGCGTGCGGGATGAGCCAGAGCGCGATCTCGCGGGCCTGGAAGGGCTTCGGCCTTCGGCCCTCCTCGAGCAAGCGCGACCACCAACGCCGCAACCGGCTCGCGCTCGCTCGGCTCGAGGACCTGCTGCGTCTCCGGCTGAACCCGGCCAGCCGCGCCCGCGTCCGCACCCACCGCGTCAAAGGCCGGCAGGAGCTTCGCGCATGGCTCGCCGGCTGCGACGCTGCCTTGGGGAGCGACGAGCGCCTAGACCTGATACTCACCGAGTGTCGGCCCGCGGACGAGGAGGAGGCGCGCAGCTGGCTGGGGAGCCATCCGAGGCTCACGCTGCGCGTGGCGCCCGAGGGGAAGCTTTGGGGGGATCTCGTCGCGAGCTGGTTCGGGCCCGAGAGCAGGGCGCCGTCGTGCAGCGGCCTCCACCGGCTCGCGGACGAACGAGAGCCGACCTCCTACGTCTGGACGCCGCTCGCGCGAACGATCATCGAATCGGGTGTGCTCGCTGCCGGAGGTGCGAACCCGTGACTTGGCAGCCGGTGCGTTCTGGGGTCGAACGATCGACGACCCACGTCGGGACCGAAGCCCGTCAGCCGGTTGCGTGGGCGACGCCCGCTGCGCGACAGGAGGCCGCATGAGCCGTCCATCCACGTTCGACAAGTTCATGATCTGGATCCCGGTCCCCTTCTGGATCCTGTTCTTTGCGCTCGCCGTCGCGATGCAGCTCGAAGGACGGGGGACCGCGCTCGTCGGTCTCGAGGTGCAGGACCGCGACGCCTACCCGGTGCTGACGGGTCATTACTCGGCCCAGTACGCGTCCGATCCACTGGAGGCGGCGGGCCTGCAGGTGGGCGACCGTCTCCTGAGCGTAGGCGCCTCCGACCTCCGCGGCGTCGGGACCTACGACGTCTTCGTTCGCGTGGCACTGGTCTCGGGGCGCGACGCGACGGTACCGCTGGTCTACGAGAGGAACGGGCTGCGCAGGACGACCTTCCTGCCCGTGATCCCCGCGGCGACGCACCGTGCCATGGTGGTGAACTCGCTGGTCCTGGCCGTGTCGGCCGTGCTCCTGCTGCTGCTCGCGCGGCCGTCGCCAACGATTCGTGCCTTCTACGGGATGGCGATGAGCATGGCGCTCGCCTGCGCCACGCAGAACCCGGCGGCGGGATTCTACCTGCCGTACACCGTGGGTCTGCTCGGCACAGTCGGCGTGGGCGTCGCCTGCTTCGCGGTCTTCGGGCCGCTGATGGTCCGGTTCCTGCTCCTGTTCCCCGACGACCGCGTACCCGAGGGGGCCTGGTACCGATGGTGGCCGTGGCTCCTCTCCGTGCCGCAAGCCGCATTCCTCGGCCTCTCATATACTCGCTGGATCTCCCTCGGTGACGTCGGTGGGCTAACGGTCGGCGCCGTGGGCACGTGCATTTTCCTCGCCACCGCGACCTACAAGTACCGTCGGTCTGCGCCGTTGGTTCGCCGGCAGATGCGCTGGGCACTGCTCGGCGCCTACGGCGCGATGCTCCCGATCGCCGTCGCCGAAGCGGTCGCCGTGCTCGAGCCGCGCCTGTCGTGGGTCACTTACCTGGGCTTCGGAGCCTTCGTGTTCCTCCCGCTCTCCATCGTGGTGTCGGTCACGCGCTTCAACCTGTTCGACATCGACCGCATCCTCTCGGAGTTGGCCTCGCTGAACGCGGTGGCACTGGGGATGGGTGCCGCGGGGGTGCTCCTCGTGCCGAGCGTGGCCGAGACCCTCTCAGGGACGGTCGGCATGGATCCGGCGACGCTTCGGTGGGTGCTGTCCGTGGCGCTCGTGCTGGCCGTCATCCCGATTCACCGGATCGTTCACCCGAAAGTCGAGCAGCTGGTCTTCACGGCGCGCTGGGACCTCGAGCAACGGGTCGCCGACGCCATCCCCGGCCTCGCCGAGTGCCGGGATGCTGGCGCGGTCCTACGCTGCGTCGGCGAGACGGTGAACGAACTGATGCGTCCGGAGGGATGCGCCGTCCACGCGAACGCCGGGGAGCGGTTCACCCCGGTCTTCGTCTCGCACCCCGCCGAGCCCTCCGTGCTCGAAGCCACCGGACCCCTCGCCAGAGCCATGGCGCAGCGTCGCGTGCCCCTCCACCTCGGGACGCTCGGGCGACGGTCCGACGATGCGACCCTCGCCCCCGCCGACCGCGACGTCGCGGCGCGGCTCATCTCGCAGGTCGTGGTCCCCGTGCGCCGCGACGCCACATTGTCGGCCTTCGTTTGCCTCGGCCCGAAGCACTCGGGCGACGTCTACACCACGACCGACCTGTCCCACCTCACGGCGATCGCCGAGGCGGCCGCGCGGGAGCTGCGCCGGTTCGAGCCGGAGGAGTTCGTGCAGGTGGCATCGTGATTCGCGGGCGGGCGGGATGATAGTCGGCATGTCTCCTGCTTCACGATAACCAATCTCCTCACCGACCGGGTCAAGTTCACGCCGACGACGCTGGCGGACGGGCAGCGAACCTACCGCCTGGAAGCGGAGATCGCGCTGGGGAAGGTCCTCACGGCAGAGGAAGGCGGTAATAGGGTACACGTCCCCGACGGGATTTGAACCCGTGTCGCCGGCGTGCAAAGCCGGATGCGACCGCCGCGGTCGTGCGAGGCGCTTCGGGCTCGCATCCGATCGTTCCGGGACTGGCGCATGAACTGCACGATCGTCATCTGCACACGCAATCGGGCGGAGAGCCTGCGGCGCACGCTCGGGGCGGTGACGCAGCAGCAGTACGAGCGCGGAGAGCTCGAGATCCTGATCGTCGATAACGGTTCGACGGATCACACCGGGCAGGTGACGGAGGCGTTCCGGGAGGAGGATCCGCGGATCCGGTACGCCGTCGAGCCGATCCCAGGGCTCTCGGTCGCACGCAATGCGGGGGTGACGCTGGCGCGTGGAGACGTCGTGGCCTTCCTCGACGACGACGCGTGGCCGGTGGATGCCGACTGGGCGGCGCGCTTGGCCGACGCGTACGAGGACGAGCGGATCGTCGTTGCCGGGGGGGATGTCGAGCTCGCGTGGCCCACAGACGCTCGTCCCGATTGGCTGCATCCCGCGTTGCTTCCGTGTCTCGGCAAGACGAACTTCCAGTTGAGTGCCGTGACCGAGCTGCCTCGCGCGCACGGCCTGTGGGGCTGCAATATCTCGTTCCGACGGGCGCTGATCCTACCGCCGCACGGGTTTCGTTCGCATCTGGGCCACGTGGGTGAGGCGCACGGTGCCGGCGAGGAGGTGGAACTGTGTCAGCGTCTTGCGCGCGCGGGCGGCCGTGTCGTCTACGTCCCTGGTGCGCTGATGCTGCATGCGGTCACGAAGGAGGCGCTCTCTCCAGGATGGTTCAGGGCACGCGCCTGGGATCATGGCCGCGCGGACGTGGCGATTGCCCGCGCCCACGCTTCGTACGCTAGTTTGTGGCGGACGAGCGCGCGGCGGCTCGCGGATGTCGTCCTTCAACTCGGGGCGCTGAGCGTGCTTGGCGTCGCTCGCCGGCATCGAACGCGGTTGTGGTCGCAGTACCGACTCCGCTACTCGCTCGCGTATCTTCGGTATTTGGTCGAGCGCTGACGCGACCGATCAGCGAGATGTCCGGACCCAGCGCGTGGAGCGGCTCCGCCGCCGACGCGCAATGTCGCGCGGTACGGTCGAGCAGATCTCAGCGCGACGAATCTTGAACGAGTCGCATTCGCCGAGCAAACGTGCAGGAGTCTTCGTTCCCGAGCCCGCAGGCTTTACCGGCGATCGTCGTGGCGCGGTCGGCATCCTTCTGCATCCCTACTCCATGGACCAGGGCGGAGTGCAGGGCGTAACACCCTTGTGCCGATTCGAGATCGCACGCCTTCTGGTAGAGCTTGCCGGCGGCGACTTCGTCTCGCTCCACGCTCGCACCGTTCACGTACATTACGCCCAGCGTCGAGCAACTATCGCCGTTGCCCCGCTCGCATTGGTCGCGGCACTCGGCGACGTTTCCATACTCACAACTGTCGTCGGCCTTCTGCGTGGCGACCGATCCCTGCGTGTCGTTCCCGTCTACGCTGTCAGAGGAGCCAACGGCCATCAGCATCTGGATCCCAACGATGGCGGCGGCCAGAGCGACGAGCTTCGGATTTGGTTTGAAGAGACTCACGCGTCCTCCCTCGGATCTTTCGGTACTCCAAAGGAGATCGGCACTTTGGGGGAGACACTTGACGCAGGCTGCTCGCTTTCTGGGCGCGCCGGTTCGAGCGCCGCAGGTAGAGGCTTTTCCCGAGCTGTGTCTTCTGGGGCGCACGTCCTTCGGCATGCGGTGTGATAGAGCGGGCCCATGTGTAGAAACATCCGTACGCTGTTCAACTTCGACCCACCGGCGACCGAGGACGAGATCCGCGCCGCATCGCTCCAGTTCGTCCGGAAGCTCAGTGGGAGCACGCAGCCTTCGAAGGCCAACGCGGAAGCCTTCGAGCGCGCCGTGGAGGAGACGACGCTGGTGGCGCAGACGCTCATCGCGTCGTTGACGACGACGGCTCCAGCGCGCAACCGGGAAGAAGAAGCAGCCAAGGCCCGCGCGCGGGCGCAGCAACGCTTCGGCTGACGCAGGATCCTACGGGACGTAGCCGAGCGCCCGCAGTCGTGCTTCCTGCTCGGGATCGATGGCGGGGGCCTCGGCGGCGTTGACCGGGCGTGGGGCCGCGGCGAAGCGGGCGAGGGAGGCCCGGAGCGCGGCTGCGCCACTCCCGTCAGTGCGCGGTGCCTCTTCACCCGGATCGTCCGCGAGATCGTAGAGCGAAGTGCGCTCGGGTCCGACGAGCGGAATGAGGCTGACTAGTTTCCACGTTCCGTCGTAGCCGACACGGACGCGGCGGCCGAAGGCGTCGATGTCCTCGGCGAAGGCTTCGTGCGGCTGCCCGAGTGGCACCGCCTGCGTTCCTTCCGGGGGGTCGAGGTGCAGGGTCTCCAGGATCGTGCCAAAGACGGCAAGGGTCGAAACGCGCTCCGCGACCCGTGTGCCGGCGTTGCGATTTCCTGGATACTTCACGATCAGCGGGACATGGAGTTGTTGTTCGTAGGGTTCGAGGCCGTGTCCGGCGAGATTGTGCTCGCCCAGCATCTCGCCGTGGTCGGAGGTGATGATGATGAGCGCGGATTCGTAACGACCCTCCTCGCGGAGCGCTTCGATCGTATCGACCACCCACCGGTCGGCGTACGCCGTCTCTCCGTCGTACTGCGAGAGGAAGTGCGACTGCATTGCGGGCGTAAATGTCTCGCCGGCCGAGAGCTTCGGGCTCAGCATCGGTCCGTACTGATCGTTCTTGCCGGGGAAGCGGGTATCGAAAGGCTGCGGGGGCTCGTAGGGCTCGTGCGGGTCGAGATAGTTCGCGAACAGGAAGATCGGTCCCTCGCGGCCGGGCATCCAGGCGCGAATGGCCGCCGTGATCTTCTCTGCGATCGGAAACTCGATGTCGTTCACGTAGACATCGAATCCGCGTGCGAACCCGAACGACGGCGACATGTAGGTACGGTTGGCGATGAACGCGGCGGTCGCATAGCCGCGTGTGCGCACGATCTCGGCGAGGGTCGGAATCTCGGGATTGATCGGACGAGCGCGGAGCGTGGCGCCCCCGATACGTTCGGCCCCGTGGTAGGACGGCCAGCGGCCGGTAAAGATCGCCGCATGTGTCGGGACGGTCCAGGTTCCAGGGGCGATGGCGTTCTCGTAGGTGACGGCATCCTGCGCGAAGCGTGAGATCTCCGGCGAGGTCTCGCGAGCGTAGCCGTAGAGCGACATGTTCTCCGCGCGCTGGGTATCGATCACGATGAGGACGACATCGGCGGGGGATGGAGCGGCGGACCGCTGGCATGCGGCCACGACACACAGCAGCGCGATGACGAGAAGGCGGCGCCGCGGTTGGCTCATGGCGTTTCCACGATTCGATGGCGGCGTCCGACAGAGAGATCGTTCACGGTCTGCCGAGTTCCGGACGGCCAGTCGAGCGTGACCCGCGTGACGCGTTCGCATGCGCCAAGGCCGAAGTGCGGCGGCATGGCCGACTGGGAGTAGGGCCCGAGACCGCCGTCGTGATGGCGCCGTTGCGTGCGGCCGCATGCTTCGACTTCGATCCATGTGCCCAGGCCCTGACGGTTCGCGCGTCGTCCCTCCAACTCGAGCTCGATCCAGGCACCCGATTCGGACTCGTTTCGCAGCAGGTGATAGGGCCCGTGATCGAAGGGTGGCGCGCCCCAGCCGTTCAACAGGAGGAGGTCGAGTCGGCCGTCACCGTCGTGATCGAAGAAGTGGGCGGCGGCGCCACGCCCGTCTCCACTCCCCGGGCTGGCGCCGGCTTCGGCGGGGACACGAGCAAATCCCTGGCGTCCGGCATTGATGAAGAGCAGGTTGCGACCTCCGGCCCCGTCGACTCCACTGTCGACGATGTAGAGATCGAGGTCCCCATCATTGTCGACGTCGGCCCAGGCGACGGCTTGCGTATTGGCCTGGTGGTCCAGGCCGGGCGGGTGCACGGCCGTGAAGGTGCCATCTCCCTCTCCACGCCAGAGCGAGCCGCCGCGCGCGGTGGGTTCGCTCAACCCGATCGGCTTCGGCTGCTCAGCGCCGTGCAGGATGCCGCTCAGGTGATGATCGCCCGCACCGTGCCAACGAAGGTGCCACCCCTGATCGTGCCAGAGTACGAATCCCGGCCCATCCGGCTCTGCCGGCGGCGCATGGTCGGCGAGGTCAGTTGGACAGTGTTCCGGTGACCCTGCTGGCAGACGCACGTTGCCGCACATGACCCGTTCCGCATCTAGACGCATCCCATTGTGAAAGAGCTCGAAGCGCACGGCCGAGGCGTCCTCGTCCGTTGGAACGAAGTCCAGTCCTTCCGGCTCCGTACCGGCAAAGAACGCAAAGCGGATCTCACCGTCGGCCTCGACGACGCCTTCCTCGAACTCGCGTCCGTAGCCCACGTACAGATCGGGATTGCCATCGTCATCGTAGTCGCCGAACGCCATCGCGTTGGCCAGCATGTAGGTGTCGGCGATGCCCGAGGCGTCGGTGGCGTTGGTCAGGCGCGTGCCGCTGTCATTGAGGAAGAGCCGCAAGCCGCCACCGAACAGGAGATCGGGAAAGCCATCACGGTCGAGGTCCGACCAGGCGACCCGGACGGCGCCGTCGGTCAAACCGTAGCGCTCGGTCGCGTCTTCGAAGGTGCGGTCGCCGCGATTGCGGAAGAGGCGGATCGGCGTCGCGTGGTTCGCGAGCACCAGGTCCAGCCAGCCGTCCCGGTCGATATCCAGCCACGCGGCCCCGCGCGACCGTCCGCTCGGGTCGGCGAGGCCACTCGCCGAGCCGATGTCGGTGAAGCGACCGTTGCCGTCGTTCAGGTAGAGTCGATTGCTCTTCTCCGTCAGGCCGCGGCCGGCGCCGAGACTGACGAACAGGTCGAGGTCGCCATCGTTGTCGACATCGGCGAGGCTGGTGCCATGCTGGTCCCCGTCCGGGTCGATAGCACTTGCGGGGAGCACGTCCTCGAATGAGCCGTCGCTGCGGTTCCGAAGCAGCTCGGCCCGCTCGCCATGGTTCCCCGCGTAGACGTCGAGACGCTCGTCTCCATCGACGTCGCCGATGGCGGCGTCGTAGGTTTGCGGTGCCCGGACCATTCCGGCTTTTCGTGTGATGTCGCGAAAGGTAATGGTCGATGGTGGTTCGGGCGCAGGGCGCCTGGGAGGCGCTGCCGCGGGCTCGCAGCCGATTGCTCCGAGTGCGAGGGCAACCGCGATGGCGCCCGCGCGTCTCGCCGGAGTAGATGCCTGCCTCACGCCGGCGGCATCCGGCGCCCGCGGTCTGCAGAACGAGCGACTATCGTGGCAGCGATGAGCGGCACCCCGGTGTCGATATGACATCTCCGTCCGACGAAAACGAGCGGCCGCTCCGAGACGATGGCGCGTGCTTTCTTCGATCGGTCACGCAACTCCGCCATCGACGGGCCCGTCGGGAACCCGAAGTGCGGTGGTGGCCAGGCTACGAGGCTCTGCACTGTCTCGGTTCGGGTCGGTTGTGTTAGGACCAGCGTCAAGCGAGTCTATTGCACTCGATAAGGTGTCGAGGGGGAAGTCGCATGCGTCGTGCTCTGTTGATCATCGTCGTAGTCTTGGCCGGGGTCGTCTTCGGTCTTTGGCGTGCGCTGACGCCGCCGTCGCCCCTCGAAGCTGCGTCGACACGCTTTAGCCTGCGGAACGTCACGGTCATCGAGCCGGCGATGCGGCGAGTCCCGGGCGTGTCGCTCTCGGTCCGCGACGGTCGGATCGTGATGGACCACGGTGGTATGGAGGGCGAAGCGCAGGGGTACGGCGATCTCGCGGGGACGTATGTCCTGCCGGGGATCGTCGATATGCACGCCCATTTGCCGCCGTGGACGCCGCTCCGACTGAGTGGATACTTCTCATTCCTGTTTCTGGCGCACGGCGTGACGTCGATCCGCGATGTGGGCGATACCGATGGTACGTCGGTGGATACCGCCCGCGGTGCCATCGAGGAGGGGGAGTTTCCGGGGCCTCGCATTTTCAGTTGCGGACCGATGGTGGCCGGCGGCGAGCCGATTCGCTGGGCAAACACGGAGATCGTCGAGACGCCCGCCGACGCCGAGCGGATCGTGGCGGCGCTCGCGGACGCGGGGCACATCTGTGTGAAGTCGTACGAGGATCTGTCCCTCGAGAAGATCGTGGCACTCAAGGCGGCCGCCACGAAGCACGGCTTGCAGATGCTCGGACACGTGCCGACGTTGCTGGCCTACGAGGATGCGCTCATTCCCGACGTGCAGCATTTCTTCGGCGTGCCGCCGCCCGACAGCTTGGCGCGTGATCACGTGCTCGACCGTGCTGCCGAGTGGACGGCGGTCGACGAGGAGCGTCTCGCCGAGATCGTGGCGGTGACGCTCGAGCACGACATCATCAATACGCCGACCCTGGTCTCGACGCATCAGCTTCTGCTCCTCCGTGACTACGAGGCGGCGCTCGACGACCCTTCGGCTGGGATTCTTCCACGCTTGTACGCGGAGGTGGCGTGGAACCCGTCGGACGGGATGCCCATCTGGAAGGGGATCGAACAGTACCTCGAGCGCATCGAAGACGCGTTCGAGAAGAAGCGCGCATTGACTGGGCGTTTGTTCGAGGCCGGGGCGCGCCTGCATCTCGGATCGGATGCTCAGCAGCCGTTCGTCGTGCCGGGGCTCTCGATGCATCAGGAGATGGGCCACTTCGTCGATGCCGGGATTCCGCTCGAGGAGGTCTGGGCGTTGGCGACCTGGAAGGCGGCGGAGACGTTGGGACAGCCATACCTCGGCCGCTTGCACCCGGGCGGCCCCGCCGATTTCCTGGTTTTCCGCGAAGATCCGACGGTCGATCTGGCCGCGCTCGATACCCTCGAAGCCGTGGTCGCGCAGGGGAAGCTCTACACGCGCGCTGACCTGGACCGGGCACGTGCCGCGTACCAGGAGCATTTTCGGAGTACGATCGTCGACCTGATCTCGGTTCCGGCCGCGCGCTTCACACTCCGACGGACGATTCTGCGCGACTACTGACGGCTGGATCGCGACTCGGAACGACGGCAGGTCAGCGCTTCAGACCGCCGACGAAGCGATTCGACTCCAGCCAGCCGATGAGTGGAGCCTCGCCGTTCGTGGGCGTGAGACGTACCAGGGCACGGCGGTACACCGAGCGCTGTGGCGGGTCGAAGCAGTGTGTGACGTCGATCTCGGCGGCGGTGATCGACTCGAGGCGTGCTGCAAAGGAGCCGCCGTCTTCGATGTGGACCGTGACGTTGCCGTTCACGAAATCGAGCACGTCGTCATCGGCGAACGACAGATCGAACTCCACTTCCTTCACCGAGAGCATCGTGTCGCGCTGCATGTAGCCGACGACGAAGCGGCCGATGTCGGGGATGCGTGCTTCCGCGGACTGGGTGCGAAGATGCTCGCTGTTCACGGCGAGGAACGTCCATTCGAGGTTCCAGAATCGCGGTCCCCAGGAATGATCGCGCTCGCCACGTCCCGCGAACGCACGCTCGACCCCGTCGATGCTCTGGGTGCCCTCGAGGAGGATCGGTTGCTCGAAGCGGCTCGCCGGATAGGCGTCCGACATGTGTCCGGGGGCGTTGGCGCGTCCGCCCGAGTGCGGCGGTCCGAGGCCAGTGATGTTCAGGTCGGCTGCGATCGGAAGAATCATTCCCGTGCGCGGTCCGGACAGGGCGCGGCCGAAGCCCTCCACGTGCAGGCGACCCGACGCCAGCGGCTCCTGCACGTCCCAATGGCAGCGGAGCCCCCAGCGGTCGTAGGTGAGCTTCGCGGGGTCGAAGCAATCGAGCGGCAGTCGAGGTTCCTCGATCGCGACCCACTCTCCCTCGCGGTAGAGAAACAGCCACAGCCAGACGCGTTGCTGATTGGGGTGGATGCCTATCCGGCAGTGACCGGCGTTCGCGCCGTCGGTGTCATACCAGTCCCAGAACCACGACTCGTTCCACCACTCGGCGTCCGGATCGAACGCGTGCGGGCCCTCGTCCTCGAGTTGGACGCCGAACTTGGTCAGCTCTTCGGTGCTCATCGCTAGTGAAAGACCTGGCCCCCGTTGACGTCGAGGGAGGCGCCGGTGATCGGGATCGAGAGATCGGAGGCGAAGAACACGATCGATCCGGCGATCTCCGCCGATGTCGGAATCTTCCCGAGTGCGAGGTTGCTCGCGACCTCGTCATAGATGTCCTGGGGCGTGACGCTTTTCGCCTTCGCCTGCATCTTGAAGTAGATCTCGAGCGACGGACCCCAGATGTATCCCGGGACGACCGTGTTGACGCGGATGCCGTAGCCCCCGACCTCGCGGGCGAGCGCGTGCGTTCCGGCCAGGAGGGCGGCCTTCGAGGCCGCGTATCCGCCCATGGTCGGCAGGACGTGACGCATGACCATCGAGTTCACCATGATGATCGAGCCGCTCTGTTGCGCCTTCATGACGGGGATCGTGGCCTGGCTGAGGCGCATGCTGCCGAGCACGGTGACCTCGAACGGCGCCTTCCAGTTTTCGAAGTCGTCCTTCTCGAATGGGCGATAGGTCCCTGGGTGAAAGGCATTGTTGACCAGGGCGTCGATCCGACCGTACGCGTCCTGTGCACATGCGACGAGCTTGGCGCAGTCGTCGTCCTTCGTGATGTCGGTGCGCTGAGTGGTGACCTTGGCTCCGAGCGCCCGAATCTCCTCGGCGACTTGTTCGAGGGTCGACTCGGTGCGCGCCCCGATCGTGAGATCCGCACCCTCGCGCGCGAGGGCGAGTGCGGCCTCTTTGCCGAGGCCCGGGCCGATACCTGACACGATGACGCTCTTTCCTCGTAGCAGCATGACGTCCTCCTGGAGAGGGCGGTGTACTCGAAGAACCGTGGGGAAGTCGAGCGCCCCATCGTGCTTGCTGAGGGTAGGGGCGCGTGCCAAGTGTGGCGCGTCCGGCGTCGGGCCGCCGCCGCACGGACGCGAAGGGAGCGCACATGGCCGAGCGCACGCTTACACAGGAGCAGACCGAGTTTCGCGAGTATTGTCGCGGCTGGCTTGCCGGGCACAAGCCCGCAGCGCCGTCGTTCCGGTTGCCACTGAGCCCCATAGAAGTGATGACCGAAGAGCAGCGCGACTACCTCTGCGCGTGGCAGAAAGCCTGCTACGAGGCGGGTCTGATCGGGTGCGACTACCCGACCGCGTACGGTGGAGGCGGGCACGACGGCTTCCAGCAGATTGCGACGGCCGAGATGGGTCGGGCCGGGGTGCCGTACATGATCAACGTCATCGGCCTCAACATGGCGGCGCCGACGATTCTGCATCACGGGACGGAGGAGCAGAAACGCACCCTGTTGCCCCCGCTCCTCGCCGCCGACGAGATCTGGTGCCAGGGGTTTTCCGAGCCGAACGCGGGCAGCGATCTGGCCAACGCGCAGGCTCCCGCCGTCCGGAACGGCGACCACTGGGTCATCAACGGCCACAAAGTCTGGACCAGCCTCGCCCACTTCGCCCGCTGGATGATCATGCTCTGCCGGACGAGTACCGAGCACAAGCATCAGGGCCTGACCTACTTCATCGTTCCGATTGCTGACACCGAAGGCGTCACCGTGCGTCCACTCATCAAGATGACGGGCGAGACCGGATTCAACGAGGTGTTGTTCGAAGACGTCAGCGTCCCCGATACCTTGCGCGTCGACGACGTTGGCAAGGGCTGGACGGTAGCGATGACGACGCTCACCTACGAGCGCGGCGCCGCCGAGGGTGCGGGCAGCGGTGGCGGGGTTCCGTTGTCCGATCGCATCAAAGCGCTCGTGAGTCTGGCGCGGCGGATGAAACGCAACGGTGCCTCGGCGTGGGACGACGCGGTCGTGCGCGATCGGGTCGCTGGGCTCGCCATTCGCGCCGAAGGCCTGGTGCAACTGAATCGTCGTTCCCGGGTCGAGGCGCTCGCGGATACGCCGATGCGGTTGCCGTTGCAGCAGAAAGTGCTGGTGAGCGAGCTGTTGCAGGACATCGCGCGGGCGGCGACCGAGATCGAGGGGCCGTACGCCAGCCTCTACCTTGGCGATCAGAGAGCGCCCGACGGCGGTCAGTGGCCGCTCGCGTACATGAACTCGTACGGGTTCACGATCGCGGCGGGCAGCAACGAAATCCAGCGGAACATTCTCGGCGAGCGCATCCTCGGACTCGCGAAGTCGAAGTAGGGACGACCAATGGCACAGCCGAAGAATTTTGGATTCTCCGACGAGGAACAGATGGTGCGCGATTCCGCGCGCAAGTTCCTGAAAGACCACGCCGGGATCGAGACGCTGCGGAAGCTCGTCGCGCGCGATCACCGGGAGGCCTACGAGAGCGACGTGCAGCCCGCCCCGTACGACGAACGCGTCTGGCAGCGGATCGTTGATCTCGGGTGGCCCGCACTGGCGGTGCCAGAGAGCGCCGGGGGCGTGGGGATGAAGATGATCGCCGTCGCGTCGCTCGCCGAAGAGATCGGTCGGGCGGCGTTGCCGTCGCCGCTCACCGCGACCTTGATCGCGACCACCGTGCTTCGGGCGGCTGCCGAGCACGGCAGTGCCACGTCTGCTACGTGGCTGGGGAAGATCGCGGCAGGCGAGCCGGCGACCCTCGGCGGGACCAATGCCGACGGATCGTGGGACGCCGGGGCGACGGACGTCCGTGTCACCGCGACCGCAGACGGCGCACGACTCACCGGCACCGCGCATTTCGTCCAGGATGCCCGGAAGGTTCGTACCCTCGTCGTTGCCGCCGCGGGCGATGCGGGCGTGGGCCTCTATGCGCTGCCGATCGACGCGCCGGGGGTGAGTATCCTGCCGGATCGGATCGTCGACCTCACGCGCGATCAAGCCCGCGTCGAACTCCGCGATGTCGTCGTGCCGGCCGACGGGATCATTACCCCGGACGGAGGAACGGCGGCCATTGCCGCTGCGCTCCCAGCGATCCTGACGATCGTCGCGGCCGACCTCACGGGCGCCGCGGAGTGGCAGATGCAGACCACTGCCGAGTACGCCCGGGTGCGGACGCAGTTCGACCGGCCGATCGGTTTCTTCCAGGCCGTCAAGCATCCCATCGTCGAGATGATGATCGCGGTCGATCGGGCGCGTTCCCTCACCTACGCCGCCGCGTGCGCCATCGATACCGATCCCGACGACGCACTCCGTCTGGCGCGCATGGCCAAGGCGGCGGGGTCGGACGCGGCCGCCTTCTGCTCGGATCGCTCCGTCCAGCTCCACGGGGGCATCGGTTTCACCTGGGAGTGTGACGTCCACATCTACTTCAAGCGCCAGAAACACAACGAGATCCTCTACGGGGACGGCCCGTTCCAGCGGGCCCGTGTGGCCGAGCTGCTCGGTGAATAGGGCTGCCCGCGTGGACATCAGAAATGAAACGTGTTTCAATTATGGCTCATGGGCACCCCCGGCCGCACCGACGACGAGACCCGCCTCGAGGACCTGCTCCAGGGGTCTCAGCTCGCTGCGAGCCAGCTGAAGCGCCTTCGGCGGATCGTCGATGCGGCTACGCAGCTCGCGGAGAAGGGCGGCTTCGACGGGGTGAAGCTTCGGGACGTCGCCGAAGTCTCCGAAGTCGCGCTCGGGACGCTCTACAAGTATTTCCGCTCGAAGGAAGACATTCTGCTGTTCGCGCTCGCCGAGGAAGTGGAGCGCATGGAGGCCACGCTGGCGGCGAAGCCGATCGAGGGCGCCTCGCCGCGGGAGCGACTGACGGGATTCTTCCAGCAAGCGACGCGCAGCCTGACCCGGAAGCCGCACTTCGCCCGGGCCGTCCTGCGCTCACTGGCCTCGGGCGACTCCGATACTGCGACCAAGGTGGCCGAGTTCCACGGACGCATGAGCACTATGATCGTGTCGGTGCTGCGCGGGACGCCGGTGGGTCCCGCGTCGCATGAAGACCCCGCGTCGGTGGCGACGACCCGCGAACGCGAGATGGCGTTCGTACTCCAGAACGTCTGGTACGCCTCGCTCATCGGTTGGGCAGGGGGTCTGCATTCGACCAAGGCCGTAGCCGAGCACGTGACGAGTGCCGCTGCATTGATGCGCATCCGGTCGCACGACGACTGAAATGGGAGAGGAACGTATGGCAGCTGAGCAAGGTCGCCTGAGTGCGACGCACGTTCTGGAGTATCCGTACCGACGTTCGGTCGGTCCGATCATGGGACAGTTCTTCACTGGCCTGCGCGATCGCCGTATCGCAGGAGTGCGGACGGGCGATGGCTCGGTCGTCGTGCCCCCGGTCGAGTATGATCCGGTGACGGGCGCGGCGGTGAGCGAGCTCGTCGATGTCGGGCCGCTCGGGGTCGTGACGACCTGGGCCTGGGTGACGACACCCCGCCCGAAGCATCCGCTCACGCGGCCGTTCGCATGGGCGCTCATCAAGCTCGATGGTGCCGACACGGGAATGCTGCATGCGGTCGACGTCGGAAGCGCCGAGAAGATGAAGACGGGTCTTCGGGTAAAGCCGCGCTGGCGTGACGAGCGTGTCGGCGACATCCGCGATATCGCTTGTTTCGAGCCGGAGGGATCATGAGCGAGTCCACCAAACCGGTGACCGCGATCAAGGCACCGGTCCACCTGGAGTTCAGCTACACGGCTGGCCGCGCCTCGACCCGGTTTCTTCACGGCATGGCCGAGGGGAAGATCCTGGGGCAGCGCTGCCCGGAGTGTGGCAAGGTCTACGTGCCGCCGCGCGGGTCGTGCACGATCTGCGCCGTCCCGACCGAGGCCGAGGTCGAGGTCACGGGCAAGGGGACGGTCACCACGTTCTGCATCGTGCGGATTCCCTCGGACAGCCTGTCCATCGATCCGCCGTTCACGTGTGCCCACATCCTGCTCGACGGCGCCGATCTCCCGTTCTTCGCGTTGATCCAGGAGTGCCCGTTCGACGAGGTCCGGATGGGCATGCGCGTCGAAGCCGTGTGGGTACCGAAAGAGGAACTCGGGCCGACGTTCGAGTCCATCAAGTATTTCCGACCGATCGATGAGCCCGACGCGGCATTCGAGTCGTACAAGGAGCATCTCTGATGCGTGACGTAGCCATCGTCTCCTTCGCGCAAGCGAAGAATGTTCGTCGCGAACTCGACGCCAACGAGGTCGAGATGGTGATGCCGGTCGTGCGCGAGGCCGTCGAGCAATCGGGGATCCCGCGTCGTGAGATCGACTTCACCTGCTCCGGGAGTTGCGATTACCTCGCCGGGCAACCCTTTTCGTTCGTGAGCGCGCTCGATGCGGTCGGCGCATGGCCGCCGATCAGCGAGTCGCACGTCGAGATGGACGGTGCCTGGGCCCTCTACGAGGCCTGGGTGAAGATCCAGATCGGAGACATCGATTCGGCGCTGATCTACGCGTTCGGCAAGGCGTCGATGGGCGACCTTCCCGATGTCCTGACTCTGCAGCTCGACCCGTACTACATGGCACCGCTCAGTCCGGACTCCGTGTCGCTCGCCGCGTTGCAGGCGCGCGCCTACCTCGAAACGAGCGGCCATAGCGAGCGAGATCTGGCGGTGATCGCTGCCCGGAGTCGGAAAGATGCCAAGACGAATCCGGCCGCGCAGCTGACCGGCGACTTCGATCCCGAGCGCCTGCTCGGCGATCCATACCTGGTGTCGCCGCTGCGCAAGCACGACTGTCCGCCCATCTCCGACGGTGCTGCTGCGATCGTGCTCGCGGCAGGGGATCTTGCCCGCAAGGTTTCCAAGCGGCCGGCGTGGATCCGCGGCATCGATCATCGCATCGAGGCGCACGGTCTCGGCAATCGGGACCTCGCGAAGTCGCTCTCGACGGCCGAGGCTGGTCGTCGGGCCGGAGTGGGCGACGGCAACGTGGACGTGGCCGAGCTCCATGCCCCGTTTACCCATCAAGAGCTGATTCTCCGCGACGCCCTCGGCCTGGCCAACGACGTGCGCGTGAATCCATCGGGAGGACCGCTGGCGGGCAATCCGATGATGGTTGCTGGCCTCGCACGCTTTGGCGAGGCGGCGCGTCTGCTCATGGATGGCCAGGCGTCGCGTGCGGTCGCGCATGCGACGTCGGGTCCCTGCCTGCAACAGAACATGGTCGCTGTCCTGGAGGGTGAGTAGATGGGCGAGCATTGCGCCATCGTAGGAATCGGTCAGACGAAGCACGATACGTTGCGGATCGACGTCTCGGTGCCCGGTCTGATTCGCGAAGCCGTCACGAAGGCCTTCGAAGATGCCGGAGTGTCATGGGGCGATATCGACGCCGTCGTGTTGGGGAAGGCCCCCGACATGTTCGAGGGCACCATGATGCCCGAGCTCTTTCTCGCCGACGCCCTTGGCGCGGTGGGAAAGCCCATGTTGCGGGTGCATACGGCCGGCAGCGTCGGCGGTTCGACCGCGCTCGTGGCTGCGAGTCTCATTCAGGCGGGCATCCACAAGCGCGTGCTCACCGTGGCGTACGAGAAGCAGTCGGAGAGTAACGCCATGTGGGCGCTCACTGTCCGCATTCCGTTCCAGCAGGCGATCGTCGCCGGGGCGGGAGGCTACTTTGCGCCGCTGATCCGGGCCTACATGGCACGCACGAAAGCGCCCGAGGACACCGGTATTCGAGTGGCGTTGAAAGATCGACTGAACGCGCTCAAGAACCCGACTTCGCACCTGACCTTTCCCGACGTGACCTACGATATGGTGCGCGACTCGCCGATGCTGTGGGATCCGATCCGGTATCTCGAGACCTGCCCCTCGTCGGACGGTGCGTGTGCGATGGTGCTGGCGGCCGAGGATGCGGCGAAGCAGTCGCCGAATCCGCCCGCATGGGTGCACGGGACTGCGATGCGGAGCGAGCCGACGATGTTTCCGGGTCGCGATCAAGTGAACCCGCAGGCGGGTCGGGATTGCGCCGCCGAGCTGTACAAGAAGGCCGGAATCCAGAATCCGCGGAAGGAGCTGGATTGCGCCGAGATCTACGTTCCCTTCAGCTGGTTCGAGCCGATGTGGATGGAGAATCTCGGCTTCGCGCCGGAGGGCGAGGGCTGGAAGATGACCCAGGAGGGCGCGACCGCAATCGACGGCGATCTTCCGGTCAACGCGTCGGGTGGAGTGCTGTCCTCCAATCCGATTGGCGCCTCGGGCATGATTCGATTCGCCGAGTCGGCCCTGCAGGTACGGGGGCGTGCCGGCGAGCATCAGGTCCCGGGGGCGAAGAAGGCGCTCGGCCACGCGTACGGTGGTGGCTCGCAGTTCTTCGCGATGTGGATCGTCGGGAGCGAGCAGCCGTAGCGATGTCGTCTGGAGGGACAGACCCGATGCCTTGGACGGGCGCGCAGGCATCCGGGTTGTTCCGCCTCCCGCGCTCGGTCTAGAGAACGGACTGTGGATCTTCGGTTCAGCGACAAGGACGAGGCCTTCCGGCGCGAGGTTGCCGCGTGGATGGCAGAGCATCTGAACGGCGAGTTCGCCGTGGTGCGAGGTCGGGGTGGTCCCGGCGACGAGCACGCGCTCTTCGAAGAGCGCCTCGCGTGGGAGCGCAAGCTCGGGGATGCGGGCTGGGCCTGTGTCGGGTGGCCGAAGGCCTACGGCGGGCGTGAGGCGACCTTCAACGAGCAGGTCATCTACCACGAGGAGTATGCGCGCGCGGGGGGACCGGGACGTCTCGGTCACATCGGGGAGACGCTCATCGGTCCGACCCTGATCGCGTTCGGTAGCGACGAGCAGAAGCAGCGCTTTCTGCCGAAGATCGCCAAAGGCGAAGAACTGTGGTGCCAGGGCTACTCTGAACCGAACGCCGGCTCGGACCTCGCCAACGTGCAGACGAAAGCCGTGCTCGAGGGTGACGAGTGGCGCATCACCGGGCAGAAGGTCTGGACCTCCGGGGCGCACTGGTCGGATTGGTGTTTCGTACTGTGCCGGAGCGAGCCCGAGGCCCCGAGCCATCACGCCCTGTCCTACATTCTGGTGCCGATGCGCCAACCAGGGATCGAGATCCGCCCGATCGTGCAGATGACCGGCACCTCCGAGTTCAGCGAAGTGTTCTTCGAGGACGCACGTACCGCGGCCGACAACATTGTCGGGAAGCGTGGCGAGGGGTGGGGCGTCGCCATGGGCACGCTCGCCTTCGAGCGCGGAGCCTCGACCCTCGGCCAGCAGCAAAGCTTTCAGAACGAGCTCGAGGAGATCATCGCGATCGCCAAGAAGAACGGTGCCGCCCGGGACCCCGTCATGCGCCAGCGCCTCGCTGACGCATGGATCGGCCTCCGCATCATGCGCTTCAATGCGCTCCGGACCCTCAGCAACGCCGATGCCGCTGCGCTGGGACGCGAGGCCATGATCACCAAGCTGTACTGGGCGACGTGGCATCGCGATCTGGGGAAGCTCGCGATGGACGTACTGGGTCCGTGGTCGGAGATTGCCGACGACACGCCGTACGAGCTGAGTGCATTGCAGCGCATGTATCTCTTCACCCGCTCGGACACGATCTACGCGGGCACCAACCAGATCCAGCGGAACATCATCGGCGAGCGTGCCCTCGGATTGCCACGCGAGCCGAAGGTCACGCCGAAGCCGAAGGCATGACCGTGCTCACTTATACGATGGACGCGCGAACGCGCGTGACGGCGGACGCGCGAACGCGTGCGCCGGAAGAGAGGTTGCGATGACGGTCTCGGTCCCTCCGTATCCCCCGGGAAGAAACATCCTCGCGGGGAAAACCGTGCTGGTGACGGCCGCCGCCGGCACCGGTATCGGATTTGCGACTGCGAAGCGGTGCCTGGAAGAGGGCGCCACGGTCATGATCAGCGACATCCACGAGCGTCGTCTCGGCGAGGCGGCGGATGCGCTCGCCAGCGTCGGGAGCCGTCCTGCGACCCGGCTCTGCAACGTCACGAAAGAGGACGACGTGCAGGGTCTCGTCGACGCCGCCGTCGCCGAGCTCGGGCACATCGACGTGCTCGTCAACAATGCCGGCCTCGGTGGATACGCACGGCTGGTCGACATGACCGACGCGCAGTGGCAGTCGGTGCTCGATGTCACGCTGAACGGTACCTTCCGTATGACACGCGCTGCGCTCCGTCACATGTTACCGCGCGGCGCGGGCGCCGTCGTCAACAACGCATCGGTGCTGGCCTGGCGTGCGCAGGAAGGGCAGGCGCACTACGCGGCCGCGAAGGCGGGAGTGACGGCCTTCACGCGTTGCGTGGCCATGGAGGCGGCGGAATCTGGGGTGCGTGTGAACGCCGTCGCGCCGAGCATCGCGATGCACGAGTTTCTCGCCAAGGTGACGCCGCCGGGGCTGCTCGACTCGCTCACGCAGCGCGAAGCGTTCGGCCGGGCCGCCGAGACGTGGGAGGTCGCGAACGTCATCGTCTTCCTCGCCAGCGACTACGCATCCTACATGACCGGTGAGGTCGTGTCGGTGAGCAGCCAGCATCCGTAGCGTGGCGACCGGGCCATGAGTACCCCGTCGCGCGCCGAGGTCGAGGCGGCGTTCCTGGCGACGCGGCGCGCGCAGGAGGCCCACGATTTCAGCGCCTACACCGATTGTTTCACCGAGGACGCGGTCTACGTGGAGCATGCGCTCGGCACCTACGAGGGGCGGGAGCGCATTCGCGCCTGGCACGTCGAGACGATGCGAGGGCGCGAGGACTGGACGTTCCCGACCGAGTGGTACGTCATCGAGGGCGCGCGGGTCGTCTGCAAGTGGTGGTGTCGACCTCCCGGCACGCGGCCCGACGGTACGCCCTACGAGTTCGCGGGGATCAGCACATTGGTCTACGCGGGCGACGGCCTGTTTTCACTGCAGGAGGATGTCTACAACATGGACGAGGTGCGTACCGCGCTCGATGCCTGGGCGAAAGGGCAGGGTACGCCCCCGGGGTGAAAGTGCGAGCTCATGAGCGCCGACGATAACGGGACGAACATCGCGCCCGAGGCTGCACCGGGCGCGCAGCATGCGTCGGCTTCTTCGCGACGAGTTGGCGAGTCTGTGCGCGGGGGGGACGAGTGCCCCGCCGTGTGGGGAACCCTCGACGCACTTCCCGCAGAGACTCCACAGGAACTCGAGGCGAGCACCGCCGGTCTTCTGGCCAAGCTCACCTTCGACGAGAAGCTCGAGATGCTCGCGGGCCCGCCGATCTCGTTCGGACGGCTGCGCGCGAGCATGCGGCGCTACAACGCGGAGCCCATCGTTGTCGGTGCGGTGCCGCGACTCGGCATTCCCGGCGTGCGGTTCACCGACGGCCCCCGCGGCGTGGTGGTGCGATCGTCGACGGCGTTTCCGGTGGCGATTGCGCGCGGGGCGACATTCGACCCCGATCTGGAAGAGCGGATCGGCGATGTCATCGGGGTCGAGGCCCGGGCGCAGGGCGCCAATCTCTTCGCCGGGGTGTGCATCAATCTGCTCCGTCACCCAGCCTGGGGTCGGGCGCAGGAGACCTACGGAGAGGACACGCACCTGCTCGGTCTCATGGGGACCGCGCTCGTCCGCGGCGTGCAGCGCCACCTGATGGCGTGCGTGAAGCACTACGCGGTCAACAGCATCGAGAACTCGCGCTTCTGGGTCGACGTGACGATCGACGAACGCACGCTCCGTGATCTGTACCTGCCGCACTTCCGTGCGTGTGTCGATGTCGGCGCCGCGTGCGTCATGAGTGCCTACAACAAGATGAATGGAACGTTCTGTGGGCATCATCCGCGCCTGCTGCGCGACATTCTGAAGGACGAATGGGGTTTCGACGGCTTTGTGATGTCGGATTTCCTGTTCGGAGTGCGGGATGCACGGGCCGCGATGGACGGCGGTCAGGACCTCGAGATGCCGTATCGATTCCGTTTCCGCACGCTGGCGAGGCTTGTACGCCGCGGCACGATTGCGGCGGCGCGGATCGACGAGTCCGTTCGCCGCATCCTGCGCCAGCAGATCCGCTTCGCGCATGTCGGGGAGCCGGAGCGGTATCGCCGGGACGCGGTCGCGTCCGACGCGCACCGAGCACTGGCGCGCGAGGCGGCCGAGAAGTCGATCGTCCTTCTCCGGAACGAGCCTCTCGCCGAGACCGGCGTTCCGCTTCTGCCGCTTCCAGCGGACCCGTCGCTGCGCATCGCACTCTTCGGGCGTCTGGCGACCAAGGAGATGATTGGCGATCACGGATCGAGTCGTGTTTATCCTCCGCACGTCGTGACGGTCGCCGAGGGCCTGCAGACACTGGCCGCCGAGTCTGGTTGGCAGATCGGAGACGTGACGGGTCTGGGTGCCGAGCAGGCGACGGGCCCGGCGGCACTTGCCGATGTGTGCGTCGTGGTCGTGGGCTCGAGTCATCGCGACGAGGGCGAGTTCATGATCACCCATGGCGGGGATCGCTCGTCGCTCCGTCTGCGCGCGGAAGATGAGGCCCTGATCGCACGCGTCGCTCAGGCCAACCCGCGGACGGTCGTCGTCCTGATCGGCGGCAGTGCCTTCGTCACCGAACGGTGGCGGGCGAAGGTGCCGGCGATTCTCATGGCCTGGTATCCCGGGATGGAGGGTGGCCACGCGCTCGCGCGCGTCCTTGCCGGCCTCGTCAATCCGTCGGGGCGCTTGCCCATGACCTGGCCCGCGCACGAGGGCGAGCTGCCGCCATTTGCGCGTTGGACCCGCCGGGTCGCCTACGGACCGTTGCACGGCTACCGGCTTGCCGAGGCCGCTCATCTGGCGCCGCCCTACTGGTTCGGTTTCGGGCTCTCGTACACATCCTTTGGGCTCGGCAACGCCGTTCGCGAGCAGGACGGCGAGGATCTGGTCGTGCGGGTTCCCGTGTGGAACGCCGGTAAGCGGGAGGGTACGACGGTCGTGCAGCTGTATGCAGAACAGCAACTCGGTTCGGATCGGGCCGGGCGGCGTACGCTCTGCGGGCTCCACCGCGTGACGCTTGCGGCAGCCGAGGAGCGGACCGTCGAGATACGGATCGGTGCCGCCGCACTGCGACACCTCCGCGAGCATGCGCCCGGACCGCTGCGCCTCTGGACCGGATTCTCCGCCGATCCAGCCGGCTTACGAGCGGTCGCCGATTCCGGCGTGTAGGCTGACTACGGGATCTCGTCGGGCAGCGTAATCTTCAGCACGTCGCCATATTGACGGAGACGCGGTGCCTGCTTCTCGCCCATTCTGACGGCCTCGCACAGGATGTCCGCGCCCAGGCAGTTCAGCAATCCGATCTGCGTGCCGATTCCGAACCCGAGTTCCGAACAACGCGCCGCCGCTGCCGTGAGGGCGAGTCCGGCCGAATCTCCGAGGTCGGCGAAACTGAACGCGGTGCTGGTGCACTTCTTCCCAGTCTTCGCGAGAAGTTTTGCCGCTTTCCCCTTCAAGGGATCGAGCAGCTTGTCCAACGCCTTGGCGCACTTGCCCGAGGCTTTCGGGAGACACTTCGGATCGTCGGGCTTCTGTTGCTGACACTTCGCGGCGTCGGCGGAGCATTTCTGCCCGACCTTGGCCGCTTCCTTGAGGAGCGCCGAGGTCGTCTTCTGGATCTCCTTGTCGCACTTGCCGATCGCCTTGCCAGCTTTCGAGTCGGAAAGGCCAGCGCCACCACCGCTGAGACCGATCGGGAGACAAGGGAAGTCAGTACCGGGATCCTGTCCGACGGCCGTCAAGTACTCGAAGGCACGCGGGACGACGGTGCCGATCAAGCGCTCGACGCGACACTCGTGATCTATGACGATGCAGTCGGCGATATCGCCCGTCGTGTCCAGGCTGCCCACACCGATGTCTGCGCAGAGGGCCGCCTCGGCGCTGTATCCGAGGCCATCGCCGTCCTTCAAGTCCGCGATGTCCAGCGTATCGCAGGAGTCGATGATCTTGTTCTTGAGCTTGGTCTCGTCGTCGCCGATCTTCGCGATCTCCTTGTCGCACTTGCCCGTCGCTTTGGTGATGCAATCCGGCGCGCCGCCCTTCTCCTGGTAGCACTTGGCGACCGCCTGCAAGCACTTCTGAAGCCGCTTGGCCTTGTTGAGCACGAACTTCGCGGCAGCCTTCTGGATCTTCGTCTGACACTTCACCGCGTTCTTCCCGGCGCCCTTGGGATCGTTCAATCCGTCGCCGACTGGTGTTGGCGAGCACTCGTCGTCGAGGCGATCAATCGCCCCGTCGCCATCGTCGTCGACGCAGTTGCCGCAGTCCTCACCGCCCAGACCGGGCACGCTGACGGGCGCGCTGAAGCAGATATCGTCGAGGGCAACTGTCTCGTTGTCGAAGTTTTCGGCCCAGCCCTCACCGCTCACGACATGCGCGCGGAAGATGTCCGGCGTCGGCATGTCGGCGCCGTCGATGGCGATGATGCCCCGGAACAGTTGCGAACCGTCGCCACCCGAGACGGTCCCGGTGGTCGCGAGCAGGACTCCGTCCTCGTCGAAGACGGCGAGGCTACTCGGTCCATCTCCCGGGAAGTCAGTGTCGATGAACACCACGCCGACGCCCGCCACCCGTGCCGGTCTGAGGCCGACGAAGAAGTGGAGGTCGGTTTCGTTGCCACCCTCGCCCTGGATGTCGCTGACCGGTCCGGGCGCGTACTCGTTCGGGAGGGAACTCGGCGGCATGTTGCTCGCCGGGTCGAACTCGGTGCTCGCGAACTGGCCGTCCTCACCGGTGATGGTCGCGCCATGGGAGTACTTGTAGCGCTTGTTGTCGAACGCCACCGGATCCGTCTTCGTCGTGTCGATGTCGTCGAAGTTGATGACGCGAGGGGCGGTGCCGAGGCGCGCCTCGAACGCGACGCGGTCGGTGAAGATTTCGTAGCTGGCGCCGACGGTCGCGGACGCGCGGCCGACGCACACGAGTGCGAGAATGGCCAAGGTCAGGTGAAGGCCGCCGTGACGAACACGCATGAGAGGACTCCGGGTCTAGGCGGGGACGAAACGGCTGATCGTATCGACGACACAGGCCGGGCGTTCACTCCCCTCGATCTCAACGGTGACGCGGACAGTGGTCTGGACGGCTCCGCCCTTGACCTCTTCGACCTTGACGAGCTCGCCGCCGCCGCGGACGCGTGAGCCGACGGGTACGGGTGCTGGAAAGCGCAGGCGATCGGCGCCGTAGTTGATACCCATGGAGACGCCGCGAACCTCGACGATCTGTGGGAGAAAGAGACTCACGAGCGACATCGTGAGATACCCGTGCGCGATCGTGGCGCCGAACGGCCCTGCCTTGGCACGTTCGGGATCGACGTGGATCCATTGATGGTCGCCGGTCGCATCGGCGAACAAGTTGACGCGCTCCTGGTCGATCAGGAGCCAGTCGCTATAGCCGAGGTGTGTGCCGACGGAACCGGCCAGGGCGCCTGGCGTCTCGAACACAGTGGGCATCGATGGAGATCCTCCCGCAGAGAAAGTCGCGTGAGCATAGCTGGTTGCAAGGTCCTGAACCAAGCTGGGGACAAGAATCACAAGGAGGACTAGGCAAACAAACGTTTGTTTGGTAGGGGTCCTCGGAGCGAAGGGAGGCACGAACCATGGCCGGGGACATCGACTATCTGGATTCCACGAGTTGGGAAGAGGGGGCGATTCTGGAGCGGATGCGCTGGCTCCGTACGCACGATCCCGTGCACTGGTCGGAGGCCAGTCAGATCTGGGTGCTGTCCCGCTTTGCCGAGGTCTCGTACGTCTCGAAGCACAACAAGATTTTCTGCTCGGGCGAGGGCATCCGCCCCGGCAACGTCGCGAAGATCGGTCTCATCGACGAGGATGAGCCTCGCCATACTCGCCTTCGCGGTCTCATCAACAAGGGCTTTACCCCGCGGATGGTGGCCACGCTCGAACCCGTGCTGCGTGCGATCGTCGACGAAACTCTCGATCTGGTGGCGCCGCGCGGGGCTTGCGACTTCGTCCAGGACATCTCCGTGCCGATCCCACTTCTGATCATCGCCGAGATGATCGGGATCAGGCGTGAGGATCGTGAACTGTTCCACCATTGGTCGGACGCCCTGGTCGCTGCCGATGGCAATCTCGAGAGGCCCGAGATCATGGACAAGGCGAGCGAGGCGTTTCTCGCCTACTCCGCCTACGTGAGTGAGATCATCGAGGACCGCCGGGCGCATCCCAAGGCCGACCTCGTCAGTATTCTGGTGGGTGCCAAGGATGACGGCGTGCTCGGCTCGGGCGATCGGGAGTTGCCCATGTCGACGTCGGCCGAGCATTCGCAGCTCGCCAACGATGAGCTCATCATGCTCATGGTGCTGTTGATGGTCGCCGGCAACGAAACGACGCGCAACGCGATCTCCGGGGGAATGCAACTGCTGATCGAGCATCCGGCCGAGCGACAGAAGCTCCTGGACGATCCGTCGTTGCTCTCGTCGGCGGTCGAGGAGATGCTGCGCCTCGTCTCACCGGTACGCCAGTTCGCGCGGACGGCGACACAGGACGCCGAACTTGGCGGTCGCACCATCAAGGCCGGGCAGAAAGTGCTGATGATCTACCCGTCAGCGAATCGAGACGCCGAGGTATTCGACGATCCCGACACGTTCCGGGTGGAACGCAACCCCGACCATCTGGCCTTCGGTATCGGCAATCACTTCTGCCTCGGTGCCAACCTTGCCCGCATGGAGATGCGCATCACGTTCGGCGAGATTCTGCGCCGGATGCCCGACATGGAGTACGCCGCCAGCGGTCCCGTCCTGGTCCCGGCGGCGTTGGTACGGAACTGCGCCAGCATGCCGGTCCGCTTCACGCCCGAGCAGGGCGAGGCGTTGCGCGCGGAGTCCTGATTGCGATCTATGGGCGTTTGGCGGCGTCGAGAAACGCGGGTTTCTCGCCGCCGCCGTGTACGACCAGGCTTGCACCGCTGACGTAGCGCGCGAGCGGGGACGCGAGGAAGAGGCACACGTCGCCGATGTCGGTCGGATCGCCGAGGCGGCCGAGAGGGACGGTGGCGGCGACGGCCTGAATGCCAGCCTCGTCGCCGTAGTGCAGCTCGGCCTGCTCGGTACGGATCATGCCGGCGGTGACGGCGTTGACCCGGACTTTAGGTGCCCACTCGACGGCGAGTGATTGGGTGAGGCTCAACAGGCCCGCTTTGGCGGCGCCGTAGGCGGCGGTGCCGGGCGACGGGCGGATGGCGCTGACACTGGCGATGTTGATGATCGCGCCGCCGTCGGCTTGCTGCTGCATGGCCGCGTTCGCACGTTGAGAGAGATTCAGCGGTGCGATCAAGTTGAGGCGGAGAATCGCTTCCGAAAACTTCGGGGAGACCGTCGCCGCCTCTGCGGGGGGTGATCCGCCCGCGTTGTTGACGAGTACGTCCACATGGCCGAACCGTTCGACGGTCGTGCCGACGAGGGTTTCGATGTCTTCCGGTTTGCGAACATCGGCGGCAACGAATACGGCCGTTCTGCCGCCGGACGTCGGCAGCGTCTCGGGCTGGTTCCGGCCGCAGATGACGACCTCGGCGCCGCTCGCCAGGAAGCGCTCGGAGATGCCCCGACCGACGCCTTTGCCGCCGCCCGTGACGATCACAGCCTTTCCAGTCATGTCGATGCTCATGGTGCTTCGCCCTCACTGACGCCAGTGATGTTGGAGGCTCGGTCGGCTACGAGCATTCGTGCCTCACGTCCCATCGAGACCCATGCTTTGCGCGACGAGCTCGCGATGATGAGGCGCATCCCCCAGCAGCACCGCGCTCGACTTGGCACGCTTGAAGTAGAGGTGCACATCGTACTCCCACGTGAAGCCGACGCCGCCGTGGATCTGCACGCTGTCGGCCGTGCACCGGAAGTAGGCATCGGAGCAATAGGCCTTGGCGAGCGACGCGAGCACGGGTACCTCCGGGTCGTCGACCGAGACCGCCCATCCCGCGTAGTAGCTCGCCGAGCGTGCCGACTCGACGAGGAGCAGCATGTCGGCGCACTTGTGCTTGATCGCCTGGAACGAACCGATCGGGCGTCCGAACTGGACCCGCTCTTTCGCGTACTGCACGGTCATGTCGAGACAACGCTGGGCGCCGCCCACCTGCTCGGCGGCGAGCGCGATCGCTGCGAGATCGAGAGTGCGCTTGAGCGAGCTCCATCCTGTGCCCTGGTCGCCCATCAAGGCGTTCTCCGGCACGCGGACGTCGCGCAGCTCGAGCTCGGCTTGCTTACGCGTTTGGTCCATCGTTGGAAGAAGACGTCGCGTGATTCCAGGCGCATCCGCAGGAAGGACAAAGAGGTGGATGCCATCAGAGCCCGCAGTCCCTGGCGTGCGCGCGGCGACGACGATCAAGGCCGCGGTGTGTCCATCGATCACGAACGTCTTGGTACCGTTCAGGACGAATTCCCCATCGCGGTGTTCGGCCGTGGCTTCGATGTCGGAGGCGTCCGGTCGGCCGCTGCCTTCCGCGAAGGCTACCGTGGCGGTGGTGTCGCCGGTGGCGATGCCGGGAAGATGGGCGAGCTTCTGTTCCTCAGTGCCCGCGACGAGGAGCGCGTTGGCAGCCAGGCAGACACTCGAGAAGAACGGCGCGCAGAGCAGGGCCGCGCCCATCTCTTCCATGAGTGCGACGAGCTCGACGTAGCCGAGCCCGATTCCGCCGTATGCTTCGGGAACGATGACCGATGGCCAGCCGAGTTCACCGCCGATGCGGCGCCAGAGATCGGCGTCGAACCCCGACTCGGTCTCCATCGCCTGACGCACGTGCGCCGAGGACGAGTGATCGGTCAGGAAGCTCCGCGCGGCTTCGCGCAGTTGCGTCTGCTCCTCGTTGAACGCGAAGCGCATCGGACTAGACGGTGTCGCCCGCGATCACGTGCCGTAGACCTTCTGCGCGGCGACGGCTTTGCCGAGGACTTCGCGAACCGCGGGGCCGATGTCGGCGGGATCCCAGCGCGCGCCCTTGTCGACCTCGGGGCCGGTGCGCCAGCCGTCGGCGACGCTGATCTTCCCGCCGGAGACCTCGAACACCTGGCCGGTCACGTCGGTGGCCTCGGCACTGCCGAGCCAGACGACGAGCGGGGCAACGTTCTCGGGCGCCATGGCGTCGAATCCACTGTCGGGTTGCGCCATCATGTCGGCGAAGGCTTTCTCGGTCATGCGCGTCCGTGCGGCCGGGGCGATGGCGTTGGCGGTGACGCCGTAGCGCCGGAGTTCCGCCGCCTGGACGAGTGTCAGGGCGGCGATCCCCGCCTTGGCCGCGGAGTACGTCGCCTGGGCGATGCTGCCCTGCAGGCCGGCGCCCGAGCTCGTATTGATGATGCGGGCGTCGATCTTGTCGCCTGCTTTAGCGCGATCGCGCCAGTGCGCGGCCGCATGACGCGCCGTGCAGAAGTGGCCCTTCAGGTGCACGCGAATCACCGCGTCCCACTCGCTCTCCGCGGCGTTCGCGAACATGCGGTCGCGGAGGAATCCGGCGTTGTTCACGACAATGTCGAGGCGTCCGAAGCTATCGAGGGCCGTCTTGACGAGGCGTGCCCCGCCCTCGAAGTCGGCGACATCGTCTCCGTTGGCGACCGCCTCTCCACCCAGCGCCCGAATCTCCTCGACGACCTCGCCCGCGGGTCCGCTGGATCCCCCGCTGCCATCGAGCTCGGCGCCGAGATCGTTGACCACGACCTTCGCGCCCTGGCGGGCGAACTCGAGCGCGTGCCCGCGTCCAATGCCGCGCCCGGCGCCGGTAACGATCGCGACACGTCCTTCACAGATACCACTCATCGTTGTTCAACTCCCTGAGATTGTCCGGCGATGTGCTCGGCGGTGCCGAGCGCGTGCGCCGTGTTCGCGGGCAACCGTACTACAACCGCTCGATGATCGTGACGTTCGCCTGGCCGCCGCCTTCGCACATGGTTTGCAGACCGTAGCGGCCGCCGGTGCGCTCGAGCTCGTTCAGAAGCGTCGTCATGAGCCGTGTGCCGGTGGCGCCCAGCGGATGCCCGAGCGAGATCGCGCCGCCATTGACGTTGACCTTGTTGAGGTCCCAGCCGGTCTCGCGGTGCCAGGCGAGCACGACCGAGGCGAACGCCTCGTTGATCTCGACCAGGTCGATATCCGCCTGCTTCATGCCGCTCTTCTCGAGGGCGTATGCCGTGGCGGGAATCGGCGCGGTGAGCATCCACACTGGATCGGCTCCACGCACGCTGATGTGATGGATGCGGGCGCGTGGCTTCAAGTTGTGAGTTTTTACGGCGCCCTCGGAGGCGATCAGCATCGCCGTGCCGGCGTCGGAGATCTGACTGGCGACGGCCGCGGTGAGGCGTCCGCCCGGCTCCAGAGTATTGAGTGATGCCATCTTCTCGATGGAGGTGCCCCGTCGCGGGCCCTCGTCGGCCTCGATGCCGTTCATCGGGACGATCTCGTTCTTGAAACGACCCTCGTCGCCTGCCTGGATGGCGCGCCGGTGGCTTTCGAGCGCAAACTCTTCCATCTCGCGTCGCGAGATGTCCCATTTCTCCGCGATCATTTCGGCGGACCGGAACTGCGACACTTCTTGGGTACCGTAGCGCTTCTCCCAGCCCGTCGAGCCGGAAAACGGATCGGTGAAGCCGTGGGCCTCTCCCGCGAGCATTGCTGACGAGATCGGAATGCGGCTCATGTTCTGCACGCCGCCCGCCATGACCAGATCGCTCGTGCCGCTCATGACCGCCTGGGCGGCGAAGTGCACCGCTTGCTGCGACGAACCGCACTGACGATCGATGGTCGTCCCGGGCACTTCGTCGGGCAGTCCGGCGGCGAGCCAGCACGTCCGCGCGATGTCACCTGCCTGGGGTCCGATCGTGTCGACGCACCCGAAGACGACATCCTCGACCGCATGGGGATCGACCCCGGTCCGGTCGATGACGGCTTTGATGGCGTGGGCGCCGAGATCGGCGGGATGGACGTCGCTGAGACCGCCGCCGCGCTTGCCGACCGGCGTGCGCGCGGCATCAATGATGTAGGCTTCAGGCATGGCTCGTTCTCCGATTCAGGTCAGCACCCAGCGTGGCAGGGCCACGTCGGGTGTGACGGTTTGAAAGACGACGGACACGGGAGCGCCAATGGCGACCGTCGTTGGATCGACTTCGTTGATCTCGCCTTCCGCATTCGGGATGAGGTTCCCTACCATGCGGATCGTCGGGTCGTCGTCGAGTTCGACCAGAATGCTGGCGTAGGGCGCGACCTTTGCGAAGGTGGGCAGTAGTGGCGGATGGGCGATCACAAACGACCAGATATGGCCCTTGCCCGTCATGACATCCCAGGTGAGCTCCATCGATTGACATGACGGGCACATGGGACGCGGCGGAAAGCGGCGCATGCCGCATCCCGAGCACCGCTGCACAGTCAGTTCCCCGCGGAGCGCCGCGGTCCAGAAGGCGGCATCGATGGGGTTGTCGGTGACTGGAAGTGGCGTGCCTTCGATCATTCTTCCTTATCTCCGGAGCAGGATCGCACCGTTCGGTACGACGTAGGCTGACGTGACGAGGCAGGTGTCGGCGTTCTCCACCTGTGCCGTCGACGTGCCGCGGATCTGGCGGACGCCTTCGTTGATGAGATTCATGCCGTGGATGTAGGCCTCCGACAGACTGCCTCCCGAAGTATTGATGGGCAGTCGTCCGTCGAGATCGAAGGTGCCGCCCTCCCCGAACGCGGCGCCTTCACCCGGGCCGCAAAAGCCGAATGCCTCGAGCGAGAAGGGGATCAGTGGGCTGAAAGCGTCGTAGAACTGCGCCACCTTCACGTCCTTGGGCTTCAAGTCCGACTGTTTCCAGAGGTTGGCGGCCGTCGCCCACGAGGAGCCCCGTAGCGGGTTCGGCGCGTGGTAGTTCGTCATGAGCTGGTACTGTTGCGTGAGCCCCTGCGAGAACGAATGGATATATGCGGGTGGCTGGCGGCAGTCCTTGGCGCGATCGGCACGCACCAGTACCAGCGCCACTGCGCCGTCGGACTCGAGGCAGTTGTCGAACAGGCAGAGCGGTTCCGAGATCCAACGGACGTTCAGGTAGTCGTCGAGCGTCATCGGGCGCTCGTGCATCGTGGCGCGCGGATTCTTGTTGGCGTGCTTGCGGCACGCGAGCGCGACCTGCGCGAGTTGCTCGCGCGTCGCACCGTACTCGTGCATGTAGCGGCGCCACAGCATGGCGACCTCGTCGACGGGGCGGAGCAGTCCCGACGGTCGCGACCACTTCCAGATGTCGTCGACCCGATCCTGCACCTTGGCCCACACGCGCTTGGTGCGGTCGCCGCGTTTGCGTGCGCGCCAGACGACGCCCACGTTGGCGACCCCCGTCGCAATCGCCATCGCGACGTGGCCGATGCATCCGGTGCCAGCGCCACCGCCGTAGCCCACCTGACTGAAGTAGGTCAGGTCGCCGAAGCCGACCGTACGTGCCACCTCGAATTCCGGGGTGTCCTCCATCGTGAAGCAGCTGAGGGCATCGACCTCGGATGGGGCGATGCCGGCATCCTCGAGCGCCGCCGTGATGACCTGACACGCAAGCTCGGGCTCGCTCGGCTCGAGACTCTTCGCGAACCTGGTCTCGGCGATGCCGACGATGGCGGTGGCGTCTTGCATGGACACTAGTGCTTGACGATCACCGAGGAGCCGTGTCCGAAGAGACCCTGGTTCACGGTGACGCCGAGGCTTGCCCCCTCGACCTGTCGTCCTTCCGCCTGGCCGCGGAGCTGCCAGGTGAGCTCGCATACCTGTGCGATCGCCTGGGCTGGTACCGCTTCGCCGAAACACGCCAGGCCCCCGCTCGGATTTACCGGTACGCGGCCACCGATCGTCGTCTCGCCGTCGTTCAGCAGTTTCTCAGCCTCCCCCGGCTTGCAGAGGCCGATGTGCTCGTACCAGTCGAGCTCGAGGGCCGAAGAGAGATCGTAGACCTCGGCGACGTTGACGTCGCCAGGGTCGACGCCCGCTTCTTCGTACGCACGGGCGGCGATGGAGTCTTTGAAGGTGAGCTTCGGTGCGGCCACCGCCGCCGCCGAATCGGTCGAGAAGTTCGGCATCTCGATGATCGTGTTCGGAAAGCGGGGGGTCGTCGTCGATACTGCGGTGATGGTCACTGGATTGGTCGCGTGCTTCCGGGCGAACTCCATGCTCGACAGCACGAGCGCGGCGCCCCCGTCGCTGGTGGCGCAGATCTCGAGGAGGCGGAGCGGGTCGGAGACCATGGGGGATGCCAGTACTTCGTCTTCGGTGACTTCCTTCTTGTACCGGGCGTACGGGTTGTTGAGGCCGTGGCGCGCGTTCTTGACCTTCACCTTGGCAAAGTCGCGGTCGGTCGCACCGTAGAGATCCATGCGCCGGCGCGCACACAGCGCGAAGTAGGTCGGATTGGTGGCGCCGAGAAGGCGGAAGCGGAGCCAGTCGGGATCGGTGGGGCGGTCGCCGCCCTGGGGTGCGAGGAAGCCCTTCGGCGTGCTGTCCGCGCCGACGACCAGCGCCACGTCGCAGAAGCCCGCCTGGATCTGAGCGCACGCATTGTCGATGGCCTGTGCCCCGGAGGCGCAGGCGCCGTACGAACTTGCGACGCGCGCGCCGGTCCAGCCGAGTGCCTGGGCGAAGGTCGCTCCCGCGACGTAGCCGGGATAGCCGTTCCGGACGGTGTCCCCGCCCGACACGAACTGAATGTCCTTCCAGTCGACGCCGGCATCGTTCAGGGCATCCTGCGCGGCCTTCACACCGTACTCGACGAAGTTCCGGCCCCACTTGCCCCAGGGGTGCATGCCCGCCCCGAGAATTGCGATCTCTCTTGCCATGATGTTCTCCTGATTCCCGCTCAGCCGGTGACCGGCTTCCACTTCCAGACGGTGTGCTCGAACTCGTCGTCCTCGAACAGAGTTTCGATGACGAGCTCCATGGTCATCCCCACCTTCAGATCGCCGACGCCAGCGCCTCCCGCGACCTGGCCGAGGATGACGATCTGTTCCTTGGCGAGTTCGACGGCGGCGAGCGTGTAGGGCTCGAACGGCTCGGTGGCGACGAACGGCGGCGGAGGCTTGTAGCAGCCGTTCGTGTACGACCACAGTGTCCCGGTGCGACTGAACTCGATCTCCTGGAACTCCGTACCCGTGCAATCCGGATTCTTGCAGTAGAAGGTTTCGCGCGGGAAGAAGTAGGTCTTGCAGGCGCTACACTGACTGCCGAGAAGATGCGGTTCGGGGTCGGCGCGGAACCAGTTCTCGACCGCCGGCTTCTGGGGCTTGCCGCCAGGTTTCGTCGCGATCGCGGACTTCAGGCCTTGCTGCGTCATACGTGATCCTTTCTCATGTCCGGGCGCTGTACCCGAACGAGGGTGCTGCGGAGTCGTCGAGCACGGCTCTGCCGATCCGGGCACGATGCCAGAGGCGCGTGCCCCAGGCGACATCGAGCGCCCACGCACGCTTCATCCATATATGGAGGTCCACTTCCCAGGTGTAGCCGATGGCGCCGTGTACTTGCAGGGCCGTTCTCGCCGCCTGAATCGCGGCGTCGGCCGCGGCGGCCTTCGCGTGGGACACGGCAACCGTGCGTTCCGCGGTATCCTGCGCCACACTCCACGCCGCGCGATAGACCACCGGGCGCGCAAACTCGACCCGCACCTGCACGCTCGCGAGCATGTGCTTGATGGCCTGGAACGAGCCAATGGGGCGTCCGAACTGCTCGCGCTGTGTCGCGTAGTGCGCGGCGAGATCGACGAGTTGCTGAGCGATGCCGACGAGCTGCGCTGCCGCGGCGAGTGCCGCGCGATCGAAGGCGAGGGCGAGCGCGGCGGCGGCCTCGGGGCCCGAGGCGACCTGTCTGTCCGGGCGGGGCTGCCATTCGACGCGAAAGAGGCGCCCCGCGGGGTCGTTGCCGGGCTCGTGGACGAGCTGCACATCCGCCCGCGGAACGGCGTGCACTGCAACGTCGGAATCCGTGCTGCGACCGGCCTGGAGCAACAGGAGATCCGCAACGTGCGCGTCGTGGACGAAGGGGGTGTCGGCGTGTCCGAACGACAGGGCAGCGTCACCGGCGACGACCCTGGGAATCCACTCGGCCTGCAGCGCCGTAGAGCCGAGCGCGGCCAGGAGCGGGACCCCGACCGCGACCGTTTCGGCGACCGGAGCGGCAAGCGCTGCACGCCCGATCTCTTCCAGCACCAGCACCAGGTCGAGCTCGCTCATGCCGAGGCCGCCGTGCTCTTCGGGAGCCGTCATGCCGAGGATGCCCATCTCGGCGAGCTTCGCCCAGAGCTCCGGCGAGCGACCACTCTCGGTTTCCCAGAGCGTGCGCAGACGTTCCGGCTCGCACTCCTTCTGCAGAAAGCCACGCACGCTTTCCTGGAACGCGAGTTGATCGTCGGTGAACAGTAGCTCCATGCTCACGCTTTCGGCAGGCCGAGCAGGCGCTCGGCGATCACGTTTCGCTGGATCTCGTTGGTGCCGGCGTAGATCGGGCCGGCAAGGGAGAAGAGATAGCCGTCGAGCCAGCGCCCTACGTTGCCCGCATCCGGCGCGTGCGGCAGGAGTTGGCCGCGAGCTTCGAGGAGGCTGAGCGCTGTCTCGTGCATGTGCACGTCGAGCTCGGACCAGAAGATCTTGTTGAGGCTCGCCTCGGCGCCGATCGATCCCCCCGACATGAGGCGTGACACCGTGCGGTACGTGTTCAGGCAGTAGGCTTCGGCGTCCATCCAGGCCCGCACCACCGCGTCCCGGAGCGCGGGATCCGCGTGCGCTGCCTCATCCTTATATAAGGCCACCAGCCGAGCCGCCGTGGATTGGAAGCGGGCAGGGCTCCGGAGCATCAGGCCGCGCTCGAAGCCGGCGGTTGCCATGGCCACCCGCCAGCCTGCGCCTTCGTCACCGAGTCGGTTCTCGACGGGGACGTGGACGTCGTCGAAGAACACCTCGGCGAAGCCGGTCTCGCCATCGAGTTGCGCAATCGGGCGCACCTTCACGCCTTCGGCGTCGAGCGGGACCAGGATGAAGGTCAGGCCGCGGTGCCGCTGCGACTCTGGATCGGTGCGGAAGATACAGAAGATCCAATCGGCAAACACGGCACGCGAGCACCAGGTCTTCTGGCCGTTCAGGACGTAGTGATCGCCGTCGAGGTGCGCGGTCGCACGGATCGCGGCCATGTCGCTGCCCGCGTTCGGCTCGGACCACCCCTGAGCCCACACATCCTCACCTGCGGCCATGCGCGGCAGATGCCGCGCCTTCTGCGCATCGGTACCGTAGTCCATGAGCGTCGGGCCGAGCAGGAAGATCCCGTTCTGATTCACACGCCCTGGCGCCCCCGCCCGGAAGTACTCCTCCTCGAAGATCAGCCACTCGATGAGGTTCACCCCGCGGCCGCCGTACTCCTCCGGCCACGACACCATCGCCCAGCGCCCTTCGTTCAGGGTGCGCTCCCACTCGCGGTGGGCGGCGAAGCCCTCGGCGGTGTCCATCGACGGCAGCGGCTTGGCCGGAACGTGCGCTTCGAGCCAGGCGCGCGCCTCGCGGCGGAACGCGTCCTCTTCGGGGGTAAACGTCAGATCCATTGGGGGTACTTGGAGGCCGGGCGCCCGCATCCTTCGCGTGTTTCTGCGGGGCGGCCCAGAACTTCATAACAAGCTGCCAGCAATAGGCAAACAGTCGTTTGGCTATCGGGTCCTACATGCGGTGTGCGAACCTCAGAAACGCATGGCCAGCCGAAGGCCGATCGAATCACGGCCCACCGTCGGCACGACGGTTCCCTGTGCCAGGCTTCCGCCTCGCTTGTCGTCGATCGTGAAGGTGAGGAGATCGAACGGACCCGGGACGTCGAAGTAGCCGACGAGGCCACCGACCGCCCAGCCGACGACGACGTCGGTCGACCAGTGCTTGTCGGCGGCGATCCGGAGAATACCGGTGGCTGCCGCGGTCGAGATCCCGAGACCGCACGAGATCAGGCCGTAGGCAGTGTCACCCCAGAGCTGGCGCTTGAGCGCGTTGGCGCAGAGCAGGCCCGCTCCGGTTGCGGCGACCGAGGAGTGTCCGCTGAAGAAGCTTTCCCGCGCGGTGCTCTTGCCGCAGTCGGCGTCTCGTGGCGGCGTGCCGTCGCACTTGTCGTCGAATGGGCGCTCGCGCCCCACGATGATCTTCATGAGTTCGGAGGTGAAGACACTGAGAGCGGTGGCCTCGAGCCAACGCTCGGCCATGAGACCGGCGTTGACCGGATCGCCATCATGCCAGCCCTTTTTGAGGACCGCATCGAGCAGCAGTGGTGCCGCGATCGTCGTCACCAGCAATCCGGTGCTGATGTCGTCAGCCAGCTCACGATCGCCCGCCGATCCACTCCGAAGGACATCGCGGAGATCGTCGTCGAGGAGAATGCCGCCCTCCCAGTTGGCGCTGCTCGGTGGGCTGCCTGCCAGATTCACGGCCGCGGCCGCGCCCAACCAGACAATGCCATTGGCCAAGTTCGAGTGTCTCAGCAGGGTGCGGGCCGTCACTTCTCCGGTCGAGGTGGCTTGGCGGGCGTCCTCGGCGCGAAGATCTTCGGGGTAGAGCCACTGATCGAAACCACTAGCGGGCTCGCCGAACGCGCTGGTCGCTGTAAGGCAGGTGAGGAGCACTGCGAGTGCGCCGCGCGCTTTCCGCTTCGAGCCTACCATCGAGAATCTCCCCCGCTTCCTTCGACCCGCTCGTGGATCGTCGCGTCGAGTTCACTGTGTCGCATATCAGCCCTGGGCGCTACTCGACCGTGGTGATCCAGTCGTCGCCGTGCCGGGTGAGTACGAGTTGCACGCCTTTGATTGTGATCGTGCCGCGGTCGGGGCCGTCGAGGACGACGGGCGTCGGGGTCTGTCGCGCGTCCGGCGAGAACCAGGAGAGGCTCCCGGTGGCAGGGATACGCGTGCCGTATTCGATCGGCTGATCGTAGAAGGGCGTCAGGAGGTAGTGCTCCGGTTGCGGTACGACGTGCGCAAGGGCGCCGAGATCGAACCGCATGAGTACGATGGTCGGTTCGAGCATCACGACAGTGAAGACGTACGGTGAGGTCCGGGTCTCGATCGTTCCCGTGGCGCCGCCGACGGATCCGGCGGTCTTGGAGTCGGGCCACTGGGCGAGGACCCCAGCTTTGTCGAGGAACGAGAAGGCGCGATAGACCGTGTCGTACGGGGAGCCTCCGCCCAGGAAGCGCTTTCCCCAGTGTTGCTCGTGGCGGGATCCTGTTGGACAGCCGAGGCACCAGGTGTCGCGCTCGTAGAACCGGGCGCGGGTGCCGTTCCCGAGCCACGGCATGTCCCGTTCACCGGTCGTGTCTTGCCATGGACCGGCGCTGACGCTGCCTGGCGCGATCAGGATCATGGCCGCGAGGACAAAGCCCGCTAGGACGATCTGTGTCCTCACGGACGATCGCTCATGCGCCCGTGTGGGTCGCGGAACAGCTGGCGTGTCTCACCTGGGGCGATGGTCGGCACGGCGGCGAGGAGATCCGCATGGTGGCGCGTGTCGGGTGCGTACCGGACCTCGTACCGCCCAGCGACCCTTGCCGCGTCTCGATGTTCGATCGTAGCTGCGAGCGTCCGGTCGCTCTCCATCGTGACCGTTCCCAGCCAGATCTTGTCTGTTGAGCGAGGAAGCGCATCGCCTAGATGTCCTCGCACCGTTGCGACGAATTCCGTCTGCTGCCTTGCGGCGACGAGCTCGAGATCACTGCCGAATCCGTCGCTGACTTCGAGGCGAAGATAATCCTCCGCGCACCTGAGCCTGTCGCCCGCCGGTGATTCGGTGAACGCACGAACGGCTTCTCGCTCGTCGGCGGGAAGCCGTTCGAATGCCTGTGCTGCCGCGGTGGCGGCGGCGGCGAGAGGTGCTTCAGCTTCGCCGTCCGGTCCGAAGGGTTGCTGGAACGCTCGGTGTGCGCTCTCGGTCAGGCGCTTCGCGAGCCACGCACTACCGCCCGGAGATTCGTAGAAGGTGATGGCCTGCAGTCGCTCGGCCTCGTCGAGGTTCATCTCGAGACTGTGCCGGACGACGTACGAGAGCCACGCGGGACGGGCATGTTCGTCACCGGTTGTTGCGGCGGTGAACAGCCGTGCCAGCTCTCGGCGAGCTCGCGCGAGGCCGTCATCGTGCCCTGCCCACGTCCCCGGGGGGCTGACCGCATCCACGGTCATTGCGACCGCGCGATCGAGGTGGTCCTGCGCCGTGATGCGTCCCCGACTCAACGCCAAATCGCCCGCACGGCTTACCGTTGCCAGGCGGGCGATACTCGGCGCGTGATGCTGCGTCGCCCCGGCATCCCGGGCGAGGACCGAGGCGAGTGCAATGGCAGCGACGACCCATCCCGATGCGAGTGCCCTCACGTGACTATTTCTCCCCCCGCGAGCGCCCGAGGTTCAAGCGTTGTGTGGCGACAGGTGACGGCGCCGCTACCCTATCCCTTCGATTTGTCCCCGAACTTGGCGTCGCGTTTCTCGACGAAGGCATCGCGGGCTTCTTGCGAGTCGCGCGAAGTGTAGAGTTCGAGCGTGAATCCCTGTTCGAAGCGATAGCTCGTCTTGACGTCGAGCAGCTCGATGCCGTTCAGCGACTCTTTCGCGAGCTTCATGGCGCGTGGGCTCTTGCTGGCAATCGTCGCCGCGAGCTTGCGTGCTGTGGGAAGGAGCTCGTCGCGCGGCACGACCGACTCGAGGGCGCCCAGGCGGTACGCTTCGGCGGCGGTGATCGGCTCGCCGCTGTAGAGCATCTTTCGCACTTTCTGGATGGGGAACATGCGGAGCAGGTGCGAGGCCGCGCCCAGCGCGCCGCGGTCGATCTCGGGAAGGCCGAAGGTCGCATCGTCGGAGGCGATGATGATGTCGGAGGAGCCCACGATGCCGATGCCGCCACCGAGTACGAATCCGTGTGCGGCAGAGATGACGGGCACCTCGCAGTCGTGAATGGCCGCGAAGGTGTCGTAGCAGCCCTTGTTCACCCGGGTGATGAGTGTCGAGTCTTTGGCGAGCTCTTTGATATCGACCCCGGCGCAGAAGCCTTTGCCGGCGGCGTGAATCAGGACGACATGGGCGTCGTCGTTCTCGCCGAGGGCGCGGATGTCTTTGGCGAGTTGCAGCCAGCCGGCGCTGTCGAACGCGTTGACGGGCGGGTGGTCGAGCAGGACTTCGGCGACGTGGTTCTCGATCGTGATCTTAGTTGGCACTGGCAGCTCCTCGCTTGGTGAGCGCCTCGAGTCGGCGTTCGGCTTCTTCGACGATGCGCGTGATCAGCTCCGCGCAGGTCGGGAGATCTTCGATGACGCCCGTAACCTGGCCGCTCGGGAGCACGCCCTCTGCCGGGTGACCCTCGACCATGGCACGTCGAATGAGAATCGGAGAGTTCGCCTGCATGAGTGCCTGCGTGCGGGTAAGGCGATCGTTCTTCTGCATGGAGAGCGCGGCCCGGAGGAGCACGGGAATGGAGGCGCCGGTCATCTTCCGATACGCGAGGCCGCTTTGCAGGGCGCGGATGAGACGCCCGAGTGCGGTGCCGGACTCGAGGCGGCGCAGCATCTCATTGACGACGACCCGATGCGGCAGGCCGTCGATCTCGGTGCTGATCTTGGTATCGGTGACCGAGGCCGCGAGATAGCGCTTCAGCGTTTCGTGCGGCACCGGGCTTTCGGCGGTGAGGAGGAAGCGCGTGCCCATCGCGATGCCGGCCGCACCGTACGCGAGTGCGGCTGCCAGGCCACGGCCGTCGTGAAATCCGCCCGCGGCCACGACCGGTACATCGACGGTGTCGAGTACCTGTGGGAGCAGGAGCGATGTGGGCACCGAGCCCGTGTGGCCACCGCCTTCGCCGCCCTGGCAGACGATGACGTCTGCACCGAGTTGCACCGCCTTCGCTGCGTGCCGCGCGGCACCGACGGTCGGGATGCAGACGATCCCGGCTGCCTTGAATCGTTCGACGAACGCTTTGCTGGGAGAACGGCTGTAGCTTGCGGCCTTGGCGCCGTGGCGGATGATCGCCTCGGCGATCTCGGCCGCGCCCGGCTGCTCCATCAGGAAGTTCACACCGAAGGGTTGGTCCGTGAGTTCCTTCACGCGCACGATTGCGCGCTCGGCCTCGTCGGGGCGGAGCGTGGCGCACGCCAGGAATCCGATGCCGCCGGCATTGCAGGTTGCCGCCGTGAGCTCGGGGGTCGCAACCCAACCCATGGCTGTCTGAATGATCGGGTGGCGGATGCCGAGGATGTCGCAGAGTGGGGTGCGGAGGGCAGCGCTCACGACTTGAAGACGCTCGCGCGGAGATTCTTCGGGTCGAGGACTTCACCGATGATGCGCAACTGCTCGGTGGTCGGGGTCGGCGTTTCGCCGACGCCATCGACGACGGCCAGCGGGAAACTCGTCTGCTCCCGAACCTGATCGAGCGTGACGCCGGGGTGGAGCGAGCGCACCCGCACCTGGTGGTCCGGCCCCTGAAAGTCGAGGACCGCGAGGTTGGTCACGAGCAGGCGCAGCTCGTGGAAGTCACGTCGGACGCTCGGTGCCCAGCGGCCCGGGTCGTATCCGCAGCCCGACACCATATCGACCTCGTGCACGAACGATCGCGGGCCGTGGTTCGGAACGAAGAAGCTGCACGGATGATTGATGGTGTTTCCTGGAATGCCACGCACCCCGAGCAGTTGGACCTTCGGCTTGTCGGCGGCGCCGATGAAGCTGATGTTGATGTTGCCAAAGCGATCGATCTGGGTCGGGATCGTCATCGCGTGACGCCGGCCGCTCCAGAGTAGCTCGAACACGCGACGGAAGGGCAACCAGCCTTCGATCTGCGGCTCGTATCCCGGCGCACGTGGGCCAACGGGGATGGGTTCCGCAGCGAGTCGGCACTCGCCGTCGTTCATCAGGAGGCCGGGGCTGAACGTCAGGCGTGCGAGTCCGGCGGCCAGGCGTGGGATCAGTCCCATGCCCGAGGCCAGGATGTCGCCGTCGTCGCGCCAGGCTTCGGCGCAGGCGACGATGCAAAGATCGGCGAGGGTGTAGTCGTCCGCCATCAGAATACCGTGGGGGGGATGCTCTCGATTTTGGCGCGGCCACCGATCGCTTCGATGTATTGCGCCTCATCGACGTCGACGAACTGCTGCTGGTAGGTCGTCCAGCCGTCTCCGGTCGCGCCGGCATAGGTCTTCAGGTGATCGAGATCGATGCCGTACTTCGGCGTGCACATCGTCGGATGGGCGCCAAGTGGCGCTTCGATGACGGCGTCGACGAGCGTGCGATTCAGGGCCAATGTGTGGATGCAACCGAGCGTCGTCAGTTCGGCGGTGGGCACGATGCGTTCGCAGCTCACGTAGCGGCGTTTGGCGGCGCCGCAGTAGAGATCGTCGAAGAACGGATCATCGCCCAGAATCTGGCCGTTGCCGCGCTCGTCGGCGTGATCGACATGGACGAGTGCCGCGTCGAGTTCGAGCGCCGGCATCGCAAGCAGGGTCTCCGAGCCGTAGGGTGAGCGGATCGTCTTGATGCCCGGGTTCAGCTGCTGAACGTCGGTCGCGAGCCCAGCACGCGTGGGGAGGAACGGCAGCCGGATCATTGCCGCCTTCAACCCCCACTGCAGCATGCCCTCGTCGAGTTCCATGATCTCGATCGCGCCAGCCTGTCGCACGGCGCGGAAGTGCGGGTCGAGCGGGATGAGGTCGAGGGAGACGAAACCGAAGATGAGCTTTCGTACTTTGCCGGTCGCGCACAGCATGCCGACGTCGGGGCCGCCGTACGAGACGATCGTCAGGTCCTTCAGCGATGAGCGCGCGAGTGCGCGGACCAACGTCATCGGCTTCCGGCGCGCACCCCAGCCGCCGATGCCGATCGTCATGCCGTCGCGCAACTCGGCGACGACGTCCTTGGTGGTCATGCGCTTGCTCACGGGAGGTGAAGGTGGGCTCAGCGACCGGCTCGAAACAATAGAGTGTCCGGTGATGAGGCCAGGCACGTCATAACAAGCTGTCCAGAATAGGCAAACAGCCGTTTGGTCTCGCAGCGACATGTCGGGCGCCCGCTACGGCCCCCCATGTGACGATGGCACCTTGCGTCGCCGTGAGTTGACCGGGCCCTGGCACCATGGAATGACCGCGGCAATGGCTCTTCTCGTCATGCGTCACGATTTTCGCGCGCCGGCCTTCGGTCCGACGTCGATTCCCGACATGTACGCTGCAGCCATCGAGCAGTGTCGCTGGGCCGATCAGCAGGGATGGGATGTCCTCGCCGTCCCGGAGCATCACGGCATCGACGATGGGTGGCTGCCGGCGCCGATCACGATGGCCGGTGTACTGCTCGCGGCAACCAAGAGCGCGCGCGTGTTGGTGAGCGCGGCGATCATTCCGCTCCACGATCCCGTACGGCTGGCCGAGCAGATTGCCGTGCTCGACAATGTGGCGCCCGGGCGCCTGTGGGTCGTTGTCGGTGCGGGGTACTGGGTGTCCGAGTTTGCGATGGCCGACGTGCCGCTCAAGGGGCGCGGGCGGCTCCTCGAGGAGTACGTCGAGGTCATGTTGAAGGCGTGGACCGGTGAACCGTTCGAATGGCGCGGGCGGGAGATCGTCGTCCATCCGGTACCGGCGACGAAGCCGCATCCGGTGTTCTTGATTGGTGGTGGTGCGGAGGTCGCGGCGCGTCGTGCTGCTCGCCTGCGGCTCCCCATGCTGCCGATGCACGATGATCCGCAGTTGCAGGTGTGGTACGACGACGAGGCTGCCAAGACCGGCTTCACCGGCGGCATGGTCATGTCGCCCTCCGGTCCGACGTTCGTGCACTGCACGGACGATCCCGAGAAGTCGTGGGCCGAGATCGCGCCGTATCTTCTCTACGAAGCGCAGACGTACGCTGAACGACAGCCCTCCGGCCAGCGCTCGCTCCCGCTCGTCCGTGCCGAGAACATGGACGACTTGAAGAAGAGCAAGCAGATTCTGGTCGGGACCCCAGACGAGATCCTGGCCGTTGCGGCGACGGTGTCGGAGTTGGGATCGCTCACGTTCAATCCGCTGTGCGGCGGTATTCCGCCTGATATCGCCTGGAAGAGCCTCGAGATGTTCGCGGCGAAGTGCCAGCCGAAGCTGACGGGGCGAACAGCGCTCCCGATCTGATTCACAAGGGGATTCTCTCCCCCTTCTCCACGCGGCAAAGCCGCGTGGAGCCTCATCCCCCGGCTCGCTGATCGCTCGGCCGGGCGCTGCGCGCCCGGAGATCGCGATTCTCTTGCGCGGCAAAGGTGCTTGTTGCTGCACCCGCCGTTGCGCTAGATACGTTGTACACGCAGCCAATTCGGTCAACTGGCCCGCTGCGACGACCCATAAGGAGGGTAACTAGATGAAGGGAATTCGTACGCTTCTACCCATGGGGCTCCTCGCTCTTGCTCTGATCCTGCCGTCGGCTGCCGTGGCTGACGAGGTCAGCGAGTGCAAGCTCGACGCCAAAGAAGAGAAGAAGGCCTGCCAACTCGTCTGCAAAGAAGAGGCGCGTATGGCCAAGGATCTGTGCCGCAACGTCGACCACGAATGCGCCGAGACGTGTCGCGATGCGCGGACGCTGTGCCTCGACGGTACGGTGGAGGCGCCGGGCCCGCGGGCTCGTCGCGAAGCGTGTCGTGCGACCTGCAAGGACATCAAGCAGATTGCGAAGGACGACTGCCGGGCGCAGTTCGCAACGGGGACGCTCGAGCTGCACGAGTGTTTTGCGGCTGCCAATCTGGCCAACTATCTCTGCAAGCAGCCTTGCCGTCTCGATGTGAAGGACGAGATCAAGGCATGCCGCAACATCAACAAGACCTGCATCAAGGCCTGCCCACCCGCGATCGTCGAGTAGCATCGATCACGGTGTAGTTTTCGCCGCCAAGGGGCCGCCGCCGAGCGGTCCCTTGGCCGCGGCGATCCGTCGGTCCGCCGAGCTCGCTCGGCGAACCGACGAGAATCGCCGTCAGTCCAGCCGCTCGATCACGGTCGAGATGCCCATGCCGGCGCCGATGCACTGGGTCGCGAGCGCGTAGCGACCGTTACTCCGCCGGAGCTCCTTGGCGACCGTCGTCACGAGACGTGCACCGGTGGCGCCGAGCGGATGGCCGATCGCGAGAGAGCCGCCGTTCACGTTCACTTTGTCCGCAGCGATGCCGAGTTCGCGGATCGACGGCAGGACCTGCGCCGCGAACGCCTCGTTGAACTCGACCCGGTCGATCTTGTCGGCGCCGATGCCCGCCTGGGCGAGGGCCTTCTTCGAGGAGACGACCGGGCCGATGCCCATCAGCTGCGGTTTGACACCCCCGACGGCGATGCCGGCGATGCGCGCGAGCGGGGTCAGCCCGAGCGCCAGGGCCCGCTCCTCGCTCATCAGGATGGCGGCTGAGATCCCATCGTTGGTCGGGCAGGAGTTCCCGGCCGTGATGATGATCTCTTTGTCGCCGTGGCTGATGACACCCTTCAACGTCGGCAGGCTCGCGAGCTTCTCGGCCGTGGTCCCGGGTCGAATGCCCTCATCCCGATCGAAGACGATGGTCTTCCCGTGCTCGGCCTCGACCCATGCGCCCTTGTCGTCGTACACCGGATCTTCGACTTCGAGCGGGACGACCTCGTCCTTGTAGACACCAGCCTCGTAGGCGGCGTGCGTCGCGGCGTGGCTCGCAACGGCATAGGCGTCCAGCTCCTCGCGCGTCAGGCCGTACACCTCGGCGACGTTCTGGGCTGTTTGCGGCATGCTCTGGAGCCACGGCGACGAAAGAATGTATTCCGGAAATGCGACCGAGAAATACTGGTCGTGATCCGGGGCCATCTTTCGCTGCACGTCGTTCAGCTCGCTGATTTTCTTGTTGAGTTTGGTGACGCGTGTCGGCGGACTACCGCCGCCGCCGAGACCGCGGCCCATGCGTTCGATGCCCATGGCGACACCGCATTCGATCGTGCCGGTCTGGATGGCCATCGTCACGCGGTGGAGCGTCTCCATGCTCGACCCGCATTGGCGATTCGAATTGAAGGCGCATGCTTCGAGCGGGAGGCCGGCGAGCCGTTGCACGTTGCCGAGATAGGAGAACTCCGAGGGGCCCCCGACGATACCGATGCCGACATCTTCGATCATGCCATCGGCGACTTTCGGGTTGCGATCGAGGAGGGTGCGGAGCACGGTCGCTCCGGCCTCGTCGAGGCGGGTGGCCACCAGCTTGCCACGGGCACCGCGGGCAAAGGCGGAGCGGGCTCCATCGACGAGAACGACGTTTTTCAGCTGCATGGGGAGTTCCTTCCTCGGGCGCGCCGGCCGGCGCGGTCTGTGGGTTTCGAAGCCGTGGGGGAGCACGCTACACTAAGTTCTCGTCAAGTTCACTGGTACACGTCATCGTGATTCTCGACCACGCGCACGCCCGGCCCCACGAACTCGCCCTCGACGATTTGACCCGCCAGCGCACCTGGGCGGAGCTGGTCGAGCGCGCGACCCGGCTCGCTCATCACCTCCGTGGCGAGTTGGCGCTCGGCCCGGATGATCACGTCGCCGTGCTCATGGGCAACCGCGTCGAGTTCGTCGAGATCATCCTCGGTGCGCTCATGGCGGGGGTGTGGATCACGCCGATCAACTGGCATCTGCAGGCCGACGAGATCACGTACATCGTCCGCGACTCGGAGGCGCGGGTACTCTTCACCGACGACGACCTCGTCGACACGGCGAGAGTTGCCATTGGTGACGGCGTGGATGAGGCGGGCACGCGCGCTGGGTCGATCCTTCCGACGATCGTGACGGCAGGGTACGAGTTCGATGCACGGCTGGCGACGGCCTCCTGCGAACGCGTGCAGCTGGACGGCCCCGCGGGTGGCACGATGATCTACACCAGCGGGACGACCGGTCGCCCCAAGGGTGTGAAACGTGCTCGCCCGGCGAGTCTCGGTGCCGCCCTCGAAAGTCACGCCGCATCGGGTCGCGCGCTCGGCCTCGATGGCGCGGGAACGCATCTCGTGACCGGGCCGCTCTACCATGCGGCGCCACTCATGTTCGCCTTGTACGACATGGCAAACGGCGCGCCGATGGTGATCATGCCGCGCTGGACTGCCGAGCAGACCCTCGAGCTCATTCGTGATCGCTCCGTGGCGCACACGCATCTCGTGCCGACGATGTTCGTGCGGCTCCTGCGGTTGCCCGAAGCCGCTCGCACGTCCTTCGATCCGACACCGCTCCGCCTCGTCCTCCACGGCGCGGCGCCGGTGGGGCCGGAGGTAAAGCGCCAGATGATTGCCTGGTGGGGCGAAAAGCTCGTCGAGTATTGGGGCGCGACCGAGGGTGGCTTCTGCACGCTGGTGGACTCTCGTGACTGGCTCGCCAATGAGGGGACCGTCGGTCGCGCGACGCCGCCCTTCGAGGTGTTCGCGGTCGCGGACGATGGCACCCGGCTTCCCGCCGGTGAGACCGGAGCGCTGTACTGTCGCCATCGCACGCTCGATCGCCCGTTCGAATATCACTGCGATCCCGACAAGACCGCCGCAGCTTTCCTGGCGCCTGGAACGTTCACGACCGGAGATGTCGGCTTCGTCGATGCCGGGGGGTACGTGTACCTCTCGGATCGGAAGTCGAACATGATCATCTCGGGCGGTGTGAACATCTATCCAGCCGAGATCGAGCACGTCTTCCAGGGACATCCCGCCGTGGCCGACGTTGCTGTCTTCGGCATACCGGACGACGAGTGGGGCGAGTCCGTGCATGCCGCCATCGAGCTCGAGCCCGGCGTCGCGCCAGGTCCTGACCGGGCGGACGAGCTGCTGGCCTTCGCTCGCGAGCACCTGGCACGCTACAAGATTCCTCGCGCCATCGACTTTCATGACGTGTTGCCCCGCCACCCCACCGGGAAGTTGCTGGTGCGTCTCTTGCGGGAGCCGTTCTGGAAGGATCGGAGCCGGCGCATTTGATGCCCGGGAGGAGTCACGCATGACACGGCGGCGCTACGGAGCGGGAGACGACAGATGAAGCTCGGCGTGACGACGTTTGCCACCGATCAGTCGATGGACATCGTCGCGCTCGCGCGCGCCGCCGAAGAGCGTGGCTTTCATTCGCTCTACGTGCCCGAGCACACGCATATTCCGACCAGCCGTCGGACGCCTTCGCCCACCGGTGACGCGGTGCTCGCGGAGGAGTACAAGCGCACGCTCGATCCGTTCGTGGCGTTGGCGGCGGCAGCGGCGGTGACGACGCGGCTCGAGATCGGGACCGGCGTCTGTCTGGTCGCGCAGCGCGACCCCATCGTGTTGGCGAAAGAGGTGGCCACACTCGACCTCATCTCGAACGGCCGTTTCATGTTCGGCATCGGCTTCGGGTGGAACCGCGAGGAGATGCAGAGTCACGGCGTTGCCTTTCAGGAGCGCCGGGCGCTCGTGCGCGAGAAGATGCTCGCCATGCAGCGACTGTGGCACGAGGACGAGGCCTCGTTTGCTGGCGACTACGTCCGAATCCAGGAGAGCTGGGCCTGGCCGAAGCCCGTGCGCACTCCGTGGCCGCCCATCCTGATCGGCGGCGCGCCTGGCCCGAAACTCTTCGAGCACATCGCCGAGTATGGCGATGCCTGGATTCCCATCGGAGGTGCCGGCGTGGTGAAGGCGCTGCCCGCGCTTCGCGAGGCCGTCGAGAAGGCTGGCCGCGATCCGTCGCAGGTCGAGGTGATCCCGTTCGGCAGCATTCCTGACGAAAGCAAACTCGAATACTATGCCTCGCTCGGGGTGCGGGAGGTCGTCGCCCGGCTCCCGTCGGCACCCGAGGCCGATGTCCTCGCGCTCCTCGACCGCTACGCCAAGCTGGTGTAGCTGAGCCGGTGATGATTACCGACGAACAGACCATTCCGCGCCTCGTCCGCCGCGCCGCCGAGCGTTACGGAACGAAGATCGCCATCGAGGACGGCGACACCAGTCTCAGCTACGCCCAGCTTGCCGAGGCGTCGCTCCAGGCTGCTCGTGCGTTCATGGCCTCGGGGGTGCGGCCGGGTGACCGCATTGCGGTCTGGGCACCCAACATCCACGAATGGATCGTCGCCGCGGTCGGACTTCAGTCGGCGGGCGGCGTTCTGGTTCCCCTGAACACCCGCTACAAAGGCGCCGAGGCCGGATACATCCTGGCGAAGAGCGGTGCGCGTATCCTCTGTACCGTTGGGGGATTTCTCGGCACGGACTACGTGCCGATGTTGCGCGAGGCCCTCGGCGGCGCGGGGGCCGGGCGTCCCGTGGCCGATCTACCAGCGCTGGAGCGGATCGTGTTGCTCCGTCACGAGCCCGCCGATCCTGTCGCCGCATCTTCGGGAGTGGTGGGATGGGCCGATCTCCTGCAGCGCGCTGAGGAAGTCGCAGTGGCGGACGCCGAGGCGCGGATCGCGCAGGCCAAGCCCGACGATCTTTCCGACATCATGTTCACGTCGGGCACCACCGGGAATCCCAAGGGCGCCATGACCGCCCACGGACAGAACATTCGTGCCTTCCAAGCGTGGGCGGAGGTCATTGGCCTGGCTGAGACCGATCGCTATCTGATCGTCAATCCGTTTTTTCACTCCTTCGGGTACAAGGCTGGATGGCTCGCGTCGGTCATGTGCGGCGCCACCATGCTCCCGCATCAGGTTTTCGACGTGCCGGCGATCCTGGCACGCGTCGGAAACGAGCGCGTGTCGGTGCTCCCGGGACCGCCCGCGATCTACCAATCGATTCTGATGCATCCCGATCGGGAGAAGTACGATCTGTCGTGTCTGCGCCTCGCGGTCACTGGCGCTGCGCCGACCCCTGTCGAGCTCATCGAAGCCATGCGCGATACACTCGGTTTCGAGACGGTGATCACCGGCTACGGGCTCACCGAGTGCTGCGGCATCGTCGCCATGTGTCGTTACGACGATGATCCGACGACGATCGCGACGACGTCGGGCCGCGCCATTCCAGGCATCGAGGTGCAGTGCGTCGGCGAGAATGGCGCCGAGGTCGCGCGCGGCGAGCCCGGTGAAGTTGTCGTCCGTGGCTACAACGTCATGCAGGGTTATTTCGAGGAGTCCGCCGCGACCAGCGAGACCGTCGACGCCGCCGGCTGGCTCCACACCGGCGACATCGCCGTCATGGACGACCGCGGCTATCTCAAGATCACGGACCGCATCAAAGACATGTTCATCATGGGCGGATTCAATTGCTATCCCGCCGAGATCGAAAGCCTGATGCGCGCGCACGACGCTATCGCTGCGGTCGCCGTCATCGGGATCCCGGACGAGCGGATGGGCGAGGTCGGGATGGCGTTCGTCGTGCCGAAACCTGGTGTCACCGCCGAGGCCACCGCCATTGTCGCGTGGTGTCGCGATACGATGGCGAACTACAAGGTCCCGCGGCATGTCGAGATCATCGACGAGTTGCCGGTGAACGCGATGGGCAAGGTGATGAAGTTCAAGCTGCGCGAACGCGCGCAGGCTCGGCTGGGGACAGCAGGGTAAGGGTCGTACCTGGAGGGAGGGTCTTCATGCCCCGGATGATTCAGCTTGCCGCCTCGTTGCCCGCTCCGCCCGAGCGCTTGTTCGACATGTATCTCGATCCGGTGGAGCACGCGGCATTTACGGGAGCGCCGGTCACGATCGGGGCGGCTCCCGGAGCCCCGTTCCGTGCTTTCAACGATGTGCTGAGCGGGACGATCTTGCAGGTCGTTCCGAAGCGGCTCATCGTGCAATCGTGGCGCTCGCCGCACTGGGGTGCAGCGGACATCGACTCGACCCTGATTCTCACGTTCGTGCCCGAGAAGGACGGCGGTCGGATCGATCTCGTCCAGGTCAACGTGGTCGAGGACGACTTTGCGGGCGTCAGTCACGGCTGGGAGAAGTTCTACTGGACGCCGTGGCGGGAGTACCTCACCCGGTCGTGACGAGGGCGATCGGTGCTCTGGTCGAGATGAGACTGCGATGACTGACGAACTCGACGTGGGAGTGCGAGTCGTCGCGACCGACCGAGTTGGCTCGCGGGATCTTGCCGCTCTCGGGGGCCTCTTCGAGGCCACGTATCGGGACGCGGACAAGCAGTATCTCGAGAAGTCGCTGGCAACGTTCAGGTTCGTTGCCATTGCGGAGTGCGCCGACGACGTCGTGGGCTTTTCGTTCGGCGATTCGCTGCGGTGCCTGCTTCCTCGTTTGTCGGGCCCTCAATCGGTGGCACTGGCCGGCATCGCGTGTGTCGCCGACACGATGAGGAAGCGCGGTCTGTTCGTGCGGCTGGCGAGTGAGGCGATGCAAGCGGGGGGCGGCGTCGATCCCGGTACGCGCTTTCTGTTCGTCGGTCGGATGGCCCACGTCGTGACCTACCGAACGATGGCCCGGATGTCGCCGAGCGTCGTTCCCGCGACGGGGAAGGCACTCGAGCCTTGGCACCGCGAGATGGCCGTCGCGGTGGCATCGCTGTTCGGAGTCGAAGTGGATCGGGAGACGTTCGTCGTGCGCGGGAGTGGTACGCCGGTGGGGTTCCCGCGTCTCGCCTATGAGGCTACTCCCGAAGAAGAGGCGCTGTTCACGGCCGTCGATCGCTCGCGCGGCGACTCGCTGCTGTCGATGTGCTGGATTCCGGACGCACCTCCGGACTGGTGATGGAGCCGGCGCTACGCGCCGGGGACGACTTGCCCCGCCTTGCGCTGACGGCCAGTCGGGCTCTATGCTCCCAGGCCCATGCCGGACTCATTGCCGCGCCCCTGGTGGATGACGATCTTGGCCGTCATCTGCCTGCTTGCTCTGGTGATCAACGTCCCGCGAGATCTTTTCTTCGCTGCGACGCGTGACGTAGAGGTGTGGTTCGGCGTCGAGGTCCGCGGCTGGCCCGCGCTTGCGACCGCGCCGTTGCATTGGGTGATCTTCGGCGTCGGGGCGTGGGCCTTCTGGACCGAACGACCGTGGGCGCCCGCGGCGGGTGCGGTGTACTTGTTCTACGCTGGGCTGAGCCATCTGATCTGGAGCGAGGTCAGTGCGAACGGGCGCGGGTGGCCGATTGGACTTCTTCAGGCGACCGCCATCTCCACGATTGGCCTGATCCTGCTTCGGCTTCGCTCGAGGCCCGCGTCGTGAGCCGCGACGAGTACACGGACGAGTTCGGTTTCGTCGCGCCGTTGAAGACGACCAGCAACCAGCGACGGATACCCGACGAAGGATTCTCGACGGGCCCGGAGATCGGTCAGCGGCTGCCGGACTTTACCCTGAGTGATCAGCGTGGGAGATCCATCGATCTGCATGCCGATCGGGCGGACGCCAAAGCCGCGGTGGTGTTCTTCCGATCGGCGGTCTGGTGACCTCCCTGCATGACGCAGCTCGGTGAGCTGCAAGACGCACTGTCCAAGTTCAGGGCCGCGGGCATCAAGCTCTACGCTGTCAGCTACGATGCGCCCGAGGCGTTGGCGGCGTTTGCAGCCGCACGCGGTATCGAGTTTCCACTGCTCTCGGATCCTGACTCGGCCGTGATTCGCGCGTTCGGTATTCTGAATACGCTGATTCAGCCCGAGGACATTCCGTTCTACGGCATTCCCTATCCCGGGACCTATCTCGTTGATGAGGCCGGTATCATCCGCGACAAATTCTTTCCCCGTCATCTCGCGAACCGTTCCAGTGCCGAGACCGTCATCGATTCCGCTCTCGGGGCAATCCTGATGGGTGATGACGAGCCGCGCGCGCGTGGCGGCGACGATGCGGTGCGCGTCACGGCGTTCCTGCATGGCGGTGGCGGCGTTCTGAAGTCCGGCCCGGTTCGACGGCTCGTGGTCCGGTTCGAGTTGCGGGAAGGTCTCCACATCTATGGAGAGCCGGTGCCCGAGGGGATGGTTGCGACCAGCATCACCGTCCAGGGGCCGGACGGTCTGCATGTGGAAGCGCCCGTCCTGCCGCCAACGCAACCGCTCGTCCTTGCCGGGCTCGGCGTCACTCTGCAGGTGTGGAGTGGCACCGTCGACCTCGTCGTGCCGGTCTGGGCCGACTCGCGACTGGTGTGCGTGACGCGTCCCGTGGACGTGCCGAGTGCCACGCTCGACGTCACCGTACGCTACCAGGCCTGCGACGACACGACGTGCTTGATCCCGCGGACGGAGCGCTTGCACGTGACCGTACCGGTCGAGGCCCACGACGTGCCGAACATCGACCTGCTCGCCAAAAACGGGCAGAAGGTGACGTCGATGGATTCCATGACGCATCTCGACACGCTCGTCCGCCGATTCCTTCCGAGCTGAGTAGGGGCGCGATGGCAATCACGATTCGCGAGGCCGACCTGGCCGATCCGGCCGAAGGCGAGGGGTTGGTCGAGATTCTCGACTCCTACGCGCGGGGCCCCGGTGGACAGAACGCACCGTTGGCCGCCGAGGTGCGCGCCAGACTCATCACGGGGCTGCGTGCCCATCCGACTGCGCTCCCACTCCTGGCCTTCTCTGGAACGAGAGTCGTTGGTGCGGCCGTGTGCGTGTGGGGGTACTCGACTTTTGCGGCCCGTCCTCTGCTGAACATTCACGACTTCGTGGTGCTTCCCGAGTTTCGAGGGCAGGGGATCGGTCGTCGGCTGCTCGACGATGTGGAGCGTCGTGCACGGGAGCGTGGATGCTGCAAGGTAACGCTCGAGGTGCACGAGTCGAACGAGGGAGCGAAGCGGCTGTATCGTGACGTCGGTTTCGGTCCGTGGGATTCCCCCACCTTCTTCGTTTCGAAGATGCTGACGTGACTGCACCGACCAATACGCCGCTCAACAATCCCCCCGCAGACTACTGCCCTCCCGGGAGCGCGCGATGGTTTACGATCCCCGAGGGGTCGGACGCCGGAAAGACCCTGTTCTACTTCGACCACCAGTCGGCACCGGCCGCGCCTGCCGCGACCGTCGTCTTCGCGCACGGCAATCCGGAAAGCTCCTACACCTATCGTCACGTCCGGGAGCGGTTGTTGCAGTCCAGTGCGTCCCTGCGCGTGATCGGTGTCGATCACGTCGGCTTCGGGTTGTCCGACCAGGCGACGTTCGAGATGGTCGACATGCATCACGCCGCCAACCTGCGGCAGCTCGTGCATGAGCTCGATCTGCACGACGTGACGTTGGTCGTGCACGATTGGGGCGGCCCGATCGGGGTCGGGGCGTTCATCGACGAGCCGCAGCGCGTGCGAAATCTGGTCGTCATGAACACGACGATCTTTCCCATGCCGTCCGACGGTATCACCTACGAGAACTTTCCGATGGCGTGGATGCCGTGGAGCAAGACCCCCGCGCTCGTGCCGGATGCGTTGTGGGGTGGCGTGGCCGCGCACGTCGTCTCGCGTGGTGAGCCCCAGAGTTCCGCTCGTTTCCTCCTCGGTGTTTCGGCGACGACGCTCCGCTACGCACTCGGGCAGATCGCGGACGAGACGCCCGAAGGGGTGTGGTCGAGCCCGATGCGTAGTCGCGCGAATGCGAAGAGCTCGAAACGGAACGTACGGCAGACGCCCCACTGGGGGCACGGCTATCGGTACGAGGACCCGACGCTCGGCGTGCAGGACAACCATGCGTTCTACGCCAACATGCAGGACAAGGTGCCGCGCGTGTGGCGGGACATCGGTGCGGCAGGGCACTTCGGGTCCTGGGACGCCTGCGGAAAGGCCTCGGTGATCCGGCAGTGGCATGAGGCGCTGCCGGGTATGGTTGATCGCACGCACGTGTATCCGCACCACGGGCACTTCATCGAGGAATACGAGGGTGCTGAGATCGCCCTCTCGATTCTGCGCTTGAACGGAGCGTCGTCCTGAGCGCCGGGCGCGCGGCCTCCGCGTGCTTCGCGAAGGCGTTCGGCGTCGCGCCGGGCGCCGCACGGTAGGCCTCGCTCGTATGCAGATGCCGCTAACCGGGAGCGAGGCTGCGCTCGCCATGGTCATCATGGCCGGCGCGGCCGCGGTCCAGGCGACGATCGGTTTTGGCGCGGGACTGATCGCGGCGCCGTTGCTGCTGCTCATTCATCCGGCGTTCGCTCCGACACCGCTCCTCGCGGCGAGTCTGGTGCTCACCGCGCTCGTGGCGTGGCGTGAGCGCCTGTCGGTCGAGGTCGAGGGCCTCAAGTTCATCATCACGGGTCGTGCCATCGGCACCGTGCCGGCCGTGTGGGTGTTCGCGACGATTTCCGGGGCCGCTTTCGATGCGCTGTTCGGTCTGTTGGTCCTGCTCGCGGTTGGCCTCAGTCTGGTGCGCGGTGGGTTCGAGCGGAGCGGACGGAACCTCACCCTCGCCGGTATCGCCTCGGGGATGATGGGCACGCTGTCATCGATCGGAGGTCCGCCGGTGGCTTTGATGTATCAGAGCGTCCCGCCGGCTGTCTTCCGTGCAACCCTCGGCGTGCACCTGATCGTTGGTACGAGTATGTCGCTGTTGTCGATCTGGCTCGTAGGTCGTCTCGGGGCCGTCGAACTCGCGCTCTCCGGCATACTCATTCCACCGGTGCTCCTCGGGTACGGGCTGTCGCGTTTCGGAATGCATCTTGTCGATGCCACCTTGTTGCGGCGCGCTGTGCTGGTGTTGTCGTCCAGTGCAGCGCTGGCAGTGGTCGCTCGAGCGATCGCGGGTTGATGCACCTTGCACCGGCTACGCGCGCGTGCGATGAAGCGCGGCCATGCGTCGTCGCCTGATCCTGCTCCTCCTCAGCGTCTTTGCGGTCGTCGTACTCTGGCAGGTCGGACGCATCCTCGTGATCGGCGGCGTCTTCCGGACCATCGAACCGCACTTCGCGGGTCGTTGTCGGTTGGTGCCCGGACCCGTCGGGGCGGAGGACGTCACCATTCACCCCGTGACCGGCGTTGCCTATCTTTCGGCGTCTGATCGGCGCGCGGTGATGGCAGGGACGCCGAAGCCGGGGGCGATCTGGAGCTATGATCTCGAGGAGCCCAACGCCTCGCCCGTGAATCTGACTCCCGATGCCGACGCGAGCTTTCAGCCACACGGCATCTCCCTGTGGGTGGACGACGCCGGTCCGGATGTCCTGTTCGTGATCAATCATGCGCCGGAGGAGGAGGGTGCCGAGCGGCACACGGTCGAGATCTATGATGTGACCGAGCGCGGTCTCGCGCATCGCGCGTCCCTGACGCACCCGCTGCTCGTGATGCCGAACGATCTGGTGGCGGTTGGGCGCGACCGTTTCTACCTCACCAATACGCATCGCCACCCCCCGGGCGTGATGCAGACCCTCGAGACGTTTCTGCAGATCGCGGGGGCGCAGGTGTTGTTCTACGGTCCCGGCGGATTCCGGCTGGCGATCGACGACATGGTATTTCCGAACGGGATCAACATCAGTCGAGACGGGCGCACGCTGTTCATCGCGACGGTGACCGAGCAGCGGCTCCGGATCTTCGATCGCGATCCCGCCACCGAAGTGCTGCGCCCGCGTACGATCGTTCCACTCGGGAGTGGCGCCGACAACGTCGAGGTCGCGGCCGATGGAACCATCTGGATCGGCGCCCACCCGAAGCCGCTGCGGCTGCGCGCGTATGCTGACGATCCAACGAAGATCGCTCCCTCGCAGGTGCTCCGCGTGCGCGAGACGAGTGCCGGCAGCTACGAGGTGGACGAAGTCTACGCCGATCCTGGGGATGAGGTCGCGGCGGCGAGTGTCGCCGCGGTGCGAGGCCGTCGTCTGGTGATCGGTCAGATCTTCGACGAGGGTGTTCTCGATTGCGAGATGGGTGCACATGAGTGACGTGCCGCTGAACGAGCGGCGTCGGTTGGCCCAAACGCTGCGGGAACTGGTGCACCAGGTGGCGACGGTGGACGTCGACGACGCCGAGCTGGGCCCGATCGCAGCCGCACTCGATCCGCTGTGTGCGCGCCTGGCGCGCGAGCCGCGTCTGGTCTTGAACGTGTCGGGTTTGCACTCGAGCGATCATGCCCGCGCCCGTTCCGGCCGCGAGCCGCTCTACGATCGTGATCCGCTCGTCGGATTGTCCAATCCGTTGGCACCACCCCTCCTTCGCGTCGAAGGCGGCGGCCTGACGGAGTGGGAAGTGACGTTCTCCGAAACCTACGAAGGGCATCCTGGGCTCGTGCATGGGGGGTACGTTGCCGCCGTCATCGATCACGTGCTGGGTGTGACGGCGTCCAGCAGCGGTTTCGCCTCGATGACCGGGACCCTCACCACTGTGTATCGGCGGCCGACGCCGCTCAATACGCGCCTCGTCTGCGTGGGTTCCGTCGAGCGCGTCGAAGGACGCAAGGTGTTCTGCAAGGCAACCTTGGAAGCCGAGGGCGAGTTGGTGGTCGAGGCGGAGGGCGTCTACCTGCGCGTCGATCCCGATCGATTCTAGGCCTCTTTGCGCCAGTGGTGCGCTCGTGGGAGAGGGTGAAGCGACGGCGTTCGCCCCGAAGCGTGCGTCCTCGGGAGGTTCCAGATGAACACTGAGCTGCAGATGTTGTGGCGCGACATCGTGCGCGAGCTGTTTGGCGTGTGGTCGGCGGCGCCACTCGGGTAGGGGCGGATCCCGGATGCGACAGCTCACGTGTGTCGGCCCGAACGTCGTCGAGTGGCGCGACGTTCCCGAGCCGCGGCTGGTGGAGGACCATGACGCGCTGATTCGTCCGCTCGCAGTGGCCCGGTGCGAGATCGACCCCGTGCTCACCTCCGGCTTGTTTCCCGTGGACGAGCCGTTCGCGCTCGGACACGAAGCCGTGGCCGAAGTCGTCAGCCTTGGCGACGGCGTGCGTGGATTGGAGGTCGGGCAACGGGTCGTAGTCGCCTTTCAGCTGAGCTGCGGGCGGTGTCCGACCTGTAGCGTCGGCCATAGTGGGAATTGCGACGAGTTTCCCGTCCTGTCCGACTACGGCATGCGCCCGCTGTCCGGTGTCGAGTACGGCGGGATGCTCTCTGACCTGGTGCGCGTGCCGTACGCCGATGCGATGCTGCAGCCCGTGCCCGAAGGGCTCGATACCGTGGCGCTCGCGAGCGTGTCCGACAACGTGCTCGATGGCTATCGCACGGTCGCTCCTCATCTCACGACCCATCCAGGCGCCGACGTGCTGTTCGTCTGCCACGGTACCCCGAGCCTGACCTTGTACGGTGTGCAGACGGCCAAGGCGCTCGGAGCCGGGAAGATCGACGTCGCCTCCGACCGCGCCGACGTCCTGGCGCTGGCCGAGAAGTTGGGGGCGCGGCCAATTGAGACCGACTTCGGCCGTCGCCAGGGGCGCTATCCCATCGTGGTGGATTGCGGCCTGCGCGTCGAAGGGTTGCACTATGCCCTTGGCTCGACGGAGGCTGAAGGGATCTGTCAGAGCGTCAGTTTCTTCCCGATGCCTGAAACACCAGTTCCGCTCGGGAAACTCTACACCCTCGGGATCAAGTTCTTCATCGGGCGGGCGCACGCCGTCTCGCTCCTTCCGGAAGTGATGGCACTCATCGCGTCCGGGGCGCTCCGTCCGGAGGAAGTCACGACGCGCGTCGTGACGTGGGAGGACGCGCCTGAAGCTTTTCTCGAGGAGACCATCAAGCTGGTCGTGCGCCGTGACTGACGGCGGAGGTTATCCCCCGTCGAGTCGACGATCCGGGATCGCGTTCGATGGCGTGTCGGCCACCGCGGCTGCGCGACCCGAGGTGCCGGAATGAGCGAAGCCGCTGGGGTGGGTTGACTCCCCGCCGAGAACGATGGGAGTACACGCTATGCCCGCACATGCGAAGCAATCGATCGTGGCCGTGATCGCGGCCATGGGGACGGACTGACGATGCCCGAGTTCGCGCAACCGTATACCTACCTGGTGATCGCCTTCGGCGTCTTCGGTGGCCTTCTGCTGATGCAGTTGCTGATCGCCGACATTGCCGCCGTGTTCGGTGGCCACATTCCCGGAACGTCGGTGCACGAGAGCCATGACGTGTTTCTCTTCCGCGCTTTCCGGGCGCACGCGAACACGAACGAGAGCGTCGCGGCGTTCGTGCTCATCGGCGTGTTCGCGATGTTGGTTTCCGCGCCTCCGGCGTGGGTCAACGGGCTGGCGTGGGTCTACGTCGGCGCGCGCATCGGGCATATGGCGACCTACTATGCCGACCTCCGCGCACTTCGGAGTACCTGCTTCGTCGTGGGGTTGTTGGCTCTTCTCGGCCTCCTGGCCGTAGGGCTGCTGGCCCTCTAAGGGATCGCAGATGAGTCCCGCACTGGAATTCGATGAAGCGGCCAGTCGTGCCGTCGAGGCCGCGTATCTCACTCCGGACGTCGTCGCTCAACGCTGTACGATCATGAAGGCGCTCGAGGTGCGGCCAGGCGAGCGGGTGCTCGACATCGGCTCGGGCCCGGGTTTGCTCGCCTACGATCTTGCGGCGACTGTCGGGGCAGAGGGCCGGCTGTGTGGGATCGACATGAGCGAGGCGATGGTGGCAATGGCGCGCTCGCGTTGCGCCGGGCAGTCGCAGGCGAGCTTCGAGGTTGCCGATGCGTGCACACTTCCGTTCGACGCGGATGCGTTCGATGTGGCCGTGTCCACGCAGGTCTACGAGTACGTCGCCGACATTCCAGGGGCGCTCGCCGAGCTCCGGCGCGTGCTGCGGCCCGGCGGTCGCGTCGCGATCCTGGACGCAGATTACGATTCGTTGGTGATCCACACCGAAGATCCCGCGCGTCTGGCTCGCATCGTGACCGCGTGGGACGAGCACTTCGTCCATGCAGGGCTCCCACGGACGCTGGCTCCGTCGCTTCGGGAGGCTGGGTTCGTCGTCCGCCATCGCGACGTCGTTCCGATGTTCAATCCCGAGTACCATCCCAACACGTTCGGCTACCATCTTACCATGATGATGGCACTGTTCGCTGTGGGGCGATGCGGTGTGACGAAGGAAGACGCGGAGGCCTGGCTCGCGGAACTTGCGGCACTGGGCCGGTCCGGGAGCTATTTCTATAGTCTGAACCGCTATCTTTTCATCGCGGAGAAGCCGGCGGGGTGACGGTACCCGCGACCAAACGCATTCTCGATGCGATGCTCGAGGCGCGCCTGGAGGCTCGAGTATGGCAGTGGTATCGCGACACCTGCTCGATTGTCGCCGATGGGATGCCGGTCGCGCGCTTCGCGAGTGTGCTGTCGCTCGCGAGTCGGTACGCGCCGCGCCAGCAGCTTGCCCCTACGACTACCGAGGTCGCGGGTGCAGCCCAGGTGCTTGCGGGATGGACGCCCGAATCCTGGACGGTCCTCGAGGCCATGCGCGTGGGCTTGATGCTCGCGCGCAGCGATCTCGGCCAGCCGACGGCGGTCGAGGCATTCGACGAGTGCTTCCGGTACGCGGATCAGGGCGAAACCTGCGCGCTCTATCGCGTGCTTGCGCATCTGCCCGATGGCGCCCGCTTCGTGTGGCGCGCGGGCGAGGGATGTCGCACCAACATCGTGCCGGTCTTCGAAGCGATCGCCTGCGACAATCCGTTTCCGATGCAGCACTTCGATGATCTTGCGTGGCGCCAGCTCGTGATCAAGGCCGTGTTCATCGGCGCACCGCTCTGGCGGGTGTACGGATTGGACGATCGCCTTTCCCCGGAGCTGGCGCGCATGGCGCTCGATCTCGCCGACGAGCGGCGCAGTGCCGGACGTGTCGTGCAGCACGAGCTCTGGCTCTGCCTCGGGGAGCATGGTGGGGACCGTGCCATCGATGCTCTGGAGGCCGAGCTCGCATCGTCGCATGCAATCGGGCGGCGTGCCGCTGTTCTCGCGCTGGCACGCGCTGGGCAGCGCGTGCGATTGGAGCGACTGCTCGCGGACGGGAGCGATGGCGAGCTCTGCGCTGCGGCGCGTACGGCGCTCGACGGCGCGTGCGATCAACGGGCCTTCGGACGACTGGAAGAGCGGAGCTGACATGCGATTCTTCGATCCACACATTCACATGACGAGTCGTACCACCGACGACTACGAGGCGATGGCGGCCGCCGGGATCCGGGCGGTCATCGAGCCGGCGTTCTGGCTCGGCCAGCCGCGCACGACCATCGGTACGTTCGTCGACTACTACTCTGCTTTGGTCGGGTGGGAGCGCTTTCGCGCCTCGCAGTTCGGCATCAGCCACTACTGCGCGATCGGCTTGAATTCGAAGGAGGCCAACAACGAGTCGCTGGCGCGGGAGGTGCTCGAGCTTCTGCCCCGCTTCGCGTTCAAGGAGGGCGTCGTCTGCATCGGCGAGATCGGCTACGACGAGATCACTCCGGCCGAGGAGCGCGCCTATCAGCAACAGCTGCAGCTCGCACTCGACAACGACATGGTCGTAATGGTGCACTCGCCGCATCGTGACAAGAAGCGCGGTATCCGACGCTCGCTCGACGTCGCGAAGGAGGTGGGTGTGCCGTTCGGCAAGCTCATCATCGACCACAACAACGAAGAGACCGTCGACGATGTGCTCGACGCCGGGGCCTGGGTGGCGTTCAGCATCTACCCACACAGCAAGATGGGTTCCGAGCGCATGGTCGAGATCGTGCGCCGCTACGGCTCGGAGCGGCTCATGGTCGACAGCTCGGCGGACTGGGGGGTGAGCGATCCACTTGCGGTACCCAAGACCGCGCATCTCATGGTCGAGCGTGGCGTCAGCCCCGATGTGATCGAGCGAGTGACGTGGGGCAACGCGCTCGACGCCTACGCGCAGTCGGGGCAGATCGACGTCGAGGCGCTCGAGCGCCCGGTCGCGATCGATCAGCGCCAGCTGTTCAACGACAACTCGGTGCTGCGCGGACAGGATCCCCGCGTCGACGAGCCCGTACCGAACTGAGTGCCGGCGTATGCGAGTCGCATCCCGGCTGGCGACGATCTATTTCCTGCTCGTCATCGTTGCGCAATGGAACGATCCCGATCCTTTCCTCTGGACGGCGGTCTATGCCGTGATTACGATCCTCAGTGCTGCGGCGGCGTTCGATCGCTATTTTCTGTGGCCGACCGTGGCGGCGCTGGCCGGCTACCTGGCGGGCCTGCTCGTGATGTTGCCGGCGCTCCTGCATTTCCACCTCGGAGCGATGACGTCCGTCGGCATGGCATCCGTGGAAGACGAGCGCGTGCGCGAGGCGATCGGTCTCCTGATCTGTGTCCTCTGGGCGGCCTGTCTTCTGGGTTCGACACTTCGGCGCCGCTCGGCATAGTCTGCCGCCGGTGCGTCCGAGGCCTGTGCGTCCTCTGTCCCAGGACCTCTGCACCTGAATGGAGACGATCATGAGCAAGCGCTTTGCAGGGAAGGTTGCGGTCGTGACCGGCGCGGCGGGCGGCATCGGGCGTGCCACGGTCGTGCGCCTTGCGGGCGAAGGGGCACAAGTTCTTGCGACGGATCTCGCGGGCACGCCGCTCGACGAGACCGCATCCGCGGCCGACGGCGCTGTGGCTACCGCCGCGCACGACGTGACGCGGTGGGAGGACTGGCAGCGCGTCATGGCCGATGCGACGAATCGCTTTGGCGGGGTCGATTGTCTTGTGAACAACGCCGGCATCGAAGGCCCCATCGGGGCACTCGACGAGGCGCCCGACGAGGCATTCGATCTCGTCATGGCCGTGAACGTGAAAGGCGTCTTCCTTGGTATCAAGGCGGCGATCCCCGAGTTTCGGAAGCGCGGGGGCGGCACGATTATCAATCTGGCCTCGGTGGCAGGGGTCATCGGCGAGCCCGCGATCGGTCCCTACGTCGCGACCAAGCATGCGGTGATCGGCCTCACGAAGTCGGTGGCGAACGGATACGGGGCTGAAGGCATACGCGCGAACGCGGTGTGCCCGTCACCGATCGACACCCGGATGATGAGCGCACTCGAGACCGGACTCGCCCCGGGTGAAGAAGCCGGCGTGCGTACGCTGCTCGAGCAGCGGATTCCGCTCGGGCGCTACGGCACGGCCGAGGAAGTCGCCGCCGTCATCGCCTTTCTCGCAAGCGACGACGCGGGTTACGTCAGCGGCTCGATCTATACGGTCGATGGCGGAATGACGAACTACTGACCTGCCGCTGCGGTTGTCCAGGGTCCGCTGGCGGCAGGCGGATCCCGGGAATGTCGATGTGATGTGCCATGTGGCACGCTCTGGGCTCCGCTCAAGATTCGTGCGGATTTGGCCGACATTCCGTTCGTGGAAGTACCTGGAGCCCAGATTCAAGCGCGAGGCGCGGCGTGAAATTTTCCGTTCGCCTGACGCTCGTCTTCATCGCGCTGGCTGGCTTCTCGACCGGCGCCGCGTTGATCGTGCAGGATCGCGCTCTCGAGGCCGATCTCGAAGCGACGGCTCGGCAACATGCCGTGACGGCGGCTGGTATCGCCGAGACTCTCGTCGGCCTCCACCTCGAAGTTCTGCATCAGCGGTACATAGCGATCGCTGGGACGCCGCAGTTCCGTGCGACGCTCGGGGCCGGGGATCGACCGACGCTCGGCCGCTACGCGAAGGCGCTGGCGCGGCAGGAAGGCGCATCGCAGGTTCTCTTCGCCGGCGAAGGTAGCTCGGTTCTGGCCGTTGGCGTGGCGTCGACCGCGGTGCCGCCGCAGTGGCCCGAGGAGGGGGCCTCGCTCGTGAACCACGACGGTCACCCCTTCGTGGTCGTGGCGATTCCGCTCAGGATCGCAGGCCGTTTCTTCGGTCGGTTGGTGGTATCCGAGCCGGTGCGCGAGCAGACCCTCACCGAGTGGTCTGAGGCGGCCGGTGCGGAGATTCTGTTCGGGCTCGTGCAGCGCGGCGGCGACGATGTGATGGAGGTCGCGTTCACGCCGGAGCGCGGCGTGCCGCTGACGGTTCGGGTGCCCGTAGACCGTGACGTGCTTGCCCATTCGCGTTGGAACTTGCTCGTTGCTGGCTTGGTGGCCCTCATCGGGGCGGCGCTCGCCAGCATGTTGGTCAGTCGCCGGCTGGTCGAGGTCATTCACGAGATCAAAGCAGCGGCGGAGCGCATCGGAACCGGGGACTTTGCCGCTCGGGTCAGAAGCGACCGGCGGGACGAGTTCGGCGACGTCGCACGATCAATCAACGAGATGGCAGCTCGTCTCGAGGCTCTCGATGTCGTCCAGGGCGTTCTCGATGGTCTGCCCGATGCGGTGATGGTCGTTGACGGCGCGGGCGCGATTGTACGCTTCAACGAGCAAGCAGGATCGTTGGGCGCCGTAGACGGCGAGAACTGGAGTAGCTTGCTCGATCCCGAATCGAGGCCAAGAGCCGCCAGGCTCCTGGCCGATGTTGCGGTCGGGCATTCGAAACGTGACTGGATCGAGACCAGACTTGCCGCGGCGTCGAGTCAACATCTCTGGGAGGTGGTTCCGCTCGGCCGCCGTCTGCTCATCTCGGGACGGGACATCACCGATCACAAGCAATCGCAGGAAGAGGGAGCGCGCTACGCCCGCGAGGCCGCGCAGCTCGAAGTCGAAGCTGGCGCGCTGCGCCGTGAGCGCGAACTGACGGAGTTGAAGTCTCATTTTGTCGCGATGGCCTCGCACGAGTTGCGGACACCGCTGGCGGCCATTCTATCCGCCAGCGATGTGATGAAACGCTACGGGAGCCAGCTGACCGACGACGAACGTCACGGGCGCCTCGACACGATTCAATCCGAGGTGCGGCACATGACCGGGCTCGTGGAGGAGGTTCTGACGCTCAGCCGCCAGCGATCAGGTCAGTTTCGCTGCGTGCCGCAATCGGTGGACATCGACGCGTTGTGCGAGGACATCGTGGAGGAGATGGCGGGCGTCGCGGCCGAAGCGCGTCGCATCGTGCTCCACAAGGACGGCAGACGGTCGAGTGTGCATCTGGACCCGGGGGTGTTGAAGCAGATCCTTACGAATCTCCTGGAGAACGCCCTCAAGTACTCTCCGGCTGGTGAGGACGTCGATCTCCACGTTGTGTGTGACGCTGGATCTTCTGTGTTTCGCGTGCGGGATCGCGGCATCGGTATTCCGGAAGCCGAGCAGGAGGCTCTCTTCGAGCCGTTTCACCGGGCGACCAACGTGGGAAGCATCCCGGGTACGGGGCTCGGGTTGGCGATCGCCAAGGAAGCCGTGGAGCTCCATGGCGGAACGATCGGTGTCGAGAGCGAGCCCGGCGTCGGGACGACGATCATCGTCTCCATTCCGAGCGGGGCGATGACGAGGGATGACGATGTCGTCGCCACGGCCTGACGCTACCACATGGGCCTTCGCTCGCATCATGGCGGACGGTACGGGAGCATGTTCGGGGCCGGACGATGAGTAGGATTCTCGTCATCGAGGACAACGAGGCGGTCCGGGAAGAGATCGCCATGATCCTCCAGTTCGAGCACTTCTCGGTGCAGGCGGTGGGGGACGGCCGTTTGGGGGTGGAAGCTGCGACCGCCGAACCTCCGGACCTCGTACTCTGTGATCTCATGATGCCCCAGATGAATGGCTACGAGACCTTGGCGGCGTTGCGGGAAGTGTCTTCGACGGCCACGGTGCCGTTCGTGTTTCTGACGGCGCGCTCCGAGCGCGCGGATCTTCGCAAAGGGATGGAGCTCGGAGCCGACGACTACCTGACGAAGCCCGTCATGGCTGAGGAGTTGCTGGCGGCCGTGCGCGCCGCGCTCGCCAAGAAGATGCGGGCGTCGTCCGAGACCGAGGCCAAGCTGTCGGGAGTGCGGGATCGGATCGCGGCGACCTTGCCGCACGAGCTACAAACGCCGCTGACGACCATTCTCGGGTACGGCGAAATCATGCAGACAGACGCCGCGTCGATCGAGTCGGAAGAGGTGGCCGCGATGGCGCGGCAGATCGTGGGCGCGGCGACTCGACTGCATCGATTGACCGAGAACTTCGTGCTGTTTGCGCAGCTCGAGCTTCTGGCGCAGCGACCTGAGGGAATCCATCTAGCCGACGATGGCAATCGTGATCGGGCAGCGGATCTGGAGGAGGTGGCGCGGCGTAAGGCCACCGAAGCGGGTCGGAGCGACGACCTCCGCCTCGACTGTGCCGAGGGCCCGGCAGTCGCGGCGGGCGCACATCATTTCCGCAAGATGATCGAGGAACTCGTCGACAACGCCTTCAAGTTCTCGGAACGGGGAAGCCACGTATTGGTCAAGGCTGATGTCGCCGACGGTCACCTCGTCGTGCAAGTGACGGACAATGGGCGCGGGTTGAGTGCCGGGCAGATCGAGGCCGCGGGACCCTACGTGCAGTTCGATCGTGAGCGATTCGAGCAACAGGGGATGGGCCTGGGCCTGGCCGTGACACGGCGGCTCGCCGAACTCTATGGCGGCTCGCTCGGACTCACGAGCGTGCCCGGGCAAGGGACGACCGTTACGATCAGCCTTCCCATCCGGGGCGATTCGCGCGCGCCAGCTTGCTCGAAGTAGCGGTTGCCATCCGGTGTGGAGCGCGGTCCGTCAGACGATCGCGATGGCCTGCATCATGGTGATCCGTCCGGTCCGCAGATTCTCGACCATGTTCTGAGCCATCGCCGGCCAGTCTTCGCCGAGCAGGAGGTGCAGCCCCAACTCCGGCGCTGGACCTCCAGCCGCCGCTGCTCTCGCCTCGAACCAATCCACGGCCTTTTGCGTCACGTCCCGCCATTCCTGGATTCGTAGCCCGCACGCGGACAGCACATCACGCGTTTCGGCCGCGCCGATCAGAAAGCTCATGTCCGGTGACCGTGCCCACGGCACGGGAAGGCGAATCTCCTCGCCCTCGCCCCGAATCGGGTCGTAGATAGCGAGACGGCCCCCCGGTTTTACGACGCGCGCCATCTCTCCGAAGAAGGCTCGCTTGTCGGGGATGTTCATCGAGATGTGCTGCGTCCAGCCGCCGTCGAAGACATCGTTCTCGAAGGGCAAGTGCAGGGCGTTGCCCTGCCGGTACTCTACGCGTTCGCTCAAGCCCACCCGCCGGGCCAGTTCGGTCGCGACCTGGCAGTACTCCGCCGTCAGATCGATCCCGGTGACGCGGCAGCCGCATTGCGACGCAACGTAGCGCGACGGTCCACCCAGGCCCGAGCCGGCGTCGAGGATCAGATCGTCGGTCGTGAAGGCGGCGAGCTCCGCCAGCTCGCCGGTGGCCTCGCGACCCCGGACGTGAAACTCGTCGACGGGGCTCAAGTCGTCGAAGGTGACGTTCTGCGGATCGATTCCCGACGCGACGAGTCCGGCGTCGATCCGCTGCAGGAGGGTGCCTGCGGCAGCGGAGAACCAGTGGCGCTGTACCGTCGCCTCGAACTCGGTGTCTGAACTCATCTCTCCCCCTCGGTGGGTCGATCGTTCACGTTCATGCCACGGCGCGCGCTTGATAGTACTCGAACAGCAGGTCGTCGCTGCTCTGGATCTCGAACGTGACGTCGGCGCGAGTTCGCAGCACTTCGAAGGCACGCTCGGTGACGAGCGTCTCTCCTCCTCGGGCAGTATCTTCACCAAGCTTGGAGGTACGGTTCATCTCATCGCCCATCGCCAGGTTGGGGCCGATCGCGTACACGGGGCCGTAGCCAATGCCAATGCAGCACTCGGCGCGTCCGATCTTGCTGAAATTGGGCGATTCGTAGACCCGGCTTCGGCGGTGGATCTCGATGGCTGCGTCGAGCGCGGCGTGCGGCTCGGCGTACAGAGCGACGAGGTCGTCGGCGAAGGCACGGACCAGACGGGCCCCGGTGTCCTTGAACACGGGCATGCACATCTGTTGCGCCTCGAGGATGCGGAGGAAGCTTCGCACGGCACCCCCATGAATGGTGGTCTCAGTGAAGCCGGTCATGTCGAGCACCAGGATTGCATGCTCGGTCATGTACTTGGCATCGAACTCGGCGAGCGACATTTCGTCGCGCGAGACCGCGAGAAGGTCGCGATACACGTCTTCAGTCCAGCCCTGATAGGAGGCCAGCTCGACGGGGTCTTCGAGTAGATTGAACGGGATGGATGGCATGGGATGCTCCTGTGGCCGCGTGCCGTTCCCGCTCCAATGCGGGGCTGGCGAGCTGCCGATTTTCCCGTGCAACATGCCAAAAAAGAAGAGAGAACCAAAGCGCAGACACGCGGGTTCACTTGGACGTACGGGACACGGATTCTAGAGATCGATCGTGCGCTCGAGCAAGAACGAGTAGCGCCGCGATCGCCCCCAGGAGCGCGAGGAACATGTCCCACTGCGTGTCCCAGACGTCGCCCTGGGTGCCGAGGAACGATTCCGCCGAGTCGCCTCCGGCGAGGGCGGCCCACCACTCGATCAATTCATAGAAGGCGCTGAAGGCCAGACAAACGCAGGTGACGAGAAAGAAGAGCCACTTGCCGCGCGGGACGGGCGAGCGCCTCAGCAGAATCTCTCGCGCGAGAATCGCCGGGACGAATCCCTGAGCGACGTGTCCGACCCGATCGTAGTGGTTCCGCGACAGGTCGAGCAGATCCTGCACCCAGAACCCGACGGGTACGCGAGCGTAGGTGTAGTGGCCGCCGACGAGCAGGATGATGCCGTGCAGAAAGAGCAGGCGGTAGAGCAGAGGTGACAGGCGGAACGTCCGGAAGGTTGCGATGAGCAACGGCGCCCCGATCAGGACCGGGGCGACCTCGAGCCACCAGGTTCCTCGTTCCAGCGGCTGGATGCCGGACCAGGTCAGCAGGATTGCCATCAAGGCGAGGAGCGCCTGCGGTTCTTTCGAAGTTCTAGCGCCGTTCGTATCCACGGGCTGTCTCTCCTGAAGGCGCTAGTTGCGAGCCCGCGGACTGCGAGGTCCGAAAACCGCCAGCATTCACGAGTCTCTTGCGGTTGAATCGGCGAAAAGGAGAAACAGAATGGAGCTGAGAGTTCGAGGTATTCCGACCGAAGACGTCGATCGCATCCGGGCCGGGGGCATCGATGCCAATCGCCAACCTGCGCTGCGGCGTGTAGTCGAAGGATTGCCGAATCCGTGTCGTCACTGTCTGGATCTGATCGCGGAGGGTGACGCGAAACTGGTGCTCGCCTATCGGCCTTTCGATGGGCTTCAGCCGTACGCGGAGACCGGCCCGATTTTCCTGCACGCCGATCCCTGCGAGCGGTACGAGAGTGGGACGTTGCCGGCCTGGTTCGACTTTCTCGAGCCTGCGATCGTACGTGGCTATGGAGCCGATCACTGGATTCGGTATGACACCGGTACCGTACTTCCCGGACGAGATCTCACGGCGGCGTGCCAGGAGATTCTGAGCGACACCAGTGTTGCGTACGTGCATATCCGATCCAAATTCAACTGCTTCCAGTGTCGCGTCGATCGCGATGAGAGCGGCCGGTAGTGACCCGGGCGCGTGCGCGATCGCGGGGCCGATCGCTCGCAGGTCCACGTCGACCCGTCTTCGTCCGATGGTAGGTGAGTGCGTCGGCGATACAGGACGACAGCGGCCCGACCGGGATTCTGGCGTTGGCGGTGAAGACGATGCTGCGGTTGCCTTCGAACTCGAAGTCATCCGGGAAGCGAGCGCGGAACGTCCGGATGAGATTCGTCTGACAATGGAAGTACATGGCGTACTGGTCCGGGGCCGACCTCTTCCACGCGATCCGGATGGTACTCCTAGGTTCTCGTGGCCGTGACGATGTGCGCGGGCGAGTCGAACACCATGTTCCCGTCTGCGGTGAGGTGAGGGCGAAGGAGATCCTCTGCTTCCTGCAGGAGGCGCTGAATATGCGTTTCGGTGAGGATGACATCCATGACTGGGAGCCATCCTCGTAGATCAGCCTCTGCCAGGGACTGGATGCTCGGGAAGTTTGCCGTTCCGTTCGTTGTCGTGATCGCAATCTCACTCGCGCCCGCGTTCTCGAACAGGGTCTCCAACTCGTTCCGATCCCCGAGGACAAAAGGGGCGCGCAGGGCATCCGCCGCGGCTTGCCCGGCACTGCGCTCGAGCAGTGCGGCCCACGATGGGTAGACCGGTGAGTTCTCGATCGCGTCCCACACTGCGATGGCCAGGCGGCCACCCGGGACCAGCACGCGGAGCATCTCGCGCAGGGCCGCTTGCCGGTCCGGGAAGAACATGAGGCCGAACTGGCTCACGACGACGTCGAAGGACTGATCGGGATAAGGTAGAGATTCCGCCGTTCCTTGCTGCCACTCGATGTCTGGCGAGATTCGTTCGGCCACTGCCAACATGCCTGGATTTGCATCCAGGCCAGCGATGCGACCGTTGGCGCCGACGCGTGCGAGAGCCTCACGGGCGAGAATGCCGGTGCCGCACGCTACGTCGAGGACACGGTGCCCCGGCTGGATTGGTGCCGCCTCTGCCACGCGTGGGGCCCATTCCTGAAACAGCGCGCCTACGTAGAGGTTCTCGTAGGCTGTTGCGGCCGCGATCTGGTCTTCCAGTGCAGGGTCACTCATGGAGGGTCTCCTCGCGCGGCTCCGCAGCGGCGCGGCTCGCATGTGTATAGGGCGCGGGGGAAAGGCCGTGCAAGGCTCCGCGTCCGGTCGTCATGGTTGGTGATGTCACGGGTGGTACGTGCGCGTAGCGCGCGGAGCGTCGTTCCGCCGGTCATCGCGCTGGGTACAGGCTCCGTGGTAGGCTCGCGCCGGCCGCTGCGAGGAGCAGACCGGCCGCCGCCGTTCACCGGGAGGAGACGAGGACAAGTGCCGGGGTTGGATTCGTTGACGTATGTCACAAGAGCGTGCCGGGTTCGCGCGGCGCTTGTAGGCAGGTACTCAGCCGTACTCGGTCTCATCACGTGTGCCGGCTTGGTGGCTGCAGGGTGTGTCGCAGCGCGGTCCGCGGGCATGGCGAAAGGCGACGCCCGCGGCAGCGCACTCACCGTGCCGATCGAGCTTCCACGCTCGCTTGCTCCCAAGGCGCGCGTTGCGGGCGATCTGCTGAACCCACGAGGCATTCTTCCTCTGGCGGATGGATCGCTGCTGGTGGCGGCGGCAGGAACTGGCGACCCCGAGGATCCGTTTACCGGCTCGCTGTTGCGCCTCCACGATGCCGATGGCGACGGGCGCTACGACGGTGCGGGTGAACGCACGGTCCTTCTCGACAAACAACCGTCCGCGAACATTCTCGACATCGTACGACGTGACGAAGTCTTCGGGATGGCCGCGGTGGCCGAGGGGGACGGTACCATTCTGGTGAGCGTGGCGTTTTTCCTCGGGCCATCGACGATCTTTCGTGTCGAGGACGGCGATCTGTCGCATTGGGCCACCGTGCACGGCAACATCAATTCTCTCGACTACGATATTGGTCGCGGGGCCTGGCTCGGCATCTCGAGCTCGGCCGACGAGATCGTGTGGTTGCGTCCGGGCCGCGGCGCCGAGCGCATCGTCAAGATTCCGCCGCTCGCAGGCGGACAGGACCCGGTGCCAGGCTACGTGCGCTACGAGCCGCGTACTGGGGCTGCGCTCGTGACTTTGTTCAGTGGATCGACCCGTGGCGAGGAAGGCGGGGAGGGGACCGAACTCGAGGCGCGCGCAGGTGGCATCGTGCGCGTGCATCCGGATTCGGGCGCGACCGAATGGATCGTCACCGGACTCACCGCGCCGACCGATCTGGTCGTGGCGCCGGACGGTCGACTCTACGTGCTCGAGTTTTGTGACGGGTTCGCGGATCCCCTCGGGACCCGCGAGGCGCTCCACGAAGGAACCAGCCACGGGGGCTTTACGCGCTACAGTGGGCGGCTGCTACGCATCGATCTCGATGCCCGGACGGTTGACGTGCTGGCCGAAGGGCTCGACGGGCCTACGAATCTCGGATTGGCGGGCTCGTCCATCTTCATCACCGAAGGTATGGGAACGCCGGGACGCTCGATCCCCGGTCCTGATGGCCCGGTGGCACTGGAGGGCTTCATCGAAAAGGTATCTCTGCCGGCGCCCTCGTCGTGATAGGATTCCCACGTTCCCGTGCGTGAGATCCTGCAATCCTTTCAGCTGCCGTACAGCTACCCCGTCAGTTTTACACGTGGGGCGTTCGATCCGGGCAACGACGCGCTGGCGCGTGCCTTTGCGCGCGCGGGCACGGGGCCGCACCGCGTGTTGCCGATCCTCGACGCGGAAGTTGCGCGTACCAACCCGGGCGTGATTGGTCGCCTCGGTGGCTTTGCCGACGTGTGCGATCCGGCGATCGAGTTGGTGTCGCAGCCGTTGATCGTGAGCGGCGGCGAGGCGAGCAAGTCAGACGGCCACGTGGTCCAGCAAGTGCACGAGCTCGTCGAGCACCACGGACTATGTCGCCACTCCTTCGTGCTGGCGATCGGCGGGGGATCGATGTTGGACGCCGTGGGATACGCCGCGGCGACCGCCCACCGGGGCGTGCGCCTGCTGCGCATGCCGACGACCGTGCTCGCGCAGAACGATGCCGGCATTGGCGTAAAGAACGCGATCAACTTTCGCAACCGCAAGAATTTTCTCGGGACCTTTGCCCCGCCCTTTGCGGTGGTGAACGATCTCGACTTTCTCGAGACGTTGCCCGCGCGCGAGCTTCGTTCGGGGACCGTCGAGGCGGTGAAGGTGGCGCTGATCAAGGATCAGAAGTTTTTCGATGTCCTCTACGAGCAGCGCGCGCAGCTGGCGACCTTCGAGCCGGCGGCCATGGAATCGATGATCGTCCGCTGTGCCGAGTTGCATCTCGAGCACATCCGGACGAGCGGTGACCCTTTCGAGCTCGGCTCGGCCCGGCCGCTCGATTTCGGGCACTGGGCGGCGCACAAGCTCGAGGAGTTGTCGGCGCACGCCGTCCGTCATGGCGAGGCGGTGGCGATCGGGATTGCGCTCGATGCGTTGTACTCGCACCGGATGGGAATGCTCGATGCCGTGGGGCTCGATCGCATCCTGACCCTGCTTGCCGATCTGGGCCTGGAGCGGAGTCATCCGTTGCTCGATACTCTCGACGTGGCGCGCGCGCTGCAGGATTTCCGCGAGCATCTAGGAGGCGAGCTGTCGGTGACCGTGCTGGAGGGGATCGGGCGCGGTGTGGAGGTCCACGAGATCGACCTCGCGGCGATGCGCGCGTGCGTGGAGGAATTGCACGCCTACGTCGATGGTGCCCGGGCTTCGATGGTCGAGGGCGCCTCTTCCTGATCCGCGCTACGGGTCGGAGCGCTGCGCGGATGCTGACCTACTGCACCAACATCCATCCAGGTGAGTCCTGGGCCGACGTCCGCGCCAATCTGGAAGCGCATTGTGTCGCGGTGAAGGCGGCGGTCCTGCCCGATGCCGCGTTTCCAATCGGCCTCCGTTTGTCGAACCAGGCCGCGTGCGACGTCACTCCTGACGAGTCGCGGCGGTTTCGTGACTGGTGCGAGGCCAACGACTGTTTCGTGCTGACGGTGAACGGTTTCCCCTACGGCCAGTTTCACGGCACGGCGGTGAAGGAGAAGGTGTACGAGCCCGATTGGCGAGATCCGGCGCGGGTCGCGTACACGACGCGGATCGCCGACCTGCTCGCGATGTGGCTTCCTGCCGGGGTGCGGGGCTCGATTTCGACCGTGCCGATCGCGTTTCGCCCCGGCTTCGCGGCGACCGACTGGACGTCCGTCCGCGCCCATCTCGTCCAGGTCCTCGAGCACCTCGACGCCATCCGGCAGCGGAACGGGGTCGAGATCATCCTCGCCATCGAGCCGGAACCACGATGCGTTCTCGAGACGACGGCCGAGGCGGTGGCGTTCTTCGAGCGCATGCATTTTCCCCAGGGGATCGCTGACCTTGCGGGGCTCTGTTTCGACTGCTGCCATCAGGCCGTGGCGTTCGAGGACCCGGCGACCAGCTTGGCGGCGTTGCGCGCGGCGGGGGTGGTGATCGGTAAGGTCCAGGTGTCGGTCTCGCTTCGCGCCGTGGGCGAGGAGATCGCGAATCTCGCCCGATTCGACGAGCCCACCTATCTGCATCAGGTGGTCGCGCGCGATCACGACGGCTCGCTGGCACGCTGGATCGATCTGCCGGATTTCTTCGCCGAATCGGCAGCGCGGCGCTCCAGCATCGCCGAGTGTCGTGTCCATTTCCACGTGCCGATCTTTGCCGATCATCTCGGCCACTGTGGCACGACCCGGTTCTTCTTGGAGGACATCCTGCCCCAGCTCGATCCGACGATACCGCTCGAGGTCGAGACGTACAGTTGGGATGCCCTGCCGGCGGAGCTCCGAACCGAATCTGTAGCCGAATCCGTTGCGCGCGAGCTCCGATGGGTGCAAGAAACGCTCGATGCGTCGCACCGTCGTTCTTGACGTCGTCGGGCTGACCCGGCCGCTCATTGGAGAGCACACCCCCCGGCTGGCGGCGTTCGCTCAGGCCATGGGGGATGTTGCGGCCATAGATGCCGTGACGCCCGCGCTGACATGTTCCGCGCAGGCGACCTACCTGACAGGGACCTTGCCGACGGAGCACGGGATCGTCGCCAACGGGTGGTACTTCCGCGATCTGAACGAGGTCTGGCTGTGGCGGCAGAGCAATCGGTTGATCGAGGGGGACAAGATCTGGGACATCGCGCGCCGTCGCGATCCAGGTTTCACCTGCGCGAACACGTTCTGGTGGTACGCGATGGCGACGCGCGCCGACACCACGCTCACGCCCCGACCGCTGTACTGCGCCGACGGGCTGAAGTTGCCGGATTGCTATTCAGATCCGCCAGAGCTCCGCGAGGATCTGACACGCCGGTTCGGCACGTTTCCGCTCTTTCAGTTCTGGGGCCCGGCCACGACCATTGCGGCGTCCGAGTGGATTGCCCAGGCGGCAATCGCGATCGATCAGCAGCACGCGCCGACAGTACAGCTCGTCTATCTTCCGCACCTCGACTACTGCCTGCAGCGCGTTGGCCCCGACGGCGACATCGCGAAAGACCTCGGCGAGATCGACGCGGTCTGTGGCAGGTTGATCGATCATTTTCGGGAGCGCGGCTGTCGTGTGATCGTGCTGTCGGAGTACGGCATCATGCCCGTGCATCGACCAGTGCATCCGAATCGTATTCTTCGCGAGGCCGGATACGTCGGTGTCAAGGTCGACCTCGGGCTCGAGTATCTCGATCCCGGAACCTGCCGGGCGTTCGCGGTGGCCGATCACCAGATCGCGCACGTGTACGTCGAGAACGCGGATGACGTTCCGACGGTACGCGCGCTCTTCGAGCGGGTTCCCGGTGTTGGTGCGGTGCTCGATGGTGAGGGGAAGCGCGCGTACGGTCTCGATCATTCGCGCGCGGGGGAACTCGTGTTGCTGGCCGAGCCGGACAGTTGGTTCACGTACTACTTCTGGGACGACGATGCGCGAGCACCGGACTACGCGCGCATGGTCGATATCCACCGCAAGCCCGGGTACGACCCGTGCGAGTTGTTCGTCGACCCTGCGCTCACGTTGCCGATGGCGCAGATCGGACTCACGTTGGCACGGAAGGCCCTCGGCTTCCGGTACACGATGGCCGTGACCCCGCTCGAGCCTACCCTGGTGAAGGGGTCGCACGGATTGGTGACGGGGGCGCCGCACGCGACGCCGATATTCATGACCGACGAGCCACGGTTGCTCGACGGAGGGTCGTTGGCGGCGGTCGATGTGCGCGATCGGATCCTCGACCATGTCTTCCGTGACTGACGTCGCCACTCCCGACGGCGAGCGCGCCGGGTGGAAGACGCTGCTCGCCCTCTGTCGGGTGAGCAATCTTCCCACGGTCTGGATGAACGTGTTGACGGCGGTGGTCCTCTCGGGTGCCGATGTGTCGCCTGGAGTCGTCGTGCTGCTCATGGCCTCGCTCTCGGCTTTCTATTGCGCCGGGATGAGCCTGAACGATGTCTGCGACCACGCGGCAGATGCGGAGTCGCAGCCGTTCAGACCCATTCCGGCGGGCCGCATCAGTTTGACGGGCGCTCGCGTGGTCACCGGCGTGTTGTTCGTGGCCGGATTCGGATTGCTTGCGTGTGCGCCCGAGCGAACGGCGTTCGGCCCGGCGGTGGTGCTGCTCGCACTCATCGTGGGTTACGACGTTCTGCACAAAGCGCATGCGGCGACGGTCGTCCTGATGGCGGCGACACGCCTCATGGTGTTCGTCGTTGCGGCCTGGGCGGTGGCCGGGACGGCGAGTGCGGTCGTGATTGCCGCCGGCGTGCTGCAGTTCGGCTATACGTTGCTCGTGACGGTCGTGGCTCGATACGAGAACACACGTGGCCGACGCTATCCGTTTCCCGTGATTCCGAGGATGATCGCGGCGATGGCGCTCGTCGACGGCGGCGTGCTGACCCTCTGGGTGTCGCCGTGGTGGCTCGTCCCCGGCCTTGGCGCCGCGCTCCTGACCCACATCGGCCAACGCTACGTTCGCGGCGACTAGCCCTTGGTATCTTGACTACGTCAGGATCCTCCCGGGTTCGCCAATCGCTGCGCATGCTGGCCTGGGGTATGACCGCGCGCGCGGGGCGCCGCGAGTTGCCGCGCCGGAAGCGCGCGTGATAGCCAGACGTCACGAGGTGAGCGACCTATGGATACGCCAAACCTGAAGATCCTGGGCGCGTACGGCGCTCGCATGGCGGGCGGTGACTACGATGCCGTCTATGAGTTTTTTGCCGACGGATTTCACAGCCATGTGACTCCGCGGGTGAACCCAGCGGCCGTTGGAACCGATATTCGACCGCACGAGCGCACGTTCTGGGAGCAAGCCCGACAGGCGTTCCCCGATTTCGAGATGCGCGTCGACCTGATGCTCGAGTCCGGAGATCTGGTGGTTTCGAATTGGACGGTGACCGGGACGCATTCCGCCGGGCCGTACTACGACGTGCCGCCGTCTGGTCGGAAGGTGACGATCAACGGGACGGCCATCCTGCGATTCGAGAACGGCAAGATCGTCGAGCATTGGGGCGGTCCGCACTGCATGCGGGGGATCGGCCTCGTGCCGGAGGCCGCGTCGCCGTCTGGCGTCTTGTCCTGAGAATCGCGTCTTAGGCCTCTGTTCCGGCGCGGGTCCACTTCGGGGTTCGTTTCGTGCCCGCCTGGGGCATTTTTCGCCCCAAAGGCCCTCCGGGGCCCCCTCCTGCCATCCGTTGCATAGGCGGCCGTTTTCCCGTAAATAGAACACGTTTCAGTTTTCCATCCGGCCGAACGAATCCAAGGGGAGACAATTGCATTTAGATTTCACCCCGGAGCAACGCGCGCTCCGTCAGGAGATCCGATCCTATTTCGAGGAGATGTTCACGCCCGAGCTTCGGACGAGGTTCGAGGGCGAGTTCCACGAGGTCGGCGGCCCCGTCTACCGCGAGATCGTCGGTCGGATCGGCCGTGACGGGTGGTGGGGCATCGGGTTGCCGAAGGAGTACGGTGGCCAGGGTCGCACCGCGCTCGAGCAGTTCATTTTCTGGGACGAGGTCTACCGCAACCGGGCCCCGCTCAACATCATTTCCGTCAACACGATCGCCCCGACGATCATCGCCCACGGCAGTGACGAGCAGAAACAGGAATTCCTGCCGAAGATCCTTGCCGGTGAGTTGCAGTTCGGGGTGGGGTACACCGAAGCCGGAGCCGGTACCGACCTCGCGTCGCTGCAGACCAAGGCCGTACGCGAAGGCGACGAGTATGTCATCAACGGCCAGAAGATCTTTACGACCTACGCCCACGATGCCGACTACATCTGGCTTGCCGCCCGCACCGATCCTGACGCACCGAAGAAGCACAAGGGCATCTCGATCATCCTGGTGCCGACCAGCGCCCCGGGATTCTCGTGTACGCCGATCTACACACTGGGAAGCGAACGCACGAATGCGACCTACTACGACAACGTCCGCGTGCCGGTCACGAACCTTGTCGGCCCCGAGCACGGCGGCTGGCGTCTCATCACGTCGCAGCTGAACCACGAGCGCATCACGCTGGCGTGTCCGGGGCTCGCCGATCGGCTCGTCGACGAGGTCTGGGAGTGGGCCGGGCAGACCGACGCGCCCGAAGGCGGGCGCATGCTCGATCGCCCATGGGTGCAGCTGTTGCTCGCTCGAGTCTACGCCAAGCTGGAGGCGCTCAAAGTTCTGAACTGGCGCTCGGCATGGTCGATCTCGGCCGGTGTGCCCGACATGGGCGAGGCATCCGCCGTCAAGGTGATGGGTACGGAGTTCTTCGTCGAGTGTTACCGCGCGCTGCTCGAAATCGTCGATGCGGCAGGTCTGGTGCGGTTTGGCGAGCCGGGCGCCATGTTCGGGGGGCTTCTCGAGCAGGCCTATCGCGGCGCCGCGACGCTCACGTTCGGGGGCGGCGTCAATGAAGTCCAGCGCGACATCATCGCGATGGCATCGCTCGGCCTTCCGCGGGCGCAGCGACGCTGAGCTGGCGGGTGAAGTTGGAGGAATCATGAGCACCGACAAACAGGAATTCGAGCAGCAGCTGCAGGCCTACGTGGGTCTCGAGATCGGTCCCCCCGATGAGGGACTCGATCCGGTGAACGAAACCATGATCCGCCATTGGTGCGACGCGCTCGACGACCGGAATCCAATCTATACCGATCCAGAGGCCGCCAAGGCCGCGGGGTTCGACGGAGTGGTCGCACCACCTTCGATGATGCAGTCGTGGATTCTTCGTGGTGTGGAGATGGCACGCCCGGAGACGATGAAGCCGAACAAGCAGACCGAGTTGCACGCGCTGCTGACCGGGAACGGCTACACGGGGGTGGTCGCGACGAACTGCGAGCAGGGCTACACCCGGTATTTGCGTCCCGGCGATCGCGTGTCGACGACGACCGTGATCGAGGCCATCTCTGAAGAGAAGGCGACGGCGCTCGGTATCGGCTACTTCATCAACACGCGCGAGATCTATCGCGACCAGCAGGGCGCGGAAGTTGGGTGGCAGGTCTTTCGCGTCCTGAAATTCAAGCCAGCGCAGGCGCCGCAGGCTGTGGCGGACACTGGCGCAGCACCAGCCGCGCCGCGTCGCATGCGCCCGCCTCTCGGGCACGACAATCAATGGTGGTGGGATGGGATCGGCCGCGGCGAGCTCCTTATTCAGAAGTGCGGCAGTTGTGGAACTCTGCGCCATCCACCCCGCCCGATGTGTGGCAGCTGCCAGTCCATAGAGCGGGAGGCCGTAGCGGCGTCGGGGCAGGGCACCCTCTACAGTTTTACAATCATGCATCACCCGAAGATCCCCGGGTACGACTACCCACTCGTGTGTGCGTTGGTCGAGCTCGAAGAAGGCACGCGCCTGCTCACCAATCTGGTCGAGTGTTCTCCGGACACGGTCAAGGTCGGCATGCCGGTCGAACTCGTGATGACGGCGGTCGACGAGGAGCTGACCTTGCCGCTGTTTCGTCCTGCGCAGGGCAACAAGGGATAGCGAACGGAATGGATTTCGCGTTCACCGAAGACCAGACCGCCATTCGGGATCTCGTGCGCGGGATTCTCGAGGGCGAACTCACGCCCGAGCGCTTGAAGCGGATCGAGGCCGAGCCGGACTGGTTCGACCGCAAGCTGTGGGCGACGCTGGCAGAGGCCGGTCTGCTCGGGATTGCGGTCCCCGCCGCGCACGGCGGCATGGGCCTCGGCATGCTCGAGCTGGCGGTGTTGCTCGAGGAAATCGGCCGCACCGTGGCGCCGGTTCCGATCCTGCCGACGCTGGTGCTCGCCGGACTGCCGATCGCGGCGTTCGGTACCGACACGCAACGCGAGACGTGGCTTCCTGGTCTCGCTGCGGGCGAGACCATCATGACCGCGGCGTTGTTGGACGCTGGCTCCGACGATCCCGCGATGCCTGCGACGACCGCGCGTGCCGATGGTGATGGATGGCTGCTCGACGGGGAGAAGCGGTGCGTACCCGCCGTGCACCTTGCGAGCCGGGTTCTGGTGCCGGCGCGTACGCCGGAGGGCGCGGCTCTCTTTCTGGTGGATCCTGCGGCCTCCGGCGTCGCGCAGACGCGTTTCGTGAGTACGACCGGCGAGCCGGTTTTTACGCTGAAGCTGGCCGGCGCCCGGGTCGATGGCGACCAGGTGCTGGGCGGCGATGTCGGAACCGCCGGTGCCCAGACGTCGTGGCTCTACGAGCACGCGTTGGCGGCGATCTGTGCAACTCAGGTAGGCGTATCCGAGAAGGCCCTCGAGCTGACGACGAGCTACGTGCGCGAACGGGAGCAGTTCGGTGTGCCGATTGGAAGCTTCCAGGCCGTGCAGCACCGTTCCGCGGATGCGTACATCGATCTGGCGTCGATGCGTTGGCTGGCCTGGCGCGCCGCCTGGAGGCTTGCTGCTGGCGAGTCGGCGGCTCGTGACGTGGCGGTTGCCAAGTACTGGGCCGCCGAGGGTGGATCCCGAGTTGCGAACACGGCGCAGCATCTGCATGGCGGCATCGGGGTCGATCTCGACTATCCGATCCATCGCTACTTTGTCTGGTCGAAAGCGTTGGAGCTCGGTCTCGGCGCGGCCACACCGCAGCTGGTTCGTCTCGGCCGTAGTCTGTCCAAGAGCGGACCCACGAAGCTGTCGTGAAGGAGAAGGCATGACTACCAAGACGCTCACATTCGGGGACGTACAGGTCGGCGCGGAGCTGCCCGAGCTGGCGATTCCGATCACCTCGACCCTGATTGTTGCTGGGGCGCTCGCTTCGCGTGACTTTACCCCGGTGCATCACGATAAGGCGGCCGCCCAGGCGACCGGCATGCAGGACGTGTTCATGAACATTCTGACGACCAATGGGCTCGTCGGCCGCTACGTGACTGAGTGGGCGGGTGCCCGCGGCGTCTTGAAGGGGGTGTCGATCAAGCTCGGTGCGCCGAACCTTCCGGGAGACACCATGAAGATGAAGGGCACGGTTTCGCAGAAAGATGACACCACGGGCGTCGTCGTCGTGGACGTTGCCGGTACCAACGGATGGGGCGACCACGTGACCGGAAGCGTGCAGGTCGCCCTGCCGAAGGAGGCGTAGGCATGTCATTCTCCCTGAACGACAAGGCCGCCATCGTTGGCATTGGGCAGACGGAGTTCTCGAAGAATTCGGGACGTTCCGAATTGCATCTCGCGGCGGAGGCCGTGAAGGCCGCGCTCGACGACGCCGGCATCGCGCCGTCCGAAGTGGACGGCATGACGACATTCTCGGTCGATACCAACCAGGAGATCGCCGTGGCGCAGGCGGTTGGGATCGGCGAGCTCACGTTCTTCGCCCGCACCGAGTATGGCGGCGGCGCGTCCATTGCCACCTTGCTCCACGCCGCGATGGCCGTGGCGACCGGCGTGGCCAAGACGGTCGTCGTGTATCGCGCGTTCAACGAACGTTCCGGCTGGCGCTTCAGTACAGGTGTGTCCGAAGGCGTGCCACTCACGTCCGACATGCTGCATTGGAGCTGGTACATGCCCTACGGGTTGATGACGCCCCCGAGCTGGGTCGCCATGTTCGCGCAGCGCTACATGCACGAGTACGGCTGTACGGGTCTCGATCTCGCTGAGGTGGCGGTCACGACGCGTAAGCACGCCGTCAACAATCCCAACGCCTGGTTCTACGAGCGTCCCATCACGATCGAAGACCATCAGAATTCGCGCTTCATCGCGGAGCCGCTCCGTCTGCTCGATTGTTGCCAGGAGTCCGATGCCGGCTGTGCGGTGGTCATTACGTCCACCGAGCGTGCGAAGGACCTCAAGGGGCCCGCGGCGGTCATTCGCGGCATCGCGCAGGGCGCCGGCACGGATCAGGAGCAGATGACCAGCTACTATCGTCCCAGCATCTCCTCGTTGCCGGAGATGGATCTCGTCGCGCGACAGGTCTACGCCATGGCGGGTCTCGGACCAGCCGAGATCGATTGCGCCAACATCTACGACGCGTTCACGCCGATCGTGCTGTGGCAGCTCGAGTCTTTCGGCTTCTGCGGGCGCGGCGAAGGTAAGGACTTCATCAAGAACGGTGCGCTCGAGGTCGGCGGCCGTTTGCCCACGAATACCAACGGCGGACAGCTGAGTGAGGCCTACGTGCATGGCATGAACGGCGTCAACGAAGGTGTGCGGATGATTCGGGGCACCTCGGTGAATCAGCCGGCGAAGAACGATCACGTTCTGGTGACGGCAGGGGTCGGGGTGCCGACCAGCGCCATGATTCTCGGACAATTGCAGTAGAGGTCGATCGACCCCCATTTCAAGGAGAGAGCGCATGCGAGAAGCAGTGATCGTCGAAGCCTTGCGGACACCGATCGGCAGGGGCAAGCCCGGGAAGGGCGCGCTGAGCGCGTTCCATCCCGCGAGTCTCCTTGCCAAAGTGCAGGAAGCGGTCGTCGATCGTGCCGGAATCGATCCTGGTTCGGTCGAGCAGATCATCGGCGGCTGTGTGACGCAGGCGGGCGAGCAGTCGAACAATATCGCGCGCAACGCCTGGCTCACCCGCGGGACGCAATACGAGGTCGCGGGGACGACGGTCGATACGCAGTGTGGCTCGAGTCAGCAGGCCAACCACCTTGCCTCCGCGCTGGTGAAGGCCGGCAGCATTGACATCGGCATCGGGTGCGGTGTCGAGGTGATGAGCCACGTCGGGCTCGGTGCCAACGTCGTCAACGGACCGGGTTTCTTCCAGCCCGAGAATTGGCCGTGGGACTCCACGCTCGATCAATTTACGTCCGCCGAGCGCATCGCCAAGAAGCGGGGGATCACTCGCGCCGACACCGATGCGTTCGCACTGCGCTCGCAGGAGAAGGCGATCGCAGCACGGGAAGCCGGGCACTTCGGACGCGAGATCTTGCCCATCGATGCGCCGACCCTCGACGCCGACGGCAAGCCGAGCGGCGCGACTCATCGGGTCGACGAGGACCAGGGCATTCGCGCCAGCACGCTCGACGGGCTCGGGCAGTTGAAGCCGGTCATCGAGGGCGGCATCCACACGGCCGGTAGCTCGTCGCAGATCTCGGACGGCGCGGCAGCGATTCTCTGGATGACCGCGGACAAGGCGAAAGAGCTCGGCCTGAAACCTCGAGCACGGATCGTCCAGGATGTCGTCGTCGGGACCGATCCCTACTACCTGCTCGACGGTCCCGTGGATGCCACCAACCGCATGATGAAGAAGACCGGCATGCGATTGAGCGACATCGACCTCTTCGAGGTCAACGAGGCCTTCGCCGCGGTGGTGCTTTCCTGGCTCCGTGTGTTCGAGCCCGATGCCGACAAGTTGAACGTCAATGGCGGTGCGATTGCCCTGGGGCATCCCGTCGGCGCCACGGGCTGCCGGCTCATCGTCACGGCGCTGCACGAGTTGGAGCGTCGCGACAAATCGACCGCCTACATCAGCATGTGCTGCGGGTCCTCGATCGGGACCGGCACCATCATCGAGCGTCTATAATGTTGGACGGTAAAGTAGCCATTGTCACGGGTGCGGCGCGCGGTCTCGGGCGCGTCGAGGCTCTCGAGTTGGCGCGTCAGGGTGCACGGGTCGTCGTGAACGATCTCGGGACGGCCGGAGACGGTTCCGGTCGGGACGAGGGTCCAGCGAACGCGGTCGTCGACGAGATCAAGGCCATGGGTGGCGAGGCAGTTCCGCATTTCGGCGACGTTGCCGTCTGGGACGACGCGAAGGCGTTGGTCGGGACGGCCGTCGAGACCTTCGGCGATCTGCACATCCTGGTGAACAACGCCGGCTTCCTCCGCGACCGGATGATCTTCAATATGTCCGAGGAGGATTTCGACGCCGTCGTGCGGGTGCACTTGAAGGGGCACTTCTGCACCATGCGCCATGCCAGCGTGCACTGGCGCGAGCGCTCCAAGGCCGCCGGCGGCGAGATCTACGGACGCATCATCAATACATCGTCCGAGGCGTTCATCTTCGGCTCCCCGGGCCAACCCAACTACGCGGCGGCCAAGGCTGGAATCGTGGCGCTCACGATGTCGGCGGCCCAAGGTCTGCAGCGGTACGGTGTGATGGCGAACGCGATCATGCCCCGTGCCCGCACCCGGATGAACGATACCGGCGCGCTTGCCGATATGTTCGCCAAGCCGGCCGAGGGGTTCGACACCTTTGCGCCCGAGCACGTGTCGCCGCTGGTGGCCTACCTGGCCTCGCCCGACGCGGGAAACGTGTCGGGACAGGTCATCGTCGTCTATGGCAAATCCATGACCGTGGTGGGGGCGCCGAGCATCGATACGCAGTTCGAGACTGCCGAGTCGTGGACCGTGGCGAGCGTCGGGGAGGCTCTGGGCCCGCATTTCGCCAAGCTCAGGCCCGTGACGGACGGCTTCACGGTGTCGCCATTCTAATGGCGAATCGCGAGGTTAGGCGATTGGCGTCGGCGGGCACGAGGTTGCATTGCTCCGGCCGACGCCGTATGGAAACAGGCCCGATGCGGGCAGGTTTGGAGTTGCTCGCGGGTCAACCTTTCCATCACCGCGTCTGTGTACGCTCCACGGACAACGAACAATTCGAGGTGGGTGAATGAACGCAGGATCGCTCCGCGTCTGCTTACTGACGTATCGCGGCAATCCCCGTTGCGGCGGCCAGGGCATCTATGTCCGACACCTCAGTCGGGAACTGATGGCACTCGGTCACGAGGTGACCGTGTGGAGTGGCCCGCCGTATCCGGAATTGTTGCCCGGCGTGCATCTCACCAAGATTCCGAGTCTCGATCTCTGGCAGGACAAGGGGTACATGCGGATCCCGCGCCTGTCCGAGCTCCGCGATCCGATCAATCGGCTCGAGTACGTGCGGACGATGACCGGGACGTTCCCCGAGCCACTCGCCTTCTCGCAGCGTGTCGCGCGATTGTTCGGTTCGAACGGCTATCATAACGAGTTCGACATCGTGCACGACAATCAGTGTCTCGGTTCGGCGCTGCTCGATCTGCAAAGTCAGATTCCGGTCGTCGCGACCATTCATCACCCCGTGACGCAGGATCTGCAGATCGCGCTCAAGAGCGCGCCCAATTTCTATCGCCGCCTCGGCATCCGTCGTTGGTACAGCTTTCTCGAGATGCAACTCGAGGTCGCGCGCCAGATGACGCGGGTCATGACCGTGTCCGACACGTCAGCGGCGGCGTTGCACGAGGAGTACGGCATCGCCGAGGATCGTTTGCGGTGCATCGGGAACGGGATCGACCTCGACATCTTCCGACCGATTCCGGAGATCGAGCGTGATCCGAACCGCTTGATCACGACGCTCTCGGCCGACTCGCCTCTGAAGGGTTTCGTGTACCTTCTGGAAGCGCTCGCCGAGTTGCGAAAGACACGACCCGAACTGAGGCTCACCGTCATCGGATCTCCCGCGCGCAAGTCGAAGACCCGCAAGGACCTGAAGCGTCTGCGTGTGAAGGACGTCGTCGAGTTCACCGGCAAGGTCGAGGAAGAGGCCATCCCCCGCGCGTATGCCGGATCGGCCGTCGCGGTGATTCCCTCGCTCTACGAGGGATTCAGCTTTCCGGCCGGCGAGGCCATGGCCTGCGGGGTGCCGGTGGTCGGGACGACGGCCGGTGCGCTTCCCGAGGTGCTCGGGCGCGATGGCAAGGCGAGCGTGTTGGTCCCGCCGCGTTCGGGCGAGGCCCTGGCACGCGAGATCGGGGCGCTCCTCGATGCGCCGGAGCGCCGGCTCGCCATGGGTGCGGCCGGGCGTGCACGGGTCGAGGAACTCTTCAGCTGGCGCCGTGCGGCGCAGAATATCGTCGAGGTGTACCGTGAGGTACTCGACGAGCGGCTGGCAATCGCGTGCTGACCGTCGATTTCGAACGGATGCCGCTCGCGCCCGGGGCGACAGTGCTCGACCTCGGATGTGGCGCGGGGCGGCACAGCCGCGGGACACGCCGGTTGCCCGGCGTCGCCATTGCCGCGCTCGATCTCGGCGAGAAGGAAGTGCGTGATACGGCCGCAAACCTCCGCGAGTGTGACGACATCGGCGAAGCCGAGGGTGGTTCATTGCCCGACGCGGGGCCGTGGGCGTCGATCCGCGGGAGTGCCTACGAGATTCCGTTTGCCGACGCGTCGTTCGACTGCGTCATCGCCTCCGAGGTGCTCGAGCATCTGTTCGAGGACGGCCATGCGCTTCGGGAGATCAAGCGGGTGCTTCGTCCCGGGGGAATGCTCGCGGTCTCGGTGCCGCGCGAGGGGCCCGAGCGCATCTGCTGGATGTTGTCGCAGGAGTACCACGAGGCGAAAGGTGGCCACGTGCGCGTCTATCAGAAGGAAGCATTGCGAAAGCTTCTCGTCGAGCAGGGCTACGAGATCGTCGACCAGCATTTCGCCCACGCCCTGCACTCACCATTCTGGTGGATGCGATGTGCGATCGGTCCGACGAACGAGACCGCGTTCCCCGTCAAGCTCTACCACGGCCTGCTCGTCTGGGACTTGATGGCCCGGCCGTGGATCACACGAACGATCGAAGGTCTCTTGAATCCGCTGATCGGCAAGAGCCTCGTGTTCTACGCGGTGAAACCATGACGCCCGGGAAATCCAGGACTTCCGGACACCCTCTCGGCGCCGCTGAACGCGAGCGGACGGCAGATTGGTTGGAAGCGCAACAGCAGAGCGATGGCTCCTTCGATTGGTGCCTCGGCGGCAAGTACGATCCCTGGGATCATCTCCACTGCGCGATGGGACTCATGCAGATGGGGCGGTTCGACCCGGCATTGGCCGCGTTCGATTTTCTGGTGCGGACCCAGTACCCCGATGGCGCGTGGATTGCCGAGCGCCGCGACGGGCGCATCACCAATTCGGGGCATGAGTCGAATCATGCCGCGTATCTCGCGACCGGGCTCTGGTACTACTATCGCGCACGTCAGGACGTCGATCTTCTGGCCGAGATGTGGCCCGTGCTCGAGCGTGCCATCGAGTTCGTCGTGCGCTTGCAGGACGAGACCGGCGCCATTTCGTGGATCGTCAACGACGGGAAGGTGTGGAAGGCGCCGCTGCTCACCGGTTCGTCGTCGGTGCACGGCAGTCTGACGTGTGCCATCAGGGTGGCCGAACTGCTCGGGCACGACCGTCCGCGCTGGCGTCGGTGCCGCGAGCGTCTGGGCCGCCTGCTGCGTCAGGACCTGGAGCGATTCTGGAAGGTCGATCTTCCCGAAGGCCCCGGGAAGATGTCGATGGACTGGTACTACCCCGTCCTGGGGGGTGCTGTCCGCGGCGAGGCTGGGCGTGCCCGGTTGCTCGATCCCGTGCTGACCGACGCGTTTCTCACCGAAGGGAAGGGCGTACGTTGCGTGATTGCGCGCCCCTGGTACACGGCCGCCGAGACCTCGGAGTTCATTCTCGCTCTCGACGCGGCCGGACTCTCGGCGCGCGCGCGCGAGGTGTTTTCGTGGCTCGAGCCCTTCCGCACCGAGCGGGACGCCTACTGGACGGGACTCGGCTATCCGGAGAAGCTCCCCTACCCGGAGAACGAGGAAACGACCTACACTGCTGCGACGATTCTGATGGCTTCGGATGCGCTCGCGGACGATTCCCCGACGAGCAGCTTCTTCCGTGACCTCGCCGGTGAGGATCTCGACGCCGACCAGCCGGACGACGTTCGCGACGAGCCGCGGGTGGCAGAGAACATCAGCGACGCCTGAACGCGTCGTAGTCGCTCGACGATTTCCCTTCGCGTCTCCGGGCGACGCTGGCCGCGACTCAACGCCGCCGCAACACGCCGAGCGTCTTCGTCGTCGGCAGCTCGTCGAAGTCGCCGCTCGCACACGCATGGCGATAGATCTCGATCGGCGCCTGGCCACCGTCGGCGGGGTTCGGAAAGAGATCATGGATCGCGAGGATGCCGCCTGATGCGATTTTCGGGGCCCACGCGTCGTAGTCCCCGCGAGCAGCCTCGAAGCTGTGGCCACCGTCGATGAAGAGCATGCCGACGGGCGTCGACCAGATCTTCGCCAGCGCGGTGCTCTGCGCGACGACAATCGTCGCATGCTGCTCGAGTCCGGCGAGCCGCAGCGTCCGGCGGAGGAACGGCAAGGTGTCCATCGCGTTGGCGTCCGTGTCCCACGTGTCGGTGTCGTGGTACTCCCAGCCTGGCTGGTTCTCCTCCGAGCCACGGTGATGATCGACGCACACGAGCATGCCGTTCGCTTCCCGCGCCCCCGCCCCCAGATAGACCGCTGACTTGCCGCAGTAGCTCCCGATCTCGACAATCGGCCCCATTGGCGCCTGCGCGCGCGCGAGATCGTGCAGGCGGAGGCCTTCCTCCTCGTCGAGGAATCCCTTGCATGCGTGGGCAACGGTGAGCGCCTGTGCGTCCATGGCCGCGGCATCGTACAGGACTCGGGTGCGCCGGCAAGCAGAGGATGCTCGCCGGGGCACGGCGCGAATCTCCCGTCCGCAGGGGCTATTTCCCCTGATCTGCACCGAGAATGGGCCCGGGGTGTTGTGGCTCGCCCGGATGGGTCGGCCGGGTCGTATGCGCTACACTCGAGCGTATGGACCGAGCCGGCGCCAGCCTGTTCGGCCGTGATCGCGAGCGCGCTGAGCTCGGGGCGGCCATCGTCGAGGCCGAAGCCGGCCACGGGTCGACCTGGCTCGTCACTGGCGCCGCCGGTATCGGCAAGAGCGCGTTGGCGTCTGCCATCGACATCGACGCGACGGGTCGTGGCTTTCGCACCTACTGGGGGCGCTGCTGGGCGGGCTCGGAGGCCCCGGCCTTCTGGCCGTGGGTGCAGGTGCTGCGCGGATTTCTGGCGCCAGGTTCGGGCGGGTCCGATACCCCGCGTGCGGTGATCGACGAACGGGATGCCACCGGACTGCTGCCCGCGTTGCGCGCGAACGCTGCGGCACTCGCACCTTGCGACGCCGACGCGCCCGATGCTCGCCTGTACGCGTTCGATGCGGCGACGCGTTTCTTCCGGAGTGCGGCCGAGACGCAGCCGCTCCTGGTCGTGCTCGACGATCTCCATAGCGCCGATGATGCCTCGCTACGCTTGTTCCAGTTCATGGCGCGCGAGCTCGCGGACGCACGGATTCTCCTCCTCGGCACGAGTCGGGACGTCACCGCGGCCGACGACGATGCGCGGGCGGCGGCGCTCGACGCGGTGGCGCGCTCCGGACATCGTCTGCCGCTCGGTGGGCTCGATCATGCCGCTGTTGGCGCGCTCATGGCGCACGTTCTCGGTGCGCCCCTCGCCGAGCCGTTGGTGACAGCAACGTTCCACGCGACTCAGGGCAATCCGTTCTTCGTTGATGAGGTCGTGCGACTCCTGCGGACCGAGGAGGGGGCGAGCGAGCTGCCGGCCGATGCTGCATTGCCCGAGGGCGTGCGCGTTGCTGTCCGCCGTCGCTTGGCCTGCTTGTCACATCCGTGTCGTGACACGTTGGGGCATGCGGCGGTGCTCGGCGAGGAGTTTGGAGTGCAGCTCCTCGAGCGGGTCTTCCCGCTCGTCCGTCAGGAACTCCTCGGGCATCTCGCCGAGGCGCGCGCTGGGGGGATGATCGTGCCGACGGTCGACGTGCTGGGTGGCTACCGATTCGCACACGCCATCATTCGCGAGACCCTGTACGACGACCTTCCCGAGGCCGAAAGGATTGTCGTGCATCGCCAGGTGGCGGAGACGCTCGAGTCACTGGCGAAGAGTGATCCGGACGCTCATCTCGATGCCCTTGCGCACCACTTCTTCGAGGCGGCGCTCGGTGGTGCCGAGCAGCAGGCGATCCGTTACGCGCGTCGGGCTGGTGCGCGGGCTGCCGAGGGGCTGGGGTACGAGCAGGCGGCATGGCACTACGAGCGCGCGCTGCAAGTCATGGCGTTGCAGCCCGACCTTGATGACCCGGCGCAGCGGGCCGAGGTCCTGCTCGCACTGGGAGCGGTGGCCTCGCGTGCCGGGGAGACCGAGCGCGCGCGGGAGGTCTTCGTGCGGGTGTCCGAGATGGCACGCCGTCAGGGAGACGGGCGGATGCTGGCCGAGGCTGCCCTGGGCTATGGCGGTCCGTGGGTGGAGGTCGGCGGCGTCGATCAGACCCTGGTCGCGCTCCTGGAGGCGGCGCTGGCGTTGCTCGACGATGACGACGAGGTGCTTCGCGTTCGGGTGCTGGCGCGTCTCGCGCGAGAGCTCTACTGGTCGAGCGATCCGAGTCGGGGCGTGATCGTGGGTGATCGGGCGGTCGCACTTGCGCGTCGAAGCGGTGATCGTGTGGCGCTCGCTGCGGCCCTGGATGCCCGTGTGTACGCGCTTTGGGGGCCGGAGGCGCTCGACGAGCGCCTGGCAGTCGAGCGCGAGATCGTCGCGCTCGCCGAAGAGTTCGGTGATCGGGAGATGGGTCTCCGGGGACGGCTCTGGTGTCTTTCCGATCTTCTCGAGCACGGCGACTTCCTCGAGGCTGATCGAGAGATCGACGCCTACGATCGACTGGCCCACGAGAGTCGGCAGCCGACCTACATGTGGTACGCGCTCCGCAATCGCGCGATGCGGGCCCTGGTGAAGGGACGATTCGACGAGGCGGAGCGGCTCACCACCGAGGCGTTCACGATGGGCCGGCGGGTTCACGAGCGCTTGGCGGCGCAGGGCCTCGGAATTTTCTCGGTCGTGCTTGGGTGGGAGCGCGGGGTCATGCCGGATCTCGCCGGCGTGCTCGAGCGGTTCGGCGCGCAGTATCCCGGGATTGGTGCGTGGCGTGCTGGGCTCGCGTTTCTCTACGTGGAGGAGGGACGAGTCGCCGACGCGCGGCGCGAGTTCGAGAGCCTGGCCGACGAACTCCCCACCCGGACGACCCGCGATAGTGTGTGGCTTCCGTCGACGGCGCTCCTGGCGCTCGTGTGTGCGTCGCTCGGGGACGAAGAGCGGGCGGATGTCCTGTACGAGGCATTGGAGCCGTATGCCGATCGCATGGTGGTCGCGGGCCGTGCCCTCGTCTGCCTGGGCTCGGTCGCGTACCATCTGGGTGCGCTCGCAGCGACGACAGGGAACCGAGACGAGGCCGCGGCACACTTCGAACGGGCGATCTCCCTGCACGCCCGCTTCGGTCACGGCCCGTGGCTGGCGCGGGCTCGCGTCGGCTACGCGAGGATGCTTCTCGAATGCGAGGGTGCCGCCGACCGCCAACGTGGCCGTACGCTTCTTGGGGAGGCCGTGGCCGTTGCCGAGACGCTCGGGATGCAGGGGCTCGTGCGCGACATTCGTGCGTTGGAGACGAGGGCGTGGGCCGATCGCCCGCCGCCGGTGGCGCCTGACCCCGCTGCGGGTGGCCCGTTGCCGGTGGGGGCCAAGATCTTCCGCCGCGAAGGAGAGTACTGGAGCATCGCGTTCGATGACCGGGTGTTTCGCCTGCGCGATACCAAGGGCTTGCACTACATCGCGCGCCTCCTCGGCCAGCCGTTCCGCGAGCTGCATGTGTCCGAGTTGGTCACGGCGGCGTCAACGTCCGCTCCGCGAGCCGTGCAGGACGACTTGAGCGTCCGGGCTTCGCTTGGAGATGCCGGCGAAGCGCTCGACGCCCAGGCCCGCGCCGAGCTGCGCGGCCGCGTCGAGGACCTTCGGCAGGAAATCGAGGAGGCAGAGCGCTTCCACGACCTCGGTCGTCTGGCGGCGCTGCGCGACGAGCTCGAGTTTCTCATGCGCGAGCTCGCGCGGGCTGTGGGCATCGGCGGGCGCTCCCGACGCGAGGTCTCCCTCGACGAACGTGCGCGCGTCAATGTGACCAAGGTCATCAAGACGGCGCTCAGACGAATCGCGGAACAGAGTCCGGCCCTGGGGCGTCATCTCGAGCACGCCATCCATACCGGGACGACCTGCAGCTACAGTCCGGATCGGGACGCGCAGGTAATGTGGAAGCTCTGAGGCGTCAGGGAATGGCGCCGCGTTCTTTGAGCCCGGCGATCGTGTCCCACTCGTAGCCGAGCTCGAGCAGGATGTCCTCGGTGTGTTGCCCGCATTCCGGGGTGGCGCCGGCCGGCGCCCACGTCGTCTCGGAGAAGTCGAGCGGAGTCGCGACCCCGGGTGCTGTCGTGCCGTCGGCCTGCGGTACATCGACGAAACTGCCTGCGGCGTGGACCTGCGGATCGGCAATCACTTCCTTTGTCGTCTGGACGGGTGCCCACCACATGCCGGCGTCGTCGAACGCCCGGCCCCACTCGGCGAGCGACTTGGTGGCGAAGATCTCATCGAGAAGTGCGACCAACTCCACCACGTTCTCTCGGCGTGCGGTGATGGTCGCGAAGCGTGGGTCGTCGAGCAAGTCGGGGTGGGCGAGTGCGCGCACGAGATCCGGCCAGTGTCGCTGCCCTTGCAGGCCGAGTAGCCAGAACCAGCGCTCATCGCTGCTGCGGTAGCAGCTGATCACGGGGTTCGGCTGGTTGGTGCGCGTCATCGGGGTGGCTTCGATGCCGAAGCGGAGCGCAGAGTTGGTGTCCCACCCGAGCACGAAGACGCCGATCCGAAGAAGCGACGTGGTCACCAGTTGCCCGCGTCCTGTGCGCTCGCGGGCGAGGAGCGCGGCCGTGATGCCGCCGGCAAGCGTCATGCCGGCGACGTGATCACCCATGGCGCCGCGCTGGACCGGCGGGTCGGTGCCTGGGGCAGTGAGTGCCGCGGCGATCCCGGCACGTGACCAGAACGCGCCCACATCGTACGCAGGTCGATGGGCCTCCGGACCAGTCTCGCCGTAACCGGTGACCCGCGAGTACACGAGACGCGGGTTGCGGGTGGCAAGTGTATCGTAGTCGAGGCCAAGCCTGGCGAGTGCGGCGGGGCGGACGTTGGTTACGAACACATCGGCGCGGTCGAGGAGGGCGAGCGCGATCGTCCGGCCTTCGTCGGTCCTGAGATCGAGCGCGATGCTGCGCTTCCCCCGGTTGTCGAGCTCGAAGGGCGGGTTTGCCGGAAGCTCGATGCCGGCCGCGACCATGAACAGCCCGCGAAAGGGATCGCCCTCGCGCGGCTCGATCTTGACCACGTCGGCGCCCCAATCGGCCAGGATGCCACCCGCGGAGGGACCAGCGACCCAGACAGCCAACTCGACGACGCGAACGCCTTCACAAGGACCTGCCATGTCGTGCCTCCAGTGTGCTGGGCTACCACCGCTCGAAGCCAGGGTGCAACCGACCAGGACGCGCTGCGTACTCGTAGTGTTGAGCGGGAGCTCTTCGCGCCGGCAGAACGGCGGTGGGAGGGCTCACGCTCGATGCATGACGATTGGAACACGAAGGTACGAGGATTGTTTCTGGCAGTCGCGATGGTGGCGTTGACGTCCGGGCCGATGTCGCTCGTAGGCGCCGTGGGCACCGTGAGCGCCGGGATCGCGCCGGCGGTCGTACTCAACGAGATCCACGCCGATCCGGACGCTGCCGCCGGGGACGCGAATGGTGACGGTACGGTCCAGAGCACGGCGGACGAGTTCGTGGAGATCGTGAACTCCGGCCCGGCGACGCTGGACGTCAGTGGGTGGACGATCGCGGATGCCATCAGTACGCGCCACGTCTTTCCCCCCGGGTCGGTCGTCGGTGCCGGATGCGGGGTGGTCGTCTTCGGCGGGGGCAGTCCGACGGGAAGCTTCGGCGCGATGCTGGTCCAGACGGCATCGGGTGGCTCGCTCGGGTTGAACAATGGTGGCGATACGGTCGTCGTCCATGATGGCACCAGCGTCGTAGCGAGCTACGCGTACGGTTCCGAGGGCGGCGGTAATCAGTCGCTCACCCGCGCTCCCGACATCGTCGGCGTAGATCCTCTCGTCCGCCACCAGCTTGCGCCGGGCGCAAACGGGGCGCGATTCTCGCCTGGAACCCGGATCGACGGCAGCGCGCTCGGTGGTTGTGCCGGTCCGGCGCCCACGGGAACCGTCGCCGCGACACCCACGCTCGTTCCGTCATCCACTCCAACCGCGGTCCTTGCGACGGCCACGGTCACGCCGTCGCCGATGGTCACGACAACCCCCGTGCGCACGGCGACCGCGTTGCCAACCGCGACGCCGACTACGACGGTTCCCGCTTCCACGGCGACGGCCGCCGCTACCGCGACCGCGACGAGTACCACGACGCCGACCACGACGCCGACCGCGCGGGTGACGCCGACCGGAACGGCAACCGCAACGGTAACCGCGATTCCTTCGGCGACGGTGACTGAGACCCCGGCGGCGACGGTGACAGTGACCCCGGCGGCGACGGTGACTGAGACCCCGGTGGCGACCATCACCGTTCTTCCGACGCCGGTCCTCACTGCGACTCCAGTGGCGACGGTGACTCCGGCCACGTCCCCGACCGCGACCCAAACCGAGACTCCGCTCGCCACGCCCACGCCGACGCCCGCGCCGACCGTGACGGCCGCCCTGTGTCTGGCGGCGCCGCGCGTGGGATGCCGCGCCTCGATTCGGCCCGGGCGTGGCATCCTCGTCGTGCAGGATCACGCGGTCGATCGGCGCGACCGGGTCGTCTGGAAATGGCGGAAGGGCGCGGCGACGTCGGTTGCCGATCTCGGTGATCCGCTCGTCGGCGATGACTACGCGCTATGTCTGTACGACGAGTCGGCGCCGATACCGCGGCTCGTTCTGGCGGCCGCCGTTCCCGCGAATGATGTCTGCCCGGAGTCCGGTGACGGCTGCTGGGCGCAGGCGCGGGCCGGGGCGCGGGTGCTGCGCTACAAGAGCGCCAGCGGCCTCCCCGATGGGGTCACGCGGGTCGTCTTGAAGCCTGGTGATGACGGTGCGGCGCGCCTCACGTTGCAGGCGCGCGGCGAGCGCCTCGACCCTCCGATCCTGCCCCTGCCGTTGCCACTGCGCGTACAACTGCAGGGCGTGCACGGTCGTTGTTGGGAATCCCGCCATACGGCGGCCGGGGTGCGACGGAACGACGTGCAGATCTTCCGCGGGCGGCCTGAGTAGTGCCCCATCCGTCCCGCGCGTCCTCTCCCCGTGGCCGCGGTACGGATGGGCCGGGTTCGAAGGCGATCAGGCGTTGGCGCGCTTGGTCGCCTCGAGCTTGGCCCGTCGGCGCATGAGTGCGTCCATCTTCTTTCGATCGACCGAAATGAACAGGCCGTCGGCCTCGGCGGTCACTTCGTTCGCTGCGAACAGGCGTCCGCGTGTGAAGATCTTGCGCCCCTCGATGCGGAGAATCTCCGCTTCGAAAAAGAGCTCAGTGTGGAGCGGTGTCGGGCGGCGATACCGGATCGTGAGTGTTCCCGTCATGCCGGGATTGCCGCTCCGCGATTGGACGAAGCCCAACACCTCGTCGAAGGCGGCGGCGACGTAGCCGCCGTGGACGCTTCCGGGAGGGCCTTCGTAGGCCGAACCGAACGTCACCGTAGCTTCGGCCCCGCGCTCGCCCACCTGTCCGATGGTGATGGGTGGCGCGAGCGGGTTGGCGAGCCCCATGAATGGGCTCTGGTCGAAGAAGGCGCCGACGTCGCCTGCGTTGGCGGATTCTGCGTAGTGAAATCGCTTCAGGCGTGGATGGGCCTTGAGGGCTTCCGCGTAACGCTCGAGGCCCTCTGCCGCCCGCCGTAGCTCTTCCTCGGGCGCGTTGCTTGGAACCAGGCGCTCGATCACGAGGCGCATGGCCTGGGCGAGCCTTCGCTTCTGATCCCACGCTGCGGCACCCGATGTCTTGGTGGTGTCCCAGTGCAGCGTGACCTTTCGCTTCCGCTTCGGTTTCTCGGGCACTCCGGTATCCTTCCACGTCCGCGTCGGTGCGGCGAACGCAGCGCTTCGCGCCGCAAAGGGATCGTGCTACGAGGGGTCGCCATGCGGTTTTCCTTCGCTGATTCCATGATCGATCCGAGTTTCTACCTGCCGCTGGCGCAGGCGGTGGAAGAGGCCGGCTGGTCCTCGATGATCGTGCCCGACAGCCTGTGCTATCCGGAAGTGTCCGACAGCAAATATCCGTACACGCCGGATGGCAACCGGGAGTTTCTCGAGAACAAGCCCTTCATCGACCCCTTCGTGCTCGTGCCGGCCCTGGGTGCGGTCACCAAGACCCTGCGCTTCAACACCTTCGTCGTGAAGCTGCCGATCCGTCATCCGGTATTGGTCGCGAAGGCGGTGAGTTCCATCGGCGTGTTGACCAACGACCGGTTCGGCTTCGGGGTCGGGGTGAGTCCGTGGCCTGACGATTTCCAGGCGTGCGACGCGCAGTGGAAAGGGCGCGGCAAGCGCATGAACGAGATGCTCGAGATCATTCGTGGTCTTACGCGCGCCGCTGAAGGTACGACCGACGGCCCGTTTGCTCGTGGCGACTTCTTCGAGTTCCACGGCGAGTTCTACGATCTCGAGAGCATCAAGATGTGCCCGGCCCCGCGCGTCCCGATTCCCATACTGATCGGTGGCCATTCCGAGGCGGCATTGAAACGTGCGGCCCGGCTCGGCGATGGATGGATGCATGCGGGCGGCGATCCCGCCGAGTTCGACACGATGATGGAGCGGCTGCAGGATCTGCGGCGCGAGTACGGGCGCGAGCGCGAGCCGTTCGAGGTGCACGTCATCTCGCTCGATGCGTACAGTGTCGACGGCGCACGCCGACTCGAGGATCGCGGCGTGACCGACGCCATCGTCGGATTCCGGAACGCCTACGCCATGGAGCAGGATACCGAGACCCTGCAGCACAAGATCGACTGCGTCCGCCGTTTTGCCGACGACGTCATCGCCAAGACGTGACGATCATCGGATGACGCTCGACCCGAAGACTCCCGTCTTGGTCGGTGTCGGAGCGGTCGTGCAGCGGGCGGCCGATCCAGCAACGGCGGACGAGGCGGCGACGCTCATGGCCGCGGCGCTCGAGCGTGCCGCCGACGACGCGGGCAGCAGGGAACTCCTCACCAGCGCGGATCGCATCGCCGTGCCGAAGGGTCTCTGGGAGTATAGTGATCCGGCCCGCATGGTTGCCGCGCGGCTCGGCGCGCGGCAGGCGCGGACGGCGCTGGCCGAGATCGGGGTCTTGCAGTCCACCCTCCTGAACGCGGCATGCTGCGACATCGCCGGCGGCAAGGCCGATGTCGTGCTCGTCGTCGGTGGTGAGGCGAAGTATCGGAACGTGAGCGCGCGGGCTGCGGGAGTTGCCGTCAGCGATACACCGCAAACGGATGTCGAGCCCGACGAGACCTTGCGTCCCGCCGACGAGCTGTTCACGCAGCTCGAGGTCGAGCGTGGTCTCGTCATGCCGGTGAACTGCTACGCCATGATGGAGAACGCGCTTCGCTACGCCGATGGGCAGACCGTCGAGGCGCATCGTGACGCGGTCGCCGGGTTGTGGGCGGGGTTCAGCAGGATCGCGGCCGACAACCCGTACGCGTGGTATCGGGAGCCCATGCCGGCTGCGGAGATTCGCGACGCGTCATCCGAGAACCGGATGCTCGCATTCCCCTACACCAAGCGCCACAACTCCCAGTGGAACGTCGATCAAGCTGCCGGCCTGATTCTGTGCTCGGTGGAGAAGGCGCGGGCGCTCGGTCTCGCCTCGGATGGATGGATCTTCCCGTTGGCGGGGGTCGAATCCAACCACATGGTCCCGTTGGCTCTTCGCCGCGATCTGCACCGCTGTCCGGCGTTTGCGATCGCCGGCACCCGCGCGTGGTCGCTCGCGGGCCGCGCCAGCTCCGATCTTGCGCACGTCGATCTCTACAGTTGTTTCCCGATTGCTGTCCGCATCCAGGCCCGGGAACTCGGATTGACCGAGCAGCGTCCGCTCACGGTGACCGGAGGGATGGCGTTCGCCGGTGGGCCGCTCAACAACTACGTCCTGCAAGCCGCCGTGCGGATGGCCGAGGTGCTGCGCGATGATTCCGAGGCGACGGGTCTGACGACAGCGGTCAGCGGTATGCTGATGAAACAGGGCGTCAATCTCTGGTCGGCAACACCAGCAGCGGAGGCTTTCCGGTTCGAGGATGTGTCGGCGGCGGCCGCCGCCGCGACGGCGACGTTGACACTGGTCGATGACGTCGACGGCGACGCGCCGGTGGCGAGCTATACCGTGCTGTACCTCGGCGATACGCCGGTTCGTGGTATTGCCCTCTGCGATCTGCCAGACGACCGCCGCGCGCTCGTTACGACCGACGACGTAGCGATCATGACCGAAATGCTCGCTGGCGAGTTCTGCGGTCGCCAGGTGCGGTTGGCATCGGGTGGGGCGTTCTCGATCTGAGCTCGGCTCAAGGTGCTGGGGCGGCCGTAGGCGTGGCGTTCGCGTCCTGAGCACGCACGACGGCGAGAATGTCGGTGCCGTAGCGTTCTGCTTTCGATGGGCCGATCCCGTGCGCGAGCTTGAGTTCGTCGAGATTGCGTGGCCGCAGGCGCGCGATGTCTCGGAGCGAGCGGTCGCTGGCGACGACGTAGGCCGGCACGCTGGCGCGCTGCGCTTCTTCGAGTCGCCAGTGACGCAACGCTTCGAACACGATCTGCTCGGCGGGGTCGAGCGTTGGCACGATCGTCCCCGCGCCGGGCTGGGCTGTGCCTGTGGCCCGTCCAGTATCGCGACCGGCCCTGCGTGCGATGCGTGTCGGTGGCAGGAGCACGCGCGCCGGGCGCTCGCCTCGCATGACCGCGTGACCGTCGGGGGTGAGCACCAGGACCGGACGATCGTCACCGCTGAAGCCCACCCAGCCGGCGACGACGCAGCGGCGTAGCAGGCGGGCGATCCACGGTCCCGGATACTCGCGCAACATTCCGAAGGTGCGCGTGCGGGCCAGTCCGGTGTAGTCGAGACGGGGCTCGGGGTCGCCATGGAGGAGCTTGACCGCGAGTTGCATGCCGAAACGGCGATCGACGCGTGCGACGCCGCTCAGCGCTTTCCGCACGATGACAGTGACGGTGTCCTCGTCGTGCTCGTCGTCGCCAGCGAGTGACTGACAATTGTCGCATCGCCCGCAGCCGTCGAGGATCTCCGCGTCGTCACTGAAGTAGCGCAGGATCGCGTCGTGGCGGCAGCTTCCGCCTTCGACCCAGCGCATGAGATCCAGAAAGAGACCCCATTTGTGCTCGACGACCTCGGCGGTGGGTGGTGGGTCGCCACTTTCGAGCAGGCGGCGCCGCTGCGGGAGGTCTCCCGGGAGTGTCGTGAGCAGCGCCACGGCATCCTCGCCATCGCGTCCGGCACGACCGACCTCCTGGTAGTACGCTTCGACCGAGCCCGGAGGAGCCAGGTGCAGTACGGCACGGACATCGGCGCGGTCGATGCCCATCCCGAAGGCGTTGGTGGCGACGACGATCTCGAGTTCGCCGGCGCTGAAGGCCTGCTGTGCCCGGCTCCGGACGGCCCCGGGGAGCCCTGCATGATAGGCCGCGACCCGCCAGCCGTTACCGCCGAGGCGCGCGCATTCTTCTTCGGTGAGCTTGCGTGTCGGGGCGTAGATGATGGCGGTGCCGCGTCCACTGCCGGGCGCGTCCAGCGCCTCCACGAGCGTGGCATCTACCAGCCGCCGGCGCTCGTTGGCGCTGTCGACCTCCGCGGCGCGCAGGGCGAGGTTCGGACGCGCGAAGCCGTGTACGATCTGCGGGGTGTCGTTGCCGAGCCCGAGTCGCACCAGGATTTCATCACGGACGATTGGGGTTGCGGTTGCCGTGCACGCCAGGACCCGCACGTCGTCGAGCTCGCGCAGCAGGCCGCCGATCTCGAGATACTCGGGCCGGAAGTCGTGTCCCCATTCGCTGATGCAATGCGCTTCGTCGATCGCGACGAGCGGGCACGTGAGGTCCTGGAGCAGGGCGCGAAAGCCGGAAAAGACCAGGCGCTCGGGCGCAACGTACACCAGCTTGCATTCACCGGCCCGGATGGCCGCCATGCGGGCGCGCATCTCGCTTGCCTCGACCGTCGAGGCGAGGAAGGTGGCTGCGATGCCACGTTCGCTGAGCGCATGCACCTGGTCGTGCATCAGGGAAATGAGCGGGGAGACGACGAGCGTCGTGCCCGGGAACAGGCAGGCTGGCAGCTGATAGGTGAGGCTCTTGCCGCCTCCGGTTGGCGCCACCAGCAGAAGCTGCCGGTGCGCGAGCAGGGCCTCGATGGCTTCCCGCTGCCCCGGACGGAAATCCGTGTACCCGAGCTGCCGAAGGCCGGCATCCAGATCGAGATCAGCCACGCGCGCTAGGGTTTGAGCTGAGCCGCGACAGTGTGGAAGACATCGAGCGTCCGCCGCACGTCTTCGTCGGTGTGTGCGAGCGAGACGAAGAACTTCTCGTGTCCCTTGACGATGCCGTGATCGAGGAGGAGTTCGGTGAAGCGCATGTGCAATCCACGATCGCTGGCGAGCATGCTCCGGAAGTCCGTGATCGGGTCCGCGCCGAACCAGACCTCGAAGCACGGCGGCTCGCCGAGGACCTGGGCTGGGATGCCGGCCGCCGTCAGGGCGTCTCCGAGTCCGGTCATCAGACGCTGGCCGGTCGCGAACAACCGCGTGTAGGTGTCGTCCTCACACAGGACCCCGATCGCGGCGAGCGCGGCGGCGCACGAGACGGGATTGCCACTGTAGGTGCCCGTCTGCATGACGTAGCCGCCGCGGCCAGCCTCGAACGGGTCGATGTGGCGCATCAGTTCCTTGCGCCCGCAAAGTACGGAGATCGGATGGCCTCCCGAGATGCTCTTGCCGAGTGCACACAGGTCGGGCGTGACGCCGTAGTACTCCTGGGCGCCACCGAGCCCGAGTCGAAAGCCAGTGACGACCTCGTCGAAGATCAGGGGGACATCGTAGCGTGCGGTGACGGCGCGTAGGGCCTCGAGGAAGCCTGGTTGCGGTCGGATCGTGCGCTGCAGCGGTTCGACGATGACGGCCGCGAGCGTGTCGTGATGCTCATCGATGAGTGCGGTTGTGGAGGCGGCGTCGTTGAAGGGCGCAACGAGTACGCCGTCGGCGATGCTTGCCGGGATGCCCGCCGAGTTTGGGACGGCGGTGGGGTAGTCCGCCGGACGGTGTGTCCATTGATTGCTCATGAGCGCGTAGTCGCTCATGCCGTGGAAGCCGCCCTCGAACTTCAGGATGACGTCACGTTTCCGGTACGCGCGCGCCACCCGCAGCGCGAAAAAGGTCGATTCGGAACCGGCGCTATGAAAGGACACCCGCTCGGCGCAGGGCACGAGACGCACGATCTCCTCGGCGAGTCGGATCGCAGGCTCGTTGACCATGAGGTACGTGTTGCCGCGCTCGAGTTGCTGGCGAACCGCTTCGACGACCGCGGGGTGTGCGTGCCCGAGGACCATCGGTCCGGATCCGAGCAGATAGTCGATGTACTCGTTGCCGCTGACGTCGCGGATATGTGCGCCGCGGGCCTCGGCGACGACCATGGCGTGATCGGGCGAGGCCGTCGCGTTCCGGACCCCGGAGGGAAGGAGGCGGCGCGCGGTCTCGAGCAGCGCGGATTCTTCAGGGGTGCGTGGCGTCCGGGGCATGAGCGATCAGTCCTCGTGCGTCGCATCGCGAGACGCGAGTGTCAAGGCGACTCGTATCGGATGACGGAAATCGCGCTGGTCCGATCGGGGGACGTACCTGGCGGCGCTTCCTGGGGCGAGATCCGGATCGCATCCGTGGTCGTGTCCCGTCGCGCTACGCCGCCAGCGCGCCGATCACGCGGCCGAGCGCCGGATCGTGAGTGGGATCGTCAGGGAGTCGGAGGGTGATGCCACTGGCGAGGTCGCCGTACCAGGATCGCAGCACGGGCGCGATCGCGTCGTAGGTACCGGTGGCGACCAGCGCATCGAGGATGTCGTCCGTGATGAGGGCGGGCATGTCCTGCCAGCGGCCGGCGCGGGTGAATTCGCGGAGCTTCGTGCCTATGTCCTCCCAGCCGTAGAGCGCGAGCGTCGGCCAGTACTGCGGAGTGGAGTAGAGGAAGCCGAAGTATTGGCGGAGGTTTTCACGCTCGCGAGTAACTGCGGCGTCATCGGGGCCGGTGGCGACGAAGGTGCTCGCGATCACGGTGCCCGGGGCCGATCCGCGCCCGACGCGCTCTGCGCCGGAGGTGAGGGCAGGCAGGCAACGTTCACGTAGAAAGCGTGGCCCGCTGTTCGTGGGGTGGGTCATCAGCCCGTCCGCGACCTCGCCCGCCAGCGTGACCATGCCCGGATTCACACCCCCGAGGTAGATCGGGATGGCGGGGTGCTCGATGGGCCCAGGATTGAAGAAGGGCTGCATGCGGGTGAGCTGGTAGTTGGCGGAGCTGAACGCGAGCGGGGCGTCGGTCTGCCAGCTCTGCCACACGGCTCGGATGGCACCGACGTAGTCGCGCATGCGTGCGACTGGAGGCGTCCACGGCGTGCCGAAGCGTCCAACGATGTTCCCCTTGATCTGTGAGCCCAGCCCGAGCGCGAAGCGGCCCCCGGAGAGCGCCTGCAGATCCCAGGCCGCGTACGCGACGGTCGTGGGGCTCCGCGGGAAGGCCACCGTCACGCTCGTGGCCACCTCGAGGGTGCTCGTGTGCTCGAGCGCCAGGAGGGCGGTCAGAAAGCCGTCGTGGACCGCTTCTGGGATCAGGAGACCGTGGAAGCCGATCCGCTCGGCGCGCTTGGCCCAGGCGGCGACGTCGCCGAGCGGCAGGCGGGGATCTTCGATGGCGGCAAAAACCTTCATTGGTGGCAGGGCTCCAATTCGGTCTGGCTGTATAGTAGATGCTCCCTGTGGCCGTCGACCGTGAAGAAGCGCAAGCCAGGCTGAACCAACTCGCCGCCGGTACGCTCGGCCATCGCGCCAGTCAGCCCTATACGGTGGCGGATCGCTTCGAGGAGCGCGCCGCGACCGCGCCGGAGCGCCCCTTCGTGTTCTTCGAGGACCGCGTGATCACCTACGGGGCGTTCAATGCCCTGGCGAACCGGGTCGCACACGTGGCGCGGGCGACGGGTCTCAGCAGCGGCGACGTCGCCGGGCTCATGATGGAGAACCGGCCGGAGTTTCTGGCCTGCTGGGTCGGGCTCGCGAAGCTGGGCGTGACGATTGCGTTGATCAACACCCACCTGCGCGGCCAGCCACTGATCCGCTCGATCGAGACGACCGGTGCGCGACGGTTGTTCGTCGGTAGTGAGTGCATGGCGGCACTGGGCGGCGCCGCCACCGAGATTGCCGAGCGCTGGCCGATCCACGTCTGGGGCGAGGGGGCACCGCCGCCCGACGGCCCATCTCCCGAGGGATCCTGGCCCCGGGGTGCAGTCGAGATCGATGCCGCGCTCGCAGAGGCTTCGGACGTGAACCCGGACGCCTCCGTCCGGGCTGGCCTGATCGCGGAGCACGACCTCTTCCACATCTTCACCTCCGGGACGACGGGCCTTCCGAAAGCCGCGCGGCTGAGTCACATGCGTTTTCTCGGTGTCGGCGACGGCATGTCGTCGATTGCCGGATGGGGACCCGATGACGTCATCGCCTGCGTGCTGCCGCTCTATCACGGCGCGGCGGGCATGGTGGTCGTGTCGTCCGCGCTCGCGCAGGGAGGGGCCATCGCGCTCCGTCGGCGTTTCAGTGCCAGCCGGTTCTGGGAAGACGTGCGGCGCTACGGTGTCACTGGCTTTCAATACATCGGTGAGATCTGTCGGTATCTTCTGAACCAACCAGCCAGTCCGCGCGATCGTGACCACACGCTGCGCGTCATGATGGGCGCCGGCCTCGCACCCGGCATCTGGGAGGCGTTCCAGAGCCGGTTCGGCATCGAGCGCATCATCGAGGGTTGGAGCTCGACCGAAGCGAACACCAACATGATCAATCTCGAAGGGAAGGTAGGTTCGTGCGGGTACCTCCCGTTCAAAGACCGCCACAATGGACGCCTCATCCGGTACGACGTCGAAACGGACACGCATCCGCGTGATGCCAGCGGATTCTGCATCGAGTGTGGTGCCGACGAGCCGGGAGAGTTCATCGGGATGATTCTCGACATCCCCGATTCCGGGGCAGGTCGCTTCGAAGGCTACACGTCCGCGCGTGAGACCGAGCGCAAGATTCTTCGCGATGTATTTCAGAAGGGCGACAGCTGGTATCGCTCGGGCGACCTTCTGCGCCATGACGCGGATGACTTCTACTACTTCGTCGATCGCATCGGCGACACGTTCCGTTGGAAGAGCGAGAACGTGTCGACGCAGGAGGTCGTCGAGGCGCTCGAAGACTTTCCCGGACTCGAGGTCGCCAACGTCTTCGGGGTGCAGGTTCCGGGAGCGGAAGGGCGCGCTGGGATGGCCGCGCTCGTGATGAGCGATCGCGAGGCGTTCGACGGGAAGGCGTTCTTCGAGCTTGCCGCGGAGCGACTGCCTGGCTACGCGGCTCCCGTCTTCGTGCGTCTCGTCGGGCAAGCCGACATGACCTCGACCTTCAAGCTCAAGAAGGTCGATCTGCAGCGCGAAGGGTACGACCGAGCCGTCGTACGCGATCCGTTGTTCGTACGTGACGAGACTGCGGGTGCCTACGTGCCGCTGACGGACGACAATCTTCCGGGCTGAGCGCTTCGCGACACGGTAGGGCGTCCTACGTAACGCGACTGGCGACCTGGTACGTGACGAAGCTCGCGATCCAGGCCAGCCCCAGCATGTAGCTGAAGGCAAGGGCGGGCCAGCGCCAGCTCCCGGTTTCGCGTGCCATGACTACGACGGTCGACGTGCACTGCAGCGCAAACACGAAGAAGACCAGCAGTGAGAGCGCGGTGGCGAAGGTATAGGGTGGATCCCCGGTGACGGGGTCGGGGCTCTTGAGCGCCGTGCGCAGTCCGTCGAAGTCGTCGGCGTCGCCCACCGCGTAGATCTGGGCCAGGGTCGAGACGACGACCTCGCGCGCTGCAAGGCTTGCGATCAAGCTGATGCCGATCTTCCAGTCGAAGCCGAGCGGCTCGATGGCTGGTTCGACGGCGCGCCCGACCTGGGCGGCGATGCTGGCGTGGAGGTTCGCTTGTGCCTGTGCGACCGCGTCCATCTCCGGTGTAGCGGGAGCGCCAGGGAAGCGAAGCAGCGCCCAGAGGATCATCGATACGAAGAGGATGGTCTTGCCGGCGCGTTTCAGGAATGCACTGGCGCTGTTCCAGACCTGACGCGCGAGGAGACTCGCGGTCGGCATGCGATACGGTGGCAGCTCCATATAGAAGAACGACGGTGTGCCACGGAGCAGCGTCTTGTTGAGCAGCGCGGCCGACCCGAAGGCGGTCAGGGCTCCGACGAGGTAGAGGGCGAGCATGACGAGCGCTTGCACTCCGACGCCGAGTACCGTCGCTGCCGGGATGAAGGCGCCGATCAGAAGTGTGTAGACGGGGAGGCGCGCGGAGCACGTCATGAAGGGCGCAACCAGGATCGTTGCCAGGCGTTGGCGGGGCGATGCGATGGCACGCGCGGCCATGATCCCCGGAACGGCGCAGGCGTAGCAGGAGAGCAGCGGTACGAAGCTCCGTCCCTGCAGCCCCACCCAGCCCATGATGCGATCGACCACGAACGCCGCGCGCGCCATGTAGCCCACGTCCTGAAGCAGATGGATGAGCAGGAAGAGGAGCGCGATCTGTGGCAGGAAGACCGCGACGGCTCCGAGGCCCGCGAGGAGGCCGTCGGCAATGAAGTCCGCAAGGATGCCGGCGGGAAGGACGCCACGTGCCAATCGGCCGAGCGTGCCAAACGCCCCATCGATGAGGTCCATGGCGGGGACGGCCCAGCTGAAGATCGATTGGAACAGCAGCAGCATTACCAGAAGGAAGACGCCGATACCCGCGACCGGGTGCAGCAATACCCGATCGATCCGATCGCTCCACGCGTCGGGTTCGAGCGTGCCCATGCCGACCTCGTCGCAGATGGCATCCGCCCAGGCGAAGCGCTCGTCGGTCGTCGCCGGGATCGGCTGCGCCGGGCGCTCCCAGTTCTCGGGTCGTTCGAGTAGCTCTCGAACGCGGTCGAGACCGATCCCCCGATGTCCCACCACGCCCGCGACGGGGATGCCGAGACGGGCGGCGAGCTTCGGGAGATGGATTCGTCCGCCACGAGCGCGGATCTCGTCCAGCATGGTGACCACGAGTGCCGTCGGACGGCCGTGCGCCAGGATTTCGGCGAGGAGGCCGAGGCTGCGGCGAAGCGTCGTGCCATCGACGACGACCAGCAGGGCATCGGGAGCCGCCTCGCCGGCCCGTGTGCCGTCGATGACCTCGACGGCGACCTGTTCGTCTGCCGTTTCGCCGATCAGCGTGTAGGTTCCGGGGAGATCGAGGAGGCCGACCGAACGGGTGGCGTGGCGGAGTCGCCCTTCGCGCCGTTCCACCGTGACGCCCGGGTAGTTTCCAACGTGTGCACTGGCGCCCGTGAGCGCGTTGAAGAGGGTGGTCTTTCCCGCGTTCGGCGCACCGGCCAGGGCGATCCGGAGCGGCTGGCCGGTGGCCATCGCGTCGGCGCTCACGCGAACTCGGCGGCGGGCGCGATCGAGAACATTGCGAGCTCGGCGCGGCGGACGCAGATCCGTGCCCCACGGATCTCGACTTCGATGGGATCGCCGAGGGGCGCGCGGCGGACGACACGTATCATCGTGCCGCTCACAAATCCCAGCTCACGGAGTCGATGCGGACCACGGTGTTCCGCATGATCGCAAAGGTGTCCACCCTCACCGGGTGCGAGGGTCGCGAGTGATTGGCAGTCGGTGTGAGGCGTGTCGGGTCTCCGTGTTGAGAATGAGAATCAATTTCAGCTACAGGGTATGGCGGGTGTCGCGCAGGGTCAAGCGACGATGTCGTGGCCGTCCGGTAGATTTGACTCGGCTCGCGCGCGCCTGCTATTCGCCACGCAGCGCTTGGGGGGTTCCCAAGGGAAGCCGGTGAGAATCCGGCACGGCTCCCGCCACTGTGAGTCGGAACGAACGCGCAATTCCAGCCACTGTCCTCTCGGGGATGGGAAGGTAGCGCTAGTAGGCCGCCGACGAGTCAGGAGACCTAGCCCTCGAAGCCATGGCTCGAACCGTCCTCCGGGAATTGGGGACGAGGGCTTGTTGGCCTGTTACCGATCGGGGTCCCTCCCCGCCGGTCGCATCGTCCCCTCGTCGCCGCGCTCGCGAGGCTCAACGCCGGTATTGCGGGAAGCCGTACCGGGGGAAGGCCACTCACATGGCGCATCAAGGAACCAGGGCGCGGGCGCACCGCGTCCCTCTCTCCACTTGCATTGTCTCGCTGCTGCTTCTCCCCTCCCTCTTGCAGGCCCAGCCGACAGCCGGGCCGGACTACATCGTCGGACAGACGTTGCTCCCGGAGGCCAATCAAGCCGGCGTCACCTACGTCGGGACCGACATCTACGTCGGCGCCGGGACATTCGCTGTCGGCGGGCAAAGCATCCTTCGCGTTGCCCCTGACGGTACCAGCACCACGGTGGTGACTGGACTGAACTCGATTGGCGGCGTCGCGTACAACGCCGCATGCGACATTCTGCTCTTCACGGACAACGGGCTCGAAGGGCCCGGCGCGACGACTGGTGATACCGTGTACGGGCTTCCAGCGCCGCGTGACGCTGTCGGCTCCGTCGATGCTGCGACGCTGGAACTGATCGCGTCGGGTACCATTTCCGCGGCCGCGAACGTGCTCGGTCTGCCCGATTGCAGCGTGCTGGTCACCGATCCGACCGGGGACGACAGCAGTCGCGTCGTGAAGGTCGATGGGGGTGTTGCCAGTGACCTCATTACCGGGCTCGATTTCGTGTCGGGTCTCGCGCTGACCGATACCAACGAGTTGCTGGTCGGCGAGGTCGACGCGAATACGTTTGCGGGCCGCGTGCACCGCTTCGATCTCGCCGGCTCCTCGCTGGGAGCTCTTGCCACCGGTCTCTCCGGATCGTTCGACGCGGCGCTGGACCCGACCGGTCATCTGCTCGTGACGGGCGGGTTCACGTTCGATTTTGCTACCTCGACCGTGGTGCGGATCGCTCCTGATAGCAGCGTCGAGGAGATCGCCTCGGGTTTTGGCTTCACGAGTGGCGTGGGGGTCGACGGACCCTCGGGCCAGATCGCCGTGCTGGATTTCGGCGTTGCCGGTGTCGATACACTGACGCCCGTGGCCAACCTGACGGCCGGCGGCAAGGCCAAGAAGGATTGCCAGGTCGAGTGGTGGGGCGGTGAGACCGATCTGAATCGTCGCGGAAAGCCGATCCCGCGTTGGACCTGTCACGATGGCGACGCGTGTGATCGCGATGGTGCCGTCGATGGCTCGTGTACCTTTCTGGTTGGCGCCTGTTTCGCAGTTGACGATGCGCGCTTGGCATCCTGTCAGTCGCCGACGATCGAAGCGGCCGTCCTGACCAGCAAGAAGCTGCCAGACGTCGCGGTCGAATTGCAGGCCGCCGTGAATGCGGTGCTGCCGACGAGCGATCCCGTGTGCAGTCGGGCCGTGGAGGTCACGATTCCCGTCAGCCGGAAGGGGCCGAGCCTCGGCATCAAGACGATCGTCAATGGTAAGCGCGGTGACCGCGACCGTCTCGGGCTCCGTTGTAGGGCGAGTGACTGAGGCGCATCTACATCTGCCGGGGGCGGGTCCGATGCGGCCCGCCCCCAGCGTCGATCAGGGAGCGCCCGACTTGCTCGCGCGGGCGTCGCCTGTGAGCCCGTGTTTTCGGATGTCCGCGGCCCATCCGCAGGGTGGATCGGGCGGCGTTCGCGGTCGATCATTGGTAAGGCGAGCCGTGTCGATGCTCATCGGTGTGTTGGTGGTTGGCGTAGTTGCGGGAACAGGCCCGGTTGCGGCCGAGCCTTGCTTGGACGCGGTCGTCGAGTTCACCGCCGGCACGAACGGGGGTTTTCAAGAGAATCTTCTTCCGAATATTGTCCTCGGCCCACCCTATGGCGACGGGATTTCGGATGGCTCGCTCGACGTCGCGTCGCTTGGCGATGGCGGCTCGATAACCGTCGCCTTCGAGGACAATGTGATCCTCGACGGTCCGGGCGTCGACTTCACGATCTTCGAGAATCCGTTTGGCGACGGCGTGACGCAGGCCACGTTCATCGAGGTGGGCGTCGTGTCGGTGAGTGCCGACGGTGAGAACTTCTTCGAGATCCCCTTCGACCCGAACAGCTTTCAGGGCCTCGCTGGGGTGACACCGGTCGAGAGCCATCCTGACAATGGTATCGATCCGCGCGATCCGACCCTGGCGGGTGGCGACGCCTTTGATCTGGCCGACGTCGGCCTCAGCGAGGCGCGCTTCGTGCGGATCGATGATCCCGGCATCTTGATCCACGATCCCGGCAACGATTTCCCGACGCCAGGACCCGGGAAGTCCGGGTTCGATCTGGATGCGATCGTTGCCGTCCATTCCATGGACACGTGTACGGCCTGTTGCGATGTCGATGGCAGCGGCACGATCACGCCCGGCGACGCTCTGCTGCTCCTGCGCGACGTTCTGAACCAGCCACCCGCCATCGCGTTGTGTGGCGACTCCCCCTGCCGGAGCGTCCATTGCGGCGACACCGATGACAACGGCAGCGTCGGACTGACCGACGTCGTGCGCTGCCAGCAGCTCGCGTCCGAGCTCGCACCAGCCATTGCGTTGTGTGCGACGGGTCCCTGTGACTTCGCGCCATGAGCAGATCGCAACCATACAAAGAGGTGCGTGTCGGGTACGGGGGCGCGTCGTGTATCCGCGTCGCACGGGGTGCGCTCGTCGTTGCTGGTTTGGTGCTCGCGTCCGCCGCGCAGGTGTTGGCGCAGCCCTCCGATTCGGCCGTCGAACAGGCTCCGACCCAGGCGCCGGTCGACGACGCCGTGATCTCCACCATCGAGGTCACCGCTGCGCCCATCGAGGAAGCAACCAGCGATCAGAGCGCCTTTGCCACGGTCGTACAGATTCGCGATCAGCCGGCCGAGGGACAGACGCTCACCGACGTGCTCGATGACAGCGTTGGGGTGCAGGTGCGCCGCTTCGGTGGGCTCGGCGACTTCGCGACGGTTTCGATCCGGGGCAGCAGCCCAGGGCAGGTACGGATCTACCTCGATGGCGTGCCGCTGACGCGTGCACGGAGCGAGACGGTGAACCTTGCCGACCTGCCGCTCGATCAGCTCGACCGCGTCGAAGTGTATCGCGGCGTCAGCCCCCTTGCGGTATCGGCCTCCGCGCTCGGCGGCGTCATCAATCTCGTCACACGCGCGCCGCGCGATGAACCCTCGTTCAGCTTGATCGCGGGCGGTGGTTCGTTCGGGACCCGCAAAGTCAGTTCGAGTGCTTCGATGGCCGGCGGACCATGGAGCGGGTTCGTGTCGGCCTCGTACCTCGGCTCGGAAGGCGATTTCAGCTTCCGGGACGACAACGGCACGCCCGAGAATCCGAACGACGACGAAACGGTCGATCGCGAGAACAACCACTTCGATGCGTTCGAGGGGCTCGCCAAGGTGCAGTACGCGTTCGACGACGGTGAGACGTTCACTGGGGTCCAGGAGGTGTTCACGAACGATCAGGGCGTGCCTGGGATTGGCGCGTTCCAGTCGGAGAACGCCAACCTCCGCGAGCTTCGCAGTCTGACGTACCTGCGCTACCGGGACGACCAGGTCGGCGACCGGCCGCTGGCGCTCACGGGCACGGGCTTCTTCGTCTTCGAGAAGCAGGACTTCCGTGATCTCCAGGGCGAGATCGGTCTCGGCGATCAGGCTACCAGCAACCGGACCTACGTCGGCGGGGCGGGTGTCGAGGGCGAGTATCTGCGCGGGTTGCACGAGCTGGTCGGGCGGCTGGACCTGATCGGCGAAGTCTTCTCGCCGAAGGAGAAGCTCGCCGACGAGCCCAACGGCCCGAATCAGTCACGGATTACCCTGAACAGCGCCATCGGTGACACGTTCGGTCTGTTCGGTGATCGGCTGATCCTGCAGCCGTCGTTCCGGTACGAATTCGTGCATGACGACTTCGGTGGATCCATCGGACCCGGGGGGGGCCTTACGGACGAGGCCTCCGGCGGTGACGAACATCTTTTCACGCCGCGCCTGGGCGTGAGCGTCATTGCGACGCCCTGGCTGACCTTCAAGGGGAACGCCGGCCGCTACGCCCGCATGCCGAACTTTACCGAGCTGTTCGGGAACCGGGGCTCGGTCGTCGGCAATCCGGGGCTCGATCCCGAGCGTGGCGTGAACGCGGATATCGGATTCGTTGCCGAGACGGGGGTGCTCGGGCCGGTGGGACGCTCGCGGCTCGAGGTCGCCGGCTTCTACAGCGACGTCGACGATCAGATCGTCCTGGTGCAGAACTCGCAGCGCACGTCGGTGCCGCGCAACGTCGGTAGTGCGCAGGTGCTCGGGTTGGAAGTCTCGGGGCGGATGCGGGCATGGGAGCGCTTCGCCCTCAGCGTGAACTACACGCTCCAGGACGCCCGCGATGAGAGCGGTATTCCAGGGCGCGACGGAAACAAGCTTCCCGGTCGCCCGAAGCACGAGGTCTACGCCCGGACGGATGTGGACATCGGGCCAGTGAGACCGTTCTACGAGCTGAACTTCATCGCCGAGAACTTTCTTGATCAGGCGAACTTTCGTGAAGTGTCGAGCCGTACAATCCACACGGCTGGTCTCCATTTCGATGTGCCGAAGCTTCCGCTCGAGCTCACGTTCGAGGCCCGGAATCTCGGAGACGAGCAGATCGAGGACGTCGCGGGATTTCCGCTCCCGGGGCGCTCCTATTTTGGGACCCTCGCGTGGCGTTGGGCCCCAGCGGGAGAGGAGCCCTCGTGATGCGTCGACTCGTGTTCCTGGGGGTCGTGACGGCCCTGCTCGTTCCGTTGGTCGGGTGCGGTTCCGGAGGCGGTTCTGGGGGTGAGGATTCGCCGATGGAGACTCCCGGGCAGATGCCGACGGCGACGCTCGCGCCCACGTCCCCATCACCGACGCCACTGGTCCCGCTACCGGCAACGGCGTCGCCGACGCCGACCCCAGGCACGGGCGTGCCGACCCCACTGCCCTCGGGAAACCTGCCCGGCTCGATCGACGCCAGCGTGTTCGTCGTCACCTCGGATTTCCAGACTGGTTCGTTTGCCAGCTTTCCTTTGAGCGACCCGACGCGCGTGACCAGCAACATCGCCGAGATTCACAGCGATGCGGTGGCGCGGAGTCACGATGGCCTGGTGTACGTCGTGAATCGCCTCGGCGCCGACAACATCCAGGCACTCGATCCGCGCGCGGGATTCGCGACCCGCTGGCAGTGCTCGGTCGGCAATGGCGCCAATCCGCACGACATCATTTTTGCTGCGCCCGACAAGGCGTACGTGACGCTCTATGGACGGACGACCCTGGCCATCGTCGATCCCTCGGCCGGCCCGACCTGTGACGGCTTTCTGCGCGGGACCATCGATCTCGCGGCGTTCGCCGACGCCGACGGCCTGCCGGAGATGGATCAGGGGATCATCGTCGGCGGGCGACTGTACGTCACCGTGCAGCGGCTCAATCGCCGCAATTTCTTTCGACCAACCGATCGGAGCGAGATCGTCGTGATTGATGTCGCCACCGATACGATCATCGACGTCGATCCCGCGACCAGCGCCCTCGACGGTATCGTGCTCTCGGCGACGAACCCGTTCTCCGGGGCCCACGGTCTCGCCCTCGATCCCCGGACCGGGAAGATTCTGGTCGGTGTGGTGGGTGCGTTCGAAATGTCAGGTGATGGCGGCATCGAACGCGTGAATCCGGCGACCAACCGCGCTGAGGGATTGTTTGCGACCGAGACCGGGCTCGGCGGCAACATTACCGACTTCGTCATCGTCAGCGAGACCCAGGCGTACGCCATCATCTTCGCACGGAGCGGGAGCAACGAACTCGTGCGCTTCGATCCATCGACGGGGGCACGGGGCGCGACGCTGCTGAGTTCGTCCGACTTCCTCGTCGACGTTGCGCTCGATCCCAGTGGCACCCTGCTGTTGCTTACGGACCGGACGCTCTTCGATCCCGGTATCCGCATCTTCAGCGTCGCCACCGATACGGAGATGACCAATGGTCCCGTGGGGACCGGACTTCCGCCGTTCGACCTGCTGTTCCTCGGCGGGGCCGCAGGTCCCGAGCCTCCTGCCCCCATCGTTTGTGGTGACGGCGTCGTCGAAGGTGACGAGGAGTGCGACGACGGCAACCTCGCGGATGACGATGCGTGCCTGTCGAACTGTGACCTGGCGTCGTGCGGCGACGGTGTCGTCCGGAGCGGCGTCGAGGAGTGCGACGGGAGTGACGCTCCGTGCGCCACTGACGACGTCTGTGCGGCGGACTGTCTATGTGTGCCGCCCGACGACAGCTGTACTGCGACCGTCGTGACCGTCGACATCGACACGCCCGAGATCCTCGGGAGTGGCACGCTCGTCGTCGACTATCCGGAGGGTAGTTCGGAGATTCCTGGGAGTGGCGCCGATCCGCCGGTGCGCGATCGGGTCGAGATCCTGACGCCGGCCTCGTTGTTCAGCGGCGGCTCGCCGAATGACGACGACGATCAGATCGTGTTTGCGTTGTTCTCCACCGATGGCGTGGAGACCGGTCCGCTGCTGGCGGTGACCTTCGACTGTCTCGGGGCACCGCCTGCCCCCGACGCGTTCACCTGCACGATCGAGGATGCGAGTACGTTGGCCCTGGCACCGATCGTGGGGGTGGCCTGTAGTCTCGAGGTCGTAAACGAACGTGAATGACCGTCTCACACTGGCGGGGCGCACGCAGCGGTGCGGCGCGATCGTCATCGCACTGGCCGCGTTGGCGCTCGGCGGGCCGGTTTCGAGCTTCGCGGAGCCCGTGAAGTGCCAGCAGTCGATTCTCAAGCAAGCCGAGGCGCTGGCGAAAGCACGCGCGAAGGTGCTTCGCCAATGCGAGGAGCGGAAGCGGAAGGGCAAGCTCGCGCCCGGGACCGTCTGTGCGACCGAATCATCGACGGCGGAGAAGATCGCCAAAGCCGGAGCGAAGTTCGCGACGCGGATCGCCAAAGCGTGCGGCGGCAAGGACAAGACGTGCGGTACCGGGGACGATGACTCGCTCGGGAGCATTGGGTGGCCGGCGCAGTGTCCGGGCTTCGCCGGGGCGGGGTGTACGCAGCCCATTGCCAGTTGCGCGGACGTCGCAGAATGCGTCGGCTGCGTCCAGGGTGCCGTCGTCGATCGAGCGGTAGCGCTCGCGTATGGCGCCCTGGCGCCTACCGACAAGAGGCAGCAGCGCAAACTCCACAAGTGCCAGGGAGCCATCGGCACCGAGATCGTGAAGCTCCGCGCCGCACACTCGAAGCCGCTCGGGAAGTGCTGGAGCAAGCGCTACAAGGGCAAACACGCGAACGCGTGCCCCGATCCGGGTGACGGCAAAGCCGCGCCGAGCATCGCGAAAGCGCGTGCCAAGCTGCAGGGGAAAGTCTGCAAGCTGTGTGGCGGAGCGGACAAGGCATGTGGCGGGGGCGACGACTTCTCGCCTGCCGAGATCGGGTTCGTGGAGATGTGCCCCGCAGTTGGCAGCTGCGGCGGGCCAGTTGCGACGCTCGCCGATCTGGCGACCTGTCTGACCTGTGTCACCGACTTCGGCGTCGGCTGTGCCCTCACCCTGAGCGTGCCGGGGCTCGCGGCGTATCCAGGGTTATGCTCCGCGGCCGTGCCGACGCCCACGGTGACTCCCAGCGCGACGCCTACGGGACAATCGTCGGCGAGTGTGACGCCCATCGTCATCCCGAGCGCGACTCCCACGCTCCTGACGACACCGACCGCGACCAGTACGGCTACCGCGACGGCAACCGCCGCTCCGACGACGACTCCGACGGCCACCGCGACCGCGATCGTCACGCTGACGGCAACGCCGATACTGACGCCGCCAGCTACCGCAACCATCGGTGTGACCGCGACATCGACGGCGACGCCTACCGCGACGCCGTCGGCGACACCGACCGCGACGCCGACGGCGACACCGACCAGGACGCCGACGGCGACACCTACCGCGACGCCGTCGGCGACACCGACCGCGACGCCGACGGCGACACCGACCAGGACGCCGACGGCGACACCGACCAGGACGCCGACGGCGACCGCGACCAGGACGCCGACAGCTACGGCGAGCCCAGCCGCTACTGCGACGACGACAGGCACCCCGACCCCCACGCCGACGGCTACCGCGACCTCGACGGCTACAGCTACCGCGACGAGTGGGCCGGCGGCGACTCCGACCATGACACCGTCCGTCCCGGCGAGCGCAACGCCGACGCCAGGGCCCACACCGTGTGTCGTCAGCAGCCCAGGGGTAGGGACGAGCCTGGTGACGATCTCAGTGACGAGCGGCCAGGCGGTTGGGGCCGCCAGCGTGGTCGTCGACTATCCGCCGGATCTCGTGCGACTGCCGAGCGCCGGCGGAGGCGACGCGGTGCGCGACCGCGTCAGCGATCTCACCAATGGCGAGCTTTTCGACGACGGCTCTCCGAACAACCAGGACTCGAACGCCGACCAGGTGCCCGATCGGGTCCGGCTATCGCTGGTGTCGGTCACCGGCGTGAACGGTGCCGTCCTCGCAGTCGAGCTGGATCGCTGCGACGGCGCCGTGGCGACCATTCCCATCGACTACCAGTGTGCTCTCGCAGACGTCGTGGGAATCGACGGTGTGACGCCGATCGTTGGCGCTACCTGTTCGGTAGACCTCGTGCCCTAGTTGCCGAGCAGCGAACGTCGCGTGGCTAGCGGAGTAGTTCCGGATTCCGGGCTTGGACCATGCGGCGGACGCCGTCGCGCCAGGGCGTCGCCGCCTCACCGATTAGCGCGTGCATGCGAGCCAAGTCCATCGGGAGGCTTCCGAGGGTTTGCGACGTCGTCTCGAACTTGGGTTCCAGGCCGGTGAGCTCGCCGAGATAGCCGCACCATTCCTCGATACTGGCGAGCTCGCCGCCCCAGTTGACGGTCGTCACGGGTACGGACGCGACGGCGAGGAGTGCCGGGACCTGCGCGATGTAGTCATCCTCGTGGAGCAGGTTGTAGCGAGCGGGGGTCTCGGGCGGGACGGGAATCGCCATGCCGCCGTGCATCATCATGAGATGGAACCAGGGCCAGCCGCCGTTGTCACCGTACGGGACGCTGACCCGCCCGATCGTCGTTGGGATATTCCACTGCTGCGCCGCGAAGCGGACGACCGTTTCGGCAGCGATCTTGGCGATGCTGTAGGTCGGGAAGAAGACCCGATGGTTGTCGCCGAGCGGTGCGGTCTCGGCGAGCGGAGTCTGTCCGGCGTACTCGTAGACGGCCCCCGACGAGCAGTGCAGGAAAGCTTTGGCGCGCCGACAGCGGGCCATCAGACGGCCGGCACCCTCGGCGTTGGCGGCCAGGTCGTAGTCGAAGTCACCGCTCTTCACGACGGCGAAGTTCAGTACGTAGGTGAAGTCGTCGGGGACGGTGTCGAGGTCGCCGGTCGCGAGATCGAGTGGGAGAGGGCGGACCCCGACGTTCTCGAGCCGCTCCCGATCCTTCGCCTTGCTGAGGCGCGCCAGGCCGTGCACCTCGTTTGCCTTGGCGAGCTCGCGCACCAGGGGGAACGCGACCTGGCTGGTGGGTCCAGTGACGAGGATCTTCTCGCCTGAGAGTGGCGCTGGAGTGGTAGCGTTCGGCATGGGTCGTTCTCCTCGCGCAGCCGGCCCGCAGGCGCTGCATCAGGTGTACGGAGGTGCATCCAAACGTTGCGCATCGGGGCGCGGAACGCCAGGCCTGTGGCAGGGTCTTCGCAGGCCTGACGGGGGCTTGGCACAGCCCCGGCGCCGCTCCTGCACAGCCCTTGCGTCTGCAAGGCGCTGGGCTAGGCTCGCACCTCGCAAGGGGGGCGCGATGATCGATCTCTATACCTGGACCACACCGAACGGGCGGAAAGTTTCCATCATGCTGGAGGAGATCGGCCTTCCTTATAAGGTGATCCCCATCGACATCGGGAACGAGGCGCAGATGACGCCCGAGTTCACCGCCATCAATCCGAACCAGAAGATTCCCGCCATCGTCGATCAGGACGCGCCCGGCGGCCCGCTGTCGATCTTCGAGTCGGGGGCGATTCTCGTGCATCTGGCCGAGCGTAGCGGCCAGCTCCTGCCGACCGACGTCCGCAAGCGCGCCGACGTGATGCAGTGGCTCATGTACCAGATGAGCCACGTCGGCCCGATGATCGGTCAGGCGGGACACTTCATCAATCAGGCGCCCCAGAAAGTGCCCTACGCGATCGAGCGCTTCATCGGCGAGTCACTCCGGATCGTCGGTGTACTCAATACCGGACTCGCCAATCGCGAGTATCTCGCCGGCGAGTACTCGATTGCCGACATCGCGACGTATCCGTGGGTGATGGCGGCCTGGGGGCCGTTCAAGCAGCTCATGCCCGAGCAGCTGGAAGAGCTGGGCAACGTCCAACACTGGATCGATCGGGTCGGTGCGCGGCCCGCGGTGGAGCGCGGGATGGTGATTCCTCCGTCCGAGGCCTGAGCGTTCCCCTCGTGCCGAAGCCACTGCAGAATCGCGTCACCGAGCTTCTCGGCGTCCGCTATCCTATCGTGCAGGCGCCCATGGGCTGGATCGCGCGGGCGCAGCTCGCATCGGCGGTTTCCAATGCCGGGGGGCTCGGCATCATCGAGACGTCCTCCGGTGAGCTGGATGCGATCCGCGGTGAAATCCGCAAGATGCGGGAGCTCACCGACAAGCCGTTCGGCGTCAACATCGCGCAGCTCTTCGTTCGCGACCCGACCATCGTCGATTTCGTCGTCGAGCAAGGTGTGCGTTTCGTTACGACATCGGCTGGTGATCCCCGGAAGTACACGGCAACGCTCAAGGCCGCCGGGCTTACGGTGTTTCACGTCGTGCCGAATCTGCGTGGCGCGTTGACGGCCGTCGAGGCGGGCGTCGACGGACTCGTCGTCGAGGGAGGCGAGGGTGGTGGCTTCAAGAGCCCGCGCGACGTGGCAACGATGGTGCTGCTACCGCTCGTTCGTTCGAAGGTCGATGTGCCGATCATCGCCGCGGGCGGGATCTGCGACGGCGCTACGATGGCGGCCGCGTTTGCTCTCGGTGCCGAGGGGGTGCAGATGGGGTCGCGGATGGTCTCCGCCGCCGAGTCGCCGGTGCACGCGAACTGGAAGCAAGCGATTCTCGACGCCGGCGAGACCGACACCGTGTTCCTGAACCGATTCAGCAAGCCCGGCCTGCGTGCCATCAAGACCGAGAAGAGCCTGCAACTCGAGCAGCAGGAGCACGTGGGTTTCGAGGTGTTCGAGCGGGTACTCGATCTGTACTTCGGTGGCGACATGGAAGCATCGATCGCGCTCGGCGGCCAGGTCGTCGGGCGTATCGACGAGGTGAAGCCGGTGGCTCAGATCCTCGAGGAGACCATGAGCGGCTTTCGCGAGACGGTGGCGCGGTTGTCTACCAGCGTCTGAAGGCATCTACGGGACGGTGCGCTCGGCTCTCACGAGTCGGTGCGGTACTCGTCCAACGACGACGGAGGGGGAATCGATGAGTCCATCTGGAGTTGCACTACTCGGGTACGTTGCCTGGACGTTCGTCTTGATCATCATCACGGCGGTGCTCCGGACCACGTTGACGATGCGTGGGGAACGGGAAGCGAACCAGTTCAGCCCGACCGGAGAGGATGTGTCCCCGTTCGCGCAGCGGCTCGCGCGCGCGCATGCGAATTGCTTCGAGAATCTCCCGATGTTCGCGGCGTTGGTGCTCCTGGCCATGGCCAGTGGCCATGGCCAGGTGACTGACGGTCTTGCGATGTGGGCGCTCGGCGCGCGCGTGGCGCAGTCGACGATCCATCTCATCTCGACGAGTCCACAGGCCGTCACGGTCCGTTTCGCATTCTACATCGTCCAACTGGTCATCCAGATCGGGTGGATGCGCCAACTGTTCTTTGCCTGAGCTGCAGTCAGGAGGATGAAGTGCAGGATCTCGACGGCCGCGTAGCGGTCATTACAGGCGGTGCGAGCGGGATCGGGCTGGCGACGGCCCGACTGTTGGCCGGTGCCGGTATGCGGCTCGTGCTTGCCGATGTCGAGGCGCAGTCGCTCGAACGGGCCGTCGAAGAGATGCATGGTCTCGGCGCCGAGGCCATCGGGGTGCCGACCGATGTCGGGGAGCTTGCTGCGGTGCAGGCCTTGGCCGACCGGACCTTCGATCAGTTCGGCGCCGCCCACGTGCTGTTCAACAATGCCGGCGTTGCCCTCTTCGGGGCGATACAGGACATGAAGCACGAGGACTGGGAGTGGGTGCTCCGCGTCGATCTCTGGGGCGTCATCCACGGCGTCGAGACCTTTCTGCCGCGGATGATCGCGCAGAAGGAGGGCGGCCATATCGTCAACACGGCGTCGTTCGCCGGCCTGGTCGCGAACTCGGGTCTCGGTGTCTACTGCGTGGCGAAGTATGGCGTCGTCGGGCTGTCGGAGTGTCTGTATCGGGACGTGAGTGCGCACGACATCGGCGTCTCGGTTCTGTGCCCGATGATGGTCGCCACCCGGATCAACTCCTCCGAGCGCAATCGCCCGGTAGCCCTCGGCGGCGAGGCGCAGGCCCGCCCCCCGACCGACGACGAGATCATGGCCGCCCAGGGCGACACCATTACGGCCGAAGCGGTGGCCGAACGCGTCGTCCGCGCCATCAGGCAAGGCGAGCTGTACGTGCTCACCCATCCCGAGTCGCGGACCTTCATCCGTCGACGCTTCGAGCGCATCGATCGGTCGTTCGGAGACTGACGCATGCGACGGCCGGCATGACCCGGGCACGTTTCGTCGGTGTTGGCGCGGCGTTGCCCGACACCGTCATCCCGAACGCCTTCCTGGAGGCGCAGCTGGGACTCGAGGCGGGGTGGATCGAGCGTACCGGTATTCGTGAGCGTCGCGTGCTCGGCCGCGATGAGTCGCTGGTTGATCTGGCGGAGCACGCAGCGCGCGCGGCGTTGACCCACGCGGGGTTGGCGCCAACCGCGATCGACAGCGTGGTGGTGGCGACGACGTCGGGCGACTATCGCTTTCCGTCGCTCGCGTGTCAGGTGCACGAGCGGCTCGGACTGCACCACGTGCCCGCGTTCGACGTTGCCGCGGCCTGTGCCGGGTTTCCCTATGCGTTGTCTGTCGCCGATCAGAGCATACGCGCCGGTGACACCCGGACGGTACTGGTCCTCGGCGCGGATGCGCTCACGAAGTTCGTCGATCCTGCCGACCGCGGTACTGCGGTCCTGTTCGGCGATGGCGCTGGCGCGGTCGTGCTGGTGGCAGAACCCGCGGGCGAGCGGGGTATCCTCTCGTGTCGCCTGCGCGCGTTGGGTGCCCTCGGCTCGATCCTGACGGCGCCCGCCGGCGTCCACCACCCGGATGATATGGCCGATGCCGATCTCTGCATGCGCATGGATGGACGCGAGGTGTTTCGTGCGGCCGTGGAGCATCTCGTCGATCTGACGCGGACCGCACTCGGTGACGCTGGTGTCGCGGCCGAGGCTGTGCGTCTGTTCGTCCCGCATCAAGCCAACGTCCGGATCATTCGGATGATGGAGCAGCTGCTCGGTATCGATGAGGCGCGCGTCGCCATCAACCTCGACCGCTACGGCAACACGTCGGCCGCATCCATCCCGATCGCGCTTGCGGAGGCAGTCGCAGCGGAACGCCTCGACGCCGGCGACGCCTTCGTCATGAACGCGGTCGGCGGCGGGCTCGCGGCGGGAGCCGTCGTTGCGCGATGGTAGCCGGGCGATTGACACCTCGGGGCCTCACGGTTAGGTGCCTTCCATGAGCACCACTGGACGGGTGACGAAGATCGTAGCCGAGATCCTGCACGTGCCGATCGAGAAGGTAGAGCCGCACACGCCGCTCTACCAGGTGGCGGATTTCGACTCGATGCACCTCGCCGAGATCGCCGCAGCGATCGACGACGAGTTCGAGATGCGACTCCCGGGCGACGAACTCGATGTCGTGCAGTCAGTCGAGGATCTCGTGCGGCTGGTCGAAGCGGCGCCGGGTCGGTAGCTCCGGCGCGGATCCTACCCGGTATTCGCCATGGCGACATCCGCGTCCTGGGCTCGACTGCGCTACGACGTGTTGCTGCGCGCGGCGAGTCGGAGCCGGCTGTTGGGGCAGGTCTACGCCGAGTTGGTGAGTGCGGTGGAGTACCGGGCCGATCCTGAACGGCGGCGCGTGGCGAGTGCTCGGGCGGCGCGTTGGCTCGGCGGCACCAGCAGCGATGGGGGGCGGGTGTTTCAGCGCAGTCTCGCCTCCGAGGCGCTCGAGGAAGCCGACTCGGCATTCTTCATGCGGACGGGAGGCACGCCCGATGCCGGGTTCCGGGTGGCAGGTCGCGAGCCACCCGAGGGCGGGGGCGTCGTCTATGCGACACTCCACTTCGGGAGTCCGATCCTGGCCTACATCTATCTTCGATGCGTGCGCGGCATCGATCTCACTATCATCGGACGACGGCTCGATGACGACAATCCCATGCCCGCCCCGAAACGGCGGTTCGGCATGCGCAAGGTCGCCTGGCTGGAGGAGGTGACGGGGCGCCCGCTGCTGGGTGTTGACGGACGCGCGATCGCGCGCGCGCGCGGTGAGCTGCTCGACGGTCGGTCTCTCTACGCCGCCGTCGATGTGCCCGGGAACGTCGCAGCTCGGGCCGAGACGGTGACCATCCTTGGCGAGTCGCTGCGGCTCTCGTCAGGAATTTTCGGACTGGTGACGCTCACCGGCGCGCCGCTCCAACCCGTAGTGGCGATTCACGAGGCCGGATCGATCGTGCTCCACTATGGCGATCGCATCGAAGGACGACGAGGCGCGCCCGTGCACGAAGCGGGTGCCAGGGCGATCGGTGATCTCGTCCGGCGTTTCCCGAGTCAGTGGTGGCTCTGGCCGTACGTGACGCCCGCCGGGTGACCGTGGGATGATGCGGTGCACGGTTTTTCGATTGACGGGCCCGGCCGATTGGCGCTAGACCTGACGCGTTCCGGGCTCCAGCCTGGGTCATCTGGGAAACGTCGGATAAGTCGGTCATCGCGGACGTGCCGCGAGGCCGAAGCTCCCTGGGAGGACGACCGATGCCCCACCTCATCGAGCGCAGCCTGACCGTCGCATTGCTGGCCTGTGTCCTGTTGCCCACCGTCACGCGGGCAATGCCGGTGAACGACAATTGCGGTAACGCCACGCCCATCGTCGCGTTGCCCTTCGCCGACTCCGACGACACCACCCTGGCCACGAACCAGCCCGGCGAGCCACTGCCGTCGTGCGCGGCGGGCGCCGTCGGCAACAGCGTCTGGTACACCTACACGGCGCCCGGCGGCAGCGCGGACACCACGCTCGACATCGACGCGACCGGCACCGCCTACTCGGCGGTGCTCGCCGTCTACGATGGTCCTTGCGTCGGCCTCGTTGAACGCGCCTGCTACGTCGACCCGTCCGGGTCCGACAGCCGGGTGCCAGTGACCATCCCGGCGGGGACGACGGTGCGGATCCAGGTGAGCGCCGAGAGCGGTGGGGGCGGACCACTGGTCCTCGAGGCGCGCCTTGCGCCCTACGCCGTAACGGAGGCCGCCGCGATGCAGACGGTCGCGACCTCGGCGACCCTCACGCCGCTCTCGACGAGCGTCGGCGAGATCGGCCGGCCGACGGCGCTCACCTCTCGCAAGATCGCGTTCGCGGCGACCCACCAGGGCATCTTCAACGAGATCGGCGGCGTGATCACCAAGATCGTGGCCACGGGCGATCCCACGCCGATCGGCGGCACGTTCCGCACCTTCGGCCCGCCAGCCGTGCAGATCGCGAACGTCGGTGGGGCCTTCTACGCCACGGTCGATGGCGTACCAGGGGTCACGCAGGGGATCTTCTCCTTCGCCGGCCTCGCCATCGCGACGGTCGCGGTCCAGGGAGACCCGGCGCCGACGGGCGGAACCTTCATTCGCTTCCTGCGGACGGTTGCCATCAACTTCAATCGTGACGTCGTCTTCGGCGCGGACGTCACGACGGGCACCGCCACCACCGGGATATTCGGCCTCCCGGCAGGCGGCGTGATCGGGGCACTCGTCCTCGACAGCGATCCGAATCCGTGCGGTGGCACGTTCAACGGCTTCGCCGGGTCCGAGGGCGGGCTCGACATCAACATCGCGGGCGATGTGGCGTTTCGCGCAGACGGGTCGCCCGATGACGGCTTCTTCGTGCGCAGCGGAAGCGTGACGAGTGCGGTGGCGTGTGGTGGTGCGCCCGCGCCGGGCTTCCCGCTCGCCACGTACGACGATCTGGGCGAGCACATCCGGATCAGCGACGCCTCCCAGGTCGTCTTTCAGGCGGAACTCGATACCGGCTTGCAGGTCGTCTACGCGGGCCCCCCGGGGGCCGTCGCGGCGATCGCCGAGACGGGCATGGTGGCCGTTGGCGGCGAGGTCTTGGGCGAAATTCCCGAGGAAATCCTTCCCGGGCTCAACAACGCCGGCGACGTGGCCTTCAGGACGGAGGTCGTCGGCGCGGGCAATGCGGTCGGCCTGGTCCCGGCGGGCGGCTCGCTCGCCATCGTCGTCGCGCCGCTCAGTAGTTGCGGTGCTGGCGGCATCATCAGAGGCATAGAGAACCAGATCTCCATGGGCCAGGGAGGGCTCTTCGACGTCCAGGTCAGCTGCACGTCTACGGCTGGGATCATGCAGTTCGCACCCGGGGGAGCGATCTCGAAGGTTGCCTTCCACCTCGACACCACGACCGTTGGTTCGGGATTCAGCTTCGACCGGGCGGAGATCGACGCGGGTAGCGACTCGGTGTTCCGTGGGACCCGGACGGCCGTCTACGGGGTCGGGTGTACGGCCAACTTCTGCACGCCCCCCGTGGTGGTGGCTCGGGCGGGGGAGACGCTGCTCGGTGCCCTCGTGAACAACACCACGGTCAGCGCCGTGCTGACCGACACGATCGGCGGTGCCCGCCGCCCCGTGTTCACCGTGAGCACGCTAGGCAGCGGCTCGGGGAAGGCGATCACCGTGGCCCGCCGGGGAGGCATGCGAAAGGTCGTCGAGGAAGGCGACGCGCTCCCGGGCGGCGCCGGCGGGACCTTCGGCCGGTTGGCATCGCGCGACCCCTTCTCCGGCAAGCCCTGGCGGCCGGCCGGATCGGGCGGGCGCGGCGCGTTCACAGCCGAGACCGACGGCGTTCCGTTCGACCGCGGGGTGTTCGCCTTCCGCCGCAACACGGTGCGGGGCATCGTCGCCAGCGGCGAGCCGTCGCCCGACGGCGGGGTCTACGAAGAATTCTCGTCGCCCGCGGTGAGTGGCCGGAGGGTGGTGTTCGCGGCGGAGACGAGCCTGGGCGAGTGCGTCCTCGTCACCAAGAGGCCGGGGGTCATCGACAAGGTGGCATGCCTGGGCGATGCGATGCCCGTCGCGATCGGCGGGACGATCGGCGACATCCTGAGTCCGCCCACTATCGACCGCAAGACGGTCACGTTCCACGTGGAGGTCTCGGGGGGCAACGCATCGAAGTGCCTGCTAGCGGCGAAAGGCGTGCTGCCGGCCACCCTCGAGGCACTGATCTGTGACGGCGATCCACAGCCCCTGGGCGGAACCCTCTCGACGTTCGGCGGCGAGCCGCAGAGCGAGCGCAACGCGCTCGCCTTCACGGCCACGGATCTCAACTCGGTGCGCTCGGTGTACGCGCTTCGCAAGGGGGTGCTCGCGCGGGTGGCGGCCGACGGCGGGTCGGCGCCGTCCGGTGGCACCTTCCGCGTGGACGACCGCTTATTCTCGATCAGGAAGAAGAGCGTGGTGTTCCGGAGCTTCCTCACGGGAGGGCCGGCGGACCAGGGCCTCTACGTGGGATTCCTGCCGTAGGGGCAGGACTACTCGGGAGACATACAAGCCAGACGCAGCCCGCGGCGTGCCTACTCGGTGATGAAGACGGCGTTCGAGTCGATGGGTTCGCGAGGCTGCCGACTGCTGTTCGCCGGTACCGCCGTGTCCTCGTAGCCGAACGAGACTCCGCACAAGATGCGCAGGTCACCCGGAATGCCGAGCGTGTCGCGCACCACGGTGGGGTACGTCCGGAGACTCGCCTGCGCACAGCTGCCGATGCCGCGCTCGGTCAGTGCCAGCATCAGCGTCTGCAGCCAGATGCCGATGTCGAGGGCCACTCCGACGCCGAAGCCTTCGCGCATGCATACGACGGCGCACTGTGGGGCATCGAACAGTTCGAAGTTGCGTCTGAGTGCCCCGAAGCGGGCTGGCTTATCGGTGCGGGCGACGCCCATCGCGTCGTAGAGATTCATCGCGCACTCGACCTGCAGCCGCTTGTAGTCTCCCGGGAACGTGTCGACGGGATCTTCGGGGTTCGGAAGCGTTCCGGCATCGATCGTGGCACACAGGGCCTCACGCAAGCGGTCGCAGGCCGCACCTTGTGCGATGTACACGCGCCATGGCTGGACGTTGCAGTTCGAGGGCGCGTGCTGCGCGAGGGCGAGTGCTTTGCGGATGTCTTCTTGGGGCACGAGTCGATCACGGTGAAAACCGCGGACGGAACGTCGCGCTTGGACGACGTCTTCGAGGGAAGCGTTGCGGGAGGTCATTGAGGGCCCGAGTCTGCCAGACGCCCCGGGCCAGGCAAGCGCCCGGATTCGAGGCGGTTCCGGGGCTTCATCTGCCCGTTGGCATCGGCGGCGCCGCTTCACTATGCTGCATCGGTCTCAATCCACAGCGGCGACCGCGGGGCCTGGCCTCCGGGTCCGCGCGACCCCGGCGCCGACTTCAAAGGAGGGCCAATCACCATGGCAGAGAACGGCAAAGCGGCAGGCCCGCTGCCCGTTGTTCCGTATCTGAAGCTTCCCGAGGGCGGCCAGCCCTATCTCGAGGGGCACAAGTGCGGGGCCTGCGGGACGATATTCATCGGTGCCAGGGCGACGTGCTCGAAGTGCGGCGCGCGTGACAAGATGAGCGCCACCAAGCTCGCCGACAAGGGTAGCCTCTACTCCTTCTCGATCGTGTATCGATCGTTTCCGGGGATCGACGTGCCGTACGTGTCGGCCATTGTCGACCTCGAGAACGGCGGCACGGTGAAGGGGAACCTCATCAATATCGAGGCCGACCCGGCCAAGATCAAGTTCGGGATGCCCGTCGAGGTCGTCTATCAGGACGCACTCGGCCGTAAGGACAAAGAGGGCAACTCCTACATCAGCTATTTCTTTCAGCCGCAGGGCGCGTGACGGAGGCAGACCATGAGTGACGTTTATATTCTCGGTACAGACATGATTCGCTTCGGCCGGTTTCCTGACCGGACCGTCCCTCAAATCGGCGCCGAGTCGGCCCTGCTGGCGCTCGACGATGCGGGCCTGACCATTCAGGACATGCAGGCGTTCTATTGCGGCAATCTCTTCCAGGCGAACGCGATGGTTGGTCAGCGCATCCTGCAGGAGATCGGCCAGACCGGCGTGGCCGTCGTGAACACCTCCAATGCGTGTGCGACTGGCGCGACGGCGTTCCGCGAGGCCTGGATGGCGATCAAGGCCGGCGTCTACGATCTCGTGCTGGCGGTTGGTGTCGAGCAGATGGGGAAGGGACTCATCGGCGGCACCGGTGCAGGGAAGGGTATTCCGAAGGAAGGCCTCCTCGGCTCCGGCACCATGCCGGCGGTCTTCGCCGAAGCTGGCATGGAGCACGCCAGCAAGTACGGCACGACCTTCGAGCAGTTCGCGAAGATCTCGGTGAAGAATCACCATCACTCGACGCTCAACCCCAAGGCCATGTACCAGAAGGAGACGCCCCTCGAGGACGTCATGAACGCCGAGATGATCGCCTACCCGAACACGAAGCTCATGTGCTCGGTCAACGTCGACGGATCCGCAGCCGCTGTTCTTGCGTCGGAGAAGAAGGCGAAAGAGCTCGGCCTCGGCCGTGCGGTCCGGGTGCGGGCGTCGGTGCTGACCAGCGATCCGTGGCAGGAGCGCGATCTGGTCATGCCGGACGTCAATAGTTGCACGCGGAATGCGGCCAAGGAGGCCTATGAGATGGCCGGCGTCGGGCCGAAAGACGTGAGCCTGGTTGAGCTTCACGACTGCTTCGCCACCGCCGAGATGCTGCACTACGAGAACCTCGGACTGTGTGGTGATGGCGAGGCCGGGATGATGATCGACGAGGGGCATACGGCCCTTGGGGGGAAGATCCCCGTCAACGTCTCGGGTGGACTGCTCTCGAAGGGCCATCCGCTCGGCGCGACCGGTATCGCCAACATCTACGAGGTGAGTACGCACCTCCGCGGCGAGGCGGGCAAGCGTCAGGTCGAAGGGGCCAAGATCGGTCTCACGCACGTCATCGGGCTGGGCAGTGCGTGTGCCATCCACGTTCTGGAAAAAGCCAACTAGGCGCGTATCTCGCGTCCGTCTGACGGGCGATGCCGCGGCATGCGGCATCGCCCGTTTTGCATCCGGCACTCATGCGCATCGGCGTCGTCAGCGATACACACAACAACCTCAAGAACGTTGCTCGCATCGTCGAGTTGTTCAACGAGGCCGGCGTCGAGCACGTGGTGCACACCGGTGACATCACGCAGGCGAAGACCCTCGATGTCCTCGGGGGCCTTCGTGCGCCGCTCGTGGGCGTCTACGGCAACAACGACGTCGAACGCGCGTCGCTCGATACCGCCACTGCGCGTCTCGGATTCCGGTTCGTCGATCCACCGCTGCAGCTCGTGTGGGCCGAGCGCCGGATCGTCGTCGTCCACGATCCGAAGGAGCTGCGGGCCGACCTCCGCGAGGCTCACGACATCACGCTTTTCGGGCACGTCCACAGTCGCGTCATCGACCGCGACGCGGGCCGCCTGAGCTTCAACCCAGGCGAATGCGCCGGCCACATGCCAGGCTACAACGCCATTGGCGTCGTCGATCTGGCGACGCTCGAGACCGAACTCCTGCGCTTCTGACCGGCCTTGCGCAGGGGGGCGGGTCCGGGTCATCGGCGAGATTCTACGAGAACGCGCTACGAGCGGACGCTGGCACCTCGATCGGGACGAAGCAGTCTGCCGGGTAGAGATAGTCCTCACCCGACTCATCTACGACGCGTGTCATTCCCCGCGCTTCCGCGACAGAGTCAGCGACGGCGCGATAGACCTTTCGGGTGTCCAGGGATGCAGTAAACCCATCGTTCCTGACGCAGAGAACATACGTCCCCTGGGTGCGTTTCGCACTGCTCATTCCCGGGTATCCTGAATCAGTCGTTTGATCTTCATTTCCCGCTGCCCGATTCCGTGGGCTTCGTACCAATGTACCTCCGCTCGGCTGCGTGTTCCATCCGGCAGCAGAAGGAGCGCAAGGCCACTATGTTTTCGCCACCGTCCTAGACCGTAGATTCGCCGCAGGCGCCGAATTTCACGAATCCCGGACCCGGAAGCGATCGTCCTGACAGCCTCAATCGGCCCGACGATCTCAAACCACAAGGCCGGTAGTCCTCGATCGTGTCACGATTCGAGGCTAGTCAGTACCTGGTTAAGGGGCGCCGCTACTCGAATCCTTTGCGATCGGCGAACCCGTAAGTGAAAGCCCTGGGGGCGGCGAACGGGGCGCAGTCGCACCGCGGGAATGCCGCGACGGGCTAGGCGACGCCGAGTGGTTCGCAGCCGAGTCGCTCGAGGAGCTCGCCATCGCCGTAGTAAACGCCGCTTCGTCCGCGCTGGAGCCATGCGATGCTGCGGTTCTCGTCGAGCAGGAAGATCGCGGGCGCAATTTGATCCGGAGCGAGGACCAGATCCGCCGCGCGCGCGATCGCGAGATTGCGATCCTCGATGAACGGGTACGGGAAGCGCGAGTCGTGGGCGATCTGGCGGAGTGCGTCGGCGGGGCCGGGTGCCAGAACGATGAAGCTCGCGCCACAGCTTCGCAGGCGCGGCAGGAGCTTCCGGAGACGCACGAGTTGCTCCTGGCAGACGGGGCACCACGTCGCTTTGAGAGTGACGACGACCAGCTTGCCACCGGCCGCAAGGGCGGCGACATCGATGGGGTCGCCATCAACGTCGGTAGCTGCCTTCGGGAAGACGGCTGCGGAAGCAGGGGGATCAGGTGTCGTGGTCCCGGGTGCGGGATCGAGGGCAGATCCCGTGGCTGCGGGTGCGGTACTGCATACCGCGACCAGCAGCACGGATGCGAGCGTCGTCGCGTG